>Ga0302288_1000001_pt1 | contig 759177 bp, 591 predicted proteins | sample III_Fen_N1_1_FD_194549 | JGI IMG/M metagenome (GOLD analysis project Ga0302288, IMG submission 194549) | Peat permafrost microbial communities from Stordalen Mire near Abisko, Sweden - III_Fen_N1_1 | ecosystem: Environmental > Terrestrial > Soil > Wetlands > Permafrost | place: Sweden: Abisko... | reverse complement strand
GGATAAACGAGAAAACTAAAATCCAAAATGCGCAAAAGGTGCGTTCAACAAAGGGATTGCTTCTGCATATCTTTGGAAGAATCGCCGCTGCGTTCATCTATCTGATATTTTAACCCTTGATTCGCATAAATAGTAATACAATAAAAGATGTTTGTACTATAATGACAACGTCATTGTTAAATTTTCTTTGGTTTTAGTGTTATAAGGGATAGAAAAATAAAATGTTGAACCACAATTTAATTCACTTTCAACCCAGATTCGACCCCCGAGCATTTCCACATAAGCTCTCGAAATGGCCAAACCAAGGCCAGCTCCTTGACGGGCCATTTTATCATTGATATCAGCTTGAATAAAACGTTCAAAAATGACTTCTTGTTTGTCTTTTGGGATACCAATTCCTGTGTCTTTTATGTAAAATATGAGGTTAGAAAGCTCATCAAGAGTACAGTCCTTTTTTAAAGAATAACCAAATTCTATTGAACCTTGATCGGTGTATTTAATGGCGTTTTTTACAAGGTTCAAAAGAATACTAATAAATTTTTCATTATCCGTTTTAATGATGGATTCTTTATCGGGCAAACCGTTTTTAAGGAAAAAAGTTAGTTTCTTCTTTTCAGCATCAAGTTTTAAGATGTTGTAAACGTATTCGGTTTGTCCATTTATATTTGTGTCCGAAATATATGTTTCCAATGTTCCTGATTCAATTTTGGAGATACTAACAATATCGCTGATGATATTGAGCATTCGTTCACCACTTTTTTCAATAATATCGATAAACACCTTTTGTTGTTCACCAGACAAATCCGGTTCTTTAAGTAGTCCAGCAAAACCCAATATGCCATTCATAGGAGTTCTGATTTCATGGCTCATATTTGCTAAGAAAGCAGATTTCAAGCGATCGCTTTCCTCAGCATGTTCTTTGGCATTAATTAGTTCTGATTCAGCTCGTTTCCGCTCAGTTATGTCATGGTAATTTAGCAGTACTCCATTGATAATGGGGTCATTTGTAAGATTGATAGCGTTAAGTTCAACAGGTTTATAACTACCATCTTTACATTTATACCTAAACTCTAGTGTTGTTGCCAAGTTCTCTTTTTTAAGGAGTGTAACGAACACTTCTTGAATGCGTTCCAAGTCATCCGGATGAACCGTTAACCAACCATCAGTGCCTATAAGGTCCTGAGGCTGCCAACCAAACCATTTCTCGATATTGGGACTCTTATACTTCATTATGCCATCAGCGCCGATTATACCAATTACATCTGATATATTTGATATCATAGCACTATGTTTCATTTCGGACTTCTGTAAGGTCTCTACCCACAGCTTGCGCTCGGTGATGTCCACCGCAGTTATTAAACAATTCGCACCATTTTCTGAAGCTATTCCGGTCAAATGCAGAACCAGCCGAGAATTTGCATTGCTTAGCAAAGTCAATTCACAGCTTTCTGTGATTTTACTTCTAAATAGTTTCTCTAGAAAAAACAAAAAGAAGGGTTTCGAATCATCGGTTAAATGAAGGTCAAAGGGTCGGTTTTTTAACTTCGACCGATCTTTACCCAGCATTTTTGCTCCCGCGTTGTTTAGCTCATGTATTTCACCTTTTTGGGATAGTGAAAAATAACCCATTGGTGCAAAATCATATAATTCAATATATTTTTCTTTAGAAAGTTTTTCCTGCTCATTTGCCACCACGAGTTTTTTGTTAAGAATGCTTAACTCTGTTTGATAGGCAAGTTCTTTCTTAAAATGGATTAATTCTGCGTCACGTTTTTTTATTTCTTTTTTTTGTGTGGATATTATTTTGTAAGCAGCACTTAACTCAATGGCATTTTCTTTATTAGTATGGATTAACTTCGATATTTTTTTTTCAATCTCATCCTTATTTGATGCGGATTTTTTGTCGGCAGCAGTCAACTCTTCGGCATTTTCTTTGTTCTCAATGATAATATCACCCAAATTCATCTTTTTACTCATATCATAGTTCCATTAAGCTGGATGTAATTGAAAACACACACATTATGGTGGGTATTAATAATTTTTGTTGCGATGAGATTCACGCAGAGTAAAGGTAAATTTGAAAAGTGTGATAGCGTTACGCAATTTCACGAAATAGTTACATAAATCACACATATTTAATCATTTAACATCTACAAAATATATTGTTATGCTTGTGATTTTTTCACGATGCATCAAATTTTATCTTTTTGTGGTACTTTGTATACAACACCCGTATGTATCTGTTTGCGAGTATACCTTCTTTTTGTACCTTTATCTCAGATTGAAAACGATGACCTTTAACCCACGATCATATGCATAGAGAGTCCTTTGAATTAATGCGCTATTTTATTGATAAATACCTTGATAAGAATCAAAAATTGGATGTTTTGGATGTGGGAAGTTTTGATGTGAACGGTTCATACAAATCATTGTTCATCAATCCCGTTTGGAACTATTGTGGTTTGGACATCGTCGACGGCCCTAATGTTGATTGTGTTTCTAAAGGTTTATACGATTTTGGCCTCGAAAAGCAATTTGACATTGTCGTATCGGGGAACTGCCTAGAACACGTTGAGGCACCATGGAAGTGGATTCAGGAGGTGCAAAAGGTCACGAAGAAAGGTGGACTTGTTTGCATTATCACTCCTTTTTCGGTTGAGGAACATCGATATCCGGTGGATTGTTGGAGGATTTTGCCTGATGGATACAGGTATTTGCTCGAAAACGAAGGTGCTTTTACTGTTTTGGAAACCAAATTAAATATTTCCCAAAAACGATATAAATTTAGAAATGCTCGCTATAAAAGCAAATATGCACCAAAGTGGCTTCGGAAATACTTTTTCAAGAAAGTAAACATCGATGATTCTTATGTTGTAGCCGTCAGAAATTAGTTTTTTATAGGAATATTTTGTCTAGATTTACCTTGATTTTAAATAACTCAACAATGAATGAGCATGAATTTTGGTATCCGCTAGATAATGCTGCTAAAATTTATCCTGCCATAACGACGGATGAAATTACGTCCGTTTTTAGAATCTCAGTCAATTTAAAACAAAGGGTCAACATACATTCTCTGTTCAAGGCAGTTCAGGAAATAGAGTCACGTTTTCCATACTACAAAGTGCATTTGAAAAAGGGATTTTTTTGGTACTATTTTGTATCAGCTGAATTTCCAACCTCTGTCGAAGTCGAATCATCGATACCTTGTCGCAGATTTCAGAACGATGGGAACCTTTTCAGGGTTCTGGCAAAAAACAATACCCTCAGCATTGAGTTTTCACACTTGCTGACAGATGGTAGTGGGGCACTTGAGTATCTCAAAACCCTATTGGTCCACTATTTTAAATTGACTGGAGTCGAAATTCCATCCGATTACAAATACCTTAAAGTGGATGAGGTTCCAGATCCGGAAGAGTTTGAAGATGCTTATAACCGGTACTTTCAGGCAGATATACCTGCCTTGACAAAACGGCCGAATGCCTTCCATTTGCCGTTTGCACTTAGACAGGTCCCACGTTTCGATGTACTGTATGCTATCGTTTCTGCTGCTGAAGTAAAGGCCAAGGCCAAAGAAAAAGAAGTGAGTATCACAGAATATTTAACTGCTGTCTATTTTTCCGTTCTGCAGGATATATGGGAAAGTTTTCCTCGTGGATGCCATCAAAGACGCCATAAAAAGATTGCATTGGAAGTACCCTTAAATTTGAGAAAGTTGTATCCTTCTGGAACGATGCGAAATTTTTCCTTATTCGTCATGCCGGAAATCGATTTGAGATTGGGACACTATACCTTCGATGAAATTTTAAAGACCGTTTTTCATCAAATGCGGATGGAAACTGATAAAAAGCTGGTGAACAAGATCTTGGCACTAAACGTCGGTGGTGAACGTAATTTTTTGATTCGAGGTGTCCCACTTTTTGTGAAGACGTTTATCATGAGAAAGATTTACTTTGCCATGGGTAGTACGCAATACAGTGGAACTATGACCAATATGGGGGTGATCGATTTTCCTGAAAAAATGGCGGAAAAGATTGATCATCTGTTATTAACCCCTCCACCCGGAAATAAGATGTTGAAATTGGGTTGTGGTTTTATTTGTTCAAACGATAAACTCGTCATCAGTTTTTGCAGCATCGTAAAAACAAAGGAATTTGAGAGAAGATACATTCAATTTCTTGTTAAAGAGGGTATTAAAGTGAAATTAACAACCAATAAATAGTAAATAATGAAAGTTTGTAATTATTGCGGAGTTGAACTGGATGTCGAAATGAATTACTGCCCTTTGTGTGGTCATAAAAGCAATTCTAAAGTGGTGCAAGGTGGTAAGGATATTTATAAGGGTTTACAAAATGTAAGAATGACTGATTTTAACTTTGATGAACTAACACAGCGTCAAAAACGGAAACTCGTTTGGGAATTGGCAACGTTCGTGTTGCTTCTTACCTCTGTTGTTACGTTAATCATCGATCTACTGACAAGTAAGCACATCACTTGGTCCAAGTATACGATGACTGTTGGTCTATCACTTTTAATAGATGTTACATTCATCATCTTGCTAGAGAAACGAATGCTTTTAATATTTGTCGGCTGTTTTATCAGTACTTCCTTATTGCTGTTTTTGTTAGATATCTATACTCGAAATATAGACAACGGTTTGACTATCGGAGTGCCCATCCTTTTTTTCATTTTCATTGTCCTTTTTCTTTTAGCCATTCTTATTCAACAAACGAAACAAAAGGGTATAAACATCATCGGCTATTCTCTGGTTGCTGCCGGGATTATCTGTATGTGTATTGAAGGCATCATTACATTGCATATTCTTCGTCATCTGCAACTCCATTGGAGTCTGTTCGTGGTGGTTTCAGTCATACCTGTTTCTGCCATATTACTGTATATTCAACACCGATTGAAAAGGGCTACCGATTTAAAAAAGATTTTTCACATCTAGAAAGCACTGTTCCACATTTTTCGATTCATACACCTGTGACATTTTTTACAGGTGTTTTTTTCGTTCATATTAGTTATATTATATAAATAGTTATACTTTTGTAACAAAATTCGAAAATGTCTAACATGAACGAAAAAAATCCAACTTCGGTTGAAAGCATCGTTGATAATTTATTCTTCATCAGCCCAATGATTTCACGGTCGTTGAAACATTCCATTCGGACAAGGACAACGTTGAATCCTATATCTTGGTGGGTTCTTAAATTGGTTTATCAGAATGAAATACTTACGATGTCCGAAATCGGATGTAAACTTCAAATACCAAAGCCACATGTCACCGCTCAGATTGACAAACTGATTGCAGAAAACTTGGTGGAGCGGTTCGACGATCCAACCGACAGGAGGATCATAAATATTCGATTGACCGAAAAAGGCAAAGTAAGTTACGATCGGATTGCAAAAGACATAAGTGAAGATATGCAACAACAAATCATGATTCTCGATCCGAAAAAAAGAACCGAATTGTTGGAAGCATCTCAGAAAGTGAAAGAAATTTTAAAGGAAATAATGGATTAATAGGTAGTAAGTATGACAACGAAAAAGAAAATGGATTGGAAGAAGTACATTCCCTTGGTTATTGTGATTGCATTGGTTTTAACCGGTGGAACGTATTGGTATATAGGTTATTCGAAGTACATTAAAACAGACGACGCGTTGGTGACGTCCGATATTGTGACTGTCAGCCCCAAAATAATGGGACGAATCATCAAAATCCATGCGCAAGAAGGCGATTCCGTAAAGCAGGGTGAACTGCTGGCTGAATTGGATAGTGTCGATTTAATGGCTCAAAAGCAGCAGATGCTTTCAGGGAAACTTCAGACACAGGCTAGCAAGGCGCAAGCAGAAGCCAAGTACGAGTTCGACCTGAAGAACGTCGATGTACAGCGAATCAACGTGGAACGCGCACAGGAGGATTTCGACCGTGCAAAAGTTCAATATTCGGGTGGCGTTCAGACAAAGGAACAGTTTGAACATCTGAAGAAGGCACTTGAAACGGCTCAGGCACAATTTGCTGCAGCTCAAGCGCAGATTTCAGTTTCCAAAACACAGATTAAAAGTGCAGAAGTATCTGTAACTGTAGCCCAGACTCAGATTGAAATGATCAACACGCAATTGCGAAATACAAAACTGTATGCACCGGTGGATGGCGTGGTTGCTAAACGTTGGTTGCTCCCGGGCGATATCGCCAATCCGGGCCAGTCCATCTATACGATCAACAACAATTCGAAATTTTGGGTGATGATTTACTTGGAAGAAACCAATATGAGCGAACTTCATTTGGGCCAATCCGCCATTTTTACCTTGGATACGTATCCGGGAGTCACGTTTGCCGGAAAGATATTCCTGTTGGGTTCGACCACGGCATCTCAGTTTTCTTTGATTCCGGCAAGCAATGCTTCGGGTAACTTTACCAAAGTAACCCAACGCGTTCCAATCAAGATATCCATCGATAGCGTTTTAAGTGGTGAGAAAGTGGCTTCCTTCCGTTTGATGACAGGCATGTCTGCTGTGGTTAAAATCGAACGCTAAAGAATGAAGCCCGTTTCCAGATCACACCGGCTTCGTCGTAAACTGCGAAGCCGTGACTCGCTGTTTCACCCTAGGCACCAGTATTACAAGTGGTTCGTGTTGGGAAATGTCATGCTCGGTACGTTCATGGCGGTACTTGACAGCACCATCGTAAATGTAAGTCTGCCTAAGATCATGTCGTCTTTCGGGGTCGGCTTGTCTACCATTCAGTGGGTGATAACGGCCTATATGCTTGCCATGGCGGCTATGTTGCCGACCTCAGGCTGGTTAGCCGACAAGTTCGGTTACAAACGAACGTATTTTTGGGGATTGTTCATGTTCACGCTGGGTTCACTGCTTTGTGGCCTTTCGAATGATGAAACGACCTTGATCATTTCTCGAATCATTCAAGGCTTGGGAGCCGGAACGGTTCAGCCATTGGGTATGGCCATCATTACAAGAGAATTCCCGTCTCATCAACGAGGACTGGCATTGGGTTTCTGGTCCATCGCCTCGGCAGCTTCCGTCTCGTTCGGGCCGATGCTTGGTGGGTATCTGGTCGATAATTTCAGTTGGCAATTGATTTTTGATGTCAATGTACCGGTGGGTATTGTCGCACTTATTTTCACGTTAGTCATTCAGCGCGAATTCATCCATCCAAACGTTCGAAAGTTCGACTTCATCGGATTCATCTCGGTCATCATCTTCCTTCCGGTTTTGCTTTATGCCTTGTCGGAGGGCAATGCCGCAACCAATTCGCAAGGTTGGCATGCCCCCTATATTTTGGCTTGTTTCGCTATTTCTGCCATAGCATTTACCGTTTTTCTTATTCAGGAATTCCATACTGAGCATCCCTTGCTCGATTTGAGATTGCTAAAGGACCATAATTTCGGAATGGCAAACGCCATCATGATACTCTTTGGCATGGGTATGTTCGGAAGCACGTTCCTACTGCCGTTGTATTTGCAGAACTCCATGGGCTATACGGCGTTGCAATCGGGTTCGGTTTTTTTACCTGTGGGTATCATTCAAGGAATCATTTCTCCAATTGCCGGTCGTTTTTCCGATAAGATGAATGCGAAGATACCTTTGTTGGTAGGTTTTGGATTGTTGATTTTTAGTTTTTATCTGAACTCAGACCTATCCTATCTGACGGAACATTCGTTCATCATGACTACCCTTTATTTACGTGGGTTTGGAATGGGTTTGATTTTTACGCCGTTGAGTTCGTTGTCACTGGCGACCATTCCGCGCGATAAAATGGCGCAAGCTTCCGGAATCAGTAATACCGTTCGGCAAATAGGTGGTAGCATGGGTGTTGCTTTGTTATCAACGCTTTTGGCCGCCCGTGTTAATTTTCACTCTCAGATTTTTGGCGGAGCCATTCAATCCGGATCTCAGGTTTTTCAGAATACGGCCCGTAACCTGACCACTTACATTCAGCACAATGCTGGTTCCTCTTTGGCTAATGCGACCAAGCAAAGTCAAAGCATATTGATGTCGCATGTTAGCTCTCAGTCCTTCATTCAGGGTATTGATGATGATTTTCTGATAGCAGCTGCGATTTCCTCCATCAGTGTCATTCCAATTTTATTAATGCACACGAAAAAGAAAAAAGTTCAAATACAATAAGCAGATTATGAAACAGATACGTAAATATGTGATTTTATTGTTGCTCGTTCAAAGTGCCTTCGTTCAAGGTCAAAAGGCAACTGTCGATTCGCTGACGCTTTCAGGCATATTGAATTCAGTACTAAGCGATTATCCCTCATTGAAACGGGCGGAAAAGGAGTTGGTTTCGGCTGATGCTAAAATCGACTTGACAAAAACGGCTTACCTGCCGGATGTGAATTTCTCAACTTCGTACAACCGTATTGGTCCGGTCACAACGATTATTTTCAGCGGTAAGCATCTTCAACTGTATCCAGAAAATGTGTACAATGCAGCATTCACGATTAGTCAAAACATTTACGATTTCGGTAAGACCGCAAAAAATGTAAATCTGAGTGAAGAAGGCAAACAGTTAGTCAGACTTACTGTCGAGCAGATCAAACAGCAATTGTCCATGGGCGTGATGGCTAATTTTTACACCATTTGTTATTTGCAGGAAGCCATTCAAATCAAAGATGATCAGCTGAATACATTGAACGAGCACTTGCAGTTCGTTCAGAAAAAGGCAGATTCGGGTTCAGCCACCCAATACGATATCCTGACAACCAAGGTTCGGATGTCGACACTGGAAAATCAGAAGACTGACCTACAGACATCCTTACAAATTTTTCAAAGTCAATTGAATTCATTTCTTGGCAAGCCGTTGGGCAGTTCGCATTTGTTGAAAAAAGAGATTCAACTGGAACAATTCTTGCCTGCTGTGGACAGTTTGTGCAACCAGGCCTTCGTGAATCGAAATGAAATGAAGATTGCACTTCAAAAGGAATCGATTGCAAAGTTGCGTTTGAATGCAATCAAGGTGCAGAACAACCCGTCCTTGAATTTCAATGCTGCAGGAGGATTTAAGAATGGCTATCTGAATTCGGACTATGAAGATGTTGGCAAACTGAACTTTTCCGTCGGTGTTGGTTTAAAAGTGCCTATTTTCGATGCCAATCGTTCCAAATACAATAAGATACAAACGAATGCCGACTTGGAAGGCCTTCAGCAGGAAACCGAGTTGCTTCGCCGCAACATCACCAATGAAATTGTTGAGAGTCGTGCCAATGCGGAGGCTGCACTGAAAAAAGTGAAGCAATCGGAACTCCAACAACAGCAAGCCATGCAAGCGTATAATCAGGCTGAAATCAGTTACAAGTCGGGTACGATCACCAATTTGGACCTATTGGACAGTTACACCGCAGTATCGGAAAGCAAATTGATGTTGTTCAAAACGAAAATAGATTATACGGTCAATCTGCAAAAGTTGAAAATTGCGGTCGGGGAGCGAATCTATTGAACAAACAGGGTATATAAATTACCCTGAACGTGGGATTCCCAACCTAGTTTCGAGTTGCTATTTTTGTTGTATAAATCGAAACAAGAAAAGATGGCAACTCAAATACTCATTGCTCCAGGATACGGCAACTCAGGTGAGGAGCATTGGCAAACATATTGGCAAAAGGAAAACAACGATTATATCCGAATCGAACAAAGGGATTGGCTTCAACCGGTTGTGAGCGAATGGGTTGAAACCATTGAGAAGTATGTGCGAAGTGCTGAGGGTGAGGTCGTTGTTGTAGCGCATAGTCTAGCCTGTATTGCATTGGCTCAATGGGCACGGAAAACTCAGCTTACCATCAAAGGAGCCTTGCTGGTCGCTCCTCCCGATGCAAATGACGAAAAGCTGAAGGATATAGTCAAAGGATTTTCACCGATTCCATTAGTGAAATTGCCCTTCAAAAGCATTGTTTTGGCAAGCTCCAACGACGAATACAATCCGATTGAGAATGCGGCTTCCTTTGCACGGCATTGGGGAAGTGATTTTATCAATCTTGGTGAAAAGGGACACATCAATGCCAAATCAAATTTGCAAAACTGGCCGGAAGGTCGTACCTACCTTTCCATATTGACGGATTTTATCTAACTTTGTGCATCAAAAATAAATAGATGCCTGCTATAGTTTTTCCTCCCGAATGGTACCCACAATCGGCTGTACAACTGACCTGGCCTCACGAAGGCACCGATTGGTCGGATATGTTGGACGAGGTACTGCCTTGTTTTGTAAACATAGCCAGGGAGGTCTTGCGACGCGAAAAACTAATCATCATTTGTCCGAATGCGGTTGAAGTCAAAGCTCAACTTGGTGCTGTTAATTTAGCCAATTTGTTTTTTTACGAATTTCCCAGCAACGACACTTGGGCAAGGGATCACGGAGGCATTTCCCTTTTTGTGGACGGCAAACCTTGCATCTGTGATTTCACATTCAACGGATGGGGTATGAAGTTCCCAGCGAATTTGGACAATCAGCTGACGTTTTCCCTGTATGGTGCTCAGGCGTTTAGCCCTGAAGTCGCTTATGAAAATTGCATGCCTTTTGTACTGGAAGGCGGAAGTCTGGAGTCGGATGGAGCAGGAACGCTTCTTACCACCTCGGAATGTTTGCTATCGGTGAATCGAAACGATGCCCTTTCCAAAGATGAAATTGAATCGTATTTGAAAGATCGTTTTGGACTTAAGCGTGTACTTTGGCTTGATAGTGGTTTTTTGGAAGGGGACGATACGGACAGCCATATCGACACCTTAGCTCGATTTTGTGATGCTGAAACCATCGCTTATGTACAACCGGGTGAAGATCCGGAGGATATACATTACGAAGAACTCTGTCAAATGGAAGTGGAGTTGAAGGCATTCCAAACACTTGAGGGTAAACCCTATCGACTGATTGGTTTGCCTATAGCCGACCCTGTATTTTATGAGGGAGAACGCTTGCCTGCCACGTACGCCAATTTCCTCATCATCAATGGTGCAGTCTTGCTTCCAATTTATGGCAGTTCCAAAGATGAAATTGCACTGAAACAACTGAAGTTGGCATTTCCGGAACGTGAAATTGTCGGTATTTTTTGTCTGCCATTGCTCAAGCAGCATGGTTCCCTGCATTGTGTTACGATGCAGTTCCCAGAAAATTTCGTTTGATCAGGGGTATTGATGCTAGCTTAGCCATAACGAAGAGAACCTGAAGCATCGCCCCAGGTTCTCTGTGAGATATCTGTTGATAAAGTTCTACAGCTTAAGTGGTTCGCCTTTATAAAAGTCCAGAATCTTGATACAGAAAAGCAGATTGTATTTGGCTTGCAATTGACTTGATTTTGCAGAAGCAAGGTTTATTTTTGCCTGATTGTACTCATATAGGGTTGCTTTGCCATTGTTGTATTTTTCTTCAGCAAAACGGAATGCTTCTTCTGAATTCATGACCACATCTGCAGACGAAGTGTATTGGATGGTTGCTTTTGAAGCATTGAACCAAGCTTGTTGGATTTCCTTGTAAAGCGTTTTTTTGGTGTTTTCCAGATTAAGTTTGGCATTTTCCAAATCGATTTTGGATAACCGAATGTTGTTTTTCGTATCAAATCGATTGAATATTGGAATGCTAAGACCTAATGACAAACCTGCGCTATAGTTGTTTTGCAATTGCGTGCCAAAGGGTATTTTATGTTGGACAAATAAAGAGTCAACCGATCTTGATGAAGGATAATATCCATTTGAATACGATGCACTTAAAGACAACCTCGGATATGCAGCCCCTTTTGAAACTTCCAGATTCTTTTCACTGCTTTTCAGACGGTATTCTGATGCTTTGATAGTCGATTTAGTAGTTACTGCTATATTGTAAATATCCTCAGCCGATTGTAAAGTACTGTTTAGATTCGTTACATCTATCGTTGGTGTTACAATATCAAAGTTTGTCCATTCTTTCAAATCTAAAAGTTGGGATAAGTCGAGTAAGGACATCGATAGTGTACTTTTACTCTCCGTTGAATTTAACTGGTCTTTAGATAGTTGTGCTTTAACTTCATATACTTGACCCTCTGGAATTTTCCCATAGTTGGCCATTGTAATGGAGCGATCAACCAATGACTGACTCAGTTCTACCTGATCTACTGCAATTTGTTGAAGTTCTTTATTATAGAGTACTTGTAAATAAGCTGATGCAATACTGACAGCCATACTTTCTTTTGCCTTTTTTAGATCCTCAAGTGAAGCTTGCCAATTAAATGACTGGGCCGCGATCGAATTTTTAATCTGGAAACCGCTGAATAATGTCACTGAGGAGCTTAAGCCGGCAGATACGGCAGTTGAGAAAGATCCACCCGTTTTGACTCCCTTTTCGTTCGTTGCCAAACCATAGTTGAGCGGACTACTGGCATAAGCACTCAGGTCAGGTAGCCTTTGATTCTTGCTTTTTTCAAAATTAATCTGCTGTGATTCAGTATTCAATGCGTCAGACTTTATGGAGAGGTTATTTTTCCACGCATAGTTGATGCAATCCTCCAGCGACCATTTCTGTTGGGCCGAGACCGAGCCAAGCAAAAGGCTGCTTGTTAATAGAATGATGAGTATTTTATTCATGACGGTCATTTTTATCTTTTTTAGCTTTGGGATCAATAGCGGCGCCTTTCAATTTTTCAGTACCTTTCAAGCCACGTACCACCTCAATGTTGATGCCGTCGGACAAACCAGTTTCGATTCTCTTTTTGACGAATTTCTGCTCATCCTTGAATTTTGGATCCAAAACGTAGACGTTGGCAGTATCCTTGTTGAACTCAATGACACTTTCAGGAATGGTCAAAACGTTTTTTGCACTGTTCAGAACGATTTCAGCATTGGCGCTGTAACCTGCCCGTACAAAAACGTCACTTGGTATTTTGGCAGCAGCCTTGATTTCAAAAAGGATAGCACCACTTTCTTCCGTCCCTTTGGGAGAAATATGTTCGAGTTTAGCTTCGAATTTGCGGTCGTTCAGGGCACCTATGCTCAGCATAAGTGGCATACCTTCTTTGATGCGACCCACTTCGGTTTCGTCCACTTTGCCCACAAAAAGCATGTCTTTCATGTTGGCAACCGTGGCAATAGTCGTTCCGTCGTTGAAACTATTGGACTGGATGACAGAATTCCCCACTTTGACTGGAATGTCCAAAATCATACCATCGATGGTGGAGCGAATCAGCGTATTGCTGGTCTCTCCTGTTTTCAATGACATCCCAGTTTTGGTGATTTCAAGGTTGTTTTCGGCTGCTTCACATTCTTCCTTCGAAGAATTGAGGGTGACGGTGGCTTTTTCGAAATCCTCCCTGGAAATGACTTTCTTGTCATACAATTCCTTTTGACGGTTGAAATCCTTATTGGCTTGATCCAAGTTGATTTTTCCCACTCTTACCCTCGATTCGGCTGCATTCAAACTTCCCATGTCGGGAATGACCTTGATTTTAGCAATGATTTCACCCTTGCTGACCTTTTCACCAGCTTCTTTGCAGAGTTCGGAAATGATACCCGAAATCTGAGGTTTGATCATGATTTCGTTGCGTGCTTCCACCTTACCGGTAGCAACCGCTTTCTTCTCAATGGAACCGCGGGTGACAGAAACCAGTTCGTACTTCGTAACGACAGGTTTTGATTTGTTGTACAAGAATACAAAGGTTCCGATGACGAGTAAACCCAGACATACTAAAAGAAAAATCTTAAAAAACTTCTTCATGAGTGTTCTATTTTTGATTATTTTATTCTTCGCTCAATGCTTCGATGGCTTTGATCTTCATCGCCCGTTGTGCCGGTAGCATGCCTGCCAGCAGACCCATTAGGATTAGGATGAAGGAGGCACTTAAGGCCACATCGAAATGAATGATGATATTTTTAATGAAAATATTGCTGTCTTCGGGCATGTTGTTGATGATGTTGTCAAAAACAGACAAGATGCCTACACCTAGGCTGAGACCCATGAAACCTGCAATAGAAGTTAAAACCAAACTTTCGTTCATGATTTGGCTGATGATATCGAAAGGCTTAGCGCCCAATGCACGACGAATTCCGATTTCTTTGGTGCGCTCTCTGACTGAAACCAACATGATGTTGCTCACGCCAATTGCACCAGCCAGAAGGGTCCCGATGCCTACAATCCAGATGAGCAGCTTAATGCCAAGGAACAAGTAGCTGAACATCTTGAACTGTTCACCTATATTGAAGCTGCCGACGGCACGATCATCTTCGGGTGCAATGTTGTTTTGTGTCTTGAGAATGTTTTTGATCTCAGCTTCCAATAATTTCGCATCATGTCCGTCCTTGGCGGTTGCAGCCATAAATTGAATGATGTCGCCCTGATTGTAAGCTCGTTGCATGGTTGAGAAAGGCAAAATGACCATGTCGTCGCTTTTGCCACCTATCTGCACTTGACTCATACCAGCACCCACGCCAATGACTGAATAATAAATACCATTGCTGCGAATTACCTGGCCCAGCGGATTTTCACCCTTTGTAAACAATTTTTCGTACACATTTTTACCAATGAAGCAGACTTTGCGGACATCCTTGACATCCACATCGTTGATGTACCTGCCCCAAATAATTTCCTGTTCCTCCACCTTGGCATAGTCGGGATAACAGCCACGCACCCTGAAGGTTCCAGCTTTGTCACCCCGAACGGTGTTGTTCTCCCCACCGCCACCGCCAAATAACATCGGTGCCAGGTATTTGATTTCCTTACAATTGCCCAGAATGACTTTGATGTCGGAGTTGTGCATGTTCCAAGATCTGCCCTTTTTGAAGCCGTGGTAAGGGACTGTTGTTGCTTCCGTATAGAAAAAACAGGAGTTCGTGGCAAAACCCTTGATACTGTCCATCATGCCATTTTCAAGTCCATTCCCTGCACCTAATAAGATGGTAAGCATTAGTATACCCCAGAAAACGCCGAAGGCGGTGAAAATGCTTCGTACTTTATTTCGGGCTATGGTTTGCCAGATTTCCTGCCATTTATCGAGATCGAACATAATTGGTATGTTTTTTTGTTATTCGGCGCGCATGGCCTCAATCGGTTTGATTCGAACTGCTTTTCTGGCAGGTATATAGCCGGCAATCAGACCGGCAAGTATGAGTATGAAGGTGGCAAGAATGACTATGTTAAGGTCAACCGTCGGATTCATAAATATGGAGATGGTTCGTTCGCCATCAACGGCTGCTTTTTGGCTGTTTACAATCGCAAAATTGATCAGTTCAAGCAAGCCGATGCCAAACATCATGCCCAAGTATCCAAAAAGGGAAGTGATTACAATCGATTCTAAAAGGATAGAGGAAAGAATGGTGTTTGGCGTAGCACCCAATGCTTTACGTATGCCAAATTCCCTAGTACGTTCTTTTACTGTGATGACCATGATGTTGCCCACTCCAACGATACCCGCTATTAGGGTGCAAATGCCGATAAACATGACGAATAGGTCAAGGGTTGAGAATATGGCCATGGTTTGAACATAATCGGAAGCCTGATTCCACAAGCCAATGGTGTTCAGATCGTCTGGATTGATGATCAATTCTCGTCCCAGTGCTTCCCGAACCTTTTGGGCAAAATCATCGTTTTCTTCTTTGGTAACAAGGCCACGAACGGAGAAATTGATGTTGTTGACCTCATTCCCAAGTGTGTACAACTTTTGAGCGGTTTTCATTGGGATGTAACACTTGGCTTCATTGTCGTTGGAGGTTTTCATATCGACGCCAATAACTTGGAAGGTCAAGCCGTCCATTTTAACCCACTTGCCAACCGGTTTTGCTTCTTTAAAGAGGGCTTTTGCCACTTTTTTAGAGAGCACAATGACTTTGCGGTCCATCTCCAAATCCCTGTCGTTTAGGAATCTCCCATTACCAGTAGCAAAGGTCATGTTGGAAATGATCTGATAATCCGGCTGAACCCCATAAATTTGATATACGCCGTTTTCGGTGCCAAAACTTACGGTGGAAGACCGGTCTACCTGACCTGAAATCTTGTCGATTTCCGAGAAGTGATTTTTTAAATAGGGTAAAAGGTCATTGGTCAATTTGATTTTACGATACGCTTTCAACCCCTTGTAAGGCATGGTTGTACGGCCTCCCCAAAGCATCATGGTGTTGCTTGCCCTTTCATTGAAATTTGACGTGACGCCGTTTTTTAGCCCATTGCCTGAACCCAGAAGGATGATCAGCATGAAGATGCCCCACGCCACGGCAAACCCCGTCAGAAAGGTGCGGAGCTTGTTTTCCTTCATCGTTGAAAGGATTTCGGTCAGGGTGTCAAATTCCAGAAATCTCATGGCTGTTTTTGGAATCGGATTCGATAATTCCGTCTTTAAGATGAATGATACGGTTGGTCTTGTCTGCTACAGACTTTTCATGGGTGACGATGATCATGGTTATGCCTGTTTTATTCACATCGCTCAATACCTGCATCACTTCTTCGGTGGTTACTGAATCTAGGGCACCGGTTGGTTCATCAGCAAGTATGACCTTTGGATTCGATATCAGGGCTCTGGCTATGGCTATTCGTTGTTTTTGACCACCGGATAGTTCGTTTGGAAAATGGTGCCACCAATCTTTTAGACCCATCATGTCCAGGTATTCCATCGCTTTAATTTGTCTTTTCTTGCGTGACAATCCCTGATAATATAATGGCAAGGCAACGTTTTCCAATGCGTTTTTGAAATTGATCAGATTAAACGATTGAAAAATGAACCCGATCAATTGGTTTCGATATTCAGCAGCTCTTTTTTCTGTCAAATTTTTGATCAATGTACCGTTCAAGAAATAATTGCCGGTATCATAATCGTCCAGGATACCTAGAATGTTGAGCATGGTAGACTTTCCGGAACCGGATGCGCCCATGATGGAGACGAACTCACCTTCGTTAATGTTCATGTTAATGCCTTTCAGTACATGCAGTGGTTGTATGCCCGGATAGGTCTTGTTGATGTTTTCAAATCTGATCATGTGCTCCGTTACTGTTGTTTTGTTTCGGTAGTGTTAGATAAATGTTCTGATTGAAAGGTCTCGTCATTCATGAAAACGGTGTATCGACGAAGAATTTCTTCAGGTGTAATTTGCAGCAAAGATATTGTTTTGTAGAAACTCGGCAGTATGTTTGCAAAGAAATCTTCTCGACGAAAATCTAAAATTTTCTTAACTGCATCTTCTTCTACGAAATAACCGATTCCCCGCTTGTTGAAAATAATTCCGCGTTGTTGCAGAAAGTCATAGGTGCGCAAGGCCGTGTTCGGATTTACCTGAAGGCTTACACCCATTTCTCGGACCGACGGAATCTTTTCGTTGGACAGCCACTGACCTGTCAGAATCTGTTCACTGAGTAGCTCTGCAATTTGCAGATAAATGGGTTTATCATCGTGGAATTCCATAATTAGACCTCCTTGTTTTTAAGTGCAAGAAAAGCCCCTCCCCAACAGACAAAAGGTGTTGCGTAATATATAATTTTAACAATGTTATAGATCGTTTTCAGATATTGAGGGGCATTTGTATTGAATATTAAATTCAAGTCATTGGCATTTTTAATGTTGATCGAATTACCATTGAACTGAAAATTGCTTTTAATGTAATGTTCAAAAATGAATGCTGCTGTAAATCCGATGATAAGTGATCCCGCAAAAAGAATCAAAGTTGTGGATCCTACCGGATTCTTTTTGAAAAATGCAGAACCGAGAAAATAAATGGACTGAACAAACATGACACCGCTAAAAAGGTTGAAGATGCCAGACCAACTTTGAAAATGGACTTCCATGTTTACACTGTACATTACGTTTCCAACAGCCATGCATAGTAAATGCGTCAGGTTGTAAACAATAGTGAGGGAAATAAAGGTGACTAGGGTCGAGTATAGCCAAGCCGCACCAAATTTCTCAAAAGTATTGGCGGGCATCATCAAATAATGGATTCCACCAACGGAAGATCGGAGTTTGGCAAATACATCAAGACTGATAATAATGCTTATGAGCAGAAAAATAAAGTCCGGACTGGCAATGGAGTCTATTGCTTGTTGGTTTCCCAACAATGAAGTTGTATTTCCCAGTTTAAAGAATAGGAAATGTTTGAATACAACCCAAAGCATGAAAATCAGAAGAATGACACCGTGCCTGCGGGAAAGTAGCCTGAAAATGGCATTGAATTCGTTGGTCAAGCGTTGTATGGAGAACATAGTCGATTTTTTTATTGGTGAAACAATGATGTGATGACAGCAGGTTGCTGAGTTGCAAAGTTGAAGAGTACTTCCAGATCCAGTTTGCTGTCGACTTTATCACTATTATTAAAAACAGCTAAAAAACCCTTTGATGTGAATTCACTGTATAGGACGCTCGGTTGGTTATCAAGAGACATGAGCGTCTTAAAAAGGAGTTTCTCACAGATGGCATCCGTTGTTTGATTGAGCAGGATTTTGCTTTCATCTAGGATGATGATTCGGTCGATGAGGCTTTCAAGGTCACGCACTTGATGGGTGGAGAGTACCATGCAGCGATCGTCTGTTATGAGTTCAGCCACTAATTTGCGAAATTGTCCTTTGGAAGGGATGTCAAGCCCATTGGTGGGTTCATCCATGATAAGAATTTTGCATTGTGTTGCCAGCGCAAAGCTTATTGCCACCTTTTTTCGTTGACCGAACGACATATTTTTCAACTTATCGCTTGAGTTGATTTCAAATTCCCGAAGACATTTGTCAAAGATTCCAGTATCAAATTTAGGATAGGCGCAAGCGTACATTTTAAGAAACTCGCTGATGTTGGTATCGGGAAGCCAAATTTCTTCAGTCAGGAAATAAATATCCTGAAGCATGACGGCATCTCTTTTTCTAGATTCCATGTCGAGCACTTTGCAGCTTCCTTGTTGGGGGAATCGAAGTCCGGCTATCAGTTTAAGCAGGGTTGTTTTACCAGCACCATTCTTGCCCAGCAATCCATATATATGGCCACCTTCCATGCTGAGCGACAGGTCGTTGAAAATTCCTTTTTTTTTCCTTGAGTAGGTGAAGCTCAAATTTTGTACTTCAATCATGTGTTATCGTTCTGGTGTATTAATGAACTAAGACACGACAAAGGAAATACACTTTTTTTCAGATTCCAAATTTTTTTCGATTTTTTTTTAACTTTTTTTTGGAAGGTCAGAATCGTTGATTATGTGAGGAATAAATTGAGGTCGGATTTAAGGAAATCACGCTTTTTTTTGCATAAAAAGTGCTTTATAACACGAAGAATTATGTAGCTTTGCACCCTAATACAAACCTTTTGTAAGGTCTCAACAAATTTTGTTCCTATGTCTGCCAATAAAGTCATTAAAACAGCTCTCGTTTCGGTATATTACAAAGATGGTTTGGATGAAATCCTCATCAAACTGCACGAGCAAGGGGTGTCGTTCCTTTCTACCGGAGGGACCCAACAGTTCATCGAATCCCTAGGTTTGCCCTGCAAGGCAGTGGAAGACCTTACTGGTTATCCGTCCATTTTAGGTGGCCGTGTAAAAACCCTTCACCCCAAAGTTTTCGGTGGGATATTGACCCGTCGTGATTTGGCCAAGGACAAAGAACAATGCGAAGAATATGATATTCCCGAAATTGATTTGGTGATTGTCGACCTCTATCCTTTTGAAGAAACTGTTGCTTCAGATGCTTCTGCAGAAAACATCGTGGAAAAAATCGATATCGGTGGCATTTCACTTATCCGTGCTGCTGCCAAAAACTTCAACGATGTGGTCATCGTGGCATCCAAAGGTCAATATGCTCCGCTTTTAAACATCATCAATGAAAAAGGTGCTGAAACATCCATCGAAGACCGTCGCTGGTTTGCCAAGGAAGCTTTCGGTGTTTCATCCTTATACGATTCAGCCATTTTCAATTGGTTCGATGGTGGTGAAGGCTCTCAGTTCCGCAGTGCCATGGATAATGCCAAATCACTGCGTTACGGTGAAAACCCACATCAGAGAGGCTATTTTTACGGTGATTTCGACGAAATGTTTGAACAGCTACAGGGTAAAGAAATTTCATACAACAATTTGCTCGATATTGACGCCGCTGTTTCCCTGATCAATGATTTTGACGAAACGACGTTTGCCATCCTGAAACACAACAATGCTTGTGGCATTGCTTCTCGCCCGGTACTTAAAGATGCATGGGCTGCAGCATTAGCCGGCGATCCAGTTTCAGCATACGGTGGCGTACTCATCACCAATTCTGTTGTAAACGAAGCTACTGCCCAAGAGATCAACAAGATATTCTTTGAAGTGATCATTGCTCCAGATTACGATGTGGAAGCACTCAAGATTTTGACTTCCAAGAAAAATCGTATCATTCTCATTTTGAAAGAAGACTTTTGTGTTCCAAAAAAACAATTCAGAACATTACTTAATGGTGTGTTGGTGCAAGATAAGGATTTGCACACCGAAGAAGCTGAAGATTTGAAAACGGTTACCATTCATACTCCGAGTGCTTCTGAAGTCAAGGATTTGTTGATTGCCAACATCATCGTAAAGCATTCCAAATCAAATGCCATAGTTCTAGTTAAGGACGGTCAGTTGTGCGCTAGCGGCGTGGGGCAGACATCTCGTGTAGACGCTCTGCGCCAGGCTATTGACAAGGCTGCAAGTTTCAATATGAACTTGAATGGTGCCGTCATGGCATCCGACGCGTTCTTCCCCTTCCCCGACTGTGTGGAAATTGCCGACGAGGCAGGCATCAAAGCCGTGATTCACCCGGGGGGATCCATCAACGATCAAAAATCCATCGATTATTGCAACGAGCATGACATGGCGATGGTGTTGACCGGTTATAGACATTTTAAACACTAATATACAACTATGGGATTATTTTCTTTTACACAGGAAATCGCCATGGACTTGGGAACGGCGAACACCATCATCACCTGCAACGATAAGATTGTGGTTGATGAACCCAGCATTGTTGCCCTCGACAGACGTACTGATAAGCTTTTGGCTGTTGGTACTCAAGCCCAGTTGATGCACGGCAAAACACCTGAAAACATCAAGACGGTTCGTCCGTTGCGCGACGGTGTGATTGCAGACTTCTATGCTGCTGAACAGATGATGCGTGGCCTTATCAAAATGGCTACCTCCAAAAAACGCCTTTTCTCCCCGAACTTGCGTATGGTCATTTGCGTACCGTCCGGCTCCACTGAAGTGGAATTGCGTGCGGTTCGTGACTCTGCCGAACACGCAGGCGGCCGGGATGTCTATATGATTTTTGAACCAATGGCTGCGGCTATCGGAATTGGTATTGACGTGGAAGCGCCGGAGGGCAACATGATTGTCGACATAGGTGGTGGTACGACTGAAATCGCAATCATTTCCTTAGGCGGTATCGTTGCCAACAAGTCCATCCGCATCGCCGGTGATGACTTTACTGCTGACATTCAGGAGTACATGCGTCGTCAACATAATTTACGCGTAGGTGAACGCACTGCTGAGCAAATCAAGATCAATGTGGGTTCAGCCTTGACTGAACTGGAAAATCCACCGGAAGATTACATTGTCCACGGTCCGAACCAAATGACGGCTTTGCCCATGGAAGTTCCTGTTTCCTATCAGGAAATTGCCCACTGTCTGGAGAAATCCATTTCGAAAGTGGAAATGGCTGTTTTGAGTGCTTTGGAACAAACGCCTCCTGAATTGTACTCCGATATCGTGCGCCGTGGGGTTTACCTGGCTGGTGGCGGTGCATTGCTTCGTGGATTGGCAAAGCGTTTGGGTGACAAGATCAATATACCGTTCAACATTGCTGAGGACCCATTGAGGGCTGTTGCCCGCGGGACCGGAATCGCCTTGAAGAATGTGGATAAGTTTAACTTTTTGATTCGTTAAAGTTTGAAATGGGCGCTGATGTTAAGGCGCCCATTTTAAACTTTTTACCTGTTGACCTGACCTATTTTTCTCAGAATTTTTATTTGATTCAATGCGAAATATCCTGAGGTTCCTTGCAAAATACAGTACTGTCCTGTTTTTCGTTCTGATGCAGGTCTTTTCACTGTACCTTTTGTTCAACTACAACAACTTTCAGCAAAGTGCATTGTTCAGTACGGCCAACAAATTAAACGGTTGGATGTATACGGTGGAGGAAAAGGTCTATGGTTATTTCAACCTTCGCGAAAACAACGAAAGTCTGCTTCGCGAAAACAATGAACTGGTACTTCGAATTGCCAATTTGGAATCAGCTTTACGAACGTATACGGACTCTACTAAGATTCCTCTGTTACGGATGAAAGAGGCAGAGGAGTTCAGTCTGATTCCAGCCAGAGTCATTCAAAATTCGGTTACCCACTATCGGAATTTCATTACCTTGAACGTCGGTAAAGTCGATGGTATCAAACCAGAGATGGGCGTTGCCAATTCAGATGGAATCGTGGGTGTTGTCAGTTTAGTCACCAATTATTATTCGGTGGTTATTCCTGTCCTGAACAGGGACCAACGATTCAGCTGCAAACTAAAAAACAGCAATGCAGCCGGTTCATTGGCTTGGGATGGTTTCGACAGAAGATTCGCCTATCTGGAAGAAATTCCACCTTATGTGGCCGTTTCGAAAGGGGACACCGTTGTGACAAGCGGTTTTTCTGCTGTATTTCCAGAAGGAATCATGGTTGGCACCGTTCAAGATTACAAGGTCAGTGAAGACGCCAACTACCTGCGATTGAAGATTCGTTTGTCAACTCGGTTTGATGCCCTTTCGAACGTGCGAGTCATACGTTACAAACATCGAGAGGAATTGAAAAAATTGGAAGGGGAGGCTGCCTTATGATGCGTTACATAAATCATACCCTTTGGTTTCTGGGATTGATATTCCTGCAGGTGTTCATTCTCAACAATACTCATTTTTTGGGTATATTCCTGCCCATAGTATATATTTATGCCTTGTTGCGTTGGCCACCGGACGTATCACCTGCATTGGTCATCCTAATGGGTTTCCTGTTGGGCTTGTCCGTGGATGTGCTGAGTAATACACCAGGCATGAATGCTTCTGCTACGACCTTGGTCGCCTTTCTCCGTTATCCGACCTTACGTTTGTTCGTATCAAAGGAGGACTTAGGCTCAAAAAACATCGGCGAAGCAACCCTGGCGAACGGCGCTTTTTGGAAGTACGTCATCCTTTTGGTGCTCATTCACCATACCACTCTTTTCATACTGGAGGCATTTTCTTTTTCCAACACCTTGCTGTTGCTACTTAAAATTCCGGTATGTAGCTTGTTGACGCTGATCTTCATATTTGCGTTCGAACGCATCAACGGGAAAAAAGATGCAAGGGATTGAGACACTTCGACGAAAGAATGTCATCATCCTGATTATTTTGGGAGTGATTGTCATTTATGTATTGCGACTGGCTGTGCTTCAATTGTTTTCGTCCGATTATAAAGCATTCGCGGATAGCAATGCCTTTCTAAAAAAATCCATTTATCCGGCCCGAGGTTCAATTTTCGATCGAAACGGGAAATTGATGGTCTATAATAAACCGGCCTATGATGTCATGTTGACCATGCGTGAAATGGTGGATTTGGACACCCTTGATTTCTGCCAGACTGTTGGAATAGCCCGTGATGAATTTGACGAACGCATTGTTGATATAAAAGACAGACGTAAGAATCCTGGTTATTCCTCCTATACTCCTCAACTGTTTCTTTCGCAAATGACTGCGGAAACTTATGGGGTGCTGCAGGAAAAATTATTCCACTTCAGAGGTTTCAGTGTTCGAAGCAGAACCTTGCGCGAATACATGAAACCCATTGCTTCCCATGCGTTGGGCTATGTAGCCGAGGTAAACCGTAGAGACATGGATAAGGACCCGTATTATGTGTTGGGCGATTTTAGCGGTCGGTCGGGCATCGAAAAAGAATATGAGAATCAATTGCGTGGCATCAAGGGTGTGGAAGTCATGCTGCGCGATGCTCATGGTCGGCTGAAAGGCCGTTACGAAAAAGGAGCGCACGATATCAAAGCACAACCAGGCAGGGATTTGACGCTTTCCATTGATGCTGAACTACAAGCTTACGCAGAGAAGTTGATGGTTAATAAGCGTGGTGCCATTGTGGCCATTGAGCCACAGACAGGAGAAATCCTGGCTTACGTTTCTGCCCCAACCTATGACCCTGGTTTATTAGTCGGTCGGGATCGAGCCAAAAATTTCAAAGCACTTCAAGAATCCCCGCAAAAGATTTTCCTGAATCGACCCATTCAATCCAATTACCCACCGGGTTCGACATTCAAACCGGCACAAGCTCTAGTGCTACTGCAGGAAAACATCATCAATCCTTTTACCAGTGTGGCTTGCCATCTGGGTTATTATTATGCGCCGGGACATAAGGTTGGTTGTCATGCACATCCATCTCCGTTGAACTTGGTCCCTGCCATTGCGAACTCCTGCAACGCCTATTTTTGTTCGGGTTACCGTGCGATGATGGATAGCCCGAAATATCCGAATGTTCAAATGGCTATGGATACTTGGAAAGATTATATGGTATCCCTTGGCTTCGGTTATAAACTCGGTGTGGATTTGCCTTACGAAAAGCGTGGGATGATACCCAATAGCAAATATTACAACAAATGGTATGGTCAACGTGGCTGGAGAGGGGCAACAATCATTTCGAACGCCATCGGTCAGGGAGAAGTACTTGCCACACCCATGCAGATAGCCAATTTTTGTACCATTATTGCCAATAAAGGTTGGTACATCACGCCGCATTTGGTTAAGAAAATCAAAGGCACTACTTTGGATACGCTTTATACCCGCAAGAATTTCACCATGATCGACTCTTCTTATTTCAATTACATTCAGGAGGGGATGCGGGGTGCGGTAGTGAGCGGAACGTCTACGGGTGTCGATGTGCCTGGAATCGAGGTCTGCGGTAAAACCGGTACGGCACAGAATGCAGGAGCCGACCATTCCATTTTCATGTGTTTTGCCCCCAGGCAGAATCCGAAAATTTGTTTGCTTATTTTTGTCGAAAACGGTGGCTTTGGTGCAACGGTGGCCGTACCGATGGCCAGCCTCTTGTTGGAAAAATATTTGAAGGGTTCTATCGCTGAGAACCGAATTTGGAAAGAAGAGAATTTGTTGAAAATTAATTTGATGCGCTTTGTCTCGCCTTGATAACAATAGTGTCTGGAAGTCGTTGGACTGGTTGGTCTTTTCGCTTTATCTAATGCTTGCTTTGGCTGGTTGCCTGAGCATTTATGGGGCAAGTTACGACTTTGACAATGCTGGTTTTTTCAATTTTAACCAACGGTCTGGCATGCAGCTTGTTTGGTTGGGAACATCCCTTTTCATTGGAATTTGCATCTTGCTACTCGATGCCAATTACTTCTTTTCCTGGTCGTTCGCCATTTATATCGGAATGATCGGATTGCTTTTGCTCACGGTCGTTATGGGAACGGATGTCAAGGGATCTCATTCCTGGCTGGTGCTGGGCCCCATCCGAATTCAACCTGCAGAATTTTCCAAATTCGCTGTTGCCTTGCTGCTTGCCAGGTACATGAGTTCCTACAGTTTCAATATGAAATCGATGAAGGGCTACTTGGGTGTTGCTGGTATTATCCTGTTACCTGTAGGGTTGATCTTTCTGCAGAACGAAACGGGTTCAGCCCTTGTCTTTTTTTCTCTGATGTTGATGCTTTATCGGGAAGGAATGCCAGGAATCATTCTTTTTGTAGTTGTCTGCCTAGTCACCTTTTTTGTAGTGGGGCTGAAGTATGCGGCTCTGCTTTTTCTTGGTGTTACTGTGGTTGGCCAATTTGTTGTTTTGTTGCTTGTATTGCTCGTTGTGCTTGGAATGGTATTGATCTATCGCAGAGATGAACAGACCACAAAACTTCTGTTTTACTTCAACGTGCCGGTATTATTGATCGGTATCCTCCTCAATGCATTTGGATGGTGGGTTTTCAATCTTTGTTACTTGCAAATCGGATTGTTGGCTCTTTCCTTCTTTTATCTTGGCCTTCAATCCTTGCGATTCCATACGTCCGAATATTTGTTTATTGGAATATTTGCATTGTTTTCCGTAAGTTTCCTGTATTCAACCGATTATGCATTCAATGATGTGTTGGAGCCTCACCAACAGATTCGCATTCAAGTGTTGTTAGGGATGGAAGACGACCCAAGTGGTGCCGGCTACAACGTAAATCAATCAAAAATTGCCATTGGTTCGGGTGGTTTTTTTGGAAAAGGCTTTCTGAATGGAACGCAGACCAAGCTCAAATATGTGCCTGAGCAGGATACAGACTTTATTTTCTGTACGGTAGGAGAAGAGGAAGGTTTTCTTGGCTCCATTTTTATTTTGGGTTTGTACGTGGCGTTGCTGTTGAGGCTGATTGCCATGGCTGAACGCCAACGTTCCGCTTTTTCTAGAATTTATGGATATTGTGTGGTCAGCATTCTGTTTTTCCACGTTTTCATCAATGTCGGAATGGTATTGGGTTTATTGCCTGTCATCGGAATTCCATTGCCATTTATCAGCTATGGAGGATCTTCTCTCTGGGCTTTCACCATACTGCTGTTCATTTTCCTCCGCCTTGATGCGGATCGATCACAGCGCCGTTAATCTTTTTCGGAAAACAAATGGATGCCTACATCTTCGATGCCTGGCAACGTTTGGTCTTGAAGCCCGTGTTGGATCTCAATGCTGAACCAACGGGTGCCGAACGTTTTCTTGATGGAAAGGTCGGGAAGGCGGTGCGAAAGACTGTAAAGCGAACCCCAACCTGAACCGACCCAACGACCGCTTGGTTCGGATAAGGTCCAGTTGATGGAGTCCAAACGGTTGGTTCCGTCAGAGGCTTTCGTGCGAATATACATCCACAAATTTTGATATGGGTACAGGTTTGAATGCCTGATGTTAACTTCAAAATGCATGTTTTCTGGTACATCACCGCGTAGGCTATCTTGAAAATATAGCGTTTCGTTCAATTCCCAACCCTTAGCAGGTATTGTCTCCGAATGGTGATAATAACTATTGTCCTGGCACGACAGGAAAACTATGCCAATCAGGCAACATGCAGGAATGAACGATCGTAGCATCAGACGTTGGTTTCGGTGTTGCTGGAACCTGTTTTTTGTGGCTTTTCAAAACGAGGACCACTGGGAGGATTGCCTCTTCTGTCCTTGTTTTTGTTGTGATTCGAATTCCGATTCGGGTTTTGGTTCGGATTTGAATTCGGTAGATTGGGGCGTGTTTGAACTTCTTTTCCTGTTCGCAGCTCTGCGTCCTTCCCTAACTTGGGGCGTTCTGGACGGGGGCCTTGGTTTTGTTCGCGATTCTTGTTCTTGTTCGGCTTTTTGGATTTGTCGAAACGGTTCAGGGAATCTTGGCCCAGAATATCGCCGAATTCGCTCTTTACGGGTTCCTTTTCCACTTCTTCTGCCAAGCTATCTACGCGTATGCCTTTTTTGTTCAACGCAATGATCTGTTTGGCGCGTTCCACAGGGATGGTCACGGCATTGGCAAGGAAATCCTTGCTGGTGGAATAGATCATCGTACGTTTGAATACGTCCGCTTTAAACAAGTAATAGCTGTTGTCCTTGGTGTCGAGAATGATATCTTTGGCAGGAATGTCGCGCTGTGCTTCGGCGTACATGTCGGTTTCGTAGTTCAAGCAGCACTTTAGTTTGGCACATTGTCCAGCTAGCTTCTGTGGGTTCAGTGACAAGTCCTGATAACGGGCTGCACTGGTGGAAACGGAGACGAAACTGGTCATCCAGGACGAACAGCAAAGTTCTCTGCCGCAAGGGCCTACGCCACCGATTCGGCCTGCCTCTTGTCGTGCTCCAATCTGTTTCATCTCGATGCGTACCTTGAAGGTTTCAGCCAATACTTTAATGAGTTGGCGGAAGTCGACTCGATCATCGGCTATGTAGTAGAAAATAGCTTTGTTGCCGTCTCCCTGGTATTCTACGTCGCCGATTTTCATATTCAGCTTGAGGCCTTCGGCTATTTTGCGGGAGCGAAGCATGGTGTCGTGTTCCAGTGCTTTGGACTCTTCGTATTTTTCCAGATCCACAGGTCTGGCTTTGCGATAGACGCGACGAACTTCTTGGCTGTCCACTCGGAAGTTGTTTTTCTTCATCTGCTTCAAAACCAAGGCTCCCATCAAGGTGACTTCGCCAATATCGTGTCCTGGACTTGATTCAACAGCAACAATATCCCCTTTTTCGATGGGTATCTTGTTGCTGTTCAAGAAGTAACTTTTACGGGTGTTCTTGAATTGCACTTCCACCCAATCGGTGAGTTCCTGAGCTTGCGGTAAATCGCAAAGCCAGTCGAAGGTGTTGAGTTTTTTTATTTTGAGTCCGCTGCAGCCTTTATGCTTCATGCAACCGCCGGACAGATTGAGTCTGTATTCCATTGTGTTCTATTGTAACAGTGTCAAAATTAGGCGAAAAACGCGAACGATGCAAATCTTATTTTTTGAAGAGCATGATCGATTTCAGCGCCAAGTCAAAGAACACCAGTTTGGCGTTCACGTTCTGTTCAATGTGCCTTTCTGCCAGCTCCAATTCCTCCATGAAGGCCACAATGTTTTTGTGGTTGATGAAGGGGGCGAATTTCGCAGAAAAGGCTTGTTCGGCAGGTGCCAAATAATTCAGTTCAGGCCGATGCACATTCATGACGAAGTTCTCCCGAACCAGCCGTTGGGCGTAGGTCAGGTATTTTTTCCCTTGTTCGCGGCCAATCTTGGACATTTCCTCCGACCAGAGTTTCATGTCCTTGAGGCTACGTTGCTTTTCGAGTTTTTTGTCTGCCGAAAAGTTTGCGATGGTATACGCACCACGCATGCATCGCGTGAATTGTTGTAGAAAAAGATTGTTTTCCTCGCTGGATTCGATGTAATCCAACGCTTTCAACCAGCTGCCGTTGGCCAAATGAATGCAGGCTTCCAATTCAGGTCCGTTCAGGTTGAAATTTGCGGTGATGGCTTCCCTTAGTGCTTCAGGCTCGATGCCTCGTACCCAAACGCGCTGTGCACGGGAAAGGATTGTTGTGAGCAACTGTTCACTATTTTCCGAAACCAACAGAAAAACGGTATTTTCCGGGGGTTCCTCCAGTATCTTTAGCAAGCGGTTGGCGCAAACATCGCCCATTTTCTCGGGCAGCCAGATAATCATGACCTTGTATTCCGACTCGAAGGCTTTAAAACTGAGCTTACGTAGAATCTCATCTCCCTCGTCTCCATAAATCACTCCTTGGGCATTTCCAGCTTTGATGTACTCCATCCAACTGTTGTATCCAAAATAGGTATTGGTTGAAATGAACGTTCGCCACTGAGGCAAAAAGTCGTCGCAAACCCATTTTTTTGTAGAGCTGGGCTTAAATATGGGAAATACAAAATGCGTATCTGGATGGATGAACTTGTTGAATTTGTGGCAAGAAGGGCATTCGCCGCAGGAATCATGTTCACCACGGTTGGTGCAATGGATGTATCGCGTATAAGCCAATGCCAATTGCAAGGCACCCGTACCCTCCATTCCGGCAAAGAGTTGTGCATGTGGAATGCGCCCGTCCCTGACCGACTGCAGCAGCCGTTCCTTGGTGTTTTGTTGTCCAATTATATCGCGAAAAAACATGTTTTGATTTTTTTCAATAGCTCAACAAAGATAAAAAAAATAAGTACATTTGCACGCCATTGGAGAGTTGGCAGAGTGGTCGATCGTGGCAGACTCGAAATCTGTTGTACCGCTTGCGGTACCGGGGGTTCGAATCCCTCACTCTCCGCAAGAAAATCAAGGAAAAAACGAACGCAGTTCGTTCTTGAAAGCAAAATTCCTTTTTCGCCAAGCTTGCTTGAGTGAAAAAGGAATTTCGCTTTCAAGGCGGTTCCCGCAGGGAAACGTTTTTCCTTGATTTTCTTTAGCTCCCCCAAAAGGGTTCGCGGCGCGTAACGACGCAATCTCTTTTGGAGAAATCCTTTTTTGATTTCTTGAGGGTTTCGCGGCGCGCAGCGACGCAATCCCCAAAGGAGAAAAAATAGTAAAGCCCACCAGTTTTTAAACCGCCTGTATAAATTATATATTAACTTTACAAATAAATAATATTAAGCAATAGAATAGAATCCTCGTGGAGCCAGTTAAAAACGATATTGAACATAAAATATTCACCATTAGAGGTGTGCAAGTAATGCTGGACAGTGATTTAGCAGAGTTGTTCATTACCGAAACAAAGTTTATCAACAGAGCAGTTAAACGAAATAGCATCCGTTTCCCTGATGAATTTATGTTTGCGCTTACCGAAGATGAGTGGGAAATCTTGAGGTTCCAATTTGGTACCTCAAGATTACAACATGGTGGAAGAAGGAATTTCCCCACTGCATTTACGGAGCAAGGGATTGCAATGTTGTCATCAGTACTTCATACTAATGTGGCTGTAAGAGTGAGCATACAGATTATGCAGGCATTTGTAGCAATGCGTAGAGCGTTGGGGCAACTACACGGTGTAATTCAACGACTGGAAGGATTGGAAGTAAAACAATTTCTTACAGATCAAAAACTGGATAATGTTTATAAAGCTTTGGAAAGTCAGGTTGTCCCCAAACAGGGCATTTTCTTCGAAGGTCAATTGTTTGATGCTTACGTTTTTGCTAGTGACTTAATCAAATTGGCGGAATCATCAATTGAACTGGTGGACAATTATGTGGATGAAACCACTCTGCTGTTGCTCAGCAAACGGACTAAGGGGGTAAGTTGCATAGTTCATACAAATATCCGTGAGGCATTGAAGAAAGATTTGGAGAAACACAACAAGCAATATTCAGCCATAGAACTAATAGAAAACCGAGGGAGTCACGACCGCTTTTTCATCATAGACGATATCCAACTCTATCATTTCGGAGCATCGTTAAAAGATGTAGGCAAAAAATGCTTTGCATTCAGCCGAATGGATAATTTGCTCATCGACTTGAAAAACTATTTACTGAAAAACGGAAAGTAACTAAAGGATTTGTGCTTGGTGAGAACTTTTTCGGGTATGTTTATATTACACTATATTCGTACTTACTTTTTAATTCATATTTGGATTTGGCGGTGAATGTGGCGGTGTAATGGCCACATTTTAAAGTTAATCTCTGGGACTGAAATCATCCATCTATTCCGTGACTTGGAGTCACCATGTTTTGAGACTTGATAAAGTAAAGAAAGAGAGCCTCTCAAAGCTTTCACTTATGAGACACCCTCTTTGCTTTGGAGTCAATATTTTTTACTCCGCCATCAACTTAAACCGTACCAACCGCATCGGGATACCCTTGGCTCCTTTAGCGTTTTGTAGGCTGTAGAGGTAGCCGTTCCTGAAAACCATCCTTGAGGGGTTGATGATGAGGTCATAATCCTCACACACAAACTTGCTTTCACACACGAAGCCGCCGCCATTGCTGTAAATCCAAACATGGAATAGATTGGCGTCCTTTTCTTTCGGGTATTCGAAGTACAGCAAATTCCCCTCCGAGTCCTTGATCACAGTCGACAAACAAGGTCTGGGCAAGGTTGTGGTAATTCGACTCAAATCCTCTTCCATTTCCTTCAGAAAATTAGCCTTGGCTTCAGCCAATTCTTCGTCAGTGTTTGTATTTCTGGCTTTGCCCAGTTTCATGGTTTTCAATTTATCGATTTCCTCCTGGAGTGTCTTTTTTTGTTCTTCGACTGAAACCGATTCCCTGGTCCACCCTAGACGCTTTTTGGCCAACAGATTGCCCGTCAAGTCGTATTCCCACAATTCACCGTTGTCAGGAAAAGCAAGCAGAATCTTGCTGCCACTGCTCGCGATTATTGGAGACGTGTAACGGTTGCCGGTCCCGTCAAAATCGACCGAAAAGCCAATGGCGCCACCCGTTTTGAACTGATAACCATACTGGAATAGTGGCCTTTCGGAGGTGTTTCTTTTTTCGAACATGGCGCTAACACCTTCGCCCTTTTGTTCCCAAAAGATTTTTTCCTCGTTGGTTGCTGGGTTCACAATTTCCACAAAGTAGCGGATGGCACCGTCTTTGATGGAAAAGCCTGTCATAGCCAACTTGTTGTTCGGCAACGTAATGATTTGGCCTGCCATGAAGTTCAACTTTAACGTTTTCAGCCATTTACCATTGAAATCGGTGAGGTACATGTTTCCAGGATTGTCGATACCGTAGTACAACGTATTTCCGTAAAGGACGCCAAGTGCAGGTTCCGTTTTCTTGAAAACCTTGCCACTAGTGCTTTTTAGGTTGAACTCTCCAATGAACTTGCCTTGCGCGTTGAACTTGGTATAGAAATTCCTATAAGTGTTGTTGACAACGACGGAACCGTTTGGCAGTAGAACTAATGATTTTCGGGCTCCGACGTTACGACCGCCCATTGAATCCTGATACGCATGGAACACGGTATTCCAATCGTTCCCTTGTGCAAAGGTCTTATCCGGAACCAACCGAATGGTCCCTTTTTTGTACAATTCAACCAGTTTTTGTGCGGAAACCGGCAAAGCAGCCGTAAGGGCGATGCATAACAGAACTTTAAGACTCTTTTTCATTTTGATGGTGATTTTAAGATTGTTACTCCATGTAAGTTACTTTACCCGATTCATCGATGATGGTCATCACCGTTTCCTGTTCCGAATACGGACAATTGGCATCCACTTCGACGATTTGCCGCTGAATTCGGATCATTTTCTGATTCTCGCCCCTGCAAACCAGCGGCTTGTACAGGAAAACCATTCCGAGGAGGCAGGCGGCCGAAAGGCCGATGGTCCAACGTTTCAGCAGCGGACGCTTTACGCGCGATTCGCCCGCTACTTCAACGTCTAATACGTTGACGGAGAACTTGCCGTTCATGTTCGAGGGAAGCGGGGGTAAATCCACTTCCGCATCCAGCTGAGCGTTCAGCAACTGTTTAATTCGGTCGGCACGCCCCTGCAGTTGGGCTAGTCGAAACGAACATAAGTCGCACGTGGCCAGGTGCGCTTCCACGCCGGTCTTTTCATCCGTGGAAACCTCGCCGTCGAGGTATTTTTGCAATATGTCGGTGTCAATACATTTCATAACCTTGATGTTTAAGTTGTTCTTCCATTTTGACCAGGGACCTGGCCAGCGTTTTTCCGACCGAGGAAAACCTAATACCCGTGGAGTCTGAAATTTCTTTATAGCTGAACCCTTCGCTGTACAGCACCAGGAGTGCCCGCTCCGTTGGCTTCAGCCGAGAAAGTGCCTTTTGGATGAATCGCTCCTTTTCTGCACGCTCGGGAAGGATATCCTCGGCGGGGACATCATTGACTTCTTCCAGTGGTCGGTGCCGTTTTTGACGGTTCAGGTGGTCGGTGCACTTGTTTATCGTGACACGGTAGAGCCAAGTGTTCAGATATAGAATGGTATAGCCTCCGACCAACTTTTCGTACAATACCGTGAAAACTTCCTGCACGATGTCGGAAGCGCTCTCCCTGTCATCGACCATACGTAAGGCCAGCCTATGAAGCTGGGCATGGTTTTCAGCATAGATTTCTTCGAAGGTTTTCAAACGTTTGAACGGTTTTGTAAGCATTAGTCTTTCAAGGAGGGCGTTTTGTGACAAAGCAACCGAATTTATTTAAAAAGTTGTATTTTTAAGGTTGTAATTAACACTTAATGCAGCATTCCTATGAAAAAGGCACTTTTCCTATTATTTTTCGCAGCCATCTGCAACCAACCTTTTGCCCAACGCCTCGAAAACGACATTTTCGGTGATCCCACTTATGTATCACAGGATCTTCAATACCAAGCATCCCTGAAGAAAGACATTTTCAGCAACCTGACGTTTTCGGACAACAAAGGCAACGAGGTCAAATATGAAAAGAAATACTTGGATGCGTTTTATCCGAACCTGTTGGAGAACTCAGAAGCGAAATTTGACTTTTTCAGGTACCAGATCTCAAAATATAGCAACGAACATGGTTACAAATCGACCTATTCCATTGATATATTCAACAAAGTAGTGATTAGCGACAATAGGGGTCATGTGCAGGAAATCGGAACGGATATTTTTGGACATGCCACGTACGATGAGAAATCCAACGACCAGAGCCTTTCCATTCGAAGAGATATTTTTGGCAATGTGGAATACAAATCGGACCAAATTCAAGCAACCCTTAAAAAGGATATTTTCGACAAATGGACCTTTGGAGACAATACCGGAAACAAACTTGAATTCAGTGCTTCGACTTGGGATTTATTACGACATCGATACGGATCCGAAGAAGAAATCCTCCAATATCTTATTCATGAGTTTGTGCTCAATCGGGACAGGCACTACCCGAATAGATAGCTCAGCAAAACAATGACAACCAAGGCAGGAAGTAGGTTTGTAACCTTTATTTTCTTGATGTCCAGAATATTGAGGCCCAATCCAATCAATAATATTCCTCCGACTGCCGTTAAATCTGCAATGATACCTTTGTCCAGATATTTGGAAAAATACGAGGCGAACAGCGTGATGCTCCCTTGATACACCAACAACGGCAAGGCAGAAAACGCAATGGAAGAACCGAACGATGAAGCCAATGCGATGGATGAAATGCCATCCATCAACGATTTGGTGTATAGTATGGTCGGTATATGCCCAAGCCCATCTTCTATGGGGCCGAGTATGGACATGGAGCCGACACAATAGAGCATGAACGCTGTGATGATACCCTCTGTGAAACGGCTTCCGCCAGGAACTTCCAACACTTTGGATTTGCTGCTCTTGCGGTGCACGTAATCTGAAAATTGCTGCAAATGTTTGTCAATATCAATCCATTGACCGATGATGCCTCCAGCCACTATGCTGAGGATGGCCAGTAGGAAGTGGTCGGACTTAAGCCACATGGAAACGCCGAGTGCCATAGTGAACAATCCGATACCCTGAAAAACAATCGTTATGATTTTTTGTGGCAAACGCGACCGGATGAGCATTCCGATCATACTTCCGGCAATAATGGCGCCAGCGTTCAATAAAGTTCCAGTCATATGTTACCGTTCGTTTTTTACAATCGGTTGTCTGACAAGGCTGTCCGAAAACCGATTATAAAATTACGAAAACACTTCAATAAATCAATAACAATTTGATTTTTGGTACTTACCGTGTAAATCACCCCACCAAAAATATCAATAATTCCCCGTTGAACAGCTAAATTTTGCATAAACTTGCAACGCCTTTAACATCTATGAATAAATGAAGTACCTCTGCCTTTTCATCCTTTCCATTTTTACGCTCGCACCAACAATTACGCAAGCGACGAACTATTATGTGGCAACCGACGGCAATGATGCAAACGCCGGAACGTCGCTATCCACACCTTTTAAAACCATAACAAAAGCTGTTGGTTTAAGCACATTGACCGCAGGAGATCAAATCATTGTTCGTGGGGGCACCTATTCTGTTACTGCAACTATTACCTTAGCCAAATCCGGGACGGTCACTGCACCCATCAGCTTGGTAACGTACAACGGTGAACGTGCGCTCATCAATTTTACTGGCATCGCTGCTGGCAAGCGTGGCTTTTCACTTACCGGAAGTTATTGGTATATAAAGGGTTTGGATGTGTACAAGGCGACGGACAATGGTATAAATATAACAGGAGCCAACAATACCATCGAATTCTGCTCTTTCTTCGATAACGGGGATTCAGGAATGCAACTAGACACTGGTGCGCACGATAATAAGATACTTAATTGTGATTCATATTGGAATGCCGACCCTACCGATTACGGTGATGCCGACGGCTTTGCTTGCAAAATGGCAGTTGGGTCCAACAACTATTTTTATGGTTGCCGTTCATGGTTGAACGTGGATGATGGCTGGGATGGATACCTCAGAGGTGCGGACAACGTCAGTACTTTTCTAGAAAATTGCTGGACTTGGCGGAATGGTTATTTCAAAAATGGTACGGATGCAGGCGCCAATGCAAACGGTAACGGTTTCAAGATGGGTGGGAGTGATGATAAACTACTCAAACACAACTTTACACTTAAAAACTGCATAGCTTTCTACAACAAGGCAAAAGGTTTTGATCAAAACAGCAACAAGGGTAATATGACCTTGTACAACTGTACCAGTTATGGAAACGTCGGTAATGATTTTAGCATAACGACAACGCTTCCTACTGGAAGCACCTGCACCATTGTCAATTGCGTGGACGTGGTTAAGACTAAAGTCTCGCTCGGAAGTTTTGTCATTCAACAAACCAACAGTTGGTTGACACCTTTTACTGTGACCAGCGATGATTTTGTTTCGTTGGACAGCCTGGGTGTGACCGCTAAAAGAAATGCTGACGGAAGTTTGCCCAAGCTGAACTTTTTGCGTTTGAAAACGGGAAGTGACCTGATTAACGCTGGAACCAATGTCGGTTTAGCTTTCAACGGAAGTGCGCCCGATCTGGGAGCGTACGAATGGGAAGAACCCAATGCCTTAAAAACGACTGCTCAACATTCTGCCAAACCTTACTTTGTTGGAGACCAACTGTTTTTTGAAAATATTCCGACTTTAAACGCGCCTTCCGAATGTGCGTTGTATGACTTGCAAGGTAGGCAAATACTCCGCGCTGCGTTGGACGGTGCACCAAACTCACTTCATTGTGGTTCCCTGCAGAAAGGTATTTATGTAGTAGAATTTTTGAGTTCTACAGGGTTTACGCGTTACAAACTGATTAAATCATAAAGTGAATGTCTAGATACAAGAAAGTCATTGAAAAAGCGCTATTGGTCGCAACGTTATTCCTTTTACCCCATGCAACTCTACAAGCACTGACTCCTGCATTCCCAGGAGCAGAGGGCGGAGGCATGTATACCAGCGGAGGTCGTGGTGGAGCCGTTTATTATGTCAACACCATACTTGACAATTCTGTCGGCAACAGTGCCACGCACGAAGGTTCACTGCGTTGGTGCCTTAGCCAAACGGGCAAGCGTACCATTTTGTTCAAGGTTTCGGGCGTCATTACCCTTACAAGCCAATTAACCATTTCCAAAGGAGATGTGACCATTGCCGGACAAACGGCTCCTGGGGATGGAATCTGTATGAGGGATTACACGACCTATGTCGGCTCCAATAATGTAATCATTCGATACATGCATTTCCGTTTGGGGGATGTCGCCCTGCAGGAAAATGATGCCATTTGGGGACGTGAACAAAGCGACATCATGTTGGACCATTGTTCCATGAGTTGGTGCGTGGATGAATGTGCCTCTTTTTACTCCAACAAGAACTTCACCATGCAGTGGTGTATGTTGGGTGAATCTCTACGCGTATCGATTCATGATAAAGGAACACACGGTTATGGTGGAATTTGGGGTGGGGAGAATGCCACCTATCACCACAACTTGCTCATCCACCACGATAGCCGTAACCCTCGATTCAACGGTTGGAAGCGTTCAGGTTTGAACTATTCGTCCACTATTGCCGAAGAACGGATGGATTATCGAAACAACGTTGTTTACAATTGGGGTGCCAACAGTACCTATGGTGGAGAAAGTGGTCATTACAACATGGTGAACAATTACTACAAATATGGCCCTGCCACCAGCCCAAAAAGTAGATTGGTGCAGGCGGACATCGATGCAGGCACTACCATTATTTTGCCTCGTTATGGCAAATATTTCTTGTCTGGCAATTACGTCTTTGGTTATCCGAACATCACGGCCGACAACAAACAGGGCCTTTACAACAAAACTGGTTTTGTAAATGATTCCGTTTTGGTTTCTACACCGTTTGCCTGCTATCCTGTAACGACGCATTCGGCCGAAAAGGCTTTTGAGAAAGTGCTTGCTTTTGCAGGATGTTCGCTTAAACGTGATACGATTGATAGACGATATGCATCGGAAGCAAGGTCGGGATCGTATACATTTACGGGCAGCAAGGGTGCTACCAAAGGTCTGATCGATACGCAGGCGGATGTAGGTGGCTGGCCAGCATACAATTCAACGACTGCACCTGTCGATACCGACATTGACGGTATGCCGGATGCCTGGGAAGTTGCCAACGGCTTGAACCCCAATAATGCTGCGGATGGTAATGCCTTTACTCTGAGTTCAGAAGGTTATACTAACCTGGAAGTTTACCTCAATAGCCTGGTCGGTACCATCACCAATCAGCAAAACATGGATGCCATTACTGAAATAAAGGAACAGACATCGGTTTCACATACTGCATTGCAAGTTATCTATGGCTCTTCAAACCTGAGTGTGCGTGCTTCCAAACCGATGCAACAGGTTCAGTTTTATGCAGCATACGGTCGATTGGTTTTTAAGAAAAACCTGACGGGTGAAACCGAATGGAGCGGTTCGACGGAACATCTCAGGAACGGATTGTACTTTATAAAGGCAGAATTGGCAGACCATACCTACCAATCAAACAAATTTATAGTGCTCGATTAGGTCCATGTTTTTGTACCTTTGCAAAAAAGGTAAACGATGGAACTCAAAATAGGCGATAAAGTCCGTTTTATGGACGCAGTAGGCGGTGGAACGATCACAGCCTTCAAGGGTAAGGACATGGTGATGGTGCTTGAAGAGGACGGATTTGAAACGCCGGTGCTCAAAAGGCAATGTGTGGTAATTGATACTACTCCGAAACAGATAGTGGCCAAACCGAGTGCTACACCTGTTGCAGTTCAGCCCGTTGCTCCCAAATCTGTTCCGACTAAACAACCAGAGACCCGTACTGGAGAAATACTGAATGTGAGCCTTGCTTTCCTACCTGCAGAAGGTAAAAGCTTTCAGGAATCGCAGTTTGAGTGCTATCTCATCAACGAGAGCAATTACACGTTGATGTTCAATTATGCTTCGTGCAGTGGAAAAACTTGGAACAGCCGATTTGCGGGCAGCATCGAACCCAATTCCAAACTTTTCATTGAGGAATTCGGTCGCGAAGTTGTCAATGAACTCGAAAAAATTTGCTTGCAATTTTTGGCCTTTAAACCTGGTTCCTTTTACACTTTCAAAAACAGTTTTTCAGTCGAAATCCGACTCGATACTGTCAAATTCTATAAGATTCATTGCTTCAGGGAAAACGATTTCTTTGACGAAGATGCGTTAGTGGTGCCTGTCATTTCGAACGACAATGCCGAAAAAAGTCTGTTGATCGAACCAGAAGATATTAAAAAAGCGATGTTCGACAAAATGCCTGAAAAGCCCAAAGGCTCACAACCGTTGCCGCCCAAGAGTGGACCGCTTGAAATCGACCTGCACATTGACAGCCTGCTCGACACGACGGCTGGAATGGATCCTTCAGCGATGTTGAACCATCAACTCGAAGCGTTCCGCAAAGTGATGGACGAGAACCGCAGCAAAAAGGGCGTGAAAATTGTCTTCATTCATGGAAAAGGCGACGGCGTATTGCGTTCAGCCATTGTTAAAGAGCTGCAATCCAAGTACAAGACTTGCCGATACCAGGATGCTTCGTTCCGTGAATATGGATTCGGCGCCACGATGGTGACAATTGGTTAAGCTTCAAAGAAAAAAGAAAATAGCTATCAAGTTCAATACACTCAGTATGCCAAATCCGATGAATAAGGGCTTGGCCAATTCCTTTCGACTGCCGGAGAAGCCCATGGCGTAAAACATCTTCATGATGTTGTTGCTCAGGGTGGCGATGAGGCAACTGGCGGTCAACACGCCCAGCGAGATGCCTGTGTAGTGGCCTTCCAATAAGTTCAGGATGAACGGTGTGATGTCGCTTACTCCCGAAATGAAGGAAAGCAGCGTGAGTCCTTTGGTGCCAACCCAAGTCAAGGTGAAATAGGTCACTGCTGTAAACACGATGTACAGGAATGCGAAAATGAGGGCGACTTTGAATTCCAGAGGATTGTCTTCAACTTCAACTACATCTTCTTCTGCTGTTTTAGGAATGTCCCGATTGTTTCTGTTGCCACGACGGATCAGAAAACCAATGCCTATGGAAACCAGCATCAGTGCCGACATCGGAACAACCATCATACGGAATGCCGCGGAGTTGAAAATGGCAATGATGATCATCAACCTAAGAAACATCATGCTGACTGCCATGAACATTGCTGTGGCGTATTCCTGCAGATGTTCAGCATTGGCGTGTTTGCATTTCCTGCCTAAGATGGTTATAGTGGCGGTACTGCTGTAAAGTCCACCTATTAGTCCCGATACGACGACACCCGATTGTGGGAAAATATACCGTTTCACCAAATAACTCAAGTAGGAAATGCCGGAGACAATAACCGTGGCAAGCCAGATGCGGTAAGGTGTCAGGTTAATTTCTGGAAAAATGCGCTCGTCGGGCAACATGGGTAGAATGATGAAACAAATCAGCAAGAACTTGGCTAAAGTAATGAACTCGTCGTTGTTCATTTTTTGGGCCAATTCCACGAATGTTGATTTCATTTCGGTAAGCACCAGCACGACAACCACGACAGAGACATAGAACCAGGAGTCCATGAGGCAGACCATGGGTCCCATGCAGTAAGTGATGAGTGCCGTGATGATGGAGGTTATTCCATAACTTGCCAACTTGTTGACCTTGAACCAATAGTTCAGCCCAAGCAAAATGACCAGAGCCAGCCCACCGCCTGTAAAAAGTGTAAAGTTGCCTGGGGTGAGTTTGAACAGGATGTACCCGAACAAGCCGATCAGCGTAAATGTACGGTCGGATCCAAAAAAGGTGGCTTCCTTATTCAGGTTGAGCCGTCTTTGCGAAAGCCCGATCAAGAGGGAAAAAGTAATGATCAGTAAAAAGTCGGTCAGCCCGGCCGGCAGGGTTGTGGTCCAACTGTTCATAGCCTATAGGATTGAGGTTTCTGTCCATTTGGTGAAGGGGTTCTTCACCAGTTGTGAATTGTAGTATTTTCGGTTACCTGTCACTTCTTGGCCAAGCCAGTCGGGACGGACGTATACTTCGTCTTCGCTGCCGAGTTCCACTTCGGCGATGATGAGCCCTTGATTTTCTCCGAGGAATTCGTCCACTTCGAAAACATGCTTGCCCACCTTTATTTCATAACGGAATTTATCGATGTATCCTTCTGTACAGAGTAAAAGCAGCTCCTCGGCATCCTTCAGGGAAATCCTTTTTTCCCATTCGTAACGGCTGATGCCCGCGGTATTGGATTTGCCTTTGATGGTGACATAACCTTCTTTGCCCTTGGTCCGAATGCGTACGGTTCCACCTTTACCCGAGGCCAGATAACCCTGACAAATACGGGATTTTTTAAAGGCAAGATTCCGGAACTCTCCGGCAACCAAAAACTTACGTTCAATTTCGAGGGGCATGGTAAAAAGTGTGTGGGAACGGGGTGTTCCGATCCTCTATTGCAAATATACGATTATAAATGCAAAAGGTGTATCCATAATGGATGCTGCATTTGTTTTATGCTAAAGAACATTGTTCTGTAACAGAAATTCAAAATTGGAATTGGTAGTAGGTTTTTATACTTTGCAGGGCCTTTTAGCAAAGGCGATCGTTCATAAATCATCTGTTACAATAACTTCTAAAGTAGTTAGTAGTATGAAAGTTTATCAATCTAATGAAATCAAGAACATCTCTATTATCGGGAGTTCAAGATCTGGGAAAACCACCCTCGCAGAAGCCATGCTCTTCGAGAGTGGTTTAATAAAACGTCGCGGAACCGTAGAAGCCCACAATACTGTGAGCGACTATTTCCCTGTAGAACACGAGTACGGCTATTCCGTTTTTTCCACGCTTTTTCACGTGGAGTGGATGGGCAAAAAGCTGAATTTCATTGATTGTCCGGGTTCGGACGACTTTGTTGGCGGTGCCGTGACTGCCCTCAATGTGACGGATACCGCCCTTTTATTGATTAACGGAGCTTATGGCGTCGAAGTCGGCACACAGAATAGCTTCCGCATTACCGAAAAATACAACAAACCCGTCATCTTCGTCATCAACCAACTTGACCAAGATAAGGCGGATTACGACAAAATATTGGAACAACTCACCGAAAACTACAGCACGAAGGTTGTTCCCGTTCAGTACCCTATCGCTACTGGCCCTGGCTTCAATTCGGTCATCGACGTCCTGATGATGAAACGATATACTTGGAAGCCCGAAGGCGGCATTCCTACCATCGACGATATTCCTGCCAGCGAAATGGCAAAGGCAGAAGCCATGCATCAGACTTTGGTGGAAGCTGCCGCCGAAAACGATGAAAATTTGATGGAGAAATTTTTCGATCAAGGCACACTGACCGAAGATGACGTTCGCGATGGCATCCGTCACGGTTTGGTCACACGTGGCATGTTCCCCGTATTTTGTGTTTGCGCAGGTCGCGACATGGGTATCCGCCGCCTGATGGAATTCCTTGGAAATGTCGTTCCGTTTGTAACGGACATGCCCAAATTCCACAACGTTGCCGGCGAAGAAGTCAATCCCGACCCCAACAGTCCTACCAGCCTTTATTTCTTCAAGACCTCGGTCGAACCCCATATTGGAGAAGTCTCCTATTTCAAAGTCATGTCCGGTAAGGTCCACGAAGGCGACGATTTGCTGAATGCCAACCGAGGCTCTAAGGAACGCATCGCACAGCTTTTTGCTACTGCTGGCTCCACTCGTATACCCGTTGAACAATTGGTCGCTGGTGATATCGGTGCCACTGTCAAACTGAAAGATGTCAAGACTGGCAATACGCTGAACGGCAAGGGTACCGAAAGTACATTCGACTTTATCAAATACCCGGCATCCAAATACCGTCGTGCTATTAAACCTGTGAACGAAGCCGACATCGAAAAAATGATGGTTATCCTCAATCGCATGCGCGAAGAAGACCCAACTTGGGTAGTGGAACAATCCAAAGAACTGAAGCAAACCATTGTGCACGGCCAGGGAGAATTCCACCTACGTACTCTGAAGTGGAGAATGGAAAACAACGATAAAACGCCTATTCAGTTTATCGAACCTCGGATTCCATACCGTGAAACCATCACTAAACAAGCCAGAGCCGATTACCGTCACCGCAAGCAATCCGGTGGTTCCGGCCAATTCGGTGAAGTCCATCTCATCATTGAACCATTCGTGGAAGGAATGCCAATGCCTGAAATCTATAAGTTCGGCGGTCAAGAATTCAAGATTTCAGCCCGCGACGTGCAAGAAATCCAATTGGATTGGGGCGGCAAGTTGGTTTTTGTGAACAGTGTCGTCGGTGGTGCCATCGATACCCGTTTTCTTCCCGCTATCCTTAAGGGCATCATGGCCCGCATGGAACAAGGCCCGTTGACAGGTTCATACGCTCGTGACGTACGTGTCATCGTGTACGACGGTAAGATGCACCCAGTTGATTCCAATGAAATTTCCTTTATGCTGGCTGGCCGCAACGCTTTCAGCGAAGCCTTCAAGAATGCCGGTCCTAAGATCCTTGAGCCCATCTACGATGTAGAAGTGATGGTTCCAGGCGATCGAATGGGTGATGTCATGGGTGACCTGCAAGGGCGCCGCGCCATCATTATGGGCATGAGCAGCGAAAAAGGCTATGAAAAGCTTTCTGCCAGAGTGCCTTTGAAAGAAATGGCCAGCTATTCTACCTCACTGAGTTCTCTAACCGGTGGCCGTGCTTCCTTCGGCATGAAGTTCTTTGCCTATGAACTTGTGCCTGCAGATGTTCAGGATAAGCTGCTCAAGGAATACGAAGCTCAGCATCAGGAAAAGGATTAAGCCTCTTGATCAATACTAAAAAAGGTCGCCCCAGTATTTGGAGCGACCTTTTTGTTAGTATTTGGCTTTTCGAATCCGAGTGGATTCGTTGTATGAAACCAAGATGGGGATTTTCTCCTCGATGGTGGAGCTGGTATCCAATCCAAGTGCCTTGACATCGTTGCTGCTGATGTGGCGGATGATGTTGTGCAAGTTCATGACCCAACCTTCCCAGCCACGGAGTTTGTAATCTACCGTCAGCACTCGATCCAAATTGACAAATAAGAAATTGGAGGTAATGTCGTATTTCTGTAAGGATTTAAATGGACTCTGCATGTTGAATTCCTTCTGAGCAACCATATCTTCGATGACTTCTCTGAAATACAGGTTGATCCGGCGTTCGATCTTAAACCCTAGTTTGAAATCGATTTTAATCAAGGTCCCAGGGATTATCTGATTAACCGTATATTCAAACGTGTTCGGTGCATCGTCATTATCAATGTGCAGTAAAAAGTAGGTGTTGGCTCGCTTGGGATGTTTCCTGAAAATGGAATAAATAATCTTCGACTCGATTTCCATTGGTCGATCAGCCTTCGTGATATAGACCAAATTGGCGCTGATGAATGGAATGCTGGTGTCGTTTTTCAAATCTTTGAAATGATCCAAATAATTCCCCAAACCGGTGAACGTAATGTAACGGTTCTTGATTTTTCGACCGTAATACCAACCATACATGATTATAAAGAACACGAATGCCAAAATGATGGTGAACCAACCGCCATGCATGAATTTGTTCAAATTGGCAGCCAGAAAGGTGCCTTCGATGGTCAGATAGACACCCAAAATGAGGTATCGATATATTTTACCGAATTTTTTACTGGTCAACCAGGAAGACAACAGCATCGTCGTCATCAGCATCGTGATGGTGATGGAAAGTCCATACGCCGCTTCCATTTTGGAGGAATTGCCAAAAAAGACAACCACGAAACAGCACGCGATATACAAGAACCAGTTCACCAGTGGAATATAAACTTGACCGATGATGATGGAAGGGTAGTTGACCTTGAATTTCGGCCAAAAATTTAGGGAAATGGCTTCACTTACCAGCGTATAGGAACCGCTGATTAATGCTTGGCTGGCAATGATGGCAGCAGCGGTGGCGATGAAAATGCCCGGAACGAGGAACCAACCAGGCATGATGGCAAAGAACGGATTCACAGTAAGTGCTTCTGTAGGGTGGTTCAGCACCCAAGCTCCCTGACCAAAATACGTCAGAATCAACATGGTTTTGACAAAAATCCAAGAAATGCGGATATTCTTGATGCCGCAATGTCCCAAGTCGGAATACAACGCTTCTGCACCGGTTGTTGCCAGAAAAACAGCCCCCAACAACAATAATCCGCTCGGATATTCTATCAAAAGCTTGACGGCATAATATGGATTGATAGCCAACATGACATGAGGAAGTGTCACAATCTGCGAAACGCCTAGTATGCCCAGCATCAGAAACCATACCAGCATGACTGGACCGAAAAGCTTACCGATGATGTTGGAACCGAACCGTTGGAACGAAAACAAGAAAGTCAGTATGATCAGGACAATGGGGATGACAGAAATGTTCGGTTTAATAATGCCCAATCCCTCAACGGCAGAAGTCACTGTGATGGCAGGCGTGATGATACCATCAGCAAGTAAAGTGCTGCCACCAATCATGGTGATGATGACCATCAGGGTCGATTTATTCTTCAACAATGCAAATAAAGCAAAAATGCCACCTTCTCCGTGATTGTCCGCACGTAAGGTAATCAACACATATTTGATGGTTGTCTGTAGGGTCAGTGTCCAAAAAATACATGAAATGCCTCCTAAAACCAATAAATCACTGATGCCGGTTCCACCTGCAATAATCGCTTTTAATACGTAAAGTGGACTGGTGCCTATATCACCATAAACGATACCCAACGTTACTATAAGACCGGCAAGTGTAATTTTCCGTATGCCGGACTGCTGATTCGAATCACTCATTTAATACAATCTTATGTTATAAATCCAATACCTATATCAAAAAGACGAACATTGCGCAAAAATACAATCAATATGTCAAAAATACAACACTTATTCTGATAAAATGATTTTTAATCGATAACCAACCCCAGGTTCTGTTATCAATAGTTGCGGAATGGAAGGATTTTGTTCGATTTTCCTTCTGATTTGAGCGACATGCACCCGTAAAGTCTGGAAATTATCAGCGTAATGAATGCCCCAAATTTCTTTCATGATGAAATTGTGAGTCAGCACCCGGCCTGCGTGACGAATCATCAATGCTAAAATGGAATATTCTGTCGCAGTAAGCTTTACTTCTTCGTCATTGACTGTTACAAGACGGGCTGTTTGGTCAACAATTAAACCGCCACTGTGGAAGACAGGAAATTCATCAATTTTTAATGAACGCCTCAACGCAACTCTGATTCGAGCCAGCAGCTCACCCGTATTGAAAGGTTTGGTGATGTAATCATCCGCTCCGCCGTCCAGTGCCGAAATCTTTGTTTCCTCATCGTCCTGGACCGTCAATACAATGATTGGAGTAGTGGACCACTCGCGTATCTGGCTCAGCACCGACAACCCGCCGTGATCGGGCAGTCCCAAATCCAGCAAAATTACATCCGGTCTGGTCATTGTGGTTTGCAGTATGCCATTTTTCGCATTCTCAGCCTCAAATACTTTAAAATCATTGGCTTCCAAAGCCATTTTTAGCAAATGGCGAATGGGTGGTTCGTCGTCGATGATCAGTATTTTATACTTATTGCTTTCCATTCGGCTTTTCTATGTCCAGGTATATAAGAATGCTCAGTCCACCTTCACTCCCGTTTCGGGCGACAATTCTCCCATGATGGGCTTCAACAATGGCTTTAGTAATGGTTAGACCAAGACCTGTTCCACCGCTTTTGGTACCAGGCACCCTATAAAACTTATCGAAAAGATTCTTCAGAGATTCCTCAGGAATCCCTGGACCATTATCGGAAATCTCTATTACGACTTGATTTTCAGCATTTTTATGTGAGCGAACGGTAATGTCGGTTTCTGCAGGGGTATAAAGTATAGCATTGTGCAAAATATTGACAAGGGCTTGCTTGAACCAACTGAGGTCCATTTTCATCAATGGTAGATTCTCTTCCAGCTTTAAGTGAATGGATTGTTTGTGAGGCTCGTTTTCCATTTCATTCATTACAGTTCCCATCAAGTCACTTATTTCATACCACTGCAAATTGAGGGAAAGATAGCCGGACTCGATGCGGGAAATGTCAAGAATGTTTTCTACCAGCATGTTAAGGCGCATAGCTGCAGCATTCAGTTCTTGCCCAAGTTCCTTTCTGAAAGCAGTATTAGAGGCTGTCTTTTCGTCATTCATATTGGCAACAGCGGCTGAAATAACTGAAATGGGCGTCCTAAGTTCGTGCGAGATGCTGTTCAAAACGGTTTGGAACAGCTTTTGAGATTCAGCATAAATCTGCTTGTTCTTCATTTCATCGACATTGATTTCACGCTGCATGGAAGCGGTTACCTGTGAAATGAACGACCTCAACAGCAAAGTATTCTCTGGTGTCAATTTTCCAGGTTGGCTGAACTTGATGCCCAACACCCCGATGATCCCCTTTTTGGAGATTAGTGGAAAATATTGCAAGTCGGTATCCGGTAAGGTGCTGGTGTACTTTCCAGCTTGTGTTTTGTTGTCAAATACCCAACTAGCTACCGAAAAGCCTTTATCATCATGAAAATCCGTATTGCCAAATATACGTTCGTCTAGTTTCCGGTTCACTCCATCGTCAATTTTGGATTGCAAATAAACGACGGCATCGGCATCAAAGTGTTTGTTTAGTTCCCGGCGGGTCATTCGTACAACTTCTTTGATGGAATCGGTATTGTTCAGTGATTCCAAAATGGAAAAGAGTTTGGAAAGGTTGTCCTGGCTTTTCTGCAAAACCACTTGGTTTTTACGGATCTTATTGATGAGCGTCCCCCCTGTCATGGCCACAAAGAAGTTGGCAAAAAGTGCCATTACATCGTGAAAACTATTGACGTGAAAGGTGAAAAGTGGTGGAATGAAAAAGAAATTCCAAACCAAGGAAGCGAGTAAGGCGGCAACGATGACTGGAAACCGACCAATTTTCATAGAAAGCGAAGCAATTCCCAATAAAAAGAATAAGCCTACGGATTGATAACCGATCAACGACCTGAATGGGAAACTGATCAATCCAATGGCCAAAATGACGACAGCAGCATACGAATACTCCTTCCAAGAATTCTTTTTTTCATTGTTTTTCCAGAACGAATGGGTGGATTTAGAACCCTGGTCATCTTTCACCACATAAATGTCAATGTTCTGGCTATTTTTAAGCAAGCGATCTACGATGCTGCCTCCATTGAGGTAGTTCCGCAATGGATGTTCGTTGGACTTACCAATGACTATCTGCGTAACGTTGTACTGAATGGCAACTTTCAGCAGTCCAGTAACAATATCACTGTCGGTAATTTGAAGAATTTTAGCACCCAATTCCCTGGCCAGTTCCTGATTTTTTATCAGGCCTTCCCGATGTTTGGTTGTTAGAACTTCACCCAAATCAATGCTCACGGCTATCCACTGAGCGCCTAAATTGTAAGCCATCCGGCGTGTCCATCGGATTAGCCGTTGGGAAGCCGGGCTTGGCCCTACAGCTACCAAGAGCTTTTCTGTGGTTTTCCAGGTGGACATGATGTTTTTGGCATGCATATAATCCATCAGGTCAATGTCCACGCGTTCAGCCGTGAAGCGAAGGGCAATTTCCCGAAGTGCATGAAGGTTGCCTTTCCGGAAAAAGTTGGACATGGCATTCTGCGCCTTGTCAGGCACATAAACCTTACCCTCAGACATGCGTTTCAGCAATTCGTCCGGAGAAATGTCAATCAAATCGAATTCAGCATATTGCAAAAAGGAATCCGGGACAGTTTCATGGATGCGAACACCTGTTATTTCCGCTACAGTTTCCGTGCGACTTTCCAAATGTTGCACATTCAGGGTCGTGTAAACATTGATGCCCTGATTCAGAATTTCCTCCACATCCTGATACCGTTTGATGTGGCGGCTTTCGGGTACGTTGGTATGTGCCAATTCGTCAACCAAGACCACTTTTGGATGACGGGCAAGTATGGCATCGAGGTCCATTTCTTCAAGAACGACATCCCGATATTTGCGTTGTTTTCTGGGTATGAGTTCCAACCCATTCAGCAATTCTACCGTTTCTTTTCGATTGTGTGTTTCAACATAACCAGCCACGATGTCGATACCCTCTGACATGGCAACATGCGCAGCTTTGAGCATCGCATAGGTCTTGCCAGAGCCTGCACACATGCCGAGAAATACGCGCAAACTACCCTTTCGGATTTTTTCCTCTTCTTTCTGAATGGTTTTCAGAATCTCATCCGGGTTTGGTCGAAGGTTCTCAATCATAAGCTGCTATCCATTGGATTACGTGCAAAAGTAATCATAATACTAAAGAAATGGTTCATTGGAAAGAACTTGACGGAAATCTTTATAAAACCCTTATACGACAGCCTGCATTCCTCACAAGACAATTATTCATGTCACCCTACCTTTGTATTGTCTAAAACAACGAACGTTTTAAGTAGCGAGTGCAGAGGCGAAGCTTGCTTCGACTATGCCGAGTCACGAAAAACGACTATTTAAAATAAATGAATCATGGATGCTTCAATAACACTTTCAACAGGATACATCATCGGTGCAGTCATCGCACTGCTCATCCTTTTTTATTTACTGTATTCATTAATTAAACCTGAAAAGTTTTGACAGTATGGAAACCTTTTTATTCATTCTCGAATTTTTTGGCGGATTAATCCTGATATTTGCAGTCAGTTGGTTGATTGGCAAGCTATTGAAATTGGATGAATACTATGAGGGGCTCCAGATTAAAAAAACAAGGATTCAAAAGAAAAATTAATTTTTGACGCAATGACAACACTCGATTTTATTCAGATCATTCTGTTTCTGGCTTTGTTGATCGCCCTGACCCCATTATTGGGCGGTTATATGAAAAAGGTCTTTACCGGTGAAAAGCATTTCATGCAACCGGTTCTTGGCTGGTTGGAAACGTTGACCTATCGTTTTTCCGGTGTGAACAGCAAAGTGGAGACCAATTGGAAAACATACATGTTTCAATTGCTTACTTTTAACCTCATCGGCTTCTTGTTCGTATTCATAATACAACTGACACAAGTTTGGCTTCCATTGAATCCAGCTGGCTTGGCGAATGTGACTTGGCATTCCGCGTTCAATACCGCAGTAAGCTTTATGACCAACACCAATTGGCAGGGATACGCAGGTGAAACGACACTGAGTTATCTGGTGCAAATGGTCGCTTTGACAGTGCAGAACTTTGTAAGTGCTGCGACGGGTATTGCTGTCCTGCTGGCACTCATTCGGGGGTTGTCCAGGAAAACGACGGATTTGCTCGGTAATTTTTGGACGGATCTGACGCGTGCGACGCTTTATGTATTGCTTCCACTTTCCATCCTGTTTTCCATTGCATTGGTAGGTCAAGGTGTCATACAGAATTTCAATGCACCTGTCTCGGCTCAAACGATGGACGGTGGTCAACAAATGATTCCAGGAGGACCGGTGGCCTCACAGATTGCCATCAAGCAATTGGGTACGAATGGCGGTGGTTTCTTCAATGCCAACAGCGCTCATCCGTTTGAAAATCCTACACCATTCAGCAATTTTCTGGAAATGTTAGCCATTTTGCTCATTCCGGCAGCCCTCACCTTTACGTATGGGAAAATGGTCGGATCCTCCAAGCAAGGTTGGACAGTGTTTCTGACGATGTTTATTCTCCTTGCTGCAGGTCTTACAATCTCCTTAATATCGGAATACGGTACGAATGGCATTTTCGGTAATCTTCCATTGATGGAGGGGAAAGAGGCTAGGCTAGGCATCACGAACAGTGTGCTATGGTCCACAGTAACGACGGCAGCTTCCAATGGTTCAGTCAATGCCATGCACGATAGTCTATCACCGCTTGCCGGAATGATTGCCATGATCAACATCCTGCTGGGCGAAGTGATTTTCGGTGGTGTTGGCGCAGGACTTTATGGAATGGTTATTTTCATCATCCTCACCGTCTTTATTGCCGGACTTATGGTGGGACGTTCACCGGAATACTTGGGTAAGAAAGTGGAAGCTTTTGAAGTCCAAATGGCTATCATAGCCGTCCTTGCACCCAGTTTCGTCATACTGATATTCACCGCTGTTGCTTCGGTGACAGGTCTTGGACTTTCAAGTCTGAACAATGCTGGGCCTCACGGTTTTTCCGAAATCCTTTATGCTTACTCTTCGGCGGCCGGAAACAACGGTAGTGCTTTTGCAGGACTCAACGCCAACACCATTTTTTACAACCTGACATTGGGATTAGGCATGCTCATCGGACGTTTCGGCGTCATTATACCGGTTTTGGCCATCGCCGGCAACATGGCGAAGAAAAAGATAACGCCCGATTCATCCGGAACTTTCCGCACCGATAATGTCTTGTTTATAGGTCTTTTGATAGCCGTAATTCTAATAGTGGGTGGTTTGACTTTCTTCCCTGCATTATCCTTGGGCCCCATCATGGAGCACCTATTGATGAATGCCGGAGTAACTTTTTAAATACAGATTGAAATGAGTGCAAAACAAAAAAATACGAGCTTCTTCAATAAGAAGATCCTGCTGGAAGCCGCAAAAGGCAGTTTCAAAAAGCTGAATCCGGCTATGCTTATCAAGAACCCTGTCATCTTCATGGTAGGAATTGGAGCTCTTCTGACTACGTTGGTGGTGTTTGGTGACATCTATAACGGATCCTTTTCATCGTTCAACTTCCAAATAGCTATATGGCTTTGGTTTACGGTACTCTTTGCCAACTTCTCGGAAGCCATTGCCGAAGGCCGAGGTAAAGCGCAAGCCGACAGCCTCCGTAAAAACAAGACACAGACCCAAGCCAGAAAATGGGATGGAACGCACGAATCGTTCATTTCGGCAACAGAACTTAAAAAGGGCGATGTGGTCGTATGTGAAACGAATGACGTCATTCCTTCCGATGGTGAAGTGATCGAAGGCATAGCCAGCGTAGATGAATCGGCCATCACCGGCGAATCGGCTCCCGTCATTCGTGAAAGCGGCGGTGACCGTTCGGCAGTGACTGGCGGAACTAGGGTCATCAGTGACCGAATCTTAATTCGCATCACCAGCGAACAAGGAAACACCTTTATTGACCGCATGATCGCTTTGGTTGAAGGCGCCAAGCGTCAAAAAACACCCAATGAAATCGCTCTTTCCATCTTGCTGTCGGGCCTGTCCATCGTTTTTCTGTTGGCGGTGGTCACGCTCCCGGCATTTTTCGGATACAGTCTGGAAGCTTCCGGTTTGCCTTTTTCACAAAATCTCACCTTACCCGTATTGATTGCCTTGCTCGTTTGCCTCATTCCAACCACCATTGGTGGCTTGTTGAGCGCCATCGGCATTAGCGGTATGGATAGGCTGCTTCAACGCAACGTCATCGCTACCAGTGGCCGGGCCATCGAAGCTGCCGGCGACGTCGATGTACTCCTGCTCGACAAAACAGGAACCATCACCCTGGGCAATCGTATGGCCACCGATTTCATTCCTGCTGAAGGCGTCACGGTAGAGCAATTGGCAGATGCCGCCCAATTCTCTTCTCTATCCGACGAAACACCCGAAGGACGTTCCATCGTTATTTTGGCCAAGGAAAAATTCAACATTCGCGGTCGGGATGTGCATACTTTACAGGCCACATTCATACCCTTCACTGCTCAAACTAAAATGAGTGGAGTGGAATTCACCGATTCGAAGGGTATTGTTCATCAAATCCGTAAAGGATCTTCGGAAGCTATTCGAGCATTTGTTGAAAACAACAACGGCTACTACCCGCCCTTTGTGCATGATGTTGTTTCAGACTTGGCAAGAAAAGGTGCCACGCCATTGGTAGTGGCCGAAGATAACAAAGTGTTGGGCGTCATCCACCTCAAAGACATTGTCAAGGGAGGCATCCGTCAACGCTTCGAAGAGTTACGAAAAATGGGCATCAAGACCGTAATGATTACGGGTGACAATGCCTTGACAGCCGCTGCCATCGCTGCTGAAGCAGGAGTTGACGATTTCATGGCCGAAGCCAAACCAGAAGACAAACTCCAACGCATCCGCGATGAACAAGCCAACGGGCATCTCGTCGGTATGATTGGTGACGGAACCAACGATGCTCCTGCACTGGCTCAGGCCGATATTGGCATAGCCATGAATTCTGGTACGCAAGCTGCTAGGGAAGCCGGCAACATGGTCGATTTGGACAGTAATCCCACTAAGCTGATTGAAGTCGTGGAAGTCGGCAAGCAATTACTGATGACTCGCGGTGCTTTGACCACCTTCAGTATTGCGAACGACGTAGCTAAATACTTCGCCATCATCCCAGCTATAGCCCTTTCCCTTTATTCCGGCGGAAATGGAGTCGGACCGCTTTCAGCACTGAACATAATGGGCTTGGGATCCCCACAAAGCGCCATTCTGAGTGCCATCATTTTCAACGCGCTCATCATCATCGCATTAGTCCCTTTGGCCTTAAAAGGCGTTAAATACAAACCGGTTTCAGCCAATACTATTTTGACCAGAAACTTGCTAATTTACGGACTTGGTGGGCTGATTGCTCCCTTTATCGGAATTAAAATCATTGACATGCTGATTAACCTCTGAGAACCATGGAACATTTAATTGTTGACTTAATAGTGAAACTTTCTGCTCGTAGGAAAGCTGAAACTGAAAAAGTTTTAAAATACGACACCCTGGCAGATCGAGAACTCATCCTACTGGCCTCTGGAAAAATATTTGAACTGGATGAAGTGATCGGTTTTCTAGAAAACATGTTGCAATACCACCAACTAACTAACAAAATTGGCAAATGAAAACGTTAACGACTTCAATCAAAATATTTTTATTTTTCACGGTACTCACGGGAATTATCTATCCCCTTATTGTATCAGGTGTCGCTCAACTTGCTTTTCCGTCTAAGGCAAATGGAAGTTTGATCGTTCAAAATAAAAAGGTAATTGGTAGCGAACTGCTCGGACAATCTTTTGACAGCAGTGCTTATTTTACATCAAGACCTTCCGCCATCGCTTACCAAACTATGCCATCCGGGGGCTCGAACCTCGGACTGACGAGTGTAAAGTTGAAAAAGGTAGTAGAGGAACGTAAAATAGAATTCCTAACATTTAATAGACTTGCAAGCAATACAAAAATTCCATCCGAGATGCTTTTTGCCTCGGCCAGTGGATTGGATCCGCATATTTCGCCGGAGGCTGCACTACTTCAGGTAAACCGTATTGTTGAGACTCGTCAACTGAATCCTACACAAAAACAGACGCTTCTCCTGTTAATAGAACAGCATACGGAAAAGCCTCAGTTCTATTGTCTTGGACTAAAGAGGGTCAATGTGCTTATGCTCAACTTAAGTTTGGACGAAGTTTTTAAGTGATCTACGCCCCGAAATCGTCGAACCGCAGCATTTCTGGCGGTACACCCAAATCGTCCAACATTTTCTGCACCGCCTTGGCCATCGGCCCTGGTCCGCACATGTAGTACTCGATGTCTTCGGGAAACTCTTGATCCTTTAGGTATTCGTTAAAAATGACCTGATGAATGAATCCCACAGATCCTGTCCAGTTGTCTTCCGGCCTTGGTTCGCTCAGTGCAATGTGAAAACTGAAGTTGGAAAATTCCTTTTCAATGGCTCTGAAGTCTTCTTCGTAGAAAATCTCGTTTTTGGAACGTGCTCCGTACCAGAACGATATCTTCCGATCGGTGGTTTTCAACGTCTTGAACAGATGCAGCAAGTGGGAGCGGAGCGGCGCCATGCCGGCACCACCGCCTACGTACAGCATTTCACTCTTGCTGTCGTTGATGTGGAAATCTCCAAAGGGACCTGAAACGGTCGCTTTGTCCCCTGGTTTCAACGAAAACAGGTAAGAGGAACAAACACCAGGGTTCACATCCGCCCATTTCCCGGTTTCCCTTATGAACGGTGGTGTTGCAATGCGAATGTTCAGCATTACGATGTTGCCTTCAGCTGGAATATTGGCCATGGAATAGGCCCTGAACGTCGGTTCAGTATTGCTCATCTTCAAGTCCCAGAGTTTGAACTTGTCCCACTCTGATTTGAATTGTTCGTCAACGACGAAGTCCTTGAAATCGACATCTACCACCGGTACATCGATTTGAATGTAACTGCCCGGCTTGAAATTCAGGTTTTCACCTTCTGGAAGTTTTACAACGAATTCTTTGATGAAGGAGGCCACATTGTGGTTCGAAACCACTTCGCAATCCCATTTTTTAATGCCCAAGATTTCTTCCGGTATCTGAATTTCAAGATCTTCCCGTATTTTAACCTGACATCCGAGTCTCCAATTGTTTTGTATCTCCTGACGGTTAAAGAATCCTTTTTCGGTCGAAAGGATCTCTCCACCACCCGAAAGCACTTGACACCGGCACATGCCACAACTTCCACCACCTCCGCATGCTGATGGTAAGTAGATGAGGTTTTCACCAAGTTTGCTCAAAACCGTTGCACCCCGTTCCGTGACCAATTCCCTTTCGCCGTTGATAACAATTTTCACGTTTCCTTCTGGTGTCAGTTTCTCCTTCACTACTAGCAGGAGGATCACCAGTAAAAGGGTACTACCAAGTAGAACGGCTATACTTAGGGAGAGGATCGTCATACTAATTTCTGCCACAATCATAGTCTATAGTTTTATACCCATGAAGCCCATAAAAGCGATGCCCATAAGGCCGGCGGTGATGAATGTAATGCCCAAGCCCTTCAGCGCATCTGGAATCTTGGAATATTGCAGGTGTTCTCGAATGGCAGCCATGCCGATAATGGCCAAAAGCCAACCAATACCGGAGCCGAAACCGAAAACGGTTGCTTCGCCCAAGGTTTCAAAATTACGCTGTTGCAGGAATAAAGAGGCACCCAAAATGGCACAGTTCACGGCAATGAGTGGCAGAAAGATGCCAAGTTGGTTGTAAAGCGCCGGCGATGCTTTCTCCACCACCATTTCTACGATCTGAACAATGGCTGCGATGATGGCGATGAACAGGATGAAACTCAGAAAACTGAGGTCTACGCCTGCCAATGAAGGGTCTATCCAGGCCATGGCGCCATCCCTTAATATATACTTGTCGAACAGGTAGTTGACCGGTACGGTGACCAGCAAGACGAACGTCACTGCCACCCCAAGGCCCATCGAGGTCTTGACCGTTTTGGATACCGCCAGGTACGAGCACATGCCTAAAAAATAGGCGAAAATCATGTTATCGATAAAGATTGATTTGATAAGAAGGTTTATCAGATGTTCCATGGCTTAGTCTTTTTCCTGTAATTCTTTGTGAAGGGCGCGTTGGAACCAAATGATGCTGCCCACCACGATCAACGCCATCGGAGGGAGTATCATCAAACCATTGTTGACGTACCCGGCCTCATAAAAGGAATGCGGAATGATGTGAAATCCAAGCAGACTGCCCGAACCCAGCAATTCACGAATGGTGGCGATGATGAGTAACACGATGGCGTAACCGGCACCATTCCCCAACCCATCAATAAAGGAGTCGACAGGCTTATTGCTCAAAGCGAACGCTTCAAGCCTGCCCATTAATATGCAGTTGGTGATGATAAGGCCAATGAACACCGACAACTGTTTCCACATATCGTATACGTATGCTTTCAACAGTTGTTCCACAATAATAACCAAAACGGCAACCACGACCAACTGAACAATGATGCGAATTCGATTGGGTATGGTGTTTCGAATCAGTGAGATGATCCAGTTGGAAAAGGCAGTGACAATCATAACAGATAAGCCCATGATCAATGCCGGTTTTATTTGTGCCGTCACTGCCAGTGAAGAACAGATTCCCAATACCAAAACGGTTACAGGGTTTTTCTTGTCCAATGGCGCCAAGAATATTTCTTTTTTTGTCATGGTTTCGTCTGTTTGTCGTTAAAGAATGTTTGATACGCTTTCAGGCTGTTTTCGAGCATGGCTTCAAGACCTTTGCTCGTAATGGTTCCACCAGAAATCCCGTCCACTGCGTCCCTGCCCTTTGCTGTCTGCCCTGTTTTAAGGACGGCTATGGAAGTGAACACTTTGTTTTTAAGTACTTCCTTGTTCTCAAATTGTTTCTGGAATACCGTTGTGGCAATTTCTGCACCCAGTCCAGGCGTTTCTCCCTGATGGGAGAACGAAGCAGCGAAAATGGTCTTACGGTCTTCGTTGAATGCGACGTAACCCCAAATGGGACCCCAAAGACCTAGACCATAAACAGGTAATATATATTTTTTTTGTCCATCGATCATAGCTTCATAAACTGGGAGCAGACGTTCTTCCATGGGTTTCTTCACTTCCTTCGAAACATTAACCAGAAATGCCTGTCTGTCGTCGGATATTTTAACATCACCCTTGCTGTCAATGGCATATACATCTTTGATGACCTTATTATAAGCCACCTCGGCATCCTTCAGCCCGGTCATGATTTTAACTGATCGAAGTATTTGGCTCATCTTGTCCAAGTCCCCGTTTTTCGCCTGCTGCTCCTTAAGCAGTCCATTGGTCAGCGAAAGCGCGATGGCCACCAATATCACCATGACGGAGGCATAGATGAGGGTATAGCTGTTGCTGTTCTTATTCATGATTGCCTCCTTTCTTAACGGCAACTGCCGCACGTTTCAAGCGCTTGTTGATGTTGCCCTGCACCACATAATAATCGATGAGCTTTGCAAAAATGTTCATGAGCAGGATGGACAGCATCATGCCTTCCGGATATGCCGGATTCAGCACTCGTATGATCATGGCCAGCACTCCTATTAATAAGCCATAAATCCATTTGCCCTTTTCAGTTCTGGATGCGGTGACCGGATCGGTAGCCATAAACACGGCACCGAAGGCAAAGCCACCCATGCAAATTTGTTCCCAGAAAGGTACGGACATGTACACATTGACGGCTAGTGCATTGAATAGCAGAATGGCACCGATTCCGCCGGCAAAGACAGCCGTGATGATTTTCCAACTCGCGATTCCGGTTACTATCAGAAAAATTGCTCCAATAAGAATGGCCAACGTGGATGTTTCACCGATGGAACCAGGCTCGAAGCCTAGAAACATATCCCACCAGGTAAGTGGTTGCCCCACAATGTTCGTAAAATGCAGTGCGTTGGTGCCCACTGCCGAGGCTGCTTGACCCAAGGGAGTAGCTCCGGAGAAACCATCTGCTACCGGCATGGCTGGTCCGAAACCAAACGAGGCATTGGTGTTTACCCAAACACTGGTTCCGGACATTTTCGCCGGGTAGGCAAAAAAGAGGAATGCCCTGGTCATTAAGGCTACATTAAAAACATTGTAGCCCGTTCCGCCGAAAATTTCTTTGACGAATACTACGGAAAACGCTGTGGCTACGGCAACCATCCAGAGTGGAACGCCGATAGGCATGATCAAGGGGATGAGCAAACCCGTTACCAGAAAGCCTTCCTGTATTTCTTCTTTTTTGATTTGGGCCGAAATGAACTCGATGCCCAATCCCACGCCGTAGGAAACAACAATGTAAGGGAGTACGGCTAAGGCACCCCAACCGAATAATTCCCAAAATCCTTTTTCGGCCAATCCCCCGACGGCTAGAAAATGTTGGTATCCAATATTGTACATGCCAAATAACAATGCAGGTACCAATGCCAGGATAACCCAAGACATGGTCCGTTTGGAATCAATGCTGTCGTGGATGTGCACGCCGCTCTGGGTGGTCGTGTCGGGGACATACAGAAAAGCCTCGAACCCCTCGAAGACGGAATGCAGCTTCGAAAGCTTGCCACCATCCGAAAAAGTTGGCCGCATCCTATCCAATGTATTTTTAAGTGTTTTCAAGTTGTACGTTATTAAGTTAATCTCCGTTTTCTGCCTTCAGAATGTCCAATGCTTTCCGAACAACCTGCTGGACAGGCACCTTGGATGTACAAATGTATTCGCAGAGTGCAAAATCCTCCGGTGCCACCTCATAAATGCCCAGGTCTTCTTGCCGCTCGATGTTTCCGCTGATGCAGGCACGGGTAAGGTATTCGGGCAGGATGTCCATGGGGAAGACCTTTTCGTACTCGCCAGACATGATGAGCGCCCGTTCACCACCCAGAAGTCGAGTGTCCGGTTCAAACTTTTTTCCCGGCTGAAAATGTTGAACAAGTTTTGTAAAATAGGTTTTGCTGAAACTAAATATGTTCAGCCTCGGCAAAGCCCAACCAAACATTTCGTGAATTCCTGCACCCTCCTTTAAGACGGTAATCTGATGGACTTGTGGGTTTAGGTATCCATCCGATCCTGTTTGAATGCCGGTCAAAACATTGCCGCAGATGAATCGTAAGGGCACACCTACAAAAACATTTCCTTTCACTATCGACTGAACCGGCATTCCGGGCTTACAACGTACATAATGTGGTTTGCGTACCATAGGGCCAGTTACGGCAACCAACTTTGTCAAATCCACCTTGCCTTGACTGAAAAAGCGCCCAATAGCTGCCACGTCCAAAGCATTCGTTGTATAAACCACCTCGCCCTTGTTCACCGGTTTTATTTGATTGATCTGAACCCCGACCAATCCTGCGGGATGAGGCCCATCGAAACGGCAAATCTCCACATGTGTGGCTTGATTCAATTCAGGCGCTTGACAATTCGTGGAAAGTCCCAGATAAACTTTGCCCTCCGTCAATCGAGTCAACGCATCCAGTCCTTTCTGTAAATCGACAGCCTGGCCTTTCAGTATGAATTCATAGTCTGGAGCCAACGGACTACTATCGAAACCCGTCACGAAAATATCGCGGGGTTTCTTTGCGGGATCGGCAATGATATCGTAAGGTCGTTGTTTAAGCAAGGTCCAAAGCCCGGATTCCAACAAAGCTGACTTTACCTGTTCAGTCGTTAGGGAGAGCGGGTCACTCACTGGAAAGGATGCAAATTCAATTGGAGCATCGGCTTTGATGAGGATATTCAGCAATTTTCGCTTGTCACCCCGTACAATATCGGCCACGACCCCGCTGACTGGTGCCACGAATAGAACTTCAGGGCAGTTCTTGTCGCAGAACACGGGTGAGCCGGCTTTCACTGCATCGCCAACCTGCACCAACAACCTAGGAACAACCTTGTGGTAATCGTTCGGATTCACGGACCAAATCTCCGATTCGCTTGCTGAAGCCACGTTCAACGCTGCAACACCAGAGATGGGAATATCCAACCCTTTGGCTATCTTGAAGGTGTTATTCATAATGGAGTATTAGGAATTTAATTTTTACAATATTAGATTAAAGTACGTAATAATACAAAATAATAGCCTATAAATAAAACTGATAAGCTAATTGATGGAAGCTTTATTACCTATTTATCTGTTAATTTGTGTTGCTTGCCGAGTTAATTTATTAAAAACCCGCCGAAATGTTAAAATTTGAACCTATTTTTACCGTATGAAGAAATCGACCATTTGGGTATTGATCGCTGTTATGGTGCTGACATTCGCCAGTTTACTGACGTTACAGTTCTCTTATATCCGTACGTTGGGAAAGATGCGGACCGAGCAATTTGATGAAGCCGTTCAACGCAGTTTGTCACAGGTCATTCGGAATTTGGAACTGGATGAAACAGCCAAGTATTTAGCCGAAGACATGGACGAACGTGAAAAAGAAGACTTCGAACTGACTAAAATGGGCACTAAGACCGCCACTAAGAAGCAAACCACCACGCTGCATTCCATCGGTGGAGTTTCCACATTTTCCTCTGTTTTGGAATACGATGAATCCACTTCCCTGACACAGAATAGCCCCCAGGTTTTCATTTCCATGAGCCATGGCCAGAATTCACTGACACGCACATCACGCAAAATGCAGGAAAACCTACGTGAACGTTATCTGGCTCAAAAAGGAATGTTGGAGGACGTGATTAAGCGGATCCTCTACGAAGCCAACAATGCTCCCATCGAACAACGCATTGATTTCAGCAAACTGGAACACTACCTTGCGGTGGAACTTGCCAACAATGGACTTGCCAACATCCCTTTCCATTTTCGTGTCACCGATAAGGCCGATCGTGAGGTTTATCGTTGCCCCGACTTGCACGAAGAAGGCCACACAAATTACAAGGAAGCGCTGTTTCCGAACGATCCTGGCGTACAAACCGGCAATCTCTATTTGTATTTTCCCACCCGCGAAGACTATATTTTTGATTCCCTTCGTATTTATTTGCCTTCCATCTTATTTTCCATCGTGTTGCTCGTCGTTTTTGGTTTCACTATCCTCGTTATTTTCCGTCAAAAGAAACTGAACGATATGAAGAACGATTTTGTCAACAACATGACGCACGAACTCAAAACTCCTATTTCTACCATCTCACTGGCAGCACAGATGCTCAAGGATGGCGATGTGGGTAAGACGCCATCGATGCTGAAGCACATTTCAGGCGTTATCGTGGACGAAACCAAACGCCTGAGTTTCCAGGTTGAAAAAGTGCTGCAGGTCTCCTTGTTCGAACGCGACCGTTCCAACCTCACCTTTAAGGAGGTGGATGTGAACGACATGCTGGAGAACGTCGTGGCCACTTTCCGCCTCAAGGTAGAGAACTTTGACGGTAAAATGGAACTTGATTTGCAGGCCAAGCGTGCTGAAACCACTGCCGACGAAATGCATTTGACCAACGTTTTCTTCAATCTGCTGGACAACGCCGTTAAATACCGCAGCGAACGTAATTTATTGCTGAAAGTCCGCACTTGGAACGAAAAAGACAACATCTTGATTTCCATCGAAGATAACGGTGTAGGCATCAAGAAGGAGCATCTCAAAAAGGTATTCGACCGATTTTACCGTGTGCCGACGGGCAATGTGCATAACGTCAAAGGCTTCGGCCTTGGCTTGGCATACGTCCGCAAAATCGTGGAAAACCACAATGGCTCGATTCGCGCGGAAAGCGAATTCAACAACGGAACAAAATTCATTATTAGTTTACCTCTTATAAAAAACGACTGTTTTGAGTAGCGAGCGCAGAGACAAAGCTTATTTTGGCTATGCCGAGTCACGATAAATAACTGTTAATAAACAAACAAATTATAAAAACAATCAAATTATGACGGAAGAAAAGATGCACATCTTGCTGTGCGAAGACGACGAGAACTTGGGCATGCTGTTGCGCGAGTATTTACAGGCCAAAGGTATTGTGACCGATCTCATGAGCGATGGTGAAAAGGGTTACAAGGCTTTTCAGAAAGCGAAATACGACCTATGTGTGCTGGATGTGATGATGCCGAAAAAAGACGGTTTCACACTTGCTGCGGATATCCGTGCCATGAATTCGGAAGTGCCCATTATTTTCTTGACGGCCAAGAACCTGAAGGAAGATATCTTGAACGGTTTTAAGCTTGGAGCAGACGATTACATCACCAAGCCTTTCAGCATGGAAGAATTGCTTTTCCGCATCGAAGCCATCAACAGACGTGTCAAAGGTAAAAAGACCAAGGAAGTCACCTTGTATCAGGTTGGAAAGTTCAGCTTTGACACCCCCAAACAGATTCTTAGCATCGACGGTAAGGAAACGCGTCTTACCACGAAAGAGTGCGAGTTGTTGACGCTGCTTTGCAGTCACCAGAACCAAATACTGGAGCGCAACTATGCTTTGATGACCATTTGGGAGGAAAATACCTACTTCAATGCCCGCAGCATGGACGTTTACATCACCAAACTGCGCAAGCACCTCAAGGATGATCCAACCATTCAGATCATGAACATCCACGGCAAGGGTTATAAATTGGTGGTTCCTGAATAAATTATTTGGCTGTTTCCAATATTATTCTTACCTTCGCGCCTCTGTTTTTACAAAAGCGGCCTGATGGCCAATCCTTTGTGAGTCAGAGTATTTAAAATCAATTAATTAATCAGTTCTATTATGAACAATTACGAAACCGTTTTCATTTTAACTCCCGTTTTGTCTGAAGCCCAGATGAAGGAAGCGGTAGAAAAATTCAAGTCTCTGCTGGTCGCAGAAGGCGCTGAAATTGTGAATGAGGAAAACTGGGGCTTGCGCAAGCTGGAATATCCGATTGCCAAGAAGTCCACTGGTTTTTATCAATTGCTAGAGTTCAAGGCAGCACCCACGGTGATTGCCAAGTTGGAAGTAAACTTCCGTCGCGACGAACGCGTGTTGCGTTTCCTGTCATTCAAGCAGGATAAGTTCCACGCATTGTATGCCGCAAAAAGAAGAAGTCTGAAACAAACTAAAGAAAAGGAGAACTAAGCAATGGCACAAAACTCATCCGAAATCCGTTATCTGACCCCTCCCACAGTTGATCTTAAAAAGAAAAAGTACTGTCGTTTCAAAAAAAGTGGTATCCGCTACATCGACTACAAAGATCCTGAATTCCTAAAGAAATTCTTGAACGAACAAGGCAAGATTTTGCCCCGTCGTCTCACTGGAACTTCTTTGAAATTCCAACGTAAAGTGGCTCAAGCTGTCAAGCGTGCACGTCACTTGGCATTGCTGCCCTATGTAACCGATTTGATGAAATAAACTAGGAGGAAGAACAATGGAACTAATATTGAAAGAAGACGTAACCGGTCTGGGTTACAAAGATGACGTGGTCATCGTTAAGGACGGATACGGAAGAAATTACCTGATCCCCCAGCTAAAAGCTATCATCGCAACTCCTTCTGCAAAGAAAGTGTTGGCCGAAAACTTGAAACAACGTGCTCACAAGATCGCACAAATGAAGAAAGATGCTGAAACGCTTCTTGCTACCATGACCGGTGTTACACTGAGCATTGGTGCCAAGGTCAGCTCGACTGGCAAGATCTTCGGCTCCGTAGGTGCTATTCAGATTGCCGAAGGATTGGCCAAGGCTGGTTTTGAAGTCGATCGCAAGAACATCGTGATCAAGGAAGCTGTCAAGGAAATTGGCAACTACGTGGCTGTTGTTAAATTACACCGCGAAGTGAGCGTTGAAATACCTTTTGAAGTAGTCGCTGAATAAGCAGCTCGATACAAAATTAAAAAGCCGGCTTTTCAGTCGGCTTTTTTTGTGCCCGAAACGATAGGTTTGGACATGGTGAAAAAAAAAGGTCCGCCATTCGGCGAACCTTTTTAATTTCTTTGTTGGCAGATTACTGAGCAACAACTGAGCTGTCAACAGTAGCGGCGCTATCAGCGGCAGGAACTTCTTCAACAACAGCGGTAGAATCAGCTGAGGTTGCTTCGGTAGCAACAGGAGCTTTTTTGCAAGATGCGAAAGAAACTGCAACGATAACAGCGATGAACAATACTAACTTTTTCATTTTTTTTCTGTTTTAAACAATAAATAGGAGTTTTTTGAAATCGCGGCAAAATTAAGTATAATTTTCATTCTGTGTACTTAAAACCGTAAAAATTTATAAAAAACTTCACTTTTTTCTTCTTTAGGAGCCCTAAATGTATTTTTATGCCCCTTTTATAAGAAAAAATCCGTCAAATTTCCTCGAAACGACCTCCGGAGAGCCCCCGATTTTTTTTAGCCGAGGGTTTATTTTTACCTTTGCAGACGAAGAAAAAAAACATGATCGATAAGAACGTTTTTGAGTCAAAAAAAATAGCTTACCACAGTCTCGGATGCAAGTTGAATTTTGCTGAAACCTCCAGTCTGGGAAAAATCATGGAAGCATCCGGCTATGTCAGGGTTCGTCCAGGAGAAAAAGCAGATGTCTGTGTCATCAATACCTGCTCTGTAACCGAGACTGCCGATAAGAAAGACAGGCAGGCCATCCATAAGTTCATTCGTCAATACCCGGAAGCGTTTATCGTGGTGACTGGTTGCTATGCTCAACTCAAACCTGAAGAGATAGCCACTATGCCCGGTGTTGATCTGGTTTTGGGCTCCAACCAGAAGTTCGATCTTCCAGCGCATTTGGAAACGCTCCGCAAGGGTGACGTTGCTAGGGTGGATGTGAGTGCACACAAGGACATACAGCGCTTTCTACCATCCTGTTCCAAAGGTGACCGTACGAGGTATTTCTTAAAGGTGCAGGACGGATGCGATTATTATTGCACCTACTGTACCATCCCCATAGCTCGAGGACGCAGCCGCAACCCTGAAATCGCCATGCTTGCACAGCAAGCTAGAGAGGTAGCCTCCGAAGGAGGTAAGGAAATCGTGTTGACAGGTGTCAACATCGGCGACTTCGGCAAAAGCAACGGCGAGACTTTTTTGGAACTGATCAAGACTCTGGACGAGGTGGAAGGCATCGAGCGCTTCCGAATCTCCTCGATTGAACCCAATTTGCTGACCGATGATGTGATTCGTTTCGTTGCTGGCTCCAAGTGCTTCGCACCGCATTTCCACATTCCCTTGCAAGCAGGCAGTGATGAACTGCTCAAACTGATGCACCGTCGCTATGATACGGCGTTGTTCGCCTCCAAGATCGATGCTGTCCATCGCGAAATACCCCATGCGTTCATCGGCGTCGATGTGATTGTCGGTTCGCGCGGCGAAACCCCTGAGCTTTTCGAGCAAGCTTTCAGCTTTATCGAGCATCTGGATGTTTCGCAACTGCATGTTTTTGCCTATTCTGAGCGTCCAGGGACGCAAGCGCTGCAAATTGGGTACACGGTTGCCCCGGTCGATAAAAAAGCTCGTAGCGCCCGTCTTTTGAGCCTCTCGGACGAGAAGTGGCGGGCATTTTATCAGCTACAAGCCGGAAAATATGCGAAAGCTCTGTTTGAACACACTAAAATCGACGGGATGATGCATGGTTTCACCGAAAATTATGTCCGTGTGGAAACACCCTACGATGCTGCTTTGGTGAATAGAGCCGTTCGTGTGAGGCTGGAGGAATTCAATTCCGAGAATACGGCCTTAAAAGCTGAAATCTGTCTTTGACTTTTAACGAGTAAACTGTATCTTTGATTTTATGAAGAAGTTCTATACCACTCTGTTATACGGCATCACACGGTTGTACGCCAGCCTGCCGATGCCCGTGCTGTTCGTGATTTCGGACTTGGTTTTCTTTCCGATCGTCTATCACATCGGGCGGTATCGACGCAAGGTTGTCCGAATAAATCTTCAAAATAGTTTTCCGAACGAAGCCCCTTTGGAGTTGAAGCGCCTCGAACGCCGTTTTTACCATCATTTTTGCGATAATTTCCAAGAAACGGTTCGAGTGCTTGCCATGTCCCAAAAAGAAGCCGCTAAGCGCATGGTCTTCATTAATCCTGAAGTGCTGACCCGTTATGCCGAAAAAGGGCAAGGCGTGCTGTTGGTGCTCGGTCATTATGGCAATTGGGAATATCAGCCCTTTCTTTTTCCTTACATGTTAGCCTCTGGCAACCAAGAAGGTTTCAACGTATATCGACCCCTTAAGAATCAGGCTTTTGATGAATTGATGAAGCGGATTCGAATCCACTTTGGCGGGGCTAACGTAACCAAGAACGATACCTACCGCACGGTAGTCCGTTTGCGCAAAAACGGAGTCGCTGGTGTTTTCGGCATGGTGAGCGACCAGTCCCCCTCAAGAGGTAATTTGACGTACTGGACAACCTTTTTGAATCAGGAAACATCTATATTGACAGGCCCGGAGCGTATGGCCAAACAAACGGGTTTCGCCGTGGTTTATTCCGATGTGAGCAAAACGGCCCGTGGCTGCTATCAATCGGAATTCAAAGTGATTTCCGATTCGCCTGCTGAAACAGCTGAATTTGAAATCACGGAAAAATATGCTCGTTTGATGGAAAAAACCATATTGCGAGATCCTGCATTCTGGTTATGGACTCATAAACGATGGAAGCACAAACGTCCGGTGGAAACACTTAATACGGAGCAAGCATGAAAACTTCCGTCGTAATTTTGAACTGGAACGGAAAGTCCTTGATGCGGGAATACTTGCCCAATGTCATTGAGCATACCTTGGGATATCCCGATGTTGAGCTTGTGGTCGCCGATAACGGCTCGGTGGACGGCTCCTTGGAATTCCTTGCTGCCGAATATCCGCAGATCCGCCTCATTGACCTGGGTCATAACCACGGTTTTGCAGAAGGATACAACCTAGCACTGGCACAAGTAGAGGCAGACTATGCCGTTCTGTTGAATTCGGACGTTGAAGTTTCTTCCAACTGGTTGCCTGTGCTGATCGATTTTATGGACAAGAACCCTGAGGTGGCGGCTTGTCAGCCGAAAATCCGTTCCTTGCGTGAACCGGATTATTTTGAACATGCCGGGGCATCAGGTGGATTCATGGATTTTTTAGGTTATCCCTTTTGCCGAGGACGATTGCTTTCGGTAGTCGAAAAAGATTTGGGACAGTACGACACTCCAACTGACATCTTTTGGGCAACCGGTGCTTGCCTATGCATCCGGACGGAGGATTACCGAGCAGTAGGTGGATTGGATGCCCGTTTCTTTGCCCATATGGAAGAGATCGATCTGTGTTGGAGGCTTCGCAGCAGGGGCAGGCGAATCGTTTGTCTGCCGGCTAGTACGGTGTTTCATCTGGGAGGTGCCACATTGAATAAGGAAAACCCTCACAAGACGTACCTCAATTACCGCAACAACTTGTTGATGCTTTACAAAAATACCAGTAGAAGCCGTTTTGTTTTCGTGTTTGTGTTCCGGTTCTTCTTCGATTACATGTCCGGTCTGATTTTTCTCTTATCTGGAAAACGGGGTGACGCTTGGGCGGTGGTTCGTGCCCGACTGGCTTTTTGGAAGATATACTCGACGTTTCGCATGCAACGGATGGAAAACAGGCAACTGACCACGGTCAACCCCATACCTGAAGTTTACCGTGGCAGCATACTGTTGAATTATTATTTCGGTGGAAAGCGTTGTTTTCGCGATCTGAACTGGAAGTGACTCAGTACCTGTCACTAGTATCCCAGGATTTTCATCATGGATTTGTAACTCTGTTCCTTAGCGAACAGTTTGGTGACCCATTCCCCATTTTCATCCAGGTCGATGATGACCATTTTCGGTGCAGGTGTGAGACAGTGCTGTATACCACCGTAACCGCTCAAGGATTCCTGATAGGCCCCGCAATGGAAGAAGCCGATGTATTGTTCTCGTTCCGGCACGATCTTGGGTAAGAAAACGGCGTTTGAATGTGCCTCCGAGTTGTAGAAATCTTCGCTGTCGCATGTCAGTCCACCCAGGTGAACGCGCTGATATTCAGCATCCCAATTGTTCACAGCTAATTGTACGAAGCGCTGGTTGATGGCCCAAGTGTCTGGCAGCGTAGTGATGAATGAGCTGTCGATCATGTTCCAAAGCTCTCGGTCGTTCTGCTGTTTCTGGTTGATGATGGAATAAAGCATGGCGCCGCTTTCACCCACGGTGAACGATCCGAACTCGGTGAAGATGTCTGGCTCCTTCACTTTGTTCTGAACGCATATATTCTTGATTTGCTGAATGATCTCTTCGGCCATATACTCGTAGTCGTACTCGAAGTCCAAGTATGTCTGAATTGGAAAACCTCCGCCAATGTTGATGCTGTCCAATTGAGGGCATATTTGTTTCAGTTCGCAATAGAGTTCAACCGCCTTGATCAATTCATTCCAATAATAAGCGGTGTCTTTGATTCCGGTATTGATGAAGAAATGGAGCATCTTGAGCTCAACGTTTTCGTTTGGCTCGATCTTGTCCAAAAAGTAAGGAATGATATCGTTGTAACGAATGCCGAGCCTGGAAGTATAGAAGTCAAACTTCGGTTCTTCTTCAGAAGCGATACGGATTCCAATCTTCACTTTCTTCTCCAAGTTATTGAGTAGCAAGTCCAATTCGAACTTGTTGTCCAATACAGGAATGGTATTCTCAAACCCGCTGTTAATGAGCATCTGGATGTTCTCAATGTACTGTGGGCGTTTGAATCCGTTGCAGATGATATATTTTTCCTTATTGATCATTCCTGCTTCGTACAAAGACTCGATGAGGTTGATGTCGAATGCCGATGAGGTTTCAATGTGGACGTTGTGCTTGAGCACTTCTTCCATGATGAACGAAAAGTGGGAGCTCTTTGTGCAGTAGCAATAATGGTAGTCTCCGTCGTAATCCGCTTTAGCCATGGCGACGTTGAACATCTTTCGGGCACGCTGTATGTTCTGCGCTATCTTAGGTAAATAGAAGATTCTCAAGGGCGTTCCATACTGTTTGATGACATCCATCAAAGGAATGTTGAACCATTGCAGTTCGTTTTCAACTACATTGAATTCCTCATTGGGGAACTCAAAGGATTGTTCGATCAGGTGAATGTACTTGTTCTTCATCGTCGTGTTGTTTTTACAACGTATAATCCGAATAACGCGGATTTAATAATTTTTATTAATCCATCTCACCCGGATAGAAAAATCAGGTGCGAAAAGGACGACAAAAGTACATAAAGTTTTGGTGGATTATCCTGCCTAATGCAAAAAATACGTTAGCGGTTTAAAATAATGCTAACACTTTCCAATTGCCCGTGAAGCGGTGGGTTTTGTTTAGTTAGCTTTATTTCAATACTTTGTATTTCCATGAAGCTTTTTTTGAGCCGCCTGCAGATGTTTTCGGCCAAGTGTTCGATGAGGCAACAGGGTTTTTTCATCTCTTCCTGGATTTCGTGAAAGGCGGATGCGTAGTTGATGGTATCTTCAATTTGATCGGTATTGCATGCTTTGGAGAAATCTGCACCGATCTTTAAGTCAATGAAATAGGTGTTCCCGATTTTTTGTTCTTGTTCAAATACGCCATGATAGGCGTGAAACTGCATATGGTTGAGTGTTAGAAAGTCCATGTCTGATTAATTTTGTTGCTGCAAATGTACTTTGTTCTTTCAATATAAATCGTAATTTTGCCTTACTAATCGATCAACCATGGCAAAAGAAATATCCAACGCGCCTGTAACCGTTTACAGCATTCTTGCTCCGGGTGCAAAAATCAAAGGTGACATAAGTTCCGATACCGATTTGAGACTGGACGGAACGATGGAGGGCAACATTGTCAGTGAGGGTAAAGTAATTTTGGGGCCCAGTGCTTCTCTAGTAGGTAACATTACATGTTCCAATGCCGAAATATCTGGAACGGTGAAAGGTAATGTAATTGCTCCCGAGCAATTATCACTCAAATCGCAAAGTCGCATCGATGGCTCAATTACCACGTCCACTCTTATTATTGAGTCGGGTGCGACCTTGAACGGAACCTGCAAAATGCCTGAAGCGTAACATTCCCAGCAAAGACTCTCAGGGCTATCTTTTTTCGAGGTAGCCCTTTTTTTGTTTTCGATTGAATAAAGTACATATTACATCAATTAATTATAAAAAATAAAATCTATTTATATCTTTGTAAAAACCTTATTCTTAACACTTACTAAACGGGAATTATTTTTTAATATCCATGTTGATGAAAGTCAGTCTGATGCACCTTCGAAGATTTAATTTAGTCCTTATTTTTTCTACCTCATTACTGCTTCTCAGTTGTTTCGACAACGACCCTTTGCCAAAGTACTATTACACATTCAAAGGGGTTACAGTTTTGGACTTTATTAATAAAGACAAAGACTTGTCAAAGTTTGGACGAATATTGGAAAGAACTCGTTACAAGGATTTGCTTTCGACCTATGGGGAATTTACCTGCTTTGCCCCGACCAACAAAGCAATAGACACCTTTCTTATTGAAAAAGGGTTGAGTTCTGTGGAAGAACTCAATTTGGCTGAATGTGATACCATTGCATGCATGCATCTGACAGATGGTATGCACCTGCTTGATGAACGCGACTTGAACCAAATTAGTATCAAAAACATGCTTGGACGATATTTGGTCTATTCTTTTGCGCCTGTAATTATCAATGGAGTTCAAAAACCAGGTTACTTCATAAACTATGTTTCCAGACTAATTCAAACGAGTGACACTCTAACCAATGGAGTTGTATATGTTTTAGACAAAGTTATCCCAAGTGTCAATCTGTTTCTTCCTCAATTGATGGAAAAGGACAGCAGTATCTCCATTTTTACGAAAGCCCTTTTTCTGACAGGTTTGAATGTTCAGCTGGAAAGTTATGTGGACGAAACCTATTCGATAGACCTCACTCAAGAGGATTTAATGCGCTATGATGGCAATGCCCACTATTATGAAGCTCTCTTTGTGAAAAAGAGGTATTTTGGACATACGGCATTTGTAGAGCCAGATACCTTATATCAACAAAGAGGTATACATTCCGTCGAAGAACTCATCCAACAATTAAAAACGGGATCATTGGCATGGTATGATCCTAGCAGACACCTATCCTATGATGACAACTACAAGGATTCAAGCAATATTCTCTACCAATATGTTGCTTACCATCTTTTGGATCAGAAATTACCGTACGAAAGGAACTATTTTAAATATTGCTATTATGGATTGAGCTATTTAAATGTGTATGATTTTCTCAATACAACTATAGCCGATGCCCAGTATTATTTTGAAACCAGGTGCCCATTTACGATTATGAAAGTCACAACTGCCCTTGATGGGCAATGTTACATTAATCGCCGTAGAATCAATGAGTCCATTATTTCAAATACGAATGCCGGTAGTTTTTACGATGTTGCGCAAAGAGGTTGTCGGATTTCAACACCAGCGGAAATGAATGGTAAAGGGCAGTCAGCATTGAACGGTTGCTATTATTATATAGATGATGTTTTAAAATACGACCCGAATGCCGTTGATGCTTTAAACACCCGAATACGTATTGATGACTGGAATCTTTCTCCCGATTTTACCAATTATAATTGGAATGAAACGGGTTTTGGCATACCTACCACCAGTGGCAGGAACATTGTTTTTTATCCAATGAAAGCTGGTTATGTGAAAAATTTCAATTTTTTAAAAATACGATGAAGCTTGCATGTGATGGGACTATCTATTCGTATTGGGAAGGCAGTCATTTGATGATGGAAGGGCTCATTGACCTTACTATAAGGATTCCACCAGTCCCAGAAGGTACCTATGAGATTCGACTTGGTTTTCAACCTGGAACGAGTCCCATACAATTTTACTTTGATGGAAAAACATGTGGTATTCCCGTACAACTCGCAACCTATAATGGGTCATATAATACGCCTATATTTGAAAATTTATATCCAGAGACTTGGTCAATCACGAATGTCAATGAGGATACCAGAATACTTGATAAGACGCTTAAAGAGTACGGGATTATGAGAGGCCCCGATTCTTTTAAAGTTGGAAATTTCCAAACCCTTAGAGAAAGTACCATCATTCGTTATTGTGTCAGTCGTGAATACCTCGCGAGCGGTGTGGATCATTATTTACGAATCAAGGTCATAAATTCAACCCCAGATATTCAACACATGACCATTGACTTCCTGGAGCTTTGCCCGGAAAGCGTCTATGGAAACTCAAACGGGGAAGATGCCCATTAATGGCTGGTTTTAAAGGGGTTATCACTAACTAAAAAAAGCGGCTCAAGAGTCGCTTTTTTTAGTTAGTGATGATTGATCATCCGCATTTGGAGTGACCACAGTTCGTGCAGTGCAAGCACCCCTCTTGAAATACCAGCGTTTCGTGCTTGCATTCCGGACAAACCTGCCCTTTTGCATCACCATCCGGCATGTACTTTTTCAAGGCGCGTTCCACACCGTTTTTCCAAGTGTTGATGGATTCGCTGTCCAGTTCCAAGCCACCTACCAATTTGAGTACCTGGTCGATGGGCATACCGTAACGAAGCACCCCTGAAATCAATTTGGCATAGTTCCAGAATTCACTGTTGAACATTTCAGATAAGCCTTCGACCGTAGTTTTGTAGCCTTTCTTATTGGAGAATTGGAAGTCATAGCGTTTTTGACCGAATTCGTCCACATTCTTGATGATCTTACCGTTGGTGACATTTTTGGGCAGCATGATGCCTTCGTCGTCGTCCTGAATACCAGTAAAGATTTCATAGGGGCGTCCATTTAAAAGGCCGACGAAAGCAATCCATTTTTCTTTGTTGTTTTGGAAACGAACCACTTCGGCAACAAGTTCTCTGGGACGTTTTGGAGAAACCTCTGGGAAACAGATTAGTTTCTTGTCTCCCTCTTTTTCTTCCTTCTTGGTGGGCGTGTTGGCCACCAGTACGCCGGAGCGTGAGCCGTCACGGTAAACGGTGCAACCTTTGCATCCGACTTTCCAGGCTTCCATATACAGTCTGCCAACAAGGTCTTCGCTGACATCAGCGGGTAAATTGATGGTTACGCTGATGGAGTGATCCACCCATTTCTGGATACGGCCCTGCATCTTGACTTTCTGCATCCAGTCTACATCGTTGGAGCATGCCTTGTAATAGGGTGACTTCTGCAATAGTTCTTCCTGCTCTTCGGCTGTGTATATTTTTGCAGTCGGATAGCCGTTGGCTTCCATCCACGTTACAAACTTGTGGTGGAATACGACATATTCTTCCCAACTGTCGTTGTTCTCATCCTGAAAGACAGTCTTGTTGGACTCCTTGTCGTTCGGGTTGATCTTGCGGCGGCGTTTGTAGATGACCATGAAAGCAGGTTCGATGCCCGAAGTGGTCTGCGTCATAAGGCTTGTAGTGCCGGTAGGGGCGACTGTCAGACAAGCGATGTTGCGTCGACCATATTTCAGCATGACTTCTTTCAAAGTGGGGTCGGCATCAAACAGTCGATTGATGAACGGATTGTTGATCTCGCGGGCAGCGTCGAAAACTTCGAATGCGCCACGGTCTTTGGCCATCATGGCAGATGAGCGATAGGCTTCGATGGCCAGTTTCTTGTGGATCTCTTCAGAGAAATCGGAAGCTTCTTCGGTACCATAACGCAGGTTCAAGGCAGCTAGCATGTCGCCTTCAGCCGTTGTGCCTACTCCGGTACGACGACCTTGAGCGGTTTTCTTCTTGATTTTTAACCAGAGGTCAACTTCTGCGCGTTTGATGTCTTCGCCTTCTGGGTCGGAGTTGATCTTGTTCAAGATGTTGTCGATCTTCTCCATTTCCAGGTCGATGATGTCGTCCATGATGCGTTGGGCAATGGCCACGTGCTTGGTGAATAGCTCGAAATCAAAGTTGGCTTCTGTAGTAAATGGCTTGTTTACATACGAATACAGATTAATGGCCAGCAAACGGCAGCTGTCGTACGGGCAAAGGGGAATTTCACCGCAGGGGTTCGTGGAAACGGTGCGGAAACCCAGGTCGGCGTAACAATCGGGAACGGATTCGCGCAAAATCGTGTCCCAGAAAAGGACACCGGGTTCTGCAGACTGCCAGGCGTTGTGAACGATTTTCTTCCATAGGGCGGTGGCGTCTGTCTGTTTTGTGAAAATCGGGTTCTCACTGTAAACCGGATATTGTTGTTGGTAGGGGGTTCCGTCGGCAACCGATTCCATGAACTTGTCGGTGATCTTGACGGAAACATTGGCGCCTGTAACCTTGCCCTCGGTCATTTTGGCATCGATAAACGATTCGGAATCAGGATGCTGAATGGAAACACTGAGCATCAGGGCGCCACGACGACCGTCCTGAGCTACTTCGCGAGTGGAATTGGAATAACGCTCCATGAACGGCACGATGCCGGTGGAGGTGAGTGCGGAATTCTTCACAGGGGTTCCTTTAGGCCGGATATGAGATAGGTCGTGACCGACACCTCCGCGGCGCTTCATGAGTTGAACCTGTTCTTCGTCGATCTTGATGACAGCGCCATAGGAATCGGCGGGTCCGTCAACACCGATCACGAAACAGTTGGAAAGGGATCCGATCTGGAAGTTGTTACCGATACCGGTCATCGGGCTTCCTTGAGGAACGATGTACTTGAAATGGTCGAAAAGGCCGAAAAGTTCTTTTTCGGAGATCGGGTTGGGGTAACGTTTTTCAATACGGGCAACTTCCGATGCCAGTCTGTGATGCATGTCGTCGGGGTTCACTTCGTACAGGTTCCCGAAGGAATCCTTCAGTGCGTACTTGTTTACCCAGACTCTAGCCGCCAGTTCATCGCCTTGGAAATACTCCAAGGATGACTGGAAGGCTTCGTCGTGTGTGTAAGTCTTCTGTTCCACTTGTGCTGATTTTGAAAAGTTTAATGCTTGTTGAGGGTCTATATTTTTCACAATATTTTAGACTTACAATTTTAGTTTGAATAAACGACTTGACAAAATGTTTCGAGTGATTTGTTTTATAAAAATGAAAGTTTTCAAAAAATATTTTTAAGTATCAGTGTGTCAAATAAATAAAAAAATCATGATGCTAAAAAGTTTTCCAATTTGAAAATTTGTATAATTATTGAATATGCAAAAAAATAAAAGCAACTAGAAATTAAAATGAAGTTGCCCATAGGGATTTTAGAAAGAATGGCTACTTTTGTAGTATAAAAATAGAACATTTATACATCCCTATATCGAATGAATTCCTTGAAAACCAGACGAACCGTACGTGCTTATTCCGACAAAGCCCTCGACGAAACCTTATTGAACGAGTTGCTGGAAACTGCCTGCCGATCTTCCAATACCGGGAACATGCAAGCGTATAGCATAGTTGTAACCAGGGATGTCAAACAAAAGCAAGCACTTGCTCCGGCTCACTTCAATCAGAAGCAGGTTACTGAGGCTCCGGTTGTGCTGACCTTTTGTGTAGACTTCAACCGAATTTCCCATTGGTGCCAACAGCGAAATGCGGTCCCTGGCTTCGATAACATACAGGCGTTGACCTATGCCTCCATCGATGCCATTATCGTCGCTCAGACGTTTTGTGTGGCTGCCGAAGAAGCAGGACTTGGCATTTGTTACCTTGGTACAACCACCTACAATGCGGAAACCATCGTTGATGTACTCCACTTGCCCAAGTTGGTGCTGCCCATCACAACAATCAGTGTCGGTTACCCCAAAGAGTCTGCAACAACTCCGCTGCCAGACCGTTTACCTCTGGAAGGCATTATTCATCAAGAAAAATATTTGGATTTCGATGTTGCTGCCATCGACCGCATCTACGCTGAAAAAGAAGCTCTTGAAGAATCCCTTCGCTTCCTCGAGATCAACCAAAAAGATACCTTGGCACAAATATACACCGATATCCGCTACAAAAAATCCGACAACGAATTCTTCTCCGCCGCCTGGTTGAAAGCCATTAAAAAACAAGGGTTTTTAAAATAGCTTAAGCTTCATAAGTCTGAAAACGATCATTATTGAATAGAACAGTTTTTCTAACCAATCGTGTTTTTTGCTATAACAACTGTTTGGCAGATTCCACGGTTATTTCCAGCACCCTGGTTAGAAAGGAAAATTTCTCTTTCATAAAATCATATTCGTCGCCTGCGTTAATGTATTTGGCAGTTCCATCAATAACAAAACCAGTTCCGGGATAATCCTTAAAACCCAAAACCTCTTTGCTTCCCAAGGTTAGTTTAACAGCATTGTTTACAAGCACATTCTTCTCGGTTTTTCTAAAACCATAAGCAGGAATGAGGATGCGCTCGTCATCAGTAACCACAAGATAGGAATTCCATGTGTTAACCACATGCGTTTCGACACCCCATGAAACAATTGATACAACACCTTCGTGCTTAAGTACTTCTAAGAATTTATCCGATAATTTTTTAGCTGAACTCATTTTTTTATTTTTATTTGATACGTAAACAATCTATTTGTTTCATGGAAACAAAAGTAACTTGCGAAAGGTTTTAAAAAAATTAAGCTGGTTTAAGAAATATACATCAAAACTTCTTTTTTCGAAGTTCGCTAACGTATTCAGGGGTAAGACCTAAATAGGAGGCAATCATATATTGCGGTACACGTTGGACAAATTTAGGAAATGAAGTGCAGAAATGCATGTAGAAGGCTTCTTTTGAAAGTTCGCACATAAATTTTATTCGAAGCTGTGAAGCGGCAACAGCGCGTTGCATAATAATTCGAAAATAGCGTTCCATTTGTGGTAGTTCTTTGAGCAATGATTCAAAGTTAATCGCATCAATGGATAGAATCTCGGATTTTTCGACAGTTTGTATAAAATAAGGTGACGGTTTGTTGTCTGAAAAACTAAAAAAGTCGGAAATCCACCAATTTTCCATCGCAAATTGGGTAATCTGTTCCACCGATTTATCGTTTAAGAAAAACATTCTTAAACAACCTTTCTCAACAAAATAAAGCGACCGACAAACCTGCCCTTCTTTAAGTAAAAAATCTTTCTTTTTGTAAGTTGTGAAACTGAAGTACTTATTAAGAATCGCTATTGAATTAGTATCCAATTCAATATAGTTATTGATATGTTTAATGAAGTTTGGGTACATTCACAATCTCCTTTATTGTTTTGGGAATGAATTGTCAATGAGTTGTCGTATTTCTGTTAGCCAAAGAATACGTTGATGCATATCGCTATCTTTAATTACCCGAAAATTTATCCTTTTAAAATTTGAGACGCCACAGAAATTGAATACTCTTTCTTTCCAAATGGTTTCAAGTGGGTCCTTAAATATCGTTTCTTCCAGTTCAACGGGAGTGTTTGAAGTATTGAGTACGATAGCAATTTGTGCCTTGAGCAACCCCTTCGAAATGTAATTGCCATCTGCCTCTTTTTCAAGTTTGTAGGCGACTTCTGGAAGGAATACCCTATCAAGCCAACCCTTAACAACGGCAGGAGGCTGTCCCCACCAGTTGGGATGAATGATGATGATGCCATCACTTTTTACTAAATCGAATTGGTGCTGCTCGATATCATGAGTATCTTTTGATGAATAGGTCGAACCTAAGATGGGATTAAACTGTTCGTTATACAAATCATGATAAACGACGGTATGACCATTTTCAGTTATTTGTGCTATGCATGCCTCGGCTATAGCATGATTAAAACTACCACTATTAGGATGTCCAAGTATGATTAAAACATTCATTTACACGTAGGATATTGCACAAAATAAAAACGAAAGTACTACAATTTATAAATTCAAGAAGTAACAAATACTGGAAACGGCTTCAATTAATACAATTGAAACCGTTTTTGTGGGTTTTTCCATCAACTCTTATAAAGGCCTTACGCTGTGCCTTGGATGAGCTGTTCAATCTCTTGAATAGTCGATTTGAATTTTTTGTCCGTTTCTATCCAATTACCGACGGTCTTGCAGGCATGTAGCACAGTGGCGTGGTCACGTTTACCGATGAGTTCCCCAATGTTGGAATAGGATTTGTCCGTGTACTTTCTGGAAAGGTACATGGCGATTTGCCTGGCTTGTGAAATTTCCTGCTTCTTGGACTTGGAATGAATGATTTCCATTTCGAGATCAAAGTATTTGCAAACTTCTTCTTCGATGAGTTCCACCGAGATTTGGCGTTCCTGAACTTTGATGGCATTGGATACGACCCGTTTGGCAAGGTCCATGTCCACTTCCTTTTCGTAGATGACCGAATGGGCCATCAAGGAGACAACGATGCCTTCCAAGTCACGAACGTTTTCGGTAGCGTTTCGGGCAATGTATTCGACCACTTCGCGAGTAAAATGAAGTCCATCGCGCATGATCTTGCTGTCCAGGATGGCAACGCGCAGGGCATAGTTGGGTTTTTCCATTTCAGCTGTCAAGCCCCATTTGAAACGGGTCAGCAAGCGGTCGTCGATGCCGACGATGTCCTTGGGAGGGCGGTCGCAAGTGATGACCAACTGTTTGCCGTTCTGGTGCAAGTGGTTGAAAATATGGAAGAATACGTTCTGGGTACCGGTCTTGCCGCTCAGTTCGTGAATATCGTCGATCAACAAGACATCGATGCTCTGGTAGAAGTGGATGAAGTCGTTGACGGTGTTGTTGAGGTATGCCTGTGAATATTGAACCTGAAACAGGTGGGATGAAACATACAATACCCGCAGGTTGCTGTTTTGCTGCAAGCCGGCGTTGCCGATGGCGTGAAGCAGGTGTGTCTTGCCCACACCGGATTTGCCATGAACGAACAAGGGGTTGAAAATGGTCTTGCCCGGTTTTTCTGCAATGGAGTATCCGGCTGTTCTGGCCAGCATGTTGCTTTCTCCCCCGATGAAATTGCCGAAACTCAGGTTGGAGTTCAGCTGAGGTTCCAGTTTGCCAGGAGCCATCTGCTCGAACGGATTGTTGGAAGTGGTGGGGCGGGTTGGAATCCCTGAAATGCGATTAACATTGACTTGATGACTATCGGGGGCCAGTTTCATGGAAGTGTCGGAGACCATCACCTGATACATGAGTCTGGTGTTTTCACCCGTTACCCGCAAAATGGCTTTGCCAATCAAATCGGCATACTGGTTTTCGAGCTGTTCGTAAAAGAAATGGCTGGGAACCTGCAACAACAAGGATTTGTCTTCGTATTGTAAAGGTACAATTGGAATAAACCACGTAGAGTAGCTCAAGTCGGGTACATTATCTCTAATGATGCTCAGACATTGATTCCAGAGGGATTCGTGATTTAAAGTCATTGTTTTGGTTCGTGCTTAAAAAACTTGGGAATGCAAATTTTGGAAAAAAAAAAGGATTCACCAAACGCGTTTATCCTTTGAAAATTCATATAAATGTATTTGGTTTACTGTCAATGCTTTAGTTAACAATCAATAAATCAGGATTTTAAAAAGTTAATATATCCTAACTGTCTTGAATCGAACACCTTGCAAATCTGTCAGTGCCAAACACCAAAAATGGCATACTAACCTTTAAGCCCCTGTTAATAAAGGGTTGCGGTACAGTATTATTTTTGTGTTAAATCGAAAAAAAATTTAGAAAAATATTTTTTGCTTACAAACTAAAACATTTTTACTTGTTTTGTTTCGGTCCGAAAAGCGAGAAATGGACATAACGCTTCGGACTTGCTTTCAGGTCGAGCAACAAAGCGTTGGCACTGGTTGCAGTCGTACCTAGGTTGAGTGTTGCAGAATTTAGGTTCTGATAAAGCGATTTGTCATTTAACAGCAGCCCCATGGAATTGTCGGTACTATTGAGCTTGAGGGTGATGTTTTCCAATTGAGTGAGGGTCTTGTTCAATGAGGCGACGTCAATCTGATTGATTTTGGTGCCTGCCGCCGTAAACTGGGCAGTCATGTCCTCCACATTGTTCAAGATGCCCGGAAGCTTGTCCATGGATTTGTTCAGTTTGACAGAAAGCTGGGAAAGTTCCTTGCTTGTTTTTTCGATGGAAGTCAGGGAGTGATCCAAGCTGCCGTTGTTGACCAGCGTTTCGACACTTCCCAGAAGGGAGTCCGTTCGCTGGATCATGTGTCGTACATCAGCTAGCAATCCTTCCTGCAATTGATCCATGATGCCTGGAATTCGATCAGCGTCAAGCGTGTCGCCGCTTTCGAGCATCTTGGCCGAGGGCTCGCCCAGTTTGAGCACCACGGTCGGATTGCCGATTAAGGCCGATTGTATGACAGCCTTGGAACCTTTGGGGAGTTTCAGTTTGGTATTCAAGTCCAAATCGATGACGATGTGGCCAGGATTGTCGTATTGGTAGTTAATGTCGCGAACCAGACCTACCTGATAACCATCCAACATGACAGGGCTTGATTTGACAAGTCCGTCGATTTGGGTGAAGTTTACATAATAATGATTGGTCGGGTTGAGTAGGTTAACTCCTTTCAAATAATTCAAGCCCCAGACGAAAATGGCAAATGCTGCTATGACGATCAAGCCGATTTTGGCTTCACTTTTGAACTTCGTTTTCATATATTCAAGCTATTAGTCGGTTACCCTTTCAGGTAAGTGGAGACAAAAGTACGATTTTTTATTTAATGGCAATTTTTTGACCGGCACGGAACGCAATGACAAATGCATCCGGGAAATGAGCGGAAACTTCCTTGCGTTTTTTGTTCGCTTCTTCGAATGTTTTGAAACGACCAACCGTGTACTTATAGAGATGCTTCTCCACATAAAAATCGGCTTCCTGACCTTTCAGTTTTTTATTGCCTGCTGAAAGCGTAACATCCGACGCCAGGATCTGTACTTTATACACGATGCCGCTTTCGAGGGAATCCAAAGGCGTCGTTGTCGTTGTAACAGTAGTAATCGTGGTTGTTTTGGTCGTTTTCACCTTTTTTCCTGGTACGACATCCATGGGAGCATACAAGGTGTCACTGGATTTTTTAACGATGCTGTCACGTACAAAAGTAGAATTCTTTTGGGCAACAGTGTCACGAGCCGGTTTTTTCAAAGAGGAAGAGTTGGTAGATTTGCGTTCATAATTAGCTCTGAAGTCTGCAAAACCCTTGTAGATGCAAAGTGCAGTTTGTTCTTGGCCTTCTTCGCTTTTCAGGTAGGCTTCTTCGGCAGGATTGGATAGAAAGCCGGTTTCCACCAGAACTGAGGGCATACTGGTGCAGCGAAGCACCAGAAAGACATCCTGACGTACACCACGATTGTAGCGGCCGCCAGCAGTGAATTTATCCTGAATGGTGGAAGCGAACTGGATGCTTTGGTTCATGTAGTTGTCTTGCATGAATTCAAACATGATGTATGACTCGGCCGAATTGGGGTCAAAGCCTTCATACCGTTGTTTATAGTCATCTTCAAGCAAGATTACCGAGTTTTCTCTTTTGGCAATGGCCATGTTTTCTGCCGTTCGGTTCTGACCAAGTGTGAACGTGGACGCTCCTTTGACATTGGGAGAATCAGCATGGTCGGCATGAATGGAGATGAAAAGATTTGCCTTCGCCTTGTTGGCAATGATGGCCCGTTGGTTGAGTTCGATGAATTCATCGGTGCTGCGGGTGAATATGATCTTGACATCTTGTTGTTTGTCAGCGATAAGTTTGCCCAGCTTGAGACCTATGCCCAATACGATATCCTTTTCTTTGCAACTGGATCCGAGTGTGCCGGAGTCTTTGCCTCCGTGACCTGGGTCAATGACGATGGTGAATCCGGAAGCTACTGCAATTAGGGAAGTTTGGAGGAACAATCCAAGTATGAGTAAGAAGAAGCGCAGGGTCCGGTATGGCATGGGGTCGTTATAAGTTTTACCTCTACAAAATTAGCGTAAAAACGATAACAACCAAAAAGTTTTAGTTTCCTTTGTATAAAACCTGCGTATGGACCCCTTTTCAATATTAAAATGCCATTTTGGCGTGAACACCGAATTGCTGGAAACAGTATACTCGCACAGTCGGCATGTAATGCTTAAAGCCTTGTCCTTGTGCGAAAAACATCCCGAATTGTGCCTGAATAAAATGTTTTTGGAAGAAGCAGCCTTGTTGCACGACATCGGTGTCTATCAAACAAATGCACCCGAAATTCATTGTTTTGGCCCTCATCCTTATATATGCCACGGTTATTTGGGTCGTCTAATTATGGAAAAAGAAGGCTTTCCTGAGCACGCTTTGGTTTGCGAGCGACATACGGGAACTGGCATTTACCTGACGGAAATTCTTGCCAAAAACTTACCATTGCCCCATCGGGACCTCGTGCCTGTCAGTCTGGAAGAACAAATGATTTGTTTTGCAGACAAATTCTACTCCAAATCTCAACTCAATAGGGAATTTTCGGTGGATGATATTCGTCAGAAACTCACCAAATACGGCATGGAAGGTGTGGAACGTTTCGACCGTTGGAGTGAAATGTTCTTATAATGACGCTGCCGTTAAGCACTTTTCACGCTCCTGCCTTCGGGTTTCCAAGTAGTTTGAGTATTTTTGCACACTAATTTAGGGCAGTAGATGACTTTTTCGCAACTTTCCGTTTTGTTTAGCTTGGTGGCATTACCGCTGTTTGCTCAGGTCCTGCCTTCAAGTCAGGTTCTGCAACGCGCTGCTACGACCCTTCCCGAAACTGCGACAGCCTTGCAGAAAACGGCTGTTGGAGGGCGGAGGGACAGCATTCCAAACTGGATACCCAAGGATACGGCTGCTGTGAAGGATACGGTTGCTGTGAAAGATGCAGCTTCCAAACGCGTTAAAGAACAATCCATCACTGAAATTGTCGAATATTCTGCCAAGGACTCTCTGGTTTTTGAGGATGGCGGCGTTGCCAAAATGTATGGAGCGGGTTCAGTCAAATACGGAAAGCTGAATCTGGATGCTGGGTATATTCAAATGGATATGGACAGCAGTTTGCTTTCGGCTGTCGGTCGTCCTGATTCTTTGGGCAAAATGACCGAAAATCCTGTTTTCAAGGATGAAAGTGGCGAATATAAATCCAAAGGGCTGAAATACAACTTCAAATCCAAAAAAGGCTTGATTTCTCAAGTGGTCACCCAGCAGGGTGAGGGGTGGATTGTGAGTGGCACGACTAAAAAGATGTCGGATGATGTCTTGTGCATGGTCAATGGGAAATATACCACTTGCGAGAACCACGATCATCCGCATTTTTACTTGGATCTGAGCAAGGCCAAAGTGAAACCGGGGAGCTACATCGTGTCTGGACCAGCTCACCTGGTGATGGAAGATGTCGATTTGCCCTTGTTTTTGCCATTCGGATACTTCCCGTTCAAAGGGAAATATTCTTCAGGATTCCTGATGCCCACGTATGGTGATGAGTTGCAGCGGGGTTTCTATCTGAGCAACATGGGGTATTACTTTGCATTCAACGATTACGTGGACCTGGCTCTTCGAACGGACCTTTATTCCAAGGGCTCCTGGGGTATCAAAGCCAATTCAACTTATCGGAAACGCTACAAGTTTTCAGGCAACTTCAGCGCTTCCTATGTGGAAACGGTGACGGGTGAAAAAACATTGCCCGATTACGCCAAGGTCAAGGACTTGCGAGTCAATTGGAGTCATTCGCAAGATGCCAAGGCTGACCCGTTCCGGACGTTTTCGGCCAGTGTGAATTTTGCCACCAGCGGTTATACCCGCAACGACTTGGCTTCTTTATACAATCAAAAAGCGTTTGCCGAAAATACCAAGAGTTCTTCTGTTAGTTATTCTCAGCGTTTCCCTGAGAGCCCATGGAGCCTGTCGGCCAGCACAACGTTGAACCAGTCGAGCAGGGACTCTACATTATCGATTTCTTTGCCCGGAATGAGCTGGAACATGTCCACCATTTACCCTTTCAAACGTAAAAATGCAGCGGGTGACGAACGTTGGTACGAAAAGATTCGTGTGGGTTATTCGGGTAGAATGGCCAACAGCATCAGCAATGTGAAGGAATACGACATCATGCATAAATCGATCATCAAGGATTGGCGGAATGGGATCATGCACAGCATTCCGGTTTCTGCAACCTTCAACGTATTGAATTACATCAATGTTAACGCGAACCTTTCCTACAATGAACGTTGGTATTCCAGCTCGCTCAAAAAGTTTTACGATGAAACGCTGGACAAGGTAGTGACGGATACTGCCTGGGGCTTCAACCGTGTTTGGGACTATACGGCGTCGGTAAGTGCCTCCACTAAGTTGTATGGGATGTATCAGATGAACCCGAAAATTTTCGGTAACATCAGTCAAATTAGGCATGTGTTGACACCTGACGTATCTTTTTCGTACCATCCTGACTTTGGTCAATCGCAATACGGTTATTGGGGAGAATATTCCTACTTGGATAGTAAAGGAAATGAGCAGTTTGTTTCGTATTCCCGCTATACCAACGGATTGTACGGTACACCTGGTCGGGGCAAGTCCGGTACTGTGAGCTTTTCGTTGGACAACAATGTTGAAATGAAGCTGAAGCAAGTCACAGATACGTCCATCAATTATAAAAAGGTGAGCCTAATCGATGATTTCCGCTTTGGAACGTCATACAACATGGCTGCTGATAGTTTGAACTGGAGTGACATTTCAGCAAGCATTCGGCTGAAATTCGGATCGAAATATACTTTAAACCTGAGCGGATCATTCAATCCATACACCTATATACTCAACAGCTCTGGTAATCCAGTTAAGGTCAACCGAACGCAGTTTGAGAAATACGGGATTCCCGGGCGCCTGACTGGCACGGGGACTTCGTTCAGTTATACTTTGAACAACGACACGTTTAAGAAATTGGCCAAGATGTTCCAGAAGAAGGAGGAATCCGATGAATCTGGTGCTAAAGGGACGCCACCGAATACCGGAGGAATTGCACCCCCAACCAATTCGACCGAAGGCAAGGGCAAAGATGTTCCTGTAGAGAAACCTTTAGACCCTGAGTCCGCTTTGTATGCTCCCTGTAAGATTCCTTGGAGCATTGGGATATCCTATTCCTTAAGGTATGCCCAATCGACCTTCAATAAGAAAAAGTTGGAGTACAACTACAATTTCAACCAGAATTTAAGTTTCAGTGGTAATTTGTCGTTAACCGACAAGTGGAAATTTACGGCCAGTACCAGTTATAATTTCGATACCAAGAAATTGGCTACAATGAACTGTTCGGTGACTCGTGACTTGCACTGTTGGAGGATGTCGGCCAGTTTTATTCCCATCGGCCCCTACAAGTCCTACAATTTTTCCATTGCAGTGAAATCGTCGTTGCTCGAAGATTTGAAGTACGAGCAGCATCAGAACCCAAGAGACAATTATTTGTGGAGGTAGTAATTAATGCCAGTCGATGGGAGTTAGCCCTTGATTTATCAGGTACTCGTTTGTTTTGCTGAAGTGATGGTTGCCAAAAAAACCTCGGTGGGCAGAGAGCGGTGAGGGGTGGACGGATTTGAGCACCAGATGCTTTTTTGCATCAATGAATTCTCCTTTTTTCTGCGCGTAGGAACCCCAAAGTAAGAACACTAAACCGGAACGTTCTTCAGCCAGTTTGTGGATGGCTGCATCCGTAAAAGTTTCCCAACCTTTGTTCTGATGGGAGCCTGCCAGATGGGCACGAACCGTAAGGGTGGCGTTCAGCAGGAGAACTCCTTGATTGGCCCAGCGCTCCAGGTTGCCATCTTTGTTGGGCTCGTAGCCTTCGTCTGAACGGATTTCCTTGAATATATTTTGTAGAGATGGAGGGAATTTGACGTTCTGTTGTACCGAAAAACACAATCCGTGCGCTTGCTCTGGTTCGTGATATGGGTCTTGCCCGAGAATGACCACCTTGACCTTTTGGAACGGACAATGGTCGAATGCATTGAAAATCAGTCGGCCATCCGGATAGACGGTATGCTGTTGGTATTCCATTCGAACATATTCCGTCAACTTGGAAAAATAGTCTTTTTCGAACTCTTTTTCCAATGCGGATTTCCACGATTTTTCTATCTTTACGTCCATTAATAAATCCTATTTTTTGTGGTTAGCTAAAGGTGTCCACAAATCTACATAAAACTTTTCTCCATGCGAAACGGAACCCGCGCGGCACTACTTTTTTTTGTTCTTGGCTTTTGTACTTGTTTGGTTTTGATTACTTCAATTCGCTCGTTCCGACATGTAGATGTCAATTGGCCGCTTGAAAAGCCGAAGGCCATTTTAAACGCTGTATTTTATCCAGTTGGTGATTGTCCAGATTGCAAGAAGATTTCTCGCCAATACTGGAAGGTCGACAAATTGAATGATGACAACAACGTTCAACTGGAAGCGGCCAAGCGGATGGGGCATGCCCCTTTTGCCACGAATGCAGAATTTGAACTGAAAAAAGATTTGCTGGTGAACAGCCAGGTTTTCACTGAACTGAAGGATTGTAATCTTTATACGATCAAGAAACTGACACATTCCTATCCTTTCTTAGTCCCTCGTGCGGTGGTTCTATTGAATGAAATCGGAACTAGGTTTGAGGGGAAACTGGAACGGTTGGAAATTGCACCCTACAAAATGCAGATCAGTTCAGTGCTACGAACCATCGAAGGCCAGGATGGTTTGGGCAAGCATAATTCCAATGCGGCGCCCATTTCGTCCCACATGTATGGAACTACGTTCGATATTTCCTACAAGGAGTTCTTGCAGCAAAGCGGAGAGCCGGCCAAAGAAGGCTTCTGCCGGCATGATTTGATGCGGCACGTGCTGGCTGAGGTACTGACTGAAATGAGGGCTGAAGGCCGCTGCAAGGTGGTTATTGAACGGAAGCAGGCCTGTTTTCACATCACCGTTGCCAATTAAAAAAGGCCGCTTTTTAGGGCAGCCTTCTCCTTTCAAAGTTTAATTCTAAATCAAGTTCATGCCGTGATCGGCACATTTCTTGCGCATGTCTTCTGGCCAAATACTTGCTTGGATTTCGCCGATGTGTGCTTTTCGGAGCAGGAACATGCACAGTCTGGACTGGCCGATTCCGCCACCAATACTCAGGGGCAATTCTTCGTTGATTAATTTTTTGTGGAAAAATAATTCTTTGCGGTTTTCGGCTCCACTAATCTCGAGTTGTTTCAGCAATGCCTTTTTGTCGACACGGATACCCATGGACGAAAGTTCCAATGAACTACCCAAGACTTCGTTCCAGACGAACAAGTCACCGTTCAGGCCAAGGAAACCATCTTCGTTTTCGGTGGTCCAGTCGTCGTAGTCTGGAGCACGGTCATCGTGTTTCACACCATTGGAAAGTTTTCCACCGATACCGATGATGAAAGCGGCACCGTGTTCTCGGGTGAATTCGTTTTCGCGTTCTTTCGGGCTTAAATTAGGGTATTTGCGTACCAGTTCTTCGGCATGCACGAAAGCGATTTCTTCGGGTAATGAAGGACGGATTTCGGGAAATTGTTCAAATACTAAATATTCGGTTTGACGGATGGCGCCATAAATGCGCTTGACGACAGATTTCAGAAAAGCAATGTTCCTGTTTTCGACGGTAATGACTTGCTCCCAGTCCCATTGATCCACGTAGAGGGAGTGTAGGTTGCCGAGTTCTTCGTCGGCGCGGATGGCGTTCATGTCCGTATAAAGACCGTAGCTGGGTTCAATGCCGTATTCTCCCAACATGAGGCGTTTCCATTTGGCCAATGAATGGACGATTTCAGCCTTCTGGTCGTTCATGTCTTTAATGGGAAAACTTACTGGTCGTTCCTTGCCTGAAAGGTTATCGTTGATGCCTGTTCCACTGACCACAAACAATGGTGCAGTGACGCGACGAAGACGAAGTTCGGAGGAGAGGCTTTGTTGAAAGAAATCTTTGATTTGTTTGATGCCTTGTTCGGTTTTCTTTAGGTCGATCAGGGCTTTATAACCTTTGGGAAGAATAAGATAGCTCATGACAGTGATTTTGAGGTCCATAAATTAATGGTGGCAAATATACTTGTTTAATACGACAATTTGGTAGCTTATCGTCCAAAATTCGGCCATTGTTATCGTTTTTTAAGTGTACAAAATTGATATTGATTGTTTATAGCCGAAGTGCTTGCCGCAGTGTTTCATGTCTTTTTTAAGTTTCGATTCTTACGGAAATACCGATTTTTATTGTACTTTTGTGGCCGTTTCGGTCCCGTAGTTCAATGGATAGAATAGTGGATTCCGGTTCCATCGATTGGAGTTCGAGTCTCCACGGGATCACGAACAAAAAGTGAAAGCGTTGCTGTCTAAAAGATGGTGACGCTTTTTTTGATTCCAATTGTCAGGCAATGATTTCTTTAATGATTGAAAATCATGCATCTTTGTAAATAAGAAGATGAAAAGAATTACTGGTTTTTGTACTTTTTAAAATTCCACGCCATGAGAAAAAATCTTTTATTCGTTTTATTCATATTGTCATTTCTCATAATCAATGTACAGGCTCAAAGAAAAATGGAAAAACTCGACCGAGGTGTCGTGGCTGTCCGAAACAATGCAAGTGGCGTGTTCATCAGTTGGCGATTTTTAGCTACTGATCCTGAAGAAACACTTTTCAATTTGTATTATATGAATCCCGCAGCATCCAGTTATACCAAACTAAATGCTTCACCTCAAAAAGCGACCAGTTACACCATTCCCAACGGCACATTGGAAGTGGGCGCTAAATTGTATGTCACCACTTTTCTAAACGGTGTCGAAAGTTTGCCAAGTGGAACGTTCACACTACCTGGCAACGGGTTGACCACCTATCGGAGTGCTTACCTGGATATCGCGTTCAGCCAAGCAAAAGATGGTTTGGATGTTACCAAATATTCCATGAAATTTTGCTGGCCTGTCGATTTGGACGGGGATGGTGAATACGATTTTGTGGTGGACCGTCTTTCGTTGGATGGTGGCACACACAAGGTTCAGGCGTATTTGCGGAACGGAACCTACCTTTGGACCATCGATATGGGGCCGAACGTGACAATCAGTCAGGGGCAGGACGACATGGTCATTGCTTATGATATGGACGGCGATGGAAAAGGGGAAGTGGTTGTGAAAAGCAGCGATGGCACTAGATTTTCGGATGGCAAGTATGTGAAGGGATCTTTGACAGGTGATACGGACAATGACGGTATCATCGATTATGAAACACAGTCGGTTCGGAATTCACCACAATACATTACGGTGATAAACGGCTTGACCGGCGTGGAGAAAACTAGCCTCGAAATGACCTACCCGTCCAATTACACTCGGACGAACAAGGCGACTTTCATGGGCGACGAGTATTACAATCTGAACGGTCACATGGCCATTTTGTACTTGGACGGCAAGCATCCAAGTGTCGGATTTATCTACAAGACGCGCACATTGGATCAATACCATTGGTATGCTGCATCGGCTTATGGGTACAATGCAAGTGGGAACTTTGTGAATTGGTACAATTGGGAACGTGGAACGTTGGATGCGGCTGAAGGGCATGGTATTCGGGTGGCTGATGTGGATTTGGATGGTCGAGATGAACTTCTGGATATTGGTTATGGCATCAAGTACGACGGGACGTTGGCTTTCAACGCGCACATCAGTCATGGTGACCGCTTCCGCGTGGGAGACATTGATCCGGAAAGGCCAGGGTTGGAAACATTCGCTATACAGCAGAATGCATCCAGTATGTTGGGGCAGTTACTTTACGAGTCCGCTACGGGTAAACCTATTCGGAAGCTCTATATGTCTTCGCTTGGCGATGTTGGCCGTGGTGAATGCATGGACATCGATTCCACTCGGCTTGGGTATGAATTCTGGTCTACGATGGCCAACATTTATGATGCCAAAGGCAATGTTTTGTTCGAAGGCTCCACGCCATTTCCCAATGAAGGTATTTGGTGGGACGGCGAATTGGATCGCGAAGAGTTGGCAGCAGCCGATGGTAACGGATTTAATGCCGACGTTCGCAAATACAGTGTCACAAGCCATTCCTTTGGTAGTCGGCTCATCGAATTTGCCAAGATGACCAGCTGGCAGGTGCATACGACCTATGGCGTTCGACCGGCCTTTTTTGGCGACATTGCCGGTGACTGGCGCGAAGAGGTGGTTTTGGAAAAATCAGGAAGTACAAGCGTTACCTTGAAGGATGTCAACGGAAATGACTCCATCGGTTCTGTTACGACCCATCTAGGTTTTGTTGGTTTCTCGACCGATTACCCCACCAGTATCCGCCAATATTGCCTGATGCAGGATCCGTCATACCGCATGCAAGCCACTACAAAGGGCTATTACCAGTCGCCCATGACCGATTTCTATCTGGGATTCAATATGCCGACACCACCCATCGCACCAGTCCAAAAAGCGAAGTTGACTTGGAGTGGAGGTGGCAATTGGGATAAGTCTGCTTCTCCCTTTTTGTTGGAAGATGAAAAAACTAGTTCTGCCTTTGTGGATGGTGACGATGTGATGTTCGACATTTCTGGCAATAACGGAAGCGACATACCACTAACAACTGCACTTGCTCCTTCAAAATTGTGGGCGATGAATCCCAAGGGGCATGATTATACGGTATCAGGATCGGGAAAACTCACCGGAAACATGGCACTTGTGAAATCCATGAATGGTGTTTTCAGGCTAAACGGTAACAACGATTATACTGGAAAAACAACCGTTTCCGAAGGAACTTTGTCCGTAAATGGAACGTTGGTAAGCCCTGTAACAGTTTTAGCCAAGGGCACGTTGGGTGGGAATGCCATTCTTAACGGCGCTTTGACGGTACAACCTGGTTTGAATATTGAAGGTGGTCGTCTTTCTCCTGGCAATGGTTTGTTTGCAGGCAAGTTGGGTAAAATGACCGTGAACGGTGATTTGAAGTTGCCTGGTAAAGCCAATATCGAAATTGATGTACTACCCTCCGATTCATACAAAAACGACTCCCTGCTTATCAATGGCAATCTGACTGCCATTGGAGTCAATACGGTCGTAATCAATACGGAAAGTGGTGTATTGCCCTCTGGAACGTATTCCTTGATTAAATGGACAGGAACATTGACTGGCTCGTTGGCTAACTTTACCATTGGTGGCATCAGTGGTTTGCCCATGGCATTGGTCATCGAAAACAATACCTTGAAATTGGTTGTGAACGCCACACGTGCGGCTTCGGACGTCATTTGGAGTGGAAAAGAAAGTGGTAATTGGGATTTTCTCTCTGCTAATTTCGGTATGGACGGTATTCCAACCTATTTTGTAAACGGCGATACTGTTGAATTCAATGATACGGCAGTTGTCAAGACGGTGACACTCCTCGGCGTAATGACGACCAACAAGACTGTTTTCAAAAATGAGACAATGTATACGGTCAAAGGAATAGGTGGAATAACTGGCAGCGGTGATCTGGTCAAAACAGGTAACGGTTTGTTGGACATGCAGACAGTTGCAAACACCTATACTGGAAAGACAATATTGAACAAGGCGTTGATGCAAGTGGCTTCCGTGGCTGACGCCGGTAACGCATCATCTTTGGGTGCTCCCGCATACAGCACAGGCAACCTGAGTCTAACCGACAGCCGGTTGATGATCAATTTGGTTTCGGCAAATACCAACCGTGGTGTATCCTTAATTGGAGTGGATACTATTCAGGTTCCAAAGTCCAATGGCGTGGTGACATTATCTGGTTTGATATCCGGTTCTGGAAAATTGGTCAAATATGGACCAGGCCAATTGAATATCTCGAATACGGTGGCCAATACATACAGCGGTGGAACGGTCATCAACGGTAGCACGGTAGCACTGGGTTCCTTAATAATGAACACCAGTGGTCTGGGAACGGGACCCCTCACTTTGGAAAATGGGGGCAAGTTGATTATGTATTATAGCCAGGAATATGGTCAACACCCCGTTTGGAACCTAAACATCCCTGCTGGTAGCGAAGCCACTATTACCGCTTCAGGCAGGTGTTTAATCGGCGGTACGTTGACTGGTACCGGAAACTTGACCTTTAAGATTCCGTATGTTCGGGCTGATTGGGCTATGAATTGTACTGCTTTCGGTGGTGATATCAATGTTGCGACGACAGATGCCGATGGAGGGGATTTTCGAATCACAGCCAATGCAAATGGCTTACCCTTGAGCACAGTTTCTTTGGCCAATCTCATTTACATGGGTTATTATGCTTCCGAAGGAGGTAGTGGCACGAGCACGGCTACCTCCGTGAAGATTGGAGCATTGTCAGGTGTTGTTGGTTCAACGTTGGGTGGTGGGAATTGGCAAATCGGTAACAACAACAAAGATGCCGTTTTCAATGGCACGATTAGTGCAAGTGCGATTGTTACCAAAACCGGTACTGGGAGCTGGACGCTTACTGGGAACAACCCTTGTACCTCAACCATTACCATCAATGGCGGTAAACTTATTGCTGCAAATACTACGGGCAGCGCAACGGGTACCTCACCTGTCATTGTCAATTTAGGAGGTTATCTATGTGGAACTGGAACCATTGGGGGACCAGTAACGGTGAATACGAGTGGTTATATAGCTCCAGGAAACAGTTCCATCGGTACGTTGAACTTTTCTTCCAGTTTAACCATGCAAAGTAGTTCCAAATGGCAGATCGAAGTTAATGGCACCTCTTGTGATAAGGTTGTCGTGACAGGAGGGTTGACATTGGCAGGTACTTTATTCATGATCAATCAGGGAGCAGCTTTCAAAGAAGGCGATGCGTTCAACATTTTGAGTGGAGGAACTATAACGGGCTCGTTTAGCTTGGTCTCTCCTGTGGTACCTGGTGTCGGCTTGGAATGGGATCAGTCGGAATTGATTTCGAAAGGTATCATCAAGGTCGTTAAATCTACAGCGCTTAACAACATCAATGGTGCCGATTTACGATTCAGTCCAAATCCAATTGGGAATGAACTGAAAGTCGAATGGCAACATCCTGAACCTCAGGTTGATGTAATGTTATTCAATTCTGCAGGTACGATGTTGTATCAAAAATCGTTACAAGACCCGTCCAATTTGGTAGTCCCCATGGGTGACATGCAAACTGGGGCTTATTTTTTGAAATTGAAAACTCCGAATGGATCGATGGAGCATAAAATCATAAAAAAATAATATTTTTAGATTTTATTATGCACAACACTCGAATAATTGTGCAAAATAACGATATATTTGTTTCGACCCTATAAAAGTTGCTGCTATGAAATTGTTAGAATACCAATCGAAGAAGATACTGTCGGAAGCTGGATTGCCCGTGCCCGGGTTTGTTCCCATTCGCTCAGCAGAAGAGGTGCCCGGGGCTTTGGCCAGCCTAGGAATCCAAGAAGGAGTGGCCAAAGTGCAGGTTTTCGCCGGTGGTCGGGGTAAGGTAGGAGGTGTGAAACTGTTTCATGGAGAGGAGGAAGCAAAAGCTTTTGCCACTCGTTGGCTGGGGGCGACCCTGGTGACTCACCAGACGGGCCCTGAAGGTGTCCCTGTCCGAGAGGTTTTACTTTCCGAAGCTTGCACCATTGCTAGGGAACTTTATCTGGCCATCACGCTGGACCGTACCGCTGTGAGTCCGCTCATCATGTTGTCTCCCGATGGTGGAATGGAAATAGAGGAAGTTTCTGCCAAGACACCTGAACGAATACTCAAATTGTACCCTACATTCGGCCAACCACTATCAGCCAGTTTGCTGGAACAAGCTTCCACGTTTATGAAATTGGAAAGCCACCAGGTCGAACAATTCAACGACATACTTCGGAAATTGTATCAAGTTTACCTTGATACTGATTCAATGCTGTTGGAAATCAATCCGTTGGTTGTGACTGAAGAGGGGAACTTGCTGATTATAGACTGCAAGATGGACATCGATGACAACGCTTTGTTTCGCCAGACTGCTTTGGGTGGGAATCCCAATGCGGAAAAGACCCATTCTGAAATCGAGGCTGCTAACTTTGGCATGAGTTACATTTCCATGGACGGCAACATCGGTTGCATGGTGAACGGTGCTGGCTTGGCTATGGCAACCATGGATTCCATCAAGTACAGTGGTGGAAGCCCGGCAAATTTTCTGGATGTAGGTGGCTCTGCCACTGAAGAAGCTGTTGCTGAAGCCATAGAAATCATTGCTGGTGACCATGCGGTAGAATGTATTTTGGTGAACATCTTCGGAGGTATCATGCGATGCGACACCATTGCCACTGGTATTGTTGCCGCGGTAAGCAAAAGCGTACTGAAAATTCCCATGGTCGTGCGGCTGGAGGGGAACAATGTAGAACTTGGTAAAGAAATTCTGGCCAAATCCGGCTTAAACATTCAAAGTGCAGACAGCTTGGATGATGCTGCTCAGAAAGCTGTTTCATTAACCCGTAAAAACTCCTGAACATGGCCATACTAGTAAATCGTCATACCAAACTTATTACACAAGGAATTACCGGTAAAGCTGGGTTGTACCATACGCTTCGCTGCAGTGAATATGGTACCCATGTGGTCGGGGGAGTGAATCCCTTAAAGCAGGGAACCTTTGTGGAAAATTTTCCAGTTTACGGATCCGTTCGGGAGGCTGTAGAAAAAACTGGGGCCAACACCAGCATGATTTTCGTGCCTGCTCCTATGGCTGCCAAAGCCATCATTGAAGCTGCCGATGCAGGCATTCGATTGATTGTTGCCATTACTGAAGGTATCCCGGTTCGCGACATGCTTGAAGTTCGACAATACTTGAAAGGTTCTGACTCCATTCTGGTGGGTCCCAATTGTCCTGGCATTACAACTGCTGGGGTTGCCAAAGTGGGCATCGCTCCAGGGTTCATCCATAAAAAAGGGAAGGTGGGCATCGTTTCGCGTTCGGGCACGTTGACCTACGAAGCAGTCTATCAAACTACGCTTTCAGGCCTTGGACAAACGACTGCTGTCGGAATTGGGGGAGATCCCGTACACGGATTGAACCACATTGATATCATCCGAATGTTCGAGGAAGATCCGGAAACAGAAGGCATCATCCTGATCGGTGAAATTGGTGGAACGGATGAGGAAGCTGCAGCCGAATACATCAAATCCAACGTAACCAAGCCGGTCGCTGCCTTCATTGCAGGGGCTACGGCGCCCAGCGGAAAACGGATGGGGCATGCGGGTGCCATCGTAAACGGTAATAGTGGAACTGCGGCCAGTAAAATCAAGGCGTTGGAAGATGCCCATGTTTTTGTAGCCCTGACCGCTTCTGAAATAGGGAGCAAGATGTGTGAGGCTTTGGAGTATTCTAAAATTTAGATGCCGGTATGTTCCACCCAAATGAGTTTCTCAACTTCGAACCCGATTTTTTTGGCCACATCTAGGTAGTTTTGCTTGACGTCTTCGGGCATGGTTTTCTCACGTGAAAGAATCCAAAGGTAACTGAGGTCACTACCTGCTATCAATGCGTATTGATAGGCTGAATCCAGTGCGATGACGTTGTAGCCTCCGTAAAATGGGCCAAAAAAGGAAACCTTGAGTCTGGCTTCATTTGGTGATGTGGCAAATTTAGCTTTCCCGACGGCCTTCTTCCAAATCTTTTTGGTGTAGTCAAAGCCGCGGTTCTCCACTCGGATGCTACCATCAGCGTTTAGTTCGTATTGGGCGGTCGTGTTGTTCAAACCCCTTTCAAAACGAAAGTCGAATCGGGCAATTTCGTACCACTTCCCCAAATAGCGTTCAGCTTCAAAGGGTTTTATAGCGATTGCTCCTTCTGGAATGTTGGCACAGGCGTTGAAGGTGAACAGGCCTACGGTAAAGGCTAAAGCTTTTTTGAGGAGTTTCATGTTTTTAGAGTTTAAATTCGTATGTGCCGTAAATCGGCTTTCGGGTTTTGACTTCCAATCCTTGAACGACAATGGTGAATTCGCCTGTTCGGTCGGAAACGTTGCAGTTGAAGCTGGTTTTGCCGCTGACATCGGTATACAAGTTGGGCGACCAGTAGATGGTCGTTCGGGTTTCAGCCTTTAAAAAAGTGCTGTCCGTGGCTTCTGGATTGTAAAAGGTGTTGGGCCTGCTGATGTTTTTAAGGGGCAGGTACAAGATGGAGCCTGCAATCGCCCCTTTTGGTGCGGGCGAAAACGGCTTTCCCACCCCGTTGTATAAGAACAAATCACCACTGTTTTTAAGATAGACTCTCCCTGCTAACGGTTTCCGACCGTTCGTTAGATGGTTGTGGCAGTTGAACACGCTGTTAAAGCAAATATAATCGTCCTTTTTGCCTATGTTGTTGTCACTCAAGTATAAACCACTTCTGGATTCCACCGATACTTCCTTCAGCTCCACGACTTTGTTCAGCAACTTGATATTAGGCGCTTCGTACTTGGTAAACGTGTTGACCGGTTGTTTGAAGTTTAAGGCGTTGCCCAAAAGGACGAATTCATCCATTTCATGGGCATAATCGGTGAGATGTACGTCGTATTCTTCCGAGAAATTAACCCCAAGTTCCATTATTTTGATTTCGTTCGGGTTGACCAGCAGGGTTTTGGGTGAAATAGAAAATGAACCTTCGCTGTCCAGAGGCACCACTTCCATCCAATCCTTGATGGTGTACGAAATCTTTCCCAATCGGTAGTTGCTTTGCGGCTGGCCTAACATCTTCATCAAGGGCACCAATTCTTTTTTATCGGCTGAAATCGTTGATCCCAAGGTCAACTGATTGATCTTTAACGGCTTTTTGTTTTTGGCAGTAACGTTCCCACTGATGCCACCAGCATTGCTCAACAATCGGATGAATCCTGTCGGTTTGTAGCGAATCATGTTGGACCAGCTTCTCTGTCCCCAGTCCATCGTGATGAGGCGGTCGTCAAAGTCCGATTCCTGATCGTCATAGAGCGTTGCACCCGAACCGAACATGTTCTTGAAATAATACGACTGCAATATAGTTCGGTAGGTGCTTTTGTTCAACGTGCTTTTTTCCACGATGGAAACCGATAGATTGGTTGCCACTGGCTTGTTGTCGGCATCCATCACGCTTAGTCTCACATTTACGGCAGTTTGGCCCTTTTGGGTCGATTTGCTCGTGCTGATGAGTACTTTGTAAGGATCTTGAATTTTATTTAGATACAGCCGTTCTGCTTTGGGAGCGGACAGGCTGTCGAACACGGCCAAGTTCAGAATGCCTTTGTATTGCTCTGTTTCTGGTAAGTCGATGCAAGTTGAATCACCGCTCTTGACAGACAATGTTTTTCCCCAAAGAAGCTGGTCCATGGATCGGAGCAATACGGTCACTGAATCCTTTTCTGTTTGATTGGTCAGAACGGCGGTGGTTTTTCCGTCATGGGTATCTATTTTTAAGCCGAAGCCCTTCGATTCGATTTGAACTGGAAATTCCAACAGGGTGGTCGTGTCGTTCTCATGAATAGCCAACGTGTATGCGGCATCTTTTCTAGGAGTGAATAAAATGGACCCCAAACCGTGCTTGCTGGTGTGCGTTCGGCCAATAATTTTTTGATTTTCCATTAAATCCAGCGGTACGTCCAATGGATTTTTGTTGTCGTCGAACACCTCAAAAACTGTATGGTTGGGTAAGCCGTCTAAAAAATGGCCACCTTCGGCAAAAGCCTTGAACTTGGCGGTATTCCCCTCGTGCCTCAGATTCAAGATAAGTTCGGCAACATCCTTATCTTTGCTGAACCGGATTTCGCAGCGCACCATTTCTGTGTTGTCCAGTTGCGGATACGTGAAGCGAATATAGGCTTCGCCCAAGTTGTTGGTGGAAAGGGAGCCTTTTTTGAGAAGTTGTTCACCCACCCAAAGGCTGAACGAGCCTTTAATTGATTTTCCGTAAGTCCCTTTTACCCGAGCTACGATTTCGACTTTGTCACCCCGATGCACTTTGCGAAGGTTGGTAACGGAGGCTTCCGCTTCCAAACGGTTGGTGATGATTTTGCTCACCGTAATGGGTTGGACAAACACATCGTTGGGATTAAGGCTGATCATGCGGTCCGTGTATGCATAAAAATAATAGGTGCCTTCAGGCAGCGTATCTGGCAAATAGATGTCACCGTGTGCTCGAACATCGTACATGGGAAACTGTTTTTCAAGAACTTGGTTTTTTTTCCGGTCTGTAATGCGAACATACAGAACCTCGTTCTGGATTGGCGTGAGCACGTAGGCTTTGAACCAGATGGTATCTTCGGGCATGTAGGTGTTCCGGTCTAAATGGACGTAAAGGTTGATGACGGGTTTCTCCCGTTGATAGTCGGTCAGTCGTTCTTGCAGGGAGTCGACCAATTCGTTTGCTTTCAAATTCGGAATGAATATGAAACCGAGCAACCACAGGATCCAGATTTTGTTTTTCATGTTTTTTTGTTCCTTGCTAAGGTAGTAAATTTTTAAATCCATAATCGTTTACCGATAAAATTCGGCTCGTCACACTTTTTTCCGGACTTTGATTAAACAATTGAGTGCTTTCTGACTCAAAGCAGTGTAACAGATTTGGAAATAAACCAATATAAATAACAGTTATGAAAAAGAGTATTAGCGTTTTACTTCTTGCCTTGCTCGCATCGGGCCTGTCCTTAACAGCCCAGAATCGTGGTATTGAAGCGCCTCAAGGTGCTGGTGAACAAATGGGCAAACCCAAAATGGGCATGTTGAAGGAATTGAATCTGACGGACGATCAACAAGCCAAACTGAAGCTGCTGCACCAACAGTTTGCTGCCAAAGACTCAATCTCCAGGGAACAAATGGTTAAACAGCGGGAAGCCATTCAGGCCGAACGTCAGCTGGCTTTAGCCAAGATTTTGACACCGGAACAGTTGGTGCAATTAGACAAGTTACAGGTAGAAAAGGGTCAACGTGCCGGTCAAGCTGGTCCATTCGGACGTGGTAACAGCCAACAGGGTTTCAGACAAGGAGGATTTGCCGGAAACGTACAAGGTCAGGTGTTCGGTGGAGGCCGTGAACAAATGAGGGGCCAGCAAATGGGAAATCAGCAAATGGGTCAGATGGGTCAAGGTCGCGGACAGATGATGGACAGACGGGCTCCAATGTTCGCCGGTAGAGGTTTCCAAAACGGCAGAATGCCTCAAATGAATGGCCGCCCAGCTTTCGACAAAAAGGATGCCAAAGCCTTTATGATGCAGTCAAAACGGATGAATAAAGCACCGATGGTGAATCCGGAAGTTCGTATCAAGAATCAGGTGGAACGCATGACCAAACAATTGGATTTGACTCCAGAACAGGCTTCCAAAATCCAGGCCATCCAGGAAAAACATTTTAAAGGTGAGATTGCCAAGTTCAAGAAGTTTGAAAAGAAACGTGATGCTCAAATCAAAAAACGTCATGGTAACATGGACGAAATCAAGGCTGTCTTGACGCCAGAACAAGCCAAAAAACTGGATGCATTGAAGGAAGAAGCACCGATGATGCAACAGCGAATGAACGGCCCGATGAACGGCCCGATGAACGGTCCGTTCAACGGCCCGATGAACGGTCCGATGAACGGTCCGATGAACGGTCAGCCAGAAGGAAGAATGTAATAGTCGTAGACCGTACGAAAAGAAGTTGTCTTGAAAAGGGCAACTTTTTTTTATGCCTTGACGTTTCGGAAAGTTTGGAGCAGTTCGGGCCAAGCGTCGTTCAAAGCATTCATGCTATCGAACAGCAGGTCGGCTCCGGCGTCCAATAGGTGGTGGTCTTGGAGTTTGCCAGTGTTTACGGCGATTGTGAATAGTCCAGCAGCTTTAGCAGATTGGACACCGAGGGGCGCATTTTCTACGACTATGACATTGTTTGGTTGAACTCCCGATTTTTTAAGACCTTGCAAATAGGGCTCTGGATGGGGTTTGCCGATGGTGACGTCGAAGGCGGTGACCATTTTGTTTTGGGTGAATTGGTCGGGGAAAAAGTGGCTGAGCTTGGTGAGTAGTGATTTTTGGCCCGAACCGGTGACCAGAATGCGCATCAGGTTTTCGGTTTTCACCTTTTTAAGCAGTTCGGCTGCTCCAGGCATGACCGGTGCGGGTGGCGCGGCTTCAAAAAGCTCCGATTTCCGTTTGTAAATTTTCTTTATTTCTTCTTCTGTGGCTTCGCGACCTAGGGAGCGTCTGTAAACGATGCCGATAGTACCGCTGCCAGTACGGCCTTCGTGCAGGTAGCCTTCTTCTTCGGTGAAGTCAACGCCCATTTCGACCAAGGCTTGAGTCCAGGATGCGGCATGGATGGGCATGGAGTCGAACAACACACCATCCATATCGAACAGGACGGCTTTCAAATCCAAGTTTGGATAGTCGTGCTGTTTAAGATACGATTGAATGGCGTTTGAGTAATGGTGCATGTATTTTTTTTGTAAGGTGAAAGCCCCCTGTCCGTGAGTGGACAGAGGGCTTTTAAAATTATAATCTTGCCTTGATGGCTTCGGTTTCTTTTTCGTAACCCGGCTTCTCTAGCAGGGCAAACATGTTCTTTTTGTAGGCTTCCACACCTGGTTGATCGAACGGATTCACACCTAGAACGTAGCCGCTGATACCACAAGCTTTTTCAAACATATAGAGCAGTTGGCCGATGTAATATTCGTTCAACGCAGGAATTTCGATTTTCAAGTTGGGAACGTTTCCGTCGACGTGTGCAATCTGCGTACCGAGTTCAGCCATTTTATTGACATTGTCTACGCGTTTGCCAGCTAGGAAGTTCAAGCCGTCCAAGTTGGCTTCGTCGGAAGGGATGACCACTTCGCGGTTGGCGTTGCCGATGGTGAGTACGGTTTCAAAGATGATGCGTTCGCCTTCTTGGATCCATTGGCCCATGGAGTGCAAATCGGTGGTCAAGTCTACGGCGGCTGGGAAAATGCCCAAGTTGTCTTTGCCTTCGCTTTCTCCGTAAAGTTGCTTCCACCATTCGGCAATGAAGTGCAATTTAGGGTGGTAATTGACCAAAATTTCAATCTTCTTGCCCGATTTGTAGAGTTCATTGCGGGTGGCGGCGTAAACGGCAGCGGGATTTGCTTCGAATGCAGTATCCAAACCACAGAGGTTTTCCATGGCAAGGGCTCCAGCAACGAATTGACGAATGTCGTGACCGGCTACGGCAATTGGAAGCAAGCCGACCGGGGTGAGCACGGAATAGCGACCACCAACGTTGTCGGGGATGATGTAAGTCTTGTAGCCTTCGAGGGTGGCGAGCGTGCGCAGAGCACCGCGTTCAGCATCTGTCACCGCGACAATGCGGTTTTTGGCTTCGGCTTTGCCTACTTGATTTTCCAGCATTGTTTTTAACAGGCGGAAAGCAAGGGCGGTCTCGGTGGTGGTGCCAGACTTGGATATGTTGATGATACCGAATGATTTGCCTTTCAGAAAATCGGTCAGTTCAGCCAAGTAATCTTCGCTGATGTTGTGACCGGCGTATACAATGACAGGGTTTGTGCGTTCTTTCTGTAACCAGTCGAAACTGTTGTTCAATGCTTCTATGACGGCTTTGGCAGCCAAGTAGCTGCCGCCGATGCCGGCAACCACAACCACTTCGCATTTGCTGCGGAACAGGTCGGCGGTGGCTTGTATGTCGTTCAAAAATGCTTCGGTAATGGTGGATGGCAGGTTCAGCCAGCCTAAAAAATCATTTCCCTTGCCGGTGGCGTCATGCAGCATCTTATTGGCTGCAGCAGTTTGAGCTGCATAGCCGTCAATTATTTCCTTCGATACAAAACCAAGGGCTTTGTCAATGTTCAGTTTGATGGTTTCCATATAGTCTAAGTTTAACGGAGTGATTCGGTAAGCAGTCGGATTTCGATGTTGGGCGAAATCCGTTCGTAAAGTATGTTGTAAACAGCATCTAGAATGGGCATGTTCACATGGAAACATTCGTTGATTTCCTTGATGCATTTGGTGGCATAATATCCTTCGGCTATCATTTCCATTTCCAAGTGAGCGGTACGTACGGAGTATCCTTTGCCAATCATGGTGCCGAATGTGCGGTTGCGGCTGAATTTGGAATAGGCGGTCACCAATAGGTCACCCAAATAGACCGATTCGTTGACGTTTCGGAGCATCGGGTGAGCGGAATTGATAAAGCGGCCGATTTCCTGAATGGAGTTGGCGATGAGTACCGATTGAAAGTTGTCGCCGTATTTCAGGCCGTGGCAAATGCCAGCGGCAATGGAATAAACGTTTTTAAGCGTGGAAGAATACTCGACCCCGCAAATGTCGTCCGAAATGGTCGTTTTGACAAAGGCACAGGTGAATTTCATGGCCACTTTGCGGGCACGTTCCTTGTTGGTGCAGGCTATAGTGAGGTAAGAAAGACGTTCCAACGCAACTTCTTCTGCATGGCAAGGGCCACCTATCGCCACGATGTTTTCCATCGGGACCTCGAATACTTTGTTGAAATAATCCGAAACCAACATATTTTCATCGGGAACGATGCCTTTGATGGCTGTCACGATGATCTTGTCGCTGATGGGTTGGTTCAGTTTTTTCAGGTGCTGTTTCAGGAAAGGTGAGGGTGTGGCAAACAACAGGATGTCGGAATTCTTCACCGCCAAATTGATGTTGCTGTAGAAATGAATTCGGCTTAAGTCGAATTTGATACCGCTCAGGTACGTTGAATTGTGACCGAGCTTCTTGAACTCCTCGATTTGGGAGGGGCGGCGCATGTACCAGTTGATCTTTTCGGTACCATTCGTCATCAAAATCTTGGCGAGTGCTGTTGCCCAGCTCCCTCCGCCCATGATACAGATTTTTCCCTGAAATTCCATTCTTGGTTTAGTTTAGGTTTTCAACCCAGCTTTTTACCTGATCCTGGGTTGGATTAGTCAGTTCGAGTTTGAATTTCTTATTCAGGCCACACAATTCCTGATGGAATTTGCCCGGTGCCAAGTCCTTGAGGCTGTCAGCCGTCAAATAGCCTGCTTTCTGAATCGGTGCCACCCATTCTTCGGGGATCCCGATGGCGGTGTAAGCGATTGGGGCATCCTTTTTGACTAACTTTTCCGGACGCATTTGTGGGAAGAACAAGACTTCCTGAATCGTAGTTTGGCCGGTCATCAGCATGACAAGACGGTCCATCCCGATACCCATGCCGGATGTTGGCGGCATACCGTATTCGAGGGCGCGGACAAAGTCCATATCGATGAACATGGCTTCGTCATCTCCTTTTTCGGCCAGTGCGAGCTGTTCCTGAAAACGTCCGAGTTGGTCGATAGGGTCGTTCAGTTCGGAATAGGCGTTAGCCAGTTCCTTACCGTTCACCATCAGTTCAAATCGTTCGGTCAATTCGGGGTTGGTGCGGTGACGCTTGCACAAAGGCGACATTTCGTAGGGATAGTCCGTTACGAAGGTCGGTTGAATGTAATTGCCTTCGGAAGTGGCTCCGAAAATTTCATCAATGAGTTTGCCTTTGCCCATGGAGGGTTCTTGCTCGATGTTGAGTTTCTTGCAGACTTCACGCAATTGGCTTTCGTCCATGCCGTTGATGTCGATGCCGGTGTTTTCTTGGATGGCATCAATCATGGTGACACGTCTGAACGGAGCCTTGAAGCTGATTTGCTTGTCGCCAACTGTCAACTCCGTGCTGCCGTTCACTTCCAATGCGATGCGTTCCAACATCTGCTCCGTGAAGGTCATCATCCAGTTGTAATCCTTGTAGGAAACATAAATTTCCATGGCTGTGAATTCCGGGTTGTGCGTGCGGTCCATGCCTTCGTTGCGGAAGTTTTTGGAGAATTCGTACACTCCTTCGAAACCGCCTACGATGAGGCGTTTCAGGTAGAGTTCATCGGCAATTCGAAGGTACAAGGGAATGTCCAGTGCGTTGTGGTGTGTGGCAAAAGGGCGGGCAGCGGCCCCACCGGGAATGGATTGTAGTATAGGCGTTTCCACTTCCATGTAGCCCCGTTCGTTGAAGAAGTTGCGCATGGAGGTGAACACTTGTGTGCGTTTGCGGAAAATATCTTTGACTTGGCTGTTGACGACCAAATCCACGTAGCGTTGGCGGTAGCGGAGCTCAGGGTCGGTGAAAGCGTCGAACACTTCTCCATCCTTTTCCTTGACTACGGGTAGGGGTTTTAATGTTTTGGCCAGTACGGTCAGTGTATCTGCGTGTACGGAAACTTCGCCCATTTGGGTGCGGAACACATAGCCTTTGATGCCTACGAAGTCACCGATGTCAAGTAGTTTCTTGAATACGGTATTGTAGAGTTCTTTGTCATTTTCGTCCGGACAAATAGCGTCGCGTGAAATATACACTTGGATGCGGCCTTCGGAATCCTGCAACTCCATAAAGGACGCTTTGCCCATGATGCGGCGGCCCATGATGCGGCCGGCGATGCAAACTTGGCGGGGCGTTTCTGCGTCGTCCTTGAAGCTCTCAAGGATTTCGGTGGAGAATGCGTTGGTGGGATATTCTTCGGCAGGGTACGGGTTGATGCCTGCATCACGCAGTGCCTGAAGGCTTTGTCTTCTGCCGATTTCCTGTTCGCTTAAATCTAAAAGGCTCATAGTTTTTATTTTAATAGATTGACCAGCTTGGCTGTCGGCACAAGCTGTTGTTCACCAGTCGTCATGTTTTTGAGGGTAATGCTTCCTGCAGCGATTTCTGTTTCGCCGGCGATGGCCACGAACGGAATCTTGCGGTTGTCGGCATAGCCCATCTGCTTTTTCATCTTGCTGGCCTCGGGGTAGATTTCAGCCGAAATCCCTGCTTCGCGTACGGCTTTGACCAGGGGCAGACAATAGGCGCATTCGGTATCGCCAAAATTAGTGAAGAGGACTTGAGTGGTTTTTAATGCTTCGGCAGGGTACAAATCGAGGCTGTTGAGTACGTCGAAAATGCGGTCGGCGCCGAAGGAAATGCCTACGCCGGAGACGTTGGGCAGGCCGAACACGCCGGTCAAGTTGTCGTAGCGGCCGCCGCCGGTGATGCTGCCCATTTCGGTGTCTAAGGCTTTGACTTCAAGGATAGCGCCGGTGTAATAGTTGAGGCCGCGAGCCAGACGAAGATCGAGTTCGATGGTGGCTTTGACTTGAAGGCTGTCGGTCATGGCGAAGATGGCTTCCAGTTCCGCCACGCCTTTAAGACCAATTTCGGAGGCTGCTAGAATTGTTTTCAGGCTTTTCAGCTTTTCTGCATTGCTGCCTTCCAATTTCAATATCGGCTGAAGTCGTGCTATGGCTTCATCGGATAGTCCTTTCTCTGTCAGTTCCTTATTGACATTCTCGAGGCCGATTTTGTCGAACTTGTCGATGGCCACCGTAATATCAGTGAGGCGTTCGGTTTCGCCCAGTATTTCGGCGATGCCGCTCAGCACCTTGCGGTTGTTCAGCTTAATGCAGACGTTCAGCCCGAAGCGCTTGAACACTTCGTCTATGATCTGGATGAGTTCCACCTCGTTAAGTAAGGAATCGCTGCCTACGACATCGGCGTCACATTGGAAGAACTCGCGGTAACGGCCTTTTTGTGGACGGTCGGCGCGCCAAACTGGCTGAATCTGAAAGCGTTTGAATGGGAACGAAATCTCGTTCTGATGCATCACGACGTAGCGTGCAAAGGGCACGGTCAAATCGTAGCGCAGCCCTTTCTCGCTGATTTTCGGGGTGAGTTTGGTCGAATTTGCTAACAAGGCTTCGTCCTGTATTCCGCTCATGAAATCGCCTGAATTCAAGATTTTGAACAGCAGTTTGTCGCCTTCTTCACCGTATTTGCCCATCAATGTCGATAGGTTTTCCATGGCAGGCGTTTCAATCTGCTGGAAACCATATAGGTAGAAGACGGACCGAATGGTGTCGAAAATATAGTTGCGTTTCGCCATCTCGAGCGGCGAAAAGTCGCGGGTTCCTTTGGGTATGGAGGGTTTCTGTATGCTCATGAATTAATTCCGACGGGCACCGCCCATGAAAATCATAATGTAATAGACCAGGGTGGCCAATGAACCGAGTGCAGCGATCACGTACGTGTAAGCTGCCCAACGTAGGGCGTCTGTAGCCATTGGATAAGTGCTCACATTGGTGATGCCGGCGTTACTCAACCAAGCGATGGCACGCTTACTGGCGTTTATTTCGACCGGTAAGGTGACAAAACTGAAAAGGGTGGTCAGAGCAAATAGCGCGATGCCGATGAGCAAGAGTTGCGGAAAGGAACTCAGCAACAGAATGCCTGCCAACAGAATCCATTGCATCCACTTGGAAGCAAAGCTAACAGCAGGCACCAATTTGGAACGCAGGTTGAGGAAAACGTATGCATTTGCATGCTGAACGGCGTGACCACATTCGTGGGCGGCAACGGCAGCGGCAGATATGCTGTCGCCAAAAAAGACGTCGTCGCTGAGGTTTACAATTTTTGTGGCCGGATTGTAATGGTCGGTGAGCTGTCCAGGTACATGTTCCACTTTGACATCGGTGATGCCATTATCGCGGAGCATTTTTTCAGCCACAGCTTTGCCGGTCAGTCCGTTCGGCAATAAAATGACGCTGTATTTTTTGAATTTGGATTTTAGTACTTTCTGAACGATCCAGCTCAAAAGTGCGAAAACAATGAAAATCATCCAAATGGACATGTTTGCACCGAAAAACATCGGAATGTATAAAAATAATGTGCTCATAATCAATCGTTATAACGTATTATTGTTTGTTCGCGGTCGGGACCGACGGAAACGATTTTGATGCGTACGCCGAGTTCGTCTTCCAAGAAGCTCACGTAATTGTTAAATTCTTCTGGAAATTCGTCCTCGGACTGCATTTTGCTCATATCGGTTTTCCAACCCGGTAATTCCGAAAAAATGGGTTCGACACCCTCGTTGATGTCGTAGGGGAAATCCTCTGTTTCAATGCCTTTGAGATTGTATGAAACGCAGGCTTTGATGACGTCAAAATCGTCCATTACATCACTTTTCATCATGATGAGTTCAGTTACACCGTTGATCATGATGGCATAGCGGAGTGCTACGAGATCCACCCAACCGCAACGGCGGGGACGACCTGTGACGGAACCGTATTCATGCCCTTTGTCGCGCATATCCTGACCGATTTCATCAAAGAGTTCAGTAGGGAAGGGGCCGCTGCCAACGCGGGTGCAATACGCTTTGAATATGCCAAAAACCGTGCCAATCTTATTGGGAGCGATACCCAGTCCGGTGCAAGCGCCGGCACAGATGGTGTTGGAGGAAGTTACGAAGGGATAGGAGCCGAAATCCACGTCGAGCATGGTGCCTTGAGCACCTTCGCAAAGCACGCCTTTGCCTTCGCTCAATGCTTTGTTGACGTAATGTTCGCTGTCTATGAAGGTGAATTGTTTGAGGCATTTAATGCCTTCGAACCAATCTTTTTCGAGTGAAGCTAGGTCGTATTCGGAATAGTCCATCTGACGTAGGATTTCTTCGTGACGGGCTGTAGCTGCTTTGTATTTTTCTTCGAAATTGTGCAGAATATCACCCACACGCAGGCCATTGCGACTCACCTTGTCGGTGTAAGTCGGGCCAATGCCCTTGCCGGTGGTGCCAATCTTGCAGGCTCCTTTGGAAGCTTCATGTGCGGCATCCAACAAGCGGTGGGTCGGTAGGATGAGGTGGGCTTTTTTGGAGATGAGCAGGCGTTGAGTGAGTGGGTGGCCACTGGCCATTAATTGGTCCACTTCCACTTTAAAAAGGGCGGGATCCAGCACGACACCGTTGCCGATGACATTGATCTTATCTCCTTGAAAAATGCCGGAAGGAATGGAGCGAAGCACATATTTTTGTCCGTCGAATTCCAGTGTATGACCTGCATTTGGACCGCCCTGAAAGCGGCAAACCACGTCATAATGGGGAGTCAACACATCCACTACTTTTCCTTTTCCTTCATCGCCCCATTGGAGGCCCAGCAAAACATCTGCTTTCATATAGGTAATTCGTTTTGAAATAAATCGTTATTGCACACTTAAAGCGCAAGAAAGGATGCCCTTGCCTGCGTTTTTTCACGTTTCTGTCGTCGTTTTAGAAACCTGACAAAGATACAAAAAGATTGGGGAAAGTTGAATGAAGTCTATAAAATACAGCGTTGACGTTTCTGCCTTTTTATCGGTAAAACGGGTCACTCATTTTTTTTCAGTACCCTTCAAAACCAAGTTAGCCCTAAATATCTACTGTATAAGCTTTCTGAACAAATCTGCTCTATTGGAGAAATCTTGATCTTTTTATGTGATTTCAACTGGTGACAATTTGTCACCGTTCCATATTCCAGAGTTTACGAGGGAATAACCAATTTTTTATTTTGCAAAATTTGAGCGTTACAATCCGAATACACATCCGAAGCGGATTTATTGAGGTAGGAGCGGAATTGATCTAACTATTTGGTTCTTTGGACAAAAGAGGAGTGCTTTTTGTGGTGATCTCTTCAACGATGGTTTCGGCACGTTGTTTTTGCAACCCTACCTCAGCTGCAAGAGCTAGCATATTGGCACGAGTTGGTTCACCTTTGCCACCGATGGTTGTGGTGTGGTAGCCGTTAAATCCGTTACTAGGAAGTAGGTCGTAAGCAGGTGATAATCGCCAGCTTCCGTCACAATATTGAAATGAGAAATTCTTGGCATGGTCGTCGCGGTTGGATATGACCGCATTGAATACCATCAAGCGGTACATATCGGCAACCTGCTCCATGTCTTTGGTTAGTTGTAACGTAAGTTTCAGCAGCAAGGAATAGTCCAGGCTCGGAATCCGATAATCTGCGTGTAGCAAACCTGCTGCACTCACCGTGTGAATCTTACCCATTGCTGTACGATCAAAGCGCTCCACACCGAAGTACTTGCCTTCAAATAGATGCGTTTCGGGCATCTTTATTCCGCACGCTTTGGCAAGCAGTGAATAGTTATATTCAGTCTGTCCCATAGTTGAGGGGTCGGTCGATGCTTTGAATTTCACAAGCCACTCACGTCCATCCATCTTCGTAAATACTTTTGGGCGTGCACCACCCGATGATCCCCCATAACGGTATAATTCATCCAATGAATCTGTTGCTGTAGATGAAGCCAAGAGCTTTTGAGATTCAGCGGCTAATTTATCAAAGTCAAGCAGTTCATCAGCAGTTGCAAGACTACGATCCGGGCGATACTCCAATGCTCCACGTCCGGTAGAACCAATTAACGAAAGACGTTCTAGAACGGTTAGTTTATAGGGATTGATACCTTTCTCTTGCAAAAAGCGGTCGAGAAGTAGATTTCCCCAGCCATCTGGCAGAGAATCGTCAAATACCCCGAAGTTGCCATGAAACGGGTCTCTTTTTGCAATCATCAAACCCGGCTTCAACGGTAGATAGTATGGGGATATGGAGTGTCCGTTTTTGATCCACTCAGCGTCGTATTCAAATGCACATAAGCCCTCTGGTGTAAGAGCGATTCGCCCCACACTGCCTCCATTGAGATAGACCTCCAGCAGATCAACCTTATCCATTTTTTCCTCCTCTTTTGCGTTGGCTTTCAGCTTTTTTGTTTACCAGATCCTCTATGCTTTGGTAGTTTTGCATAGCAAAAAGCGTCGAAAAATCATCTTCCGAACCAAGCGCAATGGCAACCATCACCAATCCACGAAGCGACACTTCCCCTTTGGATTCAAATCTGCGATACGTTGCAAGAGGCATTCCTGCTTTTGATGCGACAAGCTTCTGAGTCCAATTCATCTCCAATCGCCTTTGCTTAATTCGCGAAGCTATAGCAGAAAGAATTGAAGTAGGTGTTTTGTCAATAAGTGATAATATAGTGTTGTTTATGCCGTCATTCATGGCTCAAGTGATATTATGTTAGCACTACAAAGATAGTGTAAATACTTCAAATAACACATAAAAGTTACCAAACACTTTTCCAGTTCCGATTCTTTAAAGGGTTCTATTATTCCTGTTTGTTTGACTTGATCTGAACGTTAGCTTCCTTCAACGTTCCCCCCTGAACCGATAAGTTGATGGTTCCGGCAGTTTTGGACGATTGCACCAAAACCACCAACTTGCCATTAAAGAGCTTCATTGTGGGCAAGTGGAACTGCTCCAGCGAAGTCGCATCTCCGTTGCAGGCAGCGCGATAACAGCCTTGGCCGCTCACTTGAAAGGTCAATTGATCGTTGGCAAGCGGGCACGGATTTCCTTGTTTATCCACTACTGAAACTGTGATAAAGGAAATGTCTTTTCCATCGGCAGTAATCGTTTTACGATCCGGTTCCAACACCAATTTATAAGGCTTTCCTGCTGTCACAACCTGCTTCTCGGCGGCAGGCTTGCCGTCTTTGTCATAAGCCACAACTTTAAGCGTGCCCGGTTCATACTTGACGTCCATCCACATCAACCGGTATTTGCTTTGAGGTGATGAATCGTTTTTCTTCTGAATACCCTGGCTTTTGCCGTTGATAAAGAGTTCGGCACTGTTGTAATTGGTGTAGACAAAAACGGGTGTCACTTGGCCTTCACGACCAGCCCAATTCCAATGGGGAAGGATGTGAAGGGTGTTTTCCTTCGTATTCCATTGACTGCGGTACAAGTAATATCGGTCTTTCGGAATACCTGCCAAGTCGCAGATGCCGAAATAGGAACTGCGGGATGGCCAATGATTATCATACGGCGTAGGTTCCCCTAAATAGTCGAAACCGGTCCAGACGAACTGACCGATGACCCAGGGTTTCGTATCCTGCATGATGAAGTCTTCCTCCGGCAAATTCGACCAGTTGCAATATTCCAAATCGTAGGAGGAACACTGACGGTCGTCGTATTCTTTCTTGTTGGATTTTTCGACCGGAAATTTATAAACACCACGGGAACTAATGGTGGAGGCGGTTTCTGAACCCAAGATAAATCCTTGAGGGAAAGCTTTGTAGGCATCTTCGTACAATGGAACCCGATAGTTCAAACCAGGAATGTCCAAAAGTGCTCCAAAGCCTGAAGCCATAGTCGCTTTAACTTGATCCATTCCAACGGTGACGGGGCGCGTGGGATCTTCGCGGTGAAAGATTTCCTGCAACCACTTGGCACGTTTCACACCTTCCGAACCAAATTGATCGGGCACCTCGTTTCCAGCGCTCCACATCACGATGCACGGGTGGTTGCGGGTGGCATGAACCAGGTTGACGACATCTTTCTCCGCATCGGTATTGAAAAAACGGTTGTACCCGTTCTTGACTTTCGGTTTGGCCCATTCATCAAACGATTCAGCCAGAAACATAAAGCCCATTTCATCGCAAAGTTCCAACTGTTCCAGCGAAGGCATGTTGTGCGAACTCCGAATGGCATCGCAACCCATTTCCTTCAAAATCGTAAGCTGTCTGCGCAAGGCCGCCACATTAATGGCTGAACCCAATGGCCCCAAATCGTGGTGTAGGCAGACGCCCTTGAATTTGCGAACTTGACCGTTCAGGCTGAAACCTACACCCGCTTTGTAACTGATTTCGCGAATGCCAAACCGTGTTTTTGTTTCGTCTTTCAGTTCGGAACCGGCATAAAGCTTGGTGACTGCGGTGTATAAATAAGGTGCCTCAGGGCTCCAACATTGTGGATTCTGCACAGCAATGTTTTGGTCGAATTCGTTACCGAAAAGAGTTTGGGTCTGGTTCGTCGCAACGGTGTCACCTTTAGCATTTAGAATGAAGGTGAGCAGCCGAAGGTTGTTGCCAGTGGCTTTGGTCTTGATGTTCACTTTCGCCAAGTTGGCACTGATAAAAGGGGTGGTAATGAAGGTTCCCCACTGGTCGATGCTTTCTTGATTCTGGACGATGATGCGGACGTTCCGGTATAAGCCGGCACCGGGATACCAACGGGAGGATAGGCCCTTGTTCGATAGTTGAACTGCTAGCGTATTTATTGAACCGATGGCCAGTTGGTTGGTGATGTCGAAATAGAAATAGTTGTATCCATAGTTCCATTCGCCCACTTTTTGTCCGTTCAAATAGACTTTGGGTTCACTCATGGCGCCTTCGAACACGATCAACGCTTTTTGACCGGCTTTGAAGTTGGGCAGACTAAACGTATTTCGGTACCATGCTTCACCAATGTACGGAAGTGCGCCCGTTCTGCCTGTCTTTTCGGAAGCAATTTTCTCGCCATTCTGTTCAATGGCAACTACTTGCTTGTCTACTTCCTTGTCAAAAGGACCATAAATGGCCCAATCGTGGGGGACCGTCACCGTTTTCCAAGTTTTATCGTCAAAGTCTCTTTGGAAAGCCAATTCACTGGAACCTTTGTGGAATTTCCAATTGTCCGTCAGGGTTGTTTCAACTCTGACTTGAGCTTGTATCGGTTGGAAACACAGCAAAAAAGTTAGATAAAAGACGGTGTTTTTGAATTTCATGGTCGAAAAGATTATTGGGGGCGATTCGAAGTTTTCAGGTGAACGAAGTCCGTTCGTGAAAACGCTCAGCCGTTTGTTTAAGCTGATAGTTCAGGGATGTGCGGTCGGATTCGGCACGATTTAAAAGCAACTCGAGGTCGGGAAGGATTGTTTTTTTAAGGATAAGTCGTAAGGCCAGCGTGTAGCCACCCGTCCTACGGTTTTCAGCTTCTTGAGAAACCCATTCGGAAGCTTTGAAAGGCGCAAAAGGTAGGTTTTGCAGTAAATTGAAAACCAGCTGCTCCGTTAGTTCCGGCAGAAAGCATTGGTCAAGCCATGCATCTGCTTTTTCAGGTGTGAAAGCCTCTTTTGAATGTAGTAAAGTCGCCAGGATCTTGCATTCCCTGGCATTTTCGGCCCATAATTTTTCAGCCAATAAAACGTCTGGTTGGTATCTTGCGGCTATTTCCCGGATGCTGAAAGCATCCAGTCCGAAATTCACCTTATAGACTAGGCCACTTTTACGCATGGCTGTTGAGACTTCGCCGTTCATGCGGAGTCTCAACAGGGTTTTGATTTCACGGAGTTGCGGGTCCGATTCAATTATAGGTTGGCAGGTTTCCATATTGCTTGGAGTAGCGGAGGTGCTGTTCGGCATATCCTTCCGTATAGCTCACTTTCACATCGGTGATCTTGCCGGAAGCGTCGAATATCGGAGTGAAAACTGGATTGACGAAGCCTTTGTAGGGGGCTAGGTTTAATTTTTTGAAGCGGGCCAACACTTCCTCATGCAGGGCTTGATCCACTTTGACGCCGTAGTTTTCGACCAAGGCTTGAGCGCCTTTGAAGTCGCCGGTGGATTTTATTTTCTGGATTTCAGCCAATAATTGACCGAGCAATACGTGGACTGCTTTGTAATCGTTGACGACTACGAAAGTCTTGCCGTCCTTTTTCTTGAATTCAATCACCTTGTTGGCGGCACCTTTTTCAAACACCCAATGAGCAATAAGAGCACGATTGCGCATGTGCGATTCTTCAATGTCCTTGCCTGGCTCGATGCGGACGAGTTGGGTCATCAGGCCGTTCATAAGGTACTTGTAATACTCTGCTTCGTAGGCTTCAGCATTGGGGATGAGCCCTAAATCCACCATTTTTTGATCACCTACATAGTAAAGGCCGAACAGGTCGGCGCGGGCTTCTTCGATGGTGCTACCGTAGGCTTTCAACGCATCGGGGTCAACCCCGGGGAGCAATTTGCCTGAACCGTGACCAAGGCATTCGTGCAGATCTGTATGCAGGTTGTCGGTGAGGAATCCGTATTTGTCGATGTTTTCGCATTCTTTGGAACTCCACATGAACTCTTCGTTGAAGCCATTGCCGTGGGCTGCTTTGTCGTAGGCTTCGGTGATGTTTTCGATGGTCACCGATTTGGAACCGTGATCACGCCGGATCCAGTTGGAATTTGGTAGGTTGATGCCGATGGCAGTAGTTGGATAGCTGTCGCCTGCCAAGGTGGTTACGGTGATGACTTTAGCCGAAACGCCTTTCACTTTTTCTTTTTTGAATTGCTTTTCGACAGGGGAGTGATCTTCAAACCATTGGGCATTGCTGCTGATTATTTCGGTCCGTTTTGTCGCTTCGGTGTTTTTGAAATTTACATTGCATTCCCAACTGCCTTTCAGTCCGAGTGGGTCACCGTAACTTTCGGTGAAGCCGTTGACGAAGTCGATCCTGGAGTCCAAGTCCTGCACCCAGAGGATGGCGTAGTCGTCGTAGGTTTTGAGGCTCCCTGTGCGATAGAATTCAATGAGTTTGGTGATGACGGCAGCTTGTTTGGGGTTCTCAGCAACAGCTTGCGCCTTTTCCAGCCAATAAACAACCTTGGTCAATGCTTGGCCGTATAGTCCGTCGGTTTTCCAGACCTTTTCAACCAGTTTGCCGTTTTCCTTGACCAAACGGCTGTTCAGACCATAAGCCACAGGTGTTTCGTCTTTGGGGTCCTTCATTGCGTTGTAGAAATCTTCAGCTTCCTTTTGCGTGACACCTTGATAATAATTGCAGGCTGAAGTCTTGATCAGATCTTCTCCAGCTGCCTGATTGACACGTTTGGCGTCTATTTTCGGGTCGAATAATATTGGTGTCAGTTTGGCAACCAGTGCCTGCGGGGTTTCGCCTTCAGCCAAGGGTAAAGAATCGGCGGGTACGGATAAGATGGTGTTGGCAAAGAATTCTTTGCTGAATCCGGGGACGAACTTGTCACTGCCATAATGGTGGTGAATGCCGTTGGAGGCCCAAACACGTTTCAGGTAGACTACGAATTCTTTGTAGTCGGTGCTGGCGGTATCGGCTTTGCCGTATTGATAGGCTGCTTCCAGCGTGCGTTTGATGCACAGGTTGTGCTTGTAGTTTTGGTCGTAGAGGATGTCCATGCCTTCCAAGCCAGCTTGGTTCAGGTAATACAAAAGTTCTTTCTGTTTCAGTGTCAGGTCTTCGTAACCAGGAACCTGGTACCGAAGAATTTGCAGGTCTGCAAATTTGTCCACCACATAGTTGAAATCATCCGTTTTTTTCGTGCTGTTGCAGGAAGAAAGGCCAACAAGGGCCGTCAAAAGACTCATAAAAATAATTTTTTTCATAAGGTTGTGGATTGTGATTGAACAGATGTTCAATGACTTGAATATACTCAGGAGTGGGAAAGACGTCTGCTGTTGTTCAGCAAATACATATCCAACAGCACTAAGGCTGCCATGGCTTCGACAATGGGTACCGCCCTAGGTAGAACGCAGGGGTCATGACGACCGTGTGCTTTGAATTTCACTTCGTTGCCATCTTTGTCGATGGAATCCTGATTCATCAATATGGTGGCGACGGGCTTGAATGCTACGCGGAAGTAAATATCTTCACCGTTGGAAATGCCACCCTGAATGCCGCCTGAATTGTTGGTTCGAGTGTGGGTCACTCCGTTTTCGGTGTAGAAGACATCGTTCAGTTCGGAACCGAAATGATTGGTATCAAAGCCCGAACCATATTCAAAACCTTTGACGGCGTTGATGGAAAGCATGGCACTGCCGAGTGCCTGGTGTAATTTATTGAAAACAGGTTCGCCTAGACCGACAGGAGCACCCTTGATGATACAGCTCACTACGCCACCTACCGTATCGCCTTTCGCACGGACGCTGGTGATGAGTTCAGCCATTTTAACTGCTGTTTTGGGGTCGGGACAGCGAACCGGATTTTTTTCAATTTCTTCAAAATCGTAAGCAGCATAGTTGCTTTCCAATTTGATGGGGCCTACCTGAGAAGTATAAGCCGTTATGCTGACCCCCAATTGCTTGAGGACCAGTTTGGCAACAGCACCGCCAACGACGCGGGCAATTGTTTCACGAGCTGAAGAACGTCCGCCTCCACGGTTGTCGCGAATGCCATATTTTTGTTGATAGGTGAAATCAGCGTGCGATGGTCGGTACAAATCCTTCATGGAGTCGTAGTCGCCCGAACGCTGTTTGGCATTCCAGATGCAGAATGCAATGGGAGTACCAGTAGTTTTACCTTCGAAGATGCCAGACAGGAATTCTACTTCGTCTGCTTCGTCCCTGGATGTCGTCAGACTGGATTGGCCAGGCCTGCGACGATTCAGTTCGTTTTGGATGAAGTCCATATCCAACTCTATCCCAGCCGGACATCCGTCTAGGACACCGCCGACACCTCGTCCGTGGGATTCCCCGAACGAGGTGAGGGTGAAGAGGTGACCAAAGGTATTGCTCATTTTTTAAGCGTAGTATCAATTGCCGCAACCGCAGCTTCCGCTTCCGCAGGCGCCTTCTTTGCCGCAGCTGTCGTCGTCGCAACCTTCGTCGCCACAACCGCAACCGCCATCGCCGCAGCCACAACCGCCGCCACCCATGAATGCTTTCACTTCGGCTTCGGAGGGTTCACGAACGTCAAGCACTTTGCCGATGAAATGCAAGTCTTCGCCTGCCAACGGGTGGTTGAAGTCCATGGTGATGTTTTCTGCTTCAATTTTTACGATGGTACCGTTCATGCGGTTGCCCATCTGGTCCATCATAGGAACTGTGTTGTTTTCGAAAATAATGGTTTCGTCAATTTTACCGTCGACTTCAAAAACGGATTTTGGAATTTCCACAACGTGTTCGTCGTCGTATTCGCCATAGGCATCTTCTGCCGTCAACGTAAAGTCAAACGTACTGTCAATTTCGAGACCGACCAATTTGTCTTCAAAGGCTTCCAGCATCATTCCGGTGCCGAAGATGAAAGACAAAGGTTGCTCGATGGTTGCTTTTTCCATGAGTTCGGGAGCGGCACCGTCTTCGCCACCTACAAAAAGATCGTAGGTTGCCGAAACGAATTTGTTCGCTGAAATTTTCATTTTTTGTTTTTTATTTATGTATATACTTGATAGTTAGCTTGAAATGACTTCGTACGCGCGGTGCGTAAGGGAGATGCAAAGGTATAAAAAAATCAGGATTTATGCGAATCGACTGCTGTTTTGAGACGAATCATGGCTTCTCGCAATATTTCTCGGGCGCAACCAATATTAAGGCGCATAAAGCCGTCTCCGCCAGGGCCAAAAGCTGGGCCTGGATTTAGTGCGAGTCTGGCTTCGAAAATGAAGAAGTTTTTGAGTGCCTTGGGTGATATGCCCAAATCCCTGCAATCCAACCAGATAAGGAACGATGCTTCGGGTCTGCAAGCCTTGATGGCAGGTATGTTTTTCTGGAGAAAATCGTCCACGAAATCTACATTTCCTTGTAAGTATTCCGAAAGTTGGCACAGCCAGTCTTCGCCGTTTTCGTACGCAGCTTGTGGAGCGACGTAAGCAAAGATGTTGCCGTTGGAAAGCTCAGCACGATCCAAGTAATTCGCAAATTTGGCACATAGTTCCGGGTTCTGAATCACATAGAAGGAACTGCTTAATCCAGCTATGTTGAAAGTTTTGCTGGGGGCCATCAGCGTTATGATTTCAGCCGTCGTATTTAACGTGGTTGCGGGAAAATGTTTGAAACCGGGCAGCGTCAGATCGGCGTGGATTTCGTCCGTGACAACCAGGATTTGGTGGCGTTCACAAATTTCCAGCATCCGACTTAATTCGTCTTTGGTCCAGACGCGACCACCAGGGTTGTGGGGGCTACAAAGGATGAACATCTTGCAGTTGTCCGCCGCTTTTGCTTCAAAATCATCGAAGTCGATTTCGAACCGGCCGTTTAAAAAGGGCAGTTCGTTGATGAGCAGTTTCCGGTCGTTGTGCTTGGGAATGAACATGAACGGCGGGTAAACTGGCGTTTGTATCAGGATGTTGTCGCCGGGTTGGGTGAAACATTGGATGGTAAAGGCTATTCCGGAAACGATGCCGGGGACGAAACCCATTTCTTCTTTTTGAACCGTCCAGTCGTAGCGTTTCTGGAGCCAGTTCTGAATAGATGTGTACCAACCTTCCTGCAGGACCGGGTAGCCTAAAACCTCATGTTCGCAGCGTTTTCGGATGGCGTTCATAACAAAATCCGGGGTGGCGAAATCCATGTCGGCCACCCAAAGGGGGAGCACATCCTCGGTTCCGAAATCCTTGTCGACACGGTCGTGTTTGATGCAATTACTGCCTTTACGGTTAATAATGGTGTCGAAGTCGTATGTTTTTTTAGTCATTTGAATCCTCTTTCTGATAGTATAGTGCAAAACTAATGGTTTTGTGAGAGACTACCCAATTTTTTACCCGACATGCCCGCAGAAATGAACTATAGGTGAAAAATAATCGCAAAAACTGCGCAAAAAATTACATATTGTGCGAAAAAATGGTCAATAATAACGAAATCGCACTTAGAATAATGGGTAAAATCCGTATCTTTGTGGTTTAAATACCTACGATAAATGAATATTCCTTTTAGAAGTGCCACCAGTACGCAGGGACGCCGCATGGCAGGAGCCCGGGCATTGTGGGCGGCCAACGGGATGAAAACCGAACAGATGGGCAAGCCCATCATCGCCATAGTAAACTCCTTCACCCAGTTTGTTCCAGGTCACGTGCATCTTCACCAAATTGGTCAGCAAGTGAAGGCTGAAATCGAAAAACTCGGCTGCTTTGCGGCTGAATTCAACACCATTGCCATCGACGATGGCATCGCCATGGGGCACGACGGGATGCTTTATTCTCTGCCCAGTCGTGATTTGATTGCCGACAGCGTGGAATATATGGTCAATGCGCACAAGGCCGACGCTATGGTGTGCATCTCCAATTGTGACAAGATCACCCCGGGCATGCTGATGGCTGCCATGCGTCTGAACATCCCTGCCGTATTCGTATCCGGCGGTCCGATGGAAGCCGGTGAACTCGACGGTGCACACTTGGACCTCATCGATGCAATGGTGCAGGCTGCCGACGACAATATCAGCGATGCGCAAGTATTCAAGGTCGAACAAGCTGCTTGTCCGACTTGCGGTTCTTGCTCCGGCATGTTCACGGCCAACTCCATGAACTGTTTGAACGAAGCCATTGGTTTAGCCTTGCCGGGTAACGGCACTATTGTTGCCACGCACGAAAACCGCACCAACTTGTTCTCACAAGCAGCATCTTTGATTGTAGAAAACACCTATAAATATTACCGTGATAGCGACGCGTCGGTTCTGCCGAGAAGCGTTGGTACCAGACCCGCTTTTTTGAACGCTATGACGTTGGATATCGCCATGGGTGGTTCCACCAATACGGTTCTGCACTTGCTGGCTATTGCTAGGGAAGCGGAAGTGGACTTTACGATGGACGACATCGATGCGCTTTCACGCAAGACACCTTGTTTGTGTAAGGTTGCTCCGAACTCCCAAAAATACCATATCGAAGACGTAAATCGTGCCGGTGGTATTTTAGGCATATTGCGCGAACTAAGCAAAGCCGGACTACTCGATACGTCCGTTCCCCGTGTGGACGGGCTGACATTGGCTCAAGCCGTTGAAAAATACGACATTACCAAGGCTGAACCCGCTGCAGAAGCGCTAAACATCTACCATTCAGCTCCTGCTCACCGATTTAATTTGGTGATGGGTTCGCAGAACAGCCGTTATAAAACATTGGATGCCGACCGCAGTGAAGGTTGCATCCGCGATTACGAACATGCCTACACCAAAGATGGCGGACTTGGTATTTTGAAGGGCAACATTGCTCTGAAAGGATGCGTCATCAAAACCGCTGGTGTAGACGAAAGTTTATGGATATTCAAGGGTCCGGCCAAGGTCTACGATTCTCAGGATGCAGCCTGCGATGCCATCCTGAGGGATCAGGTCGTGGCCGGAGACGTGGTGATCATCACGCACGAAGGTCCCAAAGGCGGGCCTGGCATGCAGGAAATGCTGTACCCTACTTCCTATATCAAATCCAAACACCTCGGTAAGGCTTGTGCGCTCATTACCGACGGTCGTTTCTCCGGAGGTACATCCGGACTTTCCATCGGGCACGTTTCTCCGGAAGCGGCCAGCGGCGGTGCCATCGGTCTGATTAAAGACGGCGACATCATCGAAATCAACATTCCTCAACGCAGTATCAATGTATTGTTGAGCGATCAGGAATTGGCTGAACGCCGCACGCTGGAAGAAGCCCGCGGTACCAAAGCCTGGACGGCGCCCAAGCGTGAACGTTTCGTCCCCAAATCCTTGAAAGCTTATGCATCCATGGTCAGCTCGGCCGATATGGGTGCTATACGACTAATCGATTAATTTATGGAGAAAAAGACAATGAAGGGTGCGGAAGCGCTCTTATGTTCCCTTTTGGAAGAAAAGGTGGACACGATATTCGGTTATCCGGGCGGAGCCATCATCCCGGTTTTTGACGCGATGTACTCCTATCAGGATCGTATCCGTCATATTTTAACCCGTCACGAACAGGGAGCCATTCATGCTGCCGAAGGATTTGCCCGTGTATCGGGTGAAACCGGTGTGGTACTGGTGACTTCTGGCCCTGGTGTCACCAACGTGATCACCGGTTTGGCAGATGCCATGTTGGACAGCACCCCCTTGGTGGTTATTTCAGGCCAGGTCAGTTCCAATTTGTTGGGTTCGGATGCGTTTCAGGAAACGGATGTGGTCGGTATCAGCCAGCCGATTACCAAATGGAGTTATCAGATTCGCAAAGCCTCTGATGTGGCTTGGGCCGTAGCTCGCGCCTTCTATATTGCCCGCGAAGGACGCCCAGGACCTGTTATTCTCGACTTTACGAAGGATGCACAGAACGAACTGGTGGACTATGAATATACCAAATGCACCTTCATCCGTAGTTACGAGCCGAATCCCAAACCTTTGGTGGAAAGCATCCAAAAAGCAGCCGATATCATCAATGCGGCCAAACGCCCGTTTGCCATGGTCGGACAGGGTGTCATGCTCGGCCATGCTGAAAACGAACTCATGGATTTCCTGATGAAGGGTGATATTCCTTTTGGGAACACCTTGCTTGGTTTATCAACACTTCCTACCGAATTTCCGCTAAACAAAGGCATGCTCGGCATGCACGGAAACATTGGTCCGAACCGCAAAGCAGCCGAATGCGACGTTTTGATTGCCATCGGCATGCGTTTCGATGACCGAGTAACCGGCGATTTGAACAAATTTGCCAAACAAGCCACCATCCTTCATTTCGACATTGATCCATCCGAGATCAATAAAAACGTGAAGGCCGATGTTGCCATTTTGGCCAATGTTAAAGAAAGTCTTCCATTGGTGACTAACTTATTGAAACAAAGCAATCATGCCGAATGGATTGAACGTTTCGATGTGGATGATTTGGAAGAAGACGAAAAAGTGATCATTCCTGAAATTAAGCCGTTGACTGGCCCGATCACAATGGGTGAAGCGGTTCACCGCATCACGGAAGCGACTGACAACAAGGCTGTTTTGGTGACCGATGTCGGTCAGAACCAAATGATGGGCGCCCGTTATTTCAAATACAGCCAGAGCCGCAGCATCATTACATCGGGTGGATTAGGCACAATGGGATTTGGATTACCTGCAGCCATCGGTGCTGCTGTCGGCGCACCCGAACGTACGGTCTGCTGTTTTGCAGGTGACGGTGGTATTCAAATGACCATACAGGAACTGGGTACCATTCTGCAATATAAGATTCCGGTTAAAATTATTATTCTGAACAACCATTTCTTAGGTATGGTGCGTCAGTGGCAGGAGTTGTTTTACCGGGAACGCTATTCGGAAACGCAAATGACTAACCCCGATTTTGTGAAAATTGCCGATGCTTATGGCATTCGTGGGCGGAAGGTCGAAAAAAGGGAAGAACTCGATGCGGCGATTGCCGATATGTTGAGTGACAAGGAAGCCTTCTTGTTGGAAGTGACTGTCGAAAAGGCCGGTATGGTCTATCCGATGATTCCTGCAGGAGGTAGTGTGGATCAATTAATGCTGGGAGATTAAGTCATGGATAAAACACTCTATACTATTACGGTTTTTACCGAAAACGTCGTTGGTCTTTTGCAACAGATCACCATCATATTCACGCGCAGACAAATCAACATCGAGAGTCTGACGGTGTCGCAATCATCCCTCCCTGGTATCAGCAAGTTCACCATCACCATCGAAACAGATGTTCAGATGATTGAGAAAGTGGTGAAACAGATTGAAAAACGCATCGACGTACTCAAGGCTTTCTACCATACGGACGAAGACATCATCTATCAGGAAGTTGCATTGTATAAGATCAGTGCCGATGTCTTGCTGGATCACCGAGAAATCGAAAGCATTGTCCGCAAGTTCAACGCCCGTATACTGGAAGTTAACCGTTCGTACGCTGTGTTGGAGTTGACCGGTCATACGGAAGAAACTCAGGAATTGTTTGAATGCCTACGCGAGTTTCATGTGCTGCAATTTGTTCGTTCTGGTCGCATCGCCATCACTAAATCGACGGTGGAACGGCTCAGTGATTTTTTGGCCGAAAAGGAAAAAAGGAAACTCGGAGACTTGGCATGATCGTATTTATATGAATAAGGTCGTCTCTTTTGAATATAAGGTTCAGCCCATGGATATTGGGTTCAGGGAAACCATCCGCTTTACGCAGATGGGTGCCTACCTGCTCCATGCCGCTGGTCAACATGCCGACAGCAATCATTTTGGGGTTCCAGACCTACAGCCTCAGAATTTGACCTGGGTGCTTTCCCGCTTTGCGGTGGAAATGTTCCGGTATCCGGCAACGGAGGAACGTTTTTTTGTGGAAACTTGGATCGAGGATTTCGGTCGGGTGTTCACCACCAGAAATTTTAAGGTGACGGATGAGGCTGGGTTGGTAATTGGTGCTGGCTGTGCCATCTGGTGCATGTTGGACATGACGACGCGCAAGGCGGTGGATCTGAAGTCGAAGGAAGAATACAAGCATTTTGCTACCGGCATCCCTTGCTTGATTGAACGGCCTGTCAAGGTGGGTGTGCTGGCGAGCGAGCCGGTTTCAAGGCATCGGATAAAGTACAGTGACATTGACTTCAACCGTCATACCAACAGTATGAAGTACCTGGAGTGGATGATAGACTTGTTTCCGATGGATGTTTATCTGAATAAGCAGATCAAACGGATGGACATCAATTATCTGAACGAAGCATTGTTTGGTGAGGTAGTGGATATTCGTAAGGAATTGTCCGAACCCGGATGCTGTTTGTTCGATATCAGAAGGGGTGAGGAGCCCATCTGTAGGGCAGAGATTTTGTTTGAAAATGTTATATAATTGGGTGCTTATCAAATAATTTCGTAAATTTGCGCCCTGAAAAACGATAGTTAATAGTTCAATATATTTAATTCTACAAGAAATGGCAGTTATGAATTTTGGCGGTGTCGACGAAAATGTGGTGACCCGCGAGGAGTTTTCCTTGGAGAAAGCTCGTGAAACAATGAAAAACGAAGTGATCGCTGTAATCGGTTACGGCGTTCAGGGCCCAGGCCAATCCCTTAATTTGCGCGATAATGGATTCAACGTGATCGTTGGTCAGCGCAAGGGTGGCAAAACTTGGGACAAAGCCATCGCCGATGGTTGGGTTCCCGGTGAAACATTGTTTGAAATCGAAGAAGCCTGTGAACGTGCCACTGTCATTCAGTACCTGTTGTCCGATGCCGCTCAAATCGAAGTTTGGCCGCGCATCCAACCTTACCTGACTGCAGGCAAGGCATTGTATTTCTCACACGGTTTCGCCATCACTTACAAGGAGCGCACCAACATTGTTCCTCCTAAGGATGTGGATGTCATCCTGGTTGCCCCAAAGGGTTCAGGTACGTCTTTGCGCACCATGTTCCTCGAAGGTCGTGGTTTGAATTCTTCCTACGCTATTTTCCAGGATGCTACAGGTCGTGCTTTTGATCGTGTGGTTGCGCTGGGTATCGGTGTTGGTTCCGGTTATTTGTTTGAAACCACCTTTAAACGTGAAGTGTATTCCGATTTGACTGGTGAACGTGGAACTCTGATGGGTGCCATCCAAGGTATTCTGTTGGCTCAGTACGAAGTTCTGCGCGCCAATGGCCATACGCCTTCCGAAGCATTCAACGAAACCGTTGAAGAACTGACGCAGTCTTTGATGCCTTTGTTCGCCAAGAACGGCATGGACTGGATGTATGCCAACTGTTCCACTACCGCTCAACGTGGTGCTTTGGACTGGATGGGTCCTTTCCACGATGCTTCCAAGCCGGTTTTCGAAAAACTGTATGCTGAAGTAGCTTGCGGAAACGAAGCTCAACGTTCCATCGATTCCAATTCCAAAGTGGATTACCGTGAAAAGCTGGAAGTTGAACTGAAGGCATTGCGCGAAAGCGAAATGTGGCGTACTGGTGCTGTTGTACGCAAACTACGTCCTGAGAATAATTAATTTTTTCTGTTGAAAGTATAATAAGCGTCCTTCGGGGCGCTTATTTGCGTTTTGGGGTGTATATTTGAACGTATGCAAATTAAAGCGAAATATCAGAAGGCGTTAAAGGAACAGCGGGTGCAATGCTTGCTGTGTCCGCATTATTGTGAGTTGAAAGAGGCACCATCGGAAGTTCCAGCTTATGAATTGATGCCGGAGGCTATTATTGAACTCGCGCAAAAAGAGGGAACGGAAAGCATTGCCTTCATCTATATCGAACCGACTGTTTGTTTTGAATACATGCTGGAAACGGCAAAAGATGCCGGTATACGGTTTGTGTATTCTGGAAATATGCCAGATACAAGTGGAGAGAACACGCAATGTCCTACGTGCAGAAAAACAGTGATCGGGAGGGTCGGTTATCGCATTCTAAGCCATGCCATAGCCGGCAACCGTTGCCAGTTTTGTGGCACAGTCATACCTGGTCGATTCTGTTAAGTATTCACATTGCGACTTCTATCTTAATAAGAATTATTTCTAATATGAATGAAGTTTGCCGGAAAAAATTATCTTTGCTTTTGATTTAATGAATTTGGAAATAGTAATAGTAAGGAACAAGTATAATAGAAGGAATAATGAGATACCTGACAAAATTCATTTTGCCACTTATATTTATTATTGTTTTTGCGGGATTCGTAAGTGATTCTGTTTTTTCAAATGAATCTGTAAAGGAGGACTTTGATCAGAATATGACAAGCTCCTACCAACCAGTTTTACCTAAAGTTTTTAAGAAAGTTGGAATCCTTTCATCCAGGTATTCTCTTTTGGAAATGGATTCTATTCATGGTGTAGTTGTTGATTCCGTTCAACACATACCGATATCAGATGTGAATATTTTTTGTTTTGACAAGGTAAATGCGCTAGTTGCTTCATCTGTAAGTGATGTGAATGGTGCATTTAAACTCATCGTTCCGAAGGAATCTTATTCAATCTTGGTGACAAAAATTGCTTATTACCCTTTAAAGATGAAAAGCATTATGATGGAATCTTCATATTCATCATTAACGTTTTGCCTCCAACCGGTTTCAACCTATGCCGGAAGCGCTCAATTTTTTGAAGGTGAATTGGCAGAAGGAAATTTGAACGATGTTACATTGATGAATAGTAAAATTGCAATCAAAATTGAGTCTGTGCTTAAAAAGAAGCCGTCGTCCACATCGGAAGATGGTAATCCAATTGATTTTTGTGCAGTTGGCAGAACAGATGGGTTTGATTGGATAAATCTTCCCTTGATCAGTAGGTCGAAATTATTGGGAAAAAATGGTTTTACGCAGACGGATAACATTCATGTTGATTATGCATTTGTTAAGATACTTCAATCATCACCCGATAGTTCCGTCGTAAGAACTCAGGGAAAAAGTATTGAATTGCCTTTGTTTGTGTCGAATTTATACACCATTTTTCCAAATAAAGACTGGTTAAGAGTTACAAGTTCCCTATACAATACCAGTTTTGATACCGTTCGATGCTGGGTTGGTGATGCTATGGATAACGACGAAGATGGTCAAACATCCATTTTCCCTAACTCCAACTCTTCGGTTCAAATGGTTGTCAATAGGGATATTTCTTTGCAAGAGTTTCATCCTGCGCTTCCTTGGATGGGGTGTTTTGGAGCATCAGACCAAGTTTTTGGTTTATTTTACGAAGGAAATAGTGCAAATGATTTCGAGGTGTCGGCAAATACCTATCGAATTGTTTCTCAAAAGCAAATAGCGATACCTCCTCACGAAATGTTTTCTTTTACCAGGAAGCTTTCTGCTGTTGCTGTCACACCAAATGAATCAAAGCTGCAAGCAATCAGTAGAATATATGCGGATATTTCTGATCCAGACAGAATAGAGACAAGTATTTCTACCGCTAAAAATGTATTGAGTGTTGGATCAAAATTAACTGCAACCGTCACGTTGAAGAACCTTTCCAAACTTTATGGCTACAGTCAGGTTCTTGTAATTATTAAACCTCCCATTTCGATTTCGACGTCAACGGACACTATAATCGTGCCCACAATATCCCGAAATCAGATTATTAATGTCAACTTTAACTTAACATGCCTTGAGGGTTCTGGAAATTGTTTGATCAATGTGGAAACCAAAACAATGTCCAAATTTATGTCAAGTTCTGTTCTTCGTCTGTTTGTTTCTGGGATTGGCTGGTATTCAGGAGACAATCATACGCATTCTACATTTAGTGATGGGCACAACACGATTGAACAAAATGTAAATGGGGCTAAGTTGAGAGGGTTATCGTTTATGAATTGTACCGATCACAATACCGTTTCACAAAAATCTTCGGTATTAAGTTGTAAATCAAGTGACTTTTTGCCGTTTGTAGGGAGTGAAGTAACAACATTTGCTGGTCATGGTCTTTCCTTATTTTGTGATGAATTTGTCCCTTGGGATTCCCTTAGGGAGTCAACAATAGCAGATGCGCAGAAGATCATAGACAATATTAACAAGTCGAAGAATGGAACAGCCATCTCGGTAATTGCCCACCCCTATTTCTTTGGACTTTCATGGAAATGGACGGATGTTGTTAACATGAAGGGGTATGAAGTTTTCAACGGATTCAATCCCTATCGATCTTTACAAACATACCGTTCTTTTCAATTATGGGATCATAAATTGAGTTCTGGCGTCCGAGTGTATGGTTTTGCCGATTCCGACGCCCACATCAAAGAAATGGTTGGAAGGCTTAGGGTGTGCGTCTTGGCTAAGGATTTTAATGAACATGAGATCTACGATGCAATAAATTGTGGACGATTCTATGGTTCGAATGGACCTGATTTAAGGTTTTCTATTGATTCGGTCCAAATGGGAGATTCTCTTTCCGTCCTTTTCAAGAAAAAGGTTACGATTTCTTTAACTGCCTATTCATGTGATGGCTTGGATTCTATCCGATTGATAAAAAACGGACAGTTGTTCAAGTCGTTAAAATATTCAACATACAAAAGAAAAGCCGAAATCAAAATTATTGACGAAGTCGTTCCTGGAGACTATTATCGGATGGAAGTAAACGATAAACTGGATCAAATTGCTTTTTCAAACCCAATTTTCATTACCTATGGTGAGACAAAAACTCAAGGTGGAGTTTACCAAATAATCATTAAAGATACCACGGATGCCATTCAGCACCATGAAAACTTCCTTTATCCAAACCCGGCAGCGGAAGTCGTAACGGTTAAATTTGACGTAAATACAAGTGGAACATTGAGAATCTTTGATGAGAATGGAATTGTTCGTTATTCAGAAGCCATCTTGAACAAAAAGGAACACGAAATAAACATTCAGTTCCTTCCAAAAGGATTGTATTATTTGCAAATAAATAAAATAAGCTTGAAGTTGATGATTCGTTGATGTTTGAATGAGTGTTCCTTATTTAACGCTTCTCCGCGAAAATAACTGCTGTAAAAATATACACATCCGCCATTTTATAGCCGTCCCAAGGGAGGCCAGCCTTATCCTGTGAGCAGTGGCCTAGAAACTCTTCAAGTGTCCAACCCGTTTCGGTGGCTACTTGTGGTAGAAATACGCCCGAGTTGTGTCCTTGCTGAATCAATATGCCGTGTTCCCCTAGAACAATTTCGGAAATGTCGGCGATTTTGTGCATCGGCGAAAGGACCGAAATTTCGATGGTGATGTTAGCCAGTTCTTCGGGGGCAACGGGGTAGAAACGGGGATCGTGCATGGCAGCTGAAATGGCCATTTCCTCCACCATTTTGTACAACGGGTAGTCACCAATTAAGTGGCCGATGCAACCACGTAGACGACCGTTTTCATGCAAGGTCACGAAGGCGCCGCAACGGGAGCGCAGCGTGTCGGAAAAATCGTCGGAGTTGGGTTGCTGATAGGGTGTGTAGTGCACTTTGCTTTCGATGGTGCGGCGTGCCAAGGCTAGAAGGTCTTCCCGGTCTTGAGTGGTCAATTCGAGTTCCATGGTTTGAATACTTTATTTTGAACATACAACGATACCCCAATAACCGACTACGCGTTCGGTATCTTCATAATGAGGTGTGTCACCGGAATTTCGGTACAAGACGGCGTGGTATTCGAGAGATGGGTCGTTTTGAGTCATATACATCAGCGTCAAAACAGAAGTCCATCCGCAGAGGCTGGTAACCAAACCTGGCACTTTTTCCAGAACGTGTGAACGAAGGGTTTTCCGTAATTCACTGGGATCATTGGTGAGAATGGCGTTTTTTGTTTCGTTATCCAGCTTCCTGGCATCGGTGTAATCCGGATAATGGCAGAAATCACTGCTGATGATGAACATGTTCTTCTCAATAAAGAACGGTTTAAGCACTTGAGCCATCGCTTCGCAAAGATTGTGGTCGGGTGCGCCCAAAATAATGGGAACGACACTGTAGTCGCAGTCGAGGACGTAGTTCAGGAGGGGAAGTTGAACTTCCAAGCTGTGCTCGTGGAGATGGGGGCGGGGATTGTCGTTGAAAAGTTCGGGATGATCTTCGACCAAATGCTGCCCCAAATTGGTATCCACCTTGACTCTGCCGAAAGGCATCATATAATCACCATCGCAATAGATCGATGCTCCGTGTAGGTTTTCATGATGCGAGGAAGCAAGGATGAATACATGTCGGAAATTTTGCTCCGGGTCGATTTGGTTGAAGGTAGATGCGGCTACCGCTCCCGAAAAAAGGTAACCTGCGTGAGGACTGATGATGGCTCGTACGTTTTTAAAGTGTCTGGGTTCTGCCGCTGCAAAAAGCTTTTGGAGCTCATGTTGCAGTTTGTCCGGCTGTACAGGATAAAACTGACCTGCCACTGCCGGTTGTCTGTCGATGATTTCCGGACTGTTTTTCATTGGTGGAGTTGTTTGGTATCTCTAACAAATATAGTCACGAATCGGTCGGAATGTTCCAACAATGTTTCATTTCTATTCCTGTCACAACTCTTTCGCTTTCGTGAAACAAGAATGTAACATTCAGGCGGTTACTTTGCGTCAGAAATTAAAAATCAAAAACGAAGATTCCTATGAAAACGAAAAAAAGTACGCTATTAACCGCTGCTCTGGTAGCTCTTTCGCTGAGTTCTCCTGTTCTGGCACAAGATCAAGTTGGAACGGTCAGTTATTCCGATGTGGAACAATTGCAAGCGGACAATGCACTGGCTAAAAAGCTCAAGATAACAGGATACATTCAGACGCAATTTCAAAAAGCCGACACGGCTGGCATTTCCAGTTTTGCAGGTGGTGATTTTGGATCTGGCATCGACAACAGAATTGCCGTCCGTCGTGGCCGCATCAAATTTCTATATGATAATGAAAATGCGCAAGCTGTTGTTCAGTTTGACATTACAGAAAAAGGATTGGCCATCAAAGATGCTTTCGTGACTGTTCTTGAACCATGGCTGAACACTGTGTCGTTGACCGGTGGTGTGTTCGACCGTCCGTTCGGTTATGAAATTTCCTATTCTTCAAGCGCTCGTGAAACACCGGAACGTTCACGTATTTTCCAAACGTTGTTCCCGGGTGAACGCGATTTGGGCGGACGTTTGTCTTTGCAGGCTCCTAAAACTTCAATTTGGAACTTCCTACGTTTGGATCTTGGTTTGATTGATGGTAACGGTACCAATGTTGAAACTGACAAGTACAAGGATTTCGTTGGTCATATTTCGGCCTCAAAGTCTTCCGCAGACGAAAAGTTCAAATGGGGAGTGGGTGCCTCCTATTATAAAGGTGGCTTTGCTTACACCACTACCAATCTTTATAAAATGAAAACAACCGGTGCTGATAAAGGTTTTGTTCTTGAAACTGTGAAAAAAGGTGATCAATCATTGCGCCAGTATCTTGGTTTGGATGCTCAATTGAGCTACGATTGGGCACTTGGTATCACGCAGTTCCGTGCAGAATATCTGATGGGTACGCAACCGGGCACCTCTTCCAGTTCATCGAGCTTGACCGCTGCCAATGTAAGCGCCGTATCTAAAGCAAATCTTACTACTGGTGCTGTCACGAGCAGTAACGATGGTAAAGACGTATACAGCCGTCCTTTTGCCGGATATTATGCTTACTTGATTCAAAACATTTTGGAAACACCGCTTCAAGCCGTAGTCAAATACGATGTTTATGACCCGAACACGATGGTTTCCGGAAATGAAATTGCTAAGGCTGTAACGACTGGTGTAAAGACCAGTGCAACTGATGTGAAGTATTCGACCTTAGGTCTTGGCTTAAACTATCGTTGGAGCAGCAATGTTAAATTCATGGCATACTACGACTTCGTACGCAACGAAACGACTTCCAATATTGTAAATGCAAGTACATTGGCCGATTTGTCACACGATCGCAAGGACAACGTGTTCACCTTTCGTGTACAATACAAATTCTAAGTTTTCACGCAGGTGTCAACGACCTGTAACAACATTGTAATATTCATTAAGTTCCTTTGATAACGAAATAAATACAAAGATTATGAAAAAGAGTTTAATCGCTATGGGTTTGGTTGTCAGCATGATGCTGCCGTCCGTGATGAGCGCCCAAAAAGTTGTTTGCAAGATTAAAGGCAGTGATACGTGTCTGCCTCTTTCACAAAAATTTGCCGAAGTCTATGGCAACAAAAATGCAGGTTCAGGTATCTCGGTCGTTGGTGGTGGTTCAGGCGTTGGTTTGGCAGCACTAATTAGCGGTACCACGGACATCGCACAATCTTCCCGTAAGATGAAGATTGATGAAAAACTAAAAATCCAGGAAACGGGTAAGGCTGTCAAGGAAGTTATTATCGCCTATGACGCCCTGAGTGTAATCGTGAATCCCTCCAATCCCGTCGACAAACTGACTCGTGAACAGCTGGAAGGTATTTTCACCGGTAAAATCAGCAACTGGAAACAAGTGGGTGGTCAAGATTTGAAGATCATCGTTTATTCCCGCGAAACCAGTTCAGGCACCTATGAGTTTTTCAAGGAAAATGTTCTGAAGAAAAAGAATTTTGCAACCAATGCTTTGTTGATGCCTGCCACGGGTGCCATTGTACAGTCGGTCAGTCAAACGAAGGGCGCCATCGGTTATGTAGGTTTGGCTTACGTTGAGAAGGATGTGAAAGCGTTGCAAGTGTCATTTGATGGCGGAAAAAAATACATTGCACCTAATGTCGAAAATGCTAAATCGAAAGTGTATCCCATCACCAGACCGTTATATTATTACTACCTGACCAGCAAAGATGCAGCTTTCAAACCGCTCATCAATTTCATCCTCTCATCCGAAGGACAGAAGATTGTATTGGCTGAAGGTTTTGTTCCGCTCGTATAAAATTTCGTATAAAAGCCACGTATGAAAGTCCGTAAAATAGTCGAAAAATTCACGGAAGGTATCTTATTCACAAGCAGTACGGTGACGACAATCGCCGTACTGTTTATCGTTTACTTTCTGTTCAAATCGGGCATAGGTCTCTTTTCCGAAAGCCCGGTCGAACAGGGGTATACATTGGCAGTGAATACTTCCAATCCGGTCGGAACTCTTGATGCCAAGCAGATCAAGGCTATTTTCAACGGTGACATTACCAATTGGAAAGAAGTTGGTGGCAAGGATCAGGACATTCAACTTTTTACGTTGGATGAACTTTCATCGAATTACACTGAAGAGCAGCTGGGTGCCAATTTTGAACACATCCCTGCTTGTGTGAACGACTTCGTATCTAAAAATACAAACGTTTTCGCTTTTTTTGACAGCAAGCAATATCCTGCCAACTTTCAAGGAAGGAAAGTGAAAGTGCCAAAAATCGGTGTCTGGGATTTTCTGACCGGGCGCGAATGGTATCCGACGTCGGTACCAGTCTCTCGTTTCGGCGTACTACCATTGATACTCGGGACCTTGCTAGTCACCTTCATCGCCATTCTTTTTGCCCTGCCCATCGGTCTGATAACGGCCATTTATATGGCTGAAATCGCCAGTGAACGTATGCGCAAGATTATGAAACCGGTCATTGAATTATTGGCGGGCATACCGTCTGTCGTTTATGGCTTCTTTGGATTGGTGGTCCTTGTTCCTGCTATTCAAAAGATTTTCAACTTACCTGTGGGTGAAACTGCCCTGGCCGGAAGCATTATTTTGGCCATTATGGCATTGCCGACCATCATCACCATTTCGGAAGACTCCATCCGGTCAGCACCCGTTGCTTTGAAAGAAGCAAGTTTGGCGTTGGGAGCCTCCCATTGGCAGTCATTAAGGTTGGTGGTCATACCCTATGCCAAGTCTGGCATTCTCGCAGCTTTCATTTTAGGTATCGGTCGCGCCATCGGAGAAACAATGGCCGTATTGATGGTCACGGGGAACGCTGCTGTGATGCCACATAGCATTCTTGAACCAGTCCGCACCATTCCGGCAACTATAGCTGCCGAACTCGGCGAGGCACCTTTCGGTGGAACGCACTTTAAAGCTTTGTTTGCACTGGGCATTATCCTGTTCATAATCACTTTCATTTTCAACTCCTTGGTTGAACTGATCAAATCGAAAAACAATAAATGAACAAAATACGTGGTAAACAATTGAGTCAAACACTGGCATTCGGTTCCTTCCGACTGATCAGCTTTTCTGTCGTGGGCATCTTGTTTCTCATCTTAGGTTTTATTGTCATTCGGGGCATTTCAGTCATCAGTTGGGATTTCCTGACAAAAATGCCGACGGAAGGTATGACTTCAGGTGGAATTCTTCCCGCCATTGTCGGAACACTTTGTTTGGTGTCCGGTAGTATGATTGTTGCATTCCCCGTAGGAGTGCTTTCGGGCATCTACATCAATGAATATTTGAAGGAATCCTGGTTCAAGAAACTGGTTCGCTCCATGACCAATAATTTGGCTGGAGTACCCTCCATTGTTTTTGGCTTGTTCGGGATGGCTTTGTTTGTCAATGAACTGAAATTTGGAGACAGCATCATCGCTGGTTCATTAACCTTGAGTTTGATGGTGTTGCCCATCATCATCCGAACGACAGAAGAAGCCCTCAAGTCGGTGGACGATTCCATGCGCATTGGTAGTTACGCCTTGGGTGCTACGAAATTGCAGACTATCCGCAAGGTCGTGTTGCCCATTTGTTATCCGAATATCGTAACTGGCCTCATCCTTTCTGTTAGCCGCGTATCGGGTGAAACCGCTCCCATTTTGTTCACGGCAGCCACCTACTTCCTGGATCGCCTTCCGCACAGTATTTTCGACCAAGTCATGGCTTTGCCCTATCACTTGTATGTGCTTACAACTAGCGGTACAGATATGGAAAAGGCTAAACCGATGGCTTATGGAACGGCACTCGTGCTTATTATTATCGTATTATTGGTTAACTTACTGGCCAATTCGGCCCGTCGCTATTTCAACAACAAACTCAAATAATCCGTCATGTCCAACCTCAAAGTAGAAGCAATCGACTTCAATTTATATTACGGTGAATACCAAGCGCTGAAGCACATCAACTTTCAGGCGGAAGAAAACACCATCACGGCCTTTATTGGTCCGTCGGGTTGTGGGAAGTCAACCTTGCTGCGTTCCTTTAACCGAATGAACGACCTGATACCGGGTGTTCGTACGGAGGGTGAAACACGGGTGAACGGTCTGAACGTCTATGATAAGTCCGTGGCTGTGGACATACTTCGCAAACAAGTGGGCATGGTATTCCAAAAACCGAATCCGTTTCCCAAAAGTATTTTTGAAAACGTGGCTTATGGCTTGCGGGTGGATGGGGTACGTGACAAGCACCTCATTGAGGAAAAAGTGGTGAGTTCGTTGCAACAAGCCGCACTTTGGGATGAGGTAAAGGATAAGCTTAAAAAATCGGCCAACGCACTTTCCGGTGGTCAGCAACAACGGCTGTGCATAGCCAGGGCTTTGGCCATTGAGCCTTCGGTGATTTTGATGGACGAACCTGCATCGGCGCTCGACCCGATTTCAACTTCCAAGATTGAAGAATTGATTTATGAGTTGAAGCAACACTATACCATCATCATCGTAACCCACAACATGCAGCAGGCCGCCCGTGTGAGCGACCGTACAGCCTTTTTCTATTTGGGCGAATTGGTTGAATGTGATGAAACAAAGACCATTTTTACGAATCCGAAAAGCCTTCAGACGCAAAATTACATCACTGGTAAATTCGGTTGATCAGTTTTTGCTTTTACTTTCTTTTTTGGCTGCCTTAGCTGCACGTTTTTCTTTCAAGGTTTTTTCCGGTTCTTTTTTGCCTGATTTTTCCTTTTGTTCCATTCCTTTTGCCATAGTTGTAAGAGTATTTAAGTGATTGTTACTTCTGTAAAATTATACATAAAAAGGAACAATGATACCCGAATGTAGGCAATTATTGAGAAAAACTTTTAAATAGGCTTGTCCTTGTAGTCTTCGATGGTTATTCTGGCCATCAGGTAACTCAAGGTTGATTCGGCACCTTGATTCAAGTTGACATTGTATTCTTCCAATCCATCGTAACAGCCGCCAGTACTGGGATTGTATACGATTTGATGAAGACGGTTTTCACCCAGGAACCAATTGAATGCTGTGATGATTTTTAATCGGTATTCTTCTTTCTTGAAAACATTGAAGAATGCGTTAAGCGTCATAATCGTGTAGGCTACATCAATGGGTTGTTCGCCAAAGGGTTCTGCATATTCTCCTTTCAGTAGCCATTTCCTGTTGGAGATAACTTCAATGCCATTTTTATTGAAAGTCTTTGAAAGTAGGAACTGAAGCGAGTTGACAGCTGTTTCTTCATAAGCTTTATTACCTGTAATTAGCCAAGCATATAGCATAGCTTCAGGCAATATGCTGTTGGCGTACGTCAAGTAACTTTCAAACCATTGCCAATCCTTGCTGGATTCGCTTTTGTACATCTGAAACAAACGGTCGGATAATAAGACAAGCATTTCCAACACATCGGGTTTTGGAGTGGCATTTTGATAATAGAAAAGACCTTTAATGGCAAAAGCCATTGCTCGAGTAGAATGAATACCAGCCATGTTGTGCATGGATCGTTCAAAAAGTAAAGCTGCTTTGAACCTGATTTCGTCCGGTAATAGTTCTTTCAAGGAGAGGATGTAGCCCAAAGCCCAGATGGCTCTTCCATTGGAGTCATCGAGATTGGTGATGACGTTCTGACTGGTAAAGCGTTTGACTTTATCCATATAATTTAGGAAATTACCCTTAGGTTGTTGGCACTTTTGTATGAAATCGAGGTACTTTGTAATTTTCTCGATGCAATCGGTGTCACCCTTCGATTTGTACAACATTGCCATGGCAATGAGTGCTCTGGCATTGTCATCCAGTGTATATCCCGAACTCAAGTCGGGTTGATTTACAATGGAAAACTGTATCAATCCTACCTCTGTAGTCATTTCTTCCAGATGATCCAATTTGATGATGGGATAATTATATTGCAAATGGATGGTACCCTTGGCTATCTTCTCAAACAATAAGGCATGGGCGACGGCTGAATTTTCCCATGCGGTGGAAACAGTCTTTTGTAAGGTGTTGGTACTCATCGATGTCCGTAACTCATCGTCGCTCAATAAGCGAATAACAGAATCTGCCAATTGGACATGGTTCTGAAAATCAAAGATGATGCCCGTCTCTTGCGTCAAAACCTCCAAAGCGTGAGGAATGGGTGTGGATATGATGGGGCAAGCACAACTCATGGCATAAACGAAGGTGCCACTAACAGCTTGATTTGGGTCGTTCGTCGTAAATAAATAGATGTCTGCCAGTTGGAGGTAATCCAGAAGTTCCGTCAAGGATAAGTAACGGTTTATGAAAGCAACGTGGTTTTGAAGTCCAAGGTCAATCACCTTTTTTTCCAGTAGCTCCCTATATACTTCACCCTCTTCTTTCACAACCTCAGGATGGGTTTTGCCCAAAATTAAAAATTTAGCTTCAGGACATTTCTTGATGATGGCTGGCATGGCATCCAGTGTGGTCTCAATGCTCTTGCCTGAACTCAATAAGCCAAAGGTGGTCAGAACCTTGCGGCCGGTCAATCCGTAATTCACCTTAAGTGCTTCTTTGTTGGTATGATGCACCAAGTGCGTACCATGTGCAATCACATTGATTTTGTCTTCCTCAACACCGTAATCTTTGATCAGGATTTTTGCAGAAGTCTTGGTCATAACGACTATGGATTCGCAAATTTCCGAAATTCGAAGAATGTTCGCTTTCATATTTTCGTCCGGATTGGGTAAAACCGTGTGAAATACAGTAACAACCGGTTTTTTTACGAGTTCAATAAAATCCTGGAACGTTTGTTTCTGATGCTTGAAAAATCCGAATTCGTGCTGAATCAAAACAATCTTGATCTGTTCATCTTTATTGATGGCTGCAGCCAACGTAGCATATCCGTCGGGAAGAGATGTTTTGAGTACATACTTCACTTTACTGGGATAGGAATAATTGAAATCACTGGATTCCAATGCACAGACCTTGATGGACAAGGAATGGCTGAACTTATTGTTCAGGGCTGCTATCAAATCTTGCGAATAGGTGGCGATGCCGCATTCTCTGGGTGGGTAGGATGTTATGAACAAGATTTCAGCCTTATCCTGGCTTTTATTGGTTGGAGCTATACGTTGCTCCAAAACGGAGATACTGTAATGTTGAATTTTTTCTTCCACACCCGTGGGCCCAGTGTAATGGTTTAAACCGGTTCTGGATCTATTGTAAGCCATTCGATTTTTCATCTTTGATTTTATAAGATATTAATTCAGCGATTAATCCAGAGAAACTCATGGATGCACAAGCAATATGCGTGTCTGCAGCACCATAATAAATGTACAGGGTGTCTCCAAAAATGGCTGTTCCAGTGGGAAAGACAACATTGTTTACTTCACCTTTGCGTTCCCATTCAAAACCTGGCGAAAATAAGGCGTATGGCAAGCGTGCGATTGTCTTGGAGGGGTCCTCCAAGTCGAGCATGACTGCTGCACAAGCAGAATAAACCAAACCATAGTCTGTTTCTTGCGCTCCGTGATAGATGAGTAACCAACCTTCAGGAGTTTCAATGGGGGGACAACCACTCCCGATGTAACTCGACTCATGTTCATAAATGGGATCCATCACGATGTGATCTTGAAAATTCATGAAGTAGTCTTTCCAGAACTCTTTGGTCAGATTTCTCAAACTCTTGACCGAGACGAGTTGAATGCCTGGCCTGATCCGATGAAGAAACACCAGGTTGCCATTTATCCTACGTGGGAAAAAAACAAAATTCTTATCCCAAAGGAGCATTTTCTGCTCGAGGTCCGATTCCTTATAATAGAAATTATGGTTGGTGTAGTAGTTCTCATTGACCTTGCCTGCCGATTCAACCAGGGAAACAAAACGGGCGTAGGTGATGGGTGGGGCTATAAGTCCTTTTTTCTTGAAATGGATCAAATCTTTGGAGGTGGCCAAGGCTCCACGGGCATTGGTTCCGTCGTAAGCAGTATAGGTCAGGTAATATAACCTGCCAATCTTGACAATACGAGCATCTTCCACACCTTGCGATTCATAGAGGTAGTCTGGACTGATGATGGGTTTTGTCCAACGTTCTTCGATGGTGAGCGGTCCAGCTAATCGGCAATATCCTATGGTAGAACGGTTTCCTGTCTGAACAGCACGGTAATACATGTGAACACTTTCGCCTTCACGTATTACCGCTGGGTTTAGAACCGCTTCATTCTCGAATTCCAAATCTGTTCTGGATAACAGGATGCCTTCTTTTTTTACTTCAATCATGTGGTCTATTTTCCTTTTGGAATAAATGAAACTTCAATAGCTGATTCTTTGTTTTTCCCATCGCGCTTGGCAACTTTGGCTGTTCGCTTCTCTTTCAGGGATTTTTCCGGTGTTTTTTTACCAGATTTCTCGTGTTGTTCCTTTTCTTTAGACATGATGTTTGAAATTTAGAAGTGAATTTCTTTAAAAGATGTAACGGACAGATAATGCACCGCCATCGTACCAAAAGCCTGTGTAACCAATTAAGTTCAATTCAGGTTTCCAGTCAAGACTTATATTGACAGGCAGGAACATGAAACTATATTCCAGACCGAGGATTCCATCCAGACCGATGGTGGTATACTGGGTACCTATCGTTCCCCAATTGGTATTGTCACCATTCCAAAAACCGACGTGTCCACCAAATCCGATGTAACTGCTGAGCCTTTCCATTCCAGGAAAATTGTTTTGGATTTCGTAAAGTCCAGTTAATTCAATTCCATCCCATCTGCTGGTGATCAATCCTTCAAAAGCTGTATTTTGGCTGGTGAAATGTTTGATGGTCAATCCATTGTAAAGCCCGCCGCGGACACCGATTCCAGTCGTGTAATTCTGTGCGAAAACCGTAGATGTCAAGCAAAACATCAGGGAAAGAAGCATAGTTTTTGTTTTCATTTTTTAAGATTTGTTAAATGTTTAATAGGATAAAGATAATGGTCTTACTTTTCGATAATGTTACATGTTTTTGCGTTTGAATTACATGATTCACACTTCTTCAGATCTTCTTTCCGTTGATAAGTCTCAATATAACTGCAATCAATGCGATGACCAGCAAAATGTGAATAACGTTTCCCAGACTCATTGCAAAGAATCCGATGGCCCAAGCTATCACCAATATGATAGCGATGACATACAATAAATTTCCCATAATAGTTGTGTTAATTATTAAATTCATTAGTGAAATGTGACAGAATATTAATTCCCATAGCCTCTGCCATGGGATCTGTTTGATTTGAAATATCCAAGCCGAACCTGGTCGTTTACGACGAGTGCGTACTCGTCGAATCTGGAATTTAGTGGATAGCCTGCGTTATAGACTTTGCCGTAACCGGTAAAGTTTATGGCATAGATGAAGATGTCAAGGCCTCCTAATCCGAATCGTCCGTTTGATGAGAAAAACAAGATATGTCCATCTTCCTTGAAACAAGGATAAAGTTCATCCCCCTCGGTATTGACTTTCAGACTTTTGTTATGCTTCAAAGAGACAATCGTGTAGTTCCCGTTGTCGAGCAAGAGGTTCTTCTGTTCGGAGCGGTACTGGTTGTAATCTTTGGCGCGCAAATCGTTGGGCTTTGTTGAAGCAAATCGGATCATCCATTTATCGGATGCTTCATACATACCATTGGATTTTAATTCCATGTACGTTTTGAAACACGCTTCCGATGTTGCTATATCGGAAGTATGTTTTTGAGCGAATAAACTGAAACTAATCCCTGCGAGTAGGATGACGAAAAGTGACTTTTTCAATTTGAATTATCGATTATTTTCCAGTCTGTTTATTCTCAATTGTTGATTACCCTGATTGTCTGATTTTCCATTGTCACGAACCATGACTGGGTTAAATTTCTTGCCTGTCGCTTTTTGAACATCCCCCCTCGAAGGTCCTGATATATAACTTTTGTGTTGATCATTATCGACACTAACCCTTCGGATAACACTCGAACTTTGTAAAATAGTACTTCGACTATTGTCACTGATGATGTAGTTTCTCAGATTGGGTCTATTAAAATCTCTTTCTCTGACAAAAATCCAATGATCGTTCGGATTGTTGTATTCGCGGCCAAAGCTGATGTTGATGGTGAGACCCGAACCCAGGGGCGCCCATCCGTAATAACCATCGTAATGCCTCCAACTCACCCAAGAAGGTCCCCATTCATAACCTGGAATCCAAATCCATCCATAACGGTTGTTGTAATCCCACCGTCCATAATGAAAGGGTGCCCAACCCCAATCGTAATCGGAGACCCAAGCCCAACCATAGTTTGAAAGGTCCCAATGACCACTTGTAGAGTAAGGTACGAAATCGGAACCTGCATCAGGAAGCCATACTTTACCCAATCCGGGGTAGTCGATCCACTGTCCGTAAGGGCTTAAGTCATTGTAAAAAACATTGAAACTGACATAGTCCCCTTGGGCCTTAGTGCGTTCTGAACACATAAGAGATAGGAATACGCTGAAAAGAAGGATCCCCGTGACATGTGTGATGGACTTCATAAATGTTGATATTTAACTCATTTAATAATCGTATCTGTTCTTATCTCATCAAAAAAAGGCGTTCTTTTTTGTTCTACGCAAGAAACGGCGTAGAGGTAAAGCGCAGCACTCCAGGTTTGCCAATCTTGCCCCATTGGTTCTCCATCCTGTGATTTTATCCATTCGTTGAAGCCAAAGGGGAGGTTCTGGTCATGTGACTTTCGGATGCATCGCGTCAATTCGACCAATTTCTCTTCTGCTAATGAGAATCGCTTGGTAGCAACAAGCGCAGCAACATAGAATCCTTCAATAAATGGCCAAATGCCACCATTGTGGTATTCACCGGGTTTGTTGAAAAGAGAATACCGTGGTAACCAATCGGGATCTTCCGGTTTAATAAACGGAAAGAAATTTGGTGGTAAATCGACAGCCAAATCACCGCTTCGTTTCATTTCTGAACACTCTTCCTCAATCCATGAGACCATCTCATCCGCGCGTGTCGGTGATGCAAGTCCAGAAAGGATGGCTAAACTATTGCCCAATAAATCAAAGCGTTCGCTGCTGTGAATCTTGTATGACCAAAATGCGAAATAGGGCTTGTGCTTTACAACCAGACCTTCGTGAACATGTTTGTGACTGACACCAGCAGTGATGGTAAATCGATTCATGTCATGGCGCATCTTATCAGCTTTTTCATGTTTCCCCAGTATTCGAAGATAAGAATAAGCTAAGGCGTTGACATACAACCCGTAACCTGTAACCCATTGCTCATCACGCCAATCACTGGTGGGTTGCTGTGCAATCAGGTTACGATCGGATGGACTTTGGTATTCCATCCATGTCAACGCTTTTTCGACCGCTTCATTTAAAAATTCGTTTTCGCCGGATACTTTTCTGAAAATTCCGACTGCCAACAAAAATAGAGGTGTCGTATCGCTTGCACCACGATCTTCCTTGTCATGCACCAATGAAGGAATATGACCATGTTCAGTCTGGTTTTTGGCTAAGGTTTCCAACGTTTTCCGAATGCTGTGAATCAGCAATTGGTTATCAGAAACGGCAATACCAAGAATGGATAACATCAGGTCTCTGGTGTAAGGTTCGGGATAACCCCAGCCGGCAGTCCTCGGCAATCCCTGAAAAGGCCCATGGGAATTATGAATCAAAACCTCCACGGCAGCCTTTTTTGCACGTTCGACTTCAAGTCTGTCTTCGGTATGCATTTTTTCACCTATTAATGGATGTTCATTTTTTTGTTCATGATCTCGACAAATCGTTTGGCTACGACTCGGTAGTCAAAATTGGCAACAACCCTTTCTCGGCCAGCTTTTCCCATTTTTTCACGCAATTCGGAATTGGTCATCAAGGTCATCATCGATTTGGCAATGTCTTGAACATTGGCACGATAATCGACAACTCTTGGAACTTTGAAGGTGACTTTATGCTGTGCTTCGAAGCCGGATTCACTGCCTAACAGCACTTCATTGACAACAATGCGTTGGGCAACATTTGCCAGAAAGGCCGTTTCTCCATCGATCAGGGTATCGAGCATGCCCATTGCTTTTATACTGATGACGGGTTTTCCACAGGCTCCAGCTTCGACTTGAGGCATCCCAAATCCTTCCAGTCTGGACGGCGCGGCATATATATCACAAGCACCCATCAGGTAAGGCATAAAAGTACGAGAGATGGTATTGGTAGCGTATGTTACCTTTTTTTCTATACCCAAATGGCTCGCCATTTCCAGATCTTCTATATTTTGAAGTTTGGTTCGGGGCTGTGGCCATACTTTACATACATATTTGTAATCGGGTGCACTTTGATCAATGATGGCCAATGCTTGCATGACTTCCTGTGCACCTTTGGATGCTGCGTCACCTCCAACAGTCAAGATCATCAACTGTTCCGGAGTTATACCGAGTGATTTCCGTACTGCTTGAATCTTTGGGTCATCTTTCCGAAAGGGTTTAAAGGAATCCGTATCACAACCGACAGGTAGTACTTCGATTTTGTCACCATTGATGCCATCTCGAACATACATTTCCTTGACCCAATTCGAGGTGACCAATATCAATGGTAATTCATTCAGAACGTCTTGATAATTTGCAATGTAACCATCAGCGACCAACCATGGGACGGGTTGTAGGCCAAATCGTTGAGGATGCAGGACTAATTGGGGTACATGCCCCCAATAACCTACTCCAACTACGACATCTGGCTTAAACCAACGATAATACCATTCCTTTTCCTGTGCAGAATCAATATGAACAGCATGGGCATCGACACCCAATTCGAGGAGTCCATTGTATAGTAAATCCCCCTGTGTAGCCAAGCCACCAGGTGAGGGTGGGTAATCGTATAAAATCAGAACTTTCATAGTTGTTTTCGTAATAAGTTTTTAAAAATTAAGAATTTGCTCATTTTAATATCGTTCATGACGTATTCGATGGATTCCATCGCCAACCGGGGACTCGTAAATTCCCAGAAGGCTTCCGAACGAGGAATGGTTTTTTCTTCCCAGCTGTTCTTTTCAAATCCGTAAATTCTTGTGATGAGTTTGTACTTTTGAGTCCAAATGGATTGTGTCAGTACCAAGTGAATGGGAGCAGATAGTACTGCTTTCGATATGTTTGCTTTGTTGCAGTCGCTGTAGGCAAATGTCCAAAGCACTTTGGTTTTCAACTCTCCACGGTGCCACAAATTTATGACCGCTTTATTGACTTCTTCGTGACGGAGGTGTTTGGTATATTCACCAGTGATATTATGGGTGATGATGAGGTCGTAAGAAATCGGTGGCAGCAATTCCAAGATGGTTTTTTCAACAAGCTCCGGGTCCAATGGTATTTGATCAGGCCCATCATCCAAGTCGCCCATGATCCCTTCAGCACCTAATACTTTAAGTGCTTCATGAAATTTTGCTGAACGATCTTCATCACTCCCTCGACAGATGCAAACAACGAAACATTTCCAGTTGGGATGTCGCAAAATCGTTCCTCCTGCCCATAACGTTTCATCATCGGGGTGCGCAACAATGACAGCTACTGTTTTAACGGCTTGTGTATCTTCCATAATCGGGAATTACTCCGATCAGTACTCCGATGATATCTATTCATTCGGAGACTGATGGACTATTATTATTATTTTGAAACTTCAAATTCAACACGACGATTGCTCTGTCTACCTTGAGCAGTGGCATTTGATTCGGTAGGTTGTTCTTCGCCCATGCCAACGGCAAACAGATTTTTTGAAGGAATGCCTTTGAACAACAAATAATCTTTTACTACTCGTGCACGAGATTCAGATAAACGTTGATTCAATACGTTGGAACCGACATTATCGGTATGACCGATGACTCTGAGTTTGGTCCAGTAAGCGTTGTTGATCAGAATGCTTGAGACCTGATCCAAAATCTGAGTGGATGCTGGTGTCAATTCGTTCGAACCGGTTTTGAATTCAATGTTTTCGATGGAGACGATGACCCTGCCTTCTTTTTGGTTTTCAAGGCGTTTGATGTCAGCTTCCATATTCGATAATTTCTGCTGAAGTGCAGTATTCTGAGTTGATAAATCTTTCTGAATGTTTGTATTCTTGGCATTTTCTTCCATATTGTCAACCTTTTGTTTCAGGTTAGCATTTTGGGTAGCCAAGGCACTTTGAGCATTCGCATTTTGAGCAGCCAATGCATTCATTGCGGAAGTTTTGTTTGCGTCTTCCTGCATTCGGAGCATTTTTTGTTGCAGATCTGCATTTTCTTTTTCTTTAGCTCTTAGACGGTCCAATGTTTCTTGGGTATCGCCTTTAATTACGGTCGTGTTGTTGACGATAACTGGAACGGGCTTGGGTGAATATTCGCAAAGACTGATGTTGCGGGCATGTTTAATGGTATTTTTTGCGAACTTATAACGAACACCCATCGTGAACATCAGGGCTTCGTTGTTCCGGTTGGCTGTTGAAGAACCCATGTTCCGAGCTTGGTACTGACGATATTGGCCTTCAAAGCAAAAGTTGAAGTAATCGCTCAGCGTAAATTCGGCATTCAAACCTAGTTTGACAAGTGCAGCGGGAGGTGCTGTTGTGCTGGTGGAAACGTCTGCTCCAAAATCTCTGTCAAATTTGTAGAAAGCGACACCACCACCTACATCACCAAAAACATTCAAATTTCTCCAAAAGCCCGTTCTGAACGGTTGTAGCACATTGCTCAGGTTGACCGAACTGTATAGGATCGCATCGTGTGTATTGCCTTTAAGGTGTCCTTCGTACGTTGTGTAGGTGTATGGTCTGGTATAATCGCTGAACATATATTCCAACCCGAATCCATACATTGGATTGATGGTGTAATCAATATTGCCACCAATGCTCAAGTTGAATTTGTCATACAGGGATGGAGCGGGGGGCGACATCGTAAAATAATTTACACCGGTTTTAATACCGAAAGAGAAGTGCGTGACATCAATGTGTCCGCATTCGTTTGTAGCGGGGGCCACCGTCTCTACTGTCTCGGTTGTCTGTGTGGTCTTGGTTTCAACAGTTTGTACTTCTTGTGCCAAAACTCCATTTACGGCGCCGGCCAAGCACATGGATACTACTAAAAGATGTTTCATAGGGGTAATTTATCAGGTAAATAAATGGTTCAGATTGATAATCAAAAGTAGACCCATCAAGTGCGGAAAACTTTATACAATTAAACATTAGAATTGCATGATTCACACGTTGCACTTAATGTATGAAAAGTCGGTTTGTCTTTAAAAAAAAAACCGGCAGAATAAGTGCCGGTTTGTTCGTCTTGATGTTTTTGAAGGTCGTTCTCAGGTGTTCAACCCTGATTTTTTCAATATTTCCCCAAATTTATAAGGGTCTGAAATGTCAAGAATCGATAACAAACAATTTTGCTCATCTTCGATGACAATACCTTCCATATATACAGGGCCAAGCAGTTGATTGTCATATCCAAGCCATATTTTACAGCTTTGCTTGGTGTTGCTTTTAAACATTTGCCAGAAAAATTCGTTGAAGACCGGCATCGATTCAGCCGAAACGAATAGTTTAAAGTTGGAGTTAATCAGACTAAAGTGCTTCTCTTTCAAAATTTCAGCCCCTGTAAAATTTAAATCAAGGATGCTGCCGTTGTGATCTAAAGTGAAATAGCCAAGGGGTGCAAAGTCGTAGAACAAGGTGAATTTTCGAAGAGCTGTTTCTGCAACCTCATTGGCACGACGCAACTCTTCGTTTTGCATCTCCAATTCGATCTGATGAACCTGCAATTCATGCAGTAACCTTTTATCGTCGGTCTCCAGTTTGGGAGTGCCTATTTTCTTACTCTTTTCAACTAATTTTTCTTCAGCTTTTTGACGCAATAATTGAGCGTCTGTCATTTCAATTTCTTCTTTCTTCATGGCTTCGTAGTGTAATGAGTAAGCAAATAAATTCCTGTTGATTCCTGTTGGTTGTTGAGAATGAGTTGGACAAACCATTCCACATCGGTCGTTTTACCGTTGGCAGTTAGGACGCTCATTCTATATTTTGATTGACAACCTTTCTCTAAGATGGAGGTCAATTCTTTTTCGGTACTCATGCGTTTATCTTCAGATATCAATAGACTGACAAATGATTTATCCATTACTTCCGTTGCAGTTTTTCCAAAATAGAGTTCTGCCATGGGATTGAATTCAATTATTTTAAGTTTGGAAGATAGTCGGATGATAATGTCGGAGGTCGAAGTCAGTAGCATTTTGTGAATCTGCTCGGTTTCGTGAAGTTTTATCTCTACTTGTTTGATGTCGGTATGGTTGAAGAACGTGATGACCAAACCATCGATTCTATCGTCGTAAGTACGGTAGGGCATCACTCGAATGGAAAACCAACGTCCATCCTTTGAGGGAATCTGTTTTTCAATGAAAATGAGCGAACGCAGCACTTCCACTGCATCTGCCGCGAGCTCGGGGTAAATCAGATCCGTTGCCAAATCGGTGAATGGCCTTCCGACATCACCCTTGATGAGTTTGAATATTTTGGTAGCTTCGTTTGTGAACCTTCGGATATTCAGATTTTTGTCCAGAAACAAGGTGGCGATATCGGTGCTGTTCAACAGATTCTTCATATCGTTGTTCACTCTTGAAAATTCATCCACTTTGGATTGTAATTCAGCATTCACCGTTTGAAGTTCTTCATTCATGCTCTGCATTTCCTCTTTTGAAGTGGTGAGCTCTTCGTTGGTGGATTGCAGTTCTTCGTTGGTGGACTGCAATTCTTCATTGGTGGATTTCAGTTCTTCTTGAGAGGTCTGCATTTCCTCAAGCATGTTTTGTTGTTGTTCGTGTGCCATTCTCAGTTCGAATTCCAATCTGGACTGATCGGTGTCAACAGTCTTAATGCCCTTGACCTTCGACGATTTATCGTTTGGAAGGGCGGGTATTTCTGTAAAAATGATCATAATCATTCCGGACAAAGGCTGAGGTTTGGCAATCCGTTGAATGGTTACATTGATGATGTGGGGCCCCTCATTGGATTCTACCTTTACATGAGACAGTTGGATGGGACCATTCGTATTCAACGCTTTTCGGAAAGCGATGGGGAAATCATTGCGTAAGCCATCCCGCAACATGGCGAAAATATTCATATTCGCCTTACCTACAGAGGGCTCTAAATATTTCGCAGTAGGCCCGCTAATATATAAGATATCCCCATTTTCGTTTACTAAAACTCCTGGAGGTGAAAATGACTGCAAAAGCAACTGATCTGCCATTGTCTGAAGGTTTTGAGTCGATTTGGTAGGTGTGAGTATTTCCATGGGAAGGGGTTGTGTTTTGGAACAAGATGATGGGAAATCGTACAACTCTGGTGACAAAATGGTATTGGAGCGTTTGTAGATTTTCAATTTGGAATCGATGGGCACAAATAAGGATGCTTGAGAACCCAGCGTTTCGGCATTCCCAAGTATTAAAATCCCAGCTGGGTTGATGCTGTAGTAAAACAATGATATCAGTTTTCGTTGCAATTCATTGTCAAGATAAATCAGCAGATTCCTGCAAGATAGAAGGTGTATTTTGCTGAACGGTGGGTGCATGATGATGTTGTGCTGTGCAAAAACGATCATTTCCCTGATTTCCGAATTGATGCGATAACCAGTGTCGAGCACATTGAAGAAACGATTCAACCGGGTAGGTGACACTTCCGATATTATTTCGGATGTGAAGATGCCTTTGCGAGCAGTATTGATGGCATCATTATCCAGATCGGTGGCAAATATTTGAAGTGAAATGTTGCCATGTGGATTCAATTTTTCAACAACTTCCTTAAAAATAATGGCTAAGGAATATGCTTCTTCACCGGTAGAACAACCTGGAATCCATGCACGAAGCACCGTGCCATCCGATTGTTTGGATATTAACGCTGGCAGTACAGAATCTTTTAATTTTCCCCAAAGGGCGGTATCACGAAAGAAGTTGGTGACACCTATGAGCAATTCTTTGAATAGGATTTCCGTTTCCTTTGGATTTTCCTGCAGAAAATTGACATACAATTGAATCTTTTCAATCTTATGAACATGCATGCGTCTTTCAATCCGACGGTAAATCGTATTTCGTTTGTAAAGCGAAAAGTCATTCCCGGTTCGCTTACGCAGTAAAATCAGGATTTTTTCCAATGCGCTTTGACGTCCTTGGTCAACATCTTGATTTTGGGGGATATGTACGGAATGTTTAAGGAGTGAAATCAATTTTACCGATATTTCGGCCGGAGTTGCAACGATGTCTGCTTGTACAGCATTGATTGCATTTCTGGGCATACTTTCGAACTTTGCAGAACCAGGTTCCTGAATAAGTACGATGCCGTTTCTTTCTTTAATGGCCCGAACACCTTCACTACCATCGGATCCCATCCCTGAAAATATGACTCCGATTGCGTTTTCGCATTGGTCAACGGCCAGCGATGTCAAAAAGTGATTGATGGGAAGGTGCATACCCCTTTCCTCTATAGGGTCTGTAAGATGAAGCATACCCCGATGGATAGACATGCTTTTGTTCGGAGGAATCACATACAGGCAGTCCGGCTTAACTGACATGCGGTCCTTAACCTGAGAAACATTCATTTTGGTTACGCGCTGCAACAACTCGGGCAAAATCCCTTTTTGTGTCGGATCCAAATGTTGGATGACTACAAATGCCATTCCTGTTTTTTCGGGAAAATGGCCGAAAAACTGCTCAAAGGCCTCAAGTCCACCGGCTGATGCCCCGACACCCACTATTGGAAATGGGGCGGTCGGGGTGGTGGCGATTTTCTCTTTGGTTGAGTCCGGCAAGGTTTTTTTAGAAGTGGACATGCTTTTTTTTTCAAAGAGAGGATATACAAATTAAGTCATTATAAACCGTATTCTGTTCAATCCGACCATAGATATTTTCAGGCAGGCTTTCTGACAGGAACAATGAACAATGGGATGGTACTGTGACGCAAAACTTTTTCGGTAACGCTACCTAGAAGTACGTTTTCCAGCCATTTCCGACTATGAGAACCGATGACAATGACATCGGCATGCATCTTTTTTGCAGTTTTAAGTATGGCTTCGGATGGTTCTCCATCCTGTGCGATCGTTTCGATGGTTTCATCGCCCAGATTTAGTTTGAATTTTTCCAAAAAGTCCAATGTCGCTTTTTTCATCCCTTCCGGATCGGCATTGATCAGTGGATCCAAAATGGAAAATCCGGTATATCCGGTAATGGGCGAGTATTCGGTATTCGTGTAATAAATCGGATCGGCGACCACGTGCATCAAGGTTACTTTGGCTCCCATGGAGCTGGCCAATGAGAATCCAGCTTCTGCTACTTTCTTTGCGCTTTGATCGTAATCCAACGCAATGAGGACGTTTTTAAAGTTTTTCATAATTGTTGTTTTAGGAGCCAATGTAGGCCTCTTCAAATAGTTTTATGTTACACTTTTTCAGTTGAAACTTACATAATTATTTGATTTCAACCTTGTTTATCAAAAGGGATATCCAATGGCAATGTTCAAAACCAAGTTTTCTTTTCTCCAGGACGAAAGCTGCGGCTCCATAGCATTCAGCACCCATCTTTGACCCTCTGCCAACCACGGTTTGCGAAAAGGTATAGCCAAGTCGAACCGCAAGATGAAGAAAGATACATCCATACGTAATCCGAACCCTCCACCGACAGCCAGTTCATCCATAAAGTTGGAAAGGGGAAAAGGTTTGATGGCAAGGGCATCATTGGATTGAATGAGCCAGCAATTTCCAGCATCCACAAAAAAAGCACCCTTCAGGAAATTGTAGATGGTGAACCTGTATTCGGCATTGGCTTCCAACTTGATATCGCCACCCAGTTGTAAAAAACCTTCGGTTCCTGCCAACTGGTGATAGGTTCCAGGGCCTAGCGAATTAATGGAAAAGGCACGGACACTGTTTGGCCCGCCGCTGAAGAATTGTTTTGAATAGGGTAGGACAGACGAATTACCATAGGGTACGCCTGCTCCTGCGAATAGGCGTACAACCATTTTGTTTTTGTTTGGGAACGTATAATAAACCCGACCGTCAATGCTCAGCTTTGAGAATTGGGCGTAGGTTGAACCCAATATAGTCGTGGCATCACCGTTCAACAGGGAAAATAAATTTCCGGCCGTTTCTGCCGTCAGGCGTACATAATGCTGCAACTTTTTTTGTGAACCAGGTTGGTCATCGAAGGTAAAGGAGAAAGTCCCACCTGCAATGAACTGCTCTTCGTAACTTTTTTTCAAGAAAGGATTGGCTGCCAGCAAAGCGAGAAATGTATCGGACTGATTGGCCATCGAGGTGTAGGAAACTTGAATGGGATTCAGTTCCAAGGTCTGGAACATGGCTGGTTTCCATTGGTAGCCTTCAATGAGTTGAAACGTGCGCATGTCGAAATAATTAACTCTTTTCAAGTAATTGTAAGACAAGGAGAAATGTGTTTTGAAAGCATTCGCATTCTCGAATCCGGGTATCTTAAACGGTAGGAGCAAGCCCGGTACATTCAATTCCAATTGTGGAGCATAAGCGTACGAAAACATGTTGGCCTGCCCCAATTGGGCTTCGTACGATCCAGTCAAGTTGAACTTGATTAGTTCTGCGAAGCGAAACATGTTTCTGCTGAGCAAACTTAATTGAAGTCTTGGGCCCATGTATCCGTTCGATTTAGAAACCATGTCGATTTCGGCACTGAACGTGTATTTGGGGAAAGGTGTCATCAGAATGGTCACATTGAGTTCACCAGAATCGATGCGTTCAAAATCCTCGAATTTGACCCGAACGAATTTATAATTGCCCAAAGACATTAAGCCATTCAGTGTTCGATCGTGGTTCTTTCTGGAATAAACGGATCCTTTTTTCAGAAAAATCGATTTCAGAAGCACCCTTGGGCGGATTTGTTGGTCAGCCTGTAGACCAAGGAAGACAGCGTCCTCAACATTTATGGTATCTTTTGCCTTTTGCATGGTGTCTGCGTTCAGCGTATAATCTTGATCGATAACTACTTTGCGGATACGAAAGGGCAAAAGGGCGTTTTTTGGGATGCTGTCCTTCAATGTGAGTTTGAGAGAAACACTTCCATCACCATTTGTGCTGTCCGCTTTGTAGAGCAAATAATCCGGGCTGAAATAAAAGTAGCCCCTGTCTTTTAGAACGGCATCCAACCGGATCCGTTCCAATTTGAGCATGTCCAAGTGGTAGGTATCACCTGTTTTTACCAACGCATGTTTGTTTTCAGACCGGATGATGGAGGCGATGCTATCGTCCGAAATGGAAAAGGACAGGTCTTTAATAGTAAAGGGTTTGTGTAAATGGCAGATGTATAAAACTTTGGCCGTATGCTTTTTTTCGACAATCTTGTACTCGGTGAAACAGTTGAAGATGCCGTTGTTGAAGAACATGGCGTCCATGATGAGCATCGTTGCCTCCGGTCGAACACTGCTCATCAGAACTGGTGCTTCCTTAAACTTTCGCAGCCACTTGAAATTTGGAAGCGCCAATTTAGGCCGAAGTCCCAGGATGGATTGATTCGGAAGGGGTCGCACCACCGATTTTGCTCTACTTTTGAGGTATTTCTCGTTTGAAATGTGATTGGTCGATACAACATGGATGACGGCTCCGGTATACAGCTTGTCGCCTTCGGGTACGGTTTTCAGCCCGCTGCAGGCAGTCAGCATAATAAGGCTTAAAAGAAATAGGAGTTGTTTCATGGAGTTATTTTTTATGCCACGAATTAAAATCGCGTACGAAAATCAAGCCGACACCGGTTTCGACCAACTGACCTTCGATGGCCCCTTCAAATAAATTCTGTCGGAATGCTTTCAGTCGGTAGCGTGCATCTTTTGTTAACTTGTATTCGACGGATACATCACTAGCTATGTCACTGACTGAATTCTGTTTGGCTCTTTCGCCTTCCATGTCGATTTTGCCACCGACCTGGACACTGAGGCGCTCATTGAACAATTGTTTTTTGACGCCCAAGTTCAACTGAGATCGTCCTTCTGCTTGACCCGATTGATAATCCTCGTACGATTGAATGTCAAAGTTCATCTCGACACCTGGAACAAATTTCGAACTCCATTGGTTCAGTTGTGAAGACAATAAGGTCCCAACGGTGGTACGTGCGGCAGAAGCTAGCCCGGTTGCTTCGCTTTGAAAAGGATTTTCCTGTACAAACCGACCTAAGATCAACAATGCGAACACTTGTTTGTTCAGTTCCGACGGATTCTCATTCAACATGTTGAGCTTGGCCTGAACGGCACCGTCCAAAATACCCCTGTCTTCCGGCCGCAACTTTATTTCAAAGCTGATGTCTGGTTTTTGAATGTTTCCACGCAGTTTCAAATAGACCAAGAAGGGGTAGCGTTGTTTGTCTGTGACCGTCGTTGTTGTTGTGCTCATCTGGCTTGTAATCAAATCGATGGGCAACGCATTGACTGTATAGATGGCATTGATCGAAATGTTGGCACTCATGGGGTCGCCATACCAAATGATGGTGCTTCCCGAATCTATCTTGAACTTTCTTTTTACCAACGATTCCAACGAAATCTGATAATCGCCTTGTTTTAAAAGGTAGGTGCCTGTCAAACTCATTTTTCCACTTCGGTCCAGCGAGAAGCTGAGGGCTGCTTCGCCCTTCACAACCAACGAATCGCTTGAAGTTGGGTCAAACAACAGCTTGATGGAGGCTTGTTCATCTATTTCCAAAATGGATGAAACATCGAAACCTTTCAGATTACTCTTAGGTATTTCCTTTTTTACCGTTCTAAATAGAATGGATTTATCTTGAATGGTATTCTCGAATTCCACCACATCCTCACCTCGGTCGGTGGTGTTTACATCCTCGGCCATGGCATACGTCATGTTGGAGCCTTTCTTCAACTTGACTCTAGCATTGACCACCGGCAGACTGATGGGCCCGCTAATGTCAATTCTGCTGTCAATAAGCATTCTACCATAAAATAGACTATTGTCTTTGGGACCCGTATTGAACAACAGGAAATCTTTGGTATCGATGTGAAGAGATAAAACAGGATTGCTGAATTGAGTCATCAAGATGGAACCGTCAATGATGGCTGAATTATTTTTTACATCCAACATGGTGAAATGATTTAAATGGATACCATCTTTTTCCAAAAGGATACGTTCGTGTTTCAAGCCCAGCCGACTGTTCAGAAAAGTTGGATTGATGAACGCGTTATCGAACGTCAATTCACCCGTAACTTCTGGTTTGGCAAGATTTCCGCCTACACTGAAATGTCCGCTCAGATTACCGGTCGCTTCTTTAATGGCACCCACGGAAAATGCTTTCACAGTTTCTAGGGACAGCGATTGTATGTCTGCGTTCAGGTTGATGGTTTGAGCGCCAGCGTTTGGTGCATAATATCCTTTTGCGGTCAGTTGATTTCCTTTGCCAGTTAACGAAGTCTGCACGTCAAACTGGCCGTTAACTGTATTAGAGGCATTTAGCGTAACATCACCAATGGGTATGTTGTTGACTATCAGGTTATCCAATTTTGCATCCGCAATGATTCCATACGTTTCGCCTGTACGTTTCAAAAGGATGTTGCCATTCAACACACCTTTGACAAAACTGGTGTCCTGTTCCATAATTCGGGAAATGTCATCTAGTTTGAATCGATGTATTTTTAGACTGATATCATCGTTGAAGCGGTCGTTGGCAGATGTGATCCAAACTTGCTTATCAGCGTTTTCCAAGTATACGTGATGTATTCGAAAGCCTTGTTTGCCAAACTCTACAAAATTGTCCGGGACAACCGACCAAGCATCACCCATCAGATTAATGGTGGCCGGATCGATGCTAATTTGATAATTACCCTTGTTCATTCGAAGGAAAGTATGCACCAAAAGCATTTGTTTTTTTTCCTTGAAGGCAGAAAGGTTTGTTATTAGTGCCTGATTGGCTAGCATTCCATCGAGTACGATTTTGTTCATTTTTAGGGACGTATTGAACAATTCATTGCATGATAGGCTGTAGTTGATGGCTTTGCTGTCTGAATGGACATCCAGCGCCATCCCATTGACAGTCATTTCGCCGTACGTAATTCGTTCCATGTCCGCTTTCAGTTTCAACTCTTTTTTGGAACCATCAAAACTACCCTGAATCAAACCGGGTCTGAATTCTTTTAATTGGGGCAAGAAAACATTGGTCAACAACGGATGGTTGTGCAGTTGGACCTTGAATGCAAAGTGCCCCGAGCCTTTGGAGGTTTTTAAGGCGTGTTGTCCAGGCATGGGGAAATACGTGTTGACGAATCCAAGGACTTCTCCTGCAATCTCTGTCGGAAATAAACTGCCGTCGTAGGTCAGGTCGATAAGCTTGCTGTTTACCACGATTGAACTGGACCCTGGCTTATTGGCCGTTTTTAGGAAAATGGAGTCCAGTGGGTACTTAACCCCTTCGTGCATCACTAGAATATCCCTGATGGTAGCTTTTCCATTTAGAAGACGGGGGACTTCACCGTGAAAATCGGCAACGATGGAAAAGGCCATTCGAGTGTCGGTGGTCATCAAGTGAAGCTTTTTAAGGTCTGCTCCCTTCAGGTCGAATCGGAATTGTGCAAAAGCCTGCTTGTCGTTCATGTCGACCTTGCCCTTGAAGTCAAATGCTGCATTTTCATCGTTCAGTTTGATGAAACCGTCAAATCCCATTCCTGCTATGATACCCTGCATGGTCAAGTTGTGGTAGGTGTAGTTGTTTAAACTGAACTCAGAAGCGACAACATCGATTTTCGAACGGATCGTGCGGATGTCCAAGCCATGACCAGTAGCCTTGGCTTGCAAGGTCATAGTGCCCATCAGGTTTGGCTTTTTCATCAATAGGCCAACATTGAATTGTTCGAGACCAACCAAGGCAACGAAGTTTTCCTTTTCGTCAAGATTGACTGTAAAACGGCCTTCTCCAAAACTGCTGGTCATATTTGCAGAAGCCTTGAATGCGTTTATTTTCCCCTTTAAAATGACTTCCAAGTCAATTTTATCCGGAAGTTCAATCGATTCGGAATGCATTCCTAACAACTCCAAGTCCCTACGATCTGAATGTATCCGAATAAATGGGAAATCATAAGTTGCAGTTTTGTAATCGGGTAGACCGACAATGGTAAAGTTAGCTTTTAGACGTGTATTGCTTCCAGCGTGTATGTCAATGCCTTTCCCCATTAAATGATTGACTGGACCCTTGATTTCACCAACAAAGGAAGTGGACAATGAACTATTTTTAAAATACGGAATGCTATCCAAGGCTGGCATAAAATAAAGAACGTCGGAATTGCTAATGAGTAATTTTTTTACTCGAATTTGGACCAATGCCTGCGATAAGTTCTTCGTCAGGGTGCTCAACGAATCATAACCCAAGGATAAATCTCCTTCAAAGTAGGAATGCAACGTTTGTATTTTGGTTCTTTTGACCGAAAATTCGTGCGAATCCATTCGAAAGGTCGATTTAAATTCCTTAAGCGTGAAGCCGTTTTGATCCATTGCGCTGAATTCCCCAACGGTTACACCTGTATAGGCAGCCGAATAATGCAAATTATTGGCAGACAACATGATCTTGTGGTATGCCAAATGTATATTCTGATGATCATCATCGAAACGTACACGCATGTTGCTTACCCTGACTTTTTTCAGATTGATGGTCCAGGGCGCTGAGGGCTTTTTAGGTGTTTCAGATTCGTTGGTGAATGCATTCAGCAAGTATTCGTAATTGAACAGGCTGTCCTTTTTTGCACGATTCAGGTTGATGACAGCGTCCTCCAGGTTCAAGGAGTGGATTTGAACCCTTTGGTGTAGGAGGTCGCTGAAAACCAAGTCTATTTTCACTTGACCGACATAAACCAAGGTGTCCTTGGCCAAATCTTCCAGGTATAGACCGCTGATGACTATTGTTTTAGGAAACTTAATGCGGAAATCTTTTATTTCGACCCTGCCATGTGTCTTGTCCGTCATCCAAGCAGTGGCGTACTTCGCAATTTTAAGTTGGACTGCTGGAATTTGCACGATCAAAGCGATTGCAAGGAGTACAAGAAGTATGCTTATGAATACCCAAGCGATAACTTTGAATGCTTTCATGGTTTCTTTTTTCGCTTAAAAATCGGTTTGATGACGATGATCGGTTTCAGCGTGTCACCCAATAAATAGCCCCAAGGTTTTAATTCATCGAAGTTATCGCAGGTTAGTTTGATGATGGCCAAGATAGGCAAAGACAAGAACATGCCTGGGATGCCCCATAAGGCGTTCCCTGCCAGGACGACAACGATTGAAAAAAGGGCGTTGATTTTTACTTTGGAAGCCACGATTTTGGGAACGATGTAATTGTTGTCGATCAATTGGATGATGTAGAATGCGATCAATATGTACACTGCGTACCAAGCTGATGGCATGGTGGCTAGTGCTATGGCCATTGGCAATCCAACTCCCACAATTCCACCGAGATACGGAATCATATTCAATAAAGCAGCCAGTATGCCCAGTAAAATGGCATACGGAACCCCCAGTAAAAGCAATGCACCCATATCCAAGATGGCGACGATTCCGGCTTCGATCAGTAAACCGACCAAATAATGTTGTACCACCTTTTTTGTTTGAGAAACCACTTGGCGGATTTGAAGTTTATTATCTTCACCCGATATTTGGCGTATGAATTCGATTATGATGGGTTGATACAACAAAAACAAGAAGATGTAGACCGGAATCAAGAAAAACATGGCCAGACTGCTTCCGACACTTATCAATGTTTTACCCAAAGCAGAACTGCTGAAATTGAGCAATTCGTTTTGCGTATCAGCAATCCATGAATGAATTTTTTCCGGATTTGTTTTCAAGAAGGTGGCAACTTCGCCGATACTCTGATTCAGAATCGCCGTGATTTTTGCAATCAATTGAGGCCAAGATTCAGTTAATTGGCTGATTTGATTGAATATGACAGCAATCAATCCGGCAATCAAGATGAGTGTCAATAAAATGGTCAGTACAATGGCAAAAACACGGTTGAATTTCTTACGAACCAGAAAATCGACCACTGGACTGAGAACGATGGCAATGATTACAGCAAAAACAAGAGGAATGACAATGTCGCTGGTAAGTATCAAGATGTAGAATAACGCAATAAAACCGATCAGGTAAATGGTCAGTTTTGCGTAAAGGGGAATTGCGGAGTTTTTCTCAAACAGCGACATCTTGTTTCTTATTTTTATGTAGGAATAGATTTAGCAGCGTGCGACCCACGATTTCGATAACACCCTGATATTTTGCCATCAAGTTTATAGCTCCGATTTGCGCAGCCGAACCGATCATGGCCCGAATCGGACTGTTGGATTTCCCAATGATCCATTTTTTAATGAGATAACCCGTGGCCAATCCGACCGAAGTGCTGATCATGTTGTTACCCAAAAGATGCGTACTGGACTCATCCCGCATCAAACTCATCGGGTTGATGCTATCGTATGCGTTTTTAAATTCTTGTTTGAGTAAAAAAACCTGGACAACCCTGTCTGACTCCAATTTCTGAATGGCATCCTTCAGTTCTAAAGCATTCGTTATCATAGTGAGTTATTTTAAAAGTGCTTTAATTATTTGTCGGCTGAACACCTGCTTGAGCTTTTTGTAAAAGAAAACACGGAAGATAATTGCCAGCAGTATGTGGAAGGTTCCTACTGCAAAGAAACCGAAGTACATGTTTCCAAGAATATCTCCCAGCCAAAGAGCCAAGCCGATATTCAGGAACAGAAGAGCAGAAACAATAATGCCAATTATAAAAGCGTTGGGTATCAATGAAGAGCCCAGATCCGTTACTTTTTCAACAGCTTTGAGTTTTACCAACTCAACAGTGGTTTTGAAATAATCGGCAACCCTTTCCAAAAGAGTCTCGAACAGTCTTGCGTAGTCTTCCATCGCTTTTATAATTGACAGTATTTTTGGTAACCTAAAACCTATTGAACCTTACTTGTCTTCAAGTCCTTTTCGACTTGTTTTTCGGTAGCTTTTGCCTTTTCAGCAAAATTGGTTACGTCCTCTTTTACCTTTTCAAATTTGTCCGTGATGCTGTCTACGAATTCCTGAAACTTATCGGAGATATCATCCGTCATCTTTTCGGTTTCGCGACCAATTCTCTTGCGTGTCTTAAAACCTTTGTCCGGGGCGAATAAAACGCCCAATAAAGCACCTGTGGCCAATCCGGCAACTAAGCCGATAACTACTTTTCCTGCATCCATGATGTTGTGTATTTAATTGTTTGTTACTATGAAAACTTGCATTCGATCTAAAACTTATACCCAAGCGTTATTTGACCAACTACATTTTTATATCGGGGTGTGGTAGACGTTCCGTCACCGTTGTTGTCGTACAAATCCCAAGCAACACGTCCACTCAGTACCAAAGCACTGAAGTTGATGTCGGTACCAATGACCAAACCCAACGTATTTCTGCGCACGTTATCGTTTTCAAATTTATCGACAACAGTCGTGTTTGATACCGGAGTGACTACATTGGTCGTTTGTTTGAGCAAATAGGAATATTGCGGGCCGATGAGCAATGTGGCCATTTCAATAGGCTTGATGGCAAACAAAATGGGGATGTCAAGGTAATTGGAGGTGCGTGAGGTGCTATAATCCAATCCAAGCACACTTCCGGAGGTTACATAACCCTTTTGAGAAAACATTACTTCCGGTTGAACTCCAAAAAAACCACCGATGGGGATGTGCAAGAAGCCACCAGCTGCGAACCCTGTTTTGGGGTCAGCGGAATACGTGTCACCTTCGGAATCGTAGACGTTTGAAATGTTCAAACCACCCTTAACACCAAAAGAAACCCTGTTTTGCGCTTGTAGGCTAATGGATAGAAGCGCGAAAGAAATCAGAAAAAATGGTAATTTCATACTTTTTTTTATTGAATGAATTTTTACGATTCAGAACATTGCAAAGTTGCCTTCTATTGCCTGGAAATGCCTTACACAACTTTGTGAATATGTTGCAAAATTCCCATCCACATGAAAGTATGCACAATATCAATGAGATCGTGGAAGCATTCCGCTCAGGTGAGCGATCGGTGGATGAATACTGGAGTCAAAGGGGACTATACTACGTACACATCCACTACTATGCAATAGGGATGCCCTGGTCACTTACCGAAGCACCATCGAGGTGGGCTAGGTTGTGACCGGTATTCGTGCGTTGGAGGGAAATAGAAGTTGTTGGACTGGAACTGACCTAATTATTTCATTAGCGAGAACACAAACTCCAAGCCACCTTCCGGCCTGTTTTTGGCCGAAATGCTACCACCGTGATGCTGAATGGCATTTTTAACAATGGCCAATCCAAGCCCGGTGCCGCCCAGTTTGCGCATTCGGCCCTTATCGACCCGGTAGAAACGGTCGAAAATACGGTTCAGGTGCTCTTCGGCAACGCCGACCCCAGTGTCGTAGAAACTGAAATAACAGCGGTCGTTGTCATTGCGGAAGCATACGATGCCGATTTCCACTTCGTCCCCAGCGTATGCCAGAGCGTTGTCCAATAGGTTCCTGAAGATGGAATACAACAAGGACGTGTTGCCTTTAATGGTGAGTTCCGGATCGATTTCGGTTATGAGTTTCACCTTTTTTACCGTTATTTCCGTTTCCATTTCGGCAGAAATCTGCTGAACTAGGTTTGAAAGGTTTACGTCTTCCTTTTCAATCAGTTTTGGAGCTTCGTCCAATCGAGTAAGCGTGGAAATGTCCCGAAGCAGTTCACTCAGACGTTTGCTCTGAAGAAACGAACGGTGCACGAAGGATTGCAATTTCTCGGCAGGCAAGTCCGGATTGGTCAGAATGGTTTCCATATACCCTTGAATACTGCTGACCGGCGTTTTGAGTTCGTGTGCGATGTTCTGAGTCAATTGCCGTTTGAGGCGTGTTTCCTCCTCATTGGCGGTGATGTCGTTAATGCTGATTTCGAAGCTCTTATCTTGAAAAAGGATGCTTTGTACCAGAAAAATTCGACCGTTCTTATCCACTTGCATGGTATGTCTCTGAAGTGGTGAAACCGGATTTCGAATGCCCTGCAATTCCTGAATATGGTGATTGAGCGCTTCCAGTTCGGGCAACGAGAAAATGGCGGAAGCTGATTGTGCAGGAATGTCGGAAATCAAATTCAGATATTGGATAAACAGATTGTTGGCAATGATTTCCTTCTTGTCTGGGGTGAATATGGCCAAGCCTTCTTTGGCGGACTGTAGGTGACTGACCAGTTTCTCACGTTCCATCAAGAGGTCGTCGCGGGTCGATTTCAGCCGTTGAAACAAACCGACAATGTAGCGGGAAATTTCGCCCAATTCATTTTTGGGGAAATCCATTGTAGTGTCCAATGGGAGGTTTTTATCGGCGGTTTCGGCAAAGTCGCGCAATTGTGCGATGGTATTGCCCATCCGTTTGGTGGAATTGTACAACAGGAAAAGGATGAGTACCATCATCGAAGCTATGAAAAGGATGAAGCTGTAATCGGCCTGAAGCTGTTTGTTCAGCATCGAATCGTAGGGTCTGGAGCTTCGGATGATATAGTTGGGAAAGCGTTTGGCCGCATAAAAGAAGGTTTTGCCTGTCGTTTCTGATAGACGACGCACGGAAACCCCTTCGCCATAAGACATGGCTCCCTTGAATTCAGGACGGTCGGAGTGGTTCTTGAGGTGATTGGCTTCGGAATCGTAAAGCACATTCCCATTGAAATCGATGAGGGTTACACGTAAGTCGCTAACTTTAAGAAATCCCATCACACTTCGTATGTTGCTGTCGCTAATGCCTTTTTCGTTCGTTATTTCATAAAAAAGGTTGTTGTAACTCTGCAGCTGCTCGGTCAATAGAGCAACTCGGAAGGCTTTTTCACGTCGGTACTGGTAGATGCTGATGAATAGCACAAACAGCAGGAACAGGGATACAATGGTCAAAAAAAGTTTCCGATGGAAGTTGAAAAAGGGTTTGCGTATGCTTTCAGCCATGGTCGGGTTATTTATAATCAAAACAGTAGCCGTATCCCAGTCTGGTTACGATGTGTTGTCCAAAGTCGCCCAATTTCTTGCGTAAACGGGTGATGTTCACGTCGATGGTGCGATCCAATACATAAACGTCATCGGACCATACTGCAGTTAAGATGTCTTCGCGGGAAAAAACACGGCCGGGGTGGGAAACCAACAGCAACAGCATTTCCAGTTCTTTTTTTGTCAGGTCAACAGGCTCTTCTCCCAAAAACACCTTTTTTCTAGTCGTATCGATTTTTAGCTTCTCGTATTCTAGGATGGCGTCTTTGTCCGTCATCTCGGCAGCCATGGTTCTTCTCAGGATGGCCTTTACCCGGACGGTCACTTCACGAATGGAAAAGGGTTTTGAGATGTAGTCGTCTGCGCCGATGTTGAAACCGGTGAGCATATCGTTTTCCGTATCTTTGGCTGTGATGAAGATGATGGGTAGATGGGCCAGTTTGTCGTTTTTTCGAATCATTCCTGCCATCTTGAAGCCGGATATTTCACCCATCATGACGTCCAACATCAATAGATTGTAGGACGCCAAATCCTTTTTTAAAGCTTCCTCTGCTGAATTGGCAGTATCAACATCGTAGCCTTCGCTCTCCAGATTGAACTGCAGAATCTCACACAAGTCTTCTTCGTCATCGACGACCAAAATCCGGGCTTTGCTCATTTTAAACTGCGTTGGTTTTGCCTTGGTGTTTCAGCACTTTGGCATCTAAATAAAATACGATTTCTTCGGCCATGTTGGTGGAATGGTCGCCTATGCGTTCCAATTTCCGGAAGATGCCGCCCATCTGTAGGGCGTCCAACGAATTGTTTTCGGGACTTTCCAATATATAGTTTGTCAAGACCTCAAGGCTTGCATGGTTGATGTCATCAACCTTTTGGTCCATCTCAAAAACTTTGGTGGCGATGTCGGCATTTTCCTTTTCAAAGGCGTCAAACAAGGTTTGAAGCATGCCTTTAACCTGATCGATCATTTCGGCCAATCTGAGTTTTCGAACCAGTTCCGGGTCGAGTGCCGGGCCAGTGAAGTCCAGTACAAAACGGGCCAATCCTTCCGCAAAATCACCTATGCGTTCTAGGTTCGTGTTGATTTTGAGTGTGGCAAGAACAAAACGTAGCTGGACAGCAACCGGATTATAAAGCGCGATCATATCTTCCACGTCGCTGTCAATCTTCAGTTCGAAAGCGTTAACCCTGCGTTCCCGCATGATGATTTGTCTGGCTTGGTCTTTGTCCAAGGTCAGCACGGCTTCACCAGCGCGTTGCACTTGGTTGTATACTAAGGTCCACATCTCGATGGTTTCCTTTTTGAGTGCTTCAAGTTCTGCTTCTACCTTCTGTACCATAGTTGAATGTCATAAATGGATGGATTATATCGGTGCAAAATTGTCGAATGCGTGTTACAGTGACGTTACAAACCTATGAAAGAGTGTTTTCCATTTTTTAGTATCCGCAATTTACGCCTTCAAACTCATTTTTTCAATCGCTTCGCCATTTTTTTTCAAAGATTTCGTACTTTTGTCACACCAAAGAATGCGAAAATAGCTCAGTTGGTAGAGCATCAGCTTCCCAAGCTGAGGGTCGCGGGTTCGAGTCCCGTTTTTCGCTCTTGTTATTTAAGAAGACTGGTCCGTATCGGGCTGGTTTTTTTTCGCCATTTCACTTCGGTTTCATGTGTTTGTCACAGAAATGTAATACTCGATTCCGACCTTTGTCGCAGAATCTTAACAACTATTACTTCAAACAACCGAAAACAATGACTCTACTCATCATTATTATTGTTCTGGCACTGGTTTTTGACTTCATAAACGGTTTTCATGATGCAGCAAACTCCATCGCCACGATTGTTTCCACGAAGGTGCTGACGCCATTCAGAGCAGTACTTTGGGCGGCATTCTTCAATTTCCTGGCCTTTTTCATTGCCAAATATGTCATCGGAGAGTTCGGTATTGCCAATACCGTTTCCAAAGCCGTCATTGAAGATTTTATCACGTTGCCGGTTATTTTTTCGGGCATCGTAGCCGCCATCATTTGGAACTTGGCTACCTGGTGGCTGGGAATTCCGTCCTCCTCCTCCCATACGTTGATTGGAGGATTCGCAGGTGCAGCCATCATGAGCACCATTATTGCCAGTGGTTACCATACCAATGGTTTGGAATCCATCAAAGCGCCGGTCATCATCAAGATTGCTTCGTTTATTGTCCTGGCACCACTCATTGGAGGTTTGGTTTCCTCTATGTTGACCATCGGAATCCTTCATGCATTTAAAAAAATGAATCCGCACAAAGCGAACAATTACTTCAAAAAACTTCAACTGGTTTCGTCCGGTTTGTTCAGTATTGGTCATGGACTGAACGATTCCCAAAAGGTTATGGGTATCATCGCAGCCGCCTTGTACGCAGCGTATACGAAAAACGGCATCGACATGGGCATACACGAAATTGGGCAGATGCCCGATTGGGTGGCTTTCGCTTGTTTCACGGCCATTTCGTTGGGAACCATGTCCGGTGGTTGGAGAATCATCAAGACCATGGGCTCCCGCATCACGAAAGTGACACCGCTCGAAGGCGTTGCTGCAGAAACGGCTGGCGCCCTGACTTTATACCTTTCTGAAGCACTCAAAATTCCTGTAAGTACAACCCATACCATCACCGGTGCCATCATCGGGGTAGGAGCCGTTAAACGCTTATCTGCTGTTCGTTGGGGTGTGACCCGTAGTTTGATGGTGGCTTGGATCTTGACAATTCCTGTTAGTGCCGGTATCGCAGCGTTGATCTTCTATCTTTTTGGTAACATATTATAATTTATACAATGAACAATTCATTCTTCAGCCATTTCACCCCCAAAGAACCCAAGTTTTTCCCCATTTTGAGAGAAATGGCCGATGTCATGTTGGTCGCTTCGGAAATCATGATTGAGTTCATTCAGAATTACGATCATGAAACAGCTCCGGAATATTACAAACGAATCAAGGAACAGGAATTAAAGGGAGACGCTCTGTCCAATCGGGTTTTCGATGAATTGGACAGCACCTTTATCACGCCGTTCGACCGCGAAGACATCAATCAATTGGCCAATCGCTTGGACGATGTGACCGATTACATCAACAGTTGTGCCAAGAAAATCGTCCTTTACAATCCGGTGACAATGCCTGCCAGTGCCATCGAAATTGTAGCCCTGATCCGTGAAGATGCCATTTGTATCGGAAAGGCTATTGATGAACTGGATGTACTGAAAAAGGATGCCAAACAGATCAAGAAATATTGCAAGGATCTGCACGATATTGAGAACAAAGCAGATGATGTTTATGAACAATTCATCATCGAGTTGTTCGAAAAAGAAACCGACAGTGTGGAAATCATTAAACTCAAGGAGATCATGAATGGCCTTGAAAGGACTACGGATGCTGCTGAATATGTTGGCAAGATCATCAAAATGATTATCGTTAAAAACGCCTGATTTCTTTTACAACAAATCTGACTTGGCCAAAATTTAGAGTCTTTTTGTCATAAATTCAACTTAAGAAGCGTAACTATCTGCTTACCTTAGCAGCGTTAATAGCCTTAAGTACAAAGTGAAACACAATAGACTATCTTTTTGCCATTTGGTTGCGATGACCTTATGCTTGGCAGCATCCTTTGGATTGGTTTCAGCCCAAACAAGCGAGACTCTTCCCGAAGCCAGGGTCAAAGAGACCATTCGTGTATTGTTAACAAGGCATTTACCTTATGCCGAAAGCCAGTTTGTAGCAACTGCTGGATATTTCGGCAACGGACAGAGTGTAGAACACGGTGCCCGTACAAACGCCGATTACGCTTTGGTCTACGCGTTCATCTATAAAAAATGCAAGGATCAGAAATTGCCGAATGGTTTAACCTTCGAAACCGTCAAGAAGCATGCGCTGGCAGCCATCCGCTATTCCTACAAAACCCATAAGACCGGAACAGTCAATTGCACCAACGGGGTAAAATGGGGGCTTGTATGGGAGTCATCCTTATGGTGCACTTCCACCGCTTTTGCTTCTTGGCTCATGGCGGATGAATTGACCTCTGCCGATAAAGCCGCCATCAAAAAGATGGTGTTGGCCGAAGCCGATCACAACCTCTTTCGAACTATACCGACAGCCATTTCCTCAGATACCAAAGCGGAAGAGAACGGCTGGGATACCAATATACTGGCAATAGCCGCCGCCTTGTATCCTGAAGAAATGAATGCTGAAGCTTGGACCCTGAAGTGCAAGCAATTTGCCGTGAACACCTATAGCGTGGATGCCGATGCGTACCGAAACGACTCAGTCAAGGACTTGGTGGATGGCAGGACCATCGCCGAGTGGCACATCGGTGGGAACCTATTTCCGGACTATGCCTTGGAGAACCACCACTTCTTCCATACCTCGTATTTGAACGTTCCAATTCAGGAGTTGTCCGAGTCGCTTTTGGCATACAAAGCACTTCAGAATGCCACCAACCCCGTATTTCCCATTCCTAATGCCTTGAGGCACAATGTCCGCAATGTTTGGAACAGCATGTTGAAGGAATTCATTATGGCCGATGGCATTCTGGCCATGCCTAACGGTAACGATTGGTCGATGTATATTAACGACGAATTGGCCACCTACTCGGCTTTGGCATGTATTTACCGCGATCCCGATGCCTTGATGCTTGAAAGTATGGTGCTGCAGAATGCCAAGTTTCGACAATCGACGACCCCGGACGGTGCCTTCCTCTTGAACCCCGATGTGGCAGAGCGCCGCATGGCCGTGACTGCCCGCCGATTGGTTTTCGCACACTTGTACCACGACTTCTTCCCCACAAACGGCTTGGTTGCTTCCAAATGGACCGATTTCAGCAAACGGCACGAAACCACAAAACTGTTGCCTTACAACGGCATCATTCGCAGCAGCAACGCTTTCAAATTTGTAACTTTTTCCTGGTTCCAATCACAGGATGGCACCAGTTACAAATCGTATATGGGCATTGTTTCACCCAACGATAGGAACAAAAGCAACACCGTGTTTCCGCTTAAGTCCGTTAATCTTGGGAACTTTACTGGCTCAGCGGAGGTGCGTGGTTTCAAACGCAATGCATCGTTGATTACCAACTCGTATTCCATGTATCCGAAAAGCTTCTCGACCACTGGGATTCTGAGCGTGAACGCTGGCAGTATGCTTCAATACCTTTCCTTTTACACAACTCCGGGAAATGCCACCATCTACCACGAAGACTTAGTGGGTTCGACAGTGGCGACAATGACCAGAGATTTTGGTCTAATGCAGGGTATTACGACGGATGTTTTAACGCAGCCTTCTAGAACATTGTTTTACGAGGGGGGAAGTGTTGTATGCGATGGAAATTCGGTCAACACAATTCCGGGTCATTGGACGAATGTGGACGATGAATATGGTATGGTGGTGCATGGAGGAAACGGCATTGCTTTCGGCGAAAAAGAATTGACTACGTCGGTGTTTGTTTCCAAACTTTACGGTTCATATTCTACGATTTCAAAGGCGTTCAATAAGGATGAATTGATATTTTCGCGCTCATCCATCGTTTACCCGAAAGTGACCGCTGTAACGACTCAAAAGTTGGCGACGAAAGAAAAATACCCAACGGTGGCTACCGGTTGGAAAGCGACGGCAGCCGAAGATCCCGACGGACGCCGATACTTGTTGATGTCCAATTTCCGTTCCATTCAGAATTCCACGGTCACGCTTTCTTATCCCGAAGGTGCGCCGGTATTCGACAGGGTTACGACGGTAACAGATTCTACCGGCACAGCGAGTTTCAATTGTACGGCAAGCAGTTCTGCCACTAACGAACTTTATGTGTTCATCAAAACTGGAGCATTGCCGCTAAAAGCTGTTCAAGGTGACAGTCCCTATTCGGCCTATGTGACGAATGAAAATGCAACAGCTGTTTCTTTGGATGTCTCCATTTGGGACAACGGAACGTTCAAGCTTTTACAGTTGACCTTGCAACCCAATGACTCACAATTTATTCAGATGGTGGGCAACGACCTGACGGTAACGGCTGCTCCTTTTTTGGATGGCTACCGCAACATCAGCCGCGGTAAGTTTATTATGGCGGACAATCAATTGCCCGAACATTTTCCGTTTGCGATGTTGGACGACGACGACAGCACTTGGTTTCAATCGATCACTCTGCCGACAGAAGTTACTCCACAAAACATAACTTGTAGTTTGTACAACCTGAATGCCTTCAACCAGTTGCAAATTAAATCGGTTGAGGGTATAGGCCCGAAGAAAATTCAGATCCAGACTTCGACTGACGGGATTTCTTTTGTCACGGTCGGTGCCGCCACGCTTCTGAATACAGCCGAATGGCAAACGGTAAATTATACAGAGTCTGACGGCCTGTACTTTCGGATCAAGATTATTTCCTCTTACGGCTCTATGAATGTAGGAATAGCCTCCCTTCGAATGTTCGGATATCCCAAATGAAATTTCTGAAACATCATGAAAATCCAACTTGTTTTTAAATCGACAATTTTAGGAGCATTGCTTATATCCACCATCAGTTTTGCCAAAGCTGCGAACCCGACGCCCCGTTCTGTTCATCAAATAATGAAACTTACTTGCCTGAAGCGAAAATTGTAAACTAAAAAAATGAATAAAATACGAGCATTTACCGTCCTTTTAAGTTTGTTGTTTCTAGTGAATCCATTGCAGGCCCAACGTCAAATGGAAAAGTTGGGTCGTGGCATCATGGCCATGAACAAGGGTAACAACCAAATTTACGTCGGTTGGCGTCTGTTGGGAACAGATCCTTCCGATATCGGTTTCAATCTTTATAAATCGACAAATGGTTCCACACCTGTCAAGGTCAATGCCAATCCGATGAGGCTTACCACGGATACAGTCTTGTCCAACTGCGATTTGACTATCTCCAATGCCTTTTTTGTGAAGCCCGTCCTCAATGGGGTGGAGCAAAGTCCCAGTTCAGCTTTCACCTTGCCTGCCAATGCAGCATCGGTTCAGTATGTAATGAGCATACCCCTTCAGAATCTGAACGATGCCAACATTACAACCCAAAATGCGATGCCAGGCGACGTGGACGGTGACGGAGAATATGAATTGGTGGTGTTCCGATCGGGTGCCGGTGGTGATACGGCTCGGTTGCTGGTCGAAGCGTATAAACTCAACGGAACATTTCTTTGGCGGTTCGATTTCGGAAAAAACATCAATTTTTCCAACGAACACAATGCTCAAGCTTATTATGTGGTGTACGACTTTGATGGTGACGGCAAGGCTGAAGTCTGTGTCCGAGCATCAGAACTTTCCATTTTTCAGTCCGGATCCCCTCAACAACGTACCATTGGCGATGTCCTTTTGAAAGACGGTGTCACCTTGTATCCCCTGAACGGCGGTAATCAACGGCTGACCGCACCTGAATATCTGTATATGTTGAATGGACTCACCGGTGCCCCCATCGACAGTATCAAATACGAGCCGGCGATGGGTTCGACCCCTACGACGACTTGGGGAGGAAACGAACGACCGGTATATCAATGGATGTCCGTTGCTTATTTGGATGGAATACATCCGAGCATTGTTACAGAACGCGGCATAGGTGAAGGGTACTGGGTTAAAGTGTACGGTTGGGATTTCAGGAATGGAAAATTCAGCATGCGTCCCGATTTTTTTGCCACGCAGGAACCCATCTCTTTTGGTGGTCACTCCATTCGGATCAAAGACATCGATGACGATGGCAAGGATGAATTTCTATTTACCGCTGCGGCAGTGGATCATGATATGAAATTGATTTACAATCAGCATAATAAAGGAATTGGACATGGTGATGGTTTTCAGATTCTCGATATCGATCCAGATCGACCTGGACTTGAATGGTTTGCTATTCAACAAAGCAATTCGGATCAGTTGGGGGCAGCCTACTGGGATGCTTCAACCGGTGAAATAATCAAGAAATTTTACATGGCTGCTGTGGGCGATCCGAGCCGTGGTGACGCAGCCAGTGTTTCACCATACATTCGTGGTTCACAAATGTACGGTGGAACACCTGGCATCATGGACCATAATGGAAACTACGTGAATCGTTCCAGTTTCACGCCCACAGGGACTCTATACTGGGATGCGGACCTGGCCAAAGAAGTTATCTTGAACGATAACTCGTACAGGGACGCCTCCATTAAGAAATACGATCCGGTGACTGGCAATTCGAACATTCTGTTCAACCTAAAAGCCGATGGTTGCTCCAATCCGGCAACAATGGCCGGTGCTACCTATTTTGGCGATATTCTTGGTGACTGGCGCGAAGAACTTGTCATCCAGACCAACGACAAGCAGACTTTGCGCATATACGCAACGACAACACCGTCCACCAGCCGGTATTACACATTGATGAACAATCCTGGTTATCGTGTCCAGCAGACGTGTCTTGGGAGAATCGGTGGCTTTTATACCGACTTTTATTTTGGACCGGGTATGACCCTGATGCCGCCATGCCCTTTGGTAGGTGAAGATATTCGCTGGAGTGGTTCACAAGCTGTGTGGGACAACGGAACCACGCAAGCTTGGTTTGATTCTACTGGGTTCAAGGCTTTCCAACCAGCCCAAAAAGTCTTGTTCGATGGTTATGGGAAAACGGGTACTGTATCGCAACGTTCTGTTTCCATCAACGAAAATGTAGCACCTGCAGCTGTTACAGTCTCCTCCGATTTGGCTTATGGATTCACTGGAACGGCATCCATCACTGGCAACAGTACACTGACTAAAAATGGCAAGGCTAACTTGACACTCTACAACGATCAACTTTATACTGGTAAGACCATGGTTTGGGATGGTGCATTGATTGCCCGAAAAAGTTTGGCCAGCCCTGTGTCCGTATTTGGAGGAACGTGGGGTGGCATTCGTTCGCATGGACTCACTGGCGGTCGTGTGTGTGGAGTGGGACCCTTTCTTCAAGGAATCACCTTGCTCGAAAAAGGCTGTATCAGCCCAGGAAGTTCGCTCGATGAAACCGATACGATGACTGTCGAAAAAAGCTTGGTTATGAAAAAACGTTCGTACTTGGTGCTCGACCTGAATGCAACACCGCTGTTGTCAAACGACTTTATCCGAGTTAACGGTGATTTCATGATGGAAGACACTTCCTATTTATACATCCGTAAAGTGGCCTCGACTTTGGGTACAGGCATTTACCCCTTGTTGAAATACACTGGAACTTTTACCGGCAATGTTGGAAAAATCCAGATTTCTGGAATGGATGACCAAATTTGCACCTTGACCATCTCCGACAAAACTCTTTTTCTAACGGTTCCTACCGTATCGTCCCCATCCAAAGTGGTTTGGGGCGGGTTTTCCAACAAATGGGACGTATCGCTGAATAAAAACTGGTTGCGAAACAATGTTACAGATAATTTTGTACCGAGCGACTCCGTGGTATTCGATGCAAACGGTGCTGCTCAACCCAACATCCAATTAAATGGGCAGATTCCGGTAAGCAACATCAGAGTCAATGCCTCAACCGATTACATCTTTAGTGGTACCGGAGGGCTTTTTGGAAATGCCGGACTGATTAAAATGGGTAGCGGAAAACTCACGATGTTGACAAAGAATTCGTTTACAGGGGTTACATCCCTTTTAGGAGGAAGCCTTGAGATCAAAGACGATGTTTTGGATGGAGAACCTAGTCCGATCGGAATCGCAGCGGTCACTTCGGCAATGGAACTTTCCAACGCCCAACTTCGCTTTTCTCCGACCTATCCCATCGGATTTGATCGTGGCATCACTTTAACAGGTGCCGATACCGTGTATGCTTCTCAAAGTACGACCATAGAAGGACTGATTACTGGAACCGGAAGTTTGCTTAAAATAGGTACAGGCAAGGTTAATCTGTCGCAAACCAATACCTATGCTGGAGGAACCATCTTAAAAGAAGGCACCCTTTCGACCTCTCAAAATAACAATCCGTTGGGCCCTGGTATGATTACGTTTGCTGGTGGTCGACTAACCCTGTGTGACAACAGCATCGACACAGAAACGTTCAATACTCCCATTTCAGTTCCGGCAGGGATTACTGCACTTTTAGACATGGACTCACGCATCAATTTTGCCTCCAATGTTACAGGTGCTGGAGTCATAACTTTGTGGACACCCTATGTTCGGGCCGATTTGTCCGGAAACTGGTCCAGTTTCACTGGAACCATCAATGTCACAACCGATGCAGACGGTGGCGATTTCCGAGTGAACAATAGTTACGGTTTCGCCAATGCTTCGGTTAATCTAGCTAATCTGGTCACGGCTTACCGCAACAGTGCAGCTACTCTTGAACTTGGCGACTTGAGCGGTGTAGTTGGATCGGTCGTGAGCAATACGCCCTTGGTGGTCGGTAATAAAAATACCAGCACCACATTCAACGGAATCCTTTCGGGTTCCAGTTCCATCACAAAAAAAGGCACGGGCTCTTGGACACTAACTGGTGCAAGCACCCACACAGGGACCAATACAGTGAATGGGGGGAAACTCATCGTGAACAACACGACGGGTAGTGGGACGGGTACTGGCTCCATTACGGTTAACAATACCGGGATACTCGCTGGAACGGGTGTCATCACAGGTGCCGTAGCTATCAATACAGGTGGAACGCTTGCCCCTGGCAACAACGCCATCGGCACGTTGACGGTCAATAACAATGTTAACCTCGGAACTGGCAGCACCACAGAAATGGAAATAGACCGACTGTCTGTCACGAAGGATATGCTCACCTTGACAGGGACATTAACACTGAATGGAACTCTTAAGTTGGTCAATATCTCCATCTTAGGTTATGCCAATGGGAATGCTTTCAAATTGTTTACGGCACCCACCATCAAAGGAGCTTTCAGTTCCATTTTTCCTGCCGTACCCGGTGTTGGACTGGTTTGGGACACGACTGCCTTGCGGACAACTGGAACCATCGCTGTTAAAACGGCACCAACCGCGTTGCAAAATGCCGAATGGTCCAACATGAAGATCTTTCCAAACCCGACAACGAGCAAGGTTTTTTTGAACAACATTCCAGCCACCGGCCAAGTCACCTTGCTTTTAGAAACATTGAACGGAAAGACGCTGATTCAAAAAACGGAGCAGGTAACATCCGAAATGGTCATTGATTTGACCGGGTATTCCGCTGGCCTCTATTTACTCAAACTAATAAGTGATAAAGATACCTTTCTCTACAAAATCGTAAAAAAATAGTTCGTATGAATCTAAACAGGCTGCTTCTGGTTTTGCTTTTGTTATCACCGTTTTCCAATGCCATGTCGGCCGTTTACTTTGTCTCACCCAACGGATCGGATGGTAACCGAGGCACCAAGGACCAGTCGTACCTGACCATTCAGAAAGCTCAATCTGTCGTAAATCCGGGTGATACCGTATATATACGTGGAGGAGTCTACCAGATGACCGAAAGCCAGATTGCACAGAAAAGAGGTATTTGGGCTTTTGTCACACTGCTTGATAAAAGTGGTGAAAAAGGAAAACCCATCCGCTATTGGGCTTTTCCGGGAGAAAAGCCGGTTTTTGACTATTCGTTGGTTAAACCCGAATACTGCCGCGTTTTTGCCTTTCAAGTGAACGGTTCATGGATCCATTTGAAGGGCTTCGATGTGACGGGTGTTCAAGTGACTATTTTATCACATACCCAGTCAGAATGCTTTGACAACCAGGGAAGCAATAATATTTACGAACAATTAAACATGCACGATGGTCAAGCCATCGGTTTTTACCTAAAAAGGGGTTCAGACAATTTGATCTTGAATTGTGATGCCTATCGAAATTGGGACTTTACGTCCGAAGGCGGCCGAGGTGGCAATACGGATGGCTTTGGTTGTCACCCCACTCAAGGAGGTAGCGGCAATATTTTCAAAGGTTGCCGTGCGTGGTTCAACAGCGACGATGGGTATGATTGTATCAACTCCTCCGAATCCGTTGTCTTTGATCATTGCTGGGCTTTCTACAATGGATTTACGCCGGATTTTGTGAGCCGTGGCGATGGCAATGGCTTCAAAGTTGGAGGCCACGGTGCGAATCCGAATGTGACAGAACTGCCCAACCCGATGCCTTCTCATACCACCCAATTTTGTTTGGCATATCGCAACAAGGCAAATGGGTTTTATGCCAATCATCACGTTTTGACCGGCAGTCGTTGGTTCAACAATACCGCATGGCGCAATTCATGCAATTTCAATATGCTTAGCAAAAAGATAGTGACCGATCCGCAAACCAACCGTCAACTTGCTGTTGATTGTCCAGGAATCAATCATATTCTAAGATACAACCTGTCGTTTCAAAGTGCTTATGGCCGCGATACTATGAATTTGGGTTCTTCAGACTTTCAATACAATTCTTTTAGTCCGAAAAGTTCTCTAAAGGTACGTGCCGAGGACTTCGTCAGCTTGGATGAAACTTTGTTGTTGAAGCCCCGCCAATCCAATGGCGACTTACCTATCATCCGTTTCTTGCAGTTGAAACCGAATAGTGACTTGGTCGAAAATGGAGTACGACTTGGCTACTAGCATCAAAAATGTATTTTGCACTGTACCCATGTGTTTTGATAATAGATGTCCATCATCAAACAAATCACCCTTTTCGGTTGATATGCTAGTTCCGCCATAAAATTGACCCCATCCCTCTGGTAAACCTGCGCTCACCAATACAGCCACATAATCCTCCACTTGTAGGTTCTTATAAAGGACGTTTTTTCCTCAAGCTTTTGCGATTTCAGCAGCGAAATCGTTCATCGTATAAGCTTCGTCCCCGGCCAGTTCGTACACTTTCCCAGCTTGCCCGTTGATGGCTATTACTTTTATAGGTTACTTCTTAAATTCATTTTCAATACTTTCCCTTAAATCGTACAAAAGCCATTCCTTTTTCAGGGCCGAGACTTTTTCCGTTCTTAAAAGGTGGATGAAATCCTCGATGCCGATCGGCTCATTTCCATTGCCATGAATCAATACAATGCTTCCGCCACGTATGGACTGGCCTTTGGCCAACCAGGCATCACTACCAATCGGAATCAGCCCGTAGTCAACCACTTTGTCAACGATGGCATTGTCGGAAACCAATCCTGGAAATCGGAAAAAAACCGAAAACAGAAATCCGTGCACAAGCAACGCCTTCTCCGTTTCCAGAATCTCAAAATTCAAATCCGTGTTCGGCTCCAGCAAGAAATTGTCTTTCAACGGAAGTTGCGAATCATAGTGATGATTGTAGGTATGATTGATCCAGGTCACTTTGATTTCGTTCGAATCGATCAATTGTTTAAGCCACATCAGGTCTGCCGAATGCGTGAGCATAAATTTCCCTGTAATGGATAAGGCTATTGGCACTGGCTTTTCAGAATGGGAGAATTCAGCAATGACAGAAGTCAGTACAGACCGGTCTAACGGTTTGTGCGAAGGGCATAAGTCGATGGTCAGACTCACACCCTTTTCTTTCGGAAATCCGTGGATGATGCCAGAATTCTGCAACGAAAAAGATTGACTCCTTGCTGTTTGGAGCGCCTTTATATATGCAGTATTGCTATGTGTCAGTACGATCTGCTGCCAGGTCTTGGCTTCAACCGAAAGCTGTTTGGTCGGAATCAGCTCCGTCTCCAGATTATCAGGATCTACTGCTACGTAAAAAGATTGCCCTGAATTCTTGAATGCCCTGATGACCACTAAATCCTTGCCCTTGAACGTGCCCTCGCCGATACATACCTTATATTCCCTGATGTCCAGTTGGGCAAAAAGTGTAAGTTTGCAAGTAATCAGGATTACTGTAAGCAATAATCCTTTCCGGATGGACATTTGTCAATCAGTTGAAATGGTATAGGAAAATCAATATGGCATTGAAGGCTGGCTTCTTGCTATCCTTAATTTCGAGTGTCACATCGATTTCAGCCTTGACGGTGCCTCTTAGGTTCACAATGGAGGATAGTTTGGCGGACAGACGTACTTCGCTTCCGACCAATACTGCTTGTCCAAACTTCAGTTTATCAATGCCATAGTTCACCAACATTTTCAAATTGTTCACCTGGATGACCTGCTCCCACAAGTAAGGCAAAATGGAAAGGGTCAGATAGCCGTGAGCAATAGTGGTTCCAAATGGGCTTTCTTGCTTTGCTTTTTCCACATCGACGTGAATCCACTGATGGTCCAATGTTGCATCGGCAAACAGATTGATTTGATCTTGTGTGATTTTGTGGTAGGGTGAAACGCCCAATTCTTTACCAATGTATTGTTCGAATTCCTGAAAGCTATTGATGATCAATTTGTCCATGATGAAATACGTTAATGGTTGAAAGTTTGCGGCTGCAAGGTACGAAAATTCCTGAAAAATTCTGCACAAATGGGCTTAAAATGTGCAGTTAATCGATTCTTAAAACTGACTTGTCCTGAAATTTCTTTACAGAAAGAAAAACTAAAAAATTGTATTGTAAGAATAGCACCCGCAGAAACTACGGATGCTATTCTTATGAAGTGCGCCTGATAGGACTCGAACCTACACGCCGTGAAGCACCAGATCCTAAGTCTGGCGTGGCTACCAATTACACCACAGGCGCCTATTCCCTGAATGGGACTGCAAAAATACTCAAAATTTACAGATTACAAAATCAATCGAATAGCTTTCCTTGACCAATGATTTCATCAACGATGTCAATAATTGGTTTCCCGGTATCCTCATCCTCGATTTCTACTTCCACGGGTTCAGCAGGTTCGTCTGAAATATTTTCCTCTGGGAAACGCGTGGGCTCCAATTCGTTTACACTGTCAACTGTGAAGGTAGTCAGTCGTTTACCCTTGGCTTTGAAGCTCTTGACACCGATGAATTCGTCCCCGTCAATAACCAATTTTTCACGGAAACTGTCGCCCCCGCCAAAGACTACTTCGATGCGCGGATAAACGACTTCAGTCAGTAAAATTAGTTTTGTTTCAGCATTATCTCCTATAAAAGATTGTGGCTTAATGCTGATTTCCAACGGGAAGCGTTTCAAATAGGGGAAGTTTTGCTGATCGGCATCGTATAGGGCAGCCGTCCAAATCTTATCTGGATCGAATTTCTCAACGATGTCCACGTCGTCGTTGTAGTGGTTGCTCAAATCGAAGTTCGTCGTGTAGAAATGACCGCTCTTCGTAATGATCAAGATACTTTCGTCGCTTTGGAATTCACCGATGTATTCGCCGCGTCCGTCGTAATTGAGACGCAAAACGTCACGGTCAAACCAGACTTTTCGGCCACCCAGAGTAGAGCCGCCTTTTTGTTTCAATGCAATTTTATGAATGTCGTTTTTGGACAAGATGTTCCCCATGGACTGACGACCCTTGATGGCAATTTCGCTGAAGTCCTTGTCGAACTGCAATTTCTTGATGCGCGGACCCGGCTTCAGGGTAATCTTGATAACTTCCGCTTCCCCGTTTGGATTGGCACTGAAGTAAACGATGCGGGAACCCGGAACGCCTTGCGTCAGGTCGTATTCCTTGTCGCGGGTAGTGCCGCTCACGGCGAAACGTTTCATATAGGTGGCACCGTCCTTGCCGTTTCGATACACCAGATTGTAAATGGTGCGCGAATCGTTTTTCTTGAAAATGTTGACGTATAGGATATTCTTGCCGACAAACATTTTCTCGCAGACTTTGACCACCTTCAGCTTGCCATCCTTGTAAAAAATGATGACATCGTCGATGCTGGAGCAGGCGCAAATCAGCTCGTCTTTTTTCAGACTGGTGCCGATGAATCCCTCCTCGCGGTTGATGTACAATTTTTCATTGGCTTCCACCACCTTGGCAGCCTCGATGGTGTCGAAGTTGCGTATTTCGGTGCGGCGTGGGAAGTTCTTTCCGTATTTTTTCTTGAGTCCTTCGAACCATTCGATGGTATAATGTACTAGGTTCGCCAAGTTGTGGTCAATTTCCTCGATTTGGGCAAGCATGCCTGCAATGAGCTCTTCCGCTTTCAACGTATTGAACTTCAGAATGCGGCCCATCTTTATTTCGAGCAGTTTTAAGATATCTTCCGAAGTGATTTCTCGGATGAACGAAGGTTTGAACGGATCCAAGCGCTTATCCACATGTTTGATGGCCGTTTCAATGTCCTTGCTGTCTTCGAAACCCTTGTCCTTATAGATGCGTTCTTCAATGAAAATCTTCTCGAGGGAAGCGAACAGAAGACTTTCCAAGAGTTCAGCCTTATGGATTTCGAGTTCACACTTGAGCAGTTCCATTGTATTATCGGTGGAACGGATCAGAACGTCGGAAACGCGCAAGAAAGCCGGTTTCTCATCCCGAATGACGCAGCAGTTCGGCGAAATGCTGATTTCACAATCGCTGAAAGCGTACAAGGCGTCGATGGTCTTGTCGGAGGAAACTCCAGGTGCCAGATGCACCAAAATCTCCACATTCTGAGCCGTGTTGTCATCGACTTTGCGTAGCTTGATCTTACCCTTGTCGTTGGCCTTTAAAATGGATTCTATGACGGACGAAGTTGTCCTTCCGAACGGTATTTCCGTAATGACCAGCGTTTTATTATCTAATTTGCTGATTTTGGCACGCACTTTGACCGCGCCACCACGTTCACCGTCGTTGTAACGGGTCACATCGATGTAACCACCCGTCTGGAAATCAGGGTATAATTCGAACGAATCTCCCTGCAGGTGTGCGATGGAGGCGTTGATGAGTTCGTTAAAGTTGTGCGGTAATATTTTGGAGGAAAGCCCCACGGCAATCCCTTCCACGCCTTGAGCCAGTAAAAGCGGAAATTTCACCGGTAGGCAAATCGGCTCTTTATTTCTTCCATCGTACGAAGGCTTCCATTCCGTCGTTTTCGGGTTGAAAACGACTTCTAGTGCAAACTTGGACAGCCTAGCCTCAATGTAACGCGGAGCGGCTGCACCGTCTCCTGTTAAAATATTTCCCCAGTTTCCCTGGCAATCAATTAAAATGTCTTTTTGGCCCAACTGAACCAAGGCATCACCAATGGAAGCATCCCCGTGGGGGTGAAACTGCATGGTGTGCCCAATGATGTTGGCTACCTTGTTGTAACGACCGTCGTCCAAACGCTTCATGGAATGCAGGATGCGGCGTTGAACCGGCTTCAGCCCATCTTCGATGTGCGGAACGGCGCGTTCCAGAATAACATAGGAGGCGTAGTCCAAAAACCAGTTTTGGTACATGCCCGAAAGCTGATGACGGATGCCGGCGTCCTTGACGTCGGGAACTTGGTATTCGGAATGTCCGCCAACTACAGCTTCGGAGTCGGGGTCTGTCTTAGCCGATTTAGGAGATGATTCGGGGGTGTCGTTCTCAACGTCACCGATTTCCTCAGGCAAATCGCCTTCGGGTATGGTTGCGTCGTCTTCAAGGTCTTCTTTCATAGAAAAATAACGGATAATAGGGCAAATATAAGCAAAAAAATCACTTACTTTGCAGCCCGGTAGAAAAATAATCCGATATAAAATGGCTCAACAAGAAGACGTATTTAAGAAGCTCGTTTCGCATTGCAAGGAGTATGGTTTTGTGTTTCCTTCCAGCGAAATTTACGATGGTTTGGCAGCTGTCTACGACTACGGACAGATGGGTGTGGAACTCAAAAACAACATCAAGAAATACTGGTGGGACTCAATGGTTTTGCTGAATGACAACGTGGTGGGCATCGATTCCGCCATCTTCATGCACCCGACCATTTGGAAAGCATCCGGCCATGTCGATGCATTCAACGATCCGTTGATCGACAATAAGGATTCAAAGAAACGTTACCGTGCCGATGTGCTCATTGAGGATCAATTGGCCAAATACGACGATAAAATAGACAAGGAAGTGGCCAAGGCTGCCAAACGTTTCGGCGATAGCTTCGACGAAATTCAATTTCGTTCTACCAACGAGCGTGTGGTCGAAAATCAAGCCAAACGCGACGAACTGCATACACGTTTTGCCAAAGCATTGAATGATAGTAATTTGGAAGATCTTCGTCAAATCATTCTCGACGAAGAAATTGTTTGCCCAGTTTCCGGCACCCGCAATTGGACGGAAGTGCGTCAGTTCAACCTGATGTTCTCCACCGAAATGGGTTCAGGCGATGGCGTTCAAAAAATATACCTTCGTCCCGAAACTGCTCAGGGTATTTTCGTCAATTATTTGAACGTGCAGAAGACCGGCCGCATGAAGATTCCCTTCGGTATCGCTCAAATCGGTAAGGCGTTCCGCAATGAAATCGTGGCTCGCCAGTTCATTTTCCGCATGCGTGAATTCGAACAGATGGAAATGCAATTTTTCGTCAAACCCGGAACCGAACTCGAATGGTTTGCCAAATGGAAAGAAACCCGTTTGAAATGGCACAAAGCCTTGGGCTTCGGCGCCGCCAAATACCGCTACCACGACCACGACAAGTTGGCACACTATGCGAATGCAGCCACCGACATCGAGTTTGAGATGCCCTTCGGTTTCAAGGAAGTGGAAGGCATCCATTCCCGCACCGATTTCGATTTGTCCAGCCACGAGAAATTCTCCGGTAAGAACATCAAATACTTCGATCCTGAATTGAACGAAAGCTATGTGCCCTTCGTCATCGAGACTTCCATAGGCGTTGACCGTACGTTCCTAAGCATCATGGCCGGTTCGTACAAGGAAGAAGTGCTGGATGGAGGCGAAGTTCGTGTCGTTCTGCAATTGCCGCCGTCCTTGGCACCCATCAAATTAGCTGTTTTGCCTTTGATCAAAAAAGATGGCCTGCCCGAACTGGCCCGCACCATTATCAACGACCTGAAGTTCGACTTCAAATGCCAATACGACGAAAAAGATTCCATCGGAAAACGCTACCGTCGTCAGGATGCCATCGGAACGCCTTACTGCGTTACTGTGGACCATCAATCGCTGGAAGATCAGACTGTGACTATCCGTCACCGTGACAGCATGAAGCAGGAACGCGTCGCCATCAGTGCACTGCAGGGCATCATTACTGCTGGTGTGAGTATGAAGGAACTGTTCAAGCAGATAACAGAATAATATTTTATATCGATACGAAAACAGGCGGCTTCATTACGAGGCCGCCTGTTTTGTTAGGGATATAAACGCTTAGTTTTCTGAAGTTATTCCCTTTAACGTCATATCAAAAATCAACGTGGAATAAGCTGGAATGGAAGATGAACCAGAGGAACCGTAAGCCAAATAATACGGGATGAACACCCGCCATTTCGAACCTACCGGCATCCGTTGCAGGACCAAACTCCAACCATCGATCACGCTTTTTCCGACGGTGCAGGAAAAACCTATCGTGTTGTAATCAAATGCACTTGTCAAAGCCAACGGGCTGTTGTATTTGGTGGTGTCGTTCCACAACCAACCAGCGTATGTGACTTTCACGACGTTGCCAATGATGGGTGTCGCACCGGTACCACGTGTCAGCACTTTGTAGTAAATGCCTGGGTAGCCGTTGGTGGGGTCGCCAATGGTGTCAATATCACTGTGTTGAGCCAAGCCGTCAAAAAAGGCCAGGTTGTCGTCTCTCCAAACCGTGTCGCTGTTGCTGCTGCAGGAAATGAATCCGAAGGAAACCAAACCAATCAACAGAGCTGCAATTCCTAAATTTCTCATAATGTACTGAACAAGTTCCGGCAACGACCGGCGATTAATGCGACGAAGGTACTCAAATCCCCTTTCAGCCGAAACTATTTAACGTAATTTTTATGTTTACAATGCGGGCAGACTGGTGCCGTTCATCTTTTGGTACAAATCGAGCGCATAAACGTCCGTCATACCCGAAATATAATCCAATGCCGCCTGAATTCGACCATAGACTGAGGCGGAACCCACTTCGTACTGTTGCGGGATTCTGGCCAGCAACACCTTGGAGTAAGCCCTTTCGGGATTGTTCACCGCTTGCGTCACTTCGTGCAACAACGTAGTGATGATTTTGTAACCAGCTAATTCAATGTCCAAAACATCGGACGAACGGTATATCCGAACCAGCGAAATCTCGGCAATGCGTTCAAAAGCCACTTTGGATTCTTCATCGACCAGTTTGATGAGCGGCTTGGTAAATGAGCCGTCCAGAATGCCTTCTTCGTTTTCCACAAAAACCTGGGTGCAGGCTTTGATGAGGCGACCAATCACGCAGGAACGTAGGTAGGCGATCTGTTCGTTGATGTCGTCCACAAAGTGCAGCGTGTCCTTGATATGTTTCAGTCGATCCCCGCTGAAATAGTTCATCATCAGTTCTTTGGTTTCGTCCGTGCTGATCAATTTTAGTTTGTGAGCGTCTTCCAAATCCATTATTTGGTAGCAAATATCATCCGCAGCTTCGACCAGAAACACCAGCGGATGCCTTCTAAAGCGCAAATCCGTATCAGGAACCCTGATCAATCCCAGTTCCGTTGCAATTTGCTCAAAACCGGCTGCTTCACTGTTGAAGAAACCGAATTTGGCTTTTTTAGGGTCGGCCAGCGTCGATGCGTACGGATATTTCACGATGGAAGCCAGTGTGGAGTAGGTGAGGGCAAAGCCTCCGTTTCGGCGACCGTTGAAAGTGTGGGTGAGTAGGCGAAAAGCGTTGGCATTACCTTCGAAGCATGTAAAATCGGCGTATTCGGAAGGAGTAAGCAGATCCTTGTACATCAAGCCTTCACCCTCTGTAAAATAGGATGCAATAGCTTTTTCACCGGAATGCCCGAACGGTGGGTTGCCCAAATCGTGTGCTAGGCAGGCCGCAGAAACAATATCGCCCATTTCCGTCAGCGCTTCTTGATTTTCGAGTTGGTATTTCTTCCTCAAAGCCTTTGACACGGCTGAACCCAAGGAACGGCCAACGGAGGATACTTCCAAACTGTGCGTGAGCCGGTTGTGTACGAATACGCTGCCCGGTAGGGGGAAAACCTGGGTTTTGTTTTGAAGGCGGCGAAAAGGAGACGAAAAGATGAGCCGGTCGTAATCCCGTTGGAATTCACTCCGGTCGTGAACGCGATCGTCTTTAAACAATTCATTTCCAAAACGTTTCGATGATAGAAGTTGTTCCCAAAGCATGGTTTGATAGTTTGTTTCCACAAACATACTATAAAAACACTTAAATAGTCGGTGTACGTTCGGGTTTCATCGTTTTTTCGTACTTTTGCGTATCTAACAAACGTTCAATTAAATCCAATGCATATCCGTATCGTCAACCGCTCCAAACACGAACTTCCCCAGTACGCCACCGCTCAATCGGCTGGCATGGACTTGCGTGCCAATCTTGAAACACCCATTGTGCTCAAGTCCATGGAGCGTGTTTTAGTACCCACTGGTTTGTTTATTGAACTTCCCGTTGGCTACGAAGCCCAGATTCGCCCACGCAGTGGTTTGGCCCTCAAAAAAGGGATTACTGTGCTGAATACTCCTGGCACCATCGATGCCGATTACCGCGGAGAAATCGGTATCATTCTGATCAATCTTTCTGCCGAGGACTTAAAAATTGAAGATGGTGAACGCATTTGCCAAATGGTTATTGCCGCGCACGAACGTGCCGAATGGGAATTGACCGAAAGCTTAGGTGAAACGGAACGTGGAGCCGGCGGATTCGGTCACACTGGTAAAAAATAATTGGGAATAAATGAACTCCATGCGCATACGTTTCCTCCTTGTTTTTATGCTGTCGCTGCTCCTGGCTTTGCCCGTGGGTGCCCGTGGCAAGAAAAAACAGGTGGTTGCAATTTCTGCCGTTCAATCGCCCTCTTTGTCCGAAAACGACAGACGCGTTTCCGATTATTATTTTCAAGCCGCCTTGAGTGCCAGGCAACAAAACCGCTTCGATGAGGCCTTTCAATTGTTTCGAAATGTCGTGGAGCTGGATTCCCTGAACGCTCAGGCTTGGTACGAAGTCGCTGTTTTCTACAACAACATGAAACATCCCGAATGGGGGGTCGATGCCATGGAAAAGGCTTGGAAGCTGGATCCGAAAAATGACTGGTACACCTTCGGACTGGCCAATATGTATTTGGCGCTTAAGATGGTACCCAAAGCAGTCGTGCTATACGAAGGCTTGCTCAAAACACGTTCCAGCGACGAAAATCTGCATTTTCAACTGGCAACATTGTACAATCAAAATGGGAATTTCGTAGGCGCTCTTCATCAGTACGACGCGGTCGAAAACCTAATCGGCAAGAACGAAGCCGTCAGTATGGCTAAATTCAAGATTTACAAAGATTTGGGGAAACCCACACGTGCCATTCACGAAATTCAGGCACTCTGCAACGACAACCCTTACGATGTGGATTACATCTTGATGTTAGGAGATGCCTGGATGGATCTGGGCAATCTCAAAGAAGCATTCAAGCAATATCAATCTGCGAAAAGTACCGACCCGGGAAACCCTTCGGTTGCACTTTCTTTAGCCGATTATTACAAAGAAACCGGTGACAGTTTGAAATCCCAGGAACAATTGGTTTCAGCACTGACCAATCCCAATACCGAAGTGGATACGAAGATCCAAATTTTCACTCCGATCTTGTCGAATGCTTTGGTGTCGTCAGACAGCGTACGAATTCCTTCCTATTTCGATATTTTGCTGGATCAGCACCCCAACGACTACCAAATTCGTGAGTTGCATGTGGAATACCTGATGCACAAAGGCCGGAAGGACGAAGCCAAAACAGAATTGCGCACCGTCCTCGATTTGAATCCCGACCAGCTCGATATTTGGAAAAAGCTGCTCCAACTCAGTGCCGAGGCAAACAATCAAATCGAAATCCGGAAAATATGCATAGACGCCATCACTTATTTCCCTGCCGAACCCATTTTTTGGTTTTATATGGGGCTAAGTTGGTATCCGGAACAAGAGGAGCAAGCCGAAGAAACCGATTATCGGGAAGCAATCAAGGCATTTGAGAAAGCCATATCCGTGTCCAAACCCGAAGACAATACATTCATCTCCAGAGTATATGGTTTGATTGGCGATGCTTACCTTTATTTGAAGAATCGTACGGCATGCTATGAAAATTATGAAAAAGCGCTGACAACCTATCAGGGCAACATCTTAGTGCTAAACAATTATGCGTATTACCTGTCCGAAGACAATACCGATTTGTCCAAGGCAGAACGTATGTCTCGCAAGACCATCGATGCGGAACCAAAAAATGCAACCTATTTAGACACTTTCGCTTGGATTTTCTTTAAGGAAGAAAAATACAGTCTGGCCAAAATATACATCGAGCGGGCAGTCGCCAATGAACCCGAACCATCCACAACCATCCTGGAACATTACGGAGACATCCTTTGGTTCAACCAAGAAATCGAAGCGGCTTTGGTTAAGTGGAAAAAAGCCTTGGAGCTCCAGAATCCTTCCGATGAACTGCTGGAAAAAGTTGAAACCGGTAAATACGTTATACCCAAAAAAATACAACCATGAAATTTCAGAATACTATTAAGGTCTTGTTCGTTGCTATTTTTGGGGTTGTCCTGACCATAGGTCTGACCGGATGCAGATCGACCAAGGAAATCACCCACAAGGTCGTTTCCGGCGATGTCCGTAAACTGGAGAGCTTGCTTCACCAAACCTATCCGTTCAAAACCTTGGATTCCAAGGTGGAATTCAAATTTAATCCGAAACAGGGAGTGGGTGCCAGTATGAGGGGTACCATCCGAATGAACAAAGACAGTTGTATTTTAATTTCCATTCAGCCCTTTGCCGGTTTCGAAGCCATGAAATGTCTGATTGTACGCGACAGCATCGTCTTGGTTAGCCGCCTTCATAAAATCTACTCTGTCGAAAAACTGAGTCAATATGCCTTTAAGGAATATGTGAACATTTCCGCATTGCAAGACGTACTGACCAACCGAATTTTCGTACCTGGCGACCAAAACCCGAATGAACGCAAGATTGCCCGTTTCGACCGTTTTCATAAAAACGACACAGAGGGTTTCCGTTGGGCAGAAAACAGTTACATATTGGATTTCATCCTGAATAAGGACAATCAATACGCCACCCTCAAAGCATATAGGCCCGAATGGGACCAGCAGGTTTTGGTGAATTATTCGTTGTTCTCCGCAGAAAACGATGTTGATTTCCCACATTCGTTGGTTCTAACAACAGAAGGTCTTAAAGAGAACTACAACTTTCAGATTCAGTATCTGAAACCACAGTTCAACACTCCCACCGATTTCCGCTTTGAGATTCCTTCCAGTTATAAAAAGGTGACTACTAAAGAATTATTCAAACGACTTCAGGATTTGATATGAACAGAATTGTTGTCCTATTGTGGTTGATGTTGGCCGCTTCCGGCTTGTTTGCACAGACAAGCAAGCGCATCACCGAACTCGAACAAAAACGAAAAGCGGCGCTGGAACAAGTGGAGAAAACCACCCAGATGCTCAGTAAAACCAAAAGGACAGCCCAAAACATCCTCTTGCGGTTGAACGCGCTTAATAAGCAAATCTCTGCTCGGGAATCGTATATCCGTGAACTCAACAAACAATTGGTCATCATCAGCGCAGAGGTGGAAGAGAATCAGTCTGAATACACCGAATTGAGCCGTCGCCTCAGCGTCAAGAAGTCCAATTATGCGAAGTCTTTGAGGTTGTTGGCTGTACACAATCCAACAGAGGATAAACTCATGTTCATACTTTCTTCCCGCGACTTAAATCAACTGACTCGCCGAATGCGTTATTTGGATGAATATGCCAAATATCAGAAAATTCAGGGCAAGCAGATTGTTCATAAGCAGGATGAATTGACAGAGAAACGCATTGCCTTGGAAATGTCCTACAAGGAAAAAGATGCCGTCAAGGGTAAACAATTGCAGGAATCGGCCCAATTGCAACGTGAACAGGGCGTCAAAAAGGAACTTGTGGCTGAACTTAAAGGCAAGGAAAAGCAATTGAAAGCCGATATCTCCACTCAAAAGAGACAAGCGGACCAGTTCTCCCGTCAGATTCAGAACATCATCGCCGAGGAAATGCGCAAGGCCAACGAAAAAGCGGCTGCAGATAAAAGTAAGCCCCGCGTGGCTGCAGTAAAAGGTGGTTACGCCATGACTTCCGAAGAAAAACAACTTTCTGGCGATTTCGGTTCACACCAAGGTTCGTTGGGCTATCCGGTTTCCTTGCCTGGTACCATCGTCGTGCATTTTGGTGAAGAAAAATACCAGGACTTGAAATACGTACAAAGTAGCAGCAAAGGCATCGATATTCAAACTCGTGATGGAGCAAATGCACTTTGTGTGTTCAATGGTGTGGTAAGCAGGATTTTTCCATTGCCTGGATTTAATATCTCCGTTATTGTGCGTCATGGGAATTATCTGACTGTATATGCCAACATGAGCAGCGTATATGTGAAATCAGGTCAGAAAGTACACACTGGTGAAGCGTTGGGTAGGGTTTTTACCGATAGCGAAAACGGCAATCAGACCATTCTTCACTTCCAACTATGGAAGGATACACAGCGGTTGAATCCGGAAAACTGGCTTCGTAGGAGATAAAAAAAGACTTTATGGATCCAAAAAGGCTTAAGATCTTCGGTTTGATCTTGCTTTTACTTGAGGTCATCAGCATCATCCCTTTGCTGATGATTGCCCATTACAATCATTCAAGTGCTGACGATTTCTATTATGGCATCAAAACGGCACATGTTTGGTCGGATACCGGATCGATTTTGGGAATCATACAAGCGGCATTCGTAAACGTAAAAGAAACCTACTTGAATTGGCAAGGTTCTTTTTCAGGGATATTTAGTATGACCCTGCAACCCTCAATCTTTGGTGAAAATTTTTATCCAGTTGGAACATATATTATTCTGGCAACCTATCTGTTGGGATTCATGTTGTTGGGCAAGACCTTATTTACTAGGTTCCTGGGCAATTCAAAAAAAAATTGCTTTTTGATCTGTTTCACTCTTTTTGTTTTTTCCATACAACTCGCGCCTTTTCCTCGACAAAGCTATTATTGGTTCAACGGATCCGTTTATTATACCTTCTTTCATGGCATTGCTTTGATTCTATTTGCTTTGGTGTTACGAATTCAAGGGGCTGAAAAAAAAACAAAACGGGTTCTTCTAATGGTTTTCTCCATTTTGTTGGCATTCATCGTTGGTGGTAGTAATTATGTTGCAGCCTTGCAGAGTGCACTTTTGTTGTTTTTCTTTTCCATATACTTAATCGCTTCTAAAAAAAGAAATGCAGTTGCCGTTTCAGTGGTATCCATTGCGTTGATCCTATCACTTGGAATATCCATTCTTGCACCAGGAAATGCCATCCGTCAATCAATGATTCCCGACCATCCATCCATGTTAAAAGCAATTTTAGTATCTTTTTTTTGGACTGGCGTATATATTGGTAAATGGTCAACACTTTATTTGATCGGTGTCTTTTTAGTTCTTACACCCTTGATCGTTGATTCTGTTCGCTTAAGTGACTTGTCGTTTGGGAAACCATGGTTGGTAACAATTTTAACTATTCTGATTCTTGCATCTAGTTTTGCACCACCACTTTATGGACTTGGAGAACTCCCTGAGAGGGTGTTGAACATCCTATTTTACCTTTTTATCCTGCTTTTTAGCTTGAATGTATTTTATTATGCCGGTTGGTTTGTCAAGCAGCAAATTCCCATTTTAAGCATTGAATTCTTACAATGGATGAGTCGGAAACGCATTCATTATCCGATGTTCTTTTTCATTGCCGGAAGCATTTGCCTACTTGTCGCCTTTGTGCAGGAGCCTGACATAGCAGGCAAGGAAGCCATGCAGTCACTTATTTCAGGTGATGCTGTTCAATACGATTCAGAAGCAAACGCTCGCTTAAACCTTTATCTAGATGCAAACATCAGGGATGTTGTTGTCAAGGAATATTCGGTAAAACCATCCTTGTTGTACAACGATGATATAGGAACGGATGCCAACGATTGGCAGAATGAGAGTGTTGCAAAATTTTACGGAAAAGATCGGGTCGTAAAAATTGCAAGAAACTAAGTCAAGACCGTAGAATGTTCTATTTTGTACAGCGGAATTAAAGCTCTAGTCCATTGAGAATATCGAGATAAAGGTCGATGCCCTCCTGAATTTCTTCCAAAAGGATGTATTCGTTTGGTGTGTGCGACCGTGATGATTCTCCTGGCCCCATCTTCAACGTTGTGAAGGGCATTCTGGCTTGGTCGGAAAGGGTGGGTGATCCGTAAGGTGTTCGACCGTTCTCCAGGCAAGCCACCACGACCGGATGGCCCGGATCGATGCGGGAAGAGTTCAGCCGGAAAGAACGGGCTTTGACTTCGCAGGGTACTTCCTTTTTGATTTCTTCGAACAGTTTTTCGGGTGTAAAGAACTCATTGATGCGGACATCCACTACGAACTCGCATTTGTCGGGCACCACGTTGTGCTGTGTACCGGCATTCACCATGGTCACTGTCATCTTGACCGGACCCAGGAAGTTGGATTGTTCCGTAAACTTCTTTTCCTGAAACCATTGGATGGATTCCAGCGCTTTGTAAATGGCATTGTCACCTTCGTTGCGGGCAGCGTGACCGGATTTGCCATGAACCGTGCAGTCGAGCACCATCAGGCCCTTCTCGGCAACGGCGGGTTGCATGCCGGTGGGTTCTCCGACAATACCGAGAGCAATGGGGGGCAGTTTCGGCAATAATGCTTCGATGCCGTTCTTGCCGGTGATTTCCTCTTCTGCGGAAATACCTAAAATAAGGTTGTATTTTTGAGGTGTGGTACTCAGTATGCGAAAAACCTGTATGAGGCAAATGAGGCTGGCACCGGCGTCGTTGCTGCCCAAACCTACGATGCGGTTGCCATCGTTTCGGGGACGGTATGGGTCGTGATCCCAGCCGTCCGTTGGTTTGACTGTGTCCATGTGCGAGTTCAGCAAAATAGTCGGTTTCTTGCTGTTGAAGTCCGGTGAAACGCACCACAGATTGTTCAATTCCCGATGCACTTCGATGTTTCGTTTTTTTAGCCATTCAGCTAGAAAATCCGCACGCTCGTCTTCATTCCGACTCAGGGCAGGAATGGAAATCATTTTTTCCAATAGGGAAACCGCTTCCTTAAAATAGCTCTCGTTGTTCATGATGCAAAGATAAAAATCTTCATCAAGAAATAGTTTCGGGTGTGTCATTATCCGGAAAAATGTCGTAATATTGCACAGAATAATAAAATATGTGCAGAATGGAAATAACACATTTCGCCCGGTTGGTACCGGAAAAAGCAGCAAAATTTGGTGATAAAACCGTCATGCGTGTTCGTGATTATGGAAAGGGAAGTTGGAAATCCATTTCTTGGAATGATTTTGACAGGGATGTAACCCGTTGTGCGAAAGCATTGATCGGTCAAAGCATTTTGGAGAAAGACAGAGTCGGAATTTTCTCTCAGAACAGTGCTGAATGCTTGATTGCCGAATATGCCATTTATTCCAACCGTGCCATTAGCGTACCTATGTATGCCACCAGCACCACCGCACAAATTGAATACATCATCAACGATTCGGGCATGCACGTGCTTTTCGTAGGTGACCAATACCAATATGACCGGGCTTACGAAGCTCAACGAACCTGTAAAGGTCTGAAACAAATCGTCATTTTCAACCCGGATGTACGTTTGGCACTGGCCGATGTGCAGACGATGTACTTCAGCGAATTCTTACAGGCTGGTTTGCTTTCCAAATCTGACACCGAGCTGGAAACCCGCCGTCAGAATGCCAAGGACGAAGATCTGGCCAACATCATGTACACTTCGGGCACTACGGGTGAACCCAAGGGTGTCATTCTCACACATGTCATGTTCTTGGAAGCCATGCGCATCCATGATAAAAAGCTTTCAGCCATCGGTGAAAACGAGGTTTCTCTTTGTTTCCTGCCGCTCACCCATATTTTCGAAAAGGCGTGGTCGCATTTCTGCCTGCACAAGGACATGCGGATTGACATCAATACCCGTCCCACCGATATTCAGATGATCTTAAAGGAAGTGGAACCTACTTGCATGTGCAATGTTCCGCGTTTCTGGGAAAAGATTTATGAAGGCATTCAGGATGCCATCAATGATAAACCCAAATTTATACGCTCACTTTTTGACGAAGGCATTCGTATTGGCCGCAAATACCACATCGATTTGATTCGTAAGAACCAACCCGTGCCATTGTCCCTGAAATTACGTTATCAGTTTTTTGATAAAACCTTGTTTCGCACTGTCCGCAAGACTGTTGGTTTACAGAATGCCAAGATTTTGCCTGTTGCAGGCGCTCGCTTATCCAACGACCTTTGTTTGTTTTTCCGCTCCATCGGCTTGCCCATTTATTACGGTTACGGCCTGACTGAAAGCACTGCAACCGTTAGTGCCTTTGATGAATTCGGCTACCGTGTCGGCTCTGTCGGCACCGTCATCGATGGTCTGGAGGTCAAGATTTCAGCAGAAGGAGAAATTTTGCTGAAGGGTAAGACCATCACGCCGGGGTATTATAAAAAACCGGAGGAAACGGCTGCTTGCTATACTGCTGACGGATTTTTCTGTACCGGTGATGCTGGTCAATTGGATGGTGAATTCCTGATGATTACCGAACGCATCAAAGACCTGTACAAAACTTCCAACGGCAAGTACATCGCTCCCCAGAAGATTGAAACGGCACTTTGCGATGACCGCTATATTGATATGGTGGCCGTTATTGGAAACGATCAGAAGTTCGTTTCGGCCCTCATCGTACCAACCTTCGACAAACTGCCAGAGTTGTGCAAGCAGTTAGGTGTCGAATTCACTTCGTTAACGGCTGTACTTTTGGACGAACGCATTCACAACTTCTTTGAGGGACGCATTCACAAGATGCAGAAGCACATGGCCAGTTATGAACAAGTTCGTCGTTTCATCCTGTTGGATCAGGCTTTCTCGATGGCCAACGGTGAACTGACCGACACGCTCAAGATTCGTCGCAAGGTCGTTGCCGAACACTATGCCGTAGAGATCGCGTCGATGTATTGAAAAATTCGTACCTTTGCGGTCCTTCAACTGCATTGAATCATGATTACGACCGAACAAATAAAAGCCGTTCAGGAACGCGAACAGGCCCTGAACAGGTATCTCGACATTGACACCAAACTCATTCAGCTCCAAGAGGAGGAAATCCGCACGCAAGTGCCTGGTTTTTGGGATGACAATAAGGCTGCCGAAGCTCAGATGCGCAAGGTCAAAGCCATTAAGAACTGGATTGACTCATACTATGAAGTGGTGAACGCCAACGAGGAATTGGTATTATCCTTCGATTTCTACAAAGAAGAAATTACCACCGAGGAGGAAGTCGATGCCGCTTACGCTCATTGCATTCATTTGCTGGACACCCTCGAACTCAAGAACATGCTCCGTAAGGAGGAAGACAAACTGGGTGCCGTCCTAAAAATAAATTCAGGTGCCGGTGGTACCGAAAGTCAGGATTGGGCAGCCATGCTCTTTCGAATGTACCAGCGTTGGGCCGAAGCTCAAAAATACAAATGCGAGATCACCAACTGGCAGGACGGAGATGAGGCTGGCATAAAAACGGTGACCATGACCATCGAGGGGGACTATGCTTATGGATACCTCAAAGGTGAGAACGGCGTACACCGACTTGTTCGTGTTTCTCCCTACAACGCCCAGGGCAAGCGCATGACATCCTTTTCATCGGTATTTATCGTGCCCTTGGTGGACGACACCATCGAAATCGAGATCAAGGACTCAGACATCACTTGGGATACCTTCCGTTCTTCTGGGGCAGGTGGCCAAAATGTAAACAAGGTTGAAACAGGTGTTCGTCTGCACCACTTGCCGACCGGTATCTCCATTGAAAATACCGAAAGCCGCTCCCAGTTGGGCAACAAGGAAAATGCCATGCGTTTGCTCCGTTCTCAGTTATACGAGATTGAACTGGAAAAACGCCGTGTGGAACAACAAAAGGTGGAAGCAGGCAAAAAGAAAATTGAATGGGGTTCGCAAATCCGCAGTTACGTTTTTGACGACCGCCGCGTCAAGGACCACCGAACCGACTATCAAACATCCAACGTCAATGCCGTCATGGATGGCGATTTGGATGGATTCATCAAAGCCTATTTGATGGAATTCGGAGGCGAAGAATAATTTTTACTTCTAAAACGTATAATAAACCTCATAATCAGCTTTTGAGGTTTACTTTTGAACGTTTTTGCATGTGGAGGGTATGATTATCCATACAACATGCGCGACTATCTTTTTGAATGACCCTACTTTTGTAAGTCATATCTCCAGCAAAAATAATCACGATCAATCAGAAATTACCAGGTATTCCAAAGATTCCATTGTTTGGCGCGTTTCTTCTAAAGATTTTCTTATGGATATTCGCGATTCATACGATTCCTATCGGAATGGATATTATCTGAGTGTAGGAACCGCTGATCAATCGGGTGAGGAAAGCGGCTATGTATTCAAGCTATCGTATGGTGGTGTATTATTGGGCATATTTAAGCCTAAGGCTGATAACGGTGCTCTAAATTGCATTGTACCCTTGCCAAATGGCTGTTTTGCAGCTGTTGGCTTGACAAAATCCAAGAATTTGATTACTTCGGATGGTTGGTTGGTCGTGTTTGACGAAAATGACGCTTCCTTTATAAAGGTGTATGGCGATTTTGATAATGGCTGTAAGGTTCTTTCAAGTGACGATGGTGGCCTCGTAGTGATGGGAGCGACCATAACGAATTGTGCTAAGATTCGGAAATAATTATCAGAGCTGTTTCAATAAAAAAGTAAAGGCTGCCCCTTCATGGAGCAGCCTTCGCTTTTAAATTATGCTTAGTGGTTGTTATGCCAGTTTAACATTGACGGCATTCAAGCCCTTTCTTCCTTCTTCGAGATCAAAGGTCACTACGTCGTTTTCTTTGATTCTGTCTTTTAGGCCGTTTGTGTGAACGAAATACTCTTTACCTGATTCTTCGTCCTTAATGAAGCCAAAGCCTTTTGCTTCATTAAAAAATTTAACTGTTCCGTTGTTCATTGTGTATAAATGTTTAATCCGGTAAAGGTATGCAAAAATTATTGGCTATTGCATTTATTTTCAATTATTTATTTTTATTTCTAGTTAACGAAGTAAAAATGACTATTTAAAGAACATCTTCGTCGAAACCTCCGATCCATCTGACATTTGCTTTCTTACAATGAAAAAGCCTTTCATCGCCTCACGTTCATTAACCCGAATCCCGGTAATGGTATAATACGTTGTTGAAACTACCGTCGAGTTGTTCCTTACAACTGGTTTTAGAGCAGTTCCGGTAGCTGATTCAATGCCGTTGAAGGTAATGTTGTCCAGGTAGAAATCCAAACTTCCAACACCTAATCCCCAGATGATTTGTGTTCCACCCGAAGTGAAGGCTGGTGAAGTGGCATCTGTCGCCGAGGTTCCAACATTCCAGGTGATACTGTCGGTGGAATACTCAAATTTCAAGGCTACATTCGAACTTCCGGTTACCGATGCACGGTACCAGATGGGTTGTCCTGCCGCCGGTATCAAAGTGCTGACGGAGGTATTGGTCAACATCGTCAAACTGGTCGAGGAGGTGGATCGGTATGTTCTGAACTCCGTACGTGACGCATTTACATTGTAAGCAATAAACACATAACCTTGCATGATGCCTTGTGTATAATAGGTGGAAGCATCACCGACTTTTGTGGGGTCAGCCCTAAGTACCATGCCAATTTTATAATCTGTAGCTGCTACAACATTAAGACACTGCTTCCAGGTAACAGAATAATCCGTGCTTTTATTGGAGAAGGCGTTTAAGTTAAATATGCCTGTAACATTGCGATCGTTATTTGAGTACGGTTTTAACATGTTGCTGGTGTTGCTGGTTGCATCGGTATACGATACCACACCTCCCGTGGCTGAATTACCTGCTCCAACCGAAATGTTCATAGCCGGTGGTGTTGTTGCAATGGTTGATGCAGCGTCACTCGAAAAGTCATAAAACTTCTTAACGGACGGCGGCACAATACCACCTGAAAGGGAAACAATCGAACTGGCAGTTCCGTTTGAACTTACGGTTAAGTTGCCCGTAACGGTCTTTACCGTTGAACCCGATTTCAAGCGTATATAGATGGTGGTAGTGGGTATCGAATTATTGACTGGTTGAATCGATAGCATGGATGCATATCCGGAACCGCTCGTTAGGGAAACTTCATATCCGTCTGGTGCTTGTACAATCAGGTTGTCGGAAAGTGCACGACCACCAACAGTAAAGTTCTGGCTTGCCGATGGTATAGAGTTTTGAACTGCACTGAATGCACTCATTGCAAATCGAGAAACAGAAACGATTCTGGAAAAGGACATGAGATCGTCCATCAACCAACTGTAATTTTCAGAACCCATGCCCCAAACGAGTTGCGTAGATCCTGAGGAATATTGGCTATCGGTAAATACGGTGGTATTGCTGCCTACCCAATTTAGACTGTCACTGGAACATTCAAACCTCAACTCATTGTTGTAAGCTGTTGCTCTGAACCAACAGGGTTCGTTCGGCATGACCTTAAAACTGGTGGTGTAAGTGTTTTTCTCCGTGAGTCCGTTTGCATCGGCAATGTAGGGCTTAAGCGTAATGGTATTGTCATCATTGTTCTGAACAATAAAGAGATATCCCTGTTTCATACCAACAGCATAGGGGCACGAACCGTTACCTCTCAATAAAATCCCTTTTTTCGCACCCGTAGTCCCATAGTATTCTTTCCATTGCATGGTAGAATTGACTTCGGTCGCTGTAAAGAGATTCAAATCTGCCACACCTGTACCATTTGAAGTGCCTGCGGTATACGATTTGATGCAATTACTGGTCAAGTTCTTGGAATCTGTATTGGTGACAACTCCAGCTGTACCGCTTTGCACGGTAATATACTGAGCTGCAGGAGAAGTCGCTGCAGTTTTAGCAACATCATTTGTGAAATTGTACATGGCATTATCATCACGCTCGATGACAAAATTGTCAAAGTTGATGTAATTCGTACTTCCTGTCGATGATAAAATTAGGACGTTGTATCCACTATTCAGATTGATGGTTTGGGTATTGATTGCCCAAGCACTTTCTGTAGCCGTTTGGCTGAAGGTGACGTTTTTACTTATGCCGTTCACAATCATCCTCATGCTGACATTTCCAGCAGAAGCTGCATATTTGATATTCAGTTTATAGGTGCCAGCTTTTAATGCACATAACGTATCTTTTATACTGGCTGAACTGTTGGTTCCAAATTTCAGAAATCCCTGACCGGTGTAATTCTTAATGCCACTTCCGTAAGCATTCGTATAGTTTCCACTGATGTTCATGTAATTGAAATTTTCCGCTTCATATTGACGAGGACCCGTATAAATGGCTGGTTTATTGGGTGCAATAAGGGTTGCCGTTTTAAAGGTTGTCAATCGACCTGTTGCGGATCCGGAACAGTTTACAGTGAGATCCAGTGGCCCGTTGTGTTTTACATTTAGCGTCAGAACGCCATTTGCCCAGTTTTTTGTAATTGAACTGGCTTGATGACTCGCACGGTCAGTAAACGAATACGTTGGTTCTGTTGTGCTTCCGAATATCTTGATCGTATCGGTCTTCAAACTGGTGAAGTAGTTGTCATAATTCGTCAGATAAAAGGTCAACTTATCGGCGTATTCTTTCATGACACCCAAAGAGAATTGTGCATAGGTAAGATCGACATGATCACATGTGTTGTATTTGAAAGGAATGGAACCTTTGGCTAATTGATCCAACTTATAGGGGTTATACGTTACCCATGAGTTCTCGTTTCGACCGGCATAAATATCGCCCGTATATTCCTGAGGGAATAATGAGTTGAAATCGTTTACCTTATTTGTAACAGCTGGCCAACGGGTGGAATACGTTGATTTGTTTATTTTGACTTGGAATGAATTAGCTAATGAATCACCTAATCTGTAAACCATGGGAATGGACGGGTAACGGCCTGTTTTCTTGAAAAACGTAGTGTTGTTAAGATAGGAACCATCATCGCTCATTCGATAGAGTCCTTCAAATAAGGATTCAGGAGTGCTGTATTTATCTTGATCCGAACCTGAATTTACATCGTTGACAATGACAAGTTTGGAGCGATCAATCACTTCCTTGCGACTTAAGATGCGAAAGGAGCCGTCCAGGATTTTTCGAAAAATATCCAACGTGATGTTTTTATATTGGGGGAAGCATTCCCAACGTCTCATCTTATATCCGTCGGAGTTGGTGCTGGCACTTAGTTCGCGAAAGCACTGTTTCCAGATCAATTCAGGACCGTCAATAACGGTTTCACCGGTTAACATCACGTGCTCAATGACAGGTAGGGAACCTGCTGCAACAGGATACGTGGCATCTGTCGCCGTTGTGGTCCAACCGCATTCATCGTAACGAATACCATATTGACCTGAATAGCCGGAAAGGTAGGTGCCAAGGCACGTGCTTTCAATATCAGAGAAGCCATAGGTGGATGTAAATTTCTCGCACTCGATGAAGTGTTCCGGATCTGCATTGCAAATGGCTGCAAAGTTGGCATCCCGCTTCATCATGGCTATTGGATTCAAGCTGGCACCATAATACGAACCACAAAAACTGGAAACCAAATAACCACCATATTTTTGGTTGAGCTTCATGAGTTCATAGAAGTGGTTCAGTCGTTGAGGGAATGTAACGGACCATTTATCATCAAATCCCCAGAACTGTTCGGCATAATTGAAGCCTAACATGTTTGGATAGTCTCTATAAAATTCTTCGTATACGCTCAAATCAAAATCGGAAAAGTGGCAGAACCCACCACTTGCAGGCTGTACCAGCACCCACATTTGGTTTTCGGCACAGGTCCTAATCCATGATTTGGCCGTTTCATAACCATATTCAACCGTTTTAAATTCTCCGGTCGTTGCATCGTGATTGATTGATAACGAAATGTTCATCACTACGAAAGGTCGAATGTCTGCAGGGATCAAATCGATTATTTTCTGTGGGTCGGCATAGTTCCATGTATCAATATGAACGATGAACATGGGTTGATTCGGAGAAATGGGGCGTCTGAGGGGCGTTTTTGTTTGGGCGCACAACTCGAGGGTAAATTGAAAGAGAAATAAAAACAGAACGACAAAAATCATTGTTGATTTTCTGAAGAAGTGTGCAGTGTTCAATTTGATATGCATGGCTAAATTTTAAGGAGTAACTATTTTCAAGGCTTAATTGTGCGGTTGGTAGAAAGAGAAAACGTACAAAAGTATTCATTAGCTTAAAGAAAAAATGGAGCATTTGTTACAGATAGTAGCAATTTTGAATCATCTGGATTGTAAATCTTTTTTTCTCTTTTGAAAAACTTAACTTGCAATGTCAATTAAAAAATAGGCACCTATGCAACCCATGAAACGCAACAGATTCACGTCTGTTTTATTCTTTTTTCTATTGTTTTCTTTTGCCTCACATGCCCAGGAACCCTTGGGGACATCTGCCAAACTCATCCAGTTTGCCCGAAAAGCGGCACTATTCAGTTACAACAACCCGCAGGAAAAGGTTTATCTGCACTTTGACAATACGGGGTACTTTTTGGGAGAGACCATTTGGTTTAAAGCCTATGTGGTTGAGGCAATCAATAACAAACCTTCGGGTATAAGCAAGACGCTTTATGTTGAACTTCTGTCACCTGAAGGAGATATGTTGCAAAGCAAAAAGATTCTTATTCAAAATGGCGTTTGTTCAGGTGATTTTCAATTGAGAGATTCACTACCAGGAGGTTATTATGAGGTCAGAGCTTATACGCGGTGTATGCTGAATTTCGGCTCGGAAGTCGTCTTTTCAAAAGTTCTGCCGGTATTTGACCAACCTGCAAAAGATGGGGATTATGCCGATCGTAAAATGACCAATCGGAAGTTTACAGTTCCAAATAAAAGAGATAAGAGCCCGTACAAGGATCCAATCACCGTTTCGTTTTATCCAGAGGGTGGTTCGTTGGTGACGGGATTAAAATCCAAAGTAGCCTTTAAAGCAACCGGTAAGGATGGTAAGAACATAGAGATTTCGGGTAATGTGCTTAATTCGGACGGAAAGGAAGTTGCAACACTCAAAACGGCCCATGATGGGATGGGTGTTTTTACAGTAATTCCTGATGGTAAGGTTCTAACAGTCAAGGTTAAAGATGAAAAGAATGAAAATTCATTTCAGCTACCTGCATCGATCGTATCGGGTTATGTAATGACCGCTGCTTCTACGATGAGCGACTCCTTGCAAATAACCATTCGAAAAACTTCGGATTTACCGCTGAACGATACGCTGGGATTGGTCGTTACCTGTAGGGGTAAACTGATAGATTTCAGAGCAATTACCATTTCCGACAAGGGCTTCTTGATGAGTATTCTTAGAAAAAAGCTTCCTGCAGGGATTTGTCAGTTCACACTTTATGATCCATTGGGACGCATACGAAGTGAAAGATTGGTGTTCAATTCGCCGGAATTGGCATTCAGTTCTAAAAAGTCGACTGCTCCGATTACCGCAAAGACCAATAAGGAAAGTTATAAACCGTATGAACCGATTTTGCTCGACTTGGCTTCCGATACCTCCGTGACAAAATTTGGAACATCCATTTCGGTTGCGGTTAGAGATGTGGCGACCAGTAATTTTGGAAATTCAGACAATGCTTCCATTATTAGTAATTTTTTATTGTCATCCGATCTTAAAGGGTATATTGAAAATCCTGCATGGTACTTTCAAAGCAATGACACGGAACATTTGATGGCTCTTGATCAGCTTATGTTGACACAGGGTTGGAGGCGTTATAACTGGAATTTGATGACAGGCGTTGAACCTTTTATAGTAAAAGAACCCATTGAGGAGGGATTGATGTTGGACGGAGAAGTGAGGTCCATTCTTCTGAAAAAACCAATGAAAGATGTCAAGGTTAACTTTTGGATGACGCGTGGAAGCAATGCGCAGCAGGGTAGTTGCCTGACCGATTCGGTAGGGAAATTTTGTTTTATGATCAGTGAGAAATACGATACTTGGGAAATGAACATTCAGACATCGGTGGAGGCTAGTCGAAAAGAATACAGAATACTGCTGAACCGAAACTTCAGCCCTCAACCAAAGTGGTATTCAGCATACGACAAGGAAATTTGGACAAACAATCAGTTGCAATTGCCTGTCAATAAAGACGATTCTACGGCGATGCTTTTGGGTGAGGTGCGTTATGCAACCGAGTTGACGGCTTCCAATCCAGAAGGTTACAAAGAATATCAACTCAAGGAAGTGGTAAAAATTGGTGAACGGAAACAAACATTCATGCAGTCAGTGGCCAGGCATGCCTCCATCAACTACGATGTGGATAAAGAAGTTGATGTGTTGCAGGATGTAGGTAAATCGGAAGCTTCAAGTATCGCTGAGTTTATTAGGGATACCAATCCCAATTTCTTAATTTTAACCGGAGATACACCTTCGTACAGATACAAATCCAGACCTGTTGTTTTCAAGATATTCAGCAATGATTCTCAATCGCAATTTGGGGCTTCAGATACACGTTGGGAGCTGTCTCAAATGGTGCCAACAGACGTGGAGAGCATCCAAATCGTAGAGGATCATGAAGTTATTCGCACGTTAGACCCGTCTATTGATAATGACCCTGTTCTGATCGTTCTAAAAACCCATGTCAATGGTTACCCCAAAGAGCCCATCGGTGTGAGAAAAACACTTTACGATGCTTATACCGTTTCAAAGGATTTTTATTCGCCCATGCATCAACCTGGTACTCCGCTTTTGGAAGCCGATTACCGACGTACACTTTATTGGAATCCAGATGTCATTTTGGATCCTCAAGGGAAAGCGAAGCTGGAGTTCTACAACAACGGTACGTGCCGAAAGATGTCGATCAATGCGGAAGGAATAAATAGCAATGGAACACTTTTGAAAAACTAACTTATCAATCTAATACGAAAATGAAGCACACTCTTTTAGTCTTGTATTTTATATCGATTATGACTGCCTTGTCGGCAAATGGATATCAGAAGAAACCGATTTATCTCAATACGTCCTTTTCATTTAAGGAAAGAGCCGCCGACTTGGTTTCCAGAATGACACTGGAGGAAAAACAAAGCCAATTGGGAAACACCATGCCGCCGATACCGCGTCTTGGAATCAACAAATACGACGTATGGGGAGAGGCACTTCATGGAGTGATGGGAAGAAACAACAACAGTGGGATGACCGCAACATCGTTCCCCAACAGCATTGCGGTAGGTTGTACTTGGGATCCATCCCTGATTAAACGTGAAACGTCTGTTATCGCCGATGAGGCCAGAGGTTTCAACCACGATCTCATTTTCACATTGACCTATTGGTCGCCAGTTATTGAACCCGCTCGTGATCCAAGATGGGGACGCACTGCAGAAACGTTTGGTGAAGATCCATTTCTCGTTTCGCAAATTGGAGGTGGCTTTGTACAAGGACTGATGGGTGACGATCCCATCTATTTGAAAACAGTACCCTGTGGGAAACACTATTTTGCCAACAACTCCGAATTTAACCGCCACAATGGAAGTGCCGATATGGACGACCGTGATATGAGGGAATTTTACCTCCAACCCTACCGGACGCTAATTGAAAAAGTGAAATTACCGTCCATTATGACAGCCTACAGCGCTGTAAACGGCGTTCCGATGTCCGCTAGTAAATTCTTGGTAGACACGATTGCCAGAAGAACGTATGGATTGGATGGTTATGTGACGGGCGACTGTGGTGCTGTTGACGATGTGCTGAGCAGTCATCATTATGCAAAAAGCAGGGCGGAAGCTGCAGCCATGGCTCTTCAAACTGGAGTTGACTCCGATTGCGGAGGCGTATACCAAGCAAGTGCTCTAGATGCCCTTAAGCAAGGCTTGATTACGGAAGCCGATATGGATAAAGCATTGGTAAACATCTATACGATCCGCATGAGATTGGGTGAATTCGATCCCCAAAGCATTGTACCTTATGCTGGCATCAAACCTAGCATTATCAATGATCCTTCTCACAACGACCTTGCCCTTGACATTGCTACTAAAACATCCGTACTTTTAAAAAACAATGTTGTTTTAAAAAGTGGGAAGAAAGCATTGCCCCTCGATGCCAATACTCTAAAGAAAATTGCGGTATTAGGCTCCCAGGCTGAGAAAGTTGAACTTGGCGACTATTCCGGTGAAGCGGAAGCTAAGTATAAAATAACTCCCTTGGCAGGTATTAAAAATTATATTGCCCAGAACAACCTGACTACCGAGGTTGTTTCCAAGTCAAGTGGAAATACTTCAAAAAGAACCGATTTTTTCTCAATAGTAGGCTTTTCAACGGTAAGTAAGGGCATTGTAAAGGAATATGATGCCACTAAATTCGATGCTTCGGCAAGCGGTTTAATCACTTCGGCACGCTTTGGCTCTGCTTCACTTAGAGGTATCAAGGATGGAGACTGGACTTCGTATAACAATGTGGACATTTCCAATTTGGATTCGATTCGCTTCAATATGACGGTGTCCGCCGATGGTGGGCTACTTGAAGTCAGAGTGGGTTCTAAAACCGGGAACATACTTGCTTCACAAAAGATTGCCGGCTCTTCATCACAAGGAGGAGGTAATGGTGGCTTTGGTGGAAGATCCAAAATCATCCCTGTCAAAATCAATACCCTGGGTATTACCGGACCACAAACTATCGTATTGGTATATCGCGAATCGGAAGTGCCAGCGACCGACAAGGAGACGCTCGACATGGCCGCTTCAGCAGATGTTGCCCTCGTTTTTGTTGGAACAGATCAATCAACTGGAAGGGAAGAATCCGATCGTTTTGCCCTAGCGTTACCTGGCAACCAGAATGAACTGATCAAGTCGGTTGCTGCAGTTAACCCGAATACCATTGTCGTGATTCAGGGAATGGGAATGGTCGAAGTGGAACAAATCAAAAACAACCCGAATGTAGCTGGGATCATCTTTACCGGTTACAATGGTCAGGCACAAGGCACTGCCATTGCCAAGATTCTATTTGGCGAAGTGAATCCGGGTGGAAAAACAAGTGTCACATGGTATAAGTCCGTTGATGACCTTCCAGCGTTGGCGGATTATTCGTTAAGAGGTGGTGCCGGAAAAAATGGCAGGACCTATATGTATTTCAACAAGGACGTATCCTATGAATTCGGATATGGGCTTTCATACACGACCTTCGAATACAGCAATTTCACAATAAGCAAAAAAAGCCTAACGCCAAACGATAAAGTGACCATCACTGCTGATGTGAAAAATACCGGAGGTGTAGACGGAGATGAAGTGGTACAAATCTACGTGAAAACCCCCGAAAGCCCCGCATCGCTTGAACGTCCCATCAAAAGATTGAAGGGTTTCAAACGGGTGACCATCCCTGCTGGTCAAACAAAAACGGTTTCGATTGAAATTGATTGTGCTGATCTTTGGTTTTGGGACATCAAGAATAAAAAAATCATGTTCGATCAAGGCTCTTATATATTTGAAATTGGTGCCTCTTCCAAGAGTATAAAAGGTCAGGTTGATGCTACGATGAAAGGTTTTTATTCACCCGAATTGAAAACCGTTGTTGCTCAAGGTGACAAGGTTGTGGTCAAACCTGGAAATACCATTCAGACAAGTATTACGGCTTCATTGTCGGACGACAGCTTTCTGAATCTGAAGGATGCAAAAGTGACTTACAAAAGCAATAACCTTGCAGTAGCTTCTGTCGATGAAAACGGGAAAGTGACTGCTACGGGCGTCGGTACAGCCCTGATCTTTGTCAGTGTAACGTTTAACGGAACGACTGTTTCGAACAATTATCCGATGAAGGTCATGCCTGACCTGAGTCCCAAATCGATGACGATGGATGGGAAGGATATTAAAGGTTTCAATAAAAACGTGAAATCGTATAGCTTTCTTCTTAAAAGCAACACAAAAGTGCCCATAGTGAATGCTTCGGCTATAGTAAGCGATGTTTCGGTAGAAATTGAACAGGCAAAAAGTGTGCCTGGTACAGCAATTGTCAAATTCATCGATAAAATCACGCAGGAAAAAAACACCTATTATTTGAATTTTGACGTTTCATCGGTGAGCGAGGAATTCAACAGTACAACCATTGGTAAGCAATGGGGTTGGGTCAGAGAAAATGCTTCAACTCATAACCTTACAAGAAATACTGGCAGCCTGACTATTACCAGTGAGAACGGAGATGTGTCTGAAGGCAGCAACAATGCTAAAAATCTATTGTTGCAAAGTGCGAATAGCGATTGGACCATCGATACGAAATTGGTTTGTTCAAGAAACCCATCTCAGCCTGAAAATGCGGGTATTCTAGTTTACGAAAACGATGATAACTTTCTGAAGTTGATGCTCCGGGCTGTGACCAAGACCTACAGAGGCGGCAGGGCTACGGGTGCAGAAGAACAACCTGGTACGCTTGACCTCATTATCGAAGAAAATGGCATTGCAAAATCGATGGCCTCCTTTAATCTCCGAAAAGCTGTTACCGGCGAGAACGGACTTTTATTGAGATTGGAAAAGATCGGTAGCAATTACACTGCCTTTTATTCCATTGATGGTGTTAAATATGAGAAACTCGGAACCGCCGACCTCCAGTTGAAAGATATCAAGGCCGGTTTGATGGTCTGCGATGGTGTTATCTTGCAGGGCATGAAAAGTATTTATTATTTCAATGCCGACACCACTAAACTCAATACGCCGTTTGACGTGGCGTTCGATTATTTCCATATTATAAATAGATAATACGTTATATTATAAATGATTAAACCTATGAAATCTCAAATTTTAAAAACCGGCTTTATCGCTTTGGCGGTAGCTTTTTCTTCCACAGCATTCGCGCAGGCGCCCAAGCTAACCCTTGACCTCACCAAATCCAACCTCAAGGTAAGCCCTATGCTGTACGGATTGATGACCGAAGAAATAAACCGTGCATACGACGGCGGTTTGTATGCGGAACTCATCAGAAACCGGGTATTTAAGGACAATGCAAATGCACCCGACAGTTGGAGTCTCGTACAGGAGGATACCTCTTCCCATGCTTCCATCAAACTGATTGCAGCAAATCCGAACAGCATTCCCTCCGATGAACAAAGACTTTCCATCAACGGTGCATTAACTACTTGCCTGCGATTGACTGTTCCGAAAGCGGGTGTAAAAGTTGGGATAGCCAATGAAGGTTATTGGGGAATTCCGATCAAACCTTCGACCATTTACAAAGCATCCTTTTATATAAAGGGCACTGCAAGCATGCCTCAGCGTCGATTTGGAGGACCACAAGCTCCTGTCGCCCCTGTCGCTGCAGTCATTGAAAACAATACGGCTGGACCCATCACTGTCTCTCTTGAAAGCAAAGACGGTAAAATTATTTATGCCACTGGTACCGTCGACTTTGCTAAAAGCAACTTTTGGAAAAAGTACGAAATTTCCTTAACTACAGCTTCGGATGTGAAACCCACCACGGATGCCAGATTCGTGATTTCAACCGATCGAACTGGACTTTATTATTTCAACCTAGTTTCCTTATTCCCACCTACGTTCAACAACCGTGCTAACGGCAACAGGATTGACTTGACGCAAATGCTCGTCGACATGAAGCCCAAATTCCTGCGTTTCCCAGGTGGGAACTACTTGGAAGGGCCGGATTTTGCAAACGCTTTTCCTTGGAAGACCACCCTGGGACCGATTGAAAACAGACCGGGTCACAAAGGATCATGGGGCTATCGTCCAACAGATGGTATGGGCTTGTATGAGTTCCTAATGTGGTGCGAGGAAATCGGTGCTGAACCCGTCCTTGGCGTATATGCAGGTTATGCCCTCAATGGTGACCATGTTGATGCAGGTCCGCTGCTCAAACCCTATGTGGATGACGCTTTGGACGAAATCGAGTACGTCATTGGAGATGCAAAAACGTATTGGGGGGCCAAGCGCGTAGCAGACGGTCATCCGGCACCTTTCAAACTGACCTATGTGGAAATCGGCAACGAAGACTGGTTCGACCGTTCCAACAGTTACGACGGTCGTTTCACCCAGTTCCGCGAAGCCATTGATGCAAAATATCCGAAGTTGACTTGCATTTCGACCATCGCCGATGCGCAGTATCCTACTCAGAAAGTTACTTTGGGCAAAAAGGCGGACGTACTGGACGAGCACTATTACCGCAGTTCTTGGGACATGTTCGAAAACGCTTCACAATACGACCACTATGACCGTAAGGGCCCGAAGATTTTTGTTGGTGAATGGGCCACGCGCGAAGGCGCTCCAACAACCAACCTGATTGCCGCCTTGGGTGACGCTGCTTGGATGACGGGTATGGAACGCAATTCGGACCACATCATCATGTCTTGCTATGCTCCATTATTTGTGAACGTGAACAAGGATACAGTTACGCAGCAAAAGGCTTGGCAATGGGATTCCGACTTGATCGGATACAATGCCTTGAACAGTTTTGGTTCACCATCCTATTATGTTCAGAAACTATTCAGTGAATACCTCGGAAATGTGATTGTACCAACGACAGCTGAGAATGTTCCCACACAGAATCGTCCGGCACGTCCACAAAGACCAGGTGCTCAAAATGCTACGCCCGAAACGCCGAAGGCAATCCCTTCTCTTTTTTATGCAGCCACCAAAGATTCAAAATCGATTTATTTGAAGCTTGTAAATACGTTGGGCACTGTTCAGTCGGTGGAAATTAATCTGAAAGGTGTCAAAAATTTGAATCCTAAAGGAACGTTGGTGGTTATCAAAGGTGAAAAGCCGGAAGATACCAACTCCATCACCGATCCAACTAAAATCGTACCAACTACAACTAAGATTGAAGGCGTGACTGCAAACATTAAGCAGGAACTGGCTCCTTATTCAGTGTCAATCCTAAAATTGGAAATTGGCAAATAAGCCCTTTTCTTAAGAATCAAAAAGTCCTGGTTGATGTATGTCAATCAGGACTTTTTTAGTTGGTGGCACACTCCCCAAATTTCTTTGAATTCTTCCCCGAATAGTATCTAACTACATTTATGTATCTATACTGGCCAAAGATTGTGTCATGATTGATACACCATCGTAGATTTTGAAAAGATACGTTTCATTCCTACTAATCATTTTGTTGGATGATGATTAAGTTTATAGACTAAGAATTGTCTTGAATTTTCATGGCAATTTTCTATCAACTTTTACCTTGTTTTAAGTCTTAATTAATCACTGAAACTTATGAAAAAACTTTTCTTCCTTTTCGCAACTTTAATGTTGAGTATGTCTACTGTTTACGTTAAAGCTGCAGTAGCTCTTCCTCCAGGTTATGTTTCCTTGTTTTCACAGACCTATGTGAATACAGTCAGTTTTGTTCAAACAGACCAAACTGGTCTTGCTGTAGCTGCAGCATCTTCATCACAAATAGTTGGTCCGGCTAATGGTTGGGGTGATGGAGACAAATATTACAACATTTCGAAATTCGACACGCTTGCTATCAAATTAACATTTGATACTGCTGATGCAGGTAAACAAGTTGCTGCACGTATAAAATGGGATTTAGAAGGAGTTTCCCCAACATTTATCACGTATCCTGCTAAAAATAGTCCGTTATTGACATCACCAACTCCTACCACAAGGTCTTATGTCTACAAAATGGCATTGACAAAACAACACTTGGGCGGTATGGTTTTCTACAACGGTGTAACACATTGGTCATTCTCCTATACTGGAGCAATGACTACCAAGGCTGCAACAATTGATTATATTGCTATTAGAACAGCAATAATTACAGGAGTTAATCTTACCGATTCAGTTGCTAAAATTGAAATTGGTAAAACTAAAACGTTAGCTTATGCCTTGATTCCAGCAAGAGCATCGAACGATACACTGGTGTGGAGCTCTAAAAATACAAGTGTCGCTACCGTAATTAATGGCGTAGTAACAGCTGTTGCCAAAGGTACTGCGTGGATCAAGGCAACCTCGATTGTCAATCCAGCATACTCAGACTCCTGTTTAATCACCGTTGTTCCGTATCCTACCAATTATGAATCACTGTTTTCACAGACCTATGTGAATACAGTCAGTTTTGTTCAAACCGACCAGACTGGCCTAGCTGTTGCCGCAGCAAGTTCCCCACAAATAGTTGGACCATCAAGTGGTTGGGGTGATGGAGACAAATATTACGACATTTCGAAATACGATACACTTGCCATCAAATTAACATTTGATACGGTTGATGCAGGTAAACAAGTTGCAGCTCGTATCAAATGGGATTTAGAAGGAGTTTCCCCAACTTTTATCACGTATCCTGCTAAAAATAGTCTGTTATTGACATCCCCAACTGCTACCACAAGGTCTTATGTCTACAAATTGGCATTGACAAAACAACACTTGGGCGGTATGGTTTTCTACAATGGTGTAACGCATTGGTCATTCACCTATACTGGCACAATGCCTACAAAGGCTGCAACGATCGATTATATTGCTATACAAAAGGTGATTGCTACCGGTGTGAAGGTCGCTGCTATTGATACTGTTCTTGCTGCTTCTTTACCTATTGGCAATACAACAACGATGAAAGCTGTATTTACACCAGTTGTTAGAAACAATTCAGTTACATGGACATCCATGGATACAACAATCGCTAAAGTAAACGCAAGTGGTTTAGTTACTCCTGTCAATGTAGGTACGGTTGCCATCAAGGCCACATCGGTTACCTTCCCGACTCTTTCCGCTACCTACAATGTCGTTGTTAAAACCGCGGTTGCAGTAAAAACAATTAAACAGGACAATGAAAATGATCTTGTAAATGTTTACAGCATATCGGGTCTTTTGGTACGGAAATCTGTAAAGGTATCTGAAGCAACGAACGGTTTGCAAAAAGGCATTTACATTGTAGGCCATAAAAAGGTATTCATTACAAATTAACGGATACGGTATTTATCTTTTAAAGAGGTTATCTCAACTGCGAAAGCGTGAGATAACCTCTTTTGCCTTATTATCAATTTAAAAAAATCAATAATGAACAATAGCATTTTTAGCCAAAAGTTTGGCAAAAAACAATTTAGATCCCTTCATCCTTATCTTCATCGATTTAAAAAAGGTCTTCTACTGTTCATAGTACTAGTAAGTTTCATTGGTACCACCAATGCTTGGGTTGGGATGCCAACACCTAGACTGCATGTAGAAGGCAGGAACCTGAAAGACCCACACGGAAATACAGTAATTCTGCATGGCTTTGCACAAACCTATAGCCCATGGTTCAACGAGCAAGGAAAATATTGGACGAATTATAGTGTATCTACTTGCTTAGGGTATAACAAGGATAAAATCAACAAAATCCTGAACGCAGGTTGGAAGATGAATTTCATCCGTTTGCACATGGACCCCTATTGGTCCAATATGCCTGGTGTAAGTACTACTGGTGAAAACGACATTTCAGCGTTCAGCTATGTTCGATTTACAGCATATTTAGATCAGGTCTTCATACCGATGGCTGAATACGCCATTTCCAAAGGTTTGTATGTTATCATGCGTCCTCCAGGTGTTTGCCCGGAAAAGATTGCGGTTGGGGATGCTTACAACCAATATCTTTTGAAGGTTTGGGGATATGTAACAAGACATTCAAAGTTGAAAAACAATCCGGCTGTCATGTTTGAACTCGCCAATGAGCCTGTAAACATCTTAGGTCCTGACGGTACTTATGGCGCAGGATCTCAAGGCCATTTCGACAATCTGAAGACCTACTTCCAATCCATAGTAGATACGATTCGGGCAAACGGATGTCAGAACATCCTTTGGGTACCTGGCTTGGGTTACCAATCTTTGTACAAGGGCTATGCGGTCAATCCCATCGTTGGTAGCAATATTGGCTATGCGGTACACATTTATCCGGGTTGGTTCGGAAGTGGTGGTGGATATGCAAACTTCCAAAGTGGTTGGGATAAGGATGTGAAGCCAGTCGCCAATATCGCACCGATCTGTGTGACGGAGATGGACTGGGCGCCGGCTAAATACAATTCGTCTTGGGGAAAAGACAGTACTGGGGTGGCTGGAGGTGTTGGATTTGGAGCGAATTTCAAGAAGATAACGGATGAATCCAAAAATGTCAGTTGGTTGTTATTTACCGGACCTGAACTTTTGGCCAAATATACTGGTGTGCCACCTGCAGCGGGTGATACCTTTACGTTCCTGAATGACCCTCAAGCCTGTCCAACCCCTGTTTACAGTTGGTACAACAACTATGCCCAAGTGAATGTCCCACGACCGGATTATACCTATCAATCCTTTAGTGACAACAACAATGGAACCTATACGAATCCAGTTGTTTTCGGGGATTTTCCCGATCCAGACGTCGTTCGCGTGGGAGATGTCTATTATATGGTAACCACGACCATGCATAACTTCCCTGGAGCGACCATCCTAAAGTCGTATGATCTGGTCAACTGGGAGTACTGTTCCAATCCCTTGGAGAAAATTGAATCGACTCCTTGTTACAATTTGGATGGATGCAACATTTACAGTCATGGTCAATGGGCAAGTGCCTTAAATTACAAGAATGGTAAATTCTACCTATTGTTCAACACTTTGGATGAAGGAGCATATCTATTGACGGCAACCAATCCAGAAGGACCTTGGACTCAGAAAAAGTTGAATACTGGCTTTTACGACCCGGGTATTTTATTTGATGGTGACAAAACGTATTTAGTATCCGGCATCAATACCCTGCACATTGCCGAAGTGGATTCAAACTTTGTCAGAGTTCCCGGAGCAGATAAGGAAGTATTCAATTATACCTTCCGAACTGGTTTGGAGGGAAGCCATCTGTATAAGATAAATGGTTATTATTACATCTATTCCACCTATGGAGGCTGGCCAGCTTTTCAGGTCGCACTTCGTTCGACAAGCATTTATGGCCCCTACGAGGAAAAAGTGGTCATCAACAATGATAACATCCATCAAGGAGCATTGATACAAACACAAGCTGGTGAATGGTGGACCATGTTGTTCTATGACAAAGGAGCGTATGGCCGTTTGTCCAATTTGCAACCCGTCACTTGGACGGATAACTGGCCAATGGTTGGTGTCAGTGGCGTTGGTGTGACTACTTATACAAAACCCAATGTCGGAAAAACGTATCCAAGAACTGCTTTGCCCACCAACGATAATTTCTGCGACTATAAAATTGGCAAACAATGGGGTTGGAATCATAATCCTGACAATTCAAAATGGTCTTTGATTAAACGTCCGGGCTTTTTGAGGATGTACACGGCCAACGTGACTGACAGTCTGATTCGCGGAAGAAATATGCTGACACAGCGTATCTTGGGTTATCCATCCAATTCCTACAATTCCTATGGCACTACGAAGATGCACCTGACCAACATGAGTAACGGTGATGTTGCAGGTTTGTGCGTCTTTCAGGATCCATACGCTTACATCGGTGTTAAAATGATCAATGGGCAGAAGTCCTTGATCATGGTAAATAATGGTGCTGAACAAACGGGACCCGTTGTTACGGATTCAGTCATTTATCTAAGGGCATTGGCGAATTATTCGACTAGCCAAGCAACCTTCTTCTACAGTCTGGACAATGTGACCTTTACCGCATTTGGTACCACCCTGGATATGAAGTATAAGCTGACTATCTTTGTGGGCAACAGGTTTGGCTTGTTCAACTTTGCAACACAAGCTTTGGGTGGTTACGTGGACTTTGACTGGTTTTCGACCGAAAAGGACTTTACAGAAACTCAATTTTTTGATGGATCCTTCAAAGGTTTCAGCGAAGATGCACTGACACTAACCGAACTAAAAACCGAATCGACCAACCTGAGCCTGCTTACCGGTAGTGCCAAAAGTTTCACGTTAACTGCCGTTTACAAGGACGGACATACGGAAGATGCGACCTCTAGTGCCGTCATCGACAACACGAATCCGAATGCAATCACGGTCAAGAACGGTCAATTGTTGGCCAAGGCAAACGGTATGGCAACGTTGACGGTGCATTATCAAGGAGTATTGGGTGACCCCAAAACCTTGCTGATTACGGTTAATTCAACGTATTTTCCATTGGTGAGTGGCTTGCTGAATCCATCCATTTACGGTACCGGTTCCTATGTCGAATCCACCAAAACGTTGAGAACTTCTCAATATGGATTTGGAGGTTGGGCCTATTCCAGCGGTATTGACTTAAGTGTCTGGAAGTATTTGGTGCTGAAATTGAGTACTACTCAGTCTGCCGGTGCGGTTCTTAAACTATACGATGAAAATAATTATTGGACTGGTGCAGCTGAATATACGGTTGGTTCAAATCTTATCACCGTCGTGAATTTACAGACGATGGTACGAAATGGAACGTCGACCAAAGTGCAGCCTTCACATTTGTACTTCATTGGCTTATGGTCTTATGGAGGCAGCGACATCAAACTTTCCAGCATGTACGTAACCAACAATTCGGACTATTCTCCACCCACCGAATTGGAACATGTGGCTGTCACTTTTGACGAGAATGATTTGGTGGATGTCTATTCCCTCATGGGAGTGAGGCTACGCTCCAAGGTTGTTCGAAAAGATGCGACGAATGGTTTACCTGCTGGACTTTATCTTGTAGGAAGACAGAAAGTGATGGTTGCTGGAGTTCGGTAATTGTTCTATAATAAAAAAGCCCTGATTGATGTTGCATCAATCAGGGCTTTTTTCATTAATTCAATTCTCATTTAACTCGTACTGCACTTCCTTTATAGAGCACTTTCTTTTTTGATGAACTGATGGAAATGCCTGAACCGGTAGTTTCATTGACGAATACGATAGTGAATATTCTGTTTTTCAATGCTTTTGAATAGTTGCCTTTTTTGTTACCGATGGTTAGGACTTGAAGCTTTTCATCCCAATTGAAGGGAATGATGGAATAACGACCTTTTTCGTAATTGTAATTGTCCCCCTCGTCTTCGTACAACTCGAACGAGCCGTTGGCTCCTCTATAAACACGGATTTCGAGGGTATCGGCAGCCTTTTGCCGCGTATACTCCATGAATTTACCCATGGGCAAAATGGAGCCTGCACGGACAAACATCGGTATCTTATTCAAAGGAGCGGCAGTGTGTATGGTTTGACCTCCGTTTAAACGTTTGCCTGTCCAGAAATCGTACCAGACATTAGATTTAGGCAAATAGACATCCCATTCATTGACGCCTGCCTCTGTGATGGGGGCAACCAGAATGGATTTCCCGAACATGTATTCATAAGGTTGGCTGATGGCAGTTGCATCATCGACAAAGTCCATGATTAAAGGACGCATCAACGTGGAGCCTTTGTCCGTCACCTGCCAAGCTTCCGAATAAATGTAAGGCATTAGGCGATAGCGGAGATTGAGCATCGTTCGCATATTGTCCTCGACGGTTTGACCGTATTTCCAGGGTTCAGTCTCCGATTGATAACCGTGAACGCGGAAAATAGGACTCAAAGCACCCCATTGAAACCATCTGGTGAGCAATTCCTGATACTTAACGTCAGCGTACTGCGATCTACCTGGACGGAAGAATCCACCGATGTCGGTAGTCCAGTAGGGCAAACCTGTAATGGTATAATTCAATCCAGCTACGATTTGTCTCTTATACGTGTCCCATGTCCCACCGATGTCGCCTGACCAGTTGATGACACCGTATTTTTGTTGACCGAGAAAGGCGGAGCGTGTCAAGATGCAAACGCGTTTGTCGGGTGTTGTCAGGCGTTGCCCTTCATAAACGGCTTTGCTGACATACAGGGGGTAGGCGAGACGGTAAAAATCACCCAAGCCGAGGAAGGTTTTCTTTCCTTTGAGGGCGTCGTTCTCGGGCTCGGTGGCATCCATCCACCAGGAGTCCACTCCGTAGGAGAAGAGGTTCTTGTTCAAGGCATTCCAATGGGTTTTCTGAGCTTCTGGATTGAAGATGTCCACCCATGGGCTGTTGGGGATGAAGAGATTCTTGTCCACATACTCTTTCGCTACGTCCGAATTCTTGGCAAGATTTTCCCAAACCGAGACCGAAAAATGCGCACTCAAATCGTGGAGTTCTTTGATGAAAAGATCGGGATTCGGGTAGTTGGTTTCGTCAAATTTGGGAACACCCCATCCGTACTTGCCCCAATATTGCCAGTCTTGAACAATCACATCCATTGGAATTTGCCTTTTGCGAAATTCCTTTACTGTTTCGACCAAGTTTTTTCCGGATGTATAACGTTCCCGGCATTGCCAGAAACCATACGCCCATTCCGGGAACATGGGAACCTCACCAGTGAGTTTACGGTAGGAAGCAATGACTTCATCCGCCGAGGGACCATAAAATACGACATAGTCCAACATTTTAGCATTCGGCGAACGCAACATGGTTTCATTCCCACTCAGCCTCCAGGCCAACGTCGGATTGTTGTTGGATTTACACAATAGCTGAACCGAATGTTCACCCGCTTTCAAGTTGACCAACGTACCGGCTGTAGGAGGCAGCCACATGTTGCTTTGGTCCATGCAGGGAGTTCCATCAATCACCACAAAGTGCCGATTGCCCATATCACCTAAATCCAGAAAAATGGAATAGGTGCCATCGGTTGGAGCTATAAACGAACCCTTATAGAGTGATTGGTTTTGAGAAACCTTCTGTGTCCCTGCCGTTGTGGTTACTTCGACCATTTCGTTGGAACCCGCTGCGGCTTGCACCTGCTTCTCAAGTTTTACAAATTGATCGGAAGGATTGAAATCGGTTAGCCCATATTGATGCCAAAGAAGTCCATAACCCTTGTTGGAGTAATAAAATGGGATGGCGATTTGGGAATTTACCTGGGTCAAACGTCGGCTGATGTTCCTCAGGTTGAATTGACCATCCTGAAACTGACCCAACCCAAGCAAGAACTCATCGCTGGGGGATTCAAAACCTTGTTCAGCTATAAAACAGGGTTCGCCCAAGATGGAATCGGGTGTTAGCTTACGTGTCCCTGCCTTTTCGCGTAAAAAAACTTTTCCTGCTCCATTAACATAAGTCAATACTCCAGTTGCTTTATCCAAGGAAACGAGGAGGTTCTTCATTTTAATATCCAGTTTGCTGGGAGCGTCCGAAACCTGAAAACCCGGTGTTTCCACCACCGATGTCAGTACGATTTCAGGAACTGTCGCTTTTGGATCTTTGGAGAACTGAATGCGAACGGCATTGTCAGAGACGGGATAGATGCCGAGGTTGCCATCAACTAAGGTTGCCTGGACTCCTTTAGGAAGTTGTTGAAAACTTTTGAAGACTTGTCCCTGGCAAATGAAGGCTGTCAGGGAAGTCAGGATTAATAGTCTGATTTTCATTTATTTTGCATTATGTTGATACGATGGTGCCCCAAAATAACTGGGGTGATTATTGTCGGGGTTCACGACGATCCTTTCTAGTACGACTTCCGGATCAATCATGAATATTTTCAGTGTGTGAAATCCAGCCTTTTTAACATCCAAACGGATATCCAACCAACGCAAATTATCAAAGATCTCGTTGCGCCGGTTTTTGCCCACACCAATCAATGCAATTTCTCTATTGAGCGGAGGAAGCGCTTTCAACACGATTGAATTCGCCAGATTGGCCGGTGTGTATTCGTTAAACGTATCCACAAGCCCTTTACGGGCATCTAAAATCTGTGGCTCGCCGTTGTCTATGGAAACAGCCATTCTTAGCCCGCGTGCTGGATTGACGTCCTGCGTTGGAAGAATTCCTATGCAACAGGTAGCTGAACCTTTTTCGGCCAAATAAATTTGATATTCCAGTCTGGGTGCGGTTTGAGGAGTGGCACTTGGAGCGGTGACGGGGTAGATGCCCATACATGCTTTATCCCTGCCCAAGTCTGGCAAAACAATCCATTTCGTATTTCCGTTGGGTATATTGGCATTGAACATCGTTGCGGGTATGGAAAATTCACCAGTCAAACTACCATAATAGGATCCCTTCGTGACAGGAATTTCGGCTTTAACTGCACGAACCTGGACGTGTACCAGGCTATCTCCCTGCGTTATATCGATCGAACCTACTGATTTGCCCGATGGCAAGGATTTCCAGTCGATGTCGACTATGAAGCGACAGTCTTTTTCGACTTTGCCATTCGTCATACTCATTTTAATCCACGGCTTATCTGCTTTTGCATGAAATAGAAAATTACCCGTCCCACGGTTGAACACATCAATGTAATAGGTTTGCTTGTTTAGGCCATCGATTACAGGCAAGGCAGCTTTCTGGTTAGAACCCGGCCATGCTTGTTCGCTGCCTTCAACGGCAATTCCCATTGTGGGTTGAGTGAGCGGCGTTACATCCACCACGCTTGGCATGGTATTCTCACGGGGGATCGACCACATTCTATATCCAATATGGTTGTCGGACATCATGTTTTTCCACTTACCATTGGAAATGGAATCGTTGTAGTATTGACTTAACTTTTTATCGGTCTCAAACAAGTCGCGAACACGCTTTGCATAATCATTAGCACTGACACGTCCTTGTTTGGCATACAAATTGTTTTTGTCTGCCGCAATATACATTTCAGCCACGCCGGCAGAAGCCTTGGCAGGATAAAGCACCAATTGGTAGTAAGCATCTTGTGCGTCTGGCGCGATCTTTGATTTCAAAGCTTCAGCCTTGTTGGAAACATCCCGCCACAATTTAACCACACGGTCGCCTTCATTGAAATTGACTATGCTGAAAATGTTGGGAACCTGAACTTCCGCCTTCCTCCAAAGATTGTATTTGGGGTATTTTGAAACGATGTCGGCTATTTCTACCGCATGTTCGCTTCCAAATGTTTTTGTAGCCCAATCAATGCTGAAATCCATGGTTTTGTCGGCTGGAACAGATTCGGGATCCCAGGCATAATGCATGATAAAATCGATGGGTATTTCCTTTGGTTTTAAGTCACCTACGTTTACTACCCAAAGTTTATTGATGCCCGATTGGTAAGCCAGATTGAACTGTTCGCGTAATTTTGGAATCGTAGTGGTGTTTACCCAACGGTCGTTCCATGGACCGCCGTTCATATCAATGTGGTAATACAATCCACCTCCACCGATTCTGTTTTTCTCTTTGACAGGATACGTGCGGCGTATATAGCCCCAGTTGTTGTCGCAGAATAATAGAATGATATCGTCTGGAACTGTCAGACCGGCATCGTAGTACCGCTGAACTTCGGTAAAAATGGCCCACAGTTGTGGATGATTGGCAGGATCGTCGTTATATACTTTTTGGATGATCTCCCGTTGGCTTTTTACGACATTCTGTAAGGTTTTGATGTTTTCAAGATCTTCCCCTTTGCCCATGGCAACGTCACCATCACCACGCATCCCCATGGTAATCACATTCTCAAAATCTTTGTTTCGGTTCAGGCCGTCAAACCAGAATTTTTCAAGGTTAGCACTGTTGGTGACAAAATCCCAGGGACCGATGTCTTGTTTGCGATTGGTGTATTCCTTTTGCGCCCTCATCATCGGCTCGTGGTGGGAATTTCCCATTACAATGCCGTACTCATCTGCCAATACAGGACTCATGGGGTCGTCCTCGTTGAAGGCGTTTCCCCACATGGCTGGCCAAAGGAAGTTCGCTTTCAGTCGCAGAAGCAGTTCGAACATGTTTGCATACATTTTCGAATTGACACCACCGAACTTTTTGTTGCACCAGCCGGTGAAGGAAGGTGACTCGTCGTTGATGAAGATGCCGCGGTATTTCACTTTGGGGGAATCCTGAATGAATCGACCCGATTTGACATACAGTTCGTTGCTTTTCTTCACGGGTACGTCTGCCCAAAAATACCAAGGTGATACTCCGATTTTTTCAGAAATATCGTAAATGCCATAGATCGTTCCGCGTTTGTCGCTACCCACGACCACTAAATTTCCATCCACGGTTTGAATCATGTACGATTCCCAATGTCCTTTGATCTGGGTAACGTCAATCTTCTTATTGGCAATCAGTTGGTCTATGATCTTGCTTTTACCGATGGTGCCGATCAAAATGGCACCCTTAGAAGGAATAGGTTCTTTATCAATAATTGCAGAAATCTTTCCTGTAACCTTGCCCACATCATTTCCAAGATCGTGGGTTGCACGAATCACACCTTTCCAATCTGCCGAGTCAATGTAAATGGAGGCAGCTTTATTATTCGAAACGATGGAGAAAGCATCGTTGGATTTTTCATGTAGTATATACTGAGGGGGCGTTTTGTAACTTGCTGTTTCGGAGGCCTTTGCGATGCTCATTACACAGAGAAGAATGCCTAAAACCAGGAGGTAAGGTTTAATCATACTTTTAGAACGTATCAATATATTTTTCATTTTTTACGATTCACAGTGAATGATTAATCAATTTTAAATACGATGGATGTTGCAAATGGTAATTTATTAGGACAGGTAATTACGAGGCCATCCGCTTCTTGTTTCCATTTCAGCTTACCCTCAAATCCGAGAAGCTTCACCGATTTGATGGGTTGCTTCAAACTCTTCGCATCAGTGCCGATTGATTTAATTTTAACTTGTGCGCTAGGTGCAGGTACATTCATGCAAAATGCATAAAAGGAACCGTTTTTGCCAATAGTAAAACGAATGTCTTGGGCATCGAACTTAAATTCCGCATGTTTTCGGTTTAAGGATCCGCCAGGAAGCATCTTCAATTTGCCGTTGACTTGTTCGCCTTCTCCCGGGATGTTCCAAGCACGACTTCCGTAGACCGCTTCACCGTTGCGATGCATCCAGACACCGACTTCCTTCAGCATCTTTAGACTACCTTCGTCCAAGGAACCGTCGGGCAATATGGAAATGCAGAGAGCCGCATTGCCGTCACGGGCGATCGCTTCGATGATGTATCGAATCATCATGCCTGAATCGTATGTGAAACCAGGTGCGTAAAACCAGTCACCTACCGGTGCTTCTGCAATCCACGGTTGATCGGTCTTGATGGCTGTGGGAACGCCGAATTCCTCTGTATTCACCGTCCCATTGGTTTTTTTGCGGAATTTTACGATACTGAACGTGTTTACTATACCGCGGTTTTTTAGGGTGCGATTGTAATAATCGGCGATAACCGTTTGCATGGCATTGGCTTTGAGTCCGGTTCCGGTTCCATTACCGGTGAAGGGCCCTTGAACCGTACCGTCTGTATAGATAAAGTCTGGGTCGTAATGTTCGACAACATCCATCATTCGTAAAGCCCATTGGGTGGCATACCATTTGGCGTAATCCAGGTGATTGTTGAATATGCCTGCAGGTGCCGGTGACCAATCCGATGCCGCTTTTTGGGCAACACCCTTGTATTCGCGTAAGTTAATTCCATACAGTAAACGAGGATCGTAACCTTCCCACCATTTTCCTTTGCCATCGGCCAATGTCAAATTTCCATCGTATGGGATACCTTTCATGGGGCCGTCCTTGTCACTTCCAAAGGCTGTTTGCCACCACCACCAGGTGTATTCATGATGGAACGTAACACCATAATGCATTCCATTTGAACGACAAGCCTTGGCCCATTCTCCTAATAAGTCGCGCTTTGGGCCGATATTAACCGAATTCCAAGGTTGGTAGCGTGAGTTCCACATATCGTAATTGTCGTGATGAACACCTTGAATCATCAGGAAACGAGCACCGGCCGCTTGATAAATCTTCGTTAGAGCGGCAGGATCAAGCTTGGTTGGATTCCAATCACGCAGAACTTCCTTGTATCCGGATTCTGAGGGATGTCCATATTTTTTTAGATGATTCTTATAAGCCGTCGTTCCAGGTGTGTAAAGCTTACGAGCATACCAGTCGCCACTTTCTCCTGCGGATTGTGGGCCGAAGTGGACCCAGATGCCTACCTTCGCTTCACGAAGCCAAGCGGGTTCGCCTGGATAATTCTTCTCGATGGATTCCCAGGTAGGTTCAAATGGGCCGTTAGCTATCGGTATATCCAGCTTCATTTCCGGAAACGTTCTCCAATCACCCATGGTGACACTATCTTCCGGCAGTTTGGCCGGGATTGATGGGAACGGAGGAAGTAAAAAGGGTCCAGGAACCGATTTTGCAAGTGCTTTTGTGTTTTGTGCAGAAACACTTAACGACAGCAATGAAATGAATAAAAATGCTTTTGCAATTTGCTTCATATGATTTTGTGCGTCCTATTTATAAAAACATTTAGAAATGATCGTTGTTCCATCCGACAGATACTTTTTAATAATATACATTCCTTTCATATTCTCAGAAGCTGACACTCTCTGTCCTGTCAAGGAATAATACTGGGTCGAAACAACCGATGCATTTGAAATTGTATGTCCATTCAACCCAGCGACTTGTGTAACTTCCCCAGTTAGAGATACCATTTTGTTTAATACCCCCGACGATGTCAGTGTAAGCGTTTCACTATAGGTTTTGATTGCCAGACCAGCCTTGAGACGAACATAAATAGTGGTCTCTGCAACAGCATTGCTCACTTGTGGAAGTGTCACAGTCGAAGCAAAACCATTGTTGGCATCTAAAGAAACTTCAAAATTTGCAGGTGCATTTACAACCAAGTTATTGGTTAAGGAACTGCCCGAAACGATCAGCGGTTTACTGCTTGACGGGCCTGAACCCTGTGCATAACGCATGCCACTTAGTGCTGTTTGAGAAGTTACAAGAACATCTGGAAGGTTACCGGAAGTCGCATCCAATCCATTAAAAACAATATCATCGATGTAAAAATCAAGGCTGCTTATGGCAAGTCCCCAAACAAGTTGAGATGCCCCCGACTTGTACGACGTAGATGTATTGTCGGTTGTCGAAGTTCCAACGTTCCAATTAACACCGTCTGTAGAATATTCAAAAGACAACACTACGCTTGAACTTCCAGAAACAGAAGCCCTATACCAAACCGGCTTTCTTGCATCTGGCAACAACGTACTGATACTCGAATTCGTCAGCATGCTTAAGGAGGTAAGAGCAGAGGATTTGTAGATTCTGAATTCGGTTGCCGTTGAATAGTTGTATGCAATGAACACATATCCCTGCATCATTCCTTGCACATAACCCGTTGAAGCATCCCCAACATTGGAAGTCTTTCCCCTTAACAACATCCCGACCTTATAATTATTTGCAAGCAGTTCAACGCATTCTTTCCATGTCACAGAATAGTCCGTTGCCGTTTTGGAAAACAAATTTAGATCGACAATACCAGTGGCACTTCTTTGACCAAGGCCGTATGGTTTAAACATTTTACTGCTTAAACCATTGGCATCCGTCAGGAGAACAACTCCTGCTGTAGCACTGTTGCCTGCACCGATAGTCGTATTTATAGCAGGTGGTGTTGCTGCACTCGTTGAAGCTACATCGTTCGAAAAATCATACATTTTAATCATTGGTTGTGGTGAAACCAACCCATTCAGAATGATACTTGATTTTTGAATATCGGTAGAAGTAATGGAGATTGTATCACAGTAAGCAGCAACTGGCAAACCAGCTTTCAGACGCACATATACCGATGTATCAGGAATTGAATGTCCTTCTTGTGCTATCGTTAACGAGGAACAATATCCAGAATCTGAATTTAAAGAAATTTCAAAATGTCCCTTTGACTCAACAACAACATCATGTGTGAGCGAACTTCCAGAAATATGAATGTACTGACTTGGAGAAGGTCCCGAACCCTGAATATATTTAAACCCGTCCATGGTGAATTTCGAAACGGTCAAGTTCCCTGAAATGGAACGAATATCGTCCATCAACCAACCTAAATTGTCGGAACCCAGCCCCCAAACAAGTTGCGTACTCCCCGACGAATAGGTGTTGTCTGTAAATGAAGTTGATGAGGCACCTTCCCAATTCAGACTATCGGTTGAACATTCGAAAGACAGTTGATTTCCATAAGCCTTTGCCCTGAACCAACACAATTGATTGGGTAACACCTTAAAGGATGTGGTGTAGGCCGATTTATTTGTAAGACCATTTAAAGTTGCAACGTAGGGCATAAGTGTAACAGTTCCATCGGTGTTGTTCTGAGAAACAAACAGATAACCCTGCTTCATTCCGTCCGCATACGGACAAGCACCATTTGAGCCTGTTCCTCTAAGAACGATTCCTTTTTTACCACCCGTAGATTCATAATATTCTTTCCAAACAACGGTATAATCGGCATTTGTATAAGGAAATACATCCAAATCGGCAACACCTGTATTATTTGTACTACCTACAGAATAGGCTTTGATGCAATTGCTGGTCAAGCTATTGTTGTTGGTATAAGAAACAACTCCGAGACTGCCACTTCGTTGTGTTATCAGTGCTGGTGAACCCGCCTGTGTCGTAGCAACATCGTTCGTGAAATTATAAACTCCAAGATCGTCACGCTCAATAATTACATTATCGAAAAAGATGTTGTTGGTGCCTAGATTTGTATTGAATTGAATGGCGTTGTCACCAGCCTTCAATGTAATCGTTTGAGTGTTGATATCCCAAATGTTGTCTCCCGTAGGTATAAAATTCAGGTATTTCTTTACTCCATTCACCCTCAAAAGTATGCTCAGATTACCTGTAGGAAGACAATATCTAGTTTTAATCGTATAATTGCCTGCCTTCAAGACATGAATCGTATCTCTCAAACAAGCTGCTGTATTTGTGCCGAAGTTGACATAACCCATTGCTGTGTAATTTAGCAATGTGGTTTGGCTGACACTAGACACACTCTTAAAATCAAAGTTTTCAGCCTCATATTGAAGAGGCCCAGTATATAAAGGAGATGGTGCAGGGGCAACAAGCTTAGCCGTAATAAAGTCTGTCAGTTTGCCGGTAGCATTTCCAGAACAATTTAGCACCAAATCCAGGGGCCCATTGTGTGTGATTGTAAGCGAAAAGATGCCTTTTACCCATGTTTTAGTTACGGTGCTTGCCAAATGACTGGCTCTATCTGAAAACGTAAATGTAGGTTCATTTACACTGCCATAGACCTTTATCGTGTCAACACGCATTCCATACGTAGTGCTGGTACAGAAATTATTGAGGTACACATTCAATTTGTCACCAAGTTCAGTGATAACGCCCATGTCATAACGTGAATAGTTCAGCCCAATACTATCGCAGGAATTGTATTTAAGAGGAATCACAGCGTAACTTTTCGTATCTACATCTTTATAGGGATTGTATGTCAACCACTTGTTCCTGACTCTGGCTACAAACATGTCACCATTGTATTCAGAAGGAAAAAGGGTGTTGAACTCATTCACTTTTGCTTGTTGGGTAGGCCAGCGACTCGAATAGCCAGACTTTAAAACAGTGGTGTTAAAAGCCCCAGTCTCATATGCACCCGACTTGATCACCATGGGTATTGACGGATATCGCCCAGTTTTTTTAAACCATGTTTTGTTGTTATCCCATTCGCCATCAATGGAATACAATCCTGTAAAAAGTGATTGTGTGGTATTGCATGTTTCCAAGTTCGTGCCCTCATTCAGATCGTTGACAAAAGCGATTTTGGTACGTGCAATGACTTCTTCCTTGCTCAGAATGGGTACAGTTCCATCAATTACTTTGCGAAAGTTGTCAAAACTGATGTTGGCGAATTGGGAAAAAACTTCGTATTTTTTAACCGAATAACCATCGGTACTGGTATAAGTGCCTGAGTTTTTTATGGTTTGATCTGTTGTCAATTCAGGTCCATCCGTAACCGTAGCGCCTGTCAGCATAAAGTGTTCCAAAACGGCAACAGCACCAGTCGATTCGGGGAATGGGCTACTTATAGCCGTATTCCAACCACATTGGTCAAAGCGGATGCCGTAGTTCCCTGAATAACCTGATAGATAGGTGCCTAGATTTCCGCTTTCATTATCATAAAAGCCCGTGGTAGAGGTAAATTTATCCAGAACAACATAATTCTCCTTAAAGTCCTTGCACGCTGCAGTAAAACTGGGAAGGGTTTTCAATTTCCCTACTGAATTCGTATTGTTTCCTATTGGATTGAAGTTGCTGACCATTAGATAACCACCGTATTTGTTGGCAAGTTTAAGCAGATTCTTAAAAAGGTCTAGTCTTTCAATAAAGGCCTGCGTACTAGGAAACCCCCAATTTTGTTCAGCAAAGTTCCAACCCAAAAAGTTGGGATATTTGTAAAAATATTCATAAGTGTCCAACTCTGTATAGGAAAAATTGCAATAATAACCACTTGCAGGTTGTGCGGTAACCCACATGCCATTTTCGGCACAAGTCCTTACCCAAGATTCAACGATTGTAAAAGGATACTTTCCTCTAACAAAATCGGAAACGGACAAGGAAATATTCATGACCACATACGGTCGAATATCTTTAGGGATGAGATCGATGAACTTTTGTGGATCTGGCCAGATCCATGTATCGATATGAATCATCATCACTGGACTTGAGGGGGAAATGACTCGTCTTAAAGCTGGTTTTGATTGCGCACTCACATTGAATTGCCCTATCAATAATAGAAATAAAAGAATGCAAATACTGTGTTTCTTGAGTGACATAATAATAATCGTTAGATCGTTCGTAAGATTTTCAAGGAGAGTAGAAAAAGTGTATTGAGTTAGTCTTTTTATTGAGCGTTTTTACAAATAATAACGCTCAATAAAAAGACTAACTCAATGGGGTTGAGATTTAAATTGTTATTGCTTGACAACAACTTTCTTTCCGTTATATGTTAGTATCTTTTCAGTTTTATTTTCGGCGTTTTTAGAATTGGCAACGATTGCAATTTTGAATTTTCGTTCACCAAGCATTCCAGTGAATGAACCTTTGCGATCATTAATGGTCAACGTTTTCTTAGCGTCATTCCAAGTGAAGGTAATGGTGGAGAAGGCTCCCTTTTCGTAGTTGTAGTTGTCATTTTCGTCTTCGTACAACGTAAACGTGCCATTTGCACCCGGATAAACGCGGATTTCAAGGTTGTCCCATTTTTTCTCAGTAGCATATTGAACGGTGGGTCCAAACGGAAGGATGCTACCCGACTTGACGAATAAAGGAATCTGATCGATCGTTGTTGCCATTGTAATTTCCTGACCTCCGTTGCATTTCTCGTTGGTCCAGAAATTGTACCACTCCGTACCAGCAGGCAAATAGACTTTCGTGGATTTTGCCTCTGTGAAGTTTACCGATTTGTTCTTACTGTCAGTTGAAGCATCCTTTTTGTCCCAACCCGTTTCAGCGTTTGCTTTTAGAAGGATTTCTGGTGTATATTGTGCTGTAACAATAGGAGCGACCAATATGGATTTGCCAAACATATATTCATTGTTCATGTCCCTAACTTTCTTATCGTTAAAGTCCATTACCAACGCACGCATCATGGTGGATTGGCTGTTTGTCACTGTCCATGCTGTTGAGTAAATGTAGGGCAACAAGGAGTAACGCAAATTTATGGACTTGTTGATCGCATCAAAAATGGGTTCACCTTTTTTGCCGAAGTTGTAGATTTCTCGAGGGATATCGGTACCGTGGGAACGCATCATGGGGGTAAATGCCCCGAATTGAAGCCAGCGAACATACAATTCCTGAAAAGATGGATTCTTTGCGCCTTCACTCCAGCCTCTGTTATAGGAACTTGCAAAGAAGCCACCTATATCGGTATTCCAGTATGGAATGGCGCTCATGCAAAAGTTGAGCCCAGCAGGTATTTGGTTGCGCAGCGATTGCCAAGACGAATTCACATCGCCCGACCAGGTATTGGCGCCATATCTTTGTTGACCGGCAAATGCCGAGCGCGTAAGGATAAACACGCGTTTGTCGGAACTTGCCACCCTTTGGTGTTCTGCAACACCGCCTACTGTCATCAGGGGGAAGGCGTTGCGTACTTTACGGAAGGAACCAAGGTAGGTTTTGAGGTCGAAATCGGTTGGTTTGAAATCCAAGTGGTCGGGTTCGGATGAATCCATCCACCAGCCGTCTATTCCAACAGAGAACAGCCCTTTTTGGAGGTATTTCCAGTAAATATCACGTGCTTCGGGATTAAACGGATCGTACGGTTGAACACCGGAAGGATAATCACGATTGGGGGGCCAAGTTTCCAAGCCCGATTGTGGCCATGTTCCAAAGTTCAGCAACATACCTTTCGGTTGCATTTCACGAAATTGCTTGGTTTGCGGACCAAATGAAGACCAGATGGAAATAATTACATGTGCATTCATGTTGTGAATGTCATCCACCATTTTCTTGGGGTTCGGGAATTCAGTATTTAGGAACTCCATGGCATTCCAAAGGTAATTGTTGCCCCAGTATTGCCAATCTTGAATGATGCCATCGAGCGGAACGCCCAGATCACGGTAGTTCTTAACGACGCCTACCAGTTCGTTCTGGCTCTTGTAACGTTCTTTACTCTGCCAATAGCCGAATGTCCACATGGGCATCATGGGAGCTTGACCAGTCAAATCGCGCATGCCGGCAATAGAACCATCGATGGTGCCACCGAACATCACGTAATAATCGATGCAATCGCCCACATCCGATTTGAAGGAGGTGCTTTCGGGCTTGTCTTCAAAAACAGTAGGGGAATAATTGTCCCAAAACAAGCCGTAACCTTTTGTTGAAACAAAGAATGGAACATAGTCGTCAGTATTGCCCTGTACCATGTTGATGCGGGTGTTTCGCTGAGACATCTTACCGCGCTGTTGCTGGCCTAAACCATAAATATCTTCATCTTTGTCCAATACAAACGACTGATTGACGGTGTACGTTTTCGAGCCAGCATCGTTGAAATCAGTAAATGTTGCACCCGATTCCTTTTCGCATAAAAGTTGTTCTCCTTTAGTTGAGAAATAGGATAGTTGCCCCGATTTCAAATTAACATCGACTTTCAGCTTTTCGCTTTTCAATGTCAAGACTTCACCTTGTTGATTGAGAACAAGCTTTGTTACTTGTGGCTTTTTGGTGACCGATAAACTTTCTTTTGTAAATGTTTTTCCTTCTGGCGATTTCAAGACTCTCACAGTGGAAGGTCCATAAAATTGGATTTCTACATCCATGGAATTGATTTTGGTTTTAATCCCCAAATCTGTTTTCTGATACGATTGTGCACGACTGCCAATGGTGAAAAGCACCAAGAATGACAGTATCAAATAGTTTGTTTTCATATATTGTGGTTTTATTTTGTTAAACTTAAACGATAAAGGCTTGCACCATGGCAGGGAACAACTGGAGCAAATTCACCGTTGAAACTTCCAAGATTTTTGTGCAACCAAAGGTCACGTACCTTTACGGACTTCGAGAAACCCAATTCGCTTAGATTGACCGGTATTTTGATGAGCGTTTGATTAGTGCTCTGTTCGCTCCTATTAGAAGTCTGTTGCGAATCTATGGGTGGTTCATTCTGTGTGTTGAACACCGCCAAGTATTTATCCTTACTGCCAGGAACATCCGCTATCCAGGCAATCAAACCGTTTTTGGTACGGAAAAGCTGACGGTTGTTGGTACTGTGTTGATTTACAGCCAGAACCTCGTCGTTTGTAAGCAATGACAGGGTAAGCGAATCCGTTTTTGTCATGTCACCACCGTGCATCAGTGGTGAGCGAGCAATGCACCACAAGGTCATTAAAGTATATTGCTCTACGGTTGTAAATCGAGTTTTTCTGCCCAATTGCAATACCCCTAATGGCAGCATGTCGGCATCCGGCCACGCTCCAGAGATGCGGTAAGGAGTCCAATCGTGTAGACGTTTGAATTGGTCGTACATCGACCTCCAATTGTCCCAGAAATCATCGCTTATACGCCACATGTTTGCATTCTGATTCACACTCAGACCCGAAGTAAGTGGTGTTTCTCCAGGGGAAGTGCTGAAGACGATTTTTCGGCCTGTTCTGGCTATTGCCTTGCGAAGCGCTTCTACCTCCGGCTGATGGTATGGACGGCTCAGATCATCAACTTTAATGAAGTCCACCCCCCAAGAGGCAACCAGTTCCATCAGTGAGTTGTAGTATTCTTGTGCGCCGGGTTTTGTCATATCCACCCCGTACATGTCTGGATTCCAACCGCAGGTGCTTTTTACATCGGCAATATCGGCAGCACGAGCACTTGTTCCTTTGATTGCTGTGTTTTGAACAACAGCCTGACGAGGAATGCCACGCATCATGTGAATGCCAAATTTCAAACCCTTTGAGTGTACATAATCAGCGAGTGACTTGAAACCAATTCCATTGACAGCAGAAGGGAATTTCTTAGGAGCTGGAATCAATCGGCTGAACTCGTCCATCGTCAGCACGGCATCTTTTGCATAATTGTACCCCTTCGAGTTTTGCTCGTACCATTGAATATCCACTACTAAATATTCCCATCCATGTTGCTTGAGGTTTGCAGCCATGTAATCTGCCTGCTCCTTCGCTTGAGATTCAGTGATTTGCGTTCCGAAGCAGTCCCAACTGTTCCAGCCCATTGGTGGAGTCTTTGCCCAACTGTGATAGTCTTTATTCGCTTGAACAAGTACAGTATGTGTGCTTATTATACAGAATAGAATAAGGTATCCCAGTCGTGTTTTCAGTTTTATTGTATCCGTTTTGCGTGTAATCATATTGTTGAGGAAAATTTATAGAGAAGCACTCCATGAACAGGAACCTTCAGTTCGAGTTGACCGGTTTTAGTATTGATGGTATTGATGTTTTTCTGTCGCCAAACATCTCGTACAATATATTGTCCGCTTAAGCCGAGTTTATCGAAGTCTTTGTAAGATAGGACAGCTATGTCGCGACCAAAGTTACAAAAACCAACGGCACGACTTCCATCTTCCAGTTCTTTAACGTAAATACGCAGATCACCCAATGTTTGAACACATAGTGCTTCCTTACCAAGCGGATCTTGATTGATTTCGATTACTTCATCGTTTGTCAGTAAATTCAAAGTGAAATCATCGAGCTTTTCCATATCGCATCCGATAAGCAAAGGTGCGGCGAAAAGGCTCCATAGACTGATGTGCAGATATTGTTCGTCCGGCCTGAGTTTGCTCTTATGTGGATTGCCCCAACCTACTGTACCGACTACCAACATATCGGGATCGTTCCAATTACCGGGTTTCGCCCATGTAGCTGACTTATCTTGATCCAAAGCGATGCTTCTTACACTGGCCCACGTATCGGTGATATCATTCGTTGTGCGCCAGCAATTACCACCGACGGAATCGCCCCACTTCCAAACATCCGACATCCCGTATTGACACAAACTAAAAACGATGTCGCGCGGCTGTTGGCGTAGGAATTCTCCCATCAACTTAAATGGTTTCATTGCTGTATTGAGTTCATTACCACCCCCGTATGATAACGAAGAAATTTTATAAGGGTCGTTGTTGGGCATTCCGTTGATGACACCACCATAGCTGCACCAATCGTATTTCAGATAGTCGAAACCCCATTTGGCGTAACTTTGTGCATCTTGTCTTTCGAAGTTGTAACTACCAGCACAACCACCACATGTCCAAGGACCTGGGCTTGAGTAAAGACCTATTTTCAAACCCAAGCTGTGAACATAATCGGCCAGATTTTTCATCTCCCCAAATCTGGAATTCGGGATGATAAACCCATCTTCATCGCGTAGCGGACCACGCAAGGATTGGTCTTTGGAATCGCGATGATTTTGCCAGAAATCGTCTACATTGACGTAGGTCCAGCCGTGATTGATCAGCCCACTTTTTACCATGGCATCCGCGGCCCTTTTTACTTTATCAGCCGAAACTTCATTCGCAAAACAGTTCCAACTGTTCCAACCCATGGGTGGTGTAAGTGCAATTCGGTCGCCACATTCGATACGGAATTTCCGTTGAACGTTTCCCTTTGCATTTTTAGCTTTCAGGTTTACCAAATACGTCCCTTTCTTTAAAAGTTTACCGGTTATAAGACCAGTTTTTGTATTGATATTTAATCCCTTCGGTAGCCCAGAAGCTGAAAAAGTCATGGGTCTGTCACCTGTGGCTGTCACCAGAAATTGAAAGGGTGAACCCGGACGTACTCCAAAAATCTTGGCTCCCGTCAATTTGGGTGTTGCAGGAGGAGTGGGGGTAAGGATGTAGGGTTCGCTAACGACAGGATTGTACGTTTGAAATATCGTTGCGCCGGTTGTCTGGAATTTTGCATCCGCCCAGTCCACATGATCGTAATAATTTCCGTTTCCCCCGTCGTTTACATTCAGTTCTATTTTTTGAATGCCTTCTAGCTTTACAGAACAGATTTTGGCCGAATCACCCAAATGCATGACACCGCTCGACCATAATTTCTTTCCATCACCAAAAACCACGAATTCAGCCGCTGGCCTTTGACCCTTAACTTCGTCGTCAATACCAACCTGCGCATTGAATTCAGTTGCTTGTCCGTTTAGAAGGATGGTTATGGAGCTTTCAGCATGACTACCGAAACCACGTTGGAAGGTTTTGCCTGCAATGGTAAGCGTCTTTCCATCAATGGATTTGTTTTTCATCGGAACCCCATACCCCTGGGTTGCAGCGCTAAGATCCAATTGGTCAAGCCAAACAGTTTGAGCCGAAATAGACTCAGTTCCTAGGAGACTTGAAGCGATAAGTAGCCCAGCAAAAGCAGTAACTTTTAGTTTACTTGTTGTTTTCATGAATTAGTTCTTATCTGTTATTCCGCGTAGAATTTCCACCAATCCAAATTAAACAAATCTTTTTTTCCGCTGAAAACAAAATACAAATCGTGTACACCTTTTATATTTTTTGTTGGAGCGGTGTATGTTTTCCATTTATCACCCTCACCAGAGGTCGTTATACGAATGATTCCCAATACTGGACCATCGATTTTGTCGGTATGAATTTCAATTTCTCCACCATACAAGGAAGCAATATTTACTTCAATCGATTTTGATCCTTTTGAAAATTCTACGCCTTTAACTTTGAAGTAATCGCCATTATTAATGGAGGTTATAAAAACTCTGTCCATTATTTTCTTGCCCTTGTTCCACGATGTGTTGCGTTCCCATTCCGTTACCAAGTCTGTTTTGAGTCCTTCGCTGTAGGCCATGGCTTCGGCTTCGACACGGTTATAAGGGTTTACGTTGCTCAGTTGTTTGACACCGGTCGTTGACCAGAATGGGAGCTTCACAATAGAACCATCTGCAAGGTACGTTAAATTTTCGAGGCAAATGGAACGTCTTTCATAATGTTTGGACATTGTCTTTTGACCGATGGAGTAATTGAACCCAAACACGTAGGAGTTTCCTTTGTAGTCGATTATACCTGGATGGTTTCCACTGGAGCGTTGGTCCCCCTCCATAATCATTCCTTTGTACTCCCATGGGCCAGTCGGTGAATTGCTCATCGCATAACCAATGCCTTCCGGACAGCAGGTAGATGCATACGCAAGGTAATAATGCCCGTTGCGTTTCCAAACCCAAGGACCTTCTTGGTAATTGGCAGGTTTGGAAGGCTCATTGACGATTTCGCCCGAGTAGGAAATCATATCCTCGTTCAGCTTAACATAATAAAGATTTGGATTTCCCCAATAAAGATACGCTTGACCATCGTCGTCAATCAATATGGTCGGGTCAATATCGTGTGAACTATTTTTAATCAGCGGTTTGCCGATAGGGTCTTTAAAAGGTCCGTAGGGACTGTCGGAAACAAGGACTCCTATTCCCATGCCATTTGGTACGGGACAGTACATGTAAAATTTATTGTTCCGTCGAATGCATTGGGGTGCCCATGCTCCATTATCTGTATTAACCCATTTAAAGTTTTTGAGTGAAGCAATTTCTCCATGATCCGTCCAATTGACCATGTCGGTCGAAGTGTACAATTGCCAATTCTGCATTTTAAAACCCATGGCATCATCCTCATCATGACCGGTATACAGAAATAACGTGTCGTTATACACCATTGGTGCAGGATCTGCCGTGTATTTGGTTTGGATGATGGGGTTGTCAGCAATACATTTAAGTCCAATAGAGGGTAGTAAAAGAAAGGCTGTTGTAACAACCAGCTTGTTAAATGTGGAATTTTTCATGTCTGTTTTTTTATGTTGCTTTGTAATTTTTGGTCAATTTTTTGCAGGTACGCTAACCCCTGCTGTTGTCAGTTTGATCGGTTTGATGCTACCATTCGGGTTGAAATACAAATATTCAACACAAACCTGACGTCTGCAATCACCACCAGGAGTGCCATCCAGGGTATAGGAACCATCGTGGTAAAAGAAATACCATTGTTTCTTAAACTCAATAACCGAAGGATGGATGGTGAAGCCATACTTGGCTGGTCCCGTTAGTAAACCTCCATACGTCCAAGGACCAGTTATTTTCTTTGCAGAAGAGTAGGCTATTTGCTCAGCCTGTACTCCAGGAGCATCGGCAGCATACACCATATAATATAGATCACCACGTTTAAAGAGCCATGGACCTTCTGAATAATTTCTGAATGGTACTTTGGTGACTGGGCCGTCGATTTCGACCATGTTGCGTTTGAGCTTGACCATGTAGCAATCGCCATTTCCCCAAGCCATCCATGGGGTTCCATCGGTATCGATGAAGACCGTTGGGTCGATGTCGGAATTGGCACGATGAGAGTCTTTGGTCATGTCATCGGTGATGAGGGGCTTGCCGGGAAGGGCTTCCTTGAAAGGGCCGGTAGGGCTATCACTCACTGCTACAGTAATAAAGTGCCCGTTTTTACCATCCAGAGTAACAAAGTCGTAATATTTGCCATCCTTCTCGACCACCTGTGCAGCCCAAGATGCACCTGGATAAGCATTTGCAAAATCTTTTGCTGCCAAAACAGGACCATGTGCTTTCCAGTTCTTCATATCCGTAGTTGAATAACAAAGCCAGCTGGGCATGTTGAACCAACCACCGACCGAGGCAGCATCCTGACCGACATATGCATAAACGGTGTTGCCAATGACTGTCACTGCGGGGTCGGCGGTGAAGAAGTCCGTGAAAAGGGGGTTCTGCCCTGCAACTCTTGGCAAGGCTTCCCCTTTTATGCGAATTTCATCGATTCCTCCATCGAGTACGGCAAGATTGTTTGGGAATCCACCTGGGTAACCGCGTCCAATCACCCACATGCCTGTATTGTGACGAAGTGCAGTTCCTTTAAAAGTCATGATGGAAGGTTTCCCGAAGTTGGTTTGATTGGTGGCTTTTACTTCCAGGCGTACGGTTGTTAGATTGCTTTCAACATCGTAATCGGCTTGTGCACGTACATCGTACCATTTCCCAGCAACAACCTCGTCTCCTGCACCAACACGACGAGGTATTTCATCAGCTCCCATGACTTCAATGAAGTATTGTTTCATCATGTTGTCGTAACCGAGGGAAAGATCGCCTGCCAGTGCACCCTTAGATCCTTCTTTGCAAAGATACACTTGTTCTGTTCCAAGAAGGTTACAAACGAGGCTGGCCTCGATGGTCCAACTTTTCTGCAGGTCATAGAAAGCCAAGGGCTTGTCCGTATTTACCACGTATTCGCCGTTCTTAATTGTAAGCGATCTAGTGTTTGACAGTCCATTTACCATTGTCGACGGAACATTGTCCGAAAACACATTGGATGAAGGCCTTGATCCGCGGACTTGCAACACATTGCCTTTTCCAGAAAGATCGACGACATAGGGTTGGGGTTCGGTGGCTCCTCGATCGGAAGCCGTAAGAGGCTGTCCAACAATGGGTATGCTGGTTGAATCACCTCGAAGATGTTTGATTTGCTCGAAGCGCCAATGAGCAAGAACTACACTACCATTTATTGAAGCTTTGGTATTAGTTATCCCCAAAATGGATATTGACGAAATCAAAACCAGTGAAAATAAAGAACGGCTTAAATAGCTCATATTCGTTTCTAAAAAAGATTTGTTATTAATTGAAAATCCACCAATCGAAGTTTAACAAATCACCTTCGCCACCTTTAAATACGAAATAAAGGTCGTGGATACCTTCAATAGGTTTGACTTTGCAGGATTGAACAGCCCATTTTTGAAAGTCTCCGGTGCTTTTAATGTTTAACGTCCCCAATAATTGGCCTGTTAAGCCGTCGATATGAATTTCAATTTTACCACCTTTTGAGGCGGAGGCAATGCTTGCCCTGAAAGTTTTGACTTTCTTTTTGAAATCAACGCTCCTAACTTTGATGCAATCACCATTGTCAATGTCGGTTACATAGATGCCAAGTTTGTCGCTCTTAGCTGTTTCAACACCCGATTCAAAGGCTATTGTTTCGGCTTCCTGTCGAATCATTGGGTTGAATTCTCCTACACTTTTCGTGATGCCATCCACCGAGTGTTGAATTCTGGGGATGGTTCCATCTGCGTTATAGCTGAACTCCATGGCACAGACTGATCGTTTGAAACCACCACCACCGGGTAAATCACCGTTGTGGTAAAAGAGGTACGAATGCCCCTTGAGATCAACAACTCCAGGGTGATTGGTGAACGCACCGCCTTTACGGATGATGGGCATGATGGTATCCCGATACGTCCATGGCCCGGTTGGACCGGGGCTGGTGGAGTAAGCAAGGTGTTCTGGAACACCACCAGCTGGATAAACCATGTAATATTGGTGGTTCCGTTTGTAAAACCAAGGCCCTTCTTCGTATTGCGAGCTGCGTTTTGCATCACCCGGACGTACACCAAAATTATCGGGTGTAAATTCAACGGTGATTATTTGACCAGCGTAGGAAACCATATCTTCATTCAACTTGACATAGCGCAGGCTTGGATTACCCCAATATAAATACGCTTGGTTGTCGTCATCAATGAACACCGTCGGATCAATATATCCGTAACCTACCAACAAAGGGGCTCCAATGGCATCATGGAAGGGCCCCGTTGGGCTATCGGAAACGGCAACACCTATAGCATTACCACCATTCTTCTGATTCATTGGGACATACAAATAATACTTTCCATTTCTAAAGACGCATTGCCCTGCCCAAGCATCTCCCCTAGACCAACTAAAATCTTTGTACGATAAAATAGTGCCATGATCGGTCCAGTTGACCATGTCGGTAGTTGAATAACATTTCCAATCGTTCATGGAAAAAAAATTCCTTACCGTAACATCTTCATCATGGGTGGTATAAAGATACACCGTGCCGTTATGCTCCATAGGTGCAGGGTCGGCTGTGTAATTGGTCTGGATGATCGGATTTTGTGCATACCCTGCAAATGGCAGCATCAGAGCAGCTGCAAAAAATAACAACTTTTTATTCATGATATATTATAGGTGTATGGTATAAGTAAAAGAGGTTGAATCCGAATAGACTTTAAACTTCTCTAACGGCTGTGGTCCACAACTGGCTGAACCAACGCCCAACGTTTTGGTAGAAATGCTAACCACCGTAGCAGTACTGGCTGGAAGGTCTATTTTATACTCCACAGGGTACATTTGTTCATCCGTATGAGTTTGTGCCGCAAATTGCATCAACTTTTCATCCGATTGTATCCACAAGCTAGGCAGTGCTGAACCATATAGTTTGGCCCATCTGACTTCTTCGTGATTGCCTTGTTCCATGGGTTTTTCGTATTCGTATTGTTCGTTGACACCCAAATCGTAAATACCAACCTCAGCAGCACTCTTTCGATCAGAATAATTTTCGAACGGACCACGACCAAAGAAGGTCATGCGGTCGAACCGTTTGTCCAGTTGCATGCGAACGCCGATACGGGCCAAGTTTATGCGGAACCCAACAAATTGAACGTTATTTTCAACCTTAATGGTTCCATCGCCTTTAATCAAATAACTGGCTGTATGGTACACTCCAAAACCTTCTTTTCCGTCGGCTTTAGTCATTGATATCACTTTCACAGTGGTTTTATCGATTGCTTCAACACTCATTTCAACTGGAGTGAATTGGAGCGAAGTTATGCCGTAACGTTCCCAAATGCGATAGGCCCATTCGTCATCGTTGCGGTGAGATGCACGCCATAAATGCAATTTGGGTGCGCCACCTGGAACTAAGATTTCGATGCCCTTATCATTCAATTGGCTCATGAAGCCGGTCTTCTTATCGAATGCAACGGAGAAGTTCTTGCCTGTAACGGTAATGATTTGATTGTTTTGAACCATTTTTACAGGTTCTATCGCCTTAGTTTCTGAAACAGGAGGAGTACCAACAGGTAATTTGAATTGCTCGGTAGCGACTTCATACCCTTTATCTGCCCAAAGTGACTTTTCTTTTAAGGTGTAGGAAACCCTGAGAAAGTATTCTGCACCTGCTTTTGGGTGTTCAATTTTATAATTGAGCGTGGCTCTGCCTGTGCTTCGTGGGTTGATGGGGCGCATCAAATTGGAGGTGCCCTTGGCAATTTCAACACCGTTCTCTGTGATTGTCCATGAAATATCAAAGCCATTCAGCGAGATAAACTGATATTTGTTTCGAATGGAAATAGCGCCAGTGGCAGGATCGGTCAATTCGGTATCAATCCACTGAAAGGCTTTTTTCATTTCAGGATAGTGAGGTTTAACCTGATTTCCCACCGTTGAACGGTCGTACGAAACGACACCCTTGTGAATGAAGTAATGGTCGTTGGGCTGTTCACCAAACCCGCCACCATAAGCCAGAATCGGATGCTTTGGGTCACGTCGGTTCCACAAAGCTTGGTCTTGGAATTCCCAAATGGCACCACCTAAAATTTCAGGATTGTTGTCAAAGGCTTTGGAATATTCGTCGAGCGAACCCATGGAGTTAAACATGGCATGAACAAATTCACAGATATAAAGCGGTTTGGTCAAACCCCAATTTTTGACCATGTCAACGTAATCTGCTGCAGTCCCGTACATGCGGCCGTCAAAATCAGACGGATTTCGGCTACCTGAGCCAAAGCGTTCATAATGTACAAATCGGGTCGAGTCTATTGCCTTAATCGTGTTCATCGCTGCGACAAAATTAGAGCCTACACCACCGCATTCGTTTCCTAAGGACCAAATGATCACGGATGGATGGTTCTTGAAGTTTTCGACATTGGCCACATTCCGATCGATGATGGCTGCTTTCATGGTCGGTTCTTCGTCGAAACGTCTATCGTAACCATGACATTCACAATTTGCTTCGGCTACCAGCCAAATTCCGTATTCGTCACACAACTCGTACCAACGAGGATCGTCGGAATAGTGACTGGTACGGACATGGTTGCAATTGCCTTGTTTAATGACCTCGAGGTCACGAATCATTTGTTCTTCAGTCACGGCATGACCGACTTCCGACCAATGTTCATGTCGATTGACACCCTTCAATTTGATGGGTACACCATTCACCATAAACACACGGCCCTTGATCTCCAATTTGCGGAAACCAATTTTAGAAGAAAGAATTTCACCTTCTGAATTCGTTAGAACCACGGTGTATAGGGTTGGCGTTTCTGCCGTCCATTTTTGTGGATTGGAAACCGGAAACTTCACGTTTAAAACCTCTTCCTGCTTGGCATTTAAGGCAGTTCCATTAGCACTGGCTTTGGCTATTTCAACACCCTCTTTATTGTAAAGTGTTGCTGTAAACGTCTGTGCCTTGGCCTTGCTATCACCGTAATTCTTGATTTTTGCAGAGACCTTGACTAAACCATCCCTGTACTCTTTATCCAAATCGGGTTGTACAAAGAAATCGCGGATGTGCACTTGCGGTGCACTCCAAAGCGTTACATTCCGAAAAATACCATGCAAACGCCACATATCCTGATCTTCTAACCACGTGCCTGAACTGTATTGATATACCTCAACGGCGATCATGTTCTTGCCTGGTTTCAAGTAATTGGTCAGGTCAAAATCGGCAGCATTGCGACTGTTTACGCTAAAACCGACCTTTTCTCCATTCACCCATAAAAAGAACGCACAATCGACGCCATCGAAAGTGATGAAGTTGCGTCTTCCCGTCCATTCGGCAGGAACAGTGAATTCCCTTCGGTAACTTCCAACCGGATTACGTTCCTTGTAAGCGGTAAACCACTTATCCGGTTCGCTCATCACGTGCGGAAAATCCTTTTTGATGGTATAACCTAAATTTCGGTAAAAGGGCGTCCCATAACCTTGTACTTCCCAATTGGATGGAACGGCGATTTCTTTCCAACCTGAAACATCAAAGGAAGGTTTGTAGAAATCGACCGGTCGTTCCTCCGGGGTTGGTACCCAATTGAATTTCCACTGCCCGTTCATCCGGATGCAAAGAGAGGATGCATGACGCTTGGCTACCAATGCTTCCTGCAAGTTGGCATAGGGCATTAACGTGGCGTGATACGGTTCCTTATTGATGCCCAATAACTCTGGATTTTCGATTTCAGGAGGAATTGGTGCGCCAATGCACCAAATTTTTGATGTGAAAAGGACTAAAAATAGCAAACTGGTTAAAATGTACTTTCTCATGGGAATTTTATAAGATGGTAATTATAGTAGATTTTAAACTAGCGGTAGCCGAACTGTTTCCATATAACACTTCATATGTACCCGGTGTCACAGCCATTTTTCGTTGTGCCCAATCAAAGAATTCAAAGGCTGAAGCGTTCAACTCCAAGGTTACTGTTTGGCTTGCTCCAGGCTGAAGGCTGACCCTTTTAAAGCCCCGAAGCGTTTTCAGTGGTCCTTCCACATCGTTGACTTTTCGAACGTACACCTGAACGATTTCCGTACCCGCTCTTTTTCCAGTATTCTTGACCGGTAAGGTCAATTGAATCGTTTCATTTGGCTTGATGGACGTTTTGCTCCATTGAGCCGTTCCAATTTCAAACGAGGTATAGCTCAATCCAAAACCAAATGGAAAGAGCGCATCGTCCATAAACCGATACGTGCGACCCTTCATGGAGTAGTCTTCGAAATCTTTCAATTGGTCGGAATTCTTGTAAAAAGTGACTGGCAGTTTGCCAGAGGGGTTGAAATCGCCGAAGAGCACGTCTGCGACTGCTTGTCCTCCCAATTCACCAGGATACCATGCTTGAAGAATGGCATCGCAACTTTTGGTTTCAGGTTCCAAGGCAATGGCCGATCCGGAGCAGTTTACAAAGACGACCTTCTTTCCTGCATCTTTCAATGCTTTCAAGAATTTGCGCTGTACCATCGGTAAATCAATATTGGTACGGTCTCCACCCTTGAATCCGGGATAATTGACCGGCATTTCTTCACCTTCAAGTATTCCTGAAAGACCTCCAACGAAAACGACCACATCGATGCCTTGGAGTTTTTGTGTCATTTTTGCGAAATCAAAATCAACTTCTTTTCCGAAGTCGAACTCGATGTTTGCATCCCAATTTTCTGTTTGCGCAAATTGGATTTCGATCTTATAGGTTTTTCCGCTTTCGACCTGGAATGGTACTCGGCTGGTAAGCGTTCTCCAGTTTCTGATTTTTTCGACGGGTTGGCCGTTGACAAAAAGCTCAAATGCACCTGTAGCACCGCATTTGAATACAATTTCCTCACTGACGGAAGCAGTAAATTCCGTTTCGTACTTGGCTGAAAATCCTTCCAATTTTACACCGGTTGCAAATTCATGCTGACCTAATGTGGTGAGTTTGATCGGATTTGTGATTTGCTGAACGGCTACTTCGGCTCCCTGCCTGTCTGAATTGTTCCAGTACGTTGCCTTAATACCCTTTTTGCCATTGAAGGTGCATTTATCGAAAAAGCTTTGAGTGACCTTATCATCGACCAAATCGCAGCCTTTATCGTACAGTACTTTAATAGGTGAGAGTTTGGAGGAAATGCCGTCCAAAATGGTGATCGTGTTATTGGGCGTTCCGTTGTAATTGCCCCACAACATGACTTTGTCGTTGGCATTTGGTCCTATAACGGCAATTTTCGCCGTTTTCTTTAATGGAAGGATGTTGTTTTTGTTCTGCAAAAGCGTCATTGTTTCACGAGCCATGTCCAGTGTCAGTTTCTTGTGGGCATCGTTGTTGACCACCGACATGGGGATTTTGGACCAAGGCACAAGCGCGTCGTTATCCATTTCTCCCAAATCAAACCGACCAATCAATACGCGCTTTAAATGGGTATTGATGTCTTCTTCCTTGATCAATCCTTGTTCGACTGCTTGTGGCAACTTTTTGTAATTGTAGTCTGCCCATTGACATTCCACATCGGTTCCGGCCAATACGCCTTTGGAAGCCGCATGTACTGCATCGGACGAGACTTTGTGGCTGGTGTAGAAGTCGGCAATGGCACCGCAATCGGATACAACTAGGTATTTGAAACCCCATTCATCCCGAAGTATTTGTTGGAGCAATTGGTTGCTACCGCAGCAAGGTTCATCATTCACGCGCTGATAGGCGCACATGACTTCGCGGACATCGGCTTCTTGTACCAGCGATTTGAAAGCAGGGAGATAGGTTTCATACATGTCACGAGGACTGACGCTGTTCAAGTTTAGCGTGTGTCTGCTCCATTCCGGGCCGGAGTGCATTGCAAAATGTTTGGCGCAAGCGAGCAATTTCTTATACTTGGAGTCGGCAGGCCCTTGAAGTCCCTTAACTACGGAAACGCCCATGCGCGAAGTCAAATAGGGGTCTTCACCGTAGGTTTCCTGGCCGCGACCCCAACGTGGGTCACGAAAGATGTTGACGTTTGGAGTCCAGACAGATAAGCTCAGGAAGCGTTTATTCTCCAGCCCTTTTGCTGTGGCTTCGTTGTACTTGGCTCGGGTTTCATCCGAAACAGCATCATAAATATGAAACAGCAATTGGTCGTCAAACGAAGCCGCCATACCTATAGGTTCGGGAAAAACGGTCACATTCCCGTTGTTGGCCAGTCCATGTAACGCTTCGCTCCACCAATTGAACTTTTTGATACCCATCCGAGGAATGGCGTCCGAGATATCGCACATCAAGGTCGCCTTCTCGCTTAACGTCAAACGGGAAATCAAATCGGTAGCGCGCTGCTCAGAACTTAAATTGGGGTTCTGATAGGGAAGTTGTGCCCTAAGACTGGATGAAAACAGAAGGATTGCACTATAAACGAAGATGCTTTTAATACAGTATTGAAAACTTGATTTCATATTTTAATTTAGTTAATGGGTTTCAGCATGGCGGCAAAGCCTCCGCGACGGAGCAATTTTACGTCCAAACTACTTGTTTTATCAATGGTTTTATAGCTAGTAGAGAAAACTTTATCGTGCACTCCATCTGCAATCAGCGTAAGTTGGTAGCTTTTCCCATCTGGTAAGAAGCTGAATGTCAATGTTTTCTTTTTCTCTCTGAGTTCAGCATTGATGCCTCCAATATACCAATTATCGCCCTTTCTGCGTGCTAGGATGATGTCTTTGCCAGGGTAGCCGTCCATTAATTTGGTATCGTCCCAAGCATTGGGCACTTCCCTTAGGAAAGCTTTCGCGGCATCTGGAAGGTTGTAGTAACCCTCCGGCCTGTCTGCCAAATGTTGAAGTCCGGATTCGAAAACCACACTGAGTGCCAGTTCATGCCCATAAGAAGTCAGGTGCGGAAACTGAGAATTGGTGAATGTTACCGGGGTATAATCCATGGCACCAACCACATTGCGTGTAAAAGGCAGGATTGTGTTGTGCTCTGGCGCTGTGGAAGTAAATTCTGGGCCATTGTTGTACCATTCGGCTCCACGGACGCCTTCGTAGGTCATCAAATTCGGATAGGTACGAGCCCATCCGCGCGGAACCAAACAGCCGTGAAAATAAACCATCATCTGATACTTGGCGGCATCATCCAAGATGTCGAGGTAGTATTTGATCATGTCTTGCTTCTCGCTTTCGAAGAAGTCAATTTTAACACCGACAAACCCCATCTTTTGAAGTTTGGCGAATTCCTCGGAACGATTTTCCGTCGTCAACATTCGGTCACGCGGTGTGGCTGAAACCCAGGTATGTTTTCCACCTGAATTGTACCAAATGAGTGGCTTGATACCCTTTGAAAGGATGTATTTGGCAGCATCTTCCAAGTTTCCACCATTGCCCATGGCATCCCATTCCCAATCGAGCAGCGTATAGGGCCAGTTCATGTTGGCAGCCAAGTCGGCAAAGTCGCAAACTGTTTTGAAATCTTTCGTTCCATGGTTGCTGGACCAATAATTCCAAGAAACTTTTCCGGGTTTGATCCAATCTGTGTTTTTCAAAACGGAGGGCGGGCAGACATCATCGACTAGTGTAGATTCGACTATGTCCGACAGGCTTCCGATGATGACAACACGCCATGGGGACTTCCAAGGTAGATTGATGGTGGGTTTTGATTCTCCGTAACCATTACCATCTCCTTTGTCTGGGAAAGTGATTTTGTACTGCGATTTATCCGAGGTATTGCTCAACTTGGAGCCGCAATAACTGCGATTCACATCTGCTTCATGAATAAGGTACCAACACGATGCGTCGGCCGTGCAAAAGAGGGCGGGATACCCCCATTCACCTTGCGTTTTGTCGTCGCTCTGGGTCGAATACAAGCCTTCATTTGCCCGGTTCCATTTCTCCATCCAGCGTTTGTTGTCCGATGCGATGGAGTAGGAGGTGATTTCATCATTGATCACAAACGTTCCCGTTTTCTCTGGAAACTCATACCTGAAAGCGAGTCCGTCATTGTATGCACGAACAATCAGGTTTAACTTTGCTTTAGTTGGGTTTTCAAATGAAACAGTGACTTCTGTAGCGGAGTTGCTGCAAAGTGCTCGCTTCCCATGAATGGCGGTGTATTGGTCTTTGATAGTCTGCTGTTTATCAGCTTTCAAAAATTTAAGTTCCTTTTTGAAATCCTGATCGCTACGGGAAAGTCCGAGTCCAATCAAGGGAATCACTTCACTTTCTTTACCATCTTTCAGGTAGGTTGCTTTTAAAGACCAATCGCCCGCAGTATTGATGAGCTCCACCTTGATTTTTAGATTAGGCGATTTTACGACCACATTCTGAGAAAATGTGGTCGTGAAAAATAAAATGAAAAGTACGGAAAGAATGGTGTATTTCATGAAGTCGATTTACTCTTTATTTGAAAAGAAGTGGTGCAAACTCATGCAGACTTCTTCTCCAAGATTGCCATTCGTGTGCCGTTTCAGGCGAAACATAGGAAACTCCTTTGATACCTGCTTTGTTCCATTCTTCGGCTGCAGCACCGATGCTTGCTGAACCACCCTCGCGTCCGCCAAAACTCATGAAAACGAGTTTTACTTGTTTTTTGAAGGTGTCCAAGTCTTTGATTTCAGTTGGAGAGAAGGTCCCACTGCTGAACATACCGACGTAAGAGAATTTGTCAGGATTGGCAACTACGATGGAATGTGTTTGCATACCACCCATGGATAAACCAGCCATGGCACGATGCGCTTGATCGGGAATAACACGGAAATTGGATTCGATATAGGGGATCAAATCATTTAGTAGAATTGGTTCAAATTGACCTGCTACATTCATACCACCCATTGGTCCACCTGGACGGGGAGCATTCGCAGCGGGAGCTGCTTGTACCGGGGTTGCAGGCGCTTCAGCTGGTCTCGGTCCACGAGGAGCGCCACCAAAATTCACACTGCTGTTTTCCATAACGATGATGAACGGGACCGCTTTACCTTCTGCAATCAGATTGTCCATGATGCGGTCGGTATGCCCTTGGTTGCCCCAGCCAGTTTCGTTCTCACCCATACCGTGTTGCAAGTACAATACCGGGTACTTTTTGGACACGTTCTGGTCATAACCCGCAGGTGTATAGATGTATACCCGACGAATGCTGTTGGAGGTTTTTGAGAAGTATTGACCCTCGCGCAACTGTCCGTGGGGCACGTTTTTAAGTGCATAGAAATCTTGGTCTGCAGCTGGGATCTCGATGCCACTTCCCCAACGGCTAGCGCCATAATAATACAAGCTTCCGGGGTCGGGAACGGAGGCTCCGTCGATGTTGAGTTGATAATAATGGAAACCGACATCTTGGGGAGCAGATTCACCCGTCCAAACACCCTTTTCGTCCTTCACCAAGTCGTACTTTACAGCCGCAATGTCCAGTTGAACTTTCAATGCTTGAGGTGCAGAAATGCTGACACGAACACGCCCTTCGGAATTCACTTGAGGGTACTGTTTTCCTTGTTGAGTTGTTTCTGTGGGTTTGAAATCTTCCACAACTGCAGTTTGGTTTGTCTGAGCTAAGCCGATCAAGCTCGTTGATGCGGCCAGTAAATAAATAGCTAATGATTTGTAATTCATGGCAATAGTATCTTTGGTTATTATTTTTGGAAAAGGAGTGGTGCAAGTTCCAGTAGGCTACGACGCCAAGTTAGGAACTCGTGAGCTGTATTTTCAGAAACAAACGAAACGGCTTTAATGCCAGCCTCATTGAGTGTCACTGCTGCTTTTTTGACACCGTCTGGGTTTTCACGGCTACCGCAACTTAGAAAGATTAGTTTGACTTGCGACTTGTCCTTGATTTCAGCAGGAGTGTATGTTCCACCGCTAAGCAGTGCGTAATAAGAGAAAGCTTCAGGTCTGGCAAGTGTGATTGCATGGGTTTCCATACCACCCATGGATAAACCTGCCATTGCCCGATTGGACTTATTAGCAAGTGTACTGAAATTGGCATCCACAAACGGAATCAATTCGTCTACTAAAACAGTTTGAAAGGTTTCGGCATTGAAATTCCGAATACCGCCAGGCTTGACGTCGTTGGTCATGCCGTAAGTCATTACGATGATAAATGGTTTGATTTTCCCTTCTGCAATCAGATTGTCCATAATCAAGTTGGCATGCCCTTGATTGCTCCAAGCCGTTTCGTCTTCACCCCAGCCATGTTGTAAATAAAGGACCGGATAACGTTTTTTTACATCATACCCAGCAGGTGTATACACAAAAGCCCTGCGTGAAGTGTTGGTGCTTTTGGATGGAAAAAGAATCTGCTGTACATTTCCATGGGGAACATTCTTGAGCGCATAAAAATCCTTATCGTGTGCTGGAATTTCGATGCCGCTTTCCCAACGTGTGGAACCGTAAAAATTCAATGCACCTGGATCGTTGAACGTGCCACCATCAATCGTGAGATGGTAATAATGAAAGCCTTCATCCATAGGCCCTGCTGTAGTGCCCATCCAAGTACCATCCTCTGCTTTTGAAAGGATGGTGCCTCCTTTGCCACCTAGTCCAAGGCTTACGCTGACACCTTGGGCTTGGGGTGCCACAACACGAAATCGTGCATACCCTTGTGAATTGACCTTTGGGTACTCTTGTCCCGGTTGGTTTACAGAAGAAGATGTAAAATCCTCTAGTACGTTTGTCTGTGACGCCTGTCCCAAACACATCAGACTGGTGGATGCAGCCACTAAAAATAATGCTAACGATTTGTAATTCATCTTGATAATCTATTTGTTAAAGTGTTTCTGTTGGTATTTTCTAAACGGCATCAAATATAACGCTTCAAAATTCTATTCACTGTCAGTTTTAATACATCTATTGTATTAAATGTAACTCAGCTGTTTATTATTCAAGATGTATTCAGGGGAGGTATCATTTACTATAGTATATGATACAATGACGACAAGAATTGACTTTAAAAACAGCATTTTTTCAAAAAAAAGTGTTCATATTGTAAACCAATTAAATTAACCTAAAATCAAGAGTGAAAAGGACCTATATGAAAAAGTTACAACTTATTTTTTCTATTGTCATGCTGTTTGTCTTAAATCCGGTCGCTGGTTCACTTATGGCATCCGACAACAAGGTCATTCCCTTTTCGTACGATGAGCAATGGAAAAAGGTCGAACAATTAACTAAAGATAATCTTCCTGAATCGGCTTTGAAGGAAGTGGAGGCTATTCAGAAACAGGCTGAATACGATAAAAATTCAGTTCAGTTCATAAAGGCTCGAGTTCAATCGATGGCTATCACCTTGAAAATTGAACCGGACAAGGCACCCGCTCAAATCGCAAAATTTGATTCTTTGATCGGAAAAGCATCCGATGCATCGGAAAAAGCCCTTTTGAAATCGATGACGGCTGAATTGTATATCATGTATTATTCCGACAAATCGTACAACATCAACAAACGGACGGAAGTGAACGGTCTTGCTCCCGGAAACTTGGAACAATGGACCAAAAACAACTACTCGGATACGATACGTTCCTTGCTTGCAGCATCACTGCAACATTCCGAAGTATTGAAAGAAACGAATATCGAGTACTATAAGGACTTATTGAACAGTGTGGACAACAATCAGGTGGAACCAACTCTGTATGATTTGCTGGCTAAACGAAGAATCCATCTATTGAACGTCCTGAAGGGTTTGATGAATGAATCTCCTTTTGCTGCAAATCTGGACCTCTTGTTTCTACCGTCTGATAAATTTGTCAAGGCAGAAGTTGATACTACAGACGGTTCAGCCATTGACCAGGAAATCATCCAGACATATCAACAGTGGCTTGAATTTCGGGTGAACGATACAAACAAGGCTGCATTGTTTTATACGGATTTCAATCGGATTAGAACGTTCTATTCATATTTGAGATCAAAGAATTACCATTATGACAACGATGTAGTAGAAGGTCTTGATGCCCAGACAACAGCATATATAAAATCCTTGGATACTTTAGAGTCGGGGTTCAGCAAAAATGAGGAAGTGATTTCAATATATGCCACTGAAGCCGTGTTATACCAATCGCTTTACACGATGAACGACAGTATTCGGAAATACTACTTACGGAAAGCGTACGACATTTGTGCGGACGGTATCGCTCGTTTTCCAAATAGCATTTCTGTCATGTCATTGAAGAACATTCAAAAAAATAGCACTCAGATAAGGATGTATCTATCCAACAAGCAAGTTGCCAAGCCCCATTCAATGATGGAAATCACATTGGGCGCTTCGAATATGGATCGGGTAGAACTAAAGATTTATAGGGTGAACACATCGGCTCAAGATTATTACAAAAACATGCAAGATAATGAGAATAGACTGTCTCCCAAATCTGTCTTGATGGAAAAACGTTGGATAGATCTGAAAATGGATCCGAATTTCAACACTGTTGAAACCATCATACCGATTAAAACCGGAGATTATGGCATTTATGAATTCACACTGGGCACGATCGAAGACCCCAGCGTACAAATACATGGCAAGTTTGTGGTTTCCGACTTGGCATATATGACGCAAAGCGCTGCAAAAACTCAATATTGTGTGGTGGATCGCGTTTCGGGTAAACCAGTGCCTCAAGTTCGGATCAATTCCTTTATGCCTAATTTGCTGCAGGGAAAGACAACATTGATACCATACTTTACGAATGGTTTTACTAATAATATGGGAATATTTGAGTATGGGCCTCAGAAAAACAACAACGCAAAAACAGTTCAATTTTATGAAAAGGGTGCGGACAAGTACCTTACATCCGAATTTCGTGAGTTTCGATACTATGGGAGTCGTATAGAGGCAAAATTCTTGAAACTGAACGTCTTTACCGATCGGGTTTTGTACCGTCCCGGGCAAACAATTTATTTCAAGGGGATTGCCTATTTTTCGACTTCTGACGTGCAGGAAGTGGCTGCCGATGAATCTGTTGAAATCAAGCTGTTCGATGCAAACCGAAAGCAAATAGCTGTGAAAACGCTTCGAACAAATGAGTTCGGTTCGTTTGCAGACTCCTTCACGTTGCCAATGGATAAATTAAACGGAATGTTCAGCCTGCAAACTAAATACTCCTACACCACAGTTAATGTAGAAGACTACAAACGTCCTACTTTCGAAGTGACAATGGAGCGGCCAAAAGCGGAGGTGCATTTTGGAGACTCCATCAAAGCACAGGGAAAAGTGATGGCGTATTCAGGATATCCAGTATCCAATACCAACGTGGTATATCAGGTTGTTCGTCAGTCGCATTATCGCATGATGATTCGGATGAACTCCAAAGTGATCTCGAGCGGTACAGTCCAAACGTCTGCTGACGGAACTTTTGCCGTGGCATTCCTTGCACAAAGAGACAAGCAAGTGAAGGATGACCAATTTTATACGTATACTGTTTCAACATCCGTTACCGACGCAAAAGGCGAAACACAAAAAGGGGAACAATACATTTCGGTCGGGGACAAATCGTTGTTTATCGTGTCAGATATATCCAACGTTCAGCAAATGGAAAAGACAAAAGATACAGTTATTGATGTTCATTTGGTGACGTTGAACAACGAGAAGTTAGAGGGTACAGTGCATTACGATCTGCTTCGAGTGGAACAGCCAATGGGTTATATGGACCAGTCCGTCTATTTTATGATGAAAGAAGGTCCCAGCACATCAGTCCTTTCGGGCAATTTCGAAACAAAAGACGGGAAGTTGAAGCTCAATCTTAGGAATGTTGATTCTGGTTTATATCGAATGGTGTTCTATACCCTTGACGACCGAAAAGACACGGTTGAATTGGCAAAAAAGTTCGTACTCTTCTCCAAAGATGACAAGCATCCCCCCGTGAAAAAGCACGCTTGGATGGTGGTTACAAACAAAACCTTCTCGGTTGGAGAAAATGCCGTCATAAAGTTTGGCTCATCTGCCGACCAAGCACATGTTTTGTTTCAAATCATGAAGGCAGACAGCATCCTTGAAAGCACAAGATTCACCGTATCGAATGCCATTCGGACAATAGAAATTCCATATCAGAGCAGCTATGGAGATGGCCTAAATGTCTTGTTTACTTTAATAAAGGACGAGAAACTCTACACAGAGAGTGTTACACTCAATAAGAAAGTTGAAAAACGAGTGCTTCATCCCAAGCTTACAATATTCCGTGACAAGCTGCAACCGGGTGAAAAAGCCGAATGGACCATCAACGTTCCCGAAGCTGTCGATAAAAAGCACCAAGCCGAATTGCTTGTGGACATGTATGATGCTTCTCTTGATGCGATTCGTCCATTTTACATGAATTTTACACCCGTTTATCAAGCCTATATACCCATGGCACCACGTTGGAACTCTACGGTTTCTCAACGGTACGATTTATCTTACAATGAAAAAGTCAAAATGACGCCATTCTCTATGAAACCAATGCACGATTGTGCAGTGGATTGGATGGATTTGAGATTCAATAATTTGATAGAAAGTGCGGAAATGAATATTTCTGTGGGCACAGTGAAAGGTGTTGAAATTGCCGATTTGCAAGATCACAAGACGGTCCTCGAAGAAAAACGAGTATTTGGCATTTCCAGTATTGGCAACGCTCTTCAAGGACGTATCGCTGGATTGGATCTTGCTTTAAGTGGAAGCATAGCTCAAAATGAAGCGGAACAATCAATTAAGATTCGTTCCAACTTCAACGAAACCGCCTTTTTCTACCCGCAATTACGTACTGACGAACATGGGAATGTAAAATTCTCGTTTACGGTGCCCGAAAGTTTAACCAGTTGGAATGTGAAAATGCTTGCCCACACCAAGGACTTGTACAGTGGAATGGCTGCAAGCCAGGTCGTTACGCAAAAAGACTTGATGGTACAACTCAACTTGCCGCGTTTTGTACGTCGCTCCGATAAGTTGGTAGTTCGTGCCAGCGTGGTCAACCTGAGCGATAGTGTTCAAAGGACCAATGTCAAACTGGAAATGAGCGATCCTGAGAGCGGAAAGATCCTCGACCTGAAAGACGGGCTTGTCAAGACTGTTGTGTTGGCTGCTCACGAAACCAAGTCTGTTGAATGGGAACTGACGGAATTTGCTCCATTCGAGATGGTTGTATGTAAAGTGGTTGCCTCCTCAGCATTGTTCAGCGATGGAGAACAGCGCTATTTGCCGGTGTTACCCGACCAAGTTCTGGTCACTGAAACCCTACCGATGACCGTCCGTGCGAATCAAACCAAGAACTTCACGTTGGAACATCTGTTGAAAAATGGAACAAATGTTTCCTCCCAATCATTGACGATCGAGTTTTCGCCCAATCCAGCCTGGTATGCCGTTCAAGCGTTACCGACACTTGCCGTATCCGAAAGCGATAATGCAATCGATTACTTTACAGCCTATTATGTAAATACGTTGGCCGCGTACATTGCAAACTCGAATCCAAAACTTTCCGCTGTTTTCGACCAATGGAAGCAGTCGTCTCAAAGTCGCAACGCACTATTATCCAACCTCGAAAAGAACAAGGAGTTGAAGTCGATGCTGCTTGAGGAAACGCCATGGCTCCTGGCTGCCCAGAATGAAACAGACCAAAAAAGGCAGATTGCACTGCTTTTTGACCTCAATCAACAAAAACAGCAGAACACCCTATATTGGGACAAGTTACTGAAATTGCAGCAAGTATCAGGTGGCTTTTCCTGGTTCGAAGGCATGGAGTCAAACCGCTACGTCACTCAGTACATTTTACTGAATGCGGCACGGTTGAACAGCATGGTCAAGACCTCTTCAAAGTCTTTAAATGAACCCCTTCTTAAAGCAATAACCTATATTGACAATGAAATTTCAAGGGATTATCAATGGTTAAAACTTCACAACGATTCATACAAAACAACGATGACCATCGGTGACATGCAATGGTTTTACCTGCATGTCCGTTCGGAGTATCCAGAAGTTCCCATACCCGATTTCGCCCGGGATGCAGTGGACTATTATACTTTACAAGCTCAGAATTATTGGCAGAAAGCCACACTTTACGGAAAAGCCACATCTGCATTGATTGCTGCCCGAAACCAAAACAAGAAGATGGCATCACAAATACTGGTTTCTTTAAAAGAAAATGCAGTGAAATCGGATGAAATGGGCATGTACTGGGCACGAAACACACCGGGTTATTTCTGGAACCAACGTCCAGTCATGGTTCAAACGATGATGTTGGAAGCTTTTTCCGAACTATCCGAAAACACAGCCGACCTCGACGAAATGAAGATCTGGCTGCTTCGTCAAAAACAAACGCAACGTTGGGATTCGCCACTTTCCTCCGTTGATGCCATTTATGCCTTGCTTCATTACGGTTCGGATTGGATTTCGTCCGGAAATGAAGCAACGTTACAATTGGGTTCGACATTTGTTCATTTGGAACAGAAAGAAGCGGGTACGGGATACATCAAACAAACCTTTACTGGAAATGAAATCACGCCACAAATGGGTCGTGCCAAAGTCGAGTTGAAAGGTTCCTCCGGTTTTGGTTGGGGGGCACTTTATTGGCAGTACTTCCAGAACCTAAGCCAAGTACAGCAAAGTGGCAACGCGTTGACGGTGAGCAAGAAGCTCTTTGTGGAACAACTACTTCCTGCGGGCAAGGCAATGACGCCCATCGAAGATGTTCAACTCAAGGTTGGTGACAAAGTAATCACTCGTTTAGTCGTTACCGTAGATCGCGACATGGAATATGTGGCTTTGAAGGACCTGCGCGCGGCATGCTTCGAGCCTGTCAATCAACGCTCCGGATGCATCTGGAAAGAAGGTGTGGGCTATTACCAAACCACCAAGGACGCTTCGACGCAGTTCTTTTTTGCCTCGTTACCCAAAGGCTCCTATGTGTTTGAGTACGAGGCATGGGTGAATAATGCCGGTGAATTCACAAGCGGTATCACTACGCTTCAATGCCAATATGCTCCCGAATTTACGGCCACTTCCGGAGGTGAAAAAATACGCGTGAAGCGTCCGTAAAAGGATGCTACTTTAAAAAGAATTGGATGGTTCATGTCAAATGTTATTTTATTTGATATAGTTTGTTCCATAATTAACAGCATGCTGGTACCGTGCGAAAGTTTTTGATTCATTCTTGCTAGTCAGAAATGATATTTATCAGTTAATTAGCATCCTGAATAACAACTATAAACCTTGATAACCATGACTAAACTTTGCGCTTCATTTTTTATTTTGCTAACCTTTTTATTGTTGCCGTTTCCTTCCAAGGCATTGGAAAATATCAAAGTAGGAACATCAACCCGTACCATGATCGTTTATGCTCCAAATAACCTTGGACAAAAAAGGCCAATGATCATTTCTTGTCATGGATCCTCACAGGATGCTAGCTATCAACAAAGTCAAGCTCATTATTCAAACATAGCAGATACTGCTAAGTTTTTAGTTGTTTTTCCGAATGGCATTAGCAATAGTTGGGATATTTCTGGGACGTCCGATATCGATTTCATGACCGCCATTATCGACACCATGGTCAACAGATACAACATTGACCGTAATCGGGTATACCTCTCCGGTTTTTCAATGGGGGGTATGTTTACCTATTGGGCAATGGGTAAGATTGCAGACAAAATTGCTGCATTTGCTCCCATCAGTGGTTATTTACTAGGAGGCTCCAGTTTCACCAGTGCTCGGCCGATACCCATTCTCCACATCCATGGAACTGGTGATGATGTAGTTAGTTTTAGTGGTGTGGCCGCCTGTTTGGCTGGATGGGTCAAAAGAAACAATTGTCCGTCAACAGCAGTTGTAACCGCTCCTTACCCTGCCAGCAGACCCAGCTCTGTTTGTACGAAAAGCTATTGGGGTGTTGGTGACGAAGGCTCTGAAGTCGTTCTGATGGAGTTGGCGGGAAAAGGTCACTGGATTTCGACAGATTCCATCAATGGTATTTATACAAGTGAAGAAATTTGGAAATTCTGCAAAAAATTTTCTCTTAATTTAGTCAATCCGGTTGTAAAGATAACGTCTCCTGTTGCCAACCAGTATTATACAACCTTTGATCCGAATGGAACGATTGGTACTATAACGCTTTTAGCCACAGCCAGCGATCCGGATGGTTCAGTTGCCAATGTCACGTTTTATGATGGCGCAACGTTGTTGTTTTCGGATGACAAGGCGCCGTATACTTTTGATATGACCAATGTCGCTGCTGGAACACACACTATTAAGGCTGTGGTGACCGACAACGAAGGAAAAACTGGACAAACTACCTTGGTTTTTAACGTCATCGCGACTCAAACATCTTTTACGGTTTCCAGTAACTTTACAGCTGGCGGGTTACTTCCGGCTGGTTGGAAAACGTACGATGGTGCTGAATCTCGTTTAGCACCACTTTCAGGTTTGTCTTCCGGATGTCGCATTTTGCAATTGACAGGATCGCCCAGAGACTTTGATTATGGTATGTACATCCGAAACACGACGGGTGCAAAGAATGCAGGATATGCATCTTATGCTAATTCAGGAAGTGGGGCTCAATTAATCTTAGCTCCAGGTATCTATGAAGTTAAGTACGTTTTTGCCAATTGGAACAATGCATCAATGACTGAATTGACTTGTCAAGTCGAATCTCAAAGTACTGGTTCTGTTATTGGCAGTAGGACAACAAAGCCGGTTAACAATATCGGGAATGCGACTACGAATAGTTTTAGTGGCTCCAAAAACAGTTCCTTGGTGTTTACAGTGACCGAAAGCGGCAATTATTCAATCAAATTTTGCACGGCCGATCTGGCTATGGCCGATGCGATGATATCAAACATTCAATTGTCTAAGGTTTTGAATGATCCCTTGGCTTCGTATAAGTCGCTTTTAAACAGGGCTCTAGGTGATGCAAAAACTATTTTGAAAGCAGCTGCCGACACCTTATATGCTGGTACAAAATATACGAACCTAAACAATCTTTTCTTACAATACAATGAGTGGAGTTCTACTTCTTCAACAGAGTATGAATCGGTCGTGCAAATCCTTAATGCTTCAACCCAAGACTTAGTAGCATATAAACAGGCCAAAGATGCATCCGAAACGCAAGTTGTTGTCTACAAAGATAATTTCAACATTTCGGGTGGAAATTCAATACCTGCCGGTTGGAGGACTTTTGACAGCAGCACCCAACGCAAGGGCACCCTTACCGGGCTAGGGAGTGGCAGTAGAATTTTACAGTTCACAGGCACCCAACGCGATTTTGATTATGGATTTTACATACGAAACATTGCCGGTACAGCAAATATGGGTTTTGCCAAGTTTGGAGCTGTGAACTGCGACTCTATTTTGACGTTGACCCCTGGAAAGTACAAATTAAACTATAAAGTTTGCAACTGGAATATGTCTGGGTTTGGGGCAATTACGGGTAAGGTTGCGAATCGTGCGGACAGTTCTGCCATTGCAACCAGTACCGTTACGCCAACCACCAATATTGGTAATAGTGCTGCCAATAGTTTCACTGGAGCTACTCCCGTTGAAATTAACTTTACCATTTCAAAAACGGGAAATTACGCTTTGGAGTTTTATACTGCAAATTCAGGTTGGGGTGATGCGATTGTGTCCAATATCCTGTTAAGCAAAATCGTATATGTAGGCATTAATTCTACTCCTGCTTCTGAGTCTGCAAAGGTCAGTCAAATAAGGTATTATAATAGCAGCGGCATGGAATTGAAAAGGCCGACAAAGGGCTTGATCTTCCAACGTACGCTATACGATGATGGAACAGTAAAAGTAACCAAATCCTATCTAAGATAATTTTATGAAATTGAAATCACTTGGGTTCCTGCTTCTACTAACTTGTATTTTGGGTTGGCAAGAAATCCATGCCAATTCCCATTGGGTTGGTACCTGGGCCACAGCACCTCAATTGGTGGAAGTTAAAAACATGCCACCAGCGCCAGGATTAACTGGGAATTCACTTAGGCAAATCGTTCGGGTATCCATTGGGGGTAATAAAATCAGGTTGAAATTCACCAATGAGTTCAGCCAAGATTCGGTTACAATGAAGTCTGTTCAAATAGCGGTTTCAACTGGAGGAAATACGATTGATGTCGGCACGAATAAGATGCTTAAGTTCAGAGGAAAAACGGAAGTGACATTGAGTCCGGGTTCAGCATTGATGTCCGATCCGATTTCATTTAAGTTGAAGCCGAGAATGAATGTGGCTGTTTCCATTTTTTTCGGTCAAACTTCGACTACAACTTCCGGTCACCCTGGTTCAAGAACGACCTCCTTCTTGTTGGGAGGTAATTCAATCAAGGTAACTGACTTTTCAGGAGCAGTTGAAACAGAACATTGGTATGTCCTTGATGGCATTGACGTTTTGGTGCCATCCAAAACGAGTTCAATCGCCATCATCGGCAATTCCATTACAGACGGAAGAGGTTCCGATACAAACAAGCAAAATCGTTGGCCCGATGTGCTTTCTGAACGCTTGATAAAGAATCCTGCCACTCAAAACGTCGGTGTGCTCAATTTGGGAATCGGTGGAAATTGTGTGTTGCGTGGTGGTTTGGGGCCAAATGCTTTAAGCCGTTTTGACCGCGATGTTTTGGGCCAACAAGGGCTTCGTTGGGTGATCGTCTTTATAGGTGTGAACGACATCGGTGGCATACCCAATACACAGGAAGCGGCTGATCGGACGTGTGAGAAATTGATTGATGCTTTCGGGCAATTCATTGAAAAGGCCCATGCAAAGGGACTCAAAGTCTATGGCGGTACCATTATGCCCTTTAAGGGGAATGGTTATTACTCTGAAATCAAGGATGCCTGCCGAAATAAGGTTAATGAATGGATTCGGACGAAAGGTCATTTTGATGCTTGCATCGATTTTGACAAATGCATGCAAGATCCCAGTGATCCAGCTAGTTTGCCGGCTGACATGGATTTTCAGAACGATTTCTTGCATCCCAATGCGGAAGGTCATCGCAAAATGGGTGAATATGTTGATTTAAAACTTTTTAAATAATAAACAACATGAAAGGAACGATTGGATTGTTTTTATGGTTTGCAGCATCCTCTTTTTTGTCTGCTCAGAACCCAACAGGTAATTCCGCTTTTACGACGGAGCAAGATCATCAGAACATGTTGCAACAGTTGGGTATCAAAACGCTCAGGTCAGGCCCAAGTGGCAACGAAAATGCCCCCAACCATGCCAATTACAATGAAGCTCTGGCAAATCCCTGTCCACAATTACCCGATGTGTTAACATTGAAAAATGGGGAGAAAGTGACAACAGTGGAGCAATGGTGGAACAAAAGACGACCTGAAATTGTAGCCGATTTTGAAAGTGAAGTATATGGGAAACTACCTAAATCCATTCCATCAGTTTCTTGGAAGTGTAAAAACGCCGATACTGCAACGGTGGGTGGCATTCCAGTCAAGACCAAACAGTTGGTCGGTCATGTGGACAACAGCTCATTTCCACAAATTGATGTCAATATCAACATGGTACTGGTCCTGCCTGCCAAAGCAAAAGGTCCCATTCCAGTGTTGATCATGTTCGGTTGGCCAAGATACCCAGTCACAAGTGGCAACATTATATCTACCGATCAATTATTGGCTTCAGGTTGGGGATACGTCACTCTCGATCCAGTTAGCATTCAAGCTGATAATGGCGCTGGTCTGACAAAAGGTATCATCGGACTTGTAAACAAAGGTCAACCCCGAAAACCCGACGATTGGGGTGCTTTGCGTGCATGGGCCTGGGGCGCCGCTCGTGCCTTGGATTACCTGGAAACGGAGACCTTGGTGGATGCCCATAAAGTCGGTATCGAAGGAGTTTCCCGATATGGAAAAGCCGCTTTGGTCACCTTAGCTTTCGAACCCCGAATTGCTGTGGGTTTGATCGGTTCCTCCGGCAAAGGTGGTGCAACCTTGGAACGTCGTGTTTTTGGTGAGGCTGTCGAAAGCCTTGCAGGTAGCGGGGAATACCATTGGATGGCTGGTAACTTTTTGAAATATGCTGCATCCGAAGGAGAAACCGGAAACAAAACTGGTTGTGATTTGCCGGTCGATTCCCACGAATTGATTGCGCTTTGTGCCCCAAAACCCACTTTCATCAGTTATGGTGTGCCTGAAAATGGCGATGCAAGATGGTTGGATCAAAAGGGCAGTTATATGGCAACAATTGCTGCCGGTTCCGTTTATAAACTATTAGGAGCCAAAGACTTGGGTGTGTCTAACGACTATCTAACCGAAAAAATGCCCCCGGTATTGACCGGACTTTTGGATGGACAACTAGCTTGGCGGCAACACAACGGCGGTCACACGGACGCCCCCAACTTCCAGTTCTTTATTACATGGGCTAACAAACAACTGAATTACAAATAATAATAATTACCTTAAAAACTCAATTAATCTTCAAATGAAAAAATTATTTTCCCTTTTAGTAATTGCGTTGTTTCTGATGAATCTAAACGCTTTTGCTCAAGATCCCAATTTCTACATTTTCCTGTGTTTCGGGCAGTCCAATATGGAAGGTAATGCTCGAATTGAACCACAAGATACGACGGTTGACAGCCGCTTTCAGGTGCTTTCCGCTTTGGATTGCAAAGACTTGGGCAGAACAAAAGGACAGTGGTATCCAGCCGTGCCGCCCTTGTGCAGGTGCAACACCGGTTTGACACCTTCCGATTATTTTGGCAGAACGCTAGTTGCCAATACACCTAAAAAAATCAAGATCGGTGTCATCAACATTTCCGTAGGAGGTTGCAAGATTGAGTTGTTTGACAAAGACAACTATCAGAACTACATAACGACAGCACCGGGCTGGATGAAAGGTATGATTAGCCAGTACGATGGAAATCCGTACGGAAAGCTGGTGGAAATGGCCAAGATTGCCCAAAAGTCGGGCGTAATCAAAGGCATTTTATTGCATCAGGGTGAATCCAATACAAACGATTCTATTTGGCCTGCCAAAGTGAAGTTGGTGTATGAAAACTTGTTGAAAGATTTGGCGCTTGATGCAAAAAATGTGCCCTTGCTTGCTGGTGAAGTAGTCAATTCCGATCAGGGAGGCGTTTGTGGAAGTATGAATAACATCATAGACAAGTTGCCTGAAACCATTCCCACTGCACACGTCGTTTCCTCTGCAGGTTGTACGGATGGACCAGATAATCTTCACTTCAATGCAGAAGGTTACCGCGAATTGGGTCGTCGTTATGCTGCTACGATGCTTCCGCTTCTCGGATTAAAAAAATAACAACAGTTTATGAATAGACTTTTTTTCTTTCTTTTAGTGACATTCTGTTTGGTATTTATGGATCAATTATCTGCCGAGAGTAATCCATCAAAAGTTCAGAAAAAAGGAATAATAAAGAAACGGATTGAGGCAGAATGGGCTGGACTTATTGGGAATGCCGTTTCTGTGCCTGAACGGGAGGCATCTCGAGGTAATCTTGTTCAATTGAGCAAGATTGGAGATGGCATTCTTTTCAAAAAACTTCCTGCTGCTAAAAAATTGGCGATTCGATACGCATCATTAAATGTTGGAACTATAAGTGTTGAAATCAATGGTCAAGCGGTTCACAAAGTCAATGTTCATTCATCGGGCGCACTTGCTGGATCCTATCTTTATTCCATTATTGATATTTTAATTCCCGAAAAGGCTTCATTGGCCATTCGTTTGGCAGATAAAGATGTATCCCTCAATATTGACAACATTATAGTAGGAAATGGCAATTTAGGTTTACCACCCGACAGTTGGAACTTACCACCTTTACCCGTAGCAGCCGGACCGTATTCTGCCGACTGGAAAGAATTAAGTCGGAAATATACGGTTCCAGATTGGTGGCGCGAGGCTAAATTCGGGGCATGGTCGCATTGGGATCCACAGTCCATGCCCGAACAAGGCGATTGGTATGCTCGAGGCATGTATATACAGGGTGATAAACAGTATGAATTCAACCGCAAGAATTTTGGTCATCCATCGGAATACGGCTATAAAGATATTTGCCACAACTGGATTGTTGACAAATGGAAACCAGAAGAACTTATGGATTTATATGTCGAAATGGGTGCCCGTTACTTCATGGCGATGGGCGTTCATCACGACAATTTCGATTGTTGGAATTCAACATATCAGCCTTGGAATTCGGTTCATGTTGGTCCAAAACAGGACATTGTCGGAACATGGGAAAAGATTGCCCGAAAACATGGTTTGCGTTTTGGCATTGGTTTTCATAACACTCCAGGACGTACGTGGGGGCAGTTTATGACGGTTCGATACACGAGCGATAAGTCTGGACCTATGCAAGGTGTGCCTTACGATGCACTTCAAACCATTCTGGATGGAAAAGAAAAATGGTGGGAGGGCATGGATCCGGTAGATCTTTATGGACCGAAACACGACAAAAATGACCCATTGCATGCGCCATTTGCCAACCAATTTATGTGGCGGGTAGATGATGCCATCTCCAAGTATCATCCCGATATGATCTACTTTGACGACCATGCAGGAGACTCACAGATCGATCTGGGTGTGCACATGGGACTAGGCTTTCTTGCTCCATCGTTGATTGCGAACTACTACAACAAATCGTTGAAATGGAATCATGGACAAATGGATGTGGTTGTCAACCTAAAAGCCGTTGGTGGCCCATACAACAGCTTTCAAAACAACCCTGAGATGCTTCCTATTGTAGAACGTTCACTCGTTAAAAGCACGGAGGCTATCATTGAATCAAAAATACAAGCTTATCCTTTTCAGACCGAAACAAGTATATCAGAATGGCATTATCTGACTGGTCAGAAATACCTAGATGCTAAAAAAATAATCGGTTTATTGCTGCAGAATGTCTCACGCAACGGTACCATGTTGCTAAATATTACTCAACATGGACGGGGCGACCTCGATCCAGAAGTGATTCGGATATGTAAGGATATCGGTGGCTGGCTTAAAGTGAACGGGGAGGCTGTGTATGGCTCACGTCCTTTTGAAGTCTATGGAGAAAATTCCGTCCTATATACTCGTAACCAAGGTGAAGTTTACGCTACGCTTTTGGATTGGGATGGGAGCCCTGTCACTCTTTCTGCTCTTCACATCGGAGGTGCAACTTTAGGAAACGTGTCCAAAGTTGAATTGTTGGGATCCGACCTTCCAATTTCATTTGTTCAAGATGAAAAAGGTTTGACGATCAAGTATGTTGGACTGCTGCAACCGCTGCCCGGAATTTCAGATCAATCATTGGCTTCGAGTTGCCGTGTTCTGCGCATTACCCACGACAAGGGTTGGATAAACGATGATGACCCTAGTGTAAAAGCCCCTGGATGGTATCGTCTATGCAACTTGGGAACCGGTGATTTCAACAATGACCTCACGACCAGCAAAACACTTGGCGATAGGTGGTCTTGCTCGTTCATTGGAAGAGGCATTGCTGTTATTGCTCCAAAAGAATCTGGAGCAGGTAAAATTGAAATTCAAATTGATGATAAAACCCGCGAAATAGTCGATTTATCCATTATCGGAACACGAAAGCCCCAACAAATTGTGAGTGAAATAGGTGGTCTGACTTCAGGCAAACACACCATTAGCATTATCAATTGCGGTTCGGGCCCCGTTGCTATTGATGCCATTAAAACTTTACATAATTGAAGCCAGTTAAACAGAAAGCCCCCCAGAAGTTCTAAAACGACTGGGGGGCCTTTCTGTTTAATCGAAGGTTTTTATTTGACCAGTACCTTCTGAACATTTACTTTACCATTCTCATACAACGTCTTGACAAGGTTCAACCCGTTTGTTGGCCTGCTGATGCGTTGTCCCATGATGGTATAGTACTGAACTTCCCTGACTGCAGGCTCGGTATTGGTTTCAGTGATACCCGAAAGAACATCACCTACCATCCAAAGCGTTGGGTCACCCCATCTCACCGTCGGGTCCATGACTTGTTCCAAACCGACTCGAACCCCAATTTTTAGGATTCCGTCCGAAATTCTCACATTGCGGAAACCAGTCTGAATTCTATCTGTCGCAGCTCCAGGTTTGAAGTTGGCTTTTAGTGAATCGGAGCCAGTAATCAAGGCGTAGAATATATACGAATTAACGGAAACAACATTGGTTGGAATGCGCGTTTTCATATAGACATTGTACAAGCCGTTTGGAAGACCAGTGATTGTTTGTTCAAACCGTGCCATGGAATTGTTGTAGATTCGAACGTCTGTATCGACTATGGGGTTGACCGCAGTTGCAAGTACATCTGGCCCGGCATCGGTCGAGGTATTGGCAGTCGGAACACTCCATCCGGGGAAGGTGGTGCTTGAAATCCCCATCACCGTTTGTGATGTATAGAAGTTCGGATTCAATATGAAACTGGTCATCTCCAGACTGTCCGTATTGGCAGGGTTCACGGAAGATTTACCGAACTTAAGGGTGCCAGTTGCCAAAGCATTCGCTAAAGAAGTTTTGATGGCATTGTTCAGATTGCTCGCAACCGAATTGTCATCGGTCAAGACATTTCGAGCAGGTTCGATCAATGTGGATGCCACACCGACCTTTTCTGCCAATACAATGCCTTTGTTGATGCGAAAGGTAAGCGCTGGTATGGCGTTGGTAATCCAGTTTAGTGTCAAGGTAGAGTATTGATTCAAGCTGTCGATCGCTGTCTTGAGAATAGCGTCATTGGTGTAGGATACGGCGCCATATTGATTGATTTTTTGAACCAACTTCAGGTACGGGGCTGTCTGATTGAATCTCGTGCTACCGTATGTTGCCATCCTATTGTTTGCGGTGGCTAGGCTGGAAATGTAATTGCTCACATTCAACTTATGCTCAAGCAATGCATCTCCAGTTGCTTTCAAATCATCGATGGCTGCCTGAACTGCACTGGGCGCAGTGAAGGTTGCGGCAGAATAGGTGTTGATAGCCTGAATCAGTGCTGTTTTGGCACTTCCGTCATACAAGGAAGAATCTGCAGCAGTCTTTGCATTATTGGCCGCTAGTAGGGCATCAGCCAGCAAACTTTTGTATTTGGCCGCTCTTGTCATGGAATTCGTGATTTTGACATTCCCTACTAATGCTCCATCCCACCCAAAATTGACCGTTCTCCATTCCAAAATGTAATCGGCTTCGGTTGGTATCGTTACTTCGAACTCGTTCAGTTTGGAGCCTGTAGGAACTGCCGTATTGCTCGTAATGAGGCTGGTTGTCGAAACATTTTTCGATTCAAAAACAGTGTTCCCAGATTTGTCCAGTACGGCAAATTCAATCGTTTTGTTGCTGGATTGAGCCCCAGCTGTCCACCAAGAATAATAGAATGACACCGTTTGCTTACCTGCTTTCAAATGCAAACGGGAACCATCGTAGGAACCATAGGTTAAGTGACTGGTGCTGCCTTCATCTCTCAGGTAGAACGCCGCTTTAAAGTCCCCTCCGTTCGGAAAATCCAGTAATCGAGGTCCACCACTCAGTCCTGTTGTATTTTGTTCTCGTACATTGGTGCTCCAGGTTACTTTCCATCCTTGGGGAATCAATCCACCTGCATCCAAACCATCCGTAAAAATGGTTTCAGCCACGCTACCCTCAGACGCACCGATGGAATAACTGACAACGGTGTTGGCTTTTGCAGCCCAATTGTAATCGCTGATCAAGTTGGAAACGATGATGCTGTATTCTCCCTTTGCCAAAGTAACATTATTGGGCAACTTGAATGTTAGTGTATCGCTGAAACCTGTTTGCTGGAGCAGCAAGTTTACCGTATCCGTTTTACCAGGCCCAACCATTTGTGCTTTTGCTTTAGAACAATCTACCTTATTGTTATAACAGAATTTGTAGGTGTTTGTGGTGAGTGGCAAGTCAAAAGACTCATTTTCAGGCACTGAAGACTTCAGCTCTGGTGTTCCGAATTCCATTTTGCCAACGAACGTGGTCATGCTTTGAGCATCAAGAGTCACTTGAAGTGACGTCTTTGAATAAATATCGATGCCTTTAGCCAAATTTTGGGTACCTGTCGTTACATAGCGCTCCCATCTGGGAACCGCTGCACCGGGAATCGAGATTGTTAGTGTTTTGGCAGTTGCATTTTTATTGAGAACGACTATAGTGATGTCCTGTCCCTTTTTGTAGGCAGAAACGTAAACATCGGTGGTCGGGTTTTCAGTTGCATCAACTCGTACGTAACCCGGACGAACGAATTTGGTGTAATGGGCCACCATATACCCACGCTTGCTGATGGTTCCGTTTTCATTGATGAAACTATATTGCCTGCGGATGTACCACCAAACATAAGCCTGGAATTCGGCAATTGCCATGGATTTATGGATGTGCAGTCCAGTTTCGAGCGCTTCTGGCCATTTGTCGGAGGAATTGGCATCGCTGTTGGGGTAATAGACTTCCGTCATCCAGAGTTCCTTACCAGCGCCCTTCGATTTGAAAAGGGGGTATGTGAAGTTGGAAAAAGAAGTGCCATAGGTATGCGTACCCAAAATATCCATGTTGCCCAATGCGGTCGCATCATTAAGGATGGGATCCGACATAGATTTGACATAGCCCAAGGACTCGGGAGCCATCACCCTGCAATGCTTTCGAACCTCGCCTGCATTTTCTTTCATGAATTTGAGCATTTCCGCTGCCGTCCACCAAGTCCAAGTATATCCCCAGTCTGGTTCATTCTGTACAGAGATGGCATATAGGTTCACGCCATTGCGCTTCATGTACTCAACAAAATTGATGAGATGTTGGGCATAGGCGGCATACGAATCATATCGAAGTCTTTTAGAGTCCGTTCCGTTTCTGGAAAACGTTTCCGATAAGGCTGTTGGTGGATTCCAGGGCGATGCGAACACCAATGCCCCGGTAGCCTGTGCAGCCTTGGCAGTGGGTAGTTCCTTACTCCATTGCGTGGAGTCGCCATCGACGAATATCCGGCAAATGGTGAGGCCCAGTTGGTCGGTCCCATTTTCAAACGCAGTGGAACGTTGGCTTGCAGTCAAGTCGCCAGCCCAAGCGACTGCATTCATTCCCCCGAATCCTTGAATCAACTGTTTTTCGGAAGTTAGTGCGACGCTGGCTGTTTGGGCCAACAAGGCTAGAGGAGCAATCAATAAGAGTAATAATGTGATACGAATTTTCATTCTGAATAAGTTTTTTATGGTGTTGCGGTACTTACTTCATGGGTGTGATGATGCGATACTTGCCACTCAGATGCATCAGGCTGAATAGATACAGCAAGCCATCGTAATAGGGGTCGAAATAGCCGTCTTCATAAGGTTCCAGCTTTGCGTTCCAAAGAGCATGGACAAAATCCTTATCCAGGTTCATCAAATTGGTGGAGGCGCTGGTGCCAACCAAACCGATTGAATGCCTCAACTTCTTGAATCCGCCAGCTTGTAGAATGTTGTCAGGCTTTGTCCCATCTTGGTTGAACTGGTCTTCGAAGGTATCCATGCCTTTTGATTTCAGAAATCCTTGAATGCGTTTGGCATACGCTTTCTGCCATTCCACATCCTTTCCGTACCAGGAATAATCCATGGCGATGTTCATTGGAACGCGCCATGAATCATACCGGAACGCGTCAGGCATCCAACGCGAGGAACGCGTCTCACCACTGAATTCCGTATTATCCACATTCAGCCCAGTTACTGGATGGCAAGCACGATGCAGGAAGGCTCTGGAAGTATCGGCACAATCCTTGTAAAATTGTTCGTGACCGTCCTTGGCATACGCTGCCCAAATTTCATAAAAGGCAGGCAAGTGATAGGAGGGGTCCGTCCAGTTGTAATTTCCACCTTCGGGAACAAACGTGATTTGTTTATGCTCGGTGTTGATCAGGTTGAAAATATTATTTGTTCCATCCTTCTTCCACATATTGTCGAGGATGAAACGTGCTTCGGCATAATAATTGATTCCAGTATTATTTCCCCAGCGGTTGGAGGCAAATAAAAGGCTGGTAATGTAATATAACTCCCCGTCAGAAGCGGAGCCCGGGGAATTTAAATGCATGGTTTTCGGATTGAAACTCCAACCAAAATAACCTTTGCGTGGACCATCTTGGTGTTGCATGTAGTGTTTGGAAAACCGCCAAATGCGGTCGAAAACCTCTTTCTTGTCCAACTGGACAGTCACCATCATGCCGTATGAAAGACCTTCCGTACGAGCGTCATGGTTTTTGATATCCGAAACGTAGCCCATGGAATCTCCAACCTCAAAGTAAATTTTATTGGGGCCTTCAAATAAATCGGTATAAGCTTTTTCGACTTTTTGGTCAATTTCGGCTTGCTTATATCCGGCTTCCTTGAAAATATTCCGATATTTTCCACTGATGGATGCTGCATTTTTGTTTGGTTTAGCTTCCTGTTTGAACACTTGTTGAAGTGTCTGTGCCAAATACTTTTTGCAATTCATCCAGGTATGACCACCATCGACGATGTAGGATTGAACGTTCAATCCTTTTTCCTGAAACATATTGACATTCTGTTTCACGCTTTCGTACAAGAAATCATCTGTGCCAACGCTGAGTGTGAATAATTTCAGTTGTTTGTTCATCAGAGTCGCATTGGGATTCCAGTTCGAAAAGTTAGCCTTGAATTCGTCCGTGGCCGTATAAGGCGCAAACGCACAAACATAGGCGAATTTATCCGTGTTGGTCAGTCCGATATTGAGTGTTTGACCACCGCCAACCGAAAAACCAGCAATGGCCCGATGTTGAGGATCCTTCAATGTTTGATAATTGGCTTCCACAAAAGGAATGACATCCTTAATCACATCGTTGGTGAAGTCGGCCATAGGATTGGGTCGAACGTTTCCATAGGGCATGACAATGATCATCGGTACTGCATTGCCTTCGGCAATCAAATTGTCGGCAATCAAATTGGCCCGACCTACTTTGGTCCAGGTTTCTTCCGTATCGGAGCCACCATGAATCAAGTAGAGTACGGGGTATTTGGCCTTACCACCAGCCTTGTAGCCCGGGGGAGTATAGACCAGCATCTGACGGGTTCTGCCCAAAGTGGATGAACGATATAACTGATAATGGATGGTGCCATGCGGTACGTCCTTGAGCGAATGAACCAAAGGTTGGTCACCTGGAATATCCACCAGGCTGGCTTTGAAACGTTCGTTAGGAAAGATGGCTTCATTAGCAGGATCCATCACTGACGTACCATCCACGACAAAATTGTAGGGATAAATGTCCGGCTTGACAGGACCTAGCGTCACACTCCAAATGCCCGATGAATCTTTGGTCATTGAAATCGTGGATTTCTCAAACTGAGCGCTTAGCTTAACTTCGTTGGACAAAGGACCAAGATACCTGAATGTGACGGTTTTATCTGAATTGACCTGAGGAGAAAGTACCTGTGGACCCTTTGGTGGCTGTCCAGAAGCTTGAATAGTGCTAAGTAGGAATAGGAAGATTACAAAAGTTTGGATTCTTGACTTGTTTTTCATCGTATGGTTGTAAATTCGATCGGTAAAGATAAGCTACCGCAGTGAGTCCAATTTCAAAATTTGATATAAGTGCTGTAAGAATGGATAAATGCATCTGTTTTTCTTCTAAAGCAAAGAATGCGGACAATGCCACTGGATAAGGGCTCTGTCCGCAATTCAACAATGTGATTGGAATAATGTTTCTTCTATTCCAGCAATTTCCGTATGCTCTCCTCGTCAGAATTCTCTGAATAGTAAATGATGAATTCTTTTGGTGACATTCCAAAAAAGTCGTGGAAATTGTAAGAAAAGTACGAGTGACTGGAGAAACCAACTTTGTAAGCCACTTCGGAAACATTGACCTTATTGTTCACTAACAAATAGGCGGCTTGTTTCAATCGAATGGATTTGATGAGACTGCTGGGAGACATACCAAGTATCTCCTTAAGCTTACGGTTTAGGTGAACCCTACTGAATCCAACATCCCTGCTGAGTTCTTCCACACTCATGTCACTGTCTTCTAAATGTTCCTTAATGTAATCTATCACTTTTTTGACCAACTTGTCATCGGCTGAATCAATAGCAATGGTATCGTAATTGTATCCCATATCGGTGCGGTGAATCTTGTTCTTGATTTTTTCCCGAACCCGAATGGCTTGACCGATAGCACCTTTCAACATCAAAATATTGAATGGTTTGGTCAGAAAGCGATCTGCATGTAGTTCCATACTTTGCATCTGCAACTTTTCTGAACCTTCTGAAGTCAATAGGATGACAGGAATGGAATCTGTTTCCGGATTACTCTTAATGCGCTGACAAAGTTCCAGTCCATCCCCATCCGGCATCCTATAATCCGTTACGACTACATCCGGATGAGCACTTAAAAGTTGTTTCCATGCTTTATTCCCACTATTGCTGATTAGAATGTTGTAATCAATCAATTCCTTTTTCAGAAAACGGCAGAAATCTTCGTCATCATCCACAATAAGGATGGTGTTTTTATTTTTGGGCTCTTTTTCTTCAGTCTCTTGTTCGAAAGAAGTGGTATCAATGAAATCTTTGTCGGAAATAGTATCGAAATCTAAGTCATCCCTTTGTTCCGACTCTTTATCGTGCACACGTGGTGTCAATTCAGTATCTGACAAGTGAGCATTGCCCAATGGTATTCTGACGGTAAACTCAACACCTTCATTACCAATATTGTGAGCTTCAATGGTGCCGTAATGAAGCAATACCAATTCATGAGTCAAATGCAATCCTATACCTGTTCCAGCCGCGTCATGTGGTGTATTCCCCTGGTAAAACCGCTCGAATATGTGATTCAAGTCATTTTCATCAATAGGTGATCCGGTATTGAATATTTTTATTTCTACAAATTCACTGACTAAGGGGTCTTTAATCTCACCATGGTTGACAACATCATTGATTCGTATCAATATTTTTCCAGAAATGGAAGTGAATTTGAAAGCATTGGACAAAATATTGTAAATGATTTTATCGAAATTATTACCGTCAATCCACAAGTTCAAATGATCGTTTTCACTGGATTCCATCGTAAAACTGATTTGTTTCACCGTTGCCAGATTTTTAAAGGAAAGCATGATGCCTTTAATGATTCCGATCAGGTCATATTCCTCAAAATGAAGTGTTAACTGCCTATTGTCCAGTTTTCTGATGTCCAATAATTGGTTTATCGTTTTTAAAATGCGCATTGAGTTTCGGTACATGAGATTGTACATGTCCGTAGTTTCAAGGTCTGAAACGGAGTTCATCAATTTCTTAAGCGGTGAAACAACAAGCGTCAATGGAGTTCTAATTTCGTGTGCGATGCTGGTGAACAATCGAAGTTTATCCTCCTTGACTTGTTCGTTGTATTGAGCCATTTCAAGTATTCTGCGTTGCTCCTGCTTATTCAAATAGAAGGTGTATGTAAAATAAAAGATCACAACGATCAATAATAAATAAAATATTCTAGCTATAATGCTTGAATACCATGGATTTGATATGATTACCCGAATACTTCGATAGGTTACATCATTGCTTTCTTCATTGAAATAGCCTTTCACTTCCAAGGTGTATCTACCTGGAGGGAGACACGCATATGTAACTTTTGCATTGGATGCATCCGTATAATGCCAATTGTTATCGTAACCAGTTAGCCGGTAGGAATAATTTACTTTTTGTGGACTGGCATATTCCTGAGCTGTAAAATACATGGTGAATGTATTGTCCTTGAAACTCAATTTGAGGCGTTTTGCTGTTGATAGTGAGGCGTCCAGCACATTCCTCGACTTATCGTTGACGTTATAATCGACGAATTTGTTGTTGATGTTCAACTCGGTAAAAAAGATGGGTTGAATATGATATTGCTGTTCATTCACTTGCATCGGGTCCACTTTCACAACACCGTTGTCACCGCCGAAAAACAACGTACCGGAATAGTCTTTATACACGGAACCATACTTGAATTCACCGATATGGAATCCGTCGAATGAACTGTAAGTGCGAATGTGATTATTTTTCAGGTTCACCCTGGACAAATTTTTTGGTGTTGTAAACCACAACGATTGGTCTTTCCCAAATGCCATCGACATGATGTTGCTTGAACCCAGGTTTTTACCAAGATCGACCACCGTTGATTTGTTTTTTCTCATATTGTATTCCACCATGCCGGAACTGGTGCCGATATACAATTTATTATCTTCTTCTTCAAAGCAATTGGTCGGAAAATAGCCTCCTATTCCTATATCGACATTCAAAACTCGACCATGGTCTACATCGTAATAATATGTCCCCTCCGAAGTTCCAACCCATAAACGACCAGTAGCGTCAAGATGCAACGCGCGAACCCATTTGTTTATTTCCACATTTACATGTCGAAGCTTGCCAGTATTCAAATCTATGATGTCAAAGCAACCTCCGTTGGTCCCAACGTACAGATAATTCCGCAATGCGTCATATTCCAAACACATGACTTTATTGTTGGACAGTTGTTTTGAAAAGTCAGATGGGATGAATACGTTCCCTTTTGAACAAAATAGACCCTTACCATAACTACCTGCCCAAACGGTGCCACTTTTATCAGCTGTCAAACAAATGATGGAATGGCAGGTCAAACCCTCGATGTTTTCGTATTGATTTTTCAGATTGTTCCCATCTGCTTTAAATACACCACCACCATCGGTCGCAATCCAGAGATTTTCATTAATGTCCTTCGTGAATGCCGATACACAGGCACTGTTTGCACCTGATTTATCTTTAGACATGATGTAATATTCAAAGCCGGAAATGGATTTTGGTATGATGTACAATCCCTTTTGATACAATCCCATCCATAGATTGCCCACATTGTCTTCCAAAAGTGCATGGACTTTACTATGCCCAAGGTCAACAATGTTGTTGTTAAGTACATTGTAACTTTCTGTGGTTTCCGTTCCCCGTTTAAAAATCCAAACGCCTTTGTTCTCTGAACCCAACAAAATGGCACCATCTTTTTTTACCAATATGGATTGAACATTCATCGTTAAAAGATTCAGGTCCATCGGTTTTCGGAGGTGATTAGTTGCCGCATCGTAGATGTAAAGTCCTTTCGTAGACGAACCAATCAGCACATTGCCAGTGTGTGTATCCAATTCAAAACAAGACAGAAGATCCGTTGAAAGATCATTACGGTTGGCATCATCAATCTGAATTGTAACCCTTTTCATTAACTTCAGGTCGATGACACGAAAACCACTGTGGTATGTAAAAGCCCATAACCAACCACGATCATCAATAATCATTTGCCCGATAAACAAAGTCCCCAACAACTTAGTAAGACGTGTTGATAGTTGTGTATCCAGTGTGTTTGTTTTTGAATCTACCACATAAAGGCCGTGTCCGCTGGTGCTGACAAATATCCTATTGCTTTTATGATCACCTGCAATGCTCGAAATTGCAAACCTTCTGCCTGGTGTTTCTTGACTAGAAAGCTGAATAAACTGAAACTCGTTCTTTTCAATGTTGTATCGGTTCAAACCTTTTCCTGTTCCAACCCATAATATTTTGTTGGAATCCATGAAAATGTTTGTAATGTCGTTGTTGGTGATCGTACTTGAGTCGTCATCTTGATGCAGGAAATTTTGTATATGATTTCCGATTAGGCGGTCCAGCCCGTTTTCTCCGCCAACCCAAATAAACCCATCCTGATCTTGATAAACCGATTTGATTCTACTGCTAGAAAGTCCTTGGTCGGTCATGTATAATCTGGAGTTCTGGGAATAAGCAGTAAAAAGCGTGCTTATCAACAGCAATAAAAGAACAAGTGCGTTCTTTATTTTAATTGTCATAGTATTTAGATTGAATGGATATGGTGTAAAAATACAACTATAATCTCGAAAATTAATATCCTAAAAGAGTATTCGATTTAAAAGAATAGAATAGGTTCAATTACGCCAAGTAGATAAAATGGGGTTATTGTATCAAAACCTACAATTTTTGTTTGCTTGATGTGCCTATTTCGAAAGGATGTATTCTAATAATACCAATGATTCTAAGTTGAGGTTGTTATGTTTGTAAAAAAATGGAATATGAATGAGCTGTTTTCAATCAGGGAAAAAGTGATTGTTATCACAGGAGGTACTGGAGTGCTTGGAAGCTGCATTGCCAAATTCTTAGCTGCGCAAGGTGCACTTATTGTCGTGCTTGGTCGACGTTCTGATACAGGAAATGAAATTGTTTCAAAGATAAGGGAAGAAGACGGGGAGGCTATATTTTTGAAGACAGACGTTCTGAATTCTGAAAATTTGCAAGAAAATTTGCAAGACATCTTGCTTGAATATGGGCGTGTTGATGGCTTGATAAATGCTGCAGGTGGTAACCTTCCAGGTGCAACCATTGCACCCGAGGCAACCTTTTTCGATCTACAACCTGAAGCATTTAAAACAGTACTGGACTTGAACCTTACTGGTACATTGCTCCCAACTCAAGTTTTTTTGAAACCCATGGTCAAGCAGGGTAAGGGCTCCATCATCAATTTTACATCCATGGCAGCCTTCCGGCCAATGTCACGTGTTTGCGGATATAGTGCTGCCAAAGCTGGAATAACTAATTTCACTGCTTACATGGCCCACGAAATGGCTAGTAAATTTGGAGAAAAGATCCGAGTGAATGCCATTGCTCCAGGCTTTTTTCTAACCGAACAAAATCGCTTTCTGCTGACTGAATCAAACGGTGACTTAACCAAAAGAGGTCAGGATGTCATTCGTCAAACGCCCTTCGGAAGATTCGGTAATCCTGAAGAACTTTGTGGTACCGTTCAATACCTCCTAAGTGATGCTTCCAATTTTGTCACGGGGACGGTTGCGGTCGTTGACGGGGGCTTCAACACCTTTGCAATGTAACCTTCATTTCATAAAAACACATGAAAAACACACTTATTATCCTGCTAGTTCTATTTCTTCAGACCTATTCAAATCGAGCCTCAGCTGTTGCACCTTCATTAAAAACATACATCAATCCTGTAATACCCGGAGACCATCCAGATCCTACTTTGACCCGGGTTGGGAATGATTTTTACACAGCAGGTTCGTCATTCAATCCAACCCCCATCATCTATCATTCAACCGATTTAGTTCACTGGGAGGCAATTGCGCAACCAGTCAAGGCCTCATGGCAAAATTACGGAGATCGACCAAGTGGAGGCTGTTGGGGAGGACATTTAATCCAATATGAGGGCAAATACTGGTATTTCTTTTCGAAAGGTTCCATGTATTACGTTCAAGCCCCAGATCCGAAAGGGCCATGGAGCGATCCCGTACGACTGATTGACCCAAAGACGCTACCCTACACGATGGGCTATGACAATTCCGTATTTGTCGATGACGATGGCAAGTGGTACCTTGTTGTAAAAAACGGTCAACCAAATAATGGGCTTGTCGAATTGGGTAAGGATGGACAACCTACCGGATTGGTTTATAACCTGAATTGGTTGAACCCTTGGCCAAAATTCCCTTTCAGTTGGGCTGAAGGTCCCGTCATGTGGAAGCATGAAGGGTATTACTACTATTCGTTTGCAAAGAATGTGACAGGTGGCCAGTGGGTGATGAGAACCAAGCATTTAACAGCCGATTCCGCATCCTGGGAAATGCAAGGAGCTTTCTTTAATGAGAACGACCCGCTTAAACGTCAAGCCATTTTCAGAACGCCCAACCACAGTTCACCTGTCGTTCGGCTTGATGACGGTACCTCCTGGACAATATCGCAAAGTTATGCTGAAAATGAATGGAGAGGTCATGCTCGTCAGGGTTTATTGACGGAAGTTCATTATAAAGATGGAAAACCCGAATCGGATTATCCAATAAACAGAATTTATGAGGCTCCGAAACTTCCCAGTAGTGGAATTCCCTGGATGGTTGCCAAATCGGACTTCTTCGATTCGGAAAAACTGAATCCAGAATGGTCTTACCTTGGCTATACACCCGATAGCGCTACCTCCCTGTGTGAACGAAAAGGTTGGTTGCGCTTGTCTCCTAAAAAATTCAAAGCCAATACTATCATCAAGATTGAAGGTGAAAAAACGTATGCCTTGATTACGCGTGTGGACGTAAAATCCAAGAATAAGGATTCAGAAGCCGGCTTGCAAGTATTGCGTAGTGACGAATTGCGGTGGGTTCGCTTATATTGTTCAACCGATGCTGATGGCCATGCTACGATCTGCTTTTCGGACAGCGTCAATCACTATCAGGTAGACCGTCCAAACGAAGCACCTGTTTGGCTGAAAATAGTACGCACCAACCATCTGCTCCAAGGTTATTACAGTCTGAACGGAAAAAGCTGGAACTCAGTCGGCAAGGCTATCAATACCAAATTTATAGATGACATGGCAGCCAATTGGATTGGGACTCGCATTGGACTTTATGTTAAACAACAGCCTGCTTATTTTGATTTGTTCCTGTATCGTGACGCTTATACGCCGGTTATGGCAGGTTGGCCTGCCAATCAGTTTGGCGCGTCTACTAAATCAACAGAAGATGCCTCAATTCTTGAAGACATTCATGATCAGGATTGGTCCATGTATGCCGGAGTTGAATTCGGAGGACAAGGAAACTATCCCATGAATGCAAAAAAAGTACGGCTCGAAGCATCCAGCGCTTCCAAGGGCGGTGAAGTTGAGCTATGGTTGGATGCCATCGGTACAGGAACCAAATTAGCTGTATGCAAAATTTTAAACACTGGTAATTGGGATAATTATCGTACTTTTAGCAGTCGAATCAAAAAGGTAAAGGGTAGGCATGATGTTTATTTGATGTTCAAAGGAAATAAAGAACAGCTGTTCAAATTGAAATCGTTGGTATTTGCCGAATAAAACTTGTTTGCAAGTCTAATTCCCACTGCTAAAGATAGCCTTTACTTTTCGTTTGGAAGGATGTGGAAAATACAGGTTATCGCTTCTGTAGGAGGGTTGACAGAAAGTGAACTAAACCTCAAATCGATTCAATAACAATTTAAATAATGAATACTTTTTTTCGTGATTGCGTTCATGTTGTATCAAGATATGGCCTAGTTCTTGTCTTAAGTCTTATCGGTGTTCAAAACACGATGGCCGTTAATGGCAGTGATTTGTGGCTGACAAGTCTTACCCCAAAACGAGTGATTATTGTAGGGGCTTTGAAAACCCCTATGATGCAACTTGCTTCCAAAGAGCTTAGTGATGGTTGGCAAGGTCGAGATAAAGCCTCGTTCAAATTTGTAATCAAAAAGGATCTTTCTTTGAAGAAAGATGGTTTTAGAATGGATTCAACGGGTATTCAGTCCAATTCCGAGTTGGGTATTCTTTACGGAGTTTACGATCTTTTACGCAGGCAACAAACCAATGAGCCAATTCATGGCATAGTGAGCAACCCGTCTTATGAACTTCGAATATTGAATCACTGGGACAATCCGGACGGATCTATTGAACGAGGTTACGCTGGGCGTTCTTTTTTCTGGAGGGGTGGAGGAACGCAATTAGTCGTGACGGACGCTGATCGTTTGCTTTGGCAAAAATATGCCCGGGCGAATGCTTCCATCGGCATCAACGGATCTGTGCTCAATAATGTCAATGCCAGTCCACAAGCGCTAAGCGCAGCATTCCTTCAACGAACCTGTGCCATTGCCAAGGAACTGCGTCCCTACGGCATCAAAGTTTATTTAAGCATCAATTTTTCTTCACCTGCAGAGTTGGGCAAGCTGAAGACATCGGATCCACTTAATCCCGAAGTAATCAATTGGTGGAAATCAAAAGTGAAGGAAGTCTATCAACTCATTCCCGATTTCGGAGGTTTTTTGGTTAAAGCCAACAGCGAAGGTCTTCCTGGACCACAGGATTTTGGAAGAACCCACGCCGACGGTGCCAACATGTTGGCCGACGCACTCAAACCCTTCGGTGGCATCGTCATGTGGCGTGCCTTCGTTTACAGCCCATCAGACAAGGACAGAGCCAAGCAAGCTTATAACGAATTTGTGCCTTTGGATGGGCAGTTCAGGGACAACGTCATCATCCAAGTCAAGAACGGGCCCATCGATTTTCAACCTCGTGAACCCTTCAGCCCCCTTTTCGGAGCCTTGAAAAAAACAGCAGTCATGCCCGAGTTTCAAATCACGCAAGAATATCTGGGGCATTCCAATCAATTGGTTTTCCTAGCTCCCATGTGGGAAGAATGCCTTCAAAGCGATACGTATCAGGCAGGCAAGGGGAGTACCGTTGCCAAATGCACCGACGGAAGCCTGTTCAACCCGAAACATACAGCCATCGCCGGCGTTGCAAACACAGGACTGGATACCGACTGGTGCGGCAACACGTTTGCCCAATCCAACTGGTACGCCTTTGGAAGACTGGCATGGGACGATCAATTGAAAAGTGAGCAAATCGCCATCGAGTGGATTCAGCAAACCTTCCATTCTGATCAAGCATCAACCGCTAAACAGTTGACAGACCAAGTGTGGCACGAGGAATTCTTAGATCCGATTTGCCAAATGATGCTTGAATCGCGCGAAACAGCTGTCAATTACTCCATGCCTTTAGGCTTACATCATATTTTCTCCAGTTATGAGCATTATGGCCCAGGCCCATGGTATGCACCTGCACGCCTTCGTAAAGACTGGACACCTCCCTACTACCATCAAGCCGATTCCTTGGGTATCGGTTTTGATCGCACCAGCAAAGGAAGTGACGCTGTTTCGCAATATCAGGAACCTTTGAAATCGGCCTTGGAGCATTTGGAAACATGTCCCGAAAACGAATTGCTTTGGTTCCATCACATACCATGGACGTATCGCATGAAAAACGGTCAGATTTTTTGGGACGAACTCTGTCGCAAATACGATGAAGGTGTCAATGGTGTCCGTGGATTTCAGAAAACGTGGGATCGGGTGCAACCCTATGTGGATAGTGAGCGCTTTCTGGATATTCAGCGCATGCTTCGTCGCCATACGCGCGATGCGCAAATATGGAAAGATGGCTGCATCCTTTATTTTCAACAATTCAGTCGTTTACCAATTCCGTATGATGTAGAACGACCCATTTATGACCTTGATGTATTATTGAAAAAGAACATGATGATTCCATAATCTGAAATATAAAAGCGTATTGAAAAGGAAATGTAACACATTGGACAGTCTTCGTTACATTTCTGATACTATCTTTTTCTAAAAACGGAAACCTGTTGGCAACAACGGGGTATTTTTGCATCTCTCCTTCTTGATGAATCTTAAGTCTAACAATAAATGAAATTCCGACGTATGAAAGTAAAAGGATACAGCCTAAAAGTCCCGCTCGCTGAAAAAATTGGCTACAGCATGGGCGATGGAGCAGCCAATCTGGCTTTTCAAATGATGATGATGTTCCAAATGTTCTTTTATACCGATGTCTTCGGAATTAAAGCGACAGCCGCCGGAACGATTCTTTTAGTAGCACGTGTTGCCGATGCATTTGTCGATCCTATGGTCGGAGTGTTGGCCGATCGCACCAAAACACGCTGGGGTAAATACCGCCCTTGGGTTTTGTGGACTGCCATCCCATTTGCCGTATTCTTTGTGCTGGCCTTCACCACTCCCGATTTGAAGGAACAAGCCAAGGTCATTTATGCCGGCATCACGTATACCTTGATGATGGCAATCTACTCATTCAACAATACGCCATATTCCTCACTTGGAGGAGTTATGACCAGCGACATCAATGAGCGGACAAGCATCGCTTCAGTTCGTTTTGTGACAGCTACCATTGCGACCTTTGTCGTGCAAGGGCTTACATTACCATTAGTCTCCAAATTCGGGAACGGACAATCCAACGATCCCAAGGGTTGGTTTTATACCATCCTGATTTTTGCCGGAGTAGGTGTGGTGATGATGGTCATTACTTTTTTGACAGCCAAGGAACGAATTGAACCACCGAAAGAACAGAAAAATAATTTTAAACAAGATTTGAATGACTTGTTGGCTTCTACACCGTGGAAAGCCATGTTTACATTAACCTTGTTCTTGTTTATAACCTTGGCTTTGTTCGGCAGTGCCATGAGCTATTATTTCAATTATTTTGTAGATAAGCAAGCACTTCAAACATTCCTACAGGGCTTTGGTTTGGTAACCAGTGGTGAAACTTCAGCTTGGCATGGTTTCCTGAATATGTTCGGTTTGATATCCAAGCCCGATTTGAGCAATGTGTTTTCTGTAGGCTTCAGCTTCTTCAACATCATTGGACAATTGATTACACTGGCAGGGGTCTTGCTTTTATCACAGCGTTTGTCGAAACGTTTCGGTAAAAAAAGTGTGTTTATTCTGTGTTTGGGAATGACCGCTGTCTTCACTTCATTATTCTTTGCGGTCAAACCCGATCAGATCGGCTGGATGTTCGTCATCAACATTCTTAAAAATGCGGCTTATGCACCGACTATTCCTCTGCTCTGGGCCATGATGGGCGATGTCGCCGACTTCACTGAATGGAAGAATCACCGCCGTGCCACAGGTTTTTGTTTTGCTGGAATCGTATTTGCACTGAAAGCCGGACTCGGCATTGGTGGAGCCATTTGCGGCCTCATCGTGACGTCTTTCGGTTATGTAGCCAATACAACGCAATCTCCATCTTCCATATTAGGTATCCGTCTCACAACCAGTTTGATACCTGCTACAATCTTTGCTATTTCCACAGCCGCCCTCTTTTTCTATCCAATTACGAAGAAGATGAACATTACTATGCAAAAGGAATTGGATGACCGTCGTTTAAAACAATTATAATACCAAAAATATAATGAAAAAAAATGTGTGCTTAGTCATCTTGGCTGTTATATCCCTAACTGCTTTTCATTGTTCAGCTAGGGAAACATTGGCTGAAGCCACCAAAGGGAAGTTCCTGATGGGTGTCGCCATCAACCAACAACAAGTTAATGGAGTCAACCCGATTCAAACCGAACAAATCAGTCAAGAATTCAGCGCCATTGTTCCCGAAAACTGTATGAAACCCGGACCGATCCATCCTGAAGAAAACAAATTCTATTGGGATGAAGCCGATAAATTCGTTGCCTTTGGCGAAAAGAACAAGCTAGCTGTAACCGGTCACTGTCTAATTTGGCATTCACAATTGCCCAGATGGTTTTTCGTAGACTCGATTGGTAATGATGTAACACCAGCAGTTTTAAAAGAACGCATGCGTCAGCACATCTACGCCGTTGTAGGTCATTATAAAGGACGTATTAAAGGTTGGGATGTTGTCAATGAAGCATTTGAAGATAATGGCTCTTACCGTAACAGCAAATTCTACCGCATTTTAGGCAAGGACTTCATCAAGTATGCTTTCCAGTTTGCACACGAAGCCGACCCCAATGCCGAATTGTATTACAACGACTACAATGTGGAAACACCTTCCAAATGCGATGGTATCGTACAATTGGTCAAAGACCTGAAGGCTGCTGGATGTCGCATTGATGCCGTCGGTTCGCAATCGCACATGCATATGGATTCTCCCTCATTGAGCGCCATCGAAACCAGCATTAAAAAACTCAAGGACGCTGGAGTACATGTCTTAATTACTGAATGGGATATTTCCATCTTGCCAAGTGCTTATTCTGGAGCAAATATCTCCACTCAAATCGGCTATGCCGAAAAAATGGATCCCTATCGTGCAGGTGTTCCTGATTCCGTTCAACTGAAATGGAACAAACGCATGTGCGATGTATTCAGTATATTCCTAAAATACAGCGATGTAGTTGATCGTGTCACGGTTTGGGGTTTGAATGATGCAGGAACCTGGTTGAATAATTTCCCGATCCGTGGTAGAATGGATTCTCCCGTCCTATTCGATCGTAATAACAATAGAAAAGCAGTGGTGGACGAAATGATCCGCTTGGCAAAAAAGAGTAAATGATGAAAGTAGCAAAGTATTTGGTCGATAATGACTATATGGCCGATCCAGCCGCTCATGTTTTTGAAGGAAAATTGTACATCTATCCTTCACACGATCGCGAATCGGGTTTGCCCGAAAACGACAATGGCGATCATTTCGACATGAACGATTACCATGTTTTTTCGACTTCGGATATAGAAAAAGAACCACTAACCGATCACGGTGTGATTCTAAAAGTCAGCGATATTCCCTGGGCTGGTCGTCAACTCTGGGATAGTGATGTAGCCACCAAAAACGGAAAGTACTATTTATATTTTTCCTTAAAAGATAAAAACGATATTTTCCGCATAGGCGTGGCTGTTTCGGACCAACCGGAAGGCCCGTTCATTCCACAGCCGGACCCCATTCGTGGCAGCTACAGCATCGATCCTTGTGTTTTCGAAGAAGATGGGAACTATTACATGTATTTTGGCGGTTTGTGGGGTGGTCAATTGCAGCGTTATAAAGACAATAAAGCATTGGAATTCGCTCATCTTCCAGAAGGGAACGAATTGGCACTGCCTTCCAGAGTCGTGAAGCTATCTGACGACATGCTTGGTTTTGCCGAAGAACCCAAACCTTTGGAGATTTTTAATTCAGACGGAACACCTCTCAAAGCCAGTCAAACGGATATCCGATTCTTTGAAGCTTCTTGGATGCATAAATATAAGGGCATCTATTATTTTTCATATTCAACAGGTGATACACATCAATTGTGTTATGCTACCAGTGAAAATCTTTACGGACCGTTTATCTATCAAGGTGTGATTTTGACTCCTGTTGTTGGCTGGACAACACACCATTCCATCATGGAGTTTAAGGGTAAATGGTATTTGTTTCATCACGATTGCGTCCCTTCGGAAGGTAAAACATGGTTGAGAAGTCTTAAAGTCATTGAGTTGACGTATGACGACAACGATAAGATCTGCACCATCCAAGGGGGTGGTGACGAATAATTGAAGATGACACTCGTATGAAAAAAATTACACTTATTATACTGATCCTTGCCGGTGTATTGACCGTTCAAGCACAGGATGATTTTAAGAATGTCAGTGTTGGCTTTGATGCACCACGCGCTGGAATCGCTCAAGGAAAAATTGATACGATGACCTATGTTTCCAAAACGGTAGGAAGCAATCGCAGGGCGTTGATTTACACGCCGCCGGGTTACAATAAAAAAATAAAATATCCAGTTTTGTACCTTTTGCACGGAATTGGGGGGGACGAAAAGGAATGGTTCAATCAGGGAAATCCTCAGATTATTTTGGATAACCTCTATGCAGACAAAAAGATTCAACCTATGATCGTTGTTTTGCCCAATGGTAGAGCCATGAAAGATGACAGTTCAGTAGGAAACACCATGGGCCGGGATAAAGTACAGGCATTTGCCACCTTTGAGCAGGATTTACTTAAAGACCTTATTCCCAGTGTTGAAAAAAAATATCCAGTTCTAAAAGACCGTGAACATCGTGCCATTGCTGGTCTGTCTATGGGAGGTGGTCAATCGTTGAATTTTGGTTTGGGCAATCTGGAAACATTTGCCTGGATAGGAGGGTTTTCTTCGGCTCCCAATACAAAAACGCCTCAGGAACTTATTCCTGATCCAGCAAAAACAAAAAGTATGTTGAAACTCCTTTGGATTTCATGTGGAGATAAAGACAATCTGATCACATACAGCAAAAGGACACACGACTATCTCAAAGGATTTCAGATTCCACACATTTATTTTGTGGAAGTGGGCGGTTACCACGATTTCAAAGTATGGAAACGCAATCTATACATGTTTTCCCAACTTCTTTTCAAAGACATTGATGTAGAAGCAATTTCCAAAAAAGTGGTTTACGAAAGACAGGCTGAAACCAATGTAAGATCTTCCCATTATCCCGTTATATTGGAGGACAGTCGCGTCGTATTCCGTATCAAGGCACCTGAAGCTAAGTCCGTGAAGATTGATATTGGTAAGAAATACGACATGGTTCAAAATGCTGAAGGTCTTTGGGAAGTTACCACTGACTCTCTCAGCGAAGGATTTCATTATTATTCGCTCATCATTGACGGTGTATCTGTTGCCGATCCGTCCAGCGAATCTTTTTTTGGTATGAGCCGTATGGCCAGCGGCATTGAGATTCCGTTCAAAGGCGACGACATTTATGCTGTTCGCAATGTGCCTCACGGTGAAATTCGTATGAAACGCTATTATTCATCCGTTTTCAACAGTTGGAGACGTTTTTACATCTATACACCTGCAGGTTATGATGAAAATGCAGGGACGAAATACCCTGTATTGTATCTCATCCATGGAGGTGGGGAAGACGAACGCGGTTGGGGTGAACAGGGCAAGACGGATCTGATCATGGACAATCTTTTGGCTGCTCACAAGGCCAAACCCATGTTAATCGTTATGGTAGATGGAAATGCACCGGGTGTCGGTATCAATGCATCGTATTATGATTTGTTTCGTTCAGAAATGAAGAGCTGCATCATTCCTTTTGTAGAAAAGACCTATAAGGCCGATGCTAATTCAAGTATGAGAGCTTTGGCCGGATTGTCCATGGGTGGACTTCAGACGCTGCATGCAGGAATTTTTGATTCTCAGCTTTATTCTTATATGGGCGTATTCAGCTCGGGTTGGTTTCAAACAGCAAACAATACAAACGACGACGTTGAATATTTGAAGAAAAACGTGGATACTTTTAAAGCCAACAACAAGCTTTTGTGGATAGCCATGGGAGGTAAGGAAGACATCGCCTACAAAAATGGTCAGGCCATGCTTGAAAAATTGGGCGGTATGGGCGTCAAATATTCCTACTCCGAATATCCAGGTGGACACACTTGGCCGGTTTGGAGAAATAATCTATTCAATTTTGCACAGCTTTTGTTCAAGTAATTATTCGGACATACTTTTTCCCTTTTCACTTTCGTGCTATGAAAAATAAAATCTATCTAACGGGAATTGTTCCCGTTTGTATCTTTTTTTGTGCTTTTTTGAACTGTCTAAATGTTCAGGCTGCTACAACAACCATTTCTGTAAACGTTGATAAACCTACACATGCGGTTTCTCCCATGTTGTTCGGCCTTTTTTTCGAAGACATCAATCTTTCTGCCGATGGTGGTTTGTATCCCGAACTGGTTCGTAACCGTTCCTTCGAAGATGCAGATACCCTTCAGAACTGGTCCTTTACTTGCACGAATGGTAAAAGTATTGCTGAAATTCTAAATGCCGATGTGAATTCCAGACCTCCGTTGCCTCCGCTCAATTCATTCAATCGAAAATTTCTATGCATCAAGGCCGAAGGCGAATTCAAGCTCTGTAACAATGGCTATTGGGGAATGAACGTCGTTCAAGGTGCGACGTATAAGTTGAAATTCGCAGCACGTGTGATGGATGGTTTCGACGGTGCACTTACTTTTCGCCTACTAAGCAATAATGGTTCTGAGATCTGTAGTTCGGTCATCAAGGGTTTCAGCAACGATTGGAACTATTCGACTGCAACGCTAACCGCTACAGCTTCGGACCCTAAAGCACGGTTGGAAATAAGTAGTAAAGGTGTAGGAAGACTTTTTCTGGACATGGTGACGCTGTTGCCGGAAAAAACGTGGAAAAATCATGGTCTGCGTACCGATTTGGCTGAAGCCATCGATGCACTTAAACCAAAATTTTTACGCTTCCCCGGTGGTTGTTGGGTGGAAGGAGAAGATTTCGAACACATGAACCATTGGAAAAAGACCATTGGCAATATCGATACCCGTACCCCACTTTGGAATATTTGGGGGTACAACGCTACACATGGTTTAGGATTTTATGAATACCTTCAATTGGCCGAAGACATGGGTGCTGAACCCTTGTATTGCATCAATGCTGGGATTTCGCACAAAGAAGTGGTGCCACTTGACCAGATGGGTCAATGGATTCAAGATGCGCTGGATGCCTTGGAATATGCGAATGGCCCTGTTACTTCCGTATGGGGCGGCATTCGTGCTAAAAATGGTCATACAGCACTCTTTAACCTGAAATACCTCGAAATTGGCAACGAAAATGGAATGGAACCTTATACCGAACGCTGGAAACTCATAGCCGATGCCGTACATGCCAAATACCCTGAGGTTCAGCTTATTGCCAACGAATGGGCTGGCGGACATCCGAGCGCTCCCAAACCGGGCATCATCGATGAACACTATTATAACAACCCTGAATGGTTTATCTGGAATGCCAACCATTACGATTCATACGACAGGAACGGTCCTAAAGTCTTTATCGGTGAATACGCTGTGACCAGCAATACGGGTAACGGAAACTTGCGTGGAGCCATCGGCGAAGCAGCCTGGATGACCGGTATGGAACGCAATTCCGACATCGTTGTAATGGGCTCGTATGCACCACTTTTCTGCAATGCCAACCACAAAGCCTGGCCAGTCAACCTGATCAACTACGACAGCAATCGATGGTTCGGATTGCCCAGTTATTATGTCCAGAAACTGTTTGCGGAAAATCAAGGAACCGAGGTTTTGCCCGTGAAAATAGCCAACGCACCCAACATCAATGCACCTTACTCAGCTGGTTGCATTGGATTGGGTACTTGGAACAACGCTGCTGAGTTCAAGGATCTGAAAGTAGTGGCGCCATCAGGTAAACTTTTGTATCAGAATAACTTTGCAAAGAATATTGAAGATTGGAAAAAAACCGGTCAAGGTGACTGGACCGTTAAAAACGGCGTGTTGAAGCAATCTGCCATTGCTCAAAATGTGACCGCTTTTGTCGGTGATGTCAACTGGACCGACTATACCATAACACTGAAGGCGCGTAAAATCTCTGGTGAAAACGGTTTTCAGATTTATTTCCGTAATGGGAATGTAAGTCAACGTCTCCGCTGGGACTTGGGTGGCTATGGCAATTCGGTTCATCAAATGGAAATCGGTGTCATCTCCAAAAGCATTCCGGCCACCATTGAATCTGGTCGTTGGTACGATGTACGAATTGAAATCAAGGGTACCAGCGTAAAAGGATACTTGGACGGAAAGCTTGTTCAAGAAGTAACTGATTCATCAGAAAATGTGAGTAGTTTGGCTGTAAGTGCTGTAAAAGATGATCGTTCAGGTGATATCATCCTAAAAGTAGTCAATGCTCATTCTGCTGCCGTTTCCACTCGAATCGACTTGATGGGAGCCAATCGATTGACAGGCACAGGTTCGGCCATCGTTCTTACTTCCCCTAGTGCTCTTGATGAGAATACACTGGAAAATCCAACCAAGGTTTCTCCAAAAATAGAAAAAATGACCATCATCGGAAACGTACTTAAAAGACAGTTTCCAGCAAATTCTCTGACCATTTTGAGACTTAATTCATATATCAAATGAAAAATCTAAAACGAATTCATGGCTTTCTATTTTTTGGGTTGTTGGCGGTATTTCAAATTCATGGTCAGAACCCATTGATAACCGGTCAGTTTTCTGCTGACCCAACTGCTCGAGTATTCAATGGGAAAATCTATGTTTATCCCTCGCATGACATACCAACCCCGACTGAAAAACCGGGTCGTAAAGATTGGTTTTGCATGGAAGATTATCATGTGTTTTCTTCATCCAACCTATCGGATTGGACGGATCATGGTGTCATCGTCACGCAAAAGCAGGTTCCATGGGTGGATGGCGCGTCATACTCCATGTGGGCACCTGATTGTGTCGAAAAGGATGGTAAGTATTATTTCTACTTTCCTGCCAATCTAGCCAAAGACTCTACGAATAGGGGAGGATTCGGTGTTGGTGTAGGTATTTCCGACCATCCGGAAGGACCTTTCGTGTTCCAGCCTAAACCAATGAAAAACGTGCATGGCATCGATCCCTGCGTCCTAATCGACAAAGATGGGCAGGCTTATATTTATTGGGTGCAAGGTGGACTATCCGTTGCCAAGTTGAAACCTAACATGTTGGAACTCGACTCCGAACCGAAATCCATCACCGGACTTCCCAATGGTTTTAAAGAAGGCCCTTTTGCTTTTGAACGCAACGGGAAATACTACTTCACTTACCCATTGGTGCAAAACAAGACTGAACAATTGGCTTATAGCATCGGTGACAGCCCGATGGGGCCGTTTACTTTCGGAGGTATCATCATGGATGAATCGCCTACCTGTTGGACCAATCATCAATCCATTGTTCAATATAAAAATCAATGGTATCTATTCTATCATCACAACGATTATTCCCCCAATTTCGATAAAAACCGTTCCATTTGTGCAGACAGCTTATTTTTTGCGTCTGATGGATCCATTCGTAAAGTTATACCTACATTAAGAGGAATAGGGCAGACGTTGGCTTCCAATAAGATACAACTTGACCGTTATACAGCCATCAGCAAAACGGGTGTTTCCATCGCTTTTCTTGATACAACCAACACGTTTGCTGGATGGAAGACCATTCAAAATGAAAATGAAGCTTGGGTGCAATTCAATGCTGTTTTGTTTGAAAGTGTGGCCTATCCTAACATCGAGTTTAACGTTAAATCTTTAACTGGAGGCCGCCTTCAGGTCAGGATCGATCAATTGAATGGTCCAATCATTGCTGAGATAGCAGTACCAGTTTGCAACAGTTGGACCTTGATGCAAACCAAGGCGGCAAAAGTGAAACCTGGTGCACATACTATTTTTGTCACGTTCAAAGGAAAAGGTACCATCGAAACCGATTGGATTCGTTTCAAATGATATTTTTCAATTTGAAAGATCATTCAAAATCATAATTTACTTAAAATAACAGATATGTCTAGATTTAAATTTCTATTGTCATATTGCTTGATTATAAGTGGTATCGTAAATGCTGGAACCACTTCATCCAAGAATTCGGATACCCATTTGAAACTTTGGTACGACAAACCTGCCAAGATCTGGGAAGAAGCACTCCCCATTGGAAACGGCAGATTGGGTGCAATGATTTTCGGAAATCCTTCTAAGGAGGAATTCCAACTGAATGAAGGCACTCTTTGGGCTGGTCAGCCCTACCGAAACGAAAATCCAGGTTCTTTGGAAGCGTTGCCCATCATCAGACAACTGATATTTGACGGTAAACTAAAAGAAGCAGAGACGTTGGTTAATCAAAAAATGATCAGCAAGAAGGCTCAAGGTATGCCTTACGAGACAGCAGGTAGTTTGTTTCTAGAGTTTCCAGGTCATGAGAACTACACCAAATTCTACCGTGAACTGAATTTGGAAACAGCAACAGCCACTACGCATTATGTTGTAGATGGTGTGGAGTATAAAAGGGAAGTTTTTTCAAGCTTTCCAGATCAAATTATCGTTGCCCGCCTAACAGCAAGCAAGCATGGTTGCTTGAATTTTAGTGCTTCTTACAATCGCCCAGGTAATTTTGAAGTTAATACGGTCGGACAGAATCAATTGGTTATGACTGGCATTTCAGCCAATAATGATTCCATAAAAGGTGGAGTTAAATTCCAGAACGATGTTAAGATCGTTGCAAAAGGAGGATCTGTTTCAGCGTCTGACAAGAAGTTGATTGTCAATAAGGCCGATGAAGTTATCATCTATATTTCCATGGCAACGAATTTTATAAATTATCAAGATATTTCAGGTAATCAGGCTGCTAAAGCAGATAACTTTCTGCACAAAGCCGAGAAAAAAGATTTCGTCACCTTATTTAACTGTCATGTGGCCGATTTTCAAAAATATTTCAACCGTGTCTCGCTCGATCTCGGTGTAACGGATTCAATTAAAAACCCGACCAATGTTCGTATTGCTGATTTCGCAAAGGGCAATGACCCACAGTTGGTTTCGTTGTATTTTCAATTCGGCCGTTATTTATTAATTTCGTGTTCAAGGCCTGGCGGACAGGCTGCTACATTGCAGGGACTCTGGAACAACAAACTGAATCCTTCTTGGGATAGCAAATACACGGTAAACATCAATACGGAAATGAATTACTGGCCTTCTGAAGTCACTAATTTGACTGAAATGAACGAGCCTTTGGTTCAGATGGTAAAAGAACTTTCTGTAACCGGTCAGGAAACAGCCAAGAAAATGTATGGTGCCGAAGGTTGGGTCTTGCACCACAATACCGACATCTGGAGATTCAATGCCCCTATTGACGGTGCTTTTTGGGGCATGTGGCCCATGGGTGGAGCTTGGCTTTCGCAGCATCTTTTTGACAAATACATGTACAATGGTGACAAAGAATACCTTAAAACCGTCTATCCGGCTATGAAAGGTGCATCAGCCTTTTTCCTCACTGCCATGGTGGAGGAACCCATTCATAAATGGATGGTCGTAAGCCCAGCTGTTTCTCCCGAAAATGTACCAGCAGGTCGCCCCACTTCATTGACTGCCGGTACAACGATGGATAATCAATTGGTGTTTGACCTTTTAACTAAAACCATTAAAGCCGCTGAGATTCTAAAAACCGACGATGCTTTGGTTCTAAAAATGAAAGAAAGACTGAATCGTCTTGCTCCCATGCAAATCGGCCGATGGGGTCAATTGCAGGAATGGATGGAAGATTTGGATGGCGAAAAAGACAATCACCGCCATGTATCCCATTTGTACGGATTGTTTCCTTCCAATCAGATATCACCCAATACAAATTCTCAACTTTTTGGAGCAGCTAGAAAATCACTGATCGCTCGAGGCGATGAATCTACCGGTTGGTCCATGGGCTGGAAAGTAAATCTTTGGGCCAGACTTTTGGATGGAAATCATGCCTATAAACTCATTACCGATCAACTCAAACCATCCATTCAACCCAATGGTAGAGCAGTAGGTGGAACCTATCCAAATATGTTCGACGCGCATCCACCCTTTCAGATTGATGGAAATTTCGGATGCACTTCCGGAATTGCCGAAATGCTGATTCAATCTCAGGATGGAGCGATTCTAATACTACCTGCACTTCCAGATGCATGGAAAAGCGGCTGTGTCAAAGGCTTGCGTGCTAGGGGTGGTTTTGAAATGGACATTCAATGGAACAATGGAATTTGTACCCAATTGAATCTTCGGTCCAACCTGGGAGGTAATTGCCGAATTCGCTCTTACGTTCCTCTTCAAGGTAAAGGATTAGTGAAAGCTGTAGGTACGAATTCAAATGAGTTCTATACGATGACGAAAATTCAGGAGCCATTGATCCATTCAGAAAATCAATTACATGATAGCTTGGTGATGCGTGATGCCTACGAATACGACATCATGACTCAAAAAGGCGAGTCGATACTATTGAATGCGACAGTTAAGTAATGACAACCGAAATTAATTGAACGAAAACATCTTTACTAAATATTTTATGATGATTAATTGGTCAAAAAAGTATGTGTTTTGCTAATATGAAGATTATCAATGCCTATTTATTAACTGAAATTTTAATTGATTAAATTTTGATAGTGAAATGAACGGCTTTGTTTCATAATCGCAAGCATTTGATACGGTATTTTTAAGCAATTAGCGGTTTCTTAATACTTTTGCATATCACTTTTTGTCCTCATACCTTTCTTTAGAAAAACACAACATGAAAAATATCTTAACCGATTTTCAAATCCCCTTACTCCACTCATTACGTTTCTTAGGAATCAATTCCTTGGATTGAATTATTATGGTAACCCGAATATAGATAAACTAAGTTATCGACTATACACTATGAAGAAAACGAACAAACGGAAATTTAACAGGTTTCATTTAACACTCCCTTTCCTGTTAGCCATTATCCTCTTTGCAACTACCGGATGCAGGGACTTGTTGGAAGACAGGGCTCCTGGTTGGTTAGGTTCCAGTATTTATGATAATCTCAAAAAAGACGGTCAGTTTAATAATACAGCCAAATTAATCGAAGATTTGAATTATAAGGATGTTCTGTCCAGAACAGGTAGCAAAACCTTATTTGTGGCAGATGATAATGCTTATGAGGAGTTCTACAAAGAAAATGACTGGGGAGTACACAAATACGAAGATTTGAGTCCTTCACAGAAGAAGTTGTTGTTATACGGTTCGATGATTAATAATTCCTATCAATTGAACACACTTGCTAATTCTCAAGGACCAACCATAGGAGATTGCATGCGCCGTATGACTGCTCTTTCCATTTATGATTCTGTTCCCGTAATGGATACGACCGAGATGCCGCATAACATTTATTGGAGTCAGTTTAGGCATGCACCATCAGCAACGAGTAAGTTATACTTAATGAAGGATATGTCCATTCAACCGATGATTCATTTTATTGAAACCCAGTTGAACAGAAATAAAATTACGAACGATGATTATGATTTTTTAATGAATCATACAACACATCGTTCAGCTGGTGATGCCAGTATCAATGGAGTTCCGGTTGTTAGTGCAAACGTTAAATGTTCCAATGGATTCGTTCATCAAATGGACAAGGTCATGCTTCCACTAACGAATATGGCTGAAGTTATCCGTACAAAAAAGACGACGTCCGGTTATAGCAAACTTTTGGAACGTTTTTGTGCTCCTTATTATAGTCCATCTGCTTCTTTGGAATTGAATCGCTTGAACAATACAACCAATGATTCCGTATTTCAAAAACGCTATTTTTCTGAACGCTCTCAAAACGGCGCGCCTTTATCTTTAACTCCTGATAAAAAAGCGACCAACGGTACACTTAAATTCGACCCAGGGTGGAATACCTATTTCCCAAATACGACAGCTGGAATTTCAAATAATGTAGCCATGCAACAAGATATGGCAGTCATGTTGGTTCCTTCCGATGCTGCATTGGATAATTACTGGAACAATGGTAGTGGGCAGGTTTTAAAAGATTATTATGGTACTTGGGATAAAGTGCCTGACATGGTTATTTCAAAACTCCTCAATAACAATATGCTCAATTTGTTTCAGAGTTCTGTACCAAGTAAATTCGCCAACATACTTGATGATGCAATCAATCCGATGGGCATTAAAGAGTCCGATGTGGATAGTGTTTATTTGGCATGCAACGGTGCTGTTTATTTGACGAACAAAGTATTCAGTCCGACCGCATATGTATCTGTAGGTTTCCCGGCGTTGGTCAATCCACAGATGTGGGTGATCAATTGGGCCATCGGACAACTTAAATATGATGCTTATTTGAATGCCATGAGGGCCAGATATAGTTTCTTCATTCCCAAGAATGGTGCCTTGATGAATTACATTGATCCTGTTTCCTTTGGTAAAACACGCACACAGAAATTTAAATTTTGGTATGATGTAGCTGAACCAAGTGAAACCAATAAGGTAAAAGCTTCTGTATGGAACTATGATGTTCTGACCCATGTTGAAGATTCCGTTAGAATGGCTTCGTATAGTGAAATTATAAATCGTTTGGAAGATGTATTGGACTCACATACTGTCATCGGTGATGTGGAAAGTGGAAATTCATATTACAAGACCAAAGGAGGAAGTACGCTTAAAGTAGCGAATCCTACAGCAGGTGCAGCTGGTATGACTGTAGCTGGTGGTTATCAATTGGAACAAAAAAGAACGATTCCCATCACAAAAGTTTATGTTCAAGGAAATGGTAAGGCATACATCCTTGACGATGAACCGATCATCACTGCTCAGAATTCGGTTTTCGACATTCTTTCCCAACACGATGAATTCAGCAAATTTCTTGAATTGTTGAATGGATCCGGATTCCTAACCAACTTACAAAACAATCACTCCAATCCGAGTCTGAACATCAGTTTTTTCAGCAGATTCCAATACACAATCTATGTTCCCTTGAATGACTCCATCACTGCCCTTGAAACCAGAGGCGTTCTCCCAACTTGGGATGAAATTGATGCAGAGACGGATACGGCTATTGTAGCAAAGAAAACGGAAATCATACGCAATTTTTTAAAGTATCATATCCAGGATAATTCGGTTTTTGTTGATACAAAACCGCTTGCAGGCACGTATGAAACGGCCAATATGAATGAGGCAACCAAGACTTTTTATACCACAACTCTGAAAGTTGAAAACAAGACCATGACAGTGACGGATAGACTTGGGAATGTACGTAATGTAATAACTACTTCTGATCCTGATTTGCACAACTTGATCGCTAGAGAGTACATGTATGATTCATCAGATAAAACGAGAGCCTCCAGTATCTTTTCATCGGCAAACGTTGTTGTCCATCAGATTGATGGTGTGTTGATGTATGACAAAAATCAGTTCAAATAATCTTTATGAGCCAAACTATTGAAACGATGAGAAATTCAATAAAAATAGCTTTGTTGATGTCGATGCTTTTCCTTTCGGGTATTATGCGCGCTCAAACAGCTGGTAGTATGATCAGTGGATCGATCTTTGACGATCAAGGTCCTTTAGCCTTGGTCAATGTGACAGAAATCGATGCAGCCAATCGTATTGTTGCCCATGCTGTAGCCAATGTAAACGGGGAGTTTTCATTTAAACTTCAAAACGTAAATGATAAGATCAGGGTATCCTATGTCGGTTATCAAACCCAGGTCATACCCATTAAAAGTACGACCATCCAAATTCGCATGAAAGAGCTGACAACACTCAAAGATGTTGTTGTAACTGCCAAAGCTAAAGCTGAAGGATCTGGTTTGGCCATCCCCCAACGTGAAGTTTCGGGTGCCACTCAGAAAATTGACGCAAGTGAATTCGAAGGATTGGGATTTACTTCCATAGATGAAGCACTTCAAGGACGTATTGCCGGTTTGGATATCGTCATGAATAGTGGGAACTTAGGATCAGGCACCAGCATGCGTATGAGAGGTGCAGCGTCCATCAATAGTTCATCAGAACCACTCATCGTTGTTGATGGAAATGTATTGTCAACCAACACATCCGGTTTTGACTTCACTACTGCCAATGATGAAAAATTCGCACAATTACTGAATGTCAATCCCGATGATATTCAATCCATCACAGTACTCAAAGATGCTGCTTCAACAGCAATTTGGGGTTCGCAGGGTGCCAACGGTGTCATCGAAATTAAAATAAAACGAGGTAGTAGAGGTAAAACTAGAGTAACATATTCTTACCGTTTGCAAGGGAATTATCAACCCGCCGGCATGAAGATGATGAATGGTGACCAATATACCATGTTATTGAAGGAAGAATACTTTAACCCCCAATTGAGTGATGCCGCTTCAAACATTACAGAATTAAATTATGTTCCTACCTTTTCGGAATATCAAATGTACAATGATAACACAGACTGGGTAGCAGCTGTTAAACAAATCGGGATGACTCATGGGCACAATCTATCTTTATCGGGGGGTGGTGAAAAAGCCAATTACCGTATTTCAGCAGGTTATGATAAACAATATGGATCCATCATCGCGCAGTCTTTAGACCGATTCACTACGCGTGTTTCGTTGGATTATTTTGTTTCCGATCGTATCAAGATTGTGACCAACTTCAATATGACCTATACAAACAACAATAAAAACAATGGGGATCTTTTATCGTTGGCGTATCAGAAAATGCCGAATATGTCTATCTATGAGGAAGATGCTAATGGCAATTCGACAGGTCAATATTATCAGATGTTGACCACTGCTTCCGATCAATTAAGAGATCAGAAGTCTATTGTCAATCCAATTGCTTTGGCTTATGAGGCTACAAATGTTACTTCCACCATCAATATCCAACCCGAGTTTCAGCTGAAATATAATTTTCTGGGGATGTCTAACGACCAAACTCAATTGACCTATGACGGTAGAGTGATGTTTAATGTGAACAATGATTATAGTGATTCCTTTTATCCATCCAGTCTTGTTACCAGTGGTTGGTCTGGAACCAACTATAATTTTAAAAGTTCTTCATCCAACAAGAACCAGAATACATCGACTACCCATACGTTGACTTTTGTTCCAAAATTTAGTAACCCTGCACACACTTTCATGATGATGGTTCGTGGTCAACTAAACAGTTCAACAAACAACAGTCAATTAAATTCTGTTTATGGCTTACCCAATATCCCATCAACGAATTTGCCTGGAACCATCAAGGATTTTAGTACTGGTGTCAGTCAAGGAAGAAGCATGTATTTTACGAGTTCTGCCCACTATGCCTATCAAGGAAAATATATACTTGACTTTACTTCTCGCCTGGATGCCACTACTAAATTCGGACCAAACAGAAGATGGGGATTTTTTCCTGCCCTTTCACTTCGCTGGAATATTTCGGATGAAGAATTCATGAAAAAGCAAACCATCTTTTCCATGTTGTCCATCCGTCCCTCTTGGGGTTTGGTAGGAAACCAACCTGGAGCTGAATATCTCTTTTACAGCCGATACAATTCAAGTGGCTCTTATAATGGTGAAGGCGCTATCAGTCCAAGTAACATCCGTTTGAGCAATCTCAAATGGGAACAGGTTGAAAAATGGAACGTCGGTTTTGACTATGGATTATTTGAAGATAGACTGAGTGGAGATGTGAACCTTTACACTGGTAATACAACGGATCTATTGATGAATAGTCCCGCTTTGCCTACTTCTTCTGGTTATTCTTCATTAAGTGTTCAAAACTCTGGAAGTATGAACAATATTGGTTGGGAATTCAATATGCAAACGAATAAGTTGGTTCGGGCTGGAAAATTCACAGCGGACGTCAATGTCACCTTTGCAAATAATAGGAATACCATTACAAGTATGGATGAAACCATCCTTAAAAATTTAAACGGTGAATTTTCCCGGTCCAACGGTACTTATCTTTCAAGAGTACAATTGAATAATGCATTGGGATCAATTTATGGATTCAAAAGCAAGGGTGTTTACCAATATAGTAATTACTCTGCGGAGGAAGTCCCTGGCGTTAGTGGACCAGATGCTCCAGTTGTCAAGAATGATAAAGGGGAAGTTATTTTACTTAAAAATGGTCAACCTAAACCCATGTATTTTTGTTACGGTACATCTTCTGCCTATAAGTTTGTGGGTGGTGATGCAAATTATGAAGATGTCAATCATGATGGTAATATTAATGAATTGGATATCGTTTACTTAGGAAGCTCCTTGCCGAAAATAACCGGTGGATTTGGATTCCGTTTAAACTATGGTCGCTTGTCAATGAATAATCAATTCAATTTCAGAGGTGGAAACAAGGTTGTAAATAAAGGAAGGATGAATGCCGAAAACATGTATTCCAACAACAATCAATGCATGTCTGTCGCTTGGAGGTGGCGTGTAGAAGGTGATAAAACATCAATTCCCAGAGCATTGTATCAATATGGATACAATTCTTTAGGCAGTGACCGATATGTGGAAGATGCTTCATTTTTAAGACTGAATTATTCTCAATTCACCTATTCGTTCGATCCTAAATTGCTAAAAGCGTATGGTCTTACTCAATTGAATTTTAACATCAGCATGAACAATATCTTTATTTTGACTAAATATTCTGGGAATGACCCTGAAGTAGGATATGGTGGTTACGGTGTTTCTACCGATTCGAATCAGACTCCTCGTTCAAAATCATTTACCGCAGGTTTCACCGCATCGTTTTGATGAACTATTATAATTTAAGAAAATGAAGCAGATTTTTAAATATACAGTCATTTCGGTTGGAATCGTTATTGGACTGAGCTCTTGCAGTGATTTCTTTAATATTCTTCCTTTGAATGAAGTAGTACTCGAAAGCTTTTATACGGAAGAAAATGATATCACCAGTGTCATCAATTCGTGCTATGCGGGTTTGGAAGCATCATCTTGCATCAAGGATTTCGCCGTTTGGGGAGAGTTACGCTCGGACAACATTGTTGCAGGTTCAGGAGCCTCAGTGGATGAAATGCAGATGTTAAAAGAAAATATTTTGCCAACGAGCTCCTATTCAAATTGGGCACCCATTTACGTTGTAATCAATCGTTGCAACACCGTCCTACATTATGCACCCATAGTCAATCAGAGAGATCCTAATTACACCATATCGGAAATGAAAGCCGATATAGCTGAAGTCAAAGCACTACGTGCATTGTGCTATTTTTATTTAATCCGTACCTTCCGTGACGTTCCGTTTGTCACAGAACCATCCATTGATGATACACAAAATTATAAAATTCCGGTAACCTCTTTTGATGATATTCTTACTTATCTGATCAATGATTTGGAATCTGTAAAGGATGATGCTCTCCGTAGATATGCTGTAGTTACTGACAATACGTCTCGCATCACTCGTTACAGTATTTATGCTCTTCTGGCAGATATGACACTCTGGAAACAAGATTACCCAAAGTGCGTGGAATATTGTGACAAAGTTATTGATTACAAAAGGGAACTTTATACTGAAGAATATAATTCAAAAGGAATCAATACAGATTTGGCATTATTTAAAACCTATCCATTGATTTCTGAAAATGCAAGTACGGGTAGTACAAGAAGTGGAAATGCTGCCACCAAGATCTTTGGAACTGGAAATTCATTTGAAAGCATTTTTGAACTGAATTTTGAACAAAACCAATCTACAGAAAATTCATTTATTCCCAATTATTACGCTAATAATTCATCAATAGGGTATTTTAGTGCTACACCCTTTCTGGTTGAAAATGTGGCTACCGGTGCAAATAAGGTGTTCAAAAATACAGATTGCCGGTATCTCGAATCGATGGGTCCCGCAAGTGCGTCAAGCAGCCAATATACCATCATAAAATATACTAGGGCATCGGTTTCATTTGATACACCAACAGCTGCTTCATCTACATCACCCACCGTTTCTGGGGTTTCGCGATCTGGTAATTATGCAAATTGGATTATTTATCGATTGACCGACATCATGCTTATGAAAGCGGAAGCTGAAATTCAGATTGGGAAAAGTTTACTAAATGATTCCGTTTCTCCATCGGTAACTTTAAAGCCTTATCTACAAAATGCATTCTCCTTGGTTTCAGCCGTTTATAATCGTGCTAATAATAAAACAAGCTTAAGTACGGATACATTGAAATACAGTGATTACAGCGGTACTTTTGGCGCGATGGAAGATTTAGTTCAATTGGAACGTCAACGTGAATTATTATTCGAAGGTAAACGTTGGTATGATTTAGTTAGAAGAGCTAGAAGAGAGGGGAAAAACGATAATCTAGTTTCGAATGCAATTAAGAAGCAGACCTCAAATACTGGTGCAGTTCAAATTAAATTAGCATCTTCCGACGGTTTGTATTTCCCATACAGCGAGTCAGAATTAAAGATAAATCCGTTTTTAAAGCAAAACCCTGCCTATGATACGGATAAAACTGCAACCAAGTCCGAGTAAAAATCGACTAACGAATATCGACTAATGAAAAAAACAATGAAAACAACTAATAGAAAATTTTATATCCTGATTCTAGCTTTGTGCCAGTTTATATGGGTAAGTTGTTTTGACGACTCGATCGTTCAAAGTTACTATACATTTACCGGTGACACGGTGGGTAGTTTTCTTAAAAATCCCAATAAGAACCCTGATCGGCAAAAAAGAGATTTCAGTAAATTCATCCGAATACTGGAACGCGCCAACATGCTTGATCAACTTTCAACATATGGAGAATACACTTGTTTTGCCCCCATCAATTCTGCAATTGATACGCTGCTATTTCAGAAGCATTTGAGTTCAGTTGAAGATTTGAGTGATGCGGAATGTGATACCATTGCTAAAACACATTTGATTGAGGGTTTATTCTTTACCACAGACCTTGAAGTAGGAGCAATACCAAATGTGAATTTTCTAGACCGTTATCTGATGTATTCCACCGCATCCGATTCAAGTACAGGCAAGTTAACTGTTGCATACTTCATCAATAAGACTGCCGAAATGTTGGTACGGAATGATTCCGTTTCGAATGGCGTGGTACATACATTGAATAGAGTAGTTACCCCAAGTAACCGATTCATCCCACAGCTGATTCAAAGTGATACAACAATATCTATTTTTTCAGATCTGCTCTTTTTGACAGGGCTCGACCAAAAAATGCTACTTTATCAAGACTTAAATTATAAAATCGGTGCTGATTCTACGATTCTTGGCAGTGTCTCAGCAAAATGGCCGGACCCAAGCCAGGATCGTGCAACAAGTTATCCTGAAAAACGTAAATTTGCTTATACCGCATTTATCGAACCAAATTCGGTGTATAAGAATTATGGTGTCAGGAATACTCAAGAACTGATAGATAAATTAATAAATAAGTCTGGACCCTTTTCAATGTATGATCCGCATGGAAAAATAGTGTATGATAACAACTTCAAGGACTCAAACAATGTTGTAAATAGATTTGTGGCTTATCATCTTCAGAACCGTCTTGGAAATTACAATCAATGGAATGTCTCTGCAACGATGCGTGATAATTGTGTATTGTATAAATATTTGGATGCTGAGGATTTCTATGAAACGATGTGTTCAGGTACAATGATCAAGATTCAAACCACGCGTGAAGGCCAGGTTTACATTAACCGTAGACGAATTAACGAAGGTGCAGCTGCTATAGCTGATGCTGCCGACCCCTATCAGGCTGCAGTAAGAGGTGTACGCATTCAGTCACCAACAGAGGTTAAAATTAATCAGGATGCTTTAAATGGTGTCTATCATTACATCGATGCTCTTTTAATCTATGATAACAATGCCATCGATGCACTCAATACTCGAATGAGAATAGATGCTTCCACATTATCCCCGGATTTCTTAAATAATGTTGGACGAAACAGGTCTAGACCAGATGGAACTCGGCTAGTTGTCACTCGATATAAACAAGGTTTTGTTACGAATTTCAATTTTTCTGCTCAAACTCAAATGGGGCTTCGTAATGATCCGGATTGGTCTCCTAGCTTTGGGCGTGATGGTCTTGATTTTATGGGTCAATATGATCTCACAGTTAAAATTCCGCCGGTACCCGAAGGGCAATATGAAGTTAGAGTTGGTATAAATGCGGGAGGTGACAGGGGTATCGTACAGGTCTATATCGATGATGAACCTTGTGGCATTCCTATTGATATGCGTATTTATAAATCGGATCCAAAAATTGGATCGGTTGATGATGGCACAGATCTAGAAGAAAACAAGCGAAACGATAAAGACTTGAAAAATAGAGGTTATATGAAGGGACCAGATTCCTGGAATATTGGAACGTTAAGTAGCCCTCCTCAAACAAGTTTGCGTATGTACTATAATTCCATGAGAATAGTTCTTTCCACCATGAATTTTAGAGAAGGCGAAACGCATTATTTGCGATTCAAGTCAGTCATTGATAATGCAAAAGGACTATTTCCATTCGATTATATGGAATTATGCCCCAAGAGCGTCTATGGCTCGGCTACTGGCGAGGATACACATTAAATAGTAATCAAACAAAAATATGAATATGAATTTGTCCGGAATCATACAAAAATATTTGCTGGTTTTCAGTGTGTTCCTCATGCTAAATGCCTGCACTGACGACACATGGAATCAACATTACGAAACCAATCTGAACCAAACATCGGATAAAACGCTGTGGGATCAATTGGTGAAACAAGACTCTTTAAGTGCATTTAGAGAAGTACTGGATAGCGTTAAAGTGATGAATGGTTATAAAATCACCTCTGTAAGGTATTCTGATTTATTGAAGGAACAATTCTTTACCGTATTTGCTCCGATTGACCACTCATTCAATAAGGATACACTGCTTGCCATGTGTGCAACAGTTGAAGGGAACAAGATTGTCGAAAATCATTTCATTATGAGCCATTTGACCAGAACACCCTATTCGTTCTCCCCTGATGCGAATAGAATGGCTCACATGTTGAATGGTAAGTATTTGCCTTTTAAGGACTCAACATTAGCCGACGTTCCTCTTATACCCTCTAAATCAAACATTGTTGCCAAAAATGGCTTGATTCATTTAGTAAATGGCCAAATACCATTTATGAGAAATATTTATGAAAACATCCTTGATTTGCCAGAATACAGTGGAATGGGTGATTATTTGAGAACGTTCCAAAAGGATTCTTTGGATGAAGCCGCCAGTTTGGTTTCCGGAGTAAACGATATGGGCGTACTTGTCTATGTTGATTCGGTCATTATCAAAAAGAATCAGTTATTATACAGTTATGGCTTGATCGATTCGGAAGATAGCATTTTCCATATGGTCGCTCCTTCTAAAGCGGGTTGGGATGCTGGATATGCGAACGTTTCCAAATATTTCAACTATGGAACTATCGTTAATGCGGAATCCCTTAAAAGTTCGGAGACTAAAAATGCTTTAATGAAAGACTTGTTCTTCAATTGGAACATGCAACTTTCCCCACAAGACTCACTAATTTCCACTCAATATCAACGATGGAACAGTGCAAAGAAGTTACATGTATTTTTCAATCCATTTGCTTCTAAAGGTATACTTAATGGAGCTCAACAAATGAAGGCAAGCAACGGAATCATCTATAAAGTGAATACTTGGCCTTACAACCCGGAAAGTGTATTCTTCACTCCCATTATTGCGGAAGCTGAAAATGATCGGAATCTCCGACATGTAAGTTTAGATTCTTTTATTGTATCTCAACGCCAAATATTTGCAGACAGTATTTCGAGTAACGCCTATTTGGACATCAATCCTAAGACTCCTGCTGTTAAAACGGATGTAACCTTTTCAGTTCCTGGAACGTTATCTGGAAAATACGATGTTTGTGTCGTCATATTGCCAAGAACAATTACGGATAAGACCGATAAACGCGGTAATAAATTCAATGCCTTTCTGACATACAATCGAGCCGATGGAAAAACCCCAAATACTGTACAGTGCAAGACCGTAGCTTTGTCGACCATTTTTACGAATAAAATTAATAAAGTTGATACTGTTTTGTTGGCCACCGTATCTCTGCCAAGTTGCAATTATCATCAAGACAAAGCAACGGTCACTATACAGCTTAAGAGTATTGTTACACAGAAAGAAATCACTGCAAAGACATTTACCAATCAAATGTACATTGACTGTCTTTATTTGAAACCTCGACAGAATTAAATCTGATGACGATGAAAAAAAATTTAATCCATAATCTTAAGATGAAATTAGTAAGCGGAATACTTCTGTCAATGTTTGCTTTAATGTCTTATGCACAAACTCCTGTCTCTACTTTACAAGGTAAAAAGACTGTTGTAAGCAAACAAAATATGAGGCATGTATCGGGTAAGGTCCTTGATGCATCCACGGGTAAACCCCTAGTTGGTATCGGGATACAAGCGTATGATAATAGCCGATATGCTGCCATGACAGCAGAGGATGGTACATTTACCATTAATGTACCCGACTTTATCACTTCGTTGATCGCTCAAGCCGAAGGCTTTGGAATGGTTCTTTGTCCCATTGATACAAAAACCAATTCAGTAAAAATCAAACTTTACGCTGACGAGTTCTCTCCAATATACGATTTGAAAATAAAAGCAACGAAACAAAAGTCTGCAAGCATAGGTTCTCTGAATGCAGACGTTAGTGTTGACCAACAAATTCAGTCTGCTTTGGGGGCTGAGGTTCGATCAACAATTCGTTCGGGCCAGCAAGGCATTGGTGCTCAATTTTTAATGAATGGGGTGAATTCCTTGAATTCCAATGCTCAACCACTGATGGTTGTGGACGGGGTTATTACTGATATGCAATACAATCGATCATCCATTCACGATGGGTTCTACAACAATTTATTGGACAACATCAGTGTAAGTGATATCGACAACGTTACTGTACTTAAAAATGGGACTGCACTTTACGGAGCCAAAGGAGGCAATGGAGTGTTGCTAATCAATACCAAACGCAGTAAAAGTATGGCAACCAGAATTGATTTGGACATTACTGGAAGTTTTGAACAAGTTCCCAATTTGCCCCAAATGATGGATGCTACCGACTATCGCTATTATGCATCAGAACTTCTTGGTACAACGGGTACGAAAATGACAGATTTCAAATTTCTGAAATCGGATCCAAACTATTATTACTATAACCAATTTCACAACAATACAGATTGGAGCAAACAAGTCTATCGCGACGCTTTTTCCCAATCGTATGGGATTAATGTTCAAGGTGGTGACGATATTGCAAGTTACAACTTGTCAGTCGGTTATAACAATGCTAACAGTACGCTGAACGATTTTGATATGACGCGCTTCAATTTGAGATTGAATACCGATATCAACTTATCAAGAACGTTGGATGTGAAATTTGACGCTTCCTACAGTGATGTAAACCGTAATATGAGAGATGACGGAGTACCAAACGATATCAATAAAAGCACCATCACATCGGTCAGTTTGCTTGGCTTGATCAAGTCACCCTTCTTAAGTCCTTATCAATATGATATTTATGGTAACCAATCTAGTTTCCTTTCTGATGCAGACGATTATCTTAATGAAGCGATCGGTTCCGAGGCTTCGTTGGCAAACCCTTCATCTCTTTTATACTACGGAGATGGATTGAACAAGAACAACTTTGGTAACCGGATGATTAACTTAGCCATCACCCCCATTTATAAAATTGCTCGACACTTGACCCTTGAGGAACATTTCAGTTTTACATTGGTGAACACCAATGCGAACTATTATACTCCATTGAAAGGGATGCCTTCCTTAATCATCGAGGACGTTATCAAAGTGGAGAACGTTGCTAAAGCTATGGCATCACACAATAACACATTTTCCAGTGATACCCGTCTAAGTTGGTCTAAATCTGTGAATTCACATAATCTAAATTTGACAGGTGGTTTTAGGCTTTACAACAATCTATATAATCTTAACATGTTGCAAGGATACAATACTGGTAATGATAAAACGCCAAACATTGGAACCAGTTTGAGTTACAAGTCAACCACCGGTATTGACGACAAAAATTTGTCGCTTACTTATTATGCTTTAGGTGATTACAACTATCAAGGTAAATATTTCCTGAATGGAGGAGTCAGCATGGAAGCATCCTCCCGTTTTGGACGTGACGTTGAAAGTGGATTAAATATGTTTGGAGTTGCTTGGGGTTTGTTCCCTTCTGTTGAGGGTGCTTGGGTGTTAACTTCCGAACCCTGGTTTAAATCAAACAACTTGATCAATTTCATGAAAGTCAACGTTGGATACGATGTTTCTGGAAATGATGATTTGGATTGTACCGCTACCAGAACTTATTTTGGTGCAACGCGATTATTGAATACGGTCGATGGTTTGGTCATCTCTAACATTGGTAACACCAAATTACAGTGGGAAACAACGAAACGTATGACAGCTGGTACCGACATCAACCTTTTTGATAATCGTTGGAACGTATCTTTTAATTACTTTAGTAGCAATACCGATAATTTGCTAAGTCTTAAAAAGATGGACTATGTTGGAGGTATCAATCGTATATGGAGCAATGACGGTGCACTTTCAAACAAAGGATATGATTTTTCATTTTCCTATAAATTTTTGAATCTTAAATCGTTGAAAATGGAGTTGGGCGCAAGTGTGGCTCATTACGATAATAAATTGACAGCATTGCCTGGTAACGAAACTAGCTTTACGACCGAAATGTATGGAGCGACTATCCTCTCAAAGATTGGTTCACCGGTAGGATTGTTCTATGGCTATCAGACAAATGGCGTATATTCAACAACCAAGGATGCTACGGATGATGGAAAGTACATAGTTCTAAAAAATGGTGTTCAGAAACCTTTTGGTGCTGGCGACATGAACTTCGTAAGTACAAATGATAAGATCATCAATGCGGATGATCGTACAGTCATTGGCAATCCCAATCCGGATTATTATGGAAATTTATTTGCTAATCTGATGTTAAAGAACATCAAGTTAAGTGCGGTTTTTAATTATTCCATTGGCAATGATATTTTTAACTATCAACGGATGATTTTGGAAGGTGGAAATTCCTTTTACAACCAAACGACTGCTTTGAACAACCGTTGGACAACAGAAGGTCAACAAACCGATATTCCGGTTATTACCTATCAAGACCCGATGGGAAACAGTCGTTTTTCTGACCGTTGGATTGAAGATGGATCCTATATACGCCTTAAAACTCTTACTTTAAGCTATACATTGCCCATACATACGACCTATTTACAGGGGTTAACCATTTGGGGTTCTGCTAATAATTTGTGGATGCTTACCAAATATCTCGGTGGAGATCCTGAATCCTCAAGCAGCAATAATGTATTGTTACAGGGAATAGACAGAGGGCTTCTTCCACAATCAAGGAATTTTGCCCTTGGAATTAAGATCAATATCTAATTGTCAGAACTATGAAAAAGAAATTCATTCTATATTTTACGCTTGGTTTAGTATCATTGACAGGTTTTACAAGTTGTCAAGGTTTGTTAACTCAAGACTCCGATCAAGTCCTTTTTGCCGAAGATAATAAATTGGACTCTCCTACAGATACGGTCTATTCTGTTATCGGTATTATCAATTTGATGCAGAAAGTTTCTGACCGAACCCTTTTGTTGGGTGAAATTCGTGGAGATTTGGTCAGTCTAACTCCTGATGCAAATGTACAATTGCAACAACTTGCCGATTTTACTTCTGGAACCGATAATGTTTACAACGCACCAGAGGATTACTATGCCATTATCAATAATTGCAATTATTTTATTGCAAATGCGGATACTTCGTTGAAAAAACGCAACAACCCCATTTTTCTTAAGGAATATGCCGTAGTTAAGTCGTTTAGGGCATGGACATACCTTCAGTTGGCACAAATTTACGGATCTGTTCCTTTTGTAACTGAACCGATATTGACTGAAAAACAAGCGTCCAAAGTCTATGAAAAGAAGGACATCAAAGCCATTGCTGCTTATTTTATTGATGATTTGAAACCCTATGTCACAACGCCCTATCCAACTTACGGTTCAATTGGTGGATTCAATCCCAATCTTTTTTTCATACCTGTTAAACTTCTTTTGGGTGATCTTTGTCTTTGGGATGGACGTTATAAGGATGCCGCGAACTATTATCATGATTTCTTGACAAAGGGTAATGTTTCTCAGATAATCTCCCCAAAATATACAATGGGTCGCGTACAGTGGTATAATAAGACAAACAAATTTGAATCGTTATTGGATAGTTACAGTTCAACATTTTCAACTAACTCGACGGAGGCACTTTGGTACATTCCTATGGAAACCAGCGTATTCAATGGTTTACTTAGTGATTTGCCAAATATATTCAATTCTACAACAGCAAATAAGTATTACTTTCAGGCAACTTATTCACGCAAATTAAAGGAATTATCAAAGAGCCAATCAAATTGTTTGGTTTATGAAAATACACTAACCTCTACTCGTGATACATTGTACGCCCCTACTGTAAGTTTAAACAACTATAGTGAACTACTTTTAGGTGACCTGCGTTTATGGTCCATTTATAATTCGGCGACGATTAATTCTAATAATGATTATTCTTCTTCTTACCAAACTATTTCAAAGTTTAGTTTTAGGAATTTTTACTATAGAAGTGCCGTCATTTATCTGCGTTATGCCGAAGCTATGAACAGGGCTGGTTATCCGCAATCTGCATTCGCTGTATTGAAATATGGTTTGACCTCTGCGAATATTGGTAAATATATTGATTCTACTGAAATTAAAAGTGCTGGTGTATTACTAGATTGGGACAGGAATCAATTTACGGCTGAAACTACCTTTGGGATTCATTCAAAAGGTAGTGGAGACGCTGCAGCCGATAAGCACTATTTCCTTCCAAAATATACGACTCTCGATTCAACTATGAATTTCGTTGAAGATAAAATTAGTGATGAAATGGCTCTAGAAACTGCATTTGAAGGTCATCGTTTTTATGACCTCATTCGTATAACAATGCGCAGGAATGCGAATGACAATACGAATAATAATGATTATCTTGCAAGCCGGGTTGCCGGTAGAAAAGGTGCTGCTTATTTTAATAATGATCTGTATAGAACATTAAGAGAACCGAGTAATTGGTATTTACCCTTGAAATAAATTTTTGTTCCTAATTAAATCACGTTAATTAAAATGACTATGAAAAAACGATTACTAATGATCGGGCTTTTGGCGACCAGTTTGTCGATGATGGCCCAGGACATTTTTAACTTCGGATTTGAAAGTTCATCTTCAGATCTAACAGTTGGAAAATTGGAGTTTGTCAACTTCTTGGCAGGTGACACTAGAGATTCAATGAACGTTGTGACCGCACATAGCGGTACAAATGCTCTTATGCTGCAGAATTCAAATACGGCTGCAGGCTCTAATTACCAGCGCGCTCTTAAATTCAGAAACCTTCCTATTGAAGCCAATACTTCTTATAGGGTTTCTTTCTGGGTTAAAGGAGATAACACGTACACACTTGCTGGTGGAACAACGAGCTCTGCATCCAATATCAGAACCCGCTTGGAAGTTGGTAAGGAAAATGCTGATGTACCTTTCCTTGGTGCAAACAATACAGCTTTTGATTATACCTTCACAGGATTTGATCCTGCAAACTGGGTTAAGAAAACAGCCGTGTTCTATTATGCCACCGACGCTGTCCATAAGGCTTATTATAAAAGCCTGAATCCTGATTCAGCCGATTTGGTTACTAAGTATTTCTTGAACCTGAATGTCTTCAATCCTGGTAAATATTACATTGACGATGTTTCTATTACCAAATCGACCATCAAAGGCATAACTTATAATGGTGATGTCATCAAAGTTGACTTCGGCTATGCCATCAATGGAGATTCACTTCGTACAGGAAAAGACTATTCAACACTCGTTTTACCCGTCGAATGTGTCAATGTTACGCTTGACGGTGTTAAACAGGATGTTGAAGCAGTTGAAATTTCAGCCAACGGCTTTATGATTTACCTTGCATCAGCCTATTTTGATGATACGGCCCAAGGCAAACTTAAAGTGAGTTTCACCAACCCATCTACTCTGAACCCTCCTTTGAGGTATACAGCTGCAACGCGTCCAAATGCATGGGATCTAACTTCTGACAAGAAGGTAGCCAATTTCACGAATGAAGATTGCACGTACGACATGAACTTGAATGGTTCTTCAACGGTTTGGGCTGCACCTTTCTTGAAAACATCAACACCCGAAACCGGTTCGTTTAATTTGCCTTATAGCTCACGTAGCTTTAAATTGGTTTATAGTAAAAAAATCGACTGCAGCACTGTTAATGCCTCTTTGGCCGGACCAACTGCAACCTATAAACTGAATTTGCTTCAAACCGGATATTCCGATACGCTGACTTTCAACGTTAAAGATGCTGATGTTTTATCCGATTTGGGTGAATATTTTCTGACCGTGAAGAATATTACGAGTGAAGTGGGCACTCCTACCAGTAATACCGTGATTTCGGTAGAATATGGAGTCGCTACTGCTGGAGTAATCGATACGTTGTTCAATTCTGAAAAGAAGTGGTCTGCCAACTCCGATGGTAATATTCCTAATGGATTCAAACGTATTACTAAGAAAACTGCAGGGATAGAAGTTAGTGAACAAAACACTTCCCCAGGATCCAACAGAATGTTTGCATTCGCTGCTGGTGGAGAATTCACAAAAGGCCTCTACTTATGTTATAGAGAAGGTGTAAAAACCGACTTTTATTATGGATTGTATACCGATCAACGTCTTCACATGAAACCGGGTAAGTACAATTTAACAGTACGTACAGGTAGATGGCCACAAACGACGACTAATACCACATCGGCTCCCACCGTAAATTGTGCTATAATGGGAATGGATACAGTTGCAATCAACACAATTGTACTTTCAGGGGGTGTAAATCTTATTAATAAAAATGCCGTTGTTGGCTCAGCGATTAATACTTTAAACTTCACCATTACAGAAGAAAAGGATTATTTGTTGAATTTTGGAGTTACTTCTGGAAGTTGGGATGCCCTTATTTCCGGTAAAATAATGTTGATTAAGACTCCTTCCACCAGTTTCCTCTATAGCTCGAATTTGACTACCAAATTGAATTCTGCATCTATCTTAAAAACCAGCATGGATTCATCCATTTATAATGGTGTAGATAAAACAGCTTTGGCTACGGTGATTGATAAGTATGCTGGATTTTCCGGAACATCTCCAAGTGCCTATACGAATGCTATAGCAGATATTGATGTTTATATGGTAAAAGCTACAGCTTACAAAGCAGTTGTTGATGCACATTTTGCAAGTATTGTTACTTATAATGCAAATCTAACAGCTGCCAAAACAACATTGGCTACTTATAAAGATGGTAAATTTGCTGTACTGAATGCTTATCCGACACTTGCGAATGTTATTGCTATCTATGATGGTAAAGCTCTTACTAGAGACGATTCCTTGAAAGTTGCAAACGACACATTGACATTCTGTACCAATTTGATGAAGAATTGGGCTACAGTGGCTGTTCCTGCACTAACATACCGTCTCACGAAAGCAGTAACGCTGGCCAGATCATTGAAAGTGCCTGTTCCTGAAGCCGATTTAGTTGCCGCTAATGCATCTTTAACGGATGACGATCAAATTGCTAACGCTTTGTTAGCCAAGATCAAACAGTACATTAGTCACAATCTTGCTGTGGATTCACTCAAATTGGGAAGCTCTTTGATTGATCCTAATGCAAAGGACAGTGTGGAAATGACTTGTTTCATGAAGAATCCGAATTTCTATACTTCTAAGACAGTACAAAATTTGGATAATACTACATTCCCTGGTTGGATTGTAAGCAAATTAGCTAATGCTGGTATTTCTACTCTTGCAACTACTGTGTCTCCGATTGTAGATACTTATGCAAATGCATTCAATGCGAGAATTGATACTTTCCAACAAACAGTAACGGGCTTGCCTCAGGGCGTGTATAATATCGACATGCATGCAAGAACAGGCCAGGTAGGAACTACTGGTGTGACGCAAGCAGATATAGACAAATTCCTCAAATTCTACGTTATTCATGGAAAGGATACAACAAATGTAGGTTTCGTACAAGATGGCTTTGGATTAACTTCTAAATATTCCTCTGTTAGAAACTTAACTCTTACCGATGGTGATTCCTTCACGCTAGGTTGTAAAACAAATGTTTCTCCGTTCTCTGGATATACTCCGACCTTATTCTGGGGCGATCCTACCATTTGGTTGGTCGGCAAAGTTGGAACATACACGGGTGTAAGTGAAGAGTCTGTTGTAACTACTGTCAAAGATGTTCAGTACTATACCATCCAAGGCTTCCGTATGAATGCCCCGGGTAAAGGTTTGAACATTGTCAGAACCATTTATGACAATGGAACTGTTAAAGTAGAAAAAGTGATGATCCGATAAGTTCGCTTATTTTTATTATCTCCATTCATGCAGGTGGGGATTCGAAAGAATCCTCACCTGCTTTTTTTTAAATCACCAATAATGATTGTTCACTTATGAAAAAGTTTAGTATTCTTGTCGCCACATTAGCTTTAAGTTTGACAGCTATGACAGAAAATACTGCCGTTTTTGAAAACTTTCAGTATAACGCTGTAAACAGGTTTGCCGCCCAAACAACGAAGAATCAGTATCAAAATCCCATTTTGGCTGGTTTTATGCCCGATCCCAGTATTTGTAGAAAGGGAGATGATTATTATCTGGTTAATTCAACATTCAGCTATTTCCCTGGTGTACCTATTTGGCACAGCAAGGATTTGGTCAATTGGAAACAAATAGGTCACGTTTTGAATCGCGAATCCCAGTTGCGACTGAGGAATTCTTCCATGTCCCAGGGAGTTTATGCTCCGGACATCAAATTCAATCCGAACAACAACCTTTTCTACATGATTACCACTGGTACAGGTTATGGAAGTACCTCCATTGTCACAACCGACGATCCCAAGAAGCAAAACTGGAGTGATCCCATCGAACTGAATGATGTCCGTGGAATTGACCCTTCCTTGTTTTTTGATGAAGACGGTAGGGCTTATATCTTGAACAACGAAGAGCCTTCCTATCCGGCAGAATACAGCGGTCACAGAGCCATCTGGATTCGTGAATATGATTGGAAAAATGGTAAGACCATAGGTCCTAAACAGGTTGTCATCGACAAAGGTGTCGTTAAGGAAGACAAACCCATTTGGATTGAAGGACCGCACCTCTACAAAATAAAAGGCGTCTATTACCTGATGTGTGCCGAAGGTGGAACAGCAGACTGGCATTCAGAAGTCGTGTTGACTGCCGAAAAGCCTTTTGGCCCTTATACTCCATGCAAGACCAATCCCATTTTAACACAACGTTTACTTCCTAAAGATCGGATTAATCCAATTACTTCATCGGGTCATGCCGATTTGGTCCAAACTGCAGCAGGAGACTGGTATGCTGTTTTTCTGGCGTGCATGCCCTATCGTGGAGGTTTGTACAACACTGGTCGCGAAACTTTTATGTTACCCGTCACTTGGAAAGATGGTCAGCCCATCATTTTGCCCGCTGGTCAAGAGGTCTCTAATTCTGTCAATAAATCGGTTGAACAGCTGATGTTGGAAAAGAAGAGCGATCAGAAAGGCTTCGATTTCTACAATCCCGGCCCACTTTGGACGTCCAAGGGCTTGACTGATCATGCCATCTTTGTCCGCAATCCTGTTGGAAATTTCTATTCAATCGATTCTAAAAACCAATTGACCCTAAACGCGAAGAGCGTTGGTCTTTTTGAACGATCGAACCCTGCCTTTGTTTGCCAACGAATTACTTCTTGGTATTTTACAACGACCACTACACTACGGTTCTATCCTGCTTCTCCAAAAGAATTCGCCGGTATTGCACTTTTCCAAAACGATCAATACTACATGCAATTTGGTAAAACCATCGATTCAACGACCAACAAACCCGCTTTGTTGCTGGAAGCATTCAAAAGAGGAAACAGTATGAATCGCTCTTTCATTCCAATGTCAAAAAGTGAAGCTAACAGCCCATTAACTTTGAAAGTAGAAGCCGTCAGACCGGATGCCTATGCATTCAGCTATTCTTTGGATGGTGGAAAAACATGGACAAAAGTTGGTGAACCAATTGATGCAACCATTCTTAGTACCGAAATTGCCTCTGGATTTCAGGGTGCATCCATCGGTGTTTATGCAACAAGTAAACTCTATAGATAATGAAAAGTTACAACAAATCGCTTTGGTTGCTTCTACTTCTAGTAGCAATCAGTTTTTCTGAATCATTCGCCCAACGGACTTTATTTCCATTAAACGATGTCAAGTTGTTGGAAAGCCCGTTTTTGGTCGCTCAAAAAACGGACATCCAGTACATCATGTCCCTCGATCCCGATCGATTGACAGCACCATTTTTTCGGGAAGCAGGTCTCACTCCCAAAGCAAAGCCTTATGGGAACTGGGAAAGTATGGGTCTTGATGGGCATACAGCCGGTCATTATCTAACCGCACTTGCCCAAACGGTAGCCATTACTGGTGACAAGAAAGTAGCTGATCGACTGAATTATATGATCGATGAACTTAAAAAATGTCAGGATGCTTCTGGTGACGGTTTCTTAGGAGGAACTCCGGGAAGTAAGAAATTGTGGAGCGATTTACCTACAGCGAACTTCAACACGAGTGACGGATTAAAAGGCACTTGGGTTCCGTGGTACAATCTGCACAAGACGTATGCTGGATTACGTGATGCTTGGTTGCTAACCAATAACTCAAAAGCCAAGCAAATGTTTTTTAGTATGTGTGATTGGTGCAACAACCTTACATCAAAGCTTTCAGACACTCAAATGCAACGAATGTTGTCAACGGAGCAAGGTGGTATGAACGAGGTTCTTGCCGATGCGTATGCGATTTCAGGCGATGTTAAATACCTGGCACTGGCCAAAAGATTTTCCCATCGTGCCTTACTGGATCCATTGATTAAACAACAGGATAGACTTACAGGAATGCATGCCAACACGCAGATTCCAAAAGTCGTAGGTTTTGAACGGATTGGAGAGCTATCAAATGACACCACATGGGAAAAAGCCGCTGAATTTTTCTGGCAGAATGTTTCACAGGAGCGCTCCATCGCCATAGGTGGAAACAGTGTTTCCGAGCATTTCAATCCTACGAACGATTTTTCTTCGATGATAGAAACCAAGGAAGGTCCTGAAACATGCAATACGTACAATATGCTAAAGCTTTCCAAAATGCTTTGGCAGCGTACCGGCGATTCCAAATACCTGGAGTTCTATGAGAAAGCCATGTTTAACCACATCCTTTCTTCTGAGAATCCTCATGGTGGCTTTGTCTATTTCACACCTGTCAGGCCTCGACATTACCGGGTGTATTCCGAAGCACAGGAATCCTTCTGGTGTTGTGTTGGAACGGGTCTGGAAAACCATACCAAATATGGAGAGCTCATTTATGCGCACGATAAAAAAGATTTGTATGTGAATTTGTATGTTCCTTCTGTCCTGAATTGGAAGGATGCAGGTCTTCTTTTGACTCAAACCGGTGATTTGTCCAAAGGTGATAATGTGAGCATAAAATTAAAACTTAAAAAAAGTGCCACATTCACTATCAAGTTGCGCCAACCTCAATGGACTAAAATCATGGAGTTTGCCATCGTTGTCAATGGAAAACCTACCACTTATTCCGTTGGAAAAGACCATTATGCTGCACTGAAACGTCAATGGAAGGAAGGCGATTTAATTCAAATCCGCCTCCCCATGCATTTACGTGCAGAATATTTGCCGGATGGTTCCAAATGGGCAGCTTTCGAATATGGCCCTTGGGTCTTGGGAGCGGAAACAGATACTACAGATTTGACTGGTCTAGAAGCCGGTGGAAGCCGCATGGGGCACATAGCCAACGGGAAATCGTATCCGATTGATCAAGCACCGTTCTTTATTGTAAACCAATTGAATCCGGATGCACTCTTTAAATCCGTTGGTACTGATATTCGTTTTTCAGTTCAAGGTCCTATTTCCCCAGAAAAATATAAAAATCTGATTCTGAAGCCCTTCTATCAAATTCAAGATGCTCGATACATGGTCTATTGGAATATCCTTTCACCAGCAGAATATGTTCAAGTTCAGGAAGATCGGAAACATCAAGAAGAGGAGTTGATTGCACTGGATAATCGGACCATCGATCAAGTACGTCCAGGAGAACAACAACCCGAAAAAGACCACAACATCAAGTTCGAACGGAGTCAAACGGGTATCTATATGGATCGTCATTGGAGACATGCCAACGGTTGGTTCAGCTACGACTTGAAAAAGCCGTCTACCGAAAAAGTCTCATTGATGGTAACGTATTCTGGAAACGATATGAATAGGACTTTCAATATTCTGTTAGATAACGTTTTGCTAAAGACCATCAAGTTGGAAAATGGCAATCAGGGTAAATTCTACAGTCAGGAATACGAAATACCGGCAGAACTGATACGTCAGGATACCGATGGTGTATTAACCGTTAAGTTTGAGGCTGCCCCTGGCTCCATGGCTGGAGGAATTTTTGATGTTCGCTTGGTTAAACCTTTATAAAAGGAACTGTCTAACCTAAATGCGAAAAACACACATATTGAAATATGTACTAGCAGTATTGCTGTTAGTAACAGTTGCATCACCGGTATGGAGTATCGGTGGTGCAACTTATATTTCCAATGACCCGGTAAAAAACGCCTTCCCTCTTTCCATATCGGAAAAGGTTACCACTTTGTATATCAGTTCAGAAGATTATCCAGGAGTTATCCGTGCTTTGAAAGATCTTAAAATGGATGTTGGAAAAGTAACCGGAAAAGAACCTGAAATATCGTTCGACAAACCCAAAAACAAAACGCTTCCTGTTTTGGTTGGAACGTTGGGGAAAAGTACTTTGATAGATGGTTTGGTAAAATCTAAAAAGATTGACGTAGCCAACATCAAGGGTAATTGGGAAAATTTCCTGATTCAGGTCGTCAAAAATCCTATGCCTGGTCTGGATCAAGCATTGGTCATCGTAGGCAGCGACAAACGCGGAACCATTTATGGTATTTATGATATTTCCGAGAAAATTGGGGTGTCACCTTGGTATTGGTGGGCTGATGTACCCGTTGCCCATCAAAACCAATTGTTTGTCAAAGAAGGAACCTATTCCGAAGGCCCCAGCGTGAAGTACCGTGGCATTTTCATCAATGATGAAGCACCGGCGTTAAGTAACTGGGTTGCCGAGAAATTCGGCCATGTCGCTTCCAGTGAAAACCCTCCTATTCGTGGTGGAGTAGCTAATTATGGTCATGAGTTCTATTCCCGTGTATTTGAATTGCTGCTCCGTATCAAGGCCAATTACTTGTGGCCTGCCATGTGGGGAAATGCGTTCAATGAAGATGATGCCGAAAACCCTCGCTTGGCAGACGAGTACGGTATTGTTATGGGTACTTCCCATCAAGAGCCGATGATTCGTTCCCAACAGGAGTGGGACAGGAGGTATTCCCGTACACTGGGTGCATGGGATTACAAAAAACATCCCGATGTGATGGAAAGCTTCTGGCGCGAAGGTATCAGCCGGAACAAGAATTATGAAAGTGTAGTCACCATGGGTTTGCGAGGAGCGAACGACAGTGAGATGAAAGGCGATATGAAAACGAATATTGCGATGGTCGAAGGCATTATTCAGACACAACAGAAAATTCTGACGGATGAATATAAGAAACCACTGTCGGAGATTCCTCAAGCCTGGTGTCTTTATAAGGAAATCAACGACTATTACAACGAAGGTCTGAAAGTACCGGACGACATCACCCTGCTCTGGGCCGATGACAACTGGGGCTACATCCGTCGTTTGCCCAACGAAGAGGAAAGAAAACGCAATGGCGGTGCTGGTGTCTATTACCATTTCGATTACCACGGCGGTCCCCGCAGTTACGAGTGGATCAATACCAATCCGTTGCCCAAAATCTGGGAGCAGATGTCTTTAGCGAAGCAATATGGAGCCGATCGCATCTGGATTGTCAATGTTGGTCATTTCAGAGGGTATGAATTGCCTATGGAATATTTTATGGACCTGGCTTGGAATACGGAACGTTGGACCAATGAAAATCTGAACGATTACACCCGTCAATGGGCTGCCCGTGAGTTTGGACCAACTTATGCAAACGATATTGCTGGCATCCTTTCTGGCTATGGCAAGTTTAATGCACGCCGTAAACCTGAATCCTTGACTCCGCGCACTTACAGTCTCATCAATTACAACGAGGCTGAAACGGTCGTTTTAGATTACCAGCAGTTAGCCAAAAAAGCAGAAGAGATTTCTGGCAAGTTGCCCAAGGAGTATCAGGACGCTTTTTTCCAAACGGTCCTTTTTCCTGCTAAGATCGGTTCCATTTTCAACGATTTGTATGTGACCGCTGGTAAGAACCAGCTTTATGCCCGACAGGGTCGTGCCAGTACCAACGACATGGCTGTCCGCACTCGAGAACTTTTCACTGCCGATACCGCATTGATGACCTATTACAACAAGGTTTATGCCAATGGCCGATGGAATCACTTCATGGATCAAACGCATTTGGGGTACACCAGTTGGGCTCCTCCTAGAAAGAATAATCTGAACGCCATAAAGCTGACGGAAATCAACTTGCCTGATTCCTCCATTTTGGGTGTTGCTGTGGAAGGTTCCGAATCAGCCTGGCCGGGAAGTACCGAACAAGCTGCTCTGCCTGAATTTAATCTGTATGGAGGCGGAAAGCATTGGATGGAAGTGTTCAACCGTGGAAAAGTGCCTTTCAACTGTCAAGTTTCAACCGATGTCCCTTGGATCGTCGTTTCTGAAAATGGTGGAAACATCGGTTCTACGGACAAGCGTGTATGGATTTCGTTGGCTCAAGATCAGTTGCCAGAAGGAAACTCCATCGGCAATGTAACGGTGACAGGGGCTGGGCAAACGGTAACGGTGCATGTCCGTGCGATCCAACCGTCCAAGACTGAGCGTGCTCAGGTAAAGGGTTTTGTCGAAAATAACGGAACCATCTCCATCGAACCGGAACATTTTGCAACAAACACGTCCAAAAGCGGTCGCCAATGGATACGGGTGGAAGATTACGGACTCACCTTATCGGGAATGCGTGCTACAGCGGACAAACCAAATGCTGTACCGGCTATACCCGGCAAAGATGCTCCGTGCATGGAATATCCGCTTTACTTGTTTTCAAAAGACTCGGTTCAAATCCATTTGATTACATCGCCAGTATTGAACTTCATGCCGGGTCGTGACATTCAGGTGGCCGTTTCATTGGACAATGAAAAGCCTCAATATCTCATCAATGTGCCTGCATCATTCAGCGTACAGACCACTCGCTCGTGGGGTGAGGGTGTGTTAAACCAATGCAGGAGACTGACGACGAACCTACCGATACCATCTACGGGTGCACATACCCTAAAGGTCTGGATGATTGATCCAGGCGTGGTCCTTCAAAAGATTGTCCTTCAAAGAGGAGCCTATAAACAATCCTACTTGGGTCCGATTGAAAGCATGAAAATTCAATGAAATCAAATACCTCCATTTTATGAATAAAAAAGTTCTGTTATTTTTTTTGGTTTTGACGGCATTTGTACAAATACCGGTCAATGGTCAAACGAAGGCTAAAAATCCGCTTATTTGGGCCGATGTGCCCGACATGTCCATGATACGGGTAGGGGACACTTACTACATGAGCAGCACCACTATGCATTTCAATCCGGGTGTGCCCATCATGAAATCCAAGGACTTGGTGAACTGGGAATTGGTGAATTATTGCTACAACGTGTTGGATACGTTGGACGAGCTCACCCTGAATAACGGCAAGAGTACCTACGGTAGAGGGACTTGGGCAAGTTCCATCCGATATCACAACGGACTTTACGTCGTCAGTACCTTCTCGCAAACAACGGGTAAAACGTACATTTTTACCACCAAGGACATCGAAAAAGGTCCGTGGACCGAACACGCTTTCAGACCCAGTTTGCACGATCACTCCCTTTTGTTTGAGGACGATGGTCGTGTGTATATGATTACTGGCAGTAGCCAACTGAAGTTGGTTGAACTCAAAGATGATTTGTCTGGATTGAAACCGGGCGGCGTCAATCGTGTGCTCATCGAAAACGCCAGTACTCCTTCTGCAACAGCTGGCAGACGTGGTGGCTTGGGTGCCGAAGGTTCACAGCTTTTCAAACACGATGGTAAGTATTACCTCTTCAACATCACTTGGCCAAGCGGTAGTATGCGCACGGTAGTGATGCACCGAGCTGACAGCCTCAATGGCACATGGGAAGGCCGTATTGCCTTCCAAGACAAAGGTGTTGCCCAAGGTGGGCTCATCGACACGCCTGACGGTAATTGGTTTGCTTATTTATTCCGTGACAATGGTTCCGTTGGTCGTATCCCATACCTGGTGCCTGTCAAGTGGGTGGATGGTTGGCCTGTATTCGGCGTGGACGGAAAAGTTCCGGACGAACTGGACTTACCCGCCAGCAAAGGTTTGATACCGGGTATTGTCAATTCGGACGAATTCAACCGTGTAAAAGGTGACCGTGACCTGCCTTTGGTATGGCAATGGAACCATAATCCTGTGAACAGTCTTTGGTCTGTAAGCCAACGCAAGGGTTTCTTGAGACTTTCGACGGGTCGCGTGGATAATGATTTTCTGATGGCTCGTAATACTCTTACCCAACGTACTTTTGGCCCGGAATGCTCCGGAACGACTTCCATTGACGTGTCTAAAATGAAAGATGGTGATTTTGCTGGTCTTTCACTTTTGCAGCGTAAATATGGTCAAGTAGGTGTTCAAGTTTCAAAAGGTAAAAAATTCCTAGTCATGTACAGCGCCCAAACAGGCAAATCTGTGAAGATGGACAGTATCGCTTTCAAAGGAAAAACCGTTCAACTCAAGGCCACCTGCGATTTTAATGATCGGAAGGATATTGCCAAGTTCTACTACAGTTTGGACGGAAAGACTTGGAAGGCAATTGGTTCCGAATTGAAGATGGAATACACTATTCCCCAGTTCATCGGCTACCGTTTCGGCTTGTTCAACTACGCTACTAAGGCAACAGGTGGATACGTCGATTTCGACTATTTCCACATCAGTGACAAGCTCTAAAAAATAACAGCTTATTGATAAAGGTTTTCTGCAAGCACGCCATTTTCGTATTGAACGAATTTGGCGTGCTTTTCAGTTTGTGCACCTCATCAATCCCGACAATTACGGAAATGAAGTTGTGGTGGAATGAATTACATTTTGACCAATCGCAACACGTTGCTCTGACGACCATTACTGGTGACAACATTCATCTTGCAAAGGTAAATGCCTGGTTTCAGCATGGAACCGTCGAAGCTGGTTTCGTGCTCGCCGGCATCTATCTTTTCGTTCAAGAGGGTGGCCAGCGTTCTTCCGGATAGATCCATGATTGTCATGTTGACCATTCCTTCGCTCGGCAGGGTGTACCGGAACGTTGTTGATTCCACAAAAGGATTGGGTGCATTAGTCAGTTGTATGCGATTGTAATAACCGGACGGTTGGTTCAAGCCAACAGATGACAACAGAACTAAATTCTGATTCACCAGCGCACTCCATAAACCGTTGCTTACCGCTCTGACTTTGACTTGTACCGATTGGTCTGGTGAAATGGCTGTAGCATACAACTTCGCTGAAGCGTTCATAGTGCCACTTCCATTGGCTGACCATTTTACTGGATCCGTCTGATCGAGTGTATAATAGATTTTACCCGCTGCGACAGTCATAGTGAGTTTATCACCCTGTTGAAAGGTGTCTTTTTTAAGGGCTTGGCCGTTTATGAGCAAATTGGGAGCAGAAATGGTCGGGTAGAGCCCCGCATTTTTCATGTACGTCACAAAATTATTGGTACGCTGTGGAAAATAGGTTTCCAACATCACTTTCTTTTGGGCATCGAACTGGACGTCTTTCTTGTAGAGCTCGCCAGCCGAAGTGTAGGGATGCACATCCTTACGGTAGTCTCCCCATCGAGCTGATTCGGCATACAGGGAATTCTCGATAGGCGTGATGAGCTGCGTGAACGTTTCGGCCGCTACAGTTGGTGTTAAGGCTCCATTGTTGAAGCAATGCTTTTGCATGCGATCGCCCCACAAGCGGCAAAATGCCGGAACTTTCCGTAAACCTTGAAAAATGTCGCTGGGGCAGTTTTTGTTGTATTCGCTGATTAGGTTGGACGTGGTGGAGAGTAGGAGGGATTCCGAGTCCCAGCAGAAAAATTGAAAGCCTTTGCCTGGATTTACTCGATTTCTGGCCGCATACCAATTGTGGTGGTCCCAGTCGTCGTTTCCACCGTAGAAGTTCAACATCATGTAATCAATAAAATTCTCAACATCCAAGAGCGGCTCGTATGCTGGATTGGGAGTCCCATCCGGGTTGCAGCCTTGAATTCGTTGATAAACGGAGTCCGTAGCATTGACGGTCATCGCACATAAATTTTTCCAAAGGGTGTTCATTTCTTCCACTCGAACCACATCCCATTCAGAATTGTCTCCACCTAGATAATTTTCACAAAAATCATCATCGATTTTTTCCGTCGGATTGTACAAACCCCAATACATTCCGTTGATGAACAAATTTGCATGTTGGGTGTTGCCGCTACGGTCCCCCATCTTGGTCTGGGTACGCTTGGCCCATTCATCCCGACTATATATTCCCTGTTTCCGGTTGCTACTGTCCCAATGAATCCATGAAAAGCCGAAACCAGACCGGAGGTAAAACGCATTTTGTTGTTTCGCTTCCGTTTCACCAAACAAGGGATACATCAATTTGGTTGGTCCATATTTCGTCTTGAATGCAACCTTCAAGGAATGTTTGGGCGATTTCTCTGCCATTCGGCTGGCACTCCCGTGAAGTTCGATACCGCAATTTGCCTGCAAGGAAACCGGATGGCTGTAGTCGAAATATTCAAAGGACGCAGGCCGTTCCCAACCATCTCCGATGCTATAGCCGGTATATATGTAAATACCACCGGTTTTGGCATCGTTTGTCTTGTTGAACAGGTTGTTCTTGTCCGTCACGATGGAAACAACGGGCAACTCCTTGAATGCTTGCCTTATTTTGTCGGCGTTGGCCTGAACAGAAACGATTTCTGGATCCATTTCGTAATCGGCAATCGCAGAATCGGCAATCGATTCATATTTGCCCCATTTGGCTGGGTAACCCGCTGGAGTGTTCGATTGTTTCAAAATGTCCTCGATAAACAAGTAGGTTCCGGTGTTGACGATGCTTTCGGTTATGCCGGCAGTGTCATTTGGTTGAGCTGCAGCAACGGCTCGGATGATGCTGGTATGGTCAATGGTCAAAGGCTTCGTGTACAGCGTACCGTTGAAGCTGGAGGGTACGCTGCCGTTCAAAGTGTAAAATATCCGCGCGTTCGGCAGTGCACAACTCATCCCGAGTTGAAAAGACTGTTCGTAAAAACCATGATTCTTGCTGAATACTGGTTTCGGAAAACTGGCAATCTTGCCAAAGCTGTTTGCTCTTCCAGGCGAAGGAGTGGAATACACCACCCAATCCCCGTTTACATATCCCAAAGAATAATCGTTGGGTAAAGCCTGGTATGGGTTGCACTCCATCACCGGTACACCACTTGGGTTAAATAAACCGAGGTAGCCCTCATCTCCAGTCAATTTAAAGTTCGTATGCAACGGTTGCCCAACTACCCTTCTGTTCTTGTTGGAAGTAAACACCAACAGGTATCCACCCGCATTTATCTGAACGGCAGGAAAAATCCACTTTTTTGGATTGCTGGCCTTGTCTGTGAGAGACCAACCTTCCAGGTTTATCGGTAAAGTGCTGCTGTTGTATAATTCTATCCAATCGGAGTACGTGGTGTCTTCGTCCGCGATGGTTGTATTATTGAGCGTTTGAAACTCATTGATGATCAATGATTGCGCTTTAACTGTAGGGCATAGAAAAAATAAGGCCGTAACTAAAATTATGGCAAAACTGCGTGTGTTCTTCATAGATACAAAAATACTACAGCCTTGGAAAGAAATGTGGAATTACGAATTCAATGGTTTCAGTTTTGATACATTTATCACGTACTTCACCATATTTCATCTAAAAACGGCAATATGCCCAATTCGATGTATCAAATAAGCTAGTCTTTGTTTTATGTTTCAACAACGGGTACGACTCAAGGCATTATTTTTGTTGCAAGAACCTTACGAAAAGCATCATGCACAAATACCTGTTCTTTCTTTTCCTTTTATTGCCTGTTTGCAGTAGGGCGCAACAATCAAACGAAATTCCTGAAAATCTCGTTCGGAGCAATTTTGCCCCGAATGACTTCCCCTTGGTCGATTCCAATGGAACTGCCACCCTTTGGTATGATGCGAACGATTATAAAGGTGTGATTCGTGCCATTGGTGACTTGCAAGCTGACATCGAGCGCGTCACTTCCCGTAAGCCTTTGATGAGCAGCAGTGATACAGCTCCGAACATGCCGGTCATCATTGGAACAATCGGTAAAAGTGCGCTGATAGACAAACTCCTTAAAAGCAATGTATTGCGTTCTGCGGACATGAAGGACAAATGGGAAAGTTTTGTGATCTCAACGGTTACAAATCCCTTACCAGGAGTCAAACAAGCTCTTGTTATTGCCGGTAGTGATAAGCGAGGCACCATATACGGCATCTACGAACTATCCAAACAATTGGGCGTCTCACCTTGGTACTGGTGGGCGGACGTCCCTTCTTTAAAACGAACGGAAGCTTACGTTCGGAACGGCTATTTTGCCTCGGGCGAACCCAAAGTCAAATACCGTGGCATCTTTATCAACGATGAAATTCCAGCCATGAGCTCCTGGGCTAAGGATAAATTCGGTGGCATGAACAGCAAGATGTATACGCACATGTTCGAACTGTTGCTTCGTTTGCGAGCCAATACGCTTTGGCCAGGAATGTGGGGCTCCATGAAGGAGTACGAACCCACCAAACCTATTTTGCGGGATGAGAACGGGAATTTTGAAGGCAACTCGTTCAACGAGGATGATCCTGAAAATCCCAGATTGGCCGACGAGTATGGGATTGTTATGGGAACTTCCCACCACGAACCCATGCAACGCTCTCAGCAGGAATGGCTTCGAAACAAGGCCAACTACGGTAATGGAGAGTGGAATTATGTGACCAACAAGGCCGGAATTCAGCAATTTTTCAAAGAAGGCATTGAACACACCAAGAACTACGAGAGCCTCATAACCATGGGCATGCGCGGTGATGACGACAAGCCAATGGCCGATGCCGGAAGTGCGGAAGCCAATTTTAAAGTGCTGGAAGGAATTATGAAGGACCAACGCAAGATCATTGAAGACGTTACTGGCAAACCGGCCGCCAAGACACAACAGGTCTGGACATTATATAGCGAAGTACTGGATTTTTACGACAAAGGTATGCATGTGCCTGACGACATGATCATCATTCTTTGCGATGACAATTGGGGGGATGTTCGAAGGCTTCCCGAGCTAAACGGAAAGAAACATCCCGGCGGGTACGGCATGTATTATCATGTGGGCTATTATGGAGCGCCAAGGGCATATAAATGGCTTAACGTGACCCAAATACCTCAAATGTGGGAGCAACTTCAGTTAACTTACGACTACGGAGTGGACAAAATTTGGATTTTAAATGTTGGCGATTTGAAAATGGACGAATATCCCATGTCTTTTTATATGGAAATGGCTTGGAATCCGAAAGCTTTCAACGCTAAGAACCTAAACGATTATACTCGGAAATTCTGTGTCCAGCAATTCGGTGCCGATCAGGCGGAGGAATCGGCACGCATTCTGAACGAATGTTGCAAATTCAATAGCCGTGTCACTCCCGAAATGTTGGATGACAAGACTTACAACCTGGAAACCGGTGAGTTCAGAGAGGTTAGAAACGAATACCTCGCCTTGGAGTCATCTGCTCTCAGACAGTATTTGACAATCCCCGATTCGTACAAAGACACGTACAAAGAACTCATTTTGTTTCCAGTTCAAGCTGTTGCAAACGTTTACGATTTGTATTATTCGGTTGCCATGAACCGGAAATTAGCAGCCGATAAGGATACGACTGCCAATTTTTGGGCCAACCATGCCGAAGCATGCTTCAAACGTGACGCTGCGCTTTGTGCTGATTACAACCAGCATATTGCCGGCGGCAAATGGAACCACATGATGGATCAAGTACACATCGGTTTCACCTCCTGGAACACACCACGAACCAACCTAATGCCCAAATTAATCCGGGTTCGTCCCGAAGAAGTTTTCGATGGTGGCTATGTTTTTAGCGAAAAGAACGGCGTTGTGGTGATGGAAGCCGAACATTATTTTCAGCATCAAAACAGCGAAAAGTCCTGTTGGACTGTTATTCCCGATTTGGGAAGAACGCTTTCGGGTATTTCCTTGATGCCTTACAATGTACCGACCGAGGGTGGCTCAATCTCCTACAAACTAATGATGAACCCGGTAAAAGCAACGATCAGTGTTCGATTCATTTTTGATTGTACCATGCCCTTCAAACAAGGTGGGCACAGCGTCGCCGTCAGATTTGAGGGAGCGCCCGAAAAATCTTTCTGTATAAACGATCAACTCATATGGAAATACAATTACAGCATTATGTATCCCACTGCGGCAACGCGCATCATCGAAAAAGAGCAAAGTCTTGAACTTCCAACAAGTAAGGATGGCAGCTATATCCTAATAATCCGTCCTTTGGATCCAGGTATTGTGTTGCACAAAGTCATCGTTGATGGGGGAGGCTATGAAAAAACGTATTTGAAAATGCCTGAAAGTCCTTATAAAAGAACTCTTGAAACCAATAAATGAATGTTATGATTCGATTCTCAAAGAAAAGCCTATTGCCGATGTGGTTGATGCTCTTCCTCATAAGCTACCCCTGCATCTTTTCCTATGCTGCTTCCAAGACTGAGCCGTTGGTCTGGACTGGTAGCTGGACCACCGCTCCGCAATCGGTAGAACCCAACAACATGCCGCCCGCACCAGGTTTGGCTAACAATACCTTCCGTCAAATCATTAGAGTTTCGCTGGGTGGTAAAACGATTCGGCTGAAGTTTACCAACTTGTTCAGCAAGAGCCCGCTGACATTGAAGTCTGTAGGCATCGCCTTGTCGAATGGTGGCAGTAACATTTATAAAAAAACAGCCAAGGTGCTTAAATTCAACAAAAAGAAGGAAGTCACTTTAGCACCGAATACGGAATTGACTTCGGATGAAATCAACTTCAAGCTCGAACCTGGATCTCGGCTGGCCATCACCATTTGCTACGGAGAGGTGCCTTCCGATCTTTCCGGGCATCCAGCATCACGTACGACATCTTACTTGTTGAACGGAAACAAATCTACTGTGGCCGATTTTAGCAAGGCTATTCCCACCGACCATTGGTACACCATCAACCGAGTAGAGGTGTTGGCACCGAAAACCGCTGGCGCTATCGCCGTTTTGGGCAACTCCATTGCGGACGGCCGAGGTTCGGGCATCAACAAGCAAAACCGCTGGCCGGATGTTTTTTCGGATCGACTCTTGAAGAACCCTTCGACCAGCCATCGTGCTGTCTTGAATTTGGGCATCGGCGGAAATTGCGTATTGCGTGGCGGCCTTGGTCAGACGGCTTTGAAACGTTTTGATCGGGATATTCTTTCTCAGAACAACGTAAAGTGGCTCATCATTTCAATCGGCATCAATGATATAGGTGGTTGCCGAAGTAGCGAAGCAGCCACCAAAGTAGCTCAAGACCTGATCGATGCCTACATCCAATTGATTGGAAAGGCGCATGCTCAGGGTATTAAAGTCTACGGAGCCCCCATACTGCCGTTCGGCAAGTCATTTTACGACGCGGACTATCGCCAGCCCGCCTGGGTGACCGTTAACAATTGGATTCGAACCAGCGGTCAGTTCGACGCCGTCATCGATTTCGAACCGGTCATGCGCAACCCGGAAATTCCCAATTCCTTGCTGCCCGACGTGCATGACGGTGATTGGTTGCATCCCAACCAGCTGGGCTATCAGAAAATGGGAGAATCCATCGATTTGAAACTATTTGAATAAACATAAAAAATGATGAAACAATTTGCTTTAGCTGTTGCCCTGGCAGCATCGACCTTATCTAGTGTCTGTATCGCCGAAAACCCGATCATTCAGACACATTTCTCGCCAGATCCTGCCCCGATGGTTGCCAATGGGACTTGTTATGTCTATACGGGCGACGATATTCCAGGAACCAGTTTTTTCTACATGACTAAATGGCGGGTTTCTTCCTCTACAGACATGGTTAACTGGACTGACCACGGCGTACCTCTTTCACTTGAATCGTTCTCGTGGGCGCGAGATCGTGCCTGGGCCTCCCAGTGCATCGAACGCAACGGCAAGTACTATTGGTACATTTGTGCTCAAACAGACCAATCCAATACGATGGGTATCGGAGTGGCCGTTTCCGACAGTCCGACCGGACCTTTCGTGGATGCCATTGGTAAACCACTCATTGAAGGCAATTGGGCCAACATTGACCCGACCGTGTTCATCGACAAGGACAACCAAGCATACTTGTATTGGGGTAATCCAAGCTGCAACTATGTCAAATTGAACAAAGATATGATTTCCTATTCGGGCGAAATCGTCACTGTTCCTCAATCCGTGGAAAGTTTCGGTGGAGCCAAAGGGCCCAGCCGTGACCCCAATATAAAGAACGTGGACAGCTATATTGAAGGTCCGTGGGTCTACGAACGTAACGGTAAGTATTACCTGATGTATGCTGCCGGAAGTATTCCCGAACATATTTCTTATTCGATGAGTGAAAGTGCTACCGGTCCTTGGAAATACGTCGGCAAGGTCATGCCCAACCAAGAAACAAACAGCTTCACAAACCATTCTGGCATGATCGATTATAAAGGCAAGTCCTACTTTTTTTACCACACGGGCAAGTTGCCCAACGGTGGTGGTTACGGACGTTCTACAGCGATCGAGGAGTTCACCTACAATGCAGACGGAACCATCCCGACCATTCTGATGACCCAGGAAGGTGTAAAACCCGTTGGTACCATCAATCCATTCAAACGGGTGGAGGCTGAAACCATGGCTTGGTCCAAAGGCCTGAAAACCAGTCAGAATGCCAAAGTTGGCGTTTTTGTGACAGAAGCCCGAATCGGCAGTTTTATGAAAGTCCGTAATGTGGATTTTGGAAAGAAAGCACCACTGACGTTTGCGGCATCTGTTGCTACCGGATTGCCGGCGTCGATCTTAGAAGTTCGATTGGACAGCATCAAAGGCCAACTGGCTACGACTCTGAAAGTGGGCCGAACCGGTGGCTGGGATTCATGGATGACTTTGCAGTCGCCTGTAAAAGAACAAATTACCGGAATCCATGACCTATACTTCCTCTTTAAGGGAGATAATGTCACTGTAGGCCGCGAACTTTTCAATTTTGATTTTTGGATGTTTCAATAAAAAGCCCATACTATGAAAATAATTAATAGAGTAACTTGGACCTTCCTTTTGGCCCTGTCTTTTTTTACCGCTTTTTCATCGGTTCAGGCTCAAGTGCCTGCCACCCCCATTTACTTGAACACGTCCTATACATTTCAAGAAAGGGCGGCCGATTTGGTTTCCCGATTGACGCTGGAAGAAAAACAAAGCCTTTTGGGCAACAGTATGGCTGCCATACCGAGATTGGGCATCAAGTCCATGAACGTATGGAGCGAAGCCTTGCATGGCTTGCTTGTAGGTGCCAACGCCAGTGTGGGCCTTGCTGGACCAACTTCATTCCCCAATAGTGTGGCTCTGGGTTCAGCCTGGGATCCTAGCCTAATGCAACGCGAGGCTGCCGCCATTGCCGATGAGGCAAGGGCATTCAATGCCACCGGTACCAAAGGACTGACGTATTGGTCGCCCGTGGTGGAACCCATCCGAGATCCACGTTGGGGTAGGACAGGCGAATCGTTTGGAGAAGATCCCTTCTTGGTATCGCAAATTGCCGGCGGATTTGTCAGAGGCATGGTGGGAAGCGATCCCACTTATCTTAAGACGGTACCCTGCGCTAAGCATTATTTTGCCAACAACAGTGAGTTCGACCGTCATGTGAGCAGTTCGAATATGGACGGAAGGGATATGCGTGAGTTTTACCTAGCACCTTATCGAAAATTGATTGAGCAAGACGGTTTGCCTTCCATCATGTCTTCGTACAACGCAGTGAATGGCGTTCCGACTTCGGCCAGCAGGTTGTATCTCGATACGATTGCTCGCAGGACGTATGGTATGAAAGGTTATATAACCGGTGACTGTGCCGCCATCGATGATATTTTTAGTGGCCATTTTTACGTAAAGACAGCAGTTGAAGCGGCTGCTTTGGGGCTAAAAGCTGGTGTGGATTCCGATTGTGGCAGCGTTTATCAACGTTTTGCCTTGGAGGCCTTAAAAAAGGGTCTGCTCCTAGAAGCCGATATTGACAAGGCTTTGATGAACACGTTTACCATTCGCATGCGGACGGGTGAGTTTGATGCACTTTCAAGAGTGCCTTTTGCGCAGTTCCAGACCAATATGGTCAACTCGCCTGCCAACAAAGCGTTGGCTTACGAAATTGCTACAAAAACGCCTGTGTTGCTTAAAAACAATCTGGTGCCCAACACCAACAAGAAAGCGTTGCCGCTTAACTTGTCTGCTTTACGGAAAATTGCATTGTTGGGCCCGCAAGCCGACCAAGTAGAATTGGGCCCGTATTCTGGCAGGCCAGCTGCTGAAAGCATGATCTCACCAGCTGCAGGTATCCGCAAGTATCTTGCAGATAAAGGCCTGAAGACGGAAGTGTTGCTTGCTTCGGGTGGAAATTCAGCTAGCAAGAGCAACTTGCTTTATGTAGCCAATTTCGAACTGAAAAAAACAGATGGAACGGTCACTAAGTTTGATGCGACCAAATACAATAGTTCCTCCAAGGGCATCACTGTCGGGTCGGGTATGGGTAGCATCGATCAGGTACGTACCATCAACGATGGTTCTTGGACGGCGTACAACAATGTGGACTTGACCAATATCGACACCATCGGTATTACTGTTAACATCCCAACCGACGGTGGCATCATCGAAGTTCATGCAGGCTCCCCCGAAGGAAACCTGCTGACCACCTTGAACGCCTATGTTGGTGCTGGTGCGCGTTCAGGTGGCGTATATGGTGGTGGCAGCATGATGAAAGTAAAGGTCAACAGGTTGGGTTTCAACGGGCCTCAAACCTTGTATTTGGTGTATAAAGCTCCTCAAGATGCCAAAATTAGTGATGAAACCATCGCTTTGGCCAAATCGGCCGATGTGGCAGTCTTGTTCGTTGGAACGGACGAAAAAACAGCAACGGAGGAAGCCGACCGACTTACATTATTGCTCCCTGGAAACCAAGTGGACCTTATTAAAGCAGTTGCCGCTGTCAATCCAAATACCATCGTTGTGATGCAAACGCTAGGCTGTGTCGAAGTGGATGCTTTCAAAAACCTGCAGAACATACCCGGAATCATCTGGGTGGGATATAACGGTCAGGCGCAAGGTGAGGCCATTGCCAGCGTACTTTTCGGTGATGTCAATCCCGGTGGAAAACTTAACGCCACTTGGTACAGGTCGTTAAACGATCTGCCAGAAATCACAGATTATACCCTTCGGGGTGGAAACGGCAAGAACGGCCGGACGTTTTGGTATTTCGATAAGGATGTCTCGTACGAATTCGGCTATGGCCTTTCATACACCACCTTCAATTACAGTAATTTTAAGATTAGCAACAACAACATCACTCCCAATTCCAAGTTTACTGTCAGTGTGGACGTCAAAAATACTGGAAGTCGGGAAGGAGATGAAGTGGTTCAAGTCTATATGACCACTCCCGAAAATCCTGCTTCTTTGCAACGCCCTGTTAAGCGGTTGAAAGGTTTCCAACGAGTAACCTTACCAGCCGGGCAGACCAAAACCGTAACGATCGACATCAATGCTGCCGATCTTTGGTTCTGGGATGCGACTGCGAATAAAACGACGTACGATCAGGGAAAATACCAGTTCGAAATCGGAACCTCTTCCAGAGACATAAAGGGAACTGTTTCGGCCACTATGGATGGGGATTTCATTCCGGAACTGAATGTTGTCGTAGCCGATTGTGGCAATGTCGTGCTAAAAAGTGGTGCTTCTGTACAAACAAGCGTGACCGCTTCAATGACCGATGACAGTTTCTACGATCTTAAAAAGGCCAAGGTTGCATATTCGAGCAACAATCCTGCTGTAGCTGTGGTGGATGCCAATGGTTTGGTTTCAGCCAAGGGGGCAGGTATTGTAACAATTACAGCTCAAGTGACCGTAGGTGACAAGACCGTTTCAGGAAGTTATCCACTCAAGGTGATGCCCAATCTGGATGCTGCCTCGATTATCGTGAATAAAAAGTTGGTTCAGGGTTTTAGCCCTTCCACTATGCAATACAGCTTCTTGCTCAAAAAATCCAACAAAGCTCCGTTGGTCAGTGCGACATCGGTCGACCCCTCTGTCGTTGTGGAAACGGTTCAGGCTGCAAGCGTGCCGGGTACGGCTTCCATTTCACTGGTCGATTACGCTACCGTGGACCGGAAAGACTATTCGGTGAACTTTGGAATGCCTTCCGTCAGTGAAGAATTCACTACCGGAACGTTGGGCAAACAATGGAGTTGGGTGCGTGAAAACGCAGCGAACTGGAGTTTGTCCAAACAATCGGGTTCGTTGGTCTTAACCAGCGCCAAAGGCGACTTGACCTCAACCAACAACAATGCCGAAAATGTATTGCTTCAAAGCGCCAATACGGATTGGACCATTGAAACAAAGCTGGTTTGCTCCAGAAAGCCTTCCGGATTTTCGCAGAATGCTGGACTCCTGGCTTATCAGAACGACGATAATTTTGTAAAACTGGTCTATACGGCTGGCTTCGGACGAAGAGGTTTTGGCCGGCCGGCTGCAGGCGGTGAACAACCTGGTTCCGTCGAATTGTTGGTCGAAAGCAAGGGCGAACAGAAGGCTTCTGTCTCCATCAGCATGGAAGGTATTGTTGCATCTGATAATACTCTGATATTGAGGTTAGTAAAGAAAGGTGATTTATTTACCGCTTCTTGTTCTGCAAATGGTAAAGAGTTTGTACCTGTTGGCACCGTGAATACCCTTTTAAAGAACATTCAAGCCGGTTTGCTTGTTTGCGACGGTGTGGCACCTGCACGCATGGGTGGTTTCGGAAGAGCTCAGGCTGCACCGGAACAACCCGAGAAACCCTTTGAAGTAGCTATCGATTATTTTCATATTTCGAACAACGGACTTTGATGGGATGAAGCATAGGACAGCTTTTTTTCTGGTAAGCAGCCTGTTGTTGCTCTTTCCGTGCAAAGGCAGTTCAATGAATGGCTATCGTGCGCTGATCAGCTGTGGGGATGGATTCCTCGCAGCTGGTTCAGGGGGGCGAATGGAATGGATATCCTCCAAAGGGCTCGTTATAAAATCGCTTCAAGTTTCTCTATTCGGATTGAACGCCTTGCTTTTTAACCATCAGTCGATGGTAGTGGCAGGCGATAGCGGAACTCTTTTGATTTCTTCTGATCAAAAGTCGTTTCGTCAAGTGGATGTGCATTCGAATAGCACTGTTTTCAGCCTTGTCCAGTTCAACAATCTCATTCTTGCCGGTTCTGAGCAAGGCCTGTTGCTGGTTGGTGGAGAAAAGGATCGGTTTGAGCTATTGCAATTGGCATTGGAGGGAAACATCGTATCGCTTTCAGCCAATGAAACCGATTGTTTTGGCGTAACGGATCGGGGAGAAATCATTCATTCCACCGACGGCAAACAATGGAAAATCTTTTATTTCAACACCTATTACTCGGGTTATTACAAACCTTGTCGATTTACCAGTGTTCTGGTGAACGAGCATCAGCTTTTTGTTGCTGGAAAACACGACGACGGAACACCGGCCTTATATATCTCCGCCGAGGGTACTATATGGACTGAACGGGCATTGACCTATACAAACGATCAGAACGCGTACTGTAATTTGGAAGAAGTCCCAGCATCGATATCTTACGATGCTTTGGAAGAACAGCTCCTACTGGTTTGTAGCAAGGGGAAGATAATGAAGGTGCCCTCCTGTTCCCATTGCAACCAAGTTCTAAACGTTACGAATGAGAATTTAACTGTCCTTACTCAGAACGCAGGCAACTGGCTGGTTGTCGGTGAAGATTTTCACATCCATGCGCTAGAAGATGGTTGGAAATAAAAAAGCGGAGGTAGCATGCTCGCTACCTCCGCTTATAGTTGGAACGCTTACTGTTACAACGCTTTTTCCTTGATTAAGTATTCTGCAATCTGAACTGCATTCAAAGCAGCACCCTTTTTAATTTGGTCGCTGACCGTCCAAAAGGTCAAACCGTTGGGGTTGGCCAAATCCTTGCGGATGCGACCTACGTAAACGGGATCCTTGCCCGCAATAACGAGCGGCATGGGATAATCCTTGGCTGCATCGTTCTGCTGTAAAATCACACCATCAGCCTTGGCAAAAGCAGCTTTGGCTTCTTCTACGGAGATGGGTTTTTCGGTTTCTACCCAAATGCTTTCGGAGTGGGCACGCATCACGGGTACGCGAACGCATGTGGCGCTCACTTCAATGTCTGAATGCATGATCTTGCGAGTCTCGTGGTACATCTTCATTTCTTCCTTGGTGTAACCGTTTTCGAGGAAAACGTCCACTTGGGGAATTACGTTGTATGCCAACTGATAGGCAAATTTAGAAACGGTGGGTTGTTCACCGCGAACCAGCTGAAGGTTTTGAGCAATCAATTCGTCCATGGCAGCGGCACCGGCACCTGAAGCAGCCTGATACGTAGAAACGTGAACACGTTTGATGTGTGACAGGTTTTCAATCGCCTTCAATGCCACAACCATCTGGATGGTGGTGCAGTTGGGGTTGGCGATGATGTTGCGGGGACGGTTTTTCGCGTCCACTGCGTTTACTTCGGGGACCACCAAAGGAATATCGTTTTCCATGCGGAATGCACTGGAATTGTCTATGACGACAGCGCCGTGTTTAGTCATGGTATCGGCAAATACTTTGGAGGTTCCTGCACCGGCAGAAGCAAACACGATGTCGATGCCTTTGAAGTCATCGTTGTGTTTTAATTCTTTCACGGTGATTGATTTACCACGGAAGGTGTATGCGGTGCCTGCACTCCTTGCAGAACCAAACAACACCAACTCATCCATCGGGAAGTTTCTCTCTTCCAAAACGCGTAGGAACTCTTGTCCAACCGCGCCGCTTGTACCAACAATCGCAATCTTCATTGTGTGAATTAAATATTAAATAAATGTATATTAATATAAAAACATTCCGTAAATTTGAGGCCTATGTTTTTATACGATACAAAGATAGGGTTTTTTGCACAGAATTTATAATAATGAGAAATTTTCTGATTGCGATTTGTTGGTTCCTTTTCTGTACGGCTCGTGGAGCCAATTACGGAAACGTTGTCTTCAGTGAGTTGATGGTTGATCCCGAGCCCAGTGTGGGGTTGCCCGTTGCGGAATATGTGGAGATTTGCAATAGGAGTGCCACTTCCATATCCTTAGGGGGTTGGAATTTCCTCTACGGTGACAAATCGTACCTGCTACCATCCTGTACGCTAGGTGTCGGTGAATACATGGTGCTCTGTGCCAAAACTACTGCTAAAGACTTTCCATCTGAGATTCCAGTATTGGGGATGAATAGCTTTCCATCCTTATTAAATACTGGAAAATTGATGGCTTTGACTTCCTCTTCCAATGAATTGATTTGTTGCATGGAATATTCTGACCATTGGTATGGAAATGCATTCAAAGCGAATGGTGGTTGGAGTCTGGAATGCATCGATTTGTCCAATTTTTCTGGATCAGGGTCGAATTGGAGGGCTTCGAACGATGTCTCCGGCGGAACGCCCGGTCGGAAAAATTCGGTTTCAGTCGTTAATCCTGCATTTGAAACGCCCATTTGCAACCGAGTGTATGTGCCTTCTCCCAACACAGTGGAAATCCATTTTTCTGAGTTCATGCAACAATGTTCCTTAACCAACATCCTGAATTATTCGATTTCGCCTGGAAGCACCATCGTCTTATCTGCTGTCGTTTCTTTTCCGGACACTCGTTTTGTGACTCTTCAACTCAGTGACGCGCTGGTAGCTGAAACAATTTACCAAATGAGTCTTTCAGGGCTGAACAACTTGTCTGATTTCCCCTTGAAGGATACAGTTCTGTCGTTTGGCTTACCTGAAAAAGCGACGGCAGGCTCCCTTCAATTGAATGAAATCTTGTTCAATCCTTTGCCAAATGGGTCTGATTACGTAGAGTTTGTCAATGTAGGTTCAAAGTGCATCGATCTATCGGATGTTTGGTTGACGAACCGTTCGGATGGGGGCGACCTGAATGCTGGTCGAAGGCTTTCTGACAAACCATTGCCTTGTTTGCCAGGCAGTTATTGGCTTCTTTCGGAAAGCCCCGATTCCGTATGTGCCGCAGGCCCCTTTCCTAAAATGCCGAATGCACTGGAAATCAATGGATTTCCATCCATGCCCGACGATGCTGGGAATGTCTCTTTGGTTACATCCTCTGCCGAAATCATCGATGAGATGTCGTATACCAAAAACCTGCATTTTGCATTGATCACTGACCCAGAGGGTGTGGCTCTTGAGAAAAGGCAACCCGATGCTACGTCAAGACTCGGTTCAAACTGGAATTCAGCCAATGCCTCCACGCATTTTGGCACACCCGGGTTTCGGAATTCACTTTATAAAAACGTTGCTTTTAAAGATATCAAGGGGTTTTATACCCAGCAAGCTTGGATGACACCGAACAACGATGGCAGAAACGATAGGGTATGCATTCAGTATGAGTTGCCTGAACCCTGTGTTGGGAGCCTGAGCATTTTTGATTTGCAAGGACGCCTTATTCGGAAACTAGTCAACAATGAAGTGTTGGGTGTTACGGGTAGTTATTTTTGGGACGGAATACGGGACGACGGGACGTTGGCTCCTTTGGGCCGGTATATATTGTTTGCCGAAGCCATTACTCCAGAAGGCAGGGTGTTTCGAAGCCGACTTGTCTTGACCATCTTGTTTTAATGCCTATCTTTGTCGGGCAAAAGTGAACGGTCATGATTAAAGGAGATAACATCCACAAATATTTTGGAGAACTGCATGTTTTGCAGGGAGTCGAATTGCACGTCAAAGCAGGTGAAGTCGTTTCAGTTGTCGGACCTAGCGGGGCAGGGAAGACCACCTTGCTGCAACTACTGGGGACATTGGATAAGGCCGATTCAGGCTCCATTGTGGTAGGTGGCGTCGATATATCGAAACTGCGTGAAAGGGAATTAGCCGATTTCCGTAACAAACACATCGGGTTCGTATTTCAGTTCCATCAACTTTTACCAGAGTTTTCAGCATTGGAAAATGTAATGATTCCTGCCTTGATTGCGGGAAAATCCAAAAAGGTTGCTAAAGAAAGCGCACTTGAGATTTTGGAATATCTTAATTTGGCCGACCGCCTCCATCACAAACCTGCACAACTTTCGGGAGGAGAAAACCAACGTGTTGCCGTAGCCAGAGCCTTGGTGAACCACCCCAACGTTATTTTGGCCGATGAGCCTTCAGGCAGCCTCGATACCAAGCACAAAGAAGAATTGCATCAGTTGTTTTTCGACCTGCGAGCCAAATTCAATCAGACCTTTGTCATCGTGACGCACGATATGCAGCTGGCCCAGCTTACCGACCGTGTGATCGAAATGCGAGACGGATTAATACTGCCACCAAACAGCTTGTAGCAGCCCCGGCAATGCCAAACCACCAATCCAGCCATTCTCCTGAACGGTAGCTGGTCAGATACATTTGTGCCAATTCAATGGCGCCTGCCATAATGCCGCAATAAATCATATTCTTTGTATAGATCCAAAGCATACCGTTAACGCGCCGATGCGAGGATTCGAACAAGTAGGCGCTTCCCAGCAAAAGGTACATGGTGAAATGAACAATCTTGTCAAAATTTGGAATTTGGATGGGATTTTCCTGCAACGGAATTCGGATCATGCAAAGAAAAATGATTCCAACCCCGCAAAGTATGCTGAAGATGTGGTAATTGTATATGAACTGAATGAATTTTCTGGTCATGGGGCGTTGGTTGAACAAATATTTCCACAAAAGTACGACAATTCGGTAAAATCCTTCCACAACTATTATTAATATATGTTATATTTGCAATAAAATAACATAAAATATATGTGGAAGGATTTTTTTAACTTCAGTAAAAGAGAGCGAACTACCATTTTAGCTTTGACATTCTTGATTATTCTGATTCAACTATTTATTTGGACCAAAGATACATGGGTGAAGTTTTTGCCAACGACCATGGAGCAAAAGTATATCCAAAAAAAGGAGTTGGATGCTTATAGGGATTCTGTGACGGCAGGCAAGCCGACGTATGCTTCCAAGCAGCGTTCTTACGAGAAAAAAGTACACACAGAAACATTGAGGCTAGTCCCGTTCAATCCAAACACAGCCGATTCGATGACCTTGCTTCACCTTGGGATTCGTTCATACGTGGTAAAGAATATTCTGAATTATCGGCGCAAAGGAGGACAATTCAGGAAACCGTCTGATTTGGCTAGAATTTATGGTTTGGAACCTGCGGTCTATTCAACACTGGAACCATTGATAAAACTCACATCAACTATTGTTCCAACGGCGTCGTACAGTCCAAACATGAACCAAAATAAAGCAATCGCTCCAGTTGAACTGAACGCACTTCAAATGGAAATTGCAGGGTCTAAACCGGCAGGTTCAGAAGCCGTTCCAACACAGACCTTTGACCTGAACTCCGCAGATACGGTCTTGCTTTTGCAACTGAAGGGAGTCGGTTCGTTTACTGCCAACCGTATCGCCCGCTACCGCTCTCAACTCGGAGGATTTTACTCTATGTCGCAGCTTTCTGAAATCAAAGGGCTGTACCCGGAAACTTTAGTCCGGCTTCAGTCCTTGTCGAAAATCGATCCCTCACACATCAACAAGCTGAATGTCAACAGGGCTTCCTTGGAGAAGCTACGTGCGCATCCCTATTTGTCTTTTTACCAAGCCAAAGTTATCGTGGAGCTTCGCAAATCACGCGGCAAACTCCTTTCCATCGAGGAGTTGAAGGACTTCAAGGAGTTCACTGCCGAAGATCTGGAGCGGCTAAAATGGTACCTCGACTTCAGCTAATTTTCAGTACCTTTGACGACTTAAACGAACTCTATGACATTCTCCTCCTTAGGCTTATCTCCTGAATTGACAGAGGCTTTGGCCATTCTGAAATACAACAAACCGTACCCCATTCAGCAACAGGCCATTCCCGCCATCTTGAACGGAAAAGACGTTTTGGGCATTGCTCAAACGGGTTCCGGAAAAACGGCCAGTTATGTTTTGCCCATCCTGATGAACCTGCAGGATTCAACTGCCCACAAAAACCGTCACGTCAATGTCTTGGTGCTGGTCCCAACGCGCGAATTGGCTCAACAGGTGAGCGGCGTCTTTTACATGCTAGGCAAGGACTTGCCTACACGCATCAAGACCATGGCCGTCTACGGTGGCGTTTCCATCAATCCTCAAATGATGGGCATGAACAATGTCAACGTACTGGTTGCCACTCCTGGTCGTTTGCTGGAACTGACTGAATCCAATGCCGTCCAACTTTCTGACATCGATACTTTGGTGCTGGATGAAGCCGATAAAATGCTGAACCTGGGTTTCCAGGATGAAATGGAGCGCATTCTGGCATTGTTGCCTGAAAAGCGCCAGAATTTACTGTTTTCTGCCACTTTGAGCGAAGATTTGGAAGCTATCGACAGGTTGATCCTACGCAATCCGCTGGTCATCAACATAGAACCGGAGCAAGATTATTTCGACTTGATCGACCAATTAGGATATTTTGTAGCCGAAGAAAATAAAGGTCCGCTGTTGCGTTACATCATCAAAAGTCAGAATCTGCAACAGGTATTAGTTTTTGCCTCTTCCACGTTCAAGGCTGACAGCATCGCCGATAAGCTGCGTAAAAACGGCATCAACGCATCCGCCATTCACAGTAAGAAAAGTCAGGGTGCCCGCAATGAAGCGCTTCAAAAATTCAAGGAAGGAAAAATGCGTGTTCTAGTGGCTACCGATTTGATGTCTCGTGGTATTGACATCCAATTCCTGCCCCACGTCATCAACTACGAGCTACCTCGATCCCCCAAAGATTACATTCACCGCATCGGCAGAACCGGTCGTGCAGAAAATCCTGGTACAGCTATATCGTTGGTGTCACCCGATGAGCAACACCACTTCAAGATCATTCAAAAGAAAATGGGCAAGCCTGTAACGATGATCGACAGTGAAGGTATAAACCTGAGGGGATTTTGACAGACATTAATTTTTTAGGGCACAAAAAAAGCTCCGAAGTTGTCTTCGGAGCTTTTTTAATATTTTTAGAAACCTTGCTTATCTCTTGGCTTATTTCTTGCTGCGGTCTCCATAACGGTTCATGAACTTGTCCACGCGACCGGCTGTATCGACCAATTTGGACTTACCGGTGTAGAACGGGTGAGAGGAGGATGAAATTTCCAACTTGATGACCGGGAAAGTTTCGCCTTCGAATTCAATCGTTTCTTTGGTGTTGATGCAAGAACGCGAAATGAACGTATCGCCGTTGGACATATCCTTGAATGCTACCGGGCGATAGTTTTCGGGATGCAAATTTTTTTTCATAACTGTATGTCGTTTTTTTTGTTTGTACGAAGCGGTAAATTCGTAATGGCCTGCAAAAGTAGATAATTTCCATGAAACACAAAACAAAACCCAAATAAATCTTCAAAAAAGTTCGAAACCTATGATTTTTCAGGTAAAATGACTAATTTTGCAGCGCATTTAAGAATGAATCAGACTATTCAAATATAAAAAATAGGTAATATGGTAAGTTACAAAGAGTTAGGTCTTGTAAACTCCAAGGAGTTGTTCAAGAAAGCGATTGAAGGCAAATATGCCATCGCAGCGTTTAATTTCAACAACATGGAACAGATGCAAGCCATCGTTCAGGCAGCTGTTGAAGCTAAATCCCCAGTTATTCTGCAAGTTTCAAGCGGCGCCCGCAAATATGCCAACGCCACCTTGTTGCGTTACATGGCTCAGGGAGCTGTTGAATACGCCAAAGAACTTGGTTTGGAAAAACCTCAGATTGTTTTGCATCTTGACCACGGTGATACCTTTGAACTTTGCAAAGATTGCATCGACAGTGGTTTCTCTTCCGTGATGATCGATGGTTCACACCATTCTTACGAAGACAACATCGCACTCACCAAAAAAGTGGTTGAATACGCTCATCAGCATGATGTGACTGTTGAAGGCGAACTCGGCGTTCTGGCTGGTGTGGAAGACGAAGTTTCCGCAGAGCACCATACCTACACCCAACCGGAAGAAGTCATCGACTTCGTTACCCGCACCGGTGTGGATTCACTGGCTATTTCCATCGGAACCTCGCATGGCGCCAACAAATTCACCCCTGCACAATGCACCCGTGATGCCAACGGCATCTTGATTCCGCCGCCTTTGCGTTTCGACATCCTCGAAGAAATCGAAAAACAGATTCCCGGATTTCCCATTGTTCTGCACGGTTCTTCTTCCGTACCTCAGGACCTCATCGCCATCATCAATAAATATGGTGGTGAAATGAAGGATTCCATCGGTATCCCCGAATCAGAACTCCGTCACGCTGCAACTTCCGCCGTTTGCAAGATAAACATCGACTCCGACGGTCGTATCGCAATGACAGCAGCCATCCGCGAATTCTTGGCACTGGAACCGACGAAGTTTGACCCACGTCAGTATCTGGCTCCGGCTCGCGAAGCACTGAAAAAACTGTATGTGCACAAGCTGGTCAATGTGTTGGGCAGCGCCGGCAAAGTATAAGACTCTATAGAAAACAGACTGTATTCGAATTAAGAATGCAGTCTGTTTTTGCTTTTTACCATATCGTTGACTGCTCGATGCGTCAACACGTTTCCGCGGCCTTCGGAGACAGCCAAACACACATTCATTACTCCGACGTACAGAAGAAGATTCTGCACGAGGAGTTTGTTTGTGTTTTTAAGTGCCGATTTAGACTTTTAACGATAAATAAATAAATTCTCAACTGTATGGATAACGCTTATTTTTTAGTGGTGTTGCTGACAGGGCTGGTGCTCGTCGTTGCCGGTCTGGGTGTCGCGCTGCTACTTGCGCCCAAGTCCAACAACCTGCAGAAACGGGAAGCGTATGAGTCGGGTATTCCTACCCGCGGTACCTCCTGGATGCAGTTCAAGGTTGGTTACTACCTGTATGCCATCCTGTACCTGATGTTCGACGTGGAAACTGTCTTCTTGTTCCCTTGGGCCACCGTTGTCCGCGATTTGGGGATGGCCGGTTTGGTAAGTATCTTATTCTTTTTGGTCATATTGGTTCTGGGTCTTGCTTATGCCTGGAAGAAAGGAGCTTTGGAATGGAAGTAAAAAATATCAAGATCAAAGGAATTCCCAACGAGGAATTCAAGGAAAACGAATACCTCGACCAACACTTGGCAGAACTGCGTGAAAACGGAGTCAATGTAGCCGTTGGAGTTTTGGATGACATTATCAACTGGGGCCGCTCCAATTCACTTTGGCCGCTTACCTTCGCCACCAGTTGCTGCGGTATCGAATTCATGTCTGTGGGTGCCGCTCGTTACGACTTCGCTCGTTTCGGTTTTGAAGTAACTCGCAACAGCCCCCGTCAGGCTGACGTGGTTATCGTGGCAGGAACCATCGTAAACAAGATGGCTCCCATCCTCAAACGTCTCTACGACCAGATGGCAGAACCTAAGTATGTGATTGCCATGGGAAGCTGCGCCATCTCTGGCGGACCTTTCTGCAATTCCTACCACGTGGTGAACGGTGTCGACAAAGTCATTCCAGTTGACGTATTCATTCCCGGATGCCCCCCGCGTCCCGAAGCATTGCTCTATGGCATGATGCAGTTGCAACGCAAGGTGAAACTCGACCGTTTCCTGTTCAATTCCAAACCGAAAACCAAGTAAACAGCGATGGAAACTATAAACGATATTATTCTGGCAAAAGTTCCCGCTGCCCTGATCGAAGAAAAGCAATTTCTCACCATCACCGTTGTTCCGGGTGATCTGCGTTTACTGGCAAAAACCGTCCGTGCAGAAGGTTACGACTACCTTGTTCACCTGACTGGTGTGGATTACGTTGATTCAATGGGCGTGGTTTACCTTATTGGCAAATCCACCGACATGAACACCTTGATTGTGTTGAAGACGTCTACGGAAGAACGCGAAAAGCCTTTCCTTCCCACGGTTTCCGACATTTGGAGTTCAGCCGAGATGAACGAACGTGAAGTATATGGCTTCTTTGGCATCGTATTCATTGACCACCCGGATATGCGCCACATCTTCCTAACCGAACGCTGGAAAGGCTTTCCGTTCCGCAAGGATTATGATAACACCCCCAATGAACTGGATGTGAAGAGCTACGACATGCCTGAGTATAGTTCCACTTGGGTGAATGGCAAAAATGGCCCGGAAGAACGTCGCTTCCTCACTTTCGAAGAAGACGACTATGTGCTGAATATCGGCCCGCAACACCCTGCCACACACGGGGTTCTGCACTTTAGAACGGCATTGGACGGTGAAATTATCAAGAAAATCGACGTGAACTGCGGATACATTCACCGTGGTATCGAAAAACTCAGCGAAGATTTGACCTACCCGCAAATACTGCACTTTACCGACCGTCTCGACTATTTGTCTTCCCACATCAACCGTCACGGCTTGTGCATGTGTGTCGAAAAAGCCGCCGGCATCGAAGTGCCCGAACGTGCCCAGTACATTCGCACCATCATGGATGAATTGACGCGTGTCGCTTCACACTTACTGTCATGGGCTTGCATGTGCATGGACATGGGTGCGTTGACCGCCTTCATTTATGGTATGCGCGACCGTGAAAAAATCCTCGACATCTTCGAAGCTACTTGCGGCGGACGTCTCATCACCAACTACAATGTGATCGGTGGTGTCATGGCTGACCTTGCACCGGGTTTCCAGGACGATGTCAAGGCTTTCATCAAACTGATGCGTAAGAACCTCAAGGAATACCATACCTTATATACTGGCAACATCATTGCTCGTCAACGTATGATCGGTGTCGGTCCGCTGACCAACGAAATGGCCGTTGCATACTCTGTAACCGGTCCTGTGGGCCGTGGTTCTGGATTCCATTGCGACCTTCGTAAGATAGCACCTTACGCAGCCTACGACAAAGTTGAATTCAAGGAAATTATCCGTACCGAAGGTGATTCTATGGCCCGTTATTTGAACCGTCTGGATGAAATCGTCGAATCGCTGAGCATCATCGAACAACTCATCGACTGCATTCCAGAAGGAGAGTTCTGCGCCAAGACGAAAGCAATCATTAAATTGCCGGAAGGCGAATACTACCAACGGGTGGAAGCTGCCCGAGGTGAATTCGGCGTCTATATCCTGAGCAAGGGTGAAAAGACTCCGTATCGTCTGAAATTCCGCTCACCGTCCATGACGCTTGTATCTATAATGGACAAGGTTTGCCACGGTGGTAAGATTTCCGATTTGGTGACCATCGGTGGGTCTATGGACTATGTGATTCCCGACATTGATAGATAATAATATTAACACGCAGAAATATGTTTGATTTTTCGACGTTAACCACCGGATTCGACCAGTTCCTTCGTGGCGTCATGCCCGAATTTTGGGCGCTGACCATCGAATTCGTACTGGTGGGAGTCATTTTATTGACGTTATACGCGGTACTCGCGCTCATCCTGATTTATTTTGAACGCAGAATCTGTGCTGCCTTCCAATGCCGCATCGGTCCGAACCGCGTCGGTAAGTGGGGTATTTTCCAGAGTATTGCCGACATGATCAAGATCCTGCTAAAGGAAATTATCCCGATCAACCACACCGACAAGTTCTTGTTCTACCTGGCTCCGTTCTTTGTAATCGCTGCCTCGTTTATGACTTTTGGCGTCCTGCCCTTCGGCAAGGGTTTGCAAGTCTTCGACTTCAACATTGGTGTATTCTACCTGTTGGCGGTTTCCTCCCTCGGTGTCATCGGCATCTTGTTGGCAGGTTGGTCTTCCAACAACAAGTATTCCATGATCGGTGCCATGCGTAGCGGTGCCCAGCTCATCAGTTACGAACTGTCTGCAGGCTTGTCCATGCTCACGGTCGTTGTGTTGGCTGGAACGATGCAGCTTTCTACCATTGTGGAGAACCAACACAATACTTGGTATCTGTTTCAGGGACACATTTCGACCGTTATCGCCTTTGTCATCTATTTGATAGCCGGTCATGCCGAAACCAACCGTGGACCTTTTGACTTGCCTGAAGCTGAATCGGAACTTACCGCCGGCTACCATACCGAATATTCCGGTATCCAGTTTGGATTTTATTATCTAGCTGAATACTTGAACATGTTCGTTATCGCAGCTATTGCCACGACGGTGTTCTTGGGGGGGTGGATGCCTTTCCACATCACAGGCTTGGATGGATTCAACACGATCATGGACTACATTCCCTCACCGATTTGGTTTTTTGCCAAGGCATTCTTCATGATTTTCATCAGCCTATGGGTGCGCTGGACTTTCCCACGTCTCCGTATTGACCAACTGCTGAACCTCGAGTGGAAATACTTGTTACCCATCAATATGGTGAATCTGTTGCTGATGGTCATTCTGGTGCTTTTCGGTTGGATTTTATAACCTAATAAGAAAGAAACTTCGTATGAATTCAATATTCAATTATGTGTTTGGCATCCTGAAGGGGATTCGTTCTCTTGCCTCAGGCATGCTCGTCACTATAAAAGAGTTCTTCACTAAAAAGGTGACGGAACAGTATCCGGAAAATCGTGCCACACTTCACATCTCCGATCGTTTCCGCGGCGAGTTGGTGATGCCCCACGATGCCAACAATGAACACGCTTGTACAGCTTGCGGCATCTGCCAAATGAATTGCCCGAACGGGACCATCCAAGTCATTTCCAAAATGATTGAACCGACCGTCGAAGGTGGCAAACCCAAGAAAGTGCTTGACACATACATTTACGACTTGGGCATGTGCACCTTTTGCAACCTTTGTGTCATCACCTGTCCGTCGGATGCCATCAAATTTGAGAACACCTTCGAAAACTCCCTGTTCACCCGTTCCAAACTCGTTGAGACGTTGAACAAGGAAGGATCCAAACTGAGAGAAAAAATTAAATAAGCTATGGGAGAACAGATTGTATTTTCCGTTTTGGCGATTCTGATCGTCGCCTTTTCGATCCTCTCGGTTGTATCGAGAAGAATTCTGCGTGCAGCAACATATTTGCTTTTTGTATTGATAGCCACTGGTGGTTTGTACCTGATGATGGGCTACCAATTCCTGGCTGGTGTTCAGATTTCAGTCTATGCAGGCGGCATCATGGTGTTGTACATTTTCTCCATCCTGCTCACTAGCCATGCCGGTGACAAGGCTGAGAAGGTTTCCTGGAAACGGCATTTGCCTGCAGCCGCTGCCGCAACCGTCGGTTTGGCCTTTTGCGCTCACATCATTTATTACAATGTGAAACGCGTTGCCGACCTCGACATTTTTAACGCACCGACCATGCAACAAATCGGTACCAACCTGATGGGTACCAGCAAGAACCAATACGTGCTTCCTTTCGAAGCCATCTCCATCCTACTGCTCGCTTGCATCGTAGGTGCCATCATGATTGCTCGTAAACGCTAAAAATCAGAATTATGACTACCATTCCTTTATACGCTTACTTAGTCGTCAGCACGCTGATGTTTTTCACGGGAGTGTATGGCTTTCTAGCTCGCCGGAACATGCTGACCATCCTCATGTCACTTGAACTAATGCTGAACGCTGCAGACATCAACTTTGCCGCCTTCAACCGTTACCTCTATCCCGGACAACAGGACGGGATGTTTTTTACGCTCTTTGCAATCGGTATTGCAGCTGCAGAAACCGCTGTCGCGATTGCCATTATCATTAATATTTACCGTAACCTGAAGAACATTAGTGTCGATGAGGTTAATAAAATGAAGTTCTGATGATGAGTTATACTGTTTTAATCGTCGTTTTACCCTTCTTGATGTTCCTCTTTTTGGGACTGATGGATACTAAATTGAAACCGAAAGTCGCCGGTATCATAGGAACACTCGGTATGACCACCGTCGCCATTCTTTCCTACATCACTGCATTCACCTACTTTTTCAAAGTTGGTAAAGTAGGCGATGTATGGCAGCCCATCACTGCGCTGAATTTCAATTGGTTGCAGGTAACTGAGAAGTTGCACATTGACTTGGGTGTCCTGCTGGATCCCATTTCCGTAATGATGCTGGTGGTCATTTCCACCGTTTCACTGATGGTACACATCTATTCGCTGAGCTACATGCACGGAGAAAAGGGTTTCCAACGCTATTATGCACTGTTGTCGCTCTTTTCTTTCTCCATGCTGGGTTTGGTCGTAGCCACCAATATTTTCCAAATGTACATTTTCTGGGAACTAGTAGGGGTTTCTTCCTATTCTTTGATCGGATTCTACTACACCAAACCGTCTGCCGTTGCCGCTTCCAAAAAAGCATTCATCGTGACGCGTTTCGCGGATATGTTCTTCCTCATCGGTATCCTAGTTCTTTCCTACTATACTGGAACCTTTAGTTTTGCTGAACTCTGTAATCCACATGGTCCAGTTTTGGGAACCGTTATCGGCGACACCTTTATGGGTTGGTCGGTCGTTTCATGGGCCATGATGCTCATCTTCATGGGTGGTGCCGGTAAATCGGCCATGCTGCCTTTCCACATCTGGTTACCGGATGCCATGGAAGGTCCTACGCCCGTTTCAGCCTTGATCCATGCCGCTACCATGGTCGTAGCAGGTGTGTTCCTGGTTGCTCGTTTCTTCCCGGTATATTATTTCGGAGCACCCGAAGTGTTGACCATCATTTCCTACATTGGTGCCGTTACTGCCCTGTTTGCAGCTATTGTTGCTTGCACGCAGACGGACATCAAGCGCGTGTTAGCCTTCTCCACGATTTCGCAGATTGCCTTTATGATCACTTCGCTTGGCGTTTCTAGATACGGTGGCGAAGAAGGTCTGGGTTATATGGCTTCTATGTTCCACCTGTTCACCCACGCTTTCTTCAAAGCACTGTTGTTCCTAGGTGCCGGTGCTGTGATCCATGCTGTTCATAGCAACGAGATGAAGGATATGGGCGGTTTGCGAAAGTACTTGCCCATTACTAACATCACGTTCTTGGTTGCTTGTCTTTCCATAGCTGGCATTCCATTCTTTTCTGGATTTTACAGTAAAGATGAAATCATGGTTGCTGCCTTCGAAAAGGACAAGATCATTTTTGCCATCCTGTTCTTTACAGCTGGTTTGACCGCATTCTACATGTTCCGTCTGTACTACCGTATTTTCTGGGGCGAAAGCGACAAGCATTACCACCACACTCCGCACGAAGGTGGTTTGAACAATATGACCATTCCGCTTATCTTCCTGGCTCTGTTGACCATGGTGGTCGGACACATTCCTTTTGGAGAATACGTTTCTTCCAACGGCGAACCGTTCGAAACAAGCATCAATTGGCTGGTCGCCTCGCTTAGCGTCGGTGTCGGCGTAGTCGGTATCATCATCGCCACGGTGATGTACCTCAAGAAAAACACGAAACCCGATACGATGGAAGCTGCGTTGAAACCGCTTTACAATGCATCCTATAACAAGTTTTGGTTTGACGAAGTATGGATGTTTGCTACCAAGCAGATCGTTTTCGCCCGTATTTCAAAACCCATCGCTTGGTTTGACCGTCACATCATCGATGGTTTCATGAACGCCCTTGCCTCCGTGACCAATTGGACTTCTCGCAAGATCAAGGTGGTTCAGTCTGGCGAAATTCAGGATTATGCGTTGGCATTCTTTGTTGGTGCCCTAGTCATTGCTGCGTTGGTCATCTTTTTGTAAACAATTAACAATACAGGATATGAATTTTCTTTCATTGTTTGTCCTTATACCCACGTTGATGTTGCTGGCGTTCCTGCCATGCAAGAATAACATGCGTGCCATCCGGACGGTAGCGGTTACCGGAGCCTCTTTGCTCCTGATGCTGTCCATTTACACGCTGGTAACTTTCCTGAACACTCGTGCAGCAGGCGATGCCTCACCCATGCTCTTCATGGCCGATACGATGTGGTATCCGACACTGAACATCCATTACTCGGTTGGTGTGGACGGAATCTCCGTAGCCATGCTGCTGCTTTCCTCTTTCATCGTATTCACCGGTGTTTTTGCCTCCTGGAACATGAATCCGCAACCCAAAGAGTTCTTTATGTGGTTCTCATTACTGGCCATAGGTGTGTATGGGTTCTTTATTTCCATCGACCTGTTCACTATGGTGTTGTTCTACGAAGTCGCCTTGATCCCGATGTATTTGCTCATCGGGCTCTGGGGAACCGGTAAGAAAGAATACGCTGCCATGAAGCTGACATTGATGCTGATGGGAGGTTCTGCCTTCATGATTCTTGGTGTACTGGGTATTTATTACAGCTCCAACGCACCTGTTCATACATTCAACTTGCTGGAAATTGCCAAAGCCGGCATTCCGCTGAACCTGCAATATTATTTCTTCCCCTTAACCTTCGTTGGTTTCGGCGTTTTGGGTGCCATGTTCCCCTTCCATACTTGGTCTCCCGACGGTCACGCCTCCGCACCCACAGCTGTATCCATGCTGCACGCAGGGGTTCTGATGAAACTCGGAGGTTACGGTTGTTTCCGCATCGCCATTTTCCTGATGCCGCAAGCAGCCCACGAACTTTCATGGATCTTCCTCATTTTGACTGGTATCTCTGTTGTTTACGGTGCTTTTGGTGCTGTGGTTCAGACCGACCTCAAATACATCAATGCCTATTCATCTGTTTCCCACTGCGGTTTGGTTCTTTTTGCCATCCTGATGCTTAACGAAACGTCAACCACGGGTGCAGTCATGCAAATGCTTTCCCACGGTTTGATGACGGCCCTTTTCTTCGGTCTGATCGGCATGATTTACGGTCGAACGCATACTCGAGATATTCGCGAAATGGGTGGTCTGATGAAAGTCATGCCTTTCTTATCGGTTGCTTATGTAATTGCTGGGTTAGCCTCCTTGGGTCTACCGGGTCTGAGCGGTTTCGTTTCAGAAATGACCATTTTCATCGGTTCGTTCCAACACGACGACATGTTCCGTCGCGTATTTACCATAGTGGCTGTTTCCTCCATTGTTATCACCGCCGTTTACATTTTAAGAGTGGTTGGCAAGATTCTTTATGGTCCAGTTTTGGACAAACATCACGAAAGTCTCACCGATGCAACCTGGTATGAACGCATTGCAGTGGTTACGCTGATCGTCTGCATTGCCGGTATCGGCATGTATCCGAGCTTTATTTCCACGCTGATTCACAGCAGCCTGTCTTATATGGCAGCTTGGTGATTTTGAATGAAAGATTAATCGAATAACATTTATACAATGGATTTAAGCAATTATTTGTTGATGAAACAGGAGATGTCACTCATGGTGGTGTTTCTGATTCTGATGGTGTACGATCTGTTCGCTTCGGAAAACGGCCGTAAGTGGCTTCAGCCCTTGGGCGTCGTTTTGTTCCTGGTGCATACGGTATTGGGCTTTCTGCCCTACACGACTGGGACTTCTTTTGCCGGAATGTATGTTTCCGGTGCTGCTGAAGTGGCCATCAAGAACATCCTGAATGTCGGGGTTCTGTTGATGTTCCTTCAAGCCAATGGCTGGTTGGGCAAACCGGAAAGTTCCTTCAAACGTGGCGAGTTCTACATTTTGACACTGCTCACCTTGTTCGGCATGTACCTGATGATTTCTTCCGGTAATTTCATGCTCTTCTACATCGGACTTGAAACTGCTTCACTTCCTATGGCAGCATTGGTTGCTTTCGAAAAGTTCCAAAAGAACTCTGCTGAAGCCGGTGCCAAATATGTTTTCAACGCCGTATTTTCCTCGGCCATCCTTTTGTTCGGAACCTCGTTGTTGTACGGAGCCATGGGTTCCCTATACTATGATGACTTGACGATGTCACTGATCTCCAACCCGCTGGTCATCTTGGCCATGGTGTTCATGTTGGTCGGTCTGTTCTTCAAGATTTCGCTGGTTCCCTTCCATTTCTGGACTCCGGACGTCTATCAGGGCGCACCGACGACCATCACGGCTTATCTGTCCACTATTTCTAAAGGTGCTGCCGTTTTCGCGTTGATGACCATCCTATACAAGGTTTTCGGTACCATGGTTTTCGAATGGCACGCCATCTTGTGGTGGGTCATCGTGATCACCATCACCATCGGTAATATCTTTGCCATGCGCCAGAGTAATCTGAAGCGATTCCTGGCGTTTTCGTCCGTTTCACAGGCAGGTTACATAGCTTTGAGCGTAATGGCCGGCACGCCCATGGGAATGGCTGCCACGATGTATTACATCTTGGTGTATATTTTCTCCAACATGGCAGCCTTCGGTGTGATTTCAGCCATCGAGAACAAAACGGGTAAAACCGAGATGACCGATTACAATGGTCTTTATAAAACGAATCCGTACTTGGCAGTTGTTATGATGATGGCCTTGTTTTCCTTGGGTGGAATTCCTCCCACGGCCGGTTTCTTCAGTAAGTTCTACGTGTTCATGGCGGCTTCGGCCGAGCACGAGTATGTTTTGGTGTTCATCGCTTTGCTCAATACCATCATTTCACTGTACTATTACCTCTTGGTGGTTAAGGCTATGTTCATCAATGCCAGCGATCATCCCATCGAAAAATTTTCCAGCGACGGTTACATGAAGATATCGTTGGTGATTTGCCTCGTCGGTTTGATCGTGCTGGGTTTCACCAGCGGCATCTACGAATACCTCAGAACGGTAGGTTTCGGAATTTAAATCAGGAGTTTTTTCATTACAGAAAGCGCCACGGTCTTCGGACTGGTGGCGTTTTTTTAATAAATGACTTTGAGTACTTTATTTGTAGAGTGCAGCCCCCTATCTTTCGCTCACAAAAGTTGCAACGTTGTGGGCGGATGCTGAAAAGCCCTGTTGAGAGTAGGCGGTTTTATTAAAAGCACAAAAATGAAAACAATTGATTATAAAGAAATGGGTGTTTGGGTTTTGGATTGTAATGAGTCTGCCTTTTTGAATGGTGGTCAAGTTTTACCAGTATCTTCACCGACATTGACGGCAATCGTGAATTACGTCAAATTCTGCATGGATACAGGTGGGCAGTATGTGATTCATCATGCACAGTAACAAATTTTGGGAGAGAGTCGTTAGGGCTTTCTCCCATTCTGAACTGAATATTTACAGATATGGCACCAAGGATTCCAACTGATTGCCCCTGGATCCTTTGATCAAAATGGTATACCCCTGAATGGGCTGTTCCTCCAGATATGCAATGAATTTTTCCGCACTGTCGAACACGGGGTAGTCGCTGCCTGCATCCTTGAATTCAGAGCCGATGAGGAAAACGCGGTCGAAGCTGATTTCGGCTAGATGAAAGGCTAGGCGTTTGTGTTCTTCCTCGCTGAGCTCGCCGAGTTCCTTCATGCTTCCTAAAATTACAGCTTTGCGGGGTGCTTCGTATTGTTCGAAATTCTGGATGGCGGCGGACATGCTGGTGGGGTTGGCGTTGTAGGCGTCGATGATGAGGGTGTTCTGCTCGGTTTGTTTGAGTTGGGAGCGGTTGTTGCTGGGAACGTATTCCTGCAGGGCCACGGCAATTTGATCCGTGGATACACCGAAATGCATGCCAACACAAACGGCAGCCAGCGCATTTTCCAGGTTGTAGGAACCAATCAGGTTGGTCTGGGCTTCGTGGACATGGGAGTCGTAGTCGCTGAACCAACGGAGTTTCAGGAAAGGTGAACAAGATATGGTTTCACCCCAGAGTGGATAACCTGCTTTGGTTGCGTATTTGATTTCATCGATGCCTTTGGCGATGGAGCGCAAATAAGGATTTTCCATGTTGATGAAAATCTTGCCGCCTTTGGTGCGGATGTAGTCGTAGAGTTCGCCCTTGGTGCGGATAACGCCCTCGAAGGAACCGAACCCTTCCAAGTGTGCTTTGCCCACGTTGGTGATAAGGCCAAAGTCGGGGTCGGTGATTTCCACCAGTTCTTTGATTTCGCCCGGGTGGTTGGCGCCCATTTCAATGACGGCAATCTCGTGTTCGGGTTTAAGTCGCAACAACGTAAGGGGTACGCCAATGTGGTTGTTCAGGTTGCCTTGTGTGTATAGCAGGTTGTATTTCTTGGACAAAACAGAAGCCATGAGTTCCTTCGTGGTTGTCTTACCGTTGGTGCCCGTAATACCAATGACAGGAATGTTGCACTGCTTGCGATGATAGGCGGCTAAGCCTTGCAAGGTTTTGAGGCAATCATCCACCAACAGGATGCGTTCGTCCGTTACGGCATCGGCTTCGTCCACGACAGCGAAACTGGATCCCAAGTCGAGTGCCTGCTTGGCAAAATGGTTTCCATTGAAGTTGTCACCTTTTAAGGCGATGAACAATGAACCCACTGGGCAGTTCCTACTATCGGTGGTAACGGTGGTATGTTTTTTGTAGATCTCGTACAGTTCGGTAATCGTGGTCATGGCCGTAAATTTTATCAACAAAAATACAGATTAATTTGATATGAGCGGACGGGTGCATAAATTTTCACTAAGGGCTCATTTTTATAGGTTTTTTTGTACATTTGCGAGGAGCGCCTCGTTTTTTTAGGGCTTCCACAGTTGTCTATCTTACATTTGATTATGCAATTTTCAGGTCAATCGTTTACCATAAATATTCGGGGTCGCCTCATGGACCTGAGTGTTCCCAAGGTGATGGGAATCCTTAACGTGACTCCAGATTCATTCTTTTCCAGCAGCCGTTATATGTCGGAAGAAGGCATTCTGCACCGGGCTGGTCAAATTATCGAAGACGGTGCCGATATTCTGGATGTGGGCGCTTGTTCCACCCGACCCGGCATTGAACTGGTTTCGGAAGAGGAAGAATTACTTCGATTGCGGCTGGCTTTGCATCTTATCCGCAAGCGTTGGCCCAACATGCCTGTGTCGGTCGATACGTTTCGGGCAAAAGTGGCCGAAGTGGTGGTGACAGAGTTCGGCGTAGATATGATCAACGATATTTCGGGGGGAGACCTCGACGAAGCGATGTTTCAAACCATAGCAAATTTGCGGGTTCCATATATTTTGATGCACATGCAGGGTACTCCCGGAACAATGCAAGTAGAACCACGATACGACGATATGATGACAGAAATCTGTCAGTATTTCTCCAAACGGGTGGAAATTCTTAGGAGCTTAGGCGTAAATGACATCATCCTGGATCCGGGTTTCGGATTCGGCAAAACGTTGGATCATAATTATGAATTGCTGCGGAGACTGGATGAATTTGAACTGTTTGGTTTGCCAATCCTAGTCGGCTTGTCTAGGAAGTCCATGATTTATAAGAATCTGGGGACCAATCCCGAGCAATCACTCAACGGTACCAGCATCTTGAACACCCTTGCACTGACCGGAGGTGCCAACATCCTTCGGGTTCACGATATCAAAGAAGCGTTGGAATGTGTGAAACTGGTACAAACCTGTAAAACTTCCGGCCTATGCTGATTATGCCCAATTTGAAAGATATCATCGACATCCTGTTGGTGGCATTTCTTTTATACGCTACGTTCAAAATCATGAAAAGTTCCGGAGCGTTAGCCATTTTTACGGGCATACTTTCCTTCGTAGCTGTCTGGGTCTTGGTTTCTTACGTGTTCGAAATGCGACTGATGGGTGCCATCATGAACAAATTCATCAGCGTGGGTGCCATCGCGTTGATCGTACTTTTCCAAAATGAAATCCGCCGATTCTTGGTCATGTTGGGTTCACGACGCCGTTGGCAGATCATTGGCCGTTTCTTTTCGCAGACAAAAATGCCCAAAGACAAATCGGATGCATTCATCATGCAAATCGTTCTTTCTTGTCAGGAATTCTCCAAAAAGAAAACAGGTGCGCTCATTATTTTGGAAGGCAATGCCTATCTGGGCGAATACATTCATTCCGGGGAACATTTGGATGCCATTTTGAGCGGCCAATTGCTGCAGAACATTTTTTTCAAGAACAGTCCGTTGCACGACGGAGCTGTCATCATTTCCGATTATCGCATCAAGGCTGCCGCCTGCATTTTACCGGTTGCCCACGATGAAAATCTGCCCAAGAATCTAGGACTCAGACACCGGGCTGCATTGGGCATCTCCCAGGTAACGGATGCCATGGCCATCGTGGTTTCCGAAGAAAGCGGCATCATCAGCCTGGCCTATATGGGCGAGCTGCAACGCCATCTCAAAATTGAGGATCTCGAACGACTTTTGACTGAAAAAATCATTTAACTTTTCAAAATCACTCGTTTTGCTATCTCTATATTGCAAAATCGTCGTATCTTTGTATCCGAAATTTAACCCGTAATAACTATTTATGGACCTTTTACAAAACATGCTTGTACGCGCGCAGGCAAATCCCCAGCGCATTGTTCTGCCCGAGGGCACTGAAATCCGCACCCTGATGGCTGCCAATCAAATTCTAGGTATGCAGGCTGCTAAAATCATCCTGATTGGAAATCCCGAAGAAATCAAGCATCTGGCTACCGAAAACGGCTTGAAGAACATCGATAAAGCGTTGTTGGTCGATCCAAAAAATAACGAAAATAAAGAACTGTATACCAACCTACTGTTCAATCTTCGCAAGAGTAAAGGCTTGACCATTGAACAAGCATCCATCTTGGTGGAAGATCCATTGTTTCTAGCTTGTCTGATGATTAAGAACGGAGATGCCGACGGCGAAGTGGCCGGTGCCAGAAATACGACAGGCAATGTACTTCGTCCTGCTTTCCAGATTGTAAAGACGCTTCCAGGCATCAGTGTCGTTTCAGGTGCATTCCTGATGTTTCTCAAAAACAAAGCTTATGGTGAAAACGGATTGATGGTTTTCGCCGATTGTGCCGTCCATCCCAATCCCACTGCACCCGAATTGGCCCAAATAGCCATTTCGACCGCTCAAACAGCCCGTAGTATCGCTGGTTTCGAACCACGTGTCGGCATGTTGAGTTTCTCTACGAAAGGCAGTGCCAAACACGAAATGGTCGATAAAGTTGTGGAAGCCACCCGCATTGCTCAGGAAATGGAACCCACCCTTCAAATTGATGGTGAACTACAAGCCGATGCAGCTTTGGTTCCGGATGTCGCTGCTAGCAAAGCACCGGGTAGCACTGTTGCAGGCAGAGCCAACGTTTTGGTGTTCCCAACCCTGGAAACAGGAAATATCGCATACAAACTTGTTCAGCGTCTCGCCGATGCTGAAGCCGTCGGTCCCATCCTTCAAGGCATGGCTGCCCCGATTAACGACCTTTCCCGCGGTTGTTCCGTGGACGATGTCTACAAAATGGTCATCATTACTTCCAATCAAGCAATAGGTATCAAGAAATAGGTAAACAATAAATTAGACAAACATGAAGGTATTGGTTTTTAATTGCGGTAGCAGCTCCATCAAGTACAAATTGATTGATATGGAGACGCATGACATGCTTGCACAAGGTGGTATTGAAAAAATTGGAATGGTGGATTCGTTCCTAAAGCTGGTGACTCCCGAAGACAAGAAAGTGATTCTCGAAAAAAGTATTCCCGATCATCAGACAGGTGTGGACTTTATCCTGGATGTTCTTACCAGCCCTGAAAATGGTTGCCTGAAGTCACTCAAAGAAATTGATGCCGTTGGTCACCGTGTGGTTCATGGCGGAGAAAAATTTAACGCCAGCATTCGCATCAACAAGGCTGTTTTGGATCAGATCAAAGAATGTTTTGACTTGGCACCTTTACATAACCCTGCTAATCTGATTGGTATCGAAGCTGTAGAAAAATCGTTGCCGGGCATTCCTCAGGTAGCTGTTTTCGATACGGCTTTCCATCAGACCATGCCTCCTAAAGCGTACATGTACGGTTTGCCTTACGAATATTACGAAAAGTATGGCATTCGTCGCTATGGTTTCCACGGAACCAGCCACCGTTATGTTTCTAAAAGGGCCTGTGAAATTTTAGGAGTCAAATACGAAGATCAAAAGATTATCACCGCCCATATCGGCAATGGTGCTTCCATTACGGCCATTAAAAATGGCATTTCCATCGATACGTCCATGGGTATGACCCCTGTGGATGGTTTGCTCATGGGTACACGTACCGGTGAAATTGACGGTGGTGTATTGACCTTCCTTGCCGAAAAGGAACACTTGAGTGCTTCTAAGTTGAGTGATGTCATGAACAAAAAAAGTGGTGTGTTGGGTATTTCTGGTTTGTCTTCCGACATGCGTGAAATCGAAGCTGCAGTCTTTGCGGGTCATCCACGTGCCAAATTGGCCATTGACATGTACAACTACCGTATCAAGAAATTCGTTGGTTCCTACGCTGCCGCTTTGGGTGGTTTGGACATCCTGGTATTTACAGGTGGAGTGGGTGAGAACCAATGGGCAACACGCTCTGCCGTTTGTAAGAATATGGAATTCATGGGCATTAAGTTCGATTATGAAAAGAACGATGGTTGCAGGGGTAAGGAAATCATCCTTTCCACACCAGATTCCAAGGTCGTTGTCATTGTCGTTCCCACGGACGAGGAAATGATGATTGCCATCGATACGCAAGCCATCCTTTCCAAATAAACAGTATAATAGGAAACTGAAGGGCCGGCTCGCAAGAGTCGGCCTTTCTTTAGTCTTCGAAACTTTAGTCTTCGAAACTTTGCACTTCGAAATCGGTACCGTCGAAACTGGCGTATGTAAAAAGTCGGAACCAATCTCCCAAAATAATGACTCGGCTCGTTGCTGAAATCATCAGGTCCAACAGTATATGTCGGTGCCCAAAAATGTAGAAATCGGCCGCATCGGCTTTTTGATCAGCAACATGCTTCTTTGAAAACTGAATCAAGTATTCTTTATCTTCTCCCAAATAGGTTTCTGGGTTGTATTCCCGCTTTTGGCGGCTGTGTTTGGCCCAAGATAGGCCGAACTTCATTCCCAAATCGGGGTGTAGCCAAGAGAACAGCTTGTGGTTGATCTTGCAGTGGAAAACCTTGCGCAAAATCTGAAATTGTCTGGATGGGTCACCCAAACCGTCTCCATGTGCCAGATAAAATTTCTTGCCATGTATGAGGGCTTCCGTTTCCTCACGGTATACAATGACGCCCAATTCGTTCTGAACATAGTTGAACAGCCAGATGTCATGATTGCCGGCAAACCAATTCACCGGAATGCCTGCATCGGTGAATTCAGCTATTTTTCCAAAAAAGCGGGCATATCCTTTCGGGACCGCTTGCTTGTATTCAAACCAAAAATCGATCATGTCCCCCATGAAATAGAGGGCTTCACAATCCGATTTGATGCTGTCCATCCAACGGACCAGTTTTTTTTCGTTTGCCAGCCTGTCTTCGAGGTACAAGGAGCCTAGGTGGGCATCCGATACGAAATAGGTTTTCATTTCTGACGGGCTAGAGAAATCCGAGTTCCAGTTTCGCTTCTTCACTCATCATGTCCTTATCCCATGCAGGGTCAAATACCAAATTGATGGTGAGGTTCTTGACTCCTTCCACAGATTCGACTTTCATTCGGACATCTTCCAGTATGAAATCGGCTGCCGGGCAGTTTGGGGCGGTAAAGGTCATGTCGAGGAAGACTTCGCCTTCCGTCGGGATTTCAATCTTATAAATCATCCCCAAGTCGTAAATGTTGACGGGGATTTCAGGATCGTACACCGTTTTTAGCATGCGTACGATGGCTTCTTCTGTATGTAATAATGGAGTTTCCATATATGCGGGTTTTGCAACAAAGATAGGGGTTTTTCTTAAAATCGCACCTTTCTCAGAGTTTACCTTCGTCCGCGTAACTGTAGTAGCTGCTTTCGCTGAATACGAGATGGTCGGTGAGCTGCATGTCGAGGTTCTGGCAAGCGAGTTTCAGCTTTTGAGTGATTTTGTCATCGCAAGAACTGGGATAGGGGTTGCCGGATGGGTGATTGTGGCAGAGCACCAAGGATGAGGCCAATTTTTCCAAGGCGTGCTTTAGTACGATTTTCGGATCGACGGTTGTTTCGGAAACGCCTCCATGGCTGATTCGGATGGTGTCGATGATGCGGTGTTGGTTGTTCATCAGAAGCACCCAGCATTCCTCATGGTCCAAGTCCGCCATTTTCGAATGAAACAGTTCATAAATGTCTCTACTGTTTCGAATTTGAACCCGTTTCACCACTTCGGACGTGCGGCGCCGTTTGCCGATTTCGAGTGCTGCAGCGATGGTAACCGCTTTGGCTGGCCCGATTCCATGAAACTGGCTGCACATGTTTTCAATGCTGAATTTCCCCAATTCATTCAGGTTGTTGTTGGCAGCTCCCAAAATGCGTTTTGCTAAATCGACTGCACTTTCCTTAGTCGTGCCAGAACCCAGAAGTATGGCCAATAATTCAGCATTACTGAGGGATTCGGCTCCGTTTTTTATCATTTTTTCCCTGGGCCTGTCGTCTAATGCCCATTCGCGGATACTGAACTTGTTTTCAAAATCTTCGCTGTTTTCTTTCATAAATTCAGATTTATGTTTTCAGCAAAGATACATAAAAATAACACAAAAGAAATACAAAGAAATAAATAAAACCGGAACTTTTTGAGTGCTCCGGTCTTAAATAAATTAGCGGACGCGTTCGGCGTAACTGCCGTCTCTAGTATCCACCTTAATTTTTTCGCCCACTTCGATGAAGAGAGGTACGCGAACGGTGGCACCCGTTTCCAGCGTTGCTGGTTTTAGGGTGTTGGTGGCCGTATCACCACGAAGACCTGGTTCCGTGTATGTTATTTCGAGAATAACATGGGTGGGCATGTCGGCATACAAAACCGTTTCGGATTCAGCATGCATCACTACTTCCAGGTTGTCACCTTCTTTCATGAATTCCACACCGTTAATGCAGTCCTTATTGATGGAAATCTGTTCGAATGTTTCGTTGTTCATGAAGTTGTAACCCATGTCGTCCTTGTATAGGAACTGATAGGGTCTGCGTTCGATGCGGACTTCTTCGATCTTCACTCCGGCATTGAACGTACGTTCCAATGTGCGGCCAGTAACGACGTTTTTCATTTTTGTGCGTACGAAAGCAGCGCCCTTGCCCGGTTTGACGTGAAGAAATTCAGTGATGAAGTAATACTGCCCGTCAATGTCGAGGCACATGCCGTTGCGGATGTCAGCTGTAGTTGCCATTGTATAATGTATTGATTTTAATTTGTTTCGCTTTTTTAAAAAAGGCGTGCAAATATCGGAACAATCTCCAAATTACGCAAATTTTGAAACATTTTCGTCTGTAGTTCAAAAAAAGAGCTCGAAGGGTTGCGTATTGCCAAAAATAGTTCTACTTTTGCAAGCCGAAAACGCACATATAAATAACAGAACAATATACAATCAGTCTTATGAAAAGGACATTCCAACCCTCCAACAGAAAAAGAGCGAACAAACATGGTTTCCGCTCCAGAATGGCTTCCGCTAACGGTCGTCGCGTATTGGCAAACCGTCGCGCAAACGGTCGTAAAAAATTAACCGTTTCCGATGAAGAACGTCTGAGAGGTTAAACGAAACCCACAAATAAAACACAAAAAAGTAAAGATCGTATGGTCTTTACTTTTTTTGTTTTACGACCGGCCTTTCCTTGTTTTTTTTGTACTTTTGAATGTTCCCAAAAAGAATTTCTAAACGTGAGGTAATATGAGATACGCCGTTAAACGCATCCTAAAACATGTACTGATTTTTGCGCTGATACTCACCGCTCTGTTGGTAACTGTGACCATTTCACTCAAGAGTTATACACAGCACGATTCAGTCATAACCGTACCCGACGTCACCACCTTGACGGTGGATGAGGCTTCACCGTTCATCGAAAAGAAGGGTTTACGATACAAAATAGTGGATTCCATTCGCGTTGCCACGGCCAGACCTGGAGTAATCTTAGAGCAAAAACCTGTTCCTGGTGCCCGCGTGAAACAGAATCGTTTCATATTCCTGACCATTAACGCCACATCGGAAGAAAAAATCATTTTCCCCGATGTCAAGGACTTTTCACAACGCCAAGCCGTAGCCACGTTGGAAGCTGAAGGCATCCATGTGGGCAGCATTGATTTCATGCCGTCGGAATACCGTGACTTGGTGCTCGGTGTCCGATTCCAAGGTAAAAACATACCGGCCGGTTTCCGCCTACCCAAGAATTCCACCGTCACGTTGGTGGTGGGGCAGGGTGCTTCGGTTGGTGAGATTGCTGTCCCCAGCCTGCATGGATGCTACTTGCCCGAAGCCAACGTAAAGGCGCATGCCAACAGCCTGAACATCGGCAATATACTCTACGACGTACCCCCGGCCAATTCCGAGGAAGCCAAGAAGTACAAGATTTACCGCCAGCAGCCCATTACCGGCAGCTCCGCCAGCGTTGGCAAGAACATCGACATTTGGATGACCATGGACGAAAATATCCTCCAGGAACCGGACGAAATATTCGTGCCGGAAGATACGGTCGTTACCAATAATTGAACCATGCTTGAAGAAATCATAGACCTGACTGAAGATCCGGATGAAATCGATTTCATTGATGACGAACCGGACGATGAGTCCGTTACAACAGAAATGGACGAAGAGGGACGACTGTACGAACAATACCGCTTTGTTGCCGACGCCGGTCAAACCCTGCTCCGCATTGATAAATTCCTTGTTTGCCGCATCACCAAGGTTTCCAGAAGCAGAATTCAGGACGCTGCCGATGCTGGTTATGTATTGGTGAACGATGTGCCTGTAAAGTCCAATTACCGGGTGAAGCCTTACGATGTCGTCACTTTGATGGTGACCCGTCCACCGGTAGACACCGAACTCATCCCGGAAGACATTCCACTCGACATCCTTTACGAAGACAGCGATGTACTCGTCGTGAACAAGCCTGCCGGTATGGTGGTGCATCCCGGACACGGCAATTTTAACGGTACATTGGTGAACGCCTTAGCCTGGCATTTCAAGGAGCATCCGGAATTTCCGACCGACGATCCTCGCCCAGGGTTGGTGCACCGCATCGACAAAAATACCTCAGGTTTGTTAGTTGTTGCTAAAAATCCTGAAGCCAAAGCCCATCTTGGTTGGCAGTTTTTTCACAAGACCACCCATCGGCTGTATACTGCCATGGTATGGGGAACGATGCCCGCAGAATCTGGCACCATCACCGGAAATATCGGCCGCAATCCAAAGGACCGTCTTCAAATGTCGGTTTTCGAAGATGGTAGTGACGGCAAACCAGCCGTGACGCACTACAAAGTGTTGGACAATATCGGTTATGTGTCCTTGGTGGAATGCCGTCTGGAAACGGGCAGGACCCACCAGATCCGAGCCCACATGAAGCACATCGGTCATCCCATCTTCAACGATTACCGTTATGGAGGAAATGAAATATTAAAGGGCACAACCTTTACAAAATACAAGCAATTTGTCAAAAATTGTTTCGATATTTGTCCAAGACAGGCCCTACATGCAAGAACCCTCGGGTTCAAACATCCGGTAACCGGGGAGGAGATGCTTTTCGAGTGTCCGCTACCCGAAGACATGACCGCATTGATCGAAAAATGGAGAGGCTATGTAGCCTACAGAGATATAGAATAAATCATGGAATTACGTAAGATTGCCATCATCTGCGGAGGTGATTCCTCCGAAATGGAAATTTCCCTTAAAAGTGCCCATGGGCTGAACTCGTTCATCAACCATGACCTGTATCGGGTTTGGATCATTGTGATCCAGTCCGGTAACTGGTATGTCCGGTTGGACGACAAGCGTACCGCGCCCATCGATAAGAACGATTTTAGTTTCAACCACGAAGGACAGCGTACCCGATTCGATTTTGCCTGGATCACCATTCACGGTACACCCGGCGAAGACGGTAGGCTTCAAGGCTATTTCGACCTCATCGGCCTGCCTTATAGCTGCTGCGGTGTTTTAGCCGCATCCATCACCTTCAACAAGTTCGTTTGCAATCAGTTCCTGAAAGGTTTCGGAGTTAAAATTGCAGAATCGGTGTTGTTGCGCCGTGGACAGTCCATCACCGATGAACAGGTGGTGGATACCGTTGGTTTGCCTTGCTTCATCAAATGCAATGTGGGTGGTTCCAGTTTCGGCGTGACCAAAGTCAAATTAGTGACCGAAATCCAGACAGCCATCGATCGCGCTTTTGCCGAAGGTCCCGAAGTCATCATCGAAGCGTTCATGAGTGGAACAGAAGTGACTTGCGGCTGTTACAAGACGAAGATCGGTTCTCATTTGCTTCCCGTTACGGAAGTGGTGAGTGAAAACGAATTTTTCGACTACGATGCCAAATACAAAGGTCAAGTTCAGGAAATCACTCCTGCCCGCATACCCGATCAAACCAGAGACCGCATTCAGTCGATAACCTCTCATCTTTATGACATTTTGGGTTGCAAAGGCATTATTCGCGCAGATTACATCATTACCACGGAAGGCATCAAGTTGCTTGAAGTCAATACTACACCAGGCATGACTACCACCAGCTTCATTCCCCAGCAGGTTGCTTCAGCCGGAATGCTCATGGGCGACGTCATGGCCGAAATCATTGAAGACAGTTTCATCTAAAAAATATACGCCCTATGGAATCACAGAGATACGACGATATACGCCCCTTTAGGGACGAAGAATTGCACGACGCCATTACACGTTTGTTGCAAGACCCGATGTTCAATGCCATTATTCCGTTCGTGGCTTCCATTATTCCAGAGGAAAAACTGAGAGCAGACATGCGTGCGCTGAAAACAATCTATGAATTTCAGCATACCATCATTCACACATTTGTAACTGGTTTGGGGAAAAAAACATGTGATGCGTTGGATTTGGCTGGTTTTAAATATCTTGACAAAAACAAGAATTATACGTATGTGACAAACCATAGGGACATCGTTTTGGATTCAGCATTTCTGAACATCTTAATGATTGATAAGGGCATCGATACGTTTGAAATTGCCATCGGCGACAACCTGTTGGTGCACCCCTGGATCAGCGATCTGGTACGCATCAATAAAAGTTTTTTAGTCAAAAGGGACTTGTCCGTTCGTCAGCAGTTGGCAAGTTCGCTGGAACTGTCTTCGTATATCTACAATCGGGTAGTTGATAGCAAAGTATCTGTTTGGGTGGCACAGCGGGAAGGCAGAGCCAAGGATTCGGACGACCGCACCCAGGAGAGTGTCCTGAAAATGTTAAATTTGGGTGGAAGCGGTAGCGTTTTGGAAAATCTGGCGTCTTTGAATTTGGTACCGGTCACCATTTCGTATGAATACGATCCTTGCGATTACCTCAAAGCCAAAGAGATGCAGCTGAAAAGAGATGATCCAGATTTCAAGAAGACTCAGAAAGAGGATCTTCTCAACATGATGACAGGTATGATGGGATACAAAGGACGGGTGTTTTACAAAATCAGCCCCTGCATCTCGAACGAACTTCTAAACATGGAGAGTGAAATGCACAAGAACGAACTGTTTACCAAAATTGCCAAACTAATGGATAACCGAATTCATCGGAACTACCACCTTTACCCCGGCAATTACATCGCCACCGACATGCTCGATGGTCTGGATACCTTTGCCCATTGTTATTCGGTCAAGGAAAAAGAACACTTCGCCACTTACCTCGAAAAACAATTGAGCAAAATCGATCTTGAAGGAAAGGATGAACCTTTCTTGCGTAAAAGAATGCTTGAAATGTACTCCAATCCGCTCAAAAACAAATTGGAAGCCGATAAGAATCAATAAACTTTCAAAGGATTTAGTATGAAAAAAAAGATTTCTGTTATGGCAACAGCTTTGATGGTTGTTGCCTTGACGTCTTGCCTGAATACTGGTGATGATACTCAAGTCGTACCGGAGTACATGTGCATGGTGACCGTTAATACTGGTGGAACAAAACCCATTTTCCAAATGGATGAAGGCCCAATATTGTCATCTGAAACAGTGATGCCTATCGATACGTTTCAGGTCGGTGAACGCTATTTCATCGATTTTTCGATGGGAGATACCATGAACCATGCCGTTGAAACATATCCGATCCAATTGATCCGTTATGGCAAGACAACCATCAAAAGTATGATTGAGTTACCAAAGGATTCCACCGATCATTGGGGCAACAAACCAATTGCCTATTTGTTCCCCTCATTTTCCGGACATTACTTCAACGCATTCTTTCAGTCTTATGCCGGGATGTCCGAACCAAACACTTTTGAATTTATCCGAATGAAGGCCGATGAGAATACGACACCGACAGACACCGTACCTTATCTGTTTTTTCAATTGCGCCACAATGTAACTTACATAACGACCGGACTGGCCTACTATCGCTTCTTTAGCTTTGACGTAAGTAGTTTATCCACTGAATTCCCCAATGCTCGTAAATTTAAAATCAAGGTCAGTTGGGAAGATGTTAATGCAGGATGGACAAATTATACCCAATATTACATCCCCAATCAACACTTAACCTTTTCGAAACTTATTTCCACCAAGAAGAAAAGCATAGATCTAGAGCCCATACTGTTCTAACTTAAAACTGCTTTATGGCCAAATTCAACGGTTATTCAATTCTGCTGGCTCTGGCGCTACTTACTGCGACGGGATGCACGAATGAAGGCATGAGCGACTACACCTACTACGAAAGTGCTTGGTGTGTCGTTCAAGGTAGGGGAAGTCAAATTTCGCTCTTAACCGATAATAAGGACATTTTAAAGCCCTCCGAATCGTTGGACAGCATGAAGTACAAGCCGGGTGACCGCTATCGGATTTTGTACATAACCTTGGCTAATCAAGCGTATTATTCTGTAGCATCCAATGCAAAATTGGTCAAAATTGCCGGAGAACCACAACCCGTGTTGGTGGAAGACGTGTTCCAACAAGGCTTATTTACCGGTTTGGTGAATGACCCAGTTTGGCTGAACACCGATCCCTTTTTTGGTGGCGGTTTTTTGAATTTCGATTTTCAGTTTCGTACATCACATTTGGGCGTAAAGCACGCTATACACTTGATACAGGATTCTTTGGTCAATCGAAAGCTGTATTTGAGGTTTGGGCACCATGCCAATGGTGATGTGTCGGGTTCAATGGAATCTGCTTTGGCTTCCTATCCGACTACTGGATTAAAACAGGTATCTGAAGCTGACAGTCTGATCATTTTGATCAAGGGGGATCTTCGCTTTCAAACCTATCGGATGGCATTGAAGGATACTTTGCAATAAATTTTACTTTTGGTATACTTCACCGGTCGGTTCCATCGAGTCGGGGTGTACTGCATCATTGGAATTTGTAGAGACCAGTTGTTCAATGACTTCTTTATCAATGATGAAGCGTACATAATAGGAAATGATCAAGGTGGTCATCGGCAAAGCAATGATCATACCGACTACGCCGTATAGAGAACCCCAAATAGACAAGGACAAGAGGATGATGGCTGGATGAAGTCCCATGGCTTTGCCCAATATTTTCGGATTCAGAATAAGCTCAATAATCAGTTGCATCACCACGAAGACGGTTATCACCGATATCAATACCCAGAAAAAAGATTGATGGTATTCGGCCGATTTAATGGCACCAAGCATCACGGCTGGAATCAGCGCTAGTGTTTGGAGGTAAGGCACCAAGTGCATGACACCCACCAATATGCCGAGAATAATCCCCAATGGCAGTCCGACGATACTGAATCCGACGGAATAAAGGATACCTACGATGAGAGCAATCAGACCTTGTCCGCGGAAATAATGGTTCATCCCTTCTTTGAGGTCTTCGCCGACTTGGAGTACAAAACGTCTGTAATTCTTAGGAATCAGAGTGATCCATCCTTCAGTGATTTTTTCGTAATCCTTTAATATGAATATGAGGTACAACAGCACGACGAACACTACAAAAATATTGAGTATGATGCTGGATGCACCGGACAATACATCCCATAATCTCGGAAGAACCGATTTGACAAAACCTTCCAAATTCTCAAAGTTCAAATGGCTTTGAATATCGATGGTTTTTAAAAAATCCTGAATGGTTTCGGCCAATTGAGGAGGCAACGCCCAGCCTTGTTGCGGATTTTTCAGAAAGGCAGTGATGAGAACACCAGCTCGTTGAGATTGTTCAATGATGGGTGGGATGAGAAAGTAAAATGTTGCTGTGAGTGCACCGAAAACGGTTGTCAGCGTTGCAATGATGGAAGGTATTCTGAACTTGAAGTGCAATTTATACTGAAAGAAGCAGACGAGCGGATACATTAAATAGGCCAGGAGCCAGGCAATTAGAAAAGGGAGAAGGACGTCACTCAGACGATTAACCAGCATTCCGGCTGCCACCAAAATGAGTATACCGATGATGATGCGGACAACACGGTCCAGCGTAAAAGGTTTTGTGTTCCGGGAGCTCATGATTGATTTATTTGATGCAAATATACATAAATACGTCATTGAACGGTTCGCTGAATGTCTTCGGCGGCTATCTTTGCAAAAAAAACAATCTTCGTGAGAATCCTACGTGTCCTGCTGCTACTTGTCGTATCCATTTCGGCAACCGCCCAAAATACGGCTATCTTTCGTTCGAAGCCCTACGAACATGCCTCTGTCAGTGTTTGCGTTCTTGACTTGAATACGTCCAAGGTCGTTGCTCAGTTCAATCAAGGTCAAAGCGTAACGCCAGCTTCAGTGCTTAAACTGATCACGACAGGTGCCGCGTTGGAAATGTTGGGTCCCGGCTTTCAGTTTGAAACCAAACTAATGACTTCAGGTGACATTGTTAACAATCAATTGAAAGGTGATATTCGAATACAAGGAGGGGGAGACCCCAGTTTGGGATCTAGGCAGATGCCATGCAATCAAGATGCCTTTTTGGCTGAATGGGTGAAAGCTATCCGTGATGCAGGCATCAACAGCGTGGTCGGTCGCATACTCGTTGATCCAGGACACTTTGACGATGAAGGTGTTTCTCCTTTTTGGCTTTGGGAAGACATCGGGAATTATTATGCCACTGGAATTTATGGATTGAATGTGTTTGACAATAGTTTCCGGTTGGAATTAAAATCAGGAATTTCTGGCACCAAACCGCAAATAACAGGAATGATACCAGCAATCCCGGGTTTGTCCATCGAGAACCACTTGCTGGCTGCCAACAACGATCTGGACAGTGCCTATTTATATGGTGCACCTTATCAAAATGAAATGCGATTGTTTGGCACGATGCCAGCCAACCGCACGGACTTTGTGATACGGGGACAAATACCGGATCCTTCTACCTATCTGGCTCTTCGCTTTAAAGACGAACTCATCAAGGCTGGAATATCCGTGGATGGTGAAGCCCGATCCACAAGACTGATGACAAACGAACCTGCCTTACCTCTTAAAACACTTTTCAGGACAAAGTCAGTGCCCTTGTCGCAGATTTTACGGATCATACATGAGAAAAGCGACAATTTCTATACCGAATGCCTGCTTCGTCAACTGGCTTGTACGGCAACAGCTCACCCAGGCAGTGTGCGGGAAGGTATACGGCTGGTCAAGGATTTTTGGCAAAAAAAAGGATTGGACCTGAGTGCGCTATCCATGTATGATGCCTGTGGGTTATCCCCCAACGACCGTATTTCTTCTGAATTACTGGCCAAAGTGCTGCAGCGTATGGCCGTTAATCCAAATTTTGAACAATCCTTGCCGTTAGCCGGTGTCGAAGGCACCGTTTCCAACTTTCTTAAAGGCACCCCCCTCGAAGGCAAGTTAAGACTGAAAAGCGGATCAAATCAAGTAGTGAATTCCTACGCAGGATATTATCGTAAAAATGGCAAGTCGTATGCTGTCGTCATGATGGTCAACTATGTGAATGCGAGCCGTTTTCAAATTCGGAAGGATATGGAAACTTTTTTGTTGTCACTGTAAATTTTTTCGTAAATTTGCAGCATCAAATACTGCTGTAAATTGCTTAGAATGATATGTCCAAACTTTTTATAGTTCCAACACCGGTAGGCAATCTGGAGGACATCACCCTCAGGGCGCTACGGGTTCTGAAAGAGTGCGACCTCATTCTTGCGGAAGACACCCGCACCACCTCTCACCTTTTAAAACATTTCAGCATTGAGACGCGCATGATGTCCCACCACAAGTTCAACGAACACAAGACCGTTGATCAAGTGGCTGAACGCATTCTAGCTGGTGAAACCATTGCCTTGGTCTCGGATGCCGGAACACCAGGGATTTCCGATCCTGGATTTTTGCTGGTTCGTCAATGTGTCTCGAAAGGAGTGGAGGTGGAATGTTTACCAGGCGCCACTGCTTTTGTCCCAGCCTTGGTGGATTCGGGTTTGCCAACCGATCGGTTCCATTTCGAAGGATTTTTGCCTGTTAAAAAGGGCAGACAGACGCGGTTGAAGGAATTGGCTGTTTCTCCAGTTTCGTTTATACTGTACGAATCGCCGTACCGAGTACTGAAAACGCTGACCCAGCTCGCCGAATTCTGCGGACCTGAACGAAAAGCTTCGGCTAGTCGCGAAATAAGCAAGATGTTTGAACAGACCGTTCGAGGTAGTTTGCAAGAATTGATGGAACATTTTACAACGACCGAACCACGTGGCGAATTTGTCCTGGTGGTTGCTGGTATGGAAGATTAAAATACCGTTTAACGAATTGACGTATGAAAAAATGGATGTTTTGCCTGCTGGTACCGATGGTGCTGACGGCTTGTAATTACAAAACGGACGCTTATAAATCCTTGGAACAAGAAAAAGACTCCTTGTTGCTGGAAGAACAGAAAAAGACCGCACAGTTGAATCAAGTACTTGCCGTGATGAACCTGATTGAAGATAACTTCACCCAGATTCGTGAAGCCGAAGATTTCGTAACTTTCCAGACCGGCCAGGAACAATTGACGGAAGATAGCATGCAACGGGTAGTGGAAAATCTGGATTTGATCAAGACAACCTTGACTGATAATCGCAAACAGATAGATTCGCTCACCAAACAGCTAAACAAAAGCAAGTCTGCTTCCCGGGATTTGAAAAAGCTGATTGAGCGGTTGAATGGGAAAATCGAAGAACATACGCAACTCATCACCAAATTGCAAGGACAGTTGGCATTGAAAGACATCCGCATCGCTGAATTGGATCAACTCGTGACCGATTTGAATACCAGCCTGACAGACGTACAGGAAAATGTGACTCAAAAGGATAATACCATCGCCACACAAGATGCACAACTCAACAAAGTCTGGTATGTATTCGGAACCCGAAAAGAACTTAAGGAGCAGGAAATCTTTACTAGAAACGGATTATTGGAAGAAGGATTCAATAAAAGTTACTTTTTGGAATCCGATATTCGAAAAGTGTCAGAAATAGCACTCTATTCCAAAAAGGCAAAACTGCTCACAAATCATCCTGCAAGCAGCTACGTTTTAGAGAAAGTGAACGATTATTTGGTATTGAAGATTACAAATCCAAACAAATTTTGGGAGATATCGCATTACTTGGTCATTGAAGTGGACTAAAGCCTCCTTTATTTTAGTTGCTCCACCCGATTTTTAAAAAGCACTGAGTCAGTTTTTAAGCTGTTTCGGTGCCTTTTTTTTTGTATTTTTCGACATTTGGAAACTTATATTTTTCACTAATATGATAAATATATTATTTGTAAGTTAAATAATTTGATGACGATATATTTATTAGTCAAAAATATATTCAGTCAGACCTAACTGGTGTTAGCAATTGCTCCAATTCTTAAAATTATATAAAAATCAGATTATCAATCGAATAAAATGTTAAAATTTGATTTCAAACCACTTAATCGCTGATTTTACCCTTCAAAATCTAGCGTTCATCGAGACTTTGTTCGTTTAATAGTGAATTTTTAACTACAGCACAGTTGTAATTTTATTCAATTAAAGTGTATATATTTGTCACACTGGTTAAATAGAGTTAATTATTTCGACCCAGGGGCAATTAAAATTAACAACCCTTGAGCCGTATTTTTTAGCGTTATACTTGTGAGGCATTTATTCATTTCTATTAACAAACGAAAGATCTATGAGAAAACTGACATTCTTATTGGCTTGTCTAATCTTGACAAGTTTGGGTTTGGTTCAAGCTCAATCGAAGATTGCATCCGGTAGAGTCTTGTATGCTGAGAATGGAGAACCGATTATTGGTGCATCTGTTCTGGTTAAGGGTACAAGAGCATCTGTCACCACGGATGTAAAAGGTGATTTTTTAATCAATCTTCCCGGCAATGCCAGGACGTTGGTTGTTTCCTTCATTGGTATGAAATCAATTGAAGTCGAAGCCTCAACCAAAATGGTTATTAAGCTCGAAAGCACCGCTTCAGAATTGGACGAAGTCATTGTTGTAGCTTACGGTACTACAAACCGTAAGTCATTTACCGGATCCGCACAATCGGTGCGCGGCGATGAACTAGAAAAACGTACGGTAACTTCTATCACCAAAGCCTTGGATGGCCAGATAGCAGGTATTCAAACAACAACGGGTAATGGACAACCAGGTTCCGGTTCATCTATCATTATTCGCGGTCTTGGTTCCATCAACGCATCGAGCAATCCGCTTTATGTTGTTGACGGTATTCCTTTTAATGGAAGTCTCAATACCATCAATCCAAATGACATTGAATCCATTTCTGTATTGAAAGATGCTTCCGCAGGTGCCTTGTATGGCGCACGTGGTGGTAACGGTGTTGTTGTGATCACAACCAAACACAGTAAAGAAAAATCGGATAAGGTTCGTGTTAATTTCAAAAGCACCTTTGGTGTGAGCTCACGTGCAATCCCTGCATATAGCACTTTGAATCAAAAAGAATATTTGGAAACAGCTTTCCAAGCATATAAAAACCAAAAAATCGACAATGGTGTATCCCCTGCCGAAGCAGGATCTGCAGCTCTAGAAGCTATGGCTGGTACAACTACCGGTATGCTTGGTTTGAACGAACAATACAATCCTTATAACTATGCATTGGCTGACCTGATCAATCCAACGACAGGTAAGGTTCGTGACGATGCCAAATTGGTCTATGACCAAAACTGGCAAGATGAGATTTTGGCTAAGAACCCTCTTCGTCAAGAATATCAATTGAGTTTTGCAGGTGGATCCACCAAGACTCAGTACAATACTTCCTTCAGCTATTTGGATGAAAAAGGTCTTTTGAAAACGACCAGTTTTAATCGTTTCACTGGTAGAGTCAACATTGAATCTCAGGTTAACGATTGGTTGAGATTCGGCTCCAACCTGAATTATGCACAAACCAAATCGAACTATGGTACGGACGATACCGAATCAAGCATTTCCAATGTTTGGTATTCCGTTCAATTCATGGCACCGATTTACCCCATTTACAATTTGGACGACAACCATCAGATAATTAAAGATGCTACTGGAGCCAATTCCTATGACTACGGTAAATCTCGTCCTTCTGGTGCTCAGTCGAACTTTAACTCGATTGCCACTTTGTATAATGATGCTTATTATTCCAATGTTGATAACGTGAATGCCAGAGGTTTCCTCGAAATCGCGCCCATCAAAGATTTGAAATTCCGTACCAACATCGGTGTGGACAATTCGAATACCTATTCTACAACGTATTACAACCCCGATTTCGGTAATGCTGTGGCTACCTCTGGTCTTTTGAACAAAGACAACTCACGTATGCTCAGTTATACGTTCAATCAGTTGGTTACTTACAACAAGAAAATCAGTTCTCATGCTGTTGAAGTACTGTTGGGACACGAATACTATTCCTACAAGTACAATTACTTGATGGCTGAAAAAACGGGATTCCCATTTGCCAGACTATACGAATTGACCGCAGGTTCTTCCATTTCGAATGCTAATTCCTACCAAACGGATTATCACATCGATTCATACTTCTCTCGTTTGAATTACAATTACGACGAAAAGTATTATTTGGCAGCTAGCTTGCGCTCAGATAAGTCCTCCCGTTTCTACAAAGACAACAATCAGGGTATTTTCTGGTCGTTGGGTGCCAGCTGGAGATTGTCTCAGGAAGCCTTCATGGCCGATATGGCTTGGGCAAACAACATTACTGTCAAGGCTAGCTTCGGTGAACAAGGTAATGATGCATTGGGCTCATTTTATGCATGGCAGGCTCTTTACAACCTTGGATACCCCAATGCCAATACCAATGGTGCTATGGTTTCTTCCATCGAAAACAAGAATGTATCTTGGGAAAAGAATCAAAACACCAATATTGGTGTGGATTTCAAGCTTGTAGACCGTCTGAATGGTTCTATTGAATATTTCAACCGTAAAACAGTTGATATGTTGTTGTACAAACCGATGGCAACCTCTCTTGGTTTCGACGGTGTAAACACCAACATTGGTAGCATGCAAAACAATGGTATTGAAATCACCTTGGGTTACGACGTGGTTAAGACTCAAGATTTGAAGTGGACCATGACTTTGATTGGTCAGACATTGAACAACAAAGTGCTCAAATTAGTCAATGGCGCTGATATTAATTCAGGTAACACGATCATTCGTGAAGGAGAACCTCTTTATTCCTTCAATATTCCTCATTCAGCTGGTGTGGATCCTGCAACAGGTAACCGTCTTTTCTGGTTTTTCAAAAAGGATACCAAGGGTAAAAAAATTGAAGGAACAGATTATATTTCCGACGATTATAAAACAGCATCCAACTACCGTCAGCTTTCTGGTAGCCGTTATCCTTCCTTCCAAGGTTCGATCAATAACAGCGTATCCTACAAAGGTTTTGACTTGTCCCTACTGATGACTTATTCTATAGGTGGTAAAGTTCTTGACTCCAACTATGCAAGTTTCATGAATCCGATGTATATTGGTGATAACTATTCTACAAATGTGCTTCGTGCTTGGAAAGAAGCTGGTGACTTGACAGACGTGCCTAGAGTTGTTCTGGGTTCCACATCTATAACCACGGATGCTTTCCTGGTTAACGCTTCTTATTTCAATATCAGAAGCATTAATTTGGGCTACACGGTTGATAAATCCTTTACTAAAAAGTTCAACCTCGAATCTCTGCGGTTCTTTGCAAGTGCTGAAAATGTTTTTCTCTTCTCTTGTCTGAAGGGTATGGATCCTCAACTCAACTTTACGGGTACCAATAGTTATTCCTACACTCCGAACCGTTTGGTTTCCATGGGTCTGGACATCAACTTTTAATTAAAAAAAATGTAAGGATATGAAAAAGATAATGACATTTATTATCGGGCTCACATTACTGGCTGGCTTTACTGCCTGTTCCAATGATCTGTTGGATACTAGCCCGACTGACAGTACTTCTGGAACGACCATCTTTAAGACGGACGCAACAGCTTTAGTTGCACTGAATGGTATCTACCGCAGCATGTATAATTATGGATGGTCTGCAGGTAATACTCACCAGAACTTCGGGAATACGTCAACCAACTTATTCGCCGATTTGATGGGAGAAGATATGGTACAACATGAACAAGGTAGCGGTTGGTTTTGGTACGATTACAACTATACCGTACGTAGCCGTTATACCAGCAAAAACTGGCGTTCGTATGCTACTTGGAATTATTACTATACGTTGATTTGTAATGCAAATTACATCATCGCTCAGGAAAATTCCATCGGTGGTGACACCAGTAAAGTCAATTACATTGTGGCTAATGCTTATGCCATTCGTGCATACAGCTACTTTTACCTGATTCAAATATTCCAGCAGACCTATCAGGGTCATGAAACATTGCCCGGTGTACCTTTGTATACAGAGCCGACCAGCAGTTCCTCAGTTGGTAAACCGCGCGGAACTGTTCAGGATGTCTACGATCAAATCAATAAAGATTTGGACTATGCCATCATGCTTTTCGACGTAAGTCATGTTGATCAGATGGATAAATCACACATTGATTACTATGTGGCCAATGGTATAAAAGCTAAAGTTGCATTGGTACAGGGTGATTGGGCTGCTGCTTCAACTGCAGCCAAGAACGCTTTGTCCAAAACAACAGAACCTGAATTAATGCCTGCTTCACAAATTACATCGGGTTTCAACGATGTTAATTTGGGTGGTGTCTTGTGGGGTGCTACGATCATTGCCGACCAAGCAACATCGTATGCTTCTTTCTTCTCTCACATGGACTCACGTGATGAAGTCAATATGTATGGAACTGCATCCAGAAAGTGCATCAGCTCATGGTTGTTTAAGAAAATCCCCGCAACAGATGCTCGTATTGCTTGGTTTAACGATGTTGTAAGTCCAGAAGCTGCTTCTGGTATCGCTGTATCTTACAATCAGAAAAAATATAAATTCAAGGATTACACAACCTATTTGGGTGATTATATTTTCATGCGTAATGAAGAAATGTTGCTGATCGAAGCTGAAGCTGAATGTCGCTTGAGCCACTTTGCTGCTGCTCGTGCCTTAATGCTTAAGTTAGGTGCCGTACGTGACCCTGCAAATTACCCGACTCGTTTGGGTACATTCTCTGACTCCAAAGTTATGACCATGGATGCAGTAGGTGAAACAACCGCTTCAACTCCAAATACCATCACTTTGCTTGATGAAATCTTGTTGCAACGTCGTATTGAACTTTGGTGTGAAGTTGGTCGTATCTTTGATATCCAACGTCTTGGAATTGGTTTTACCCGCAAATTTGCTGGAACGAATCACCCAACAGATGCTCAGCTTACTAGCTTCAACGGAGGAGAAAAGACACCAGCATACAAGGAATTCATCCTTACTATTCCCCAAACTGAATTTGATGGTAACACCAGCTTAGTTCAGTCAACGGATCAAAACCCCATGTAATTAACTAAACCATTCATAAATATGAAAAAATATAGTTTATTTCTGGCTGCCATCGCACTGATTTCCATCTTCACATCGTGCGACCAAAGCAATATTGCAGCCATATATGATGCTGGTGGCAAAGTAACGGTGGCATTTCCGTCAACGGTATTCGTGAAACCTTTGACATCGTTGGACAGTAGCAAGATCCTGATTCCCATTTATCGTTCTTCGAAAGTGGGAACGGGACCTGCAGTCGGTTTGAAATTTACACCTGGTACCAAAGCGAACGGTATTTTTCATCTACAAAATGACACTGTTCGTTTTGAAAATGGTAGTGCCGTAGCTTATGCCGTCATCACGTTCCCAGTTGTGACTGCTTTAGGTCCGACGACGTCGTATACGATGGATTTGAGTATTACGGATACTGCTGTTTGGTCACCAAACATTAAGAACAAAATATCGATTACTGCCAACAGAAAATTGACTTTTGTTAAGTTGGGTACCGGTACTAAACTTCTATCGGCGTGGTGGGAAGATGGTGTGACCTCGCATCCGATTGTTGTTTACAAAGCAGCTGAAGGAAATGTTTATAAAGTTCCTGCGTTTTTTGATGTAGAAGGTTATCCTGCATTGAAGGATTTTATCTTTGCAGTGGATGATAACGGTGTCATTTCATACGAATCACAGAATACTGGCTGCTTATATGACGATACTTATGGAGAAATTTGGTGTAGGCCTAGTTCGTATATAACGACTGCGACTTCAACACTCGTTGGTAAGGTTGCAACAATTTATGCGAAATACTTTATGCCTTATCCTCTAATTGGTACTACAGTTGCCGGTTCCAATACTCTTAGAAAAGAAATTTTGACGTTGCCATAGTCCTGCATTCGTACCGCAACCAATTTAATTCAAAAAAATAACCCCTAAAGTTCAGTACGAACTTTAGGGGTTTATTTTTTTATAGGATCGCTTAATGAATGGCGATTTCTTTTGATTTACCATTTACTGTAAGGATTGCTTTGTCGTCACAGGTGCCATCTCCATAGTCGATGAACCATTTCCTACCCTTGCTGTTTTCGAAAGAAGCAATACCGCTTACTATGTGTTTGCAAGATGCTGCAAATAAAAGTGGAGTTGATTCAGAAATGGTTTTGCTTACAATTAGACCATTGGGGCGGGTTGTGACGGTTGTGCCCCAAGTTACGGTTTGATCGTCCGTCTTATCAGCAAGGACGTTCCGTTTGTATTGACGGGTGATGTCGGTGATTCGACTGAGCGTATCTCCTTTTTCAATGTTTATGACCTTTATGTTTTCCTTGATCGTAGCAGTCCGAATGTTATTGGTTGCATCTTTTTGAATGGTTTTTGTTTCAGTGCCTTCCATCTTTTTGCCGTCAATTACAAAGTTTTCAAAGGTTTTTTGGCGGATTGAAGGGAAAACCTTGAAAGACGTGGCTTTCACAATAATTTTACCCGAACGAACTCTACCGTCTTTCCCGATGCAAGTGGTGCCGAAATCAATAGTCATGACGTGTGGAACGGCTACGGTGTCCACGGTTATTTTGGGGCAATCCGTGAGGTATTGATTGCTGTCGGCTGAGGCGGATCGAAGAAGGCTGGTGTTGTTGTTAATGGCTTCATCCACCAATAAATCGACAGATTCAAGAGCTTCGTCCAATTGTGTTTCATCGAGGGATGTTATCGCAGGTGAATCTTCGCCAATTAATACGGACTCATCGTTCAAGACTCCTGAACCATTGTTTTGGCAAGAAGGTAGCAGGAAACATGCTAATCCAAGCGCATAAAAGAAAACTGTTTTTTTCATATTGTTTGGTATTTGGGGTTTACATTCGTTTGAAACCTGATTTCTATCAAAGTTAAATTTCGAGCACATTTTTTTTTGATTACTTTTTTAACTTTAAGCTTTCCCATACATCAAAGATATGAAAATGAATACTTGATGAGTCAACAAGCTGAATCTGAAATCCTTTCACTCATACAAGACCCTCTAACCAGGGATAATGGCTTTCTGCTGTTGATGAATACGTATCAAAAGCAATTGTATTGGCATATACGGCGACTGGTGGTTTCGCATGAGGATGCGGAAGACATACTTCAGGAAACATTCATCTTGGTATACAATCATTTGTCGACTTTCAAGGGTGAAAGTAAATTGTACACCTGGTTGTATCGAATAGCGACCAATGAATGCAACAGATATTTCAGGCAAAAGGATTTCCGCATCAAACGGGAAGAATTGCTTTCGGAGGAGACTTCCGAGCTGGCTGCAGGTTCTGAACTAGAAGGCAGCGATGAAATAGTACTCAAGTTTCAAAAAGCCATTCAACAATTGCCAAACAAGCAGAAAGTGGTGTTTACGCTGAGGTATTACGACGATTTATCCTATGAAGACATTGCACAAGTACTACATACCTCGGTCGGTACATTAAGGACGAACTATCATTTCGCATTTGAAAAAATTAAACAATACTTAGTAGACCATGATTGATCAAGAATCAACATTTCCAAACATCAGCAAGGGATTGCCCTATACGGTTCCGAACGATTTTTTTGACAAGTTGCCGACCAAGACCCTACTTTTGGCTAAAGAACGGATGGCCAAACATCGTCGAAATACAAACTTGCTAAGATTTCTTGCCGTAGTAACTTCTACCGCTGCCGTCATCCTATTGTTTCTAGCACCGCATCGGGATATGACTCATGGGACGATGAACCCTAAAGCCGAAAGCATCGATGATGTTTTACCAAACCTGTCCGTGGAAGATTTGGCACAACAAACTGCCATTTACAGTTCGGAAGACCTTTCAGATAACCCTGCACAAGCAACCCTCAATGTCAATTGATATGAAGAAAATCTTTACAGTGCTGCTGTTTACGATACTGTTGACTGCCGTTTCAGCCGAAGCGCAGAAAATGGATCGCAACCAGCCTATGCGAAAACGCATCGAACAAGCGAAACTGCGCCAGATCAGGCAGAACCTACAACTGGACGAAGCCACCTTTTTCCAATTCCGACCACTATACCTCAGGTATGAACGTACGTTGGCCAATATTGACTTCAGAAGTCAAAACAAAATGTTGAACGTCAATGCCGATAGTTTGACAGGCAGGGATGCGGATGAATTATTGATGGCTCAGTGGTCACGAGCCAAACAGCTAATCAACGTTCGGGAACGATTTTATGCTGAGTTCCGTAAAATTCTGACGGCCCAACAATTGGTAAAACTGTATCAGTCGGAAACGGAAATTCGTCAGAAGGTGATGTCTGAACTTGAAAAGCGGAGAAGGCTACCTTGATTACTGCGAGACTTCATCCATGCCCTTCTTATTCACCAGTAGCGATGCTACGATGGACAGGGTGAGCAAACCAACGATGACACCTAAGGAAGCCAGGTTGGAAATTTCTCTTCCGTAATCCATCTGGTTGCAAAATTCGTTGAAGCACATCTTGAAACCGATAAAAGAAAGGATGCCCGCAAGTGCATATTTGAGGTAGAAGAAGTATTTCATGATGCCACTCAGGGCAAAATAGAGGGAACGAAGCCCCAAGATGGCGAAGATATTGGACGTATATACGATGAAGGGATCTTTCGAAACGGAAAGCACGGCTGGAATGGAATCCACTGCAAAAATCAGATCGGAGCCCTCGATGATTAGCAAGACGACGAAAAAGGTGGTTGCATACCACCTCTTGCCTTTTTTTACAAAGAAATTGTGCAGGTTGGGTTCGTCAGTGACAGGGAATATTTTTCTGAAAAGTTTCAGGAAAAAGTTGTCATTTGGATTGAAGTCTTCGCTATCTTCTTTATCAAACAGCATTTTGATGCCGGTGTAAAGGAGGAATGCACCGAAAATATACATGACCCAATCGAACTTGTGGATGAGCGCCACCCCTGCAAAAATAAAGAGTGCACGCATGAAAATAGCTCCAATGATACCCCAGAAAAGGATTTTGTGTTGGTATTGTGGTGCAATCTTAAAGAATCCAAAGATCATGATGAACACGAACAGATTGTCGACACTCAACGATTCTTCGATGAGGTAACCGGTCAGAAATTCAAGGGCTTTTTGGTGTCCGATGAAATAATAGATGCCAACGTTGAAGGCTACGGCCAACCCAATCCAGAACAAACTCCATAGGAGTGCTGTCTTGACTTTGATTACCGAATTTTTTTTATGAAAGACGAAGAGGTCGAGGCTGAGCATAACCACGACAAAAACGAAAAAACCGATCCAAAATCCAATACCTACCATAATCGAGAACGTTCTAATTCTGTTTAAAACAGAATAACAAAAATAATCAAAAAAAAGGAGCTAAACAAAAGGCGTACTTTTTGTTGTCTTTGTCTTATCTTTGCTGCAAACCCTTTTGTATGTTTGTTGAGCTAAAAGATGTCGCTGATACTGAAAAAGCCGTACTAGTCGGTCTGATTACCCAAAACCAACCAGAGCAGAAAGCCTGGGAATACTTGGACGAACTGGAATTCTTAGCTGAAACCGCTGGAGCAGAGGTCGTAAAGATGTTTGTACAACGTGTGGACGGTCCCAATCCAAAAACATTTGTCGGAACAGGTAAGTTGAACGAAATCAAAACGTTCGTAGAAGAAAATGAAATCGGCATGGTCATCTTTGACGACGACCTGTCTTCCAAACAAGTTCGCAACTTGGAGGCCGAACTACTGGTCAAGATTCTGGACCGCACCAACCTCATCCTCGATATATTTGCCAAACGTGCCCAGACCGCCCATGCCAAGACACAGGTGGAACTGGCGCAATACAAATACATGCTGCCCCGCCTTTCCCATCTATGGACCCACTTGGAACGCCAACGAGGGGGCATCGGGATGCGTGGACCTGGCGAAGCGCAGATTGAAACCGACCGCCGCATTATTTTAGACAAGATTTCTTACCTCAAGGAGGAACTCAAACACATCGACAAGCAAAAAGCAACGCAACGCAAGAACCGAGGCAAGATGGTCCGTGTGGCCTTGGTCGGTTATACCAATGTGGGCAAATCCACCTTGATGAACGTGCTGAGCAAGTCGGATGTCTTTGCCGAAAACAAGCTATTCGCGACTCTGGATACGACAGTTCGAAAGGTAATCATCGACAACCTGCCCTTCCTGCTTACCGATACAGTCGGATTCATCCGAAAACTGCCACATGATTTGGTAGAATCATTCAAATCGACGCTGGACGAAGTACGCGAAGCAGACTTGCTTTTGCACATCGTGGATATTTCGCATTACGGTTTCGAAGAACAAATTGACGTGGTGAATAAGACCTTGGCAGAACTGGATTGCAGTGAGAAACCCAATATTCTTATATTTAATAAGATAGATGCTTTTTCCTACGTCGAAAAAGAGGAAGATGACTTGACGCCACGAACCAAAGAAAACGTTTCGCTCGAGGAATTGCAACAAAGCTGGATGTCCAAGCTCGGAAATGATTGCATATTCATTTCGGCCAAAAACTTAACCAATATGGAGGCCTTGAAAACCTTGGTGTATGAACGGGTCAAGGAGATTCACGTCCGTCGCTTTCCATACAACGATTTCCTTTTTCAGAAGTACGACGAAACTGAAGAAATGTAACTAATTTTTTACCGCTATGGAAACCGGCAGACTTTTGACATCCGATGAAATCGCTCAATTGCAAACCCAAAACTGTAAGGCTCAGGATTGGAGCCGCATTCGCGTCAGTCGCGATTTCAAAGCAGATTTTGTTACCGAAACGTTTTTTTTCGGCGATATATACATGGGCTGTTTCGGGAAAAAATTGATGTTGCCCGGTGGCGTTTCTGTCTTGAGTGGTATCTGCAAGGCTCAATTGCACAACTGTCGGATAGCCAACAATGTATACATCAGCCATGTCGGTCAATATATTGCGAATTATTCTATCGGAGAGGGTACTATTATTGCGAATATCAGTGCCTTGTATACGGAAGGGGAAAGTAGCTTTGGCAATGGAACTTCCGTTTCCGTACTGGATGAAACCGGTGGCCGTGCCGTGCCCATTTACGAAGGGCTTTCTGCTCAATCGGCCTATGTGACCACCATGAATGCACATCGGCCGGTTTTGATTTCGGCCATCAATAAATTGGCTCAGGAATATGCCCGTTCGGTGCGTTCCTCCATGGGTACCATCGGTGCCTCCTGCAGTATTCGGAATACGGGTACGATACGCAATCTACGCATCGGGGACGGTTGTGAAATAGACGGAGCCAGCTTGCTCGAAGATGGAAGCCTGTGCAGCTCTCCTTCCGCTTTTCAAGTTGACAACACGGAAACGTTGCTCACGGCGGCTTATGTTGGTGCCAATGTCATAGCCAAGCATTTTGTTTTTGCCCCTGGATCCGTCGTAAAGGACGGTGTTCAATTGGAACGTTGCTTCGTAGGCGAAGCGGCGGAACTTTCCAAAGGGTTTTCTGCACACGATTCCTTGTTTTTTGCCAATTGCCAAATGGAAAATGGTGAGGCATGTGCCTCTTTTGCCGGCCCATATACCGTCTCCATGCATAAATCCACATTGTTGGTCGGAGGTATGTTTTCATTCTGTAATTTTGGTTCAGGAACGAACCAAAGCAATCATTTCTATAAACTCGGTCCGATGCACAGTGGCGTGTGTGAACGAGGTTGCAAAACAGGAAGTGATGCCTACATCCTTTGGCCAGGCCGCGTGGGTGCGTTCACCTTTATCAAAGGCCGACATACTGGCAATCCGAATACGACAGATTTCCCATTCTCCTATCTGCTGGAAGAAAGCGGGAAAAGCTATCTTTCTCCAGGAGCTTCGTTGCGCAGCGTAGGCTCATTGCGTGATGAACTGAAATGGCCGCAGCGAGACAAGCGTACTTCCTTGAGACCTGCAGACAAGGTTTGCTTTGAAGTTTACAATCCCTCAACGGCGAATGGAATTGACAAAGGTTTGGAACATATCCATCAGTTGCTTCTAAATGAAGGTGCGGAATTTGCCTACAACGGTTGTTTCCTTAGGAAATCGGCTTTGGTGAAAGGACGAAAACTATATCAATCAGCATTGGATATCTATAAAGGCTCTGCACTGGTTCATCGATTGGAGTACATTCAGGAGAATTCCTTGACTGAATTGATGAAAACGTTGACCACCGGTAACGGACCTGTCTCGGACAGTTGGTCGGACCTTTCTGGTTTGTTGGTGCCCGAAAATGTGCTGGGTGAGTTGTTGTTTTCCATCGAAAAAGGTCAATGTCCTTCCATAGAGGCGTTGGAAGAATCCTGGGAAAAATTGTACCGTCACTATCCGGATTATGCTTGGCAAAGCTTTCTGCAACGCTTGACGAAGGAACTTGATAAGGCGCCTTCAGCCATGTCGACTGCCGATTTCCTGCCTTTAATCGATAATTGGGAGATTGCTCAAACTTCCCTTTACAAACAAATGTTGAGCGATGCCGAATTGGAACTTTCCATGATGCAACGATATGACTCAGGCGATAATCGGGCCGATCATCCTTTCCTCAAAGTTTTGCAAACGTTGCTGGATGAAATTCCTTTGAAAGCTGAACACTGCAGAACGCTGCTGAACCAGTTCAACGGGTAAACACCATTTTATTCTCCTTGGAAAGTTCTGCGTTGTACAGGTAGCCTTCGCAGTCAAAGCCTTTTAAATGTTCCGGATCTTTGATTTTGTTTTCAATCACAAAGCGCGTCATCATGCCTCTGGCTTTTTTCGTGTAGATGACGATTGTCTTATATCCTCTCGGTTCCACTTGGAGGAAATCCACGTCAATGACTCTGGCGTTCAGCTTTTTGCGGTCAAGGCCTTTGATGTATTCACCAGATGCAAGGTTCAGAACAATGGGCGGTTCCTTTAGCTTTGCCAATTCCTGGTTCAGTGTTTCCGTGAGCTTTTCCCTCCAGAATGTATACAAAGTCTCACCGTCTTCGGTCATAAAGGTGTCGCCGATGTCCAGCCTATAGGGTTGAATCAGGTCGAATGGACGCAAAATGCCGTACATGCCGGAAAAGACACGCAAATGGTTCTGCAGGTACTTTAAGTGCTCTGTTGCCATGCTCCGTACGCTCAAACCGTGAAAGACTTCTCCGTTGAAAACCATGACTGTCTGCTTGGCGTTCTTTTCCGTGAAGGGACGGCGCCATTGGCCAAAACGGTCGGCGTTCAACCTGGCTAAACTAGGATTGATCTTAAGCAAATCGGCCAAAGCACTCACGGAAAGTCGGCGGATTTGGCTGACCAACGTTTCCGCTTCTGCCAGAAAATCGGGTTGGGTGGATTTGAAAATCGGGGTTTCGGGTTTGAAATCCTGAATTTTGGCTGGAGAGAGGAGAACAATCATTTTTTTACACTTCGGTTCTTTGCAAATATACAGATTTTCAAAACGTCTGTCCGTTGAAGTTTTGTATCTTTGCACCACTCAATCAAACTTTAATCATCATGGCTGTACCTCCGTTTCATTATCAGGATCCGTTCCCCGTGGGAAAGGACAAAACCGAATATTATCTGCTCACCAACGAACACGTTTCTGTCTCTGAATTCGAAGGGAAAGAAATGTTGAAAGTGGCTCCCGAAGGGTTGACATTGTTGGCCAATACGGCTATGCGGGATGTTTCTTTTCTGTTGCGACCTGCCCACCAAAAGCAAGTAGCCGCCGTATTGGCAGATCCAGAAGCTACCGAAAATGACAAATATGTGGCGTTGACCATGCTGCGCAATGCCGAGGTTTCAGCCAAGGGCATCTTGCCTTTCTGTCAGGATACGGGCACGGCGACCGTTTTTGCCAAAAAAGGCAACCAGGTCTGGACCAACGGTGACGATGAAGAAGCGCTTTCACTTGGCATCTACAAAACTTATGTCGAAGAGAATCTGCGTTATTCGCAAACCATTCCGTTGGATATGTACAACGAAAAGAACTCAGGTTGCAACCTGCCTGCGCAGATCGACATCATGGCCGGTCACGGTCCTGAATATAAGTTTTTGTTTGTTGCCAAAGGCGGCGGTTCTCAGAACAAAACCTATTTGTATCAGGAAACGAAAGCACTCCTTAATCCAGATTCGCTTGAGAAATTCCTCATCGAAAAAATGACATCTCTGGGTACTGCTGCATGTCCGCCTTATCACATTGCGTTTGTGATTGGTGGCACTTCTGCCGACCAAACGGTAAAAACGGTGAAATTGGCTTCGACCAAATATTATGACGAGTTACCAACTGTCGGAAACGAATGGGGACAGGCGTTCCGCGATTTGGAGCTGGAAGCCAAAATGCTGAAAGCTGCTCAGGAAATTGGCCTGGGTGCTCAGTTCGGAGGCAAGTATTTTGCGTATGACTTGCGCATCATCCGATTGCCGCGTCACGGGGCTTCTTGCCCAGTTGCCATGGGTGTTTCCTGCTCGGCAGACCGAAACATTCTTGCTAAGATCAACAAAGACGGTATTTGGGTGGAAAAGATGGAATCCAATCCCGGCCAATACATTCCAGAAGCCCTCAGAAATGAAGGCGAAGGCAATGTGGTACACATCGATTTGGACCAACCGATGGCTGAAATCCTGAAAGTGTTGACTAAGTATCCCGTTGCCACTCGCTTATCGTTGAACGGAACCATCGTGGTGGGCCGTGACATTGCACATGCCAAGCTGAAAGAGCGCGTGGATGCTGGCGAAGGCTTGCCTCAATACATCAAAGACCATCCCATTTACTACGCTGGTCCCGCTAAGACGCCGGAAGGTTTCGCATGCGGCTCCATGGGCCCGACGACAGCTGGTCGTATGGATTCCTATGTGGATCTGTTCCAAAGCATGGGCGGCAGCATGATCATGCTGGCCAAGGGCAACCGTTCACAACAGGTGACGGATGCTTGCAAGAAATACGGCGGTTTCTATTTGGGTTCCATCGGTGGACCTGCCGCCATCTTGGCTCAAAACAATATTAAGAGCATTGAATGCCTCGAGTATCCGGAATTGGGCATGGAGGCTATTTGGAAGATACAGGTGGTTGATTTCCCGGCATTTATTTTGGTGGACGATAAGGGAAATGACTTTTTTAAACAGTTGAAGCCTATTTGCAATAGAGCGTAATCACTAGAACCTACAAAACAAGGGAGGCTGTATCCATCGATGCAGCCTCCCTTGTTTTGTATTGGCCGGGGCTTATTTGGCTTCTATAACAAAGCTGCTGCCTTCCACACCCTCGGATGAAACGGATAGCGTGATTTTGCCGGTGCCTGTGGCTTGAACTAGAGCAACGCCTTCGCCTCTGTAAGCTGTTCGGACGTTGGTGGCATATCTTTCGTGAGAGGATATGTCGCCGTTGTCCACTGCCTTGATGATGCCGGGACCAGAGATGGTGAAAGTCAGTTTGGGATTGAGGTTCGGATTTCGTTCATCTTTGGCGTCGACGATGGTTGCTTTCACATAAACGATATCGTTCCAATCGTTCTGAATGGTGTTCCGGTTGCAGGTCAGCAAGACTTTGATAGCGGAATCGGCTGTTTTTAGCTCGTCTGTCGCCACGATTTGACCGTTGTTGTAACCAATGGCCTTGAGGGCGCCAGGGTTGAATCCGACGTTCCAAAAGCGTGGAGAGGCATCGGCATGTATCGCTTGACGGCCTTTGGACTCGCCATTCAGCAAGATTTCTACTTCGTCACAGTTGCTGAACACGGTTATGTAGGCTTCATCATACGTTCCGAAATCGGCGGGAGTCCAGTCCATGACTTGGGAACCCTTACCCATGTTGTCTTCGGCACGGACCATCTTGACCATGGGTTTGTTGCTCCACCAACTTTGACGTTGATAACCTGCAGGGTTAAACTCGCCGTTTCTGTTTAACAAGCCCGTATGTCTTGAAATGTCTGGCCAATTGGCCTCGCCTAGGTAATCGATGCCTGTCCAGAGGAACTGTCCGGACATGAAAGCGTTGTCGCGCAGTGCCAGCCAAGTGTTCCTGTCGTGACCGTTCTCCGTTCCGATGACTTTGCGCTCAGGTTTGTCATTGTGTGCAGCAATCAGTTCGCTTTCACGGTAGTTTTGGCCCAACACATCTAGTAAATCGGCGAAACCATTGGTGTAAACTTGCATTTCGTTGGGACGGAACAAGGCCATGGTTACGGGTCTAGTCGGGTCTAGTTGATGGACAAGATTGCGTTGCTTGAGGAACCGTTGACGGCCTTCGTCCGAGTTCAGTCGATCACGGATTTCATTGCCGACACTGTAGAGTATGATGCTGGGGTGGTTGCGATCGCGGACCACCATGGCACGGATGTCGGCTTCCCACCATTCGTTGAAATAGAGGTTGTAGCCTTCGGTTCCACTGGGTTTGGATGCTGTCCAAGTGTCAAAAGTTTCGTCCATGACCATGAAGCCAAGTTGATCGCAGAGGTCGTAAAAGGCAGGTTCCATTGGGTTATGTGCGGTGCGTATGGCATTGACACCGATTTCCTTGAGTTTTTCCAAGCGGGTTTTCCATACCGAGGAAGGTACGGCCACACCCAAGGCACCTGCGTCCTGATGAAGGCAAACACCATAGAGTTTCAGGTTTTTACCGTTCAGCCAAAAACCGGTGGCGGCTTCAAATTTGATGTCGCGAATACCGAAGGTGTTGGTTTGTTCGTCGAGTATGTTTTTGCCGGAACGTATGGTGGTGACAGCTTGGTAAAGTTCTGGTGTTTCCACCTCCCATAGCTTTGGGTTCTGAACGTTTACCTGTTGCTTGCAATCTATTTTCTGACCAGCAGCAACGCTGAGAGCGTTTTCAGTCGTGAATACACTTTTCCCGTCTACACTGCTGACAAGGGTTTGAACCGTGATTTTTTCTGTTTTTTTTGATTGATTTAAAACAGTGGCTTGAATGCTTACCGTTGCTTTATCTTTGGAAACTTGAGGAGTGGTGATGTAAACACCCCACTGGTCTAAATGGACAGGGTTCAGGCATTCCAACCGAACGTGGCGGTAGATGCCGGCACCGGCGTACCATCGGGAGGCGGGTTGTTGGGAATTGTCTACTCGTACGGCGATGGTGTTGGGTTTATCAAAATTGACTTTGCCTGTAAGCTCATAGGAGAATGGCACATATCCGTAAGGTCGTTTGCCCAGAAGTTGCCCGTTCACCCACACTTGGCTGTTTGACATGACGCCGTCGAAGGTGATGAAAATATGATTTCCGCTTTCGGTGGATGGAATAAGGAGGGCTTTGCGATACCAACCGATGCCTGCAGGCAGGTAACCACCGCCTCGACCGGTTGGATTGGCTTGATTGTATGCACCTTCGATGCTCCAATCGTGGGGTAGATTCAGTTTCCGCCAGTTTGCATCGTTGAAATCAGGTTTTTCGGCATTGGTCGTATCACATTGGCAAAAACGCCATTCCGAATCAATGTTTAGGGTTTGTCGGGCATTGACGGGCATGCTTAACATTGCTGCCAGCAAGCTAGCTAGAAATAGTCTTGTTTTCATGATCGTTGGAAATTGTGTTTGCTCAAGGTGTTCAGTCAAATATAGAAATAATGTACATTTGACCCAAATTTCTGCCGAACATTTAATAGAACTGCCAAATGATACGCACGAAAATAGTGGGAGTCGCCCTGTTTTTGTTTGTTGCATTGACTGCTTTTGCCAACCCCCAATTTGGACATGCACTTTTATTCAACGACGATTGGAAATTCAACCTGTCCGATATCAAGGAGGCTTCAAATTTATCTTTTAATAATGTGCAGCGTGTTTTCCATGGTCGATTGATCGCTTACGTTCAGGCGAAAGGGCAGGAAGGGGAAGTGAAGGTACGCTTCAGTGCTCCTTGGCTGAAAATGGGATCAAAAACGCTCACGGTAAAGTGAAATATTTACCGGATTATTTGCATAAAACCTTTTCAGACCGTATTTTAGTAGCAATAAATACTCTACCTATGAAACGAATCATGACCTTAATTTTCGTAACGGTTATTGGTGTGTCCAGTTCCGTTCGTTCGCAAAATGTCATCGCAGTGACAACCCCGACAGGGCAAACCTCCGTTTACACGGTTTTGGAGGCGGCTTTGGACAATGCCAACACCGGAGATTACATTTATTTGCCCGGTGGCACGTTTACCTTTACAAAAGCATTGCGCAAAGGAGTGACCATCATTGGAGCAGGGCATTATCCGGATTCGACGGTCTACACCAACCGCACCATCATCGAAGGTAGCGTCAGTATTGGAGCAGGAGCAAGCAATGCACTGTTGGAGGGCATGTATTTCACTGGTGATGTCAATTTCATTCCGAATGAAAAAACTGAAAATGTGGTTGTGCGCAGGTGCAATGTGGGCAACGTCCTTTTTGGCAACAGCTGGGCAAGAAACGATACCGCCCGTTGCTACAATCCGCTTATCCTCCACAACGTCATCAGAGGCGTCATTGAGTTTTATGAAACCTATGGTTTTACAGTAAAAGGGAACATCATCAATGGTGCCGCACGTGTTTGTATCGTGCATGGCGGAACCCTTGAAAACAACATCTTCCTGTCGGTTGGGGACAAAGTCACTTTGGGCGACTTACGGAATGTATCGTTCAAGAACAATATTTTCATGAATACCCAAAGTTTGGGTTGGCAGGGCTATGGATGTTATGGTTATGATGGCAGTTGCGGTACCTGGGGTTGCAGTTTCATCAACAACATCTTTATGGGTAAGGATACTACCATCAACATCATTCCATTGTCTTCCTTGAGAGTCGGAAATATTTTCCAGCCGAATCCAAACGATTTGTTTGTGAGACAATCCGGTCAGGTGTTTGACTACAATCAAGATTACCATATCAGGGTTGGGAGTCCCCTCAGAGGCACGGCAGATGACGGCACCGACGTGGGAATCTATGGTTCGTCCAATCCATATAAGGCCAGTGCCGTTCCTTCCAATCCGCACATTTCATTCAAAGACATTCCGGCATCGACCTTGCCCAATGGTACCCTGCCTCTGAAAATTAAAGTGAGTGCACAGGATAAGTAATGCTCCACGATATGAAAAAGATCGTCGTATCACTTTTACTGTTCTGTTGCATGTTACTAGGTGTGAGTGCGCAAAATAAGATCAAGCAATATGAATATTGGCTTGATATGAATTTGGCGGGGAAACAGACAGTGAGTATAACACCCACAGCCAACTTGACACTTGATGCCTTGTCTGTTGTCGGGTTGTCACCGGGTATGCATGTATTGAACCTACGGTTCCTTGATACAAACAACCGTTACAGTGCCATTGTCTCCCAACGAGTGGATGCATTTTCAGGCACTCCACGAGTCAATTCATGTGAATACTGGTTTGATGATGCGTATGCAAGTAAAACGGCTTTGTCGCTTACACCCTCAGCAACCATTCAGCTGTCGAATATGGATTTGTTATCGCTTGCAAATGGCTTCCATCGATTCAATATTCGCTTTTCGGATGCTACTACCAAATGGAGTGTCATTCAAACAACCCGAATCTACAAGTCTGCAGGAAGTACCGTGTTGGTTAATTCTCTCAATCTATATAGGTATTGGTTTGACGGAAATGTTGCCGGAGCAGTTGTAAGAACAGTCACCAACGCAAATTCGTACACCTTCTTGAATGAAAGCATCGATTTGACCGGCTTGCCTAAGGGAGGCAATCATATTTTGCACCTGCAGGTTCAGGACGCTTTGGGCCTTTGGAGCTCCGTACAGAGCATGCATGTATTCAATTCGGGCAGCGGCGGTGCTACCCTCAACCAGATTTTGGGATACCGTTATTGGATGGATTCCGACTTTGCAAACAACGTGTATGTGCCTTATTCAAGCGTTTTTAACGAGTTGAATGACAACATCAACCTTTCATCGTTTATTGGCAATAGCCGTCGATTATACCTTCAATTCAAGGATGCTCGGGGACTTTGGAGCAGCGTGCTGGCTGATACACTCAATGTGATTTACTCTGGTTTGAGTACCATCGATCAAACAGAAATTCAGATTTCGCCGAATCCAAATCATGGTGAATTCACGATTCATGCCCAATCTCCAATGGAAAACGTAGTACTGTTCATTTTGAATTCCTTGGGGGAACCGGTTTATCAGGAGTTTTCGGATCAATTAAGTTCAACCACCATTCGTTTGCAGAATGCAGTTCCGGGTATTTATTTTCTTCGAATCACAGAAAAAAAGACTGGCAAAGTGTTGATAAGCAGGAAAATGGTTGTTGTTTAATAACTTCTACGAGTTGGTATTTCATGTTTCCCAGTTTAGTATAACTTTCCCGCAAAGTCCGCTTTCCATCACATCGAAGCCTTGTTGGAAATCGTTGATTTCAAAGTGGTGGGTGATGACAGGTGAGAGGTCGATGCCGGTGATGAGCATCTGTTCCATCTTGTACCAAGTTTCCCACATTTCACGGCCGTAAATGCCCTTTAGTGTTAGGGCTTTGAAGATGATTTCGCTCCATTCTACGGTGGTGGTGCTGGGCAAGATGCCGAGCAGGGCGATTTTGGAACCGTTGTACATGTTGTCCACCATGGTGCGAAAGGCAACTGGGGCTCCGGACATTTCCAACCCAATGTCGAAACCGCGCATGTGCAATTCGTTCATGGCTGCTTCGACCGTTTCACCTTTGGAGGGGTTCACAGTAACGGTGGCGCCCATCTTTTTAGCGATGTCGAGCCGATAGTCGCTGATGTCGGTCACTACGATGTAGCGGGCGCCAGCAAAGCGGCAGATGCCTGTGGCCATGGTTCCGATGAGGCCAGCGCCAGTAATCAGAACGTCTTCGCCGATAAGCGGGAAACTCAGTGCGGTGTGGGTGGCATTACCGAACGGATCCATAATGGCAGCGGTTTCGTCCGAAATGCGGGAATCCAAATGAACTACGTTTTCGGCCGGTAGGGAAAGATATTCGGCAAAGGCACCGTCGCGGTTTACACCGACACCGACTGAATTCTCACAAACATGAAGTTTGCCACGGCGGCAGTTCCGGCAATGACCGCAGGCAATGTGACCTTCGCCAGTGACGCGGTCTCCAATTTTGATGTTCCGTACACCATGACCTTTGTCAATAATTTCGCCGACGTATTCGTGACCAATGGTCATCGGAGTTTTGATGGTTTTTTGCGACCACTCGTCCCATTTATATATGTGTAGGTCGGTGCCGCAAATGGCTGTTTTTTTGATTTTGATCAATACGTCGTTGATGCCCATGTGCGGCATGGGGACGTCTTCCATCCAGATCCCTTTTTCGGGTCTCAATTTAACAAGTGCTTTCATGCCTTCAAAATGTTAAGTTGTTTGCCCACTTTTAGGAAGGCTTCAATGCATTGATCCAGATGTGCCGTTTCGTGTGCGGCTGAGATTTGAACTCGGATGCGGGCTTGGTCTTTGGGTACGACAGGATAATAAAAACCGGTGACATAGATGCCTTCGTCCAAGAGTTTGGCAGCCATTTCCTGCGAAAGTTTGGCATCATAGAGCATGACGGCGCAGATGGCCGATTCGGTTGGTTTGATGTCGAATCCGGCAGCGAGCATGCGCTCCACAAAATAACTGGTGTTTTGGTGCAACTTGTCCTGCAATGTATTGGTTTCAGCCATCATTTCGAACATGCGGATGCCGGCGGCGGCAACCATGGGTGGGATGGAATTGGAAAACAAGTAGGGGCGGGAACGTTGACGGAGCAGGTCAATGATTTCTTTCTTACCGGTAGTGAAGCCGCCTATGGCGCCACCAAAGGCTTTGCCCAGTGTTCCGGTAATGATTTCGATTTTGCCCTTGAGGTTGAACCGTTCCGTGACGCCGCGTCCGGTTTCGCCTACGACACCTGCCGAATGGGATTCGTCAACCATGACCATGGCGTTGTATTTGACAGCGAGTTCGTATATTTTGTCTAAAGGAGCAACGTTGCCGTCCATGGAAAAGACACCGTCGGTTACGATAAGGCGGAACCGGTCTGACTGAGCGGCTTGCAATTGGGTTTCCAATTCGGTCATGTCTGCGTTGGCGTAACGGTAGCGCTTGGCTTTGCAAAGCCGCACTCCGTCGATGATGGAGGCATGGTTGAGGGTGTCGGATATGATGGCGTCATCTTCGCCGAGCAGTGGTTCGAAAACGCCACCGTTGGCGTCGAAACAGGCTGCATATAAGATGGTATCTTCCGTTCCGAAGAATTTGGCGATTGAGGCTTCGAGCGTTTTGTGTAAGTCTTGGGTTCCGCAGATAAACCGAACCGAAGACATGCCGAAACCATGACTGTCCAAGGCCTCTTTGGCAGCCGCTTTCAATTGGGCATCGTTGGACAAGCCTAGGTAATTGTTGGCACAAAAGTTCAGCACTTGCTTTCCGCCTTCGATGCGGATGACGGGGCCTTGAGCGGAGAGGATGATGCGCTCTTTTTTAAACAAACCAGCCTGTTGGATGGCGGTTAGTTCCGATTCGAGATGTGTTTTGAAGTCCTGGTACATGGTCGGAATATTAAAAGTAATTTTTTACCGCAAATTCAAATTGTTCCACAACTATTTTTTTGAAAGCCGAGAGGTTGTTTTGCTCGTAAAACAGAAGCATCGCTTTTTTGTATTCTATTGGGTCTATGGTTCTGAAGGAGATTGGACAGTATCCGTTTTCCAACAATACGGCGTTGCAAATGATTCGTGCTGTACGCTTGTTACCATCCGAAAAAGCCTGAATATAGGAAAGCAGCACGAGTATGAGCAATGCTTTCTCGAACGTATTTTCACGTGCGTTGACAAGGTCACACATGTCTTGTAAGGCTTCCCGTATTTGGAAATGGTTTTCCAAAGGCTTGTAGTTGGTACCACTAATGCCGACACGGTGTTTACGAAGGCCTATTTCCATATCCAACTCTTTGACTAGCAGGTGGTGGATGTATTCAATCCCTCGGATGGTCAGTGGCGATAGGTAATCTGGGTGGGCTTGAATAAAATCTAGGGCATCTTTGTGATTGAGCAACATAATGGCTTCATCCTTTGTTTTGCCCGATGCTGTTTCTTTTTCCAACAATAAACGCTCTGTTTCCAGCAACGTATACGTATTGCCTTCAATTTGAGAGGATTTCCAACTGAGATCTATGGCTAAGCGTTGCATTTCCTTGGCATAAACGCTGGCAGGAAGGTTGGAAACGTTTTTTATGAATGTAGATTGAAGACCGTTTAGTAGTTTGAGCTCCTCTTCCGAAAATAATTGGATTGGACTTAACGTGCATTTGATCAGTTCGGTTAAACGTTCGTCCTGCATGATAAAAGGATGTTTTGGCTCACAAATATAATTTATTTGGCTCACAATGGGTTGTGTTTGAGCCGAAATAATTAATATTATGAGCTGAAAGCCATAATTTACAGTGTTACAACGTCATCTTCATATATACCGCCAACAATTGCTTTCCTTCGAAATCCACTCTTTTTTCCATGGCATAGGGTGTGAAACCGGATTTCAAGTAAAGCAGTAGTCCGGGTGTGTTGGTGTTGAAGCAGGTCAGGTGCAATTCGTTGGCCTGATGTTTCTGAACCGCGATTTCAGACATTGTTTCTAAAAGGTATTCGCCTACGCCTTGGCCTCTGAAAGCAGGGTTTATGATGACATTGCCTAGGAAACACTGTTTGCCTGGTTCGATGTCGTACATGTTGGCGAAGGCGACCACGGTTTCGTTCGATAAAAAAATGGTGCAATTGGATCGGTTGTCGAAGTTGTGCTTAAGTTGTTCGAATGTGAGCGGGAAGTTGGCTTTAGGGTACATGAAGTACAGTTCTGTCGGATTTTGTGGAAAGGTACAAATCTGAGACAGGTCTTCCAAGGTGGCTTGGCGGTGTGCGTAGAGGGAGGTCATGGATTTGTGTTGTTGCATTGCCTGCAAAGATACAAAATTGCACCGACCAAACTTAGGTATCCTTTGGTGGTGGAATGTTGATTTCGAACCCCAAATTTAGGGCAGTTGTCCAAGGTGTAGACTCAATGCGATTCCGCCGAAAGGTCGCACTACATTCAAGTCGCCGAAGGCAGTCAGACCTATGCCTACGTTGCCGGAAGTGATTCGAATATACTGAATTTCGATTGGAATTCCAATGTTGGATAGCTTCTTCATTTTCTGGAGCCCTCCCCAACCGCTTTCGTCCGGAATGAATTTACCTCGAATCCGACCTCCAACGTAACCCAACCCTGCTGAATAGTTGAAAATGTGGTGCCGATTTTTAACCATCTTGCCTAAAAGCAGTCCAATATCCCAGAGGGATTCTGAAGAGGACTGATGGTGCAGGTCGAATTCATCTGACATTTGAAAACGGGCAGAAAACAAGTATGCGTGCAAAGGACGGGAGAAGCCGATATTCAGTGCCAAAGGGTAGTCGAGGCTTCTTCCCAAACCGACATTCATCCAGGCGGATTCAATTGGAATAGGGAGACTGTCTACCGTTTCCGTGGCTTGCGAATACCCTGTTCGGAAAGCAAGTAAAAGAAGGAAGGTCAGTAGATATCCTTTCACTATTCTGCGGATGGGTGCAATACAAATGTAGTGGAAAGCACCTGAAAGACCAAGTTTGTTTACCTGAAAACCTTTTATTACTTTGCCAATCCAAATCAAACCGACTTAGCGATGAAATTCAACCTGATTTTAATGTTTTCCTTCCTAATCGTGGTTGGTGTACGTGCGCAGGACACGCCGCCTGTTCAGCAGTCAAGGCCGCTCCGCCCCATGTTTGATCCTAAAAACCCGGGTGTCCACGATCCTGTCATGATTAAGGAAGGTGATACCTACCATTTGTTTTGCACGGGCAGGGGAATTACGCACCTCACTTCGAAGGATTTGAAAATCTGGTCCATGCAAAAGCCCGTCATCCAACAGACTCCAAGCTGGGTAATGGCCTATTTGCCTGATTTCAGGAATAGCTACTGGGCACCGGACATTTTGTTTTACCAGGGTCGTTTTCATTTATTCTATTCCTGTTCAGCATTTGGTAAGAATACTTCCATGATTGGCCATATAAGTGCGTTGACCTTGGACACGACTGCCGTTTGGACCGATCATGGCATGGTGGTGAAATCCGTACCGGGCCTCACCAATTGGAATGCCATCGATCCAAATGTCATCGTGGACGAAAAGGGTACGCCCTGGTTGGATTTCGGATCGTTTTGGGGAGGTATTAAGTTGGTGCAACTTAAAAAAGACTTGTCCGGACTGGTTCAGCCAGAGGCATTCAAGACCATTTGCAGCCGCCCCCGCGACGCTTCATTGGCCGATACGGACCCTGGAAATGGAGCGGTCGAAGCACCATTTATTTTCCGGCACGACAAGTACTATTATCTTTTTCCATCGTACGACTTCTGTTGCCGTGGTTTGAAAAGCGACTATAATGTGGTGGTGGGGCGTTCAAAAAAGATAACGGGACCATACATGGATATGGAGGGCAAATCGTTGGAAACCGGTGGTGGAACGGTTATCCTAAAAGGGGATGATCAGTTCGCGGCAGCCGGCCATTGCGGTGTCTATACCTTTGACAACACCGATTACCTCATCGCACACGGTTATTCCAAAGCCGATAACGGTGCGTCCAAGTTGATAATCCGAGTGGTCGAATGGGATGCTCAGGGTTGGCCTGTATTAACAAAGTAATTAAAATTTTTCCCGATACTTGCCGTCGTCCTCATCGTTGAGGATGCTCAAATAACTGGTGTATCGGGATTCACTGATAAGGTGTTCTTTGACAGCTTCCAGTACCGCACAGCCAGGTTCGTGGGTATGTGAACAGTTGTTGAAACGACAGTCTTGGGATGTTGCAAATATTTCCTTGAAATAATGTCCAACTTCTTCCGCTTTCATGTCGATGGTGCCAAAACCTTTGATACCCGGTGTGTCAATGAGATAGCCACCGTTAGTCAATTCGAACATTTCTGAAAACGTGGTCGTGTGCATCCCTTTGTGGTGAGATTCGGAGATGTCGCCTGTTCTGGCGTTGTACATCGGGTCGATTGCGTTGATGAGCGTGGATTTGCCTACTCCTGAATTTCCCGATAACAAACTGATTTTGCCTTGCATCAGGTTGCTGAGTTGGTCAATTCCGATGTTTTTCTTGGCTGAAATGACGGTGCAGGGGTATCCGATAGAACTGTAAAGTTTAATGATGGCTTCCATATATTCCAAATCCTCCGCATCGTAGAGGTCCACTTTGTTGATGAGAATATGGGCTGGAATGCGGTACGCTTCTGCCGTGGCGAGGAATCGGTCGATGAAGGTGGTGTTGGTGGTAGGAGACTTGACTGTGACGATGAGCAGTGCCAAATCAATGTTGGCTGCCAAGATGTGAAGCTGTTTGGAAAGGTTGGTGGGTTTGCGGACGATGTAGTTTTTGCGGTCCTCGATTTCGGTGATGTAGACGGTTTCACCCGTTTTTTCTCCCAGCAGCACCCGATCGCCAACGGCAACTGGGTTTGTACTGCGCAAACCTTTAATTCGGAAGTTGCCTTTGATGATGCATTCCACAGCTGTGCCCTCATCCGTCTTGACAAGGTAACTGCTTCCTGTATTTTTGACAACGAGCCCTCTCACACGGTCATGATTTCTTTTTCCTTGGCACCGACGATTTCGTCAATGCGCTTCATGTATTTGTCATGAACTTTTTGAGCAACGGCTTCGGAATCTTTACCGATGTCTTCCGAAATGCCTTTCTTGACAAGTTTCTTGATTTCGTCGATGGCTTCGCGACGGGCATTGCGGATGCTGATGCGCGCTTCTTCCCCTTCCGTATGCACTTGTTTGGCAAGCGATTTACGACGATCTTCAGTAAGGGGCGGAATGCCGAGGCGAATTAGTTCGCCATTGTTGTCAGGGGTGATGCCCACGTCGGAGTTCAGAATGGCTTTTTCTATTTCCTTGATCATGTTCTTTTCCCACGGTTGGATAACGATGCTTCTAGCGTCGGGGGCAGTGACGGTGGCGATGTTTTGGATGGGCACATGGCCGCCATAATAGGGCACACGTACGGCGTCCAAGATGCGGACGTTGGCCTTACCGGCGCGAATGTGTACGAGGGAATCTTCCAGGTGGTCGGCGGCGTGTTTCATCGCGTCTTCAGCCATGTCGAGGTACAATTGCAAATCTTCGTTCATTGTCGGTCTATATTAATTGTGTACGTAAGTTCCTATTTTTTCACCTTTCAGCACTTTGAGCAGGTTGCCCGGTGTATCCATGTCAAAAACGACGATGGGTAGGTTGTTTTCCTTGCACATGGCGGTGGCTGTGAGGTCCATCACCTTGAGGTCGCGACGGTAAATTTCGTCGTACGTTATTTCCTCGAATTTGGTAGCTGTGGGATCTTTTTCGGGGTCGGCCGTGTAAATGCCGTCCACGCGGGTGCCCTTAAGCATGGCGTCGGCCTCGATTTCGATGCCGCGCAAAGAAGATCCTGTGTCGGTCGTGAAAAAAGGACAACCTGTTCCTCCGGAAAAGACAGCGATTTCGCCGCGTTCCAAAGTTTCAATCGCTTTGTCCTTGCTGAAGAATTCGCCGACGGGTTCCATGCGAATGGCAGTGAGCAGCCGTGCTTTCACTCCGATGACGGTGAGGGCGGAACAAAGTGCCAGCCCGTTGATGCAGGTGGCAAGCATGCCCATTTGATCGCCTTTGACCCGATCGAACCCTTTGGATGCACCGCTCAAGCCGCGGAAAATATTGCCACCTCCGATGACGATACCGATATCAACACCGAGTTCATGCGCTTCTTTGATTTGGCTGGCATATTCACTAAGACGTTTCTCGTCGATGCCATATTGTTTCTCACCCATCAGTGATTCGCCACTAAGCTTGAGCAGAACGCGTTTGTAAGGTATCATAGGCTTGTTTTTTTTAATTCTGATGCAAAAATACTATTTTTTGCTGCAATTGTCGAGACAGGGATTTCTTTTTGTTTTTTTGAGCTATTTTTGTTGAAGTATTCCAGAACCATCTCATGAAACTGAAAGCTTTTGTTTTATCCATTATTCTGTTGACGACAAGTTCCCCGCTTCTTGTTGCGCAGGATGCCGCTGTTTTGATCAAACATGGTAAAATGTTGTTGGAACAAAATAAAACAGACTCTGCTGTTGCCTGCTTTGAAAAGGTGCTTGAACTGGATGCTAAAAATTACGATGCGCTTGTTTTTTTGTGCAATTACCATTTTTTAGTTGGTAAAATGGAGTTGGATAAAATTGAAACGGCGTACCTGACCCATGAAAGCCCGACTCGGATGCAGGTTGCTCAATACAATGAGGACCTGAAAAATATTTATAGTTTGTATTTTTCGAAAGCCGAAAAGTATTTGATAGAGGCTTATCTTATTCGAAGGAATGATCATTTGGACGAAGTGGCTGGTCAGATAGCTGACTTCAAGGAACGGATTGGTATTCGAAACGCCAACAATAAGAGATTCGGATTTATAAAAAGGCTACTTCCTTAAAATCGTATTCTCGGGCAGCTCCTACTTCTGGTTCTAGAATAAGTTGTCCGTGTGCATTGATGTCCAATATGCGTGCTTTGAATTCACCATTGCTGTCTTTATACATGTGAAACCCATCTCGGCGGTAAAGGCTATTCAGGTAGTATTTACGGATGTCGGATTCGTTGTCCGTGGTCAAGTGCTCAAAAGCAGTGAGAAGGCGACGGTGAAGTCTTTCAGTAAGTGCCTTCAAATCATAGTGTACACCAGTTATCTGGCTCAAGGAAACAGGGTTGGGGAGTTCGTTTGGGAATTCCGTTTGATTTATATTTAAACCGATTCCAATAACTGAGTGGGCAATCAAACTGCCTTCCAACTTATTTTCGATGAGGATTCCACCTATTTTAGAATTTTTGTGATAGATGTCGTTGGGCCACTTGATGGTGATCTCTTTGGTGTATTCGTCCAATAAAGCCTTGACTGTAAGTGAAACAAACTCGGAAAGCAAGAATTGATTCCGTGCAGGAATGAAGTCTGGCTTGATGACAAGACTGTATGATATGTTCTTATCCGGTTCCGATAACCATTTATTGCCTTTTTGACCTCGGCCGTTGGACTGATTGAAAGTCACCACGGCAGCCCCTGATTCCATACCGGTTTCTGCCAGTTGTTTCAGCAAATATTGGTTGGTAGAGGTGGTTTTGTCAAGTAAAAGCAGTTCGGTCATAGATTCGGTGAATTTCAAGCAAATATAAGGTTTATTTATGAGGTGGCAAAAAGGCATCCTCAAAATGGTCTATGGACCAAACTCCCTGTTCATAGACCACGGAGATAATATCGAAACGAACCTGAGCATCAATATGATGCATTCTGACATAATGGTGGGCTGCTTGCACTAGGTGCTTGATCTTGGTTGCATTCACCGCATTTTCCGGTGGTTCCCACGTCCTTCCGGTCCGTGTTTTAACTTCGACAATGACCAACCAGCCGTCTACTTCCGCAATCAGGTCCAGTTCCTTATGGGTGGAATGCCAATTTCGTTCCAGAATGCGGTAACCTTTGGCTAAAAGATGGTTCTCTGCCCTTAATTCGCCCTCTTTGCCCAGTTTGTTGTGTTCAGCCATGTTGTATGTGAAAGAAATGTTCTTATTTTTGTACACAAATTTTCCAAAACATGAAAAAAGAGGCGTCGCCGGATCGGAAAACTCCCGTCACCACCAAGAAAAAGCCACTGGTTCGGGACCATTTGGTCACTATTGCTTTGAACGACCCTGAATTCAAGACGCTCGAAAAATATTGTGCCCAATACAAAATTTCAAACCGTTCGCGTTTTATAAGAGAGGCTCTGATGAAGAGTATGTTATCCAGAATGGTCGATGATTACCCCACCCTTTTCGGTGAAAAGGAAATGCGTTGAAATGTATACTATGGAAACGCACGAACGGTATATGAACATGGCACTTGCCGAAGCCCGCTTGGCTTATGACGATGGTGAAATTCCTGTTGGTGTCGTTGTGGTTTGTAAAGACCGCATCATTGCCCGAGGACACAATTTGACCGAAACACTCCATGATGTGACTGCACATGCCGAAATGCAGGCTATCACTGCTGCCGCTTCGACCTTGGGCGGCAAGTATCTTCAGAATTGCACGATTTATGTGACCGTGGAACCCTGTGTCATGTGTGCCGGTGCGCTCGGTTGGGCGCAAATAACCACGTTGGTCTATGGCGCATCGGATGCAAAAAGGGGCTATTCCGTTTTTGCCCCATTGGCACTGCATCCCAAAACAGAGGTGGTTAAAGGCGTTTTGGAATCCGAGTGCTCCGATCTGATGACCCGATTCTTCCAATCACTCCGGTAAAACGATTTTTCGGAGTTGATGTGTATAAGCACCAAAAACCCCAAGTCCATTTTCAATGTTTGTGAAAACCTGAACGGGTTCTGACATGAACGGGTCAGCAAGTCCCAACGCTTTAAGCGATTTGAGATACAAATAATACTCTCTACTTATGGACTGAAGGTCAATCGTCACGCTTCTTTCATAGCTGTCGTCAGAACTGTCGTGATTGGGTCGATTGTAGTACCGATTAAAATCTTGTTTGTAGTTGAATGTGATGGTGTGTGTCATTCCATCGATCAATTCGTCCGAAAATACATTGTAAGGATCATAGCCGGTTTCTTCGAAAAGGCCGTCCAGGTTGTTTTTTCCACTGCCGAAAACAATATCCTCGACATCGTTCTTGTATTCGATGTTTGCAGTATACCCGTACATAACGGTCTTGCTATAAACGACCAGTCGGTAATAATTGTTGATTTGTGAAGGATTTGAGAAACTGACCTTGTACGTGTGTGTGTAGTTAAAGGTTACACCGACGGTATCGTAATGGTAAGGTGTATTTGGGCCATCATAACCGTAAGAACCGTCATAGATGATGTCTACAAGCAAAGACGAGTCTGATTTTACAATGGTTGAATCTATTTTGAAACCGGCAGTAGCCAATGGCACGACTGTTTCGGACCAAACCGATTCATGTCCGGGTGCGGAAACATTCAATCGGAGGACATCTCCTTGAGCAGAAACGTAACGACTCAAATAATCTCCCTTCTGGTTGTTCAATAAATTCTCTTTGAACGTCCCATTGACAAATAATGCCACCGATGCATTGTTGACGGCAGGGGAATTGTCCTCTTGATCAAGAAAGAACCGACTTAGTGATACGCTCGTATGAAGGATTGAATCGGCGCAGGCAATGGTATTGACCACCAACACCGGTTCGGTAACCTTACCAGTGAACTCAATTTCCGTCTCGCAAGAAAGTAGCGTACCGATAAGCAATAGGATAGTTAGTATTGGAACGTATTTCATTACTTAGAATTTGTAGCTGTAACTGACTGAAGGTATGATCGGAAAGATTGATATCTTTACTAGAATCTTACGTGATGTATAGTTCCCCGTCAACGGATCATAGTACTCATCGTTGCTGTATGATTGGCGGACAATGAATGGATTTTTTTGATTGTAGGCGTTGTACAAACTAATGTTCCAAGTTCGGACACCATGTTTCTTTTTTTTGTGCCAATTAAAACCAACGTCCATACGATGATAAGCAGGGAGGCGGTAATTGTTCCGTTCGCTGATGTAATCAATGGTCTGATAATGTTGCCAGTCAAGATTGGGCACTTCAACAGCATTGTACTGTTGCTTCGCAAGTGTCCCACTGTTCCCGGTGTAATATACCCAAGTACCCGATAAGTCGAATCGATCGCTGAACCTGTGATTCATGGTGATGCTGATGTTGTGACGACGGTCATACTTTGCAGGGAAGACTTTACCATAATTGATTTCCTGTCCGGGTTTATCGAATTTTCGTTCGGATTTCGACCATGTATAGGCAAGCCAACCGGTTGTTTTCCCAATGGTTTTTTGTGCCAGAAATTCAATACCGTAGGACCAACCGCGTCCCATACTCACTTTATCTTCCCAACCGGTGGAAGAGCCCATGAATCCTGCTCCGTCCTTGTATTCAATCAGGTTGTCCATGCTTTTATAATAGCTCTCGACAGATAGATCGACCACATCGTTCAAGTTGTAAAACAAACCTGCTGAATATTGTTTTGAATCCATCGGCTCGATCCTTTTGGTAACAGGAACCCACAAATCGGTTGGAAGACTCAGGTTGCTGTTTGAAAGAAGATGGATGTATTGACTCATGGAGGCATAACCAGCCTTGAAGGACAGCTTGTCGTTGATGAGTAGCCTCATGCTCAGCCTGGGTTCCAGGGATTGGTAATTTTGGCCTTGTACATTGAACATGGAGTAATTCAATCCGACATTGGCTTTGATGAAGGATCCGATGCTCAGATTGTCTTCGGCATAGACATTCACTTCATGGCCAAGTACGTTTTTATCCCCCATGGTCGTATCGATGGAAGTGGTGATGTCTTGAGTCACCGAAAATTTGGCAACGGAAACCCCTGGTCTGAAAGTGTGATTCACATAGCTGGCTCCGAACTTGACGTCATGCCCTGGAGCGGGTGTGAAATCGAAATCCGTACGAATGGAATAATCACTGATGCCAGACAAATACCCGATTTTCATCTCCGTTCCTGCCCACTTGGTCTCACCAGCTGGAAGGGTCTTTGTCTCATCACCGATGAGCATGTCAAAACGGTATCGGGTATAGGATGCCGTCGTATTCATGAACAACTTGCTGTTGATGATGTGGTTCCATCGGAAAGCCGAAATCAAGTTCCCCCATTTCCAATTCATGGTTGTGGTGTTGTAACTTTTTTCTCCACTGTTCACATAATTATTGGTGATCCCGACATCGATGGCGTCGTCTCCTGAATAGAAACTTAGGAACAGTTTGTCCGTATTTGAAATCTTATGGGTCACCTTTGCGTTCAGGTCGTAGAAATAATAACCTGCTGAATACTTGTTTCCGCTGTTTTCCTTTTTTGCAGCATACCAAAGAACCGGTTTGATGATCAAGTCTCCATACGTTCGTCGGTAGGAGAGGTTGAAGGTCGTCTTGTCCTTGATGAGCGGACCTTCCAGGTTGAATTTGGACGTGATGGCACCCACACTGAAATTACCATGAATTTCCTTGGCATTACCGTCATTCATCCGAATATCAATGACAGAAGAAAGTCGGCTCGAGAAACGGGCTGGAAAATTGCCTTTGTAAAGTGTGACATTTTTTAGGGCATCTGCGTTGAAGACAGAAAAGAAACCGCCCATGTGATTGACGTTGTAAACAGGTACGCCATCCAACAACAACAAGTTCTCATCCGGACCGCCTCCACGAACATACAGGCCAGCTGAGCCTTCCGTACCGCCCTGGACGCCCGGCAGCAATTGCAATGCTTTCAACACATCCGTTTCACCAAATAGGGCAGGGATGGACTTGATTTGTGAAATGGGCACTTCGATGGCTCCCATCTGGGAACCCAAAACGCCGAATTCCTTTCGGCTGGAACCACCGTAAACGGTAACCGTGTTCAGTTCGGTAGATGGCTGAAGTCTAATGCTGAGGGTGGTGTCTTTTGTCAAACGGAAGCGAAAATGTTGGGTTGTATAACCAACGTAGGAACATCGAAGATCCACTTCTCCAGCCGGTATAGACAGCGAGTAAAAGCCATATACGTTGCTGACGGAACCCTTTCCCGACTTGAAATCATAAACGGAACCGTTCAGCAGGGTTTCACCGGAAGTTTGATCTGTAAGAAAGCCGCTAATGGTGAGATTCGCGGCAGAAAGTGTTTGTAAAATGAAAACGAGGAAGAGGAACAGCGACGTTTTTTTAGTCATCGTGGTTTATTTCACAGCGGTTTATTTATTCAATTTCTTCAAAATCGACATAGTCTCCTTTGTCCTTTGAAATTTTTTTCTTTTTCTCTGGATTGTGAGAGGATGGATCGGTTCTAGCGTCTTCTGCATTGGCCGATTTCCTTATTTTGTGCATCAGGAACCGAGTTGTCATCGAGAAAACGAGGCGAAAGATAATGATAAAAAATAGTAAACCAAATATGAATTTCATCTAATATTCTATTATGCTTCTTTTTTAACAAAACCGAAGTTTAGGACGGAGAGTAAAATGTACCAAACAATACAGGGAGAAATTCCGTTTACATGTAGCAGAACGAGCAGGATGATGCAACCGATTAGGAAATAGTATCTAAGACGGTTTCCAACCCACTTGAAATTTTTGAATTTCAAGGAGAACATGGGAATCTCAAGGACCAACAAGGCCGAAAAAATCAAAATTCCGATAACCAGGATAATGGGGTCAAACGTGTAACTCAGGAAAAAGTTAAAGGAACTGCCTATGCCGAAAGCCCAGAAAAGGGCATTCGCTGGGGTAGGCAAACCCAGAAAAGAACTCGTTTGGCGTTCGTCCAAGTTGAATTTGGCCAATCGAAGGGCCGAAAAAACAGGTATCAAGAAACCGAACCAAGCAAACCAAGTCGGGCTTCCCGTAGACATCGACAGCGATGCAATATAGCTGTAGGCCATCACTCCTGGGGCAACCCCGAAACTCACGACGTCGGCCAACGAATCCAACTCTTTGCCCATGGCGGAATAGGCTTTCAAAAGGCGGGCGGCGAAACCGTCTAAAAAATCAAAAACGGTTGCAAGACCGATGAACAATGCGGCGGTCAAGTATGCTTCCTGAAAGGCATAGATGATGGCGATGCACCCCGAAAACAGATTCATGCAGGTGATTGCATTAGGTATGTGCTTGCGTATCATGGGATTTGTATTAATCTGCCGCCGGTTTTTCTTTCCAACGGGCGATGATGGTTTTGTTTCCTATTGTCTTATCGCCGGGTTTCACCAAAATTTCCACGTCTTCCAGTGGTAGGTAAACGTCTACGCGTGAACCGAATTTGATAAAGCCAAGGTGTTCGTTGAGGTGCGCTTTTTTATTGGTGTAGGCGTAGGTGACAATGCGTCTAGCAAGAGCTCCTGCCACTTGTCGGATCAGGACAGTCTTGCCGGATACGGAGGATTCGAGCAAAACCGTGGAACGTTCATTTTCTATGCTGGATTTAGGCAGGTAGGCGGCCATGAAGTTGCCGTTCTGGTGGCTGTAATGCACCACCCTGCCTTCGAAGGGATACCAATTTGCATGAACGTTGAACACAGACATGAAAATGGAAAGTTGGATACGTTCTTCGTTTAACAAGCAGCCCTCAAAAACCTTTTCGATGACCACCACTTTGCCGTCGGCAGGTGCCAGAATGTCTAACGGGCCTGCATTGCAGACACGACGTGGACTTCTGAAAAAATTGGTGAAAAAAAGGAAGAAGAGGGTGGAAACAACCAGTAAAGGGGCAAATACATAGTGCCCAAGAAGTATCCATACAATGACATTTAGCAAAACAAGAATAAAGAATAACCAAAGAAGAATCTTGCGACCTTCCTTATGTATGGTCATTCCCAGCGTTCTTTTCATTCCTGTTGGTTTACGGTGTTATCAGCGCAAAAGTACTTCCTTTTACTCAGAATGACAAATATTAAATTTAAGATTACCTCCCGATGATGTTGGTGAACATTTTCCAGTTGCCGTCGTTTTTGTAGGAGTTAACGGCGGAGGCTGGTACGTAAACAGGAATGGAAAGGTCGATGCCGCTAAATGGTTCTTCATCAAGCTTTGGCGGCGTGGTTGCAGCTAGTTCCAAGCTTTTAAGGTTGCACAAATAAAAGGCATAGTGGTTGATGCTTGTTACGGACGAAGGGATGATGACCAAATTCAACGATTTGCAACAGGAAAAAGCGAGTGCGTCGATTGAATGGACGGAGGATGGGATGGTCACTGTTGTCAAACCAGTGCATTCTTCAAATACTTCCTCATCGATGAAGGTTAAGAAGGAAGGTATTTTGACGGAAGTCAAACCGGAACAACCACAAAAGGCTGAAGCGCCGATACTGCTGACAGAATTTGGAATATTGATCGATGTCAAGCCGGTGCATTCACAAAAGGCAAATTTGTCAATGTACGTGACAGAGGGTGGAATGTCTAGTGTCTTCAAATTTTTACAACCGGAAAAAGTGGAGAACTCGATGGTTGTGAGGGCCGTCGGTAGTTTGATGGCGCTTAATTCGATGCAATTCTTAAAAGCACCTGTTCCTATTGATGCGATGGTCGGTGGAAGAATGACTGAGGTCAATCCCTTGCAATTTAGGAAGGCATTGGCAGCAATGGCTGTGACAGTGTATGTTACGTCTGCATTCGTTACTTTTGACGGGATGGTGATCGCTTCACCATAGGTGCCACCGCCGGCGATCTGTGTTGCTCCACTACTGACCTTGACCGTATTGGTTGATGTGATGTAATAGTTAATGTCGCCCACGATAAATGTTTTTTGTGCAAAATTTTTTGTGGACAACATTATTAATAAGAGAATAATGAAGGTGCTTTTTATGGTCATTAGGTTCATATTAAGTCAATAGTTAAAGAAATTTTTCTTTAACTAGCTGTATTATTGGATGTTAATGTATGATTTTTTTTTGAATGCAACGAAAATCAACCTATTTATTTTAAAGGTTGTTGATAAGTTTTAATGTTCGTACTTGCCCCATTACGTAAATCAAGGTATCTTTGGGTATGAATCCATTCGTCCATTTACACGTCCATTCCCAGTATTCCATCCTTGACGGACAGGCCTCCATCGCCGGTTTGGTGGACAAAGCGCACGGTGACGGCATGAGAGCCATCGCGCTGACCGACCACGGATGTATGTTTGGGGTCAAAGAGTTCTTCAACTACATTTCCAAGAAAAACAAGGGAAAGGCAGAGGACGAAATGATCAAGCCGATTATTGGCTGCGAAGTGTATGTGGCTAGAAACGGTCAACACAATCAACGCAAGGAAGTCAAGGAAGATGCCCGTGGATGGCATTTGATACTGCTGGCCAAGAATTATCAAGGCTACAAAAATTTGATGAAGATTGTATCAAAAGCTTGGACCGAAGGCTATTATTATGTGCCGCGTACCGATCACGAGCAATTGGAAAAATACCACGAAGGCATTATCGCCCTTTCAGCCTGCCTCGGAGGGGAAGTTCCACGTTTTGTTGGAGACGGGAGGTTGGAGGAGGCAGAAAAGTCCGTTCAATTTTACCAACGGGTTTTCGGAGAAGATTTTTACTTGGAACTTCAGCGTCACAAGCCAACAGTTCCCAATGCTTCTCAAGATACGTATCCAAGACAAATGGAAGTGAATGTCCACCTGGTGGAGTTCGCCCAAAAATACGGCATCAAGTTGGTGGCTACCAACGACGTGCACTTTGTCGAAGAAGAACATGCGGAAGCGCATCATCGCTTGATTTGCCTCAATACCGGCCGTGAACTGGACGATCCCAGCAACATGGCCTACACCAAACAAGAATTTTTCAAGACCCAGGAGGAAATGAACGAAGTGTTCGGCGATATTCCCGAAGCACTGACCAATTCTCTGGAAATAGCGGAAAAGGTGGAATATTATTCCATCAACCATGATGCCATCATGCCGAATTTCCCGAGGCCGGAAGGCTTCGAGACCGACGATGATTACCTCAAGTTTCTAACTTATAAAGGAGGCGAACGAGTGTATCCTGAAATGTCAGACGAAGTACGGGAACGCATTGACTTTGAACTGGGTGTGATTCAACACATGGGTTTTCCTGGTTACTTCCTTATTGTACAGGACTTTACAACTGCAGCTCGGGAAATGGGTGTTTCGGTAGGTCCCGGACGTGGCTCGGCGGCGGGTTCAGCAGTGGCGTATTGCTTAGGCATCACGCAGGTGGACCCTATCAAATACGATTTGCTGTTTGAACGTTTTTTAAATCCGGACCGCATCTCCATGCCCGATATCGACATTGACTTCGACGACGACGGCCGCGGTCAGGTGCTTCGTTGGGTGGAGGAACGCTATGGCAAGGAAAAAGTGGCGCACATCATCACCTACGGCACTATGGCTGCAAAGTCGGCCATCAAGGACGTAGCCCGTGTGCAACGCCTTCCGCTGGCTGAATCTGAACGCTTAGCCAAACTGATTCCGGATAAGATTCCCGATGTCAAGAAAGTGAACCTGAAAAGTGCCATTGCTTTTGTCCCAGAGTTAAAAGCCGCTGCTGAATCCGCCAATCAGAACCTGCGGGACACCATGAAGTATGCCCAGTTGCTGGAAGGCAATGTGCGGAACATCGGCGTGCACGCCTGCGGGGTCATCATTGGCCGCGACGATATTTCGGACTGGGTGCCCGTGAGCACCGCCGACGACAAGGAAACCGGCGAAAAGCTGTTGGTGACCCAATACGAAGGCTCCGTCATTGAAGAAACAGGGCTCATCAAGATGGACTTTCTGGGGCTGAAAACGCTGTCCATCATTAAGGATGCCATCGAAAACATACGGCTTTCCAAAGGCATCCTCATCGATATCGATACGATTTCCCTCGAAGATGCGACGACGTACGAGCTGTATTCTTCCGGAAATACAGTGGGAACCTTCCAGTTTGAATCGACTGGCATGCAGAAATACTTGCGCGAGTTGGAACCCACCAAGTTCGAAGACCTCATCGCGATGAATGCATTGTACCGTCCCGGTCCCATGGATTACATTCCTTCCTTTATTGCACGCAAACACGGCCGGGAGGAAATCGAATACGACATTCCCATCATGGAGCGCTACCTGAAGGACACCTACGGGATTACGGTCTATCAGGAACAGGTGATGTTACTTTCCAGGCTGTTGGCCAATTTTTCACGTGGAGAATCGGATGAGCTTCGCAAGGCGATGGGTAAGAAAATCATCGAAAAGCTGAATGCGCTCAAACCGAAGTTTATTAAAGGTGGAAAAGACAACGGTCACGACCCGAAAGTGCTGGAAAAGATCTGGGCCGACTGGGAAAAATTCGCATCCTACGCCTTTAATAAGTCGCATGCCACCTGCTACTCGTTGGTCGCATACCAAACGGCTTGGCTCAAAGCTAATTATCCGGCTGAATACATGGCTGCAGTGCTTTCGCGCAGCATCAACAACATCACAGACATCACCAAGTTCATGGATGCCTGCAAGTCCATGAACATTCAAGTTCTGGGACCAGACGTGAATGAATCGAACATGAAATTCACCGTAAACAAGGAAGGCAACATTCGTTTTGGTTTGGGTGCCATCAAAGGTGTCGGTGAAAATGCGGTCAGGGCCATTTTGGACGAACGCTCCAGCAACGGTCCCTTCAAAGATTTGTACGATTTTCTGGAACGGGTGAATCTGAACACCTGTAACAAGAAGAGTGTCGAATCCATGGCATTGGCAGGCAGTTTCGATGCATTCGGCCAACTCACACGCGAGCAATTCGTATTTGAAAACGGAAAGGGTGAACCCTTCCTCGACATATTGATGCGTTGGGGCATCAAGGTGCAGATGGACAAAGCCTCCATCAGCAACTCCTTGTTCGGCGGAGATAATACGGTGATGGTCGCCAAGCCTGAGCCGCCCAAGGCAGAGCCCTGGCCGGATCTGATGAGGCTCAACAAGGAAAAAGAGCTGGTGGGCATGTACCTTTCGTCACACCCGCTTGATGGATACTCGGTGCTTATCAATTATGTCTGCAACACGACGATGGACGATATCAAGCAGGGTAACTTGGTGGCCAACAAGGAATTGGTATTCGGAGGCATCGTAACTGATATTCGGGAACGGATGAACAAAAAGAATGAACAGTTCGCCTTCGTCACCATCGAAGATTATTCGGGTGCTGCCGAGATTCCGTTTTGGCCCAAGGAATACGTGGATTTCGGTAAATTCTTGAGACCCTCCATGTTCCTAATGATCAAAGCCAGGTATGGCCCCAAAAATTGGAGACCAGATGAGTTCGAGTTGAAAGTCAATCACATTTCGGTCCTGTCCGATGTGATGGATACGGCCATAGAAAAAATCAATTTGTCCATTCCACTTTCCGTTTTGAGCAAGACTTTTGTGGAGGATTTATTTGACGAAGTTCGGAAGCATCCAGGTAGAGCTGCGCTATCTATCACTGTTACAGATTATGACGTGGAACCACCCCTTAGGCTGGACCTTTTTTCGAGATCGTATCAGGTTCAACCCAACAAGGAATTCATCAATTATTTGGAGGAAATGGAATCGATAGACCTGAAAATAAATTAAGGCAGTGTTTTAAAACCGTCTTTGTTTTTGTACATTTGCCGTGCTAAACAAAGAACTTCACATTAACAGCATCATACTATGGCTTTAGTTATTACAGATTCGAATTTTGACGAACTATTGAAATCCGGGAAACCCTTAGTGGTTGACTTTTGGGCAGAATGGTGCGGCCCATGCAAAATGATAGGCCCCATCGTTGAAGACCTCGCTCACGATTATGAAGATAAAGTGATCATCGGCAAGCTCGATGTGGATGACAACAACGACGTCACCACACGCTTCGGTATTCGCAACATCCCGACCATCCTGTTTTTTAAGGACGGTGTTCAAGTGGACAAGCAAGTAGGTGCTACTCAGAAAAGTGTTATGGTACAGAAAATCGAAGCGCTGCTCTGATTTTAGGTATTTTCAAAATTAATGAAGGCTGTTTTCCGTTTAAGGAAGCAGCCTTTTTTATTAGCCAATAGTAACTTTCCGTGTTCCATCAGCCTGTTCCTCCATATGCACTTTGGTGCAGTTTTCGGGCAATAAAGAATCGATTTTCTCAGGCCATTCTATGAAGCAATACTGACCGCTGTAAAAGTATTCCTCGTAACCCAGATCGTAGGCTTCGTCCATTTTGTTGATGCGGTAGAAGTCGAAATGATAAACCGCATCGCCATCGGGCAGGGCGTATTCGTTTACAATGGCGAAAGTGGGGCTGGTAATGACGTCTTCGACACCAAGTTCTTCACAGATGGCTTTGATGAAGCTGGTTTTGCCGGCGCCCATGGCTCCGTAGAATGCAAAAACGGTATGCCCTTTGGTGGCTTCGAGAAAGGCGCGGGCGGTTTTGTGAATGTGTTTGAGAGAATCAATAAATAACTCCATCTTATTTCTTTTTGGGTTCCATCGTGATGAACGGTATCATCATTTCTTCCATCGAGATGCCTCCATGCTGAAAGGTGTCCTTGTAGTAGGTGGCGTAATGGCTGTAATTGTTCGGATAGGCAAAGAAATCCTTGTTACCGGCAAATATGTAGGTTGAACTGACATTGGGGCTGGGTAAGCCATGTTTATCGGGATTCTTGATCTCGAACACTTGTTTTGGTTCGTAATTGAGGTTCTTGCCTACTTTGTAACGCAAGTTGGTGTTGGTGTTGCGATCGCCCACCACTTTGATGGGGTTGTCCACGTGAATAGTGCCGTGGTCGGTGGTCACTATGATCTTGACGTTTTCGGAGGCCAACAGATCGAACAATTCGGAAATGACCGAATGCTTGTACCAGGACTCGGTTAGGGAGCGATAAGCCGCTTCAGTTCCTGCCAGTTCGCGAATCATTTTGGATTCGGTTCGGGCATGAGATAGCATATCGATGAAGTTGAAAACGATGACATTCAGCGGACTTTGCAGCATGCTTTTAATTTTGGTCATCATTTTCTCACCATTCTGATTGTTGTTAATCTTATTGTAGGTGAATTCGTAACGCTTGCGGAAACGATCCAGTTGAGTCTGAATGAGCGGCGATTCGTTCAGATTCTTTCCCTCTTCCTCGTCTTCGTCCACCCAGAATTCGGGGAACATTTGTTGGATTTGCAAAGGGTTCAGCCCTGAGAAAATGGCATTTCTGGCGTATTGGGTGGCGGTGGGAAGCAAACTGAAATAAATGCTTTCGTCGTAGGTAAAGCGGTCACCCATCAGACGCTTGATGACCTGCCATTGGTCAAAGCGGAAATTGTCAATTAGGATGAAAAACACCTTTTCACCAGCATCCAGCAAAGGAAAGACCTTGTTCTTGAACAGATCGGGACTCATTAATGGACGATTGGCAGGCTGATCGCTCCAATCGAGGTAATTTTTTTTGATGAATTTGAAAAACAGGTTGTTGGCTTCCGCTTTTTGTTGTTTCAACATTTCCTCCATGCCTGTTTTTGCATCTTCCAGTTCCAATTCCCAATAGACAATCTTCTTATAGACGTCCACCCAATCCTCGTCTGTACGGCAATCGCCAATCTGCATGCTCAGCTTCATAAAGTTTTGCTGGAAAGACGTGGTGGTAGCATCGTGGATGATTTCGTCCTTGTGCACGTTTTTTTTGATGGTGAGCAACATCTGGCGCGGATTGACTGGCTTGATGAGGTAATCGGCAATCTTGCTCCCGATGGCTTGGTCCATGATGTCTTCTTCCTCGCTTTTCGTAATCATCACGATGGGCAAAGTCGGTAGGAATTCCTTGATGGCCGAAAGCGTTTCCAATCCACTGAGGCCTGGCATGTTTTCATCCAGAAACACCAAATCGAAGGGCTGTTCGCGGCATAAATCCAGCGCATCTTGACCATTGGTAGTGGTCACCACCTCGTAGCCTTTTTCTTCCAGAAACAAGACATGGGGCATGAGCAGGTCTATTTCATCGTCCGCCCAGAGCAATCGGTCTTTAGCCATTTTTTATCAAGGATTTGGTTTTATGTCTGAATATGTTGCGTTGAAAAATGTCTCATATTTATCCGTTGGAACGCCTTCTTTCAACAGTTTCAGGTTGAATTCGGAAACGATGATGAGCCGCAAACCGGAGTATTTTTCCTCCGGTTTCTGACCTTGGAACTGAATCCAGGAACGATAACGAACAGCATCCAAAGCATTTTCGAAGCCACTCACCAAAAGTACATCCAATTTTCCGATTTTCGACAACTCAAGGTCGTAATCCCGTACTAAGAAATTGGTAAAATCGTACAATGCTACGTCGAATTGGAGGCGGTTTATTCGGATATGGGCTGAATCGTATACCATGAGGATGAAATGGGGTTCATCAGGTTTGAAGGCAAAACTGTTGGCCAGTGAGTCAAGCAAGGCTATGCTGTCCACCTTTTGCACATCCTTGGCAGAAAGCAAATTGGTGTAACCTGCCGACGGAACGGGCCTGCGACCGGCATCCCAATAAGCCAACATTCCTTTGACGATCGGGGTCAACTCTTTGTGGTAGCTGCTGGTCTGAAAAGAATCACGGATTTGAACCAACATCCGGTGGAATTCTTCCGGATGCCCAGTCCGGGCATACTCCATCGCTTCCAAAAAATTGAATTTGGGAAGCAGGTTGCTGGTCGGATAATTCGAATTGGCATATTTCGAACGGTTGAACATACTGTCTGTCCGTTGTTTCAGATAGTCACTATATGCGTTGGCATACAAGGTGTCTTGAACCTGATACATTTCAATTAGTTTCTCTATGTAAGCCGGATTTCTCAAGCGATTGGACCAAGGGCTGTCGGGAAAGGCATAAAGCAGTTTCTCTCTCGTAGAATCGGCCAAGAGTTTTTTCTTTTGTTGTTTGTAAATGAGGTACTTGATGTACCAAGCATTTTCAAGAAACGGACTTGCAGGATAGTCGTTTTCCAACCGATTGAAGCTTTGAAGGGCCAACCGGTCGTTTTCAAGTTGTTCACGGTAGGCTAATCCCGATTTGTACAGACCTTCAGCTATTTTTTTACCGGAGGCGGCAAGCTGTTCATCGGTAAAAGGCAGGTCCTTCAGGTAGTAATTAAGTTTAGTCGGGTCGTCTGCACCTTCGTTCGGGTCTGTTATGGAATCTTTGGCTGCTATTTTTTCGACGACTTCCTTTGGCTGCTTGACAGAAGCCGTATCGTTGTTTTGAACGGCGGTCAGATTTTCGAACAAAGGTGTTTTTCGAATGCGCCGCCAGTCATCGTTCAAAGCACGTTTGCCCCATTTCTTACGGAAATCCTTCATGCCTTTGTCCACCGTGGCGGAGTTGTAAAAATACCAGCTTTTGTCGATGGAGTTGTCCGAATTGACAGGATCGTTCGAATTGTCCGGCCCAGCATTTTCGGCTCGTACACTTTCGTTGGCGGCAGCTGTTTCCTGGGCTGATTTCAGACGTGCTTCCTCCTTAATCTTCTTTTCGGAAGCTTTCATCAATTTCGTAATGAGTTCGAGCCGCTCTTTTTCGGGCATCTTGGCAACGGCTTGAAGACTGTCTTCCAGGAAAATAACTTTAAGTGGGGGAGCCAGTTCTTTCAATATGGTGCTGCGAAGATTGACTTCCAAAAAGCGTTCGTCCTCTTTGTTCAAGAGGGGCATCGCCTGTGTATAACAAGGCTCCGCTTCCCTAAAGCGTTCGTTCCTATAATAAAAATCTCCCAAAGCTAAGAGGGTTTTCAATTTATGCGGACCTGGTTTTTTGGATTTTTGCAGTGAAAGATTCAAATATTCCAAAGCTTTCACGGTGTCCTTGGCAGCAAAGTACAAGTTCCCCATGGCGTAGTAAACTTGATCCAAATATTCGGTGTTTTTGGAACTTTTGCTGAGGCGAATCAGTTTTTTCAGCGGCTTTTTGGGGTCGATGCCTGGAAATACCTCACTTTGGCGAATGCGGGCGCTAAGTTCCATTTCGTAGGGAGGATTCATGGCCGGAATGGTAGAATAAAGCTGATAAGCTTTGTCACGCTTGCCTGTTTCCTGGTACAATTGACCCAGTAAATAACTCCAACGTTCCTTTTCCCGTTTGTTATGGATTTTGCGGGAAGCAATTTCAAGGTAGGGCAGTGCTTCGGCATATTTTTTGCGACGAATAAGCAAATCGGCTGTAGCTGCCGCAAATTCTGCTGTCAACGAAGGTGTCAGATTTTCTTTATTCAGGTCATTCAGGAGGTTTTCTGCCTCGTAATACCATTCGAGTTCAGTATAGGCTCTTGCCTGAAGGATTCCAGCTTCGTCGCAACATTTCTTGTTGGTGGAGAAGTGTCGGATGATGTAGGAACAAGTGGCTGAAGTGGACAGAAAGTCCGCTTTGGTAAACTGAGCATTGGCCAACAACATGAACACATCGTCCATGAATGGATTGAATTCTTCTTGACTGAAATAGCGTTTGGCTTCCTGGCTCGCTTTCGGACCGGGCTTCTTTTTCGGCTTGACCCGTATGGAATGGGCTTTGATGGCTTTCTGGCATTTCTCGATGGCTCGGTTCATATTCGAGCTGGTTGCCTTGGCATTGTTATGGTTGCTAACCTGATACATCGGCAATATCCTGGAGAAATCCTCGTTGAAGCCTGCATCCAATTGATGGATGCCCTGCAGGTAGGCCTGTTCTCCGTTAAAATATACGTTGAACCGTGTATTCATTTCCTGATAATGCCGGCTCAGCCACGTGTTCTGCTGTGTGGAACAAGCGGTAAGCAGGAGCAGGGCCAGAGTTGCCGAGAGTAAAAGTCGGTGACGCATCATAATCGGGTAAAAACCAGGCTTTCGGGGTCAATGTTATACGCTTTCAGTAACTCCATTTCCGCGATTTTATTGTGCTGAAAGCTAATTAATCGGTTAAGTGGAACTGGGCATCTTTCAGGTCGTTCCAGAAATTAGGATAAGATTTGGACACAACTTCGGGGTGGTTCATCAGAAGGATGCCGTAAACCAAGGCGGCGGGTGCAAAAGCCATGGCCATTCGATGGTCGTCGTAGGTTTCGATGGGGACGGCAAACATGGTGCAGGTCTCACCCGTCCATTCGAGGATGCTGTCTTCACTGACTACAAAGACAAAGCCTAATTTGGCACTTTCGTCGATCAAAGCTTTCAAACGGTCTGTTTCCTTGATTTTGAGGCTTTGAAGACCGGTCAGTTTAAAAGGAATGGCTTTCAGGGCGCAAGTCATCGCCATAGTCTGGGCCAAATCAGGCTGGTCGGTGAAATCAGCATCGAAGCGGTCTACCAGCATCGAAGTTTTGGTCAGGCGAACACCTTCTGTCGTGTATTCGGTGTGAATGCCCAAGCTTTCAAACCATTCGGCCACCTTGGCGTCACCCTGCAGGCTTTCGCGATAAAGGCCCTTCAGGAAAACTTCGCCTTCTTCAGCCAGACTCAGCATTTCGTACCAATACGAGGCCCCTGACCAGTCGGATTCGACAGTGAAGGGTATTGCTTGGTAGATTTGCGGTTTGATGACGACCGTCGTTCCATCCCAGGAAGACTCGACACCCCAGAGACGCATCATCTCGAGCGTCATCTGAAAGTATGGTTTGGATATGAGTTCGCCTTCGATGGTCAGAGTCAATCCCTCTTCCATAGCTGGGGCAGCCATCATCAGTGCTGAAAGGTATTGACTGCTGATGCCACCGTCAATGCTGATGGCACCGCCTTTCAGTTTTTTACCCTTGATTTTCAATGGCGGAAATCCATCCTTTTCGAGGTAGGTGATGTCGGCACCCAACCGATTCAAGGCATCCACTAAAATACGAATGGGGCGGTTCTGCATCCGTTCACTTCCGGTAATTTCCCAGACACCTTCGCGGCCTGCCAAGTAGGCAGTAAGGAAGCGCATGGAAGTGCCTGCAGCACCGATGTTTATTTTATTGGAACTGAATTCAAGTGCTGTGGTCATGACTTTGGTATCGTCACAATCGGCTAAATTTTGCAGAGAAGCCCCCTTGGAGGAACCTGCCATGGCGTCGAGAATCAACGCTCTATTGCTAATGCTTTTGGATGCCGGCAATTGAATAATCCCATTCAGGGAGCGGCCGGCCTGTATTGTAATGGACATGTATCGTTGCATTTGGTGTGTTGCAAAGGTACGAATTTATTGCCGTTTCTTGAATTCAGCAGGGGTCATCCCGTATTTGTTCTTGAAGCACTCCCCAAAATAGCGGGAGTCGGTGAACCCGGTCATGTAGGCGACTTCCTTGATGAGCAACTCGCCAGTTGTCAGCATTTGCGCAGCCCGTTTCAGACGGATGTCACGGATGAATTCTACGGGTGAAAGTCCTGTCAGGCCTTTCACTTTGTTGAAGAAAGAGGATCGGCTCATCCCAACTGCCTGACCGAGGTCCTCGACCGTGAATTCGCTATTGTCCATATTGTTTTCGATGGCTTCCACCACGCTTCCCATCAACTTTTCATCTTGCGAGGTGATGAGGAAAGGTTTCGGATCGAATTCCTGCATGCCGGAGGTTAAACCTGAACTGTAAATGTCTTGCAACCGCTTTCGTTGTTTGAGCAAATTGGCAATCCTAGCCTCAAAATACGGGACACTGAAGGGTTTCGTGATGTAATCATCTGCACCATACGACATGCCTTCCAACCTGCTTTCCAAAGAAGTCTTGGCTGAAAGCAAAACAAGTGGTATGTGGCTGGTTTCCAGATTTTCTTTTAGCTTCTTGAGCAACTCGAGGCCGTCCATATCAGGCATCATGACGTCACTGACTATAAAATCAGGATGTTCACGCAACGCTGTTTCAAATCCGATCAGACCATCGGTGGCTTCCAGAATCAGGTAGTTTTTTTTGAGAATTATTTTGAGGAAGTCTCGGAGCTCGTCATCGTCTTCGACGATCAAGACGGTCTGTTTTTTTTTCTCATTCAATTTGACAGACTCTACGGAAACTGTTTTGTTTACTGACGAAATGGAGGGATTAATATTCTTATTTGCAGGCGTATAAACTATTTCCACATGGTTGCCGAAATGGCTATGACCTGTTTGAAAACTGACGGTGAAACAACTCCCCTTTCCTGCCTCACTTTCTATCGATACTTTGGCTCCATGCATTTCAGCCAACTCTTTAACCATAGAAAGACCGATGCCTGTGCTGGGTTTGTTCTTATCATCGTTGTACGATACGAACCGCGTGAAAAGGCTCTTTTGTTTGTCCTTCTGGATGCCTGGTCCATCGTCCTGAACCTGTAGGTCTATGTTACGATCGTTCTTTTTAAGAATGACACGAACATTCTTACCCGAAGGCGTGTATTTGAAAGCGTTCGATAGCAGATTCATCAGTATTTTTTCCAACCCGTCCGTATCCACCCAAATTTTTTCACCAGGAACCTGATTGATGACCTGGAATTGAATGTGCTGTTCTTCGGCAAGCTCTCTAAAATCGGAACAAAGTAGTTCGATGTGCGCACCGAGGTCCACTTCTTCCACTTTCAACTCATGCGATTGTATTTTCCGAAAATCCAGGATTTGATTGACCAGTCGTTGCATTCGAGCTGTATTGTGTGAAACCAGGTTCAATTTTTGACGGATATCTTCCGGCGTATTTTCATCGTTCATCAGGTACTCCACCGGAGCGGTGATCATGGTGAGCGGAGTGCGGATTTCGTGCGAAATATCTGTGAAGAAGCGGAGTTTCATATCAGACAATTTCCTTTCCAGACGTACGTCGCCGCGCAATCGATAAATGGTCAGCAGAATGGAACCACCGAGTATTGCCAGGCCAGCAGAAAGGAGCAGATACAGGAGATAGGCAATCCAAGTCTGCCAGAACGAAGGCAATACTTGAATGGGAAGGCTGCGTTCATTGTCCACCCAAACACCTTCGCTGTTAGTCGATTTGACTCTAAAGGTATAATGTCCGTGTGGGATGTTGGTGTAGTTGGCCATGCGAAGTTGCTGTGCATACTGCCATTCCTTATCGAAGCCTTCGAGTTTGTATGCATAAACGATGTTGTCGGGTTCTTCATAATCCAAAGCCGAATATTCGATGGTAAAGAAATTTTGTTTATGGTTCAGCACCAACTTTTTTAAATTATCTATGTTTTGGGAGAGTGGAGTGTGATCGCCAATTGGCACTTTTTTGTTGAATAATTCGAAATTGGTCAGTGCCAGATACGGTTTGTACGTGTTGTTCCGAATTCGGTTGGGCTGAAAAATCAACAGGCCGGCTGAATATCCGAACATCAATTCTCCCGATTTCAGCCTACAATTGGAAGCTTCCGAAAAACTTTGGGACGCCATCAGGCGCTTTATTTCTGCAAACGTTTCGAAAATACCTGTCTGTGGATTGAATCTGGTCAAGTTGTTCTCGGTGGTGACCCAGAGCTGTCCACTTGTGTCTTCGACAATAGATAAGGTAATGTCGGATGGAAGTCCACTTTGGCTGGTATAGGATTCGAATCGGGTCGGGAAACCGTTTTTGTCATAATCCAATGCTTTGTTGATGCCGCCTCCAAAAGTGACCAAATACATCTCTCCTTTTTTGGTGATGCAAATACCGTGTACATCGTTGCTGCTGAGGCTTTGCTTATTGCCTGGCATACGATCGAAGTGCCGATAACGAATGCTTTCTGGTGCGGTGAAGTTCAGTGAAAACATGACCAGCCCACCCAGTGTACCAACACAAAGGTGGTCGTGTTTGTCTTCGGTGATGAAACGGACGCGTCCAGCGGTTTCGGTCGGGTAATTTTTTAAATTATTCCGATGGTTTATGAACTGTACTTTTCCATTTTTAGTAAATTGAATAAGGTTCAATCCACCATCGTACGTGCCAACCCAGATATGACCGTGTGTGTCTTGAAAAATACTGTAGACTTTGTCTTCGCTCAGACTGTAAAGATTGGAGAGGTCGCTTTGGTATCTTTCTATTTTCCAAATAGTTCCATTCTTAACCAACCGAATGATGCCTGAACCCTTAGTCCCCAGCCAAATACTTCCTGCTTTGTCTTGGTGCATGCAATAAACTACAGCAGGCAGTGTCGCATCGGGTCTGAGGTCTCCGTTCATGGAAAATCGGCCCAACAACCGATGGCTCCTGTCAAAGACATTTAGCCGCTTATCCTTGGTCGAAACCCAGATATTGCCCTCCCGGTCTTCTAAGACTGCTCGTACATCATTCGCAACTACTGCATTTTCCGATGGGTTCACTGAACGGGTGCTGAAGTAGTTCTTCTCAAAAACAACCTTTTCCAAACCATGCGAACGAGTGCTGATCCACAGATTTCCCTGGTGATCGCTGATGGCAGAATGGGCAAGGTTGGAGAATTTCCAATTGCCTGCCGATGGGTCGTTGTAAAAGGGCTCCAACTCGTCCGTTGCTGCATTGTAAATTGAAAAGCCACCCCCTTTGGGTTGAATCCAAAGCCTATTTTTTTTATCTTCAAAATAAATGCAACTGAGTGGGTAGGTATTGGTTGACTCGTCTTCTGTTTTAACCTGGTAATGTTTTAAAATACGGCTTTGAATGTTTAGTTTGTAGATGCCCAATCTGTTGGTGGTGATCCAAATCTGTTGCCATTTATCCAAGTAAGTCTGAGAAATTGTTTCATTGAACGGAATGATCCCGTTGGATGGGGTTAGAGCCGTAACCACACCCGTAGCACGATTATTCAGGAACAGGCCATTGCGGGACGTTGTAATAAGGAGGTCACCCGATTTCAACGTTTTGAAACCAATGACATTGGAATTTACGTTCAGTTGTAGCAAGGAGAATTTTCCATCTGTTTGATGATATTTCCAGATGCGTCCTTTGCTTGAACCAAACCAAATCTCGCCTTGCTTTTCGACAGCTGCAAAAAATGATTGTGTTCTGTTGTCTTTAATAGGCTGATTTTCAAAGAAAAAAGGTGTTGGTTTGGTGTTTTTGGGCGGAACGACACACAAGCCGTTATCGGTCAACAACCATGAATGCCCGGTTTTGTCTTCGAAAACAGCGTTCACGCACTTACCATACAGGTTGTTCAGGTTCTGGTTGTAAGCTTGGCAGGTGTAATGCTCGTCCATTACGCAGACGCATCCGTTATTCTCGGACAGCAGCCAAACTTTGCCTGAAGGCATAACCAATAAATTGCTTATGATAAAGTTTTTTTTTCCAAGCCCTGCAACCGGTTGTATACCGTGAAATGTTTCTGTCCTGGTATCGAAACAGTGAGCTTCACCGTCGTATGACTTGAGCCAAATGTTGCCGCGCTTGTCCTCATAAAGCTTTTCAATCCTATTGCTTCGCATGACATAGTTGTCGCCTGGCTGAACCTTATAGTTGCTAAATCCGTATCCGTCAAATTTGCTCAGCCCGTCCCAGGTAGCAAACCACATGAAGCCTTTGCTGTCCTGAATCATATCCATGATGGTGAACTGAGGCAGCCCGTCTTCCGTCGAATAATGAACAAACTGACAAACTGGCTGTGCCGTTGCCGGAATATGGAACAGGCCTAGTAGTAAGATCGTTAGCGCTGTAAAAAAAGGCTTGGCTTTCATGGTGATAGTATGGAAATGGGTATGATGCAAAGATAGTTTTTTCCGCCTCTCAAAGGTGTTCTATCAGGTAAATTGGTTGTTTCTCCCGTCTATTATGGCGATTTGTCCCCGCTTAGGTATTTTTCATTGGCTTACTTTGTGGAAATTCTAAAATAGGGGCCTTTAAACGAAAATCTATGAAAAAAATCTTTACACTTTTGGCTGCTTTTGTTACTGTCGGTTTTATGAACGTGTATGCTAAGGTAACACCTGTGGCAACCAACGACAATCAGGCAACTTACATTATTCACTAAAAGGTAATCCTTTAGAATATGATCAACATTCGAACGTATTTCATTTCCTTGTCGCTGGTGGTCTTTGCCGCAACAACTTACTCTGCCGAACCAACAAATCCATACCCCTCTGTGTATAAGGACCTCCCGTTCAGCATGCCAGTCGTTCAACGACCCGTTTTCCCCGAAAGAACCCTGTCCATACAGGATTGTGGTGGAATCGGTGACGGTAAAACGTTAAACACCACGGCTTTTGCAGAGGGTATGAAGCGGTTGTCAGCCCTTGGAGGCGGGACGTTGAATGTGCCTTTCGGTGTTTGGTTGACAGGCCCCTTCGAATTTCAGTCCAACATTAACCTGCATTTGGAAAAGGGTGCTCTCATACAGTTTACGCCCGATTTCAATGCCTATCCTTTGGTGAAAACCTTTTATGAAGGTATCGAATCCTATCGGTGCCAATCACCTGTCACTGCACGCAACCTCGTAAATATTGCCATTACGGGGCAAGGCTCCATCAATGGTTCAGGCCAAGCCTGGCGTCCACTTAAAAAAGCGAAAGTGACCGACACCTATTGGAAAAACGTCGTAAAATCGGGTGGGGTTTTAAAAAATGAGACTTATTGGCTGCCCAGCGAAAAGGCTTTGCATGGTGAACGATGGGCAACAGGTGAAGCCGGCATTTTCAGCGGAACACCGACAGAAAAAGACTACAATTCCATCAAAGATTATCTCCGACCTGTCATGATAAGCATCATCGGATGCAAGAATGTCTTGCTGGAAGGTGTTTTGTTTGAGAATTCTCCCAATTGGAACATACACCCGTTGATGTGCGAAAACGTCATCATTGATGGCATATATGCCCGGAATCCTGCTTTTGCGCAAAACGGTGACGGGTTGGACTTGGAATCGTGTAAAAACGCAATCATCGTGAATTCAACCTTTGATGTAGGCGATGACGCCATCTGTCTGAAATCAGGCAAAGATGCTCAAGGCCGTAAAAGGGCCATGCCCACCGAGAATGTCATAGTCAATAATTGTTTGGTCTTGCAAGGTCACGGCGGTTTTGTTGTGGGCAGTGAAATGTCGGGTGGTGTGCGAAATATTTCCGTGTCGGATTGTATGTTCATCGGTACCGATGTCGGTTTGCGTTTCAAGAGTAATCGTGGACGCGGTGGGGTGGTTGAGAATATTTATGTAAACCACATCGCCATGACCGATGTCATCAACGATTCGTTCCTCTTTGATTTGTATTATGGTGGTAAATCAGTATCCGAAGCTATGGAGGATGGAAGTTTGAACAAGGGTAGTTCGGTGGTGGTGCCTGTAACCGAAGAAACGCCCGTTTTCCGCAATATTTTTGTTCGGGACATCGTTTCCCGAAATGCCGGTCGTGCCATGTTCTTCAATGGTTTACCTGAAATGAAAATAAGCAACATTCACGTGGAAAACATGGAAATAACTGCCAAGCTCGGCGCTGAACTGTCTGAGGCGGACGGTGTCCAATTCAAGAATGTTCATATCAAATCGACTTCCGGCAAAGCCTTTCTGATTCGAAATGTGTTGAACTTCAATTTGGATGGGAAATCACTTCCGGATACGGTTCGACAGGAATTTGACGAAAAACCGTAATTCATCACTAAAACACGTAATTTCATCCCTGATATAATTTGCAGTTGAAATAAACGATTTCATTCTTTAAAGGTCTAAAAGATATCCTTACCTTAGCGGGTAGATCTTTAATTGAATATTAAACTGCATTCCAGTGAAAAAAAACATTGTCAGGATTGTCGTCCTGATCGTTATTCTAGTGCCGCTCACCCTTTTGTTACTACACAAGAAGCCCGAAGAAAAGCGTAAGGGGAAAGGTGATGGCCAGCGCAAAGTCGAAGCTCTTGTCGTCCGCTCGTCCAAGTTGTTGAATGAAATTTCCGTGACCGGCTCCTTGCTTCCATATGATGAAGTGGAACTCAAGAATGAGGTGGCAGGCCGCGTCGTATTGTTGAATCTGCCTGAAGGCAAAGCGGTTTCGAAAGGAACGGTTTTGGTAAAACTCTTTGATGATGACCTACAAGCTGGTCTCAAAAAGCTCAAAGCACAACTTGACCTTCAACAGCAGATTTACAATCGTCAATCCGAATTGATCAAGATCAATGGCATCAGTCAGAATGAATACGAGCAATCGCTTCTCCAGGTCAATACATTAAAGGCTGAAATCGAGGCCCAAAAAGCACAGGTTCGTAAAATGGTTGTTTTGGCACCCTTCGATGGTGTGATCGGTTTGCGGAATGTCAGTTTGGGTGCCGTGGTCAATACGTCAACCACATTGGCGACGATACGCAGCAGTCGTCTCAAATTAGACTTTTATGTACCGGAAAAATATGGGGATGCCATCAAGGCAGGCATGAATGTGGATTTTTCACTGTATTCCGGGCAAAACGATTTCCGTGCAACTGTTCTTGCCACGGAGCGCAGCATTGACGATGCAACCCGAAACCTCAAAGTCAGGGCTGTCATCAACCAAACGGCTGCAGCATTGATTTCCGGCGCATTCGCCAATGTGAAACTTCAGTTGGGTGCCAACTCTAGCGCCCTTCTTATTCCGACAGAATCCATCATTCCAATGGAACAAAGCAAGCAAGTCATCGTCGCCCAAAAAGGCAAAGCGCACTTTGTCACTGTCAAAACGGGTATCCGAAAGGAATCCATGGTTGAAATAACGGAAGGACTTCAGCCCGGTGATACCCTGGTGGTTTCAGGCCTCCTATTCTTTAAAGAAGGTGATGTGCTCAAGTATTCCAACGTAACCGATCCCAAATGACGCTGTCTGATTTTGCCCTGAAACGCCCCGTGGCGGCCACCGTACTGAGCCTCATTATTATTTTGCTCGGTTTCGTCGGCTTTAATTTTCTAGGTGTCCGTTTGTATCCGGCTATCGACCCGCCCATCATTACGGTGCAGGCTTCTTATACGGGTGCCAATGCGGAGATCATTGAATCACAGATAACAGAACCGCTCGAAAAATCCATCAACGGTATCGAGGGGATCAAGTCCGTTTCTTCTCAATCGGCTGTCGGCCAAAGTTCCATCACAGTGGAATTCGACCTGGGTTCCGACCTTGAAAAGGCGGCCAACGACGTGCGAGACAAGGTTTCCCAAGCAATGCGTTCGCTTCCGCAGGACATGGATGCCACACCGACCGTCACCAAAGCAGATGCCAATGGCGACCCCATCATCATGTTGATTGCCCGGAGCAGCCGCATGAATACCATTGAACTGAGCGACTATGCTGAAAACATCCTTCAGGAGAAACTTCAAACGATTCCCGGCGTTAGTTCCGTTCAGATTTTCGGTCAACAAAAGCCGGCTATGCGCTTATGGCTGAATCCAGCCAAAATGGCGGCTTACCAATTGACCGCCTCGGATGTCAAGGCGGCTCTTGTTCGTGAAAACGTAGAAATGCCGGGAGGAAAGATTCGTGGTGGAGCCACCGAGTTGTTGGTAAAGACGCGCGGTAGACTGGAATCGGAGGAGGACTTCAACAATATGATCATCAAGCAGAACGACAATCAGGTTGTTCGGCTCAGCGATATTGGTGAGGCTGTTTTAGGACCGGAAAACGAGGAGTCCGGAGCCATCATCAATGGGACTATCGGTACCATGTTGGCGTTGATTCCGTTGCCAGGTGCCAACGACATCCAGATTGCTGATGAATTTTACAAGCGGTTGGATCAAATCAATCAAACCATTCCTGAGGGAATGGTGATTGAAATTGCCCGCGACCGTTCCATTTTTGTCCGTCAATCCGTCAAGGATGTGGCCGAAACCTTGGGTATTGCCATTACGCTGGTTGTGCTCATCATATTTCTTTTCTTTAGGAACTGGATCATTGCAATTCGACCCCTCATCGATATTCCGGTGTCGCTCATCGGTACCTTCTTTATTATGTATCTGGCTGGCTTTTCCATCAATGTGCTCACACTATTGGGTATTGTCTTGGCTACCGGCTTGGTGGTGGACGATGGCATCGTCGTCACGGAGAACATCTTTAAGAAGCGCGAGCAGGGCATGGACAAATGGAAAGCCGCCTTCGAAGGGACCCGCGAAATCTTTTTTGCCGTCATTTCGACTTCAGTGACCTTAGCGGTGGTGTTTCTGCCTATTATGTTTCTGGATGGTTTCACAGGTCGCTTATTCCGTGAATTCGGTGTAGTTGTTGCAGCCGCTGTATTGATTTCAGCCCTTGTTTCGCTGACTCTGACACCAGTGCTCAATGTGATGTTGGGTGGTGGCAGCAGCCATCATTCGAAGTTCTATTTAGCCACGGAGCCTTTCTTTGCGGGCTTGGAAAACGGCTACCGTAAAATGTTGGCTTTCTTTTTCCGAAACAAATGGATTTCGTTTGTGGTACTTGGCTGGTGCATCGTACTCACCTTGGGGCTGTTCGGGACACTGAAAACTGAATTGGCACCGTTGGAGGATCACAGTTTTATTCGAACCAGCGTTAAGGCAGCGGAAGGTATGGAATACACTGCCACACAAAAGATTGTTAATCAGGTTGCTATGGCCACTATGGATTCCGTACCCGAAAATCGTTTTGTGATGACCCGTTTTGGGGGAGGAATGAGTTCCGGCTCCAATAGCGGCTCCATTATGGTGTTCCTGACGGATCCAACGGAACGTAAAGCTTCTCAACAGGCTATTTTCGATCGGTTAACACGAATTTACGGGCGGTTCCCCAATGCCAAAGTCATGGCTAGTCAGGAACAAACCATTTCCACCTCCAGCTCTCGTGGTATGCCTGTGCAATTTGTGTTGCAGAATCTGGATTTCACAAAACTTAAAACGCTGTTGCCTAAGTTCTTGGATGAGGCACAGAACAGCCCAGTTTTCAGCAATGTGGACGTTGACCTTAAATTCAACAAGCCTGAACTGAACATTACGGTGGATCGTTTGAAGGCCAATAGTTTGGGTGTGAGTGAAAAAGATGTTTCCGATGCGCTGTCTTCTGCCTTCAGTGGAAGTCGATATGGGTATTTCTTGCGCAACAACAAGCAATATTACATCATCGGACAGGTGGATCGGGAAGACCGTAATGCGCCTGCAGACTTGTCTTCGCTCTATGTCCCTTCCAAAAACGGTAGCATGGTGCAACTCGACAATGTCATCAAAATGGAGGAAAACAGTAGCCCGCCTATTCTATATCATTACAACCGATACAAATCAGCCACCGTTTCAGCCAACTTGGCTAAAGGCTATACGCAAGGGGATGGGATTACCGAAATGCAACGCATTGCGAACAAGTTGACCGATAAGTCCTTCAATACCGCCTTGGCCGGTTCTTCCAGAGACTTTGCCGAGAGTACTTCGAACATTCTGTTCTCTTTGGTGTTGGCTTTGGTGTTGGTTTACCTCATTCTTGCCGCTCAGTTCGAAAGTTTCCGTGACCCGTTCATCATCATGCTTACGGTGCCTATGGCTTTGGCTGGAGCGTTGATTTCGTTGAAGATTTTCGGGCAGACGCTCAATATTTTTTCGGAAATCGGAATGATTCTTCTTATCGGCATTGTGACCAAAAATGGCATCCTGATTGTGGAATTCGCCAATAATAAGCGCAAGGCAGGTTTGGATAAACAAAAAGCAGCCTTTGAAGCCGCTTCCGGCCGTTTCAGACCTATCCTGATGACTTCCCTGGCTACCATGTTTGGTGCATTGCCTATTGCTTTGGCTTTGGGTGCTGGTGCAGAAAGCCGTGTTTCGATGGGTATTGTCATCGTTTGTGGCCTACTGTTTGCCTTAATGCTCACTTTGTTCGTGATTCCGGTCATGTACACTTTCCTAACCGGAAAGAAAATTCATCAACCAAGCAATTGATATGAAACGTAGCCTTTATTTGTTGTTTTTTGCTGTTTTGGCACCGTCGCTGATGGCCCAAAAGGCTTCATCGTTGGAGGATGTCCTGGATGAAGCGCTTAAAAACAACTTTGATATACGCATTTCGAGGAATGATTCACAGATAGCCGAAGCAAACAACACAGCCGGAAATGCCGGAATGCTGCCTACGGTGTCTCTTGTGGGTTCAGCAGGAATTGGGCAAGTCGATCAACGTGTTTCGAACGGCAGTTCCGTCGTGAAAAATAACTATTCTTACGTTTCGAGCAATGCCAGTGTTCAACTGAACTGGACGTTGTACGATGGAGGAAAGATGTTTATGACGCGCCAGAAACTGCGTGAGATTTCCTCGCTCGGAACCATTCAATTCCAAGAGACGGTTTTGGAAAAAACGTATCAGGTGGTTGGAGCTTACTACGATTTGGTCCGTTTAAAACAACAACTCCGTTCTGTCCAACAAACCATTCGGTACAACCAGGAGCGCGTGACCATCGCTCAAGCTGGTTTTACGGCAGGATCGCTTTCCAAACCCGATTTGTTGCAGGCGAAAACCGATTTGAACGAGGTTCTTGAATCGGCCATCACCCAGGAATTCGCCATTCGGGAAGGTCAACGATACCTGAATGCTTTGCTTGCCCGCGATACCGAGACCCCATTGATTGTGGGTGATTCCATTCCCGACCAGTACCAACCCAATCGGGAAGACTTGATTCATCGGTTGAACGCCAACAATGTCAGCTTGCTTGCCTTCCAAAAACAAGTGGAAATCAATCGTCTCGCACTGAAGGAAACCCAAAGCAATTACCTGCCTAAGTTCAATGTCAATGCAAATTATGAATTTTCAGGTCAAAACAAATTTAATAATGCTGGCTCAAACGACAATCTGGGTCCGTACATCAATGGAAACCTTTCCATTCCCATCTATCAAGCTGGTGAAAGCAACCGAAAAAAACGCGTGGCTGAACTCACCGTTGAATCCTCTCAAACCGATTTGGAGAACCTGAAACTACAGTTGAATCTTGCATTGCAAAATGCACTCAATGATTTCGACAATCAGAAAGCTCTGTTGAAAATCGAGGAAGAAAACAATTTGATGACAAAGGAATACCTGGAAATCAGCATCCAACGCCTTCGCCTCGGGCAGACCAATTCTTTGGAAGTGCATTTGGCTCAAGAAAAGTTCATGAACTCCAACGCGCGCCTCATCAATTACCGGTTCAACCTGAAGTTGGCTGAAACAAAGCTTAGGCAGTTGGTGGCCTCCTTATAATGGGGATTTAGTATGTTCGACCATGGTGTTCACCAGCTGTGAGAAGTAATCGTAGTTGTGACTTTTGATCACTCTCCAATCTGTATATCTAGGAAATTCAAAGCAAGAATCTAAGAGTTATTACTCAGTCAATATCATCCGTTTTGAATCAATCTCTTTTCCATCGGTCACCAAACTGTAAATATACATACCAGGTTTTAGTTCCGAGGCTTTGATCGTAATGCTTCCCTGACCACGATTCAACAAAGGTATGGTTTGTAACAATGCACCTTGCATATTGATATGGACTTCAATTCTACCCTAGAGCCAATTAATTGCAGTTTTATACTCAACGGAGAAAGGCCTCTTAATATCGAAGTTTCTTCCGAAAAATCCGTCAAAGTAATTTTATCAGAATTCTCATATACGTCATTCCCTTCATAAATCAAAGACTCCGTACCATCTTTACCGACCAAGATTATTCTTGCCAAACTCGTATCGCTTTCCAAATATACATTTGCAGTAATGCCTAACGAATTAACGACCTCTCCTTTAAATGGAAATATTTCAACTGACTTTGTGAAAACCTTCTCAATTTTTATTGATGTATCCTTTTCATAATACATTTTAAACTCAGCAAGCTGGGCACAAACTAATTGGCTAAAAAGAAGAAGAAAACAAATCGTTAACTCCTTCAAATAGATTGTATATATCTTTCTTGCATTCATTAGATGTGTTTTTTAAAACCGTCCAGATATTCAAATCATTTTTTTTTAATTATTGAGTCAGAATCATAATAGTTTTATAAACGCAATAAATATATGCAGCAATTAATTCAAATTTCAAATTAATATCTATGTTTAATAACATACGCCTTAATTATTAATAATCAAATTGACAAAACAGAAATAGACAACTAAAAATTTGGAGACAATAACAATATCATTTAAATTTGACCACAACGCCCACGCAATTAATGATTTTAGGTCACATCCTGTTATAAACGACTGTTCAAAACCGAATCTTTTAAAAATCAATTAAACATGATTCAAATGAAACGTCAGATATTGTTCACTTTGGTATTCTTTTTTATTTTGTTCAACGGTTATTCAGGAAATTATATCCCCATAGTTAAAGAGTCAAACCGTTGGAATGATTTAACCGTTTCATATGGATCTTGGATGAAAATTAGTGGTGTTACAAACACCTCCTACAAAATTGAAGGCGACACAAGCATACAGTCCGTAGCCTACAAAAAATTACTGGCATCGACAGACTCGTTGAATCTAATCTGGAATAACATCGCTTTCCTTCGGGAAGATACCCTTCAAAAGACAGTATGGTTAAGAAAAGGTGACCAAGAAGGATTGATCTACAATTTTAACGTTAAACCTGGTGATACTTTTTCAGTATTTAATCCCCTTCGTGGTAACAAAAACAACTATCAAGTCGTAAGGATAGATTCCATTCTGTTACAATCCAGGTACCGAAAAACATATTCTTTGACCAACAATAATTACAATCATGAGATTTGGATTGAGGGAATAGGCAGCGAATTTGGACTTACGAACAGCGGTATGTGGGTATTCTCGGGTTCTAGACGACTGCTCTGCTTTTCCGACAACGAAGTTGAGTACGTAAATCCAAAGTTCCAAACCTGTCGCAAAACAAGCTTTACACCCAAAATTACAAGCCTTGTTTTGGACACTGCAGTTTGCAATCAGGAGTATCAATTCCAGATAACCACCTCAGAAATTAACGATTACGATTCCGTCTCATTTGTAATTGCATTTGGTGGGCAAATTCCTGGCGGTTTTACTCCTAATTCATTTGATGAGAAAACAGGTCTAATTTCAGGCGTTTTTACCGAAACGGGATCTTTTCCCCTGATTTTTACCGTCAATAATAGCGGAATCGTAACGGATTGTATCAGTACAAGACTTGAAGTTGTAAACATTACTTCCGTGAAAATTCCTCACACGGTCAACAAAGTTACGATTGGTTTAAATTCAGACGAGGATAAAGTAACGGTTACTTCCAGTTATCCTTTATCAACGCTCAAAGCCATGATAACCGACTTGACCGGTAAGACTTTACTCAATAAAATTTTGGACAATCCTATCGAAAAGATTGATATCAGTCTTTTATCCGCAGGAATGTACATTATAATTGTTTTCGACGGGAAAACGGGTCAAAAATTATTAACTGAAAAGTGGGTCAAAATATAAGAACCTAAATACAAGTTATGCTCCCTGAATCCAAACTCAGACAGTTGGTGGCAACGCTTTAATATGTTCCACCATCGTATCGACCAAGCGTTGACGAGCTTCTTTGGACGCCCAAGCCAAATGGGGTGTTAATAGCAACTTGTCTTTAAGGTCGATAGCCAAAAGTGGGTTGTCTTTTGTCGGTGGCTCTTGGCTGAACACGTCGACTCCTGCACCAGCCAGTTTGTTCTCACGAAGGGCTCGTGCCAGATCCGCTTCATTCACAATGCCTCCGCGACCTACATTGATGAGGTAGGCGTCGGGTTTCATCAAACAAAGCCTATTGTATTCCAACAGATTTTGCGTGTTTTCATTCAGTGGGGCATGGATGCTTACGATTGGACACTCCGCCAGCAATTCCTCCAAGGTCAAGCTACGGTAGCCTGCGTCCAGATTTTTCCCAGAGGTCGAATAATAGGCGACTTCAGCACCGAAAACCGTCGCGATTTTTGCTACACGTTTGCCAATATTTCCCATTCCGATGATGCCCCACTTCTTGCCTTTGATCTCCAAAAAGGGCTTGCTGTGATGAGTGAATAAGCCACTTTCAGTGTACATTCCCCACTTTACATAATCGTCGTAATACCGTGTGTGGTGGATGAGGTTGAGGGCTAGGGTGAACGTCAATTCGGCCACGCTGTCCGTAGAATAATCGGCGACATTCTTTACGGTTATGCCTTTTTCAGTGGCAAAAGCCAGGTCCACGTTGTTCATGCCAGTGGCAGCGATGCAGATGAGCTTCAGTTTCGGAAGTGCTTCTAATTCTGCTTGCAACAGCCTGACTTTGTTGGTAATGACCACATCGGCGTCGATGCAACGTAGAACGACTTGTTCCGGCGAAGTGGTTTCGTAGGCTGTCCATTCGCCCAAGGCTTGCAGTTCGGAAATGTCGGCGTTGCCTATGGAGTAGGCATCGAGGAATACGATTTTCATACAATTCAGTTATAAGGAATGCAAAGATTCAAAAAAGACTTGGAAATTGCCCTTGGATTTACCGAAAAACGTCACGAAAAAAAAGGACCCACAGTTTCCTGTAAGTCCTTGAGGGTCATTTGTCGGGGTGACTAGATTCGAACTAGCGACCACCCGCCCCCCAGACGGGTACTCTAAACCGGGCTGAGCTACACCCCGTGCTAAATGCGGTGCAAAAGTAGGGATTTATTGGGGTTTCGCCAAATTTGAGCGGGGGTTTTTTGTAAATAATGAGAAGTGGCTGAAACTCAGTAGGTGAATCCGAGCTTGGTTAGACCGGCCTGGACGTCGGTGTTGCTCATGAAGAGGTTCCAAAGCAAACCGGTGCGGTAGTTCTCGATCATAACCACGATGGGACCTTGGTCAATGGCCAAATACGAGTCGGCGAACCAATTCTGCCGAAGGCTGAATGCGTCTTTGAAACCATATGTTCCCCAAAGTTTATCCCCAAGCTTGTAGTAATAGAAGCGGAGAGCAGCCATGCTTTCGGTGGGTGTGTAGGGAAAGGAGGAAAGTGCACCAGTCGGAGCGATCACACCAACGTCGTTGTTAGGAGAGGATGCTGTATATCCGTTGGGTATGTCGCTTGCCGTGAGCCCCCAACACTGCCTTCCGTAGCCATAATTTCCTTGAGGATTTGCAATGCAGTAAGCTAAATTGATGCGGGCATGAGCCTGATTTTGTGTGAAATAGTTGGCGTAGGTGTCCGACAGATGCCGTGGATCCAAACCAAGGAAACTGTAGTGTGAATAAAACAATGGACCACCTTTGGGTTCGCCTAGGGGCAGCGTGATGTCGTAATAGGAGTTGCCGTTGCGCATGCTGCCATTGCCTGCCCAGCCGTTGGTGTAAACGGATTTTGCAATGGGGTGGGTTGGTGATGAGGCTGCAAGGACGTATATGATGAGGCCCTCGTTCCAGCCACTCACAGGCATGTTCATGATCCAACCTTTGTCGGGAGACCAGTGCCAGAAAAGTTTATCCTGGCCGTTTTGTTGAAACCAGGTCCATTCGACGTTTTCCCAAAGGGACTGTATTTTTTGGCAAAGTGCCTTTTCGGAGGCATTTCCGTTTTTGAAATAAGCCTGAACGGTGAGTAGGCCTTGGAACAGGAAGGCGGTTTCGACCAGGTCGGCTCCGTTGTCGTTGGAGGAGAATGGTTGAACTTTACCGGTGGTTCCATTCATCCAATGCGGAAAAACACCGTGGTATTTGTCGGTAGAAGTCAGACTGAGGAAGTTGACGATGGTGTCGAGGCGGGCATAACCCTGTGCACGGGTGATGAAGCCGCGTTCGATGCCAGTCAGAAGAGCCATCAAGCCGAAGCCGGAGCCGCCTGTAGTTACCGTTTCTCCTGAGCCGAAGCGTTCACGTGCAAGGCCGGAGATGGGATGACCGTATTTCCAAAAATAGTCGAAGGTGCGGTGCTGCACAAGAGTAAGCAGGCTATCGTCGGAAATGACGGGAAAGCGAGGTGTCGTGTCCATTTCTGTCGTGAATTTCCAGAAATAGGAATCGATGAGTTTAATGCCCAAGTTGATGCCTGAATAGAGTGTTAGCGTGTAGGGGGTAAATTTTGTAAGGGCGTTGTCTAAACGGAAGGTTAGCGTTTGAGCATCGGTACTTTCCAGAAAATGAATTTCTGGGGAGGAAACACCGCTGATGCCAAATTTGGAGGCATCCCATTGATTCTGATTGATGGTTGAAGAAAAACGGATGCTGATGACGTTGGAATCGGTTGGTAAATCGTAGGTGGAGCTGCCCGAACCAACGGTATTACCATTGACCGTAAAGGATTCGACATAGGCATTCACGGGGATTACGGTTTCTTCTCCTTTGCAGGAAAATAAAACCAAGACAATCAAGAACAACCAGGATATTTTCTTCATAACACTGTTATAAACAAGTGGGGCCAACCCGAAGGTCAGCCCCAGAAGTAGGAATTTTAATTTCTATTCAATCTGAGAAACTTCAGCTTCATACAGATCATGGACTTCGGTAGCAGTCAATGCTTTGTCATAAACGCGGAGTTCATCCAAGTTGCCTTTGAACCAACCCATCCATGATTCGGTAGCGGTACCTTCAGATTTTGGACGCCATGCTCCAATGTTGAGCACGTCGGCATTGGCAAAGTTCAGGTTGCCTAGTGCATCACCTGCATCACTTGCTTTGCGATCTTCTACACCAGCGTTGGTGACCACTTTTGTACCATCTTTAAAGATCATGTATTTGGATGTAGTACCATTGTATTCGAAAACAAGGTGCATCCATTGGTTGATTTTAAACATGGAGTTGGAATAAGCTACATTCTGACCGGACCATACTGCACCACTTTTCAAGAAGAATGCCTTCAACTGAAGTGAATCGGCTGTGGCAGTCAAACGGTTCAACGCTAGGGTTAGATTGCCCCAATTCAAGTCATCAGACTTCCCAATCTGGAAGAAGATGGGTTCTGGATCACCCGTCACCAGTGGAGATCTGAACCACATGGCTATGGTGAAGGAAGTCAACGTTTTAAGTTTGCTTGTAGTAGGCAGAGTGTACAACAAGCGTGCATTATCGGCTCCCTGATAGGCTTTGCCACGGCGACCAGTAACGTAGGTCACACTGGGTTGAGCAGTCGGCGTCAGGTTGGCAATGGTATCCTTTGCATTGCCGTTAAATGGGAAATAGGAAACCAAATTGGAGGTGGCAATGGTGGAAGGATCGACCTTGCTGGTCCCATTGTTGGTCCCATTATCACAAGATGTCAGGTAAAAACCGGTGATTAGAGCTGCTCCTAGAAACAGGACTTGAAAGAAATTTTTCTTTTTCATTTTTTGTGTTTTTTTAAAGTTGGACATTTAGAAAATTTGAAGGGTTAAAAAATTAATTGTAATTCGTATTTTGAATTAAATTCTTATTCAATTGCATTTGGGTGGCAGGTATCGGGAAAACGTAATTTTTAGCACCGTCGTAACCGAGTGGTGTGAGAACAGAAGTTGCTCTGCCGGAGCGGACTAGGTCAAAGAAACGGTCTTCTTCCATGGCCAGTTCAGCCCTACGTTCGTCCCAGACAGCATTGATGCTGAGTGCTGACAGGTTGGTCAAGCCGGCTCTTTTCCGGACTTCGTTGAGTGCGGACAGCCCCGTATGACCACTGGTCGTGTAAGCCGTGGCTCCATTTGCATACGCTTCCGCATACATCAACAACACATCTGCATACCTTAGAATTCGGACATTGTGTTCAAAACCGTATCCGTTGAAATTCCAGATGTTTAAGGCAGAAGGGGTATAGACTTTGCCATTGTATACTGGATTGTAACATTTGGTTTTGATGCTGTCTCCTTCGGGGGTTTTGGTGCCACGGTACAACAAGGTTGTGGCGGCGCGAATGGAGTCGTGTCTGGCCGTAAAGAACTGAATCAAATTGGTGCTTGGCGTGCAGTATCCCCAGCCTTGCATGTTGGTTGGCGTATTGTAACGTGGACCTTGAACGAAAGCATATTCCAAGTACGTTATATCTCCAGAGGAGCGACCCAAGGTGGAACTTTGAATTTCGAACAGTGATTCTTTGCTGTTTTCACCGTCCACGGAAAAAACTTCTCGAAAGTTGTCCAGTAAACCGTATCGACCTGATGCCATAATCCGATCGGTCAACACGGCGACGGAGTCCCATTCGTTTTGATACATGTGCACTTTGGCTTTCAGGGCCATAGCTGTGTATTTGGTGATGCGGCCCGCCCAGTCCTTGGAGTAGGAAGCAGGTAAAACGTCGATGGCTTCCTGCAAATCTTTTTCGATGAATTCGTAAAGTACACTGGTGGATGCCTGATGCTGTGCGGCCAACTGTTCAGCCGTCATGGAGGAATCAATGAGAGGCACCTTGCCAAACAATCTGGTCAGGTTGAAATAGGCGTAGGCTCGTATGGCTTTGGCTTCACCGGCACATTGACGAGCATAAGCCTTATTGTCTTCGTTCATTAAGGCGGCTTCGAACAATGGCATTTCTTGAATTGCATTGTTGGCAGCACTGACTACATTGAAGTAACCTTCCCAAAGACCTTTAATCAATCCATTGGACTGTGTATAAGTGAATTGGTCGATTTGCAGCATCTCGGGATTATCCGCTGGTTCACTACCTTTATCAGCATTGTCCGAAGTGATTTCAAATGCTCCGATGTAGGCAAAAGCGTGTACGTTTCCGTCTCTGAGTGATGCATAAGCAGCACTGATGGGTAGGAATATGTTTTCAGATTTGGTATGATCCATTCCAGTGGATGGAACGGTCGCTTCAGGGCGAATGTCCAGGAAATCCTGACAGCCCGTGAAGAGCAACAAACCTATGAGAAGGGGAAGAATGTACGTTTTCATAGTATTTTTTTTAGAGTGTCAGTTTTAATCCTATGGTGTAGATGGCTTGCATCGGATATGTCGAATAGTCAATGCCATTTTCGGTGGGACTTCCACCCACTTCAGGTGTGAAACCGTTGTAGGAGAACAAGGTCAAGGGGCGTTGAGCCGCAACATAAACCCGAAGGTTTTTGACAAATTTCAGTTTGTCGAAGTTGTAGCCAATCTGAATGTTCTGAATTCGGATGTACGAGGCATCTTCCACGAAGAAATCGTTGGCTTGTTGGGTATAGGAACTTGCATACGCCTTTGCGGAAGGGTATGTTTTGGATTTAGCGGTACTCCTCCAAGCATTTTTGTAGAAGTCGAGGTCGTAGTTTGCATCGGAGAAAACGTCTCGGTTCATACGCTTGGCGTTTAGTACTTTATTGCCGAACTGACCTTGAATGGATGCACTGACATCCCAATTTTTATAATTTATGCCGGCATCAATTCCAAGTGAAAGCCAAGGAATGGCACTGCCCAAACTGACTTTATCTTTTTCAGTGATATCGTTGTCTCCGTTTTGATCCTTGTATTTGAAATAACCGGCTGCTTTGGTGGTTTGATTGACCGGGTCTAGCAGGGCTTCTGCATCGCTGGCATAAACGCCGTCTATTTCGTATCCCCAGAACGTTCCGATGGGATAACCCACTTGCGTTTTGGTAGTATAATTACCACGAACGGCTGCACCAGGAATGTCGTTCCTGCCTTGAAGTTTCAACACGTTGTTGTGAATGGTGGTGGCATTCATCCCTAGATTGTAGGAAAGGTCATCCGAAATCTTGTCGGACCAGTTCAGACCCAATTCAACACCCATGTTCTGAACGGTACCGTTGTTGCCAAGTAGTTGTGCAACACCGCCTCCAGTAGCTATCGGTGCGTAAAACACCACGTTGCTGGTCACGCGGTCGTATAGGTCCAGTTCGCCCTTGAGCCTATGATTCATCATTTCAAAATCGGCACCGATGTTGATTTCGTTTACGATTTCCCATTTCAAGTAGTTTTGATAGACCGTGGCTGAACCCACTCCGTCAACGAGTTTGTCGCCAAAGATGCCTGAACTGCCTGCACCGGAGGAGCCCAGTGTGACAGCTGAATTGGCAGGCACATTATCGTTGCCGAGCATCCCCCAGCTGGCACGTACTTTGAGGTATTCAATTTTGCTTCCGCTCATAAAGTCTTCCGAAGACATGTTCCAACCTAAGCCCAGAGATGGGAAAATTCCCCATTTGTCCTGAAACTTAGAACTTCCATCTGCACGCAACGTGACCGAAGCGAGGTATTTGTCTAATAAGTTGAAGGTGCCTCGGGTAAAGAAGGACAAACCGTGATACGTGTAGGCTCCGTCGTTGGCATTCCTGTTTTGGGAGGATCCGGTGGCCAAATACATGGATTGTGCGTCGTAGTCCGGTACACCCAAGGCTGAACCGTTCAGCCAAGACTGCGTTTCGATGCGGGTGGACTGACCCAACATCAGATTGTAGCTGAGGTCGTCTTTTTTGTCCGTATAGGTCAGCAAGTTATCGATAATTTGCCTGCTGCTGGTACCGAAGGTCTTGCTGAACGTTGATTTCAGCAAACCCTGAGAACCACCGACATTGTATTCGGGTTGATAGGTTTGTTGGTTCCAAAAGGCGAAATCTAGGTTGTAGGAGGTCTTGAACTTCAGTTTGTCCGGGATGATGCTGTATTCGGCAAAAGTTGAAAACACCAGTTTGACTCCGGTTTCCTGATCGTGGTTGTAATAGGCTGAAGCAACAGGATTGCCGTATTGATTTCCTAGGCCGTAAAGTTGTCCGGAACCGAACTTGACCGGATAAGCGGCAGTGTTCGCATCATCGTAAACGCCGTATATGGGTGGATTTACAAAAGCCTGGAAAAAGGCATTGTTGTTGGCGTTGTGCTTGTTGTAATTCGTTAGGATGGTGTTGAATCCAATATTGATCCGGTCGTTCACTTTCTGGTCCAGTCTGGCTCTGAAGTTCAGTCGTTCATAATCGTTTTCGGCTTTCATGATGCCTTCCTGAAAAAAGTAATTCATGCCTACGGAGTAGTTGGTTTTGTCCGTACCGCCGGAAATATCGAGCGCATGGCTGTGCATGGGTGCAGTGCGAAGCAATTCGCTGTACCAATCGGTGCTTGCCGGGTAGTTGGAAGCAATCTTGGTCACATAATCTGGGGTTTCAACATTGGCGGCATTCATCAACTCGACGTATTGTTTGGTGTTGGCTAGTTTCATAACGTTGGTGGGAATCTGAAGCCCTGCATAGCCGTCGTAGCTGACGGTGTGTGCATTCGTCTTGCCTTTTTTAGTCGTGACCAGAATGACTCCGTTGGCAGCACGAACTCCGTAAATAGCGGCTGCGGATGCGTCCTTAAGAACGGTCAGGTCCTCAATATCACCGCTGCTCAAAAAGTCGATGTTGTTCACAAAGACACCGTCCACCACATAAAGTGGGTCGGCATAATCACCGATGGAACCTATTCCGCGGATTTTAACCGTCGGGCCTGCACCAGGAGCGCCGCTGTTGATGATCTGTACGCCAGACATCTTACCCTGCAGTGCTGTCATTGGATTGGCAGCAATTTGTTTGGCCAGATCACTTCCTTTTACAGAAGAAATCGGTGCCGTCATATCTTTTACTTTTTGAGTACCATAACCAATCACCACGACATTGTCCAGCATTTTGCTGTTGGGCTTCAATTGGATTTTGAGGCTGTTTTCGTTGTTGACAGGAAATTCAACTCCTATGTATCCCAAATAAGTAACGACGATGGTTGCGCCCATGGGAGCACTTAAGTTGAACACCCCGTTTTCGTTGGTAATGGTGGCGTTGGTCGTACCTTTTTGCATGATGGAAGCACCAGGCAATGGCTCTTTGGTATCACTGTCTTGAATGCTACCGGTCAGTTTCAGGTTTTGTGCCTGAAGCATTCCAGTTGCCAATAGGCTGAACCAGACGATTAAAAAGAATTTTTGTTTCATGGCAGGTTATTTGTTGACGTAAGAAAAACCCAATTTGTTAAGTCCTGTTTCGATTTCAGGATTGCTCATGAACAGTTGCCACAGCAAACCGCTCCGATAATTTTCGATCATGTCGGCAATAGGACCCTGATCGATGGCAAGGTAACTTTTCACGACCCGCTTGGAAGCGTCCAAGCCAGGATTGAAGGCGTCGTAGAAACCGTATTTTCCAAAGAGGTCCTTGCCTTCGTCAAAGTAGAAATGACGCAAAGCTGCGATGGAGGCTTCCGGAGTATAGACAATGGAAGAAATCGCCGCCGTGGGGGAGACAGTGCCGTTTTCATCGTCCGTACCTGGAAGATGCGACGTATACCCCACTAAGGCGTCGTCGGAAGAAGTAAACCCCCAGCAATCTGCGCCTAAACCGGGGTGTTTTTGGGGATTGTCGATGGCGTATGCCAAGTGAATCAAGGCATGTGCCGTGTTTAGGTCGAAGTAATTGGTGTAGGAATCTTGCAAGCCTCGCGGATCCAGTCCTAAAAAAGAATAATGTGTGAAAAACAATGGTCCGCCGTATTCCATGCCCAAGCTAAGATTGATTCCATAATAACGTTTACCGTTGTAATAATAGGTGGAGTGCTTATAGCATTTCTGGTACACGGAATCCGAGATGGCATGGGCGGGTGAGGATGCGGCCAATATGTACGTGATCATTGTTTCGTCGTATCCGCGGATGGGATGGTTCATCTTCCAGCCGTAGTTTTTGGACCAATGCCAATACAAAGAGTCCTTGCCTTGCGTATACCAGTTCCATTCGATGGTTTCCCACAAGCTGGTGATGCGATTGGATAGGGTTTTTTCCTGCTCGCTGCCGTTTTTAAAATACGCTCTGGCCGTGAGCAGGCCTTGTGTCAGGAATGCCGTTTCCACCAGGTCGCCGCCATCGTCGAATTTGCTGAAGCTAAAAGGCTTGCCAGTTTCTGCATTGTACCAATGTGCCCAAGCGCCGTGAAAACGTTCGGTGCTTTCCAAAAAACCAACGATTTTGCTTATTTGCGAACTTGCAGCCTGACGGGTTACATAACCCCTATTCACAGCGGCAACCAAGGCCATCACGCCAAAACCCGTTCCGCCGGTGGTTACGATGTTGCCGTTGCTGTCGTTGCTGCGTTCCCTAGCCATCCCGGTGCGTGGTTCGCCGAAATCACTGAAATAACGGGTGGTATAGCGTTGAACCATATCCAACAGAATGTCCGTTTTGTCTGCTTTCAGATTGATTTTTAAGGAACCGACAGCCTTTTGATATCTGATTTTATAGTTGACTACACTGCCTGACTTCACACCCGGGAAGTCCATCAAACTGCTTTGAGAGGTGGTGGCAATTTTGGTGAATCTTGTTCCATCGGTCGAACGATAGACCTCCATGACCTTGCGTTCCGGGTTCTGCCACGTCAGTTCGACATGGGCAGGCCAAGCTTCTCCCTTTAGTGCCAAAAGGGTTGTTTTGGCTGCTGCAGAAGCGGTCAATAAAAGGAATACGAGGAGTGTGGAGGTCAGTCTCATTTTAGTTCAGTTGAAAACTTTTTTGTTGAACATCTCTGGAATTGCCGCCAACGAAGAGAAGGAATTCGCCAGGTTCCGTGCCATAGGTCATATCCAAACGGTGAAAGGCTAGCATGTCGGGGGTCACCGTAAATTCGACGGTTTTGGCTTCACCGGGATTGAGCGATAGTTTTGTGAAACCTTTTAGTTCCTTGACTGGTCTGGTGACGCTGCCCACCAAATCGCGGATGTACATCTGAACCACTTCTTCTCCAGTGACTTTACCTGTATTTTTAACCTGAACGGTGGCTTTGATACTGCCCTTTTCGTTCATTTTTGTATCGGATAGTTGCAAATTGGAGTATTCAAACGACGTGTAGCTCAGGCCATAACCGAATGGAAACAAAGGGTCGTTGGAAACATCGATGTATTTGGATTTGTATTTGTCATTGGGCAGGTAAATGGGTCTGCCAGTATTCTTGGCGTAATAGTAGATGGGCACTTGACCCAAGTTGCGTGGGAAGGTCATGGTTAATTTGCCGGAGGGATTGTAGTCACCGAATAAAACTTGCGTGATGGCTTCACCACCCATGGAGCCAGCGAACCACGTTTCGAGCAGGGCGTCGGCCAGCACTTCTTCGCGACTCAGATCCAACGGACGTCCGTTCATAAGAACAACAACAATGGGTTTGCCCAACTTTTTGAGTTCAGCCAATAATTCTGTTTGAACACCGGGTATCAGGATGTTTGAACGGCTGGAGGCTTCACCGCTCCAATCACAGCTTTCACCAATGACCATAACGATTTTGTCTGCATTGGATGCTGTACGAATTGCTTCGGCGAAACCGGTTTTGTCATCACCCATTTTTTTGCAACCCTCAGCGTATGTGATGTTTACCTGACGAGCTTTCATAGCATCCAATAATGAAGGAATTTTGTCCCATTTGCCTGCGGCTATCCATGATCCGAGCAAATCCCGTTTGGAAGCGGCAAGTTCTCCGATTACGGCTATTTTTTCACTTTTTTGAAGGGGCAAGGCATTGTTGTCATTCTTGAGCAATACGATGCTTCGTTTGGCTACGTCCAATGCTGCCTCTAAATTTTTCTTGGAATAGACGTCGGCTTTTTCTCGTGCTTCGCTGCAATATTTATAGGGATCTTCAAACAATCCCAGTTCAAATTTCACCCGTAGGATGCGACGAACAGCATCATCGATCTGTTTTTCTTTGACGACACCAGCCTTGACTTGTTTTTCCAGGTATTTGAAATAGACTTCACCCTGCATGTCCATGTCCACACCGGCATTCAATGCCAGTACCCCTGCTTCTTCCTCGTTGGCGACGATGCCGTGGTTCACCATTTCATTGATGGAGGTATAGTCCGTCACTACCAAACCTTTGAACCCCAATTCTTTTCGCAACAGCTCAGTAAGCAAGTATTTGTTTCCGGTCGAAGGTACACCGTCCAGTTCGTTGAAAGAGGTCATTACCGTACGCGCTCCGGCTTCGATAGCGGCTCTGTAAGGTGGGAGGTACGTATCCAGGAAAACGCGCTTCGACATATCCACCGTATTGTAATCGCGACCGGCTTGCGGAGCTCCGTAGGCGGCAAAATGCTTGACACAAGCTAAAATTGTTGCGGTGTCGGCTAAGTCGGATCCCTGAAAACCTTTCACGCGTGCCCTAGCAATGCATGAACCCAAAAACGGGTCTTCGCCGGCTCCTTCGGAAACCCTTCCCCAACGTGGTTCCACCGAAATGTCCACCATCGGTGCGAAGGTCCAGTTCAGACCCGATGCTGCGGCTTCTATGGCAGAAATGCGGGCGGATTTTTCAATAACGGCCAAATCCCATGAACAAGATTCACCCAGCGAAATAGGAAAAATGGTTCTATAACCGTGAATGACGTCGTAACCGAATAATAAAGGTATGCCCAGTCTGGATTCTTCGATAGCTGCTTTTTGAAGGGAACGAACATATGAAACTGTATGTGCGTTAAAGATGTTGCCACAATTGCCTTTTTTGATATCGTCCAAATAAGAACTTCGTATGGTAGGGCCAGTGACATCCCAGTCGCTGGTATACAAGACCATCTGACCAACCTTTTCTTGAAGGGTCATCAGCTTTAGAACGGAATCAGCTTTGAAGGTGAGATTTGCTTCTTTCACGTTTGCAGGAGTCTGAGAACAAGCAACAAACAACATCAGTAGGAACGCTAGTCCGGGTAAACTTTTCATGGTGAATCGGTTTCGTGTTTATCAACCATGCAAACATAAGGTCACAATTCGTAATTGGTAACTTTGTTTCACCCATTAAGAACCCTACATGTTTTAAAGCACTTTTTAGGGTACCCTATTATACCCCTACAAATAGTTATTGCACGTGCCTAAATATAAGAAAATGAATGAGATGGGGCAGTTTAAAAATAAGAAACCGCCTACTTGAATTCAATCATGAATTCGGTTAAACTCTTGGTAGAGGGGATTCCAATCTTCTTTCGGATGCGATAGCGAGCCAATTCGACCCCTTTCAAGGAGATGTTCATCAGGTGCGCGATGTCTTTGCTGGTCAGGTTCAGACGAAGGTATGCACAAAAACGCAAATCGTTGGAGGTCAATTCTGGGAAACTGATGTGGAGGTTGCGGAAAAAATTCTCATGAATTCGGTCGAAATTGGTCTGGAAGATTGCCCAATCGTCTTCGGAACTTAGATTTTCGTTCAGAATGCGGATGAGCTTTTCGTAGTATTTGTTGGGATAGACTGCACCGAGGGTTTTCTTTTGGGTCGTCAACTCTTCCTTGATGGTGGCCAATATTTCGTTTTTCTTGATGAGGGAAATAGTGGATGCAGCCAGCTCCTTACTTTTAATGGTCAGTTCAATTTCGAGTTTTTCGTTCTGAAGGGTGATGATTTTTTGCTCACGTTGTTCGATTTCATGCAGTCGCCTTGCTTCCTCGGCCCGCTCAATTTTTTCCTTTTTAATCTGAAACAAATGCTGAACGTATCGGAAGATTCCATATAAGAGGCAACCGATCAAGATCAGATACAAGATTCGGGCAGCAATACTCCAATAAAAAGGTGGCATTATGGTGAAAGAATATGAGGTGACCGAAAGCAAAAGGCCACTTTTGGTGCGGGCTTCGGCCTTAAACGTATAGTTCCCCCAGGGTAAATAGCTGTATGTTTTCTGAGAAGAGTTGCTTGGTTCTGACCAAACAATGTCCAACCCTTCCAGTTTGTAGCGGAATCGGACGTCGCTCAACTTTCCGAATCTTGGATAGAATATGCAGAAGGATAGATTGTTACGGCTATATGGCACCGAAGCCATTAGTGAATCGCCAATGGGCAAGTAGACATTATTCTTGGATTCTGCATTGGAGGATAGTACCGACCTGAACATCAGATTCACGGTTCCATGAATGGTTTTGTCCGGAGGTAAATGGTAGACTGCCATTCCGTTTTCTAACAAAAAGAGGCAACTTTTGTCGTCCATCGGGAGGATATTCTGATAATCGTCGACAGTTTGGTTCTTGAACAAGGCGTAGGGAACAACATCGATTAGGCTGACACGGCTACCGTCCACTCGGAATAAAGCCGCTTCTTCATCCCGGATGAACCAATATAGGTTGTTTCTAAATGGGCAGATACGGTAGGCACTAGAAAAATATCCCAGTTGGTCGTTCATCTCCTTGTAAGGGATCATTTTTTTTCGAATGTCATCGAAAGTGTACAGGCCGGTTTTGTCGGCAAAAACGACGCGGCTGTTCAGCATCAGCACGTGAATGGGGAATTGATGCTTCCCATCCAAACTTCGAAAAACTTGAATGTTCTCCGCCTTTTTTAGGTCTGAAGTTAAATGAATGGCATACAAGCCTTCGTATAAGTGGCTTGCCCAGATGGTGCCTGTGTAATCGATTTCCAACGAGCGGACGGGGTTCAGAAAATGTTGCAGCGTATGGCTGAATTGCCATTTGCCATTGGATTTCTTATAAAGTGTCAAGGCGGTGTAGGTTCCCTGAACCAGCACTTCCTTGTTGTTGATGACACCTTTTTGAATGCACATGCCACCTTTTACCGGGCCTATAATGCTTGGTTTACCGGAACCGACTTCGAAGGTTTCCTCGTTGTTGCCACAAAATAGTTGTCCGTCAAAATCACTCAGATTCCAGACTTGACCCTTGATGGCTGATTCCAGTTGCAAAGCCTGAATGGAAAGCTGGTCAGCGGACAGTTTTGCCTGATACAGCCCTTGATTCGTGCCAATGTAGATTTCAGAACCTTTTTGTTTCAGCGAATAGATCGAGCCTATGGATGGATGAAAGGACTGTATGTAACGGATGGAATTGGTCAATCTAACCATGGTGATGCCTTTGTCCAATGCCAACCAGAGGTTGTTTTCCTGGTCGCAAAACATACCGAGCACCGTGTTATTCTGCAGAATGTTGCCCGTATTTAGCGTCCAAAGTTTGTGTCCGCTCTTATCCAGGGCGGTGACCCCGTTCAGAATGGTTCCTATCAAAATAGTTCCGTCCGGGGTTCGAATGGCTCGGTTGATTTCCGCTTTTTTGAGTTCTTCATCCACTTCGGTCTTGAAACGGGTATAAATATGGCCATCATAAAGATACAATCCGTCTGAATTGGTTGCCAACAACATCGTTTTCTTGTCCACGGGCAAAATGGCAATGACTGCATTTTTCAGGCGTTTCCCTAAAACTGGAACGACTTTGTTGGTCAAGGGGTTCACGCTGCTCAGCCCGAATTGATCGGTATGGGTCAATATCGAATTTCCGACCTTGTTGAAAAATAAAAACGTGAAGGGACATCGATAGCCCTTGACCTGCCCGTTTTCAAAGACAAAATAAGAAGTGAACGATTGGAAGATGATTCGGTTGTTCCACAATAAGATGGTCCAAATTTCATCGTTCAGCATCTGGTAATTTTTCAAAAGGGCCGAAAGGGAAGTATACTTCATCTGATTGGTTTCATCCCTTTCAAAATAGCCGAACTCTTCGAAAGAACCGACGTATATTCGTTGGTCGGGAGCGATCATCAAGGAACGAACCCGCTTGTTGGCCGGCATCTTGTGCACTTCCCACATGGAACCGTCGAACTGCAGCAAGCCTTGATTGTTCCCAAAATACATTGTTCCGTCCTTAGCTTGATCCACCGACCAGTTCTGGTTGGAGGCAAAGTAATCGTTTTTGGAAAACTGCGTGACGATGGGTAGGAATTCCTGAGCGGAAATCCGGCATGCAAACAGCAGCAGTACTAAAATGAGATGACGTGTTTTCATGGAGCCAGGTTCAGATACCCAGTGCGTCGCAATAAAAGTCCAGCATTTCTTCAATTTGTTCGCGGTTGGCGGTTTGATCGAGTTTCAATTCTCCAATGCCCGAAAGCAACGTGAAATTGATGGTGGAACTTTCGTTCTTCTTGTCGTGTGTCATGGCTTCGTACAAGGCGGGGTAGTCTTTGCAGGAAATCGGATACACACCATATTCTTCCCGTACGAAGTGGATGTACGATTGCAACAGGTTGGCCGGGAAGTTCAGTTGACGCATGCTCAAATATAGTTCACAAAGCAGCCCCCAAGCTACAGCATAACCGTGGAGAACAGGCTGTCCCTGTTGGTGTGAAAGACTTTCGAATGCGTGACCTGCTGTGTGTCCAAGGTTCAAGGCCTTGCGCAAACCTTGTTCTTTGGGGTCTTTGGTGGTGATGTCATCCTTGATTAGGACGGAACGTTTCACCGCTTTTAAAAATTCAGGGCTTTCCGGATGTTCGAGGTCAAGTGCCAACAGTTCGTGCCAATAATCAACGTCCGAAAGCAGGCCATGCTTCAACATTTCAGCATAGCCTGAAAGAATGTTTGCACGATCCAGACTGCCAAAAAACGGAGCGTAAAACAGTACGGCTTCCGGTAAGTGGAAGGCACCGATTTCATTCTTCAATCCATTGAAATTGATGCCGGTTTTTCCACCCACGGCAGCGTCCACGGCAGCCAACACGGTTGTTGGGATGTGGATGCAATCGATACCCCGCTTGAAGGATGCCCCTGCGAAACCACCCAGATCGGTCACCATTCCACCGCCCAGATTGACCAATACGGATTTGCGGGTTGCCCCCTTGCTACTCAGAAATTGCCAAACGGCAGAAAGACTTTCCACATTTTTATGTTCGTCACCAGCAGGTATGGTTAGGAAGCGGGCTTGCTTTAAACTTTCCGCATTTTTGAGTATGGGTAGGCAAAGAGCTTCGGAATTCGTGTCGGTCAAGACGAAAATCTGATTGGCAGCGTATTTTGAAAGCAGTTCATGGAGTGCTTCTAGGATGTTTTCGGAGAAAATCAGACGGCTGGCAGACATAATAAATGGTATTTTTATACTACAAAGATAGCAATTTCAAGGTTTTTTTTTGGATATTTGCAGTAGCAGTTGCCTTTGTACCTTAAATCCGTATGTTCTTACATTCTGTACCCTGGACCGATATCTTCTTATTTCTGATGAAATCCTTTTATTGGATCACATTGGTGGGTGTCGTAATGGTTGTGATACTCGATAACCGAAATCCACTGAAAACCATTTCCTGGGTATTGGTGCTCATTTTACTTCCTTACGTGGGGCTTTTTCTCTACATTTTCTTCGGACAGCGTTACCGAAAGGTCAAAATCATTTCCAAAAAAAGCATCCGAAGCATCCAAAACAATCCGGCTTATTTGTACGAAGAATTGGATCCTTCCAACTATCCGCCCGAATGCACTGGGTTGATCAACTTGTTGCGTGAAAACAATTCTCATCCTGTTTTTTCAGGCAACCAAGTTCGGCTCATTACGTCCGGTCGCGAAAAGTTCGATACACTTTTTGAAGACATTCGTCAAGCCAAGAAGCACATCCATTTGGAATATTACATCATTGATAGCAGTATAATTGGTTATGAATTGCAATCGCTGCTCATTCAAAAAGCGCAGGAAGGCATCGAAGTCCGTGTGATTTACGATGACTTGGGCTCCTGGCATACCAAGAATTCCTTTTTTCGGGAGATGCGCGATGGCGGCGTTCAGGTTTTGCCGTTTATGAAGGTACGTCTGCCTTGGCTTTCACCAAAGACCAACTACAGAAATCACCGTAAGATCGTCGTCATTGATGGTGAAATAGGTTATACGGGTGGTTTCAATTTTGCGGACCGCTATCTGGATGGTGGAATTTTCAAATTTTGGCGCGACTCACAAGTACGCATCGAAGGCAAGGGCGTTTATGGCCTGCAAACGGCTTTTCTCATAGACTGGTATTTTATCAGTCGTAGCCTGATCACTTCCAAATTCTATTTTCCCGATATTCCTGTAAAAGGTACGTGTTTGGTGCAAACGGCAACGAGCAGCACCGATACCGATTGGGAAAACATCATGCAGGGTATTTTCAAAATCCTGACTACGGCAAAAAGCTATGTGTACCTGCAATCGCCTTATTTTTTGCCTAGCGAAAGCCTATTGACTGCCATGCAGACTGCTGCTCTGAGCGGTGTGGATGTTCGTTTGATGGTGCCTGCCGATTCCGATACTAAAGTGGCTCTGAAGGGCATGCATTCCTATTTCACCGAGATTTTGGAAGCTGGTGTCAAGGTTTACATCTATCACAAAGGTTTCATGCATGCCAAGACTGTCGTTTCGGACGATATTGTTTCTACCGTGGGTTCAACCAACTTGGATTACCGGAGTTTTGAGCTTGACTTCGAGGTGAATGCCTTTATTTACGATGAGACTTTTGCGAAACAAATGAAATTGGTCTTTTTGAAAGATCAGGATGATTGCAGCCAAATCTTATTGCAGGAGTGGTCAGAAAGGCCTAGGATTAAGCGTTGGATTGAGTCGATCTGCCGAGTATTCGGCCCACAGCTTTAATCTTTCTCGAAGAACGAAAAGTGGACGCTGCCGTAAATTCGGATTTCTTTAAAGCAGGGATGATGGCTGAAATCAGTAGTTTTGCCGTGTTCGACCAGCAGTAATCCGTCATCGGCTAAGAGATTGGCGTTTAGAATCAAATCGGGAAGTTGCATCATTTTTTCGTCCGCATACGGGGCATCCGCAAAAATCACATCGTATTTCGCGCCCGATGAAGCGATGAAGCGATAGACATCACCGTTCACAACCGAAAAGTTCGTAACCTTCAATTTCTGGGCAACTTCTTGAATGAAACGGACATGGGGACCGTATTGTTCCACAAAGGTGACGGATTTTGCCTCCCTAGAGAGGAATTCAAATCCAATGCTTCCAGTACCTGCAAAGAGGTCCAATACCCGTAATTCCTCAAAATCCAGGCGGTTGGTGAGAATGTTGAATAGATTTTCCTTGGCGAAATCGGTTGTCGGTCTGGCTTTCAAATTTTTGGGCAATTCAAAGCGACGGCCGCGAAAATTACCGCTGACAATTCTCATACGTCCTCCTCATTAACGGATTCTTCCTCTTCCTCTTCTTTTTCATTCTTGGCCATCCGAAACAGATGGTCGGGATTAAGTGAGAATTCAGCTTCGAACAAATTGGCGATGTATGGGGAGAGCAATACTTGCAATTGATTGAACGTCATTGTATTGTCACTGCAAATGTACGTTTGGACGGTTGCAGGGTCCAAGCCGACTTGTTCCAGGCAACGAAGCAAGAAATAGGCTATTTCCTCGGAATTGCGAACCACAAAGGTATTGGCAAACAACATTTTGTGGGTGTCGGCCATGAACAATTGCATGTGGTGGCCGTAAAAATGAGCGGTCAGTGTGGAAATGTCGGATTTGGCAGCTTGGTGGTAGGTCCAATTGGCAACCAGGTAACTGCTGGACCAAAGGGTCATGTTGGGCAGGAATTTTTCTAGAGCGCGATCTCTGTCAGCAGGAACCTCCCAACAAAACATTTGCTTGCCGTCGTCAAATGGTGCTGTGTAAATCTGCATTTCCCCCTCATCTCCGTTCTGAAAGCGAAAATAATCATCCAAAGACCGGTCGTCCGCCACTTTGATGGGTACCAACATGAATCGGCTCGTGAAATCAATGACGGAGACTTTGAGTTCGGGCCGGGCTGCCCATTTGTTTTCTTTGAGGAAGGCTACAAACTTATCGGGAAAATCGATGGCTGCAAAAATGCGCAATTTTGTCTTGCTCGTACCCCTTGCGGAAACTTTCCCAAACTGGAATCCATCCGGCACGGAGCGGATGATCAATTGTTTCAATGAATTGGGAGCGGGTTTGCCAGTGTCCTGCATGGTTTGTTTCATATGCCTTCGGTTTATGTTTTCCCGAAAACGATTACAAAATTAGCAAATGAAACGGAAACGCACTACTTTTAGGGCTACTAATTTCTTTTGATGATAGCCCCTCCACTCGCTGAGCAAATTGCTCATTTTTTTCCGTTCGAACCCACCCTCGAACAGAACGAAGCATTGCAACGCTTGTCTGTTTTCATGTTGACAGGTACCGACCAACAAGTCTTTTTGTTGAAAGGGTACGCTGGAACGGGGAAAACTAGCCTCATCAGCGCTTTGATCCGCTATCTTGACGCACGTAAGGTTGGTTGCGAGTTGTTGGCACCAACAGGTCGGGCTGCTAAGGTTTTGGCTTCGTACAGTGGGCATACGGCATTGACCATCCACAAGAAAATATATCGGAAAGCCGTGGTTTCGGGTGACGAAGGTGGCTTTTCCCTGAATTTCAATAAGCATAAAGATACTTTTTTCATTGTCGATGAGGCATCGATGATCGCAAATGGAGGCGGGGAGAACTCCGTGTTCGGCAGTGGACGGCTTTTGGAGGATTTGTTGGAATACGTGTATTCGGGCGAAAATTGCCGATTGATCTTGATGGGTGATACCGCTCAGTTGCCGCCTGTAGGGCAGGCTTTGAGTCCAGCGTTGGATCCGATCCAGTTGCGTGCCTTGGGCATGGATGCCATTGGTATCGAATTGACCCAGGTGTTGCGTCAAGCCGGTGATAGCGGTATTCTACAGAATGCCACCGCTTTGCGCGAATCCATCCGCAACGACAAGGTAAAGGCACTGCCTCAACTTCAAATCAACAAAGTGGATGTGATTCGACTCGGCGGGGACGAACTGATGGACGCTCTTACTGCTTCGTATGCCAAGGTCGGCATGGAGGAAAGCAAAATCGTATGTCCATCCAACAAACGGGCGGTGCTTTTCAACAAAGGCATCCGCAATTCAGTGCTTTACAAGGAGGATGAGATCACGAGCGGCGATTATTTGCTGGTAGCCAAAAACAATTATCTTTGGTCGGAACCCTACAAGGAAATTCCTTTCATTGCCAACGGTGATTTGGTGGAAGTGGTTCGTGTCCGCAAAAACTACGAAATGTACGGCTTCCGTTTTGCCGATATGGAGGTGCGTTTTCCCGAATACAATTGGGAACTGGAAGTTCGGGTGCTGCTGGATTCGCTTTCTTCGGAATCACCTGCGTTGGACAGACCTTCGCAAGAGCGATTGTATCAGGATGTGGTTCAGGACTATGCACCACATTGTCAAACCAAACGGGAATTGTATTTACGCCTCAAGAACGATCCTTGGCTCAATGCCCTTCAGGTGAAATATGGATACGCTTTCACTTGTCATAAGGCGCAGGGTGGCCAATGGAAAGACGTTTTCCTCGATCAGGGTTATGTCACGGAGGAACGCATGGGCTTGGATTATTACCGCTGGCTCTACACCGCCATGACCCGTGCCACTGAGCGTATATTCCTCGTCAACTTTAAAGATGAGTTTATTAAAAACCCCCCGGCTAAAAGTTAGACGGAGGGCTTTTTTCAGTGATTTAAAAAACTCAAATTTCCACTTCTTCCACTTCCGTGGAATCCAGGTCGATTTCAACTCTATTTTTACGGAACGTTCTGTTGAACCAGTCTTTCATCTTATCAGTTGCATAATACACAACAGGAACGACCAGCAACGTCAACAAGAGGGAACTCGTAAGACCTCCGATGATGACCCAGGCCAAACCATTTTTGCTTTCTGCCGATGCGCCTGTTGCCAAAGCGATGGGGAGCATCCCGAAGATCATGGACAACGTGGTCATCAAAATGGGGCGGAGACGCTCCTTACCAGCAGCAATCAAGGCATCGATGACGTTGAGACCAAGTACACGCTGTTGGTTTGTGAAGTCAACCAGCAAAATGGCGTTTTTGGCTACCAGCCCGATGAGCATGACCATCCCGATCATGGAAAAGATGTTCATCATGCAGCCGGTCAACGCTAAAGCCAACAAGGCACCAACGACGGCGAACGGTATAGAAAACAAGACTACAAACGGATAGATGTAGGAATTGTATAAGGCCACCATGACAAGATAGACTAAGACGAGTGCCAATATCATTGCGACGCCAAAACTGGCAAATGCATCCCCTTGTTGCTTCATTTGACCAAGATAACTGAATTCCACCTCTGGATTGTGAATGTTTTGGGTGATGGCTTCCTTGATTTCAGAACCTACCGTTCCAGTAGGACGTCCAACAATACCCGCTTTCACGGTCAAACTCGAAACACGGTCGTAACGTTCCAACTTATTGGGTCCCAAGGTTTGTTCAATTGTTGCAAAATTTTGTAGTTCAATGGATTGTCCCTTAGTATTTACAAATGTCAACATTTTTATATCTTCAGGATTCCTTCGATTTGTTTCATCAAAACGAAGGTTGATGTCGTATTCTTCGTTTTTATCCGAAAACTTCAGGTCTGAATTTCCTGCAAAAGAGAGTCGGAGTGAATTGGCAACGTCGTAAACCGAAAGTCCGAGTTGCGACATCTTGTCCCTATCAAGAGAAATCTTCATTTCAGGCTTGCTCTTCTCGATGGAAAGCTTCACGTTGACCGTACCGGGAACTTTTTTGATGAGGCGCATCACACTGTCCGCTTCCATATACAACGTGTTCATGTCGGTACCACGGAGCAAAACCTGTATGGGCGCATCTGTATTCATGCCCGAAGTGGAGGTGGCTGAAACCGTGGCCCGAATCCCAGGAATCTTCATGATATCATTCTGAAGCAGCGCTCCATATTGCTCGGCACTCAATTTGCGGTCTTTCTTGTCAACGATTTTGACGCTTATTTCACTCTTGTCGGCTTCGTTCGAACCCACCATGCTACTGCTGCTTGTGTAACCCACACGGGTCGAAACACGTAGAACTTCCGGTTTGCTGAAAAGTAGTTTTTCAACTTCCATCGTTTTCAGATTGGTCTGATACAAATTGTTTTGCTGGTCGGTTTCCAGTTTTACCGTCAATTCTCCCCGGTCACCATTCGGCATGAATTCCATACCGATGAAACCGAAAGGTATCAGCATGACGGAAGCGATGACCAAGAGAAATGCAAACGACCAAGTAGCCATTTTGTGGCGCAGGCCCCATTTGAGTATTTGTTCATATTTGCGGACAATGGCATTAAACAGGCTTTCAAATCCAATAGCCAGTTTGCCCATTACCGTTTTTTTCGTGAGCTTTTCTTTCCGGCTGAATCGTGATGCCAGCAGCGGTGTCAAAGTGAAGGACACGAATAAACTCATCAAGGTGGAGAACACGATAACCAATGAAAACTCACGCAACATGTTACCGATCATGCCGGTTACTAATGCAATTGGGACGAACACAACGACGTCCACTAAGGTGATGGCCACAGCTGTAAAGCTGATCTCGGCTCTTCCGTCGATGGCTGCCTGCCTACGACTCTTACCCATTTCCAAATGTCGGTGGATGTTCTCGAGCACCACAATAGAGTCGTCCACCAGAATCCCGATGACCAACGAAAGGGCCAACAGCGTCATCAAGTTGAGCGAGAAGTCGAAGATGTACATGGCTGCAAACACCGAAACGATGGATGCGGGAATGGAAACCATGACAATCAGGGAGTTGCGAATGCTATGCAGGAAAAAGAACATCACGAAGGCAACCAACAAGATGGCAAGCCCAAGGTCTTTCACCACAGCGTTTGCCGACTCGAGGGTGTTAATGGATGAGTCGCTTGATACGTTGAATTTGAGGTTGTTCTTGGCATAAGTCGATTCCAGAACGCTGATTTCCTTGTTGATTTTTTGACAGGCATCAACCGTGTTCGCGTCGGATTGTTTCTGAATGATGATGCCAATGGAACTGACGTTGTTTATACGGTTGATGGTTGACACTTCGGCTGTACCGTCGTAAACATCGGCCACATCTTCCAGATGGATGACTGCCCCCGTTGCCGTTTTGGCGATGGCGACAGTACGCAGTTGTTCTACGTTTTGGATTTTACCTCCTAAACGTACAGTGTATTGGCTTCGGTCATTTTCAATCTTACCAGTAGGTAGCTCTAGATTGGAATTTCCAAGTGCCATGTAAACGGATGCTATGGAGAGTTTATAACCTTCCAGTTTCTGTTTGTTGACATTGATGCGGATTTCGCGTTCCGTTCCGCCGATTAATGTGACTTGTCCAACACCATTTAGTTTGGAAAGTTGGGCTTTAATCTGGTCCTTCGTGAGTTGATACAATTCGGTGGCAGGCATTTTGGCCGTCAGCCCGATTTGCATGACTGGTATGTCGTTGGTGGAAAACTTAGACAGGGACGGGGTTTTGGCGTTGGTCGGCAATTGAGCAGTGACTGAATTTACTTTGCGTTGGGCTTCCTGCAGGGCAATATCGATATCGGTTCCTGAGTTCAATGTAATGGTAATGACAGAAAATCCTTCCTGTGAAGAGGAAGCCATGTTGTCCACATTTTCGAGTGAAGAAAGCGCATCTTCCAATTTTTTGGTGACGGAGCTTTCTACATCGGCGGCAGATGCCCCTGGATAGACCGTCATGACTGCAACGACAGGTACATCGATTTTGGGCAACAGGTCGTATTTCAGCATCGAGTAGGACAGAACCCCTGCGATGGTCAGTATGGCAAATATAACAACGACCAGCGTTGGTCGCTTAATGGATAATTCGGTTATAGACATGATGCTGGGATTACTTGTTGGGTGCGATGCTAACGGAAATGCCGTCTATGAGGTTGATTTGGCCGGCTGTCACGACTTGTTCACCTTTGGCTAGGCCATTGGATACAAATAGTACTTTTTCATTGCCACCTATGACGGAAATGTCGCGGGTTTGGGCTTTGCCGTCTTTGACGACGTAGACTTTGGCACTCTTCGAACTTCCCAGCAAGGCTTCGCGTGGGATGCTTAAGGAACTGCCTTTGCCGGGAATACCGATGGTCACGTTTGCAAACGTTCCGGCTTTAAGTTTACCGTTGTTGTTGATGACGACTTCTACGGGATAATTGTGAGAGTCATCTCCTTTTGAAGCGATGTAGCTGATCTTTCCGGAAAAGGATTTGCCCGGGAATGCTTCACAGTCCACTTCGGCTTTGTCTCCTATTGAAAGCTTGTAGATGTTCGTTTCGGAAACGTTCATGCGGATTTTAAGACGGGAGATGTCCAGTAGGCGTACAATCGGGCTTCCTATGTTCACAAACGTGCCTTTTTCGACGGATTTTTCGGTAACGATTCCACTGATGGGAGCCGTGACGGTGGCATCTGCCAATTGTTTCTTTGCTTGTTCGAGCTGAATTTGTGCGCTGATGTTTGACATTTTGGCGTCGTCCATTTGCTGCTGGGTGATGGTTCCACCTTGATAGAGGCTTTCGTATCTGGCTAAATCACGCTTTTGCTTGTCTGCGTTAAGTTGTGCCGATTCTATAGCCAGTTCTTTGATTCGATTGTCGATGTTTGCAAGAACGGCTCCTTTGGATTTTGTTTGGCCCAATTCTGCATTCAGACTGGTAATTTGACCGGCGGACTGTGCAGAAACGACGACTTCCGTATAGGGGTTTAGCGTGCCGGTGAGGCTAAGTGTGGTTCCAGTAGGTGTCTCACCGACCTCTGCCACGCTGACGACGATTTGGGATGAAATGAGGTTGACTTTGCCTGCATTGATCTTTTCATGACTTTTTTTGAGCATGAATCCTGCTCCCACCAACACTAAAACGAGGACTATGATACTGATGATTCGATTTTTCATTGTTTTGTGCTATTTGTTGTTTATATAATTCAGTAGGTTGCCTTTGCCCTGCTCCAGATTGATGCGGGCTATGTACAGGTTGAGTAATTTGGCGTAATAATTGTTGGTGCTCTCGTTGTAGGAGCTTTCGGCTTGAACCAGATCCAAAGAACTGGCCATGCCTTGTTGATATTGGAGTTGGGTATTTTTGTAAACATTTTCGGACAGGGTTTGATTGTCTTTTTCGTTTTGAATGTTGTTTACGGCAGTTCGATACTGATTTTCGTAATTGGAAAGGTCAACCTGAATAGATTGTTCGCTTTGGGTTAATTTGACCTTGTTCTTGTGAATGTTCAGATTTGCCTGTGCAATGCGTTGTTGACGTTGCAATCCGTCAAAGATGGGTACACGAAGACTAAATACCAACGACGAATTTGGATACCATTTTTCGCTGGAATCCATAAAGTTAAACTTTTTTCTCATGGCATTTGCACCTAGATTGACAGACATGTTCAGTGTTGGCAAATAACCTGCTACATTGCGTGACTTTTCGGCTTCGAACGCTTTCAATGCGATTTTTTGAAGTTGGTAGTCTGTCCGATTTTCAATATTGAAATCGTTTTCCAATGCATCCAGCATCTGGTTGTCAACATTCAAAACGGAGTCGGTCAGGTTAATGCCGGTTTCAACAGGCATTCCCATATAATACTTGAGGTTGTTGAGTGATTGAGAAAAGTTCAATTCACTTTGCTGAACCTGTGATTTTAGATTGTTGTAGCTGACACGAATTTTATCAACATCAATCTGTTTGGACATGCCTGCTTTGAACTTCAATTCGGTAGAAGCCAGTAACTTTTCCGACGTGCTTAAGGTTGAGCGTAGAGTATTTAATTGTTTGCCTATGACCAACGTTTGATAATATGTGACACTAATGTTGTAAGCAGATTGCTCTTTTGTCATTTTATATGTCTGTTGTGCTTGGCTTTCGCTGATTTTTGATGCTCTCAAAGCTAGGGGAAATGTAGGGTCAAACAACTTCTGGGTCAGCTGGATTGCTGCATTCATATTGTGCTGTGTGCCAAACTGTAGGGCAACCATTGTACCTGGCTTGTTTATGATTTCTCCAGGCAGTAGTGTGGTTGAGAGCAACAGGTTATCGGTGTAGGACGCAGATCCGTCGACTTGAGGAAGCATACTTCCGATTTGTTCCTTGACTTTACGCCCGGCAATTTCCACATCGTAATTGGCATTGACGATGTTTCCATTTGCTTTGTTGGCGTAGTCTATGCACTGTTTGAGCGAAAATCCTTCGCCAAATGCCAATAAAGGCAGCGTGCACAATGCGATTAATACAAGACTTTTTTTCTTCATATTTTTTATAGAGGTGTGGATCGATTATAGTGTGATGCTATTTAAGAATCGTTCAATGAACGATTTGTACATATCTCGGGGTTCAAAATGCATATCTTTTTGATGTGGATTGGGATGTCCTTCGAACATCATGATGGCGCTGATGGTGCCGCTCATTAGACAAATCCAATTGAATATTAAGGGGATAAGGTCGCAGCCTTCTTTTTGGGTGATTTTCACGAAGATGTCCTTAATGGCTGTCATACCCTTAATGACTTCATCTCCGGGCTTGCGGCGCTCGAGGCTGAACATCAATTGGTACAACACCTTATTACTAAAGGCAAAGTCCCAGTGACGTAACGAAATTTCCAGGAGTGTTTCTTTAGGCTCCAGATTGAGTTCAAAGACTGATAGATATTCATTGAACAGGGTATTGTAGCCATTGTGAATGATTTCGGTAATCAATTCTTCCTTGTTCTCGAAATGTTCATACACGATGGGAGCCGTGTACTCGATGGCGTCGGCTATTTTTCGGATAGTCAGGGCATGCCAACCTTCTTTTTCCGCAATGCTGAGTGCTGCTGTCAGCATGGCACTGCGAAGATTTTCTTTGTCTCGGATTTTGCGTTCCTGATGTCCCATTTTATACTATTGGTAAAAAATCTAACAATGTTCGCAAAAGTACAAAGAAGTTTGATATGTGGTGCAGTTTAAATTAAAAAAGCGGATGGAAAAAATTCTTTTTTAGGAAATTTAACAATGAAAGGGGGTGTCAGATAAATGATTGGACCGTCATTGCTGTTCCATATATAAAAACATGCATAAGGTAGGTGCAAAGGAAAGGGTCTCCTTTTTTTGAACGGATAACATACGTACCCATAAAGGAAATTCCCAATATGGTGGCAGAAAGAACGTGTCGAAAACTCTCGAAAGGAAGAGCGCAAAAGCAAATTGCCGGAATTAGAACGATAAGCCATTGACGCTTTCTCATAAATTCAAATAAACGTAAAAAATGGTAGGGTATTAACTGTAAGAATAATGTTTCTAAAAGTGGCCCCAAAAGAACGACAATCAAGTATTTTAACCAGATGTTGTCTGATAAGAAAACGTGTTTGTATTCTCTTTCCGAAAAATTCATCAAATTGGAAAAAGAAAAAATAACTAAAAATAAACTGAATGTCAATATAGAAGTTGTTGGAACATATATGTAAACGGGCGCTGTTGTTGCAATTGAAAGTAGTTTTCTCCAACCATTTTTAATTTTTTCTGTCGTTTTTTTCATTTGATTTAGGGTATTTGTTTTACAATCATTAATCACTCAGTGGTACAATTGCACCACTGAGTGATTCTTTTTTAAGTGGTCAAATTGTCCAATTTGCGTGGTCACCGTATTTTTCCATCGTTCTGGAATATGCTCCAAATACCCAACCTACAGTTTGCGCAATGACCTCGCCTAAAGCGCTTCCACCATTTATGGTCTGCAATTCTTCGATGTTCAAGTCTGTATAAAGACCGTTGTTTTCAATTTGTTTCATGGCGTAATTATTTAATAATATTTTGTCCGGCAGCAAATCCCTTTTTGAAATCAGCCACGTAAAGATCCCAGTTTTGGTAAACATCGACGAAAAAATCGATTACCTCCTTAACCAAACCACCATCAACTTCTCTCATTTCCACCGCACTGAGTTCCATCACTCCAGCGGCATTCAAATTCATTGTTTTCATAGATTTTTTAAAAGTGTTTTTTACTTACTCATTTAAGGCTTTTCAGTGACCGCCTGCAACGTTGCAACGATTGTATTGCAAATGTATTCGACAGCACTTTTATATTATCATAGTGTGTGCAAATATATTAAAATAAAATCAAATAAAAACTATTCAATGTAAATTAAAGTGTAGTTGTTTCAATGCCAATCTCGATGTGCAGCCTTACGGGCTTGGTATAAACATAGGTGAGCCGATTCCTGTTGTAGGATAAGGGCAGACCCATTTCCTTCATTTCCTCCAGAATGCCATAAAGATAACTTTCACTGATGCCCAATTTTTGAGCAAAATAACGCGGTGTACCTGTTGCCTCTAGGCGAATGAGCTGGTCGGCGTGACGAAGCCGGTCTGTATATTTAAGGAGTTGTGTGGTCATAGGGTTTGAGATAAAGTGGTTTGCCAAAGTTTGTAGTATTCGCCTTTCAGGTCGAACAATTCGCGGTGATTGCCAATTTCTGCTACCGAGCCTTGGTGTAGGACTACAATCTGATCGGCATCCTGAATGGTGGATAATCGGTGGGCAATCAGGAGAACTGTCTTGCCCGATGACGCAAAAGCACGCAACGTTTCTTTGACTTGTGCTTCCGAATGTGCGTCTAAGGAGGAGGTTGCTTCGTCAAAAATGAGAATTTCGGGGTTTTTGTACAAGGCCCGAGCAATGGCAATCCGCTGACGCTCACCACCGGAGAGAGATAGGCCATGTTCGCCAACCGGAGTTTGGTAGGCGTGCGGCAGTTTCTCGATGAATGAACGTATGCCCAGTGAAGAGCATATTGACAACACCCGCTCCATATCCGGTTCGTATTCTCCCAGGGCTATATTTTCAAGTATGCTGCCAGCAAACAATTGAACCTCTTGTGGCACTGTGGCTACCAGCCGACGAAGGCTTTCGTTGCGTATGAATCGGAGTTCACATTCGCCGATGCTGATTTGCCCTTGCTGAATGGGATAAATGTTTTGCAACAAGGATATGAGCGTTGTTTTCCCGGAGCCGCTTTCACCTATGATTGCCGTTGTCTTGCCCTTCGAAAGGGTCAGGTTGAAATTATCAAAAACCTGTTGACGGGTTCCGTATCGAAAGGACACCTGCCGAAAATGAATGTCACCGATGAGAGCGGGAGTTAGTTCAAATTTTCCAGTGGTCGTTTCTTCCTGATCCAAATCCATGATCTGAAAGAGCCGTTCAGCGGCGATGAGTGCATCTTGAATGGTTTGGTTGGCACCGATCAACGAGAGAACGGGCCCTAAAATGTAACCAGTCAGGGCATAAAAGGACATCAACGTTCCAGCAGTTAATTCCTGAGCCATTACCAAGTTGCTTCCTGCCCAAAGAACCCCGATGGTTATGCCGCCAGAAACCAATTGAGAAAAAGCATTGATGCGAATACCGGCTTGTCCGCTGTTATATGAACCTTGCAACAACCGTACAAAACGTGTTTCCGTTTTCAGATGCACGAATCGTTCCATTCCGAACCGCTTGATGGTTCCCACTGCATTGACCGATTCCACCAATTGCGCTTCCAGGTCGGCCGAACGCTCCATGATGCTGCGTGCGTATTTTCGGTTGAGGTGGTTGGCAACGATGTACAACAGCACAAAAAACGGAATACTTATCAACGTGATCAACGTCAGTTTCCAGGAATAAACGAACATCAGGAACGAAGTGAACACTAAAATCATCACATTTACAGCAAGTTCCAGAGAAACATTGTTGATGAAATAACGGATTTTGACCGCATCGTTGATTCGTGAAATGATTTCACCCGTGCGCATTGTATCAAAGAAGGTTTGTGGCAGGGTCAACAAATGGTTGTAGTAACCCAGTATTAGCGTGGCATCGAGTTTTTGCCCTGTTTTAAGAGCAAGAATGCTTTTCATGCCACCAATAAACGTGCGCAGAACCAACAGGAGTATCATCAAGATGCTTAATAAATGAAGTAAGTTCACATTTCCGTCCCCGAGCACGTTGTCCACTATTTTCTCTACATAAATGGAAGTCGCAAGTCCCAAAATGCTGTAGATCATGGCACCGAATAAGGCTTGATTCATCACTATGCGGTGCGGTTTCAACAAGTGTAGGAATTGCCGCAAACTCGATTCTTTTAGATTCTCTCGACGAAAGGTTTCAGCCGGTACCAAAAGTATAAGCACGCCCGTCCAGTTTTTTTGGAAGTCCTCCATAGGCATTTTATGAAATTGCCCGTCCTCAGGATCCATGAACTGGATGTACGTTGGTTTCACTTTGTAAATCACGACAAAGTGCTGAAGTTGACCTCGTATCACGTGTGCGATACTAGGCAAGGGTATTTTAGTGAGACTTTCTGGGGCACCCCGTACAGCTTTGCACGTAAACCCCAGCTTTGTTGCTGCTTCGACCATGCCCAGCGCATTGGTGCCCCGCTTGTCTGTTGAGGCGTATTGGCGAATTCTGGCGATGGGCAGGTGCAATCCATAATTGGCTGAAACCGATGCCAAGCAGGCTGCACCGCAGTCGGTGATGTCGTGCTGTTTGATTTTCAAGTATTTCTTCATGACCTCATTTATTTAACGGATTCGCCCAATCATCCATTTTTTCATAGATTAATTGAAACAAAGAGCGGCGGTTCACCAAGAAACGCACTTGTACAGTCATGCCCTTCTTTATGAACCCTTTTTTTCCGTTCCGCAAGCTCAGAAACGGCTTTTCGATGCGGCACTTTACCTTATAAAATGGCTTTTCGTTCATTAACACAAAATCGGATGAAATGTCCGTAACCAGACCGCTCAGTATACCCCATTGATTGTAATCGAAGGCTTCGACCAAGACACTGACTTTCATGGAAAGTTGCAAGAAGCCGATGTCCTTGGGCTGCAGGTAACATTCCACAACAAGGGTGGAATCTGGGCTGATCACGCCGATGGATTGGCCGCTATAGACATTGCCCCCAGCATACAATCCGGAAAATTGTTCAAGTGTACCTTGTACAGGTGCTGTCAATGCATAGTGCAATCGTTCTTGTTTTAATCTTTGCAAACTGGCAAGCGTTTCTTCTTGTTGCTGCAACAGTTCGTTCAAATCCGATTTCCACAAGGAAAGCTGATTCTCCTGCAAAGTTTTAAGTTCGCGCTCGAACCGTGTTTTCTCATGTTGGTAGTTTTCGAACTCGTCCTGTGGAATTACGTTGGAGTGGAAGAGGGGTTCGTTGCGTTTCAGTTTCCGGTCGGCTGTTTCGACGGAAAGGGTGAGCTCTTCTAAACGCCTTTGAAAAAGTTGAAACTCTTGTTGACGCTTGTCTGTACGAAAGGATATGGCTTTATGATTGCAAAGTGCTACTAAATCAAATCGTTGGTTCTCAATATTGTTCCGCAGTTTTTGCTTATTCGTGATGCTTGCGTCTACGGAGGCAGTGTTCAAAAGGAGAATGGTGTCACCTTTGTGAAGCAGGCTGCCTTCCTGCGCATATATGCGAGCGATACTTTCAGCTACAGGTGCCTTGAGTTCGACCTTCTCCGTGATGGGGCGAACCACACCGACGCCGTGAATCACGATGTCTACATAAAGAAAGGGTAGGGCGAGCAGTGCGGCAAATACGGCGAGTGCCGCTATAAGGTAGAGCGCATTACTTTTTCGACTGTGCCGAAAAATTTGTTTTTCAATGCAATAATCGGGATCTAGTTCGGGCAAATTCATCGATACGAACATTAAGTTAATAATGCCGTAAAGATAAGTAAAAATAATATTATATTAACAAAAAGTTAAAATGAATAGATTTTCAAAGTGTCTGCGTTGGTATTGTTCATTCTTTGAGTACACCAAATACACCAGAACTAGTTACCGTTTCGGCACTCACCTTTAGTGTTTTGCACGTCCCGTTGTTGTAAAAATGCACCGATGCCCTGCCAGCACTGTCCGTTCGGACATCGGGATTCCAGTAAAGCGTGCGGCGAAAGTCTTTGACGGTGGGCAGCGGTTTGTTTGAATACTGGGGGCTGTAGAATTCTATCACGTTGGAGTAGCCTTGCAGGGTGGTGTAGCGTAAGCCAGGTTCATTTTTTGGACGGCTGAAATCGTTCTTATAGGAATTGAAGGAAACGATCGTCTCGTATTTTTCTTCTTCCGTAAGCTTGCTTACATCCCTCGTTTTCAATTCCATATATAAATCGATTGTTTCTGTTTTTTCTGGAGGTGGCATGTTGGAATACGCATATACTAATCCATTTTCATCGAATTTTTGGCTTGCAAGATACGGTCCATGATTGACTTTATAGATGAGTTCTCCTCTAGCTCCTGTAATTTTTTGTTGATCGGCGATAAAAGCAAGATAGGGCCAGAAACCCTTGTAATATCTTTCAATGATTCCCCGATCCCCTTTGTCATAGTATTGGTCAAATACTTGTTGGAAGTCATAAGTCAACGTGGGACGGGAGTAATCGAGCCGATACCGCTGTTTCTTTTTAGCTTTTACCGATACTTCTGGCAACGAAATGCCCTTAATGCCTGACTCCTTGAACAAGGTATCGATTTCAGCGAAGGTATAGGTGGGAACAACCGTTTCGTTGTAGGAATACGCTCGAGAAGCCGGTGGCGTAAACCGTTGCAACGGGATGAAGAAATCCTTATGCCTCCCTTTTCTGGTTGCCCTAAGCACCAAGGTGGCTTTGCCCTGAAAATCCTTTACTTGGAAATGGAAGGATCCATTTTCATTGGTTAGGGACGAGTCTTGTATGGAAGTGGAATCGGTCAGGATGGTCATCGAAATGTGTACGTCCTTTTCAACCGTTACATACCGATTCGTCCCAGACTTGACAAAACCATCGATAGTCAGTTCCTTTTCGATCGGATGTTTTAGACTGATCCAGTCCACACCCGTGGACTTCTTCCAAGAATAGCGCCTCCAGCCCTGTGTCATCAAAAGCAGGTCCAATTTCTGGTTGTGCATGTTGTCGTCCGATTCAAAATAGTAGGAAGGGTTCTCTACAAAACCTTTCAGGTCGGACGACAAGAGCAAGTTGGTTCGGATTGTACCTGCATCGGGGGCGAGATTTTCGGTGGATTCGTCCCGCACCGCCAAGGAGAAGTTGGTTTCAACCGGTGATCCCGAGGCATCCTTCAACTGGAATTGGAGGTCGATGGGTTCAAAGGGCTGATATCCTTTATTGAAGGGTGCGGATAGGATCGAAAATTTTAATTCGTCCGAATGTTTGATAAACACCAGGCGTTCGGATAAGATTTCTCCATTAGAATTGTACAAGGTGATTTGATTCACCCCGGAAGGCAAGTTGATTTTGGGAATAGTTAATCTGAAAGGTTCCTTCGATGACATTTTAATGGCCTGAAACAAAAAACCTTTGCCTCGACAGGAGACTGTTAAGCCAAGCGGTTGAGTCGTCAAGTCTTGACTTTTGTCGATCAGCACCTGAATGCTATACTCGGGAAGGTTGTTGATGGACATCACATAGCCATTTGGAAGGGCTTTGGGCAAGTCAACCGTTTGAACCTTACCATTGTATTGAACTTTGAAGGAATACTTGTTTCCATCTGGTTGCAATAAAAAATAACCAGCTCCTAGATGTGTCGTTTGAAAGGTTGCGACTTCCAATCCTTTCGAATTGCACACACTCCCGCTTACTTCCAGATTCTCACCCAATTCGTTGACTGCCTTGAACGCTACTTTGGAGGAGAGGCCTTGAACCATGTTTCCGCCTTCGGGGAAAAAAGTAACCAGCATCTTTTCGGCTTTTTTCTTAGGTTCGACAAAGACGTAGCTTCGAGGCCGTTCACGCATGGTTCTTATGGTGTAATCACCTTCAATTCGAGGTTTGTCGTAAATGGGAAATACCCTTGAAAAAATGCAATCGTCGCCAAAGTTCAACATGTATGCCGTATAGGCTCTGATTTCATAGTAGCCTGCATACAAACTGTCTTTCAGCTGGAATTCGCCATGACATTGGCCTTGTTCAATCTTCAATTTCCGAGATTCAACCACATATCCTTCGGGTGACATTAACTCCACATAAAGGATCTTGCTTAATTCGGAAGGCGCATGATTTTCGGCACCCACCACATACGATTTGAACCAGATTGTCTCGCCAACGTAATAGCCGGTGTTGTCGAAATGGAGGTAAACTTTTTCCTGAGCAATGAGGTTTTTGAACGTGTTGATGTTTTTGGCAAAGGCGTATAACTTTTGCGCGCAGGAGTCTTGTTGAGCTGCAAGTGGAAGCTTGCCGAGAAGCAAAAGAAGAACGATTAGTTTGTGTGTTTTTCGTGTCATCTAGCACAAATATAAACAAATAACGCGATGCTGTACACCAGTGATCATTCACTACAAGTCAGTATGTGACAATAATTTTAATTATTAATGTCAGAAAATTTGCTTTTGCGGTGAAAGAGCGTTATGTTTACCGCAAATTGTGCGGTGAAAAAATGATGTATCAACACGAAAGAGAAAACTGGTACCAGTTTGTTTGGGATAACGAAAAGATTTTGCCAATCTTAGCCTCTGTTAGACACTTGCAGGGTAGATTACTCGGACATATCGAACAATTGGGTTTTGAATTAATCGAGCGTGCAACATTAGAGTCTTTGATTTTGGATGTTGTCGACACGTCAAAAATTGAAGGAGAATTTCTTAATCCTGAACTTGTTCGTTCGTCTATTGCACGAAAATTAGGTATTGAAGGTGCTGAATTTGTGATCACACCACGGAATATTGAAGGGGTTGTAGATTTTCTTTTAGATGCAACCCAGCATTATGATAAACCCCTTTGGGACGAACGTCTTTTTGGTTGGCACAATGCCCTGTTTCAATCGGGGTACAGTGGGCTTGTGAAAATTGATGTTGGTCGTTATCGTTCGGCAGGTATGAAGGTCGTTTCAGGTGCATTTGGTCGAGAAAAAGTACATTTTGAAGCCCCGATTGCAGAAAGAGTTCCCCAAGAAATGGATTTGTTTTTGAATTGGTTGAACAACAAAAATGATATAGATTTAGTTTTGAAATCAGCTATTTCTCATTTTTGGTTTATTACCATTCACCCTTTCGATGATGGAAACGGACGACTTGCCCGTGCGATTATGGATATGCTCTTGGCTCGAAGCGAAGGAAGTAAAATCAGATTTTATAGTATGTCCAACCAGATTTTCAAGGAGCATAAACAGTACAATGCGCTCATTGAAAAAACACAGAAAGGAACAAGCGACATTACGACGTATCTGGTTTGGTTTTTGGATTGTTTCAAACGAGCGTTACTTTCAAGTGAGAAGAACCTTGAAATTATACTGGACAAAGCACATTTTTGGGATCAACATAAATTCACCGCCATAAACGAAAGACAACGAAAGATCCTAAATTATCTATATGACAATTACGATAAGGAAGTCGGATTCTTGCGTACCTCAACGTATGCAAAACTTGCTGATTGCTCCACCGATACTGCTTTGCGCGATTTGCAGGATTTGGTGGAAAAGGAAATGTTGAAATCGGAAGACAGTGGAAAGAAAACCAATTATCTGATTATCAGTCCTAAAAATATAAGAATCCCGAAAGTATTGAAATGATTTAAAGTGCCGCTTCCACCTTGGAACGCAGCTCTTGCACCGCACCTGTCAAGCCAGTCACCAGTTTACCACCAGCCGTAGCGAAATGCGGTTGTCCGCCACCGCCGCCTTGAATGGCTTTGGCTGCTTCGCGAACCAGGTTTCCGGCGTTGAGGCCCTTGGCAACGAGGTCGTCGCTGAAGGTGATGGTGAGCAGCGGTTTGTCGCTGTCTACACTGCCGGCGATGAAGGCCAAACCAGTGAGGATCTCGCCGCGCAATTGGAAGGCGATGTTCTTGATGGCATCAGCAGTGGCCGTACCTTCAAAAACAATCATTTGTACACCATTAATAAGGATCGCTTTTTGAAGTAAGTCGTTTTTAAGCGCTTTGGCCTGGTCGGCAGCAAATGCTTCCAATTTTTTCAAATTCTCCTGGTTTTCAGAAACCAGTTTTTCAATGGCAGCCGTCAAGTTGGGCGTGTTGTTGAAATAACCCTTCACCATGCGCAACTCATCCTGCATCTGGTAGTAGGCGGCATCGGCAGCAGCGCCGGTAATGCCCTCGATGCGGCGGATGCCGGCGGCAATGGAGCTTTCGGTTACGATGCGGAAGCTACCGATTTGGCCAGTGGCGGCCACGTGCGTTCCACCACAAAGTTCAGCAGAAGTGCCGAAACGAATCACGCGGACTTCCTCGCCGTATTTTTCACCGAATAAGGCCATAGCACCCATGGCGCGAGCTTCGGCAATGGGCGTATTGCGGTGTTCGTCCAAGGCCATATTTTTGCGAATGGCGGCGTTGACGCGGTTTTCCACTTCGCGGATTTCTTCGGCTGTCATTTTTTGGAAATGGGCGAAGTCGAAACGGAAGTTGTCGGGGTTCACGAGCGAACCTTTCTGTTCCACATGCGTACCTAAAACGTCGCGCAAGGCTTCGTGCAGCAAGTGCGTGGCCGAATGGTTGGCAGATGTCGCGTTGCGTTTTTCCACATCCACGACGGCTTTGAACACGGCGGTGGGGTCGATAGGCATTGTAGAGGTGATGTGAACACCTAAATTATTTTCTTTTTTGACGGTCTCAATGATCAACTTAACGCCTTCCGCTTCCAGATAACCGCTGTCGCCCACCTGTCCGCCCATTTCGGCATAGAACGGTGTGCGGTCCAGTACCAATTGAAAGTACGATTTGCCTTTTTGTGAAACCTGTCTGTATTTCAAAATCTCCGCATCACAAGTCGTGAAATCATAGCCTACGAATTCGGATTCCTGGTCTTTCAAAACCACCCAGTCGCCCGTTTCCACAGCAGCGGCATTTCGGGCACGATCTTTTTGCTCCTTCATGGCAGCCGTGAAGCCGTCAATGTCGGCGGTCAGGCCGTTTTCGCGCAAAATCAACTCGGTCAAATCCACCGGGAAGCCAAACGTATCGTAAATGGTGAATACACTTTTGCCGTCCAAAACGGTAGAGCCTAAAGCTTTGGTTTCAGCCATTAATTTGTCTAAGAGACGAATACCGGTTTCGAGGGTGCGCAGGAAGGATTCTTCTTCTTCCTTGATGACCTTTTCCACCAGCGATTGCTGTGCTTGCAATTCGGGGTAGGCCGAACCCATCGAATCGATGAGCGCGGGAATAAGTTTGTACATGAAGGCGTGGCGGCGGTTCAGGAAAGTATACCCGTAACGCACGGCACGACGCAAGATGCGGCGGATCACGTAGCCGGCCTTGGCATTGGAGGGCAGTTGCCCATCGGTGATGGAAAAGGCGATGGTGCGGATGTGGTCGGCAATGACGCGCATGGCGATGTCGGTTTTTTCGTCTTCACCATACGTGACGCCACAAAGGTTGCCGATTTCTTTCAACAAGGGTTGGAACACGTCGGTGTCGTAGTTGGAGCGTTTGCCCTGGATGGCCATGCAGAGGCGTTCGAAGCCCATACCGGTATCCACATGTTTGGCAGGAAGCGGTTCCAAAGAGCCGTCGGCCTTGCGGTTGAATTGCATGAAGACGTTGTTCCAGATTTCGACCACTTGCGGATGGCTTTCGTTCACCAGCGTGAGGCCGTCTACTTGAGCGCGTTCTTCGTCGGAACGCAGGTCAATATGGATTTCAGAACAGGGACCACAGGGGCCTTGGTCGCCCATTTCCCAGAAATTATCTTTTTTGTTGCCGTTAATAATGCGTTCCAAAGGTAGAAACTGTGCCCAGATGGCAGCGGCTTCATCGTCACGTTCCAAGCCCTCGGGGGCATAGCCTTCAAAAACGGTAGCGTATAATCTATTCGGATCCAATTTTACCACGTCCACCAAATATTCCCAAGCCCATTCGATGGCGTCCTTCTTGAAGTAGTCGCCGAAGGACCAGTTGCCCAACATTTCGAACATGGTATGGTGGTAGGTGTCGTGTCCAACTTCCTCTAAGTCATTGTGTTTGCCACTCACGCGCAAGCATTTCTGAGAGTTGGCAACCCTCGGATATTTGGGTGCCACATTCCCAAGAATGATGTCCTTAAACTGGTTCATGCCGGCATTGGTGAACATCAGCGTGGGGTCGTCTTTGACCACCATCGGAGCGGAAGGAACGATCTTATGATTCTTGGAAGCGAAAAAATCTTTGAAGGATTCGCGTATTTCTTTGGCAGTCATGCGTTATAATTAATTAATTCGGGCGCAAAAATACGGCTAATTTGTTACTTTTGCATGCATTAGCACTGAAAAAGATACACACGCGTGGGCAAAAGAATCAAATACCACTTCAATCCCGAGTCCTTAAGTTTCGAACGCATCCAAAAAACGGCGATCGATTGGATCAAACAACTGTTGCTTCACGCGTTCAGCGGGATCTCCATGGGCGTGCTTTTCTTTTTCATTTACCTGAACATTTTTGAAACGCCGGATGCTAAAAAGTATAGGATTGAAAATGAAAGAATTCAGTCCCAATACAAGGTGCTACAGCTGCAAGCCAAGCATGTGCAGGCTGTGATGATCGACCTTCAGCAACGTGACGACAATCTATACAGGGCCATTCTGCAAGCCGATCCCATTTCACCCGAGCTTCGTGAAGGTACTTTTGCGAATACCAACCGTTATCAAGAATTCAACGATCTGGACAACAAAGAATTGGTCACTCAGACCAGTGAGGAAATTGACCGCCTTTCCAAAATGGCCTATACCCAGTCCAAATCCTATGATGTGTTGCTGAATCTGGTTAAAAATCAAGAGCAACGGTTACTTTGCATTCCAGCCATCATGCCTGTGTTGAATAGAGACATGAAGACGGTCGCTTCCGGTTACGGCCGTCGCATCGACCCGATTTACCATGTGGCAACTTTCCACGCCGGGATGGACTTTTCTGCCCGAACCGGTACGGATGTTTATGCCACGGGCGAAGGCAATGTTGTTTATGCTTCCTGGAAGCAGGGCTATGGTAATTGCCTCATCATCAATCACGGATTCAATTTCCAGACTTTATACGGCCACCTGAGCGCCATGGATGTGCACGTTGGTTCCCATGTGAAACGTGGTGATGTGATTGGTGCGGTTGGCAGCACCGGTAAATCCACTGGTCCGCACCTACATTACGAAGTTCATTTCAGAGGTGCTCCGCAGAACCCTGCGCACTATTATTTCATGGACTTATCACCTGCACAATACGACCAAATGGTTCAGATTTCGTCCAATTATGGACAAACGATGGACTAATTAATACCCGAAAACTATGGCTGACGATTCGAGAAAACTGTTTTACTCCATTGGCGAAGTTGCTGCTATCTTTCAAGTGAACGAGTCCACACTGCGTTTCTGGGAAAAGGAATTCCCTACGGTCATCAAGCCCAAGAAGAATGCCAAGGGTACCCGCAACTACACCAAGGACGACATTGAGCAGGTAAAGCTCATCCATTTTCTGCTGAAGGAAAAAGGAATGACACTGGTCGGTGCCCGCAAAAAATTGCGAGAGGAAAAGAAGGGCATGTCCGCCCAACACGAATTGTCCGACCGCCTTAAAAAGATAAAATCCGAATTGCTGAAATTGCAGTCTGAATTGGGTCAGTCTGCCCAGGAAGCCCCCGAATTTGAGGAAGCAGAAATCGTGTCCAATCGGATGGTCTTTGCTGAACCTGGTTCAGAAATGATTTCGGTCGAGTACCTTCAAGAGGAAGGACCCGCTCCCGAATTGGTGATGGAAGAACTTCCGATTCCAGAACTGACCCTGGATGAACATCTGTCAGAAGCACTCTCGGCACCTGAACCTATTTTTGAGGAATCCCCGTTTGCTTTTTATGAAGAATCAACCGATGAGGAACCTGAATTTGAAGCGGAACAGTTTTCTGTTCAGGACGATAAGCCAGAACCAGAACCGGAATCCACGCCCGAACAGAACTTGTTTTACGAGCAACCCGAATCTGCTGAACCCTCCGAGCCCAAGAACTCAAACGACGGTTGGTCCGGCAGCCTTTTCTAACAAAAAAGCTAGTTGATTATGCCTCAACTAGCGACTTAAATTCCAGTACATAGCCCTTTGAATAGGTGTTGCGTATGCACAATTCAGGAAATGCTTCCAACTTCTTTTTTACCTGATAAACCAGATTGTCCAACGATTTGTTGTTTCGGTAACTGTCGTCGTTCCATATCAACAATTGGATTTTCTTGCGAGAAACCATGCTTCCTTGATGATCAAACAAAAGAGCCAGAATCTGCGCTTCACGTTCCCTGAATTTTAATTGAGCATTTTCTACAAATAGAATCTGTCCCCTGAGTCGATACTCCCGATTAAAGCCACAAATTTTGTGTTCCGTAATTGGCGGATGTAGCAATGACCGAATTTGGGCCAGTAAAACAGGGACTTTCACGGGCTTTTCGAGGAATTGAACAACCCCTAACTCGTACCCTCTAATTTTATACGATTCTTCCATCCAAGATCCTGTCATTAAAATGATGGGGGTAAGAAAATCATCTTCTCTGATTTTCTCAATCACTTCAAAGCCATTCATGACTGGCATGTCTAAATCCATTAAAACTAAATCCGGAATACTTTTTTTGTAACACGAAAGAGCCGACAGGCCATCCACGGCGAGTATTACATCAAAACCGTTTGTAACAAAAAAATCGTTCAATACATTTAATAATATAGGATCATCATCAATCAGTAACAGCCTTTTTTTCATGGTTTGCAGGTAAATTTAGTACAAAGATGCTTCCTTTATTTGGCGCATCAATTACCCGAATCGTGCCGAGGTGCGCTTCCACAATGGCTTTGACGTATGTCAACCCCAATCCGAAGCCGGCAATCTTATGCCCTTGTTTTGGGATTCCTCGGTAAAATTTATCAAAGATTGAACTCTTATCACGGTCGGGAATTCCGAATCCATCATCTATCACCTTTATTTCCAAGCCGCTACCTATGTCTGAGATATCTATAAGAATATTGACTGGATTGTCGGAATACTTGATGGCATTTTCAATTAAGTTGTCCATCACGTTCGAAAAATGAAGGATGTCCACATACAAGTTTTCTCTCATCGTTTTGTATGAAACCGAAATATTCACTGTTTTATTTCGGCTTTCAGGATATCCGATTTTGAAGCGTTCGAAAAATGGAATCAATGGGACGGATGTTCTTTCCAACACGATTTTTTCTTTATCGTCGTTGCTTATCCGTTGTATCCTGTCTGTATATGCCGTCAACTTTTGGAACTCCTTTAAACTTTCGGAAATGTAAGCTTCCGCTTTTTTCTGTTCTCCCATCTTCATGTAGTCGGGGGCCAATTCAAGCATGGTGGATGCGTTGGTGATGGGTCGTTTGAATTCGTGTACCATCGCATTTACAAAATCTTGCCGCATTTTTTCCAGTTTCCGCTGCTGTAAAATGGTTCTCAATAAAAACACCAGGCTGTACGAAGCAAAAAGAAATAGAACCAACGACAGGCCCATCTGGTATCCCATTTTCTTAAGAATGGGCCTTGGAGATGTCGCCACAAAAGCTTTCACGCCCACCAATTTCAAAATATCCAATGGAATGGTATCTGTTGATATGACAGATGCCGGAAGCCACTTTCTTGCTTTGTTGTGTTTTAGCCTCTTTTTTGATTGAAGATCGTAATACTCAATGTATGAGCCGTCAATTTCACACCTTTTTTCTTTGAGGCATGCTTGTAAATAATTGTTAATCAAGTTTATGTCCGTAGGGTTATCCTTTATGAAGAAATACTGTAAGACCTTATTGTCAACATTTGGATCATTAATATCGTATTCAACAACGAAAGAAGTATCCTCTGTTTGAATGGTGCGTTTTATTTTTGGACCACTTTTAGATATATCAAAAGGGGCAAACCGAACCGTCATGGGTGCATCCAATTTATTTAGGCGATTCGATAATTCCATGTGAATTGCTTTTTCTGTACAGGAAGCCAGACTGAAGATCATTTCTTTCTGATACGCCTGGTACATGTTAACCAACCAGATAAGCTGATTGATCAATATTACAAAAACCGTGATCAAGACCACAAACAATACAATATCCTTGTTTTTCTTCAAAATAATATTTGCGCAAAGGTTAAAAACGTAATTCAAAGATATTTAAATAAATGAGTATTCAATGAGTATTCAATGTGAAAGAAGTAAACAAAAAAGTTCTAATTTTGAATAGTTGGAAAATCAATACCACTTTTGATGAGAAAAGTTGTTCTCAAAGCTTTTTTGCTGCTTTTGCTTTTTTCGGGTTTCACCTCGATGGCTCAGAATTCGCAGTCCTCACTCTCGGAGGATCCGCAGCACCAGTTGCATTCCTTCGTCTCCACCCAGGAGTCCCTCAACCGGATGTATCCTCAGGAACGAGTGTACCTTCATCTCGACAATGCCTCCTACTTTCTGGGTGACACGTTATGGTTCAAGGGCTACGTGACGCAGTCCGGTCAGAATCGAACCGGCACGGTCAGCACCGTGCTCTACGTGGAGCTTCTTACACAGGAGGGCACCCTTGTTGACAGCCGCAAGCTCAAGCTAGAGGAGGGCCAGTGCCACGGAGAGATTGCTTTTCCGAGCCATTGCCCGGCTGGTTTCTACGAGATCCGAGCCTATACCCGCTACATGATGAACTGGGGTGGCGATTGGGCCTTTTCACGGGTGCTTCCCGTCTACGACAAACCACATGATGAAGGCGACTATTCGCAGACGACGATGACAGGCTATAGCTACCTGCGGCAGTATTTCCCCAAGCGAGGTGAACCGGATAAAAAGGCGAAGTCCCCATCGGTCAATGTCCGCTTTTTTCCGGAGGGCGGCTCTTTGGTATTGGGTGTGCCGTCGCGTGTCGCATTTCAGGTCACCGACGGGAATGGACTGGGGATGGATGCCCTCCTGACATTCCCGTCCAAGACGGTTCCGTCCGTCCGTGTGACGGAACATGGGCAGGGCATGGGCACGTTTGACTATACCCCAGGCAAGGACAAGGTGGAAGCTGAGGTTGCTTACCGCCATAAAAGATACCGTTTCAAACTTCCCAGAGTCTTGAAGCAAGGCTACACCCTTCGCCTCGATACTCTGGAACCCACCAAGGTGGAACCCGCCCTGCATGTCTGGTTGCGCCGGTCTTCCGGTCTGAAGCCAGAGCTTCTTGGCGTGTCGGTCTTTTGCCGTGGCAATTGCTCCTGGTTCCGCACACTGAGCATGGACGGCGACTCCCTTCTTCTGAGCATCCCCTCGGACAGCCTTGCCGGCGGGGTCAACCGGATTACGCTATTTGACAGTAACGGCCAAACGCTTTGCGAACGGATGTTCTTCGTCCAACCGGTTGTTAATCAATATGTCTCGCTTTTGACTGAGAAGAAGGTGTACCGCCCCTTTGAAAAGATTGACCTTACCTTTGGGGCGGTACCCGGCTCCGTCTTTTCACTTTCCGTACGTGACCGTGCTGGAGAAACAGTGACCAGCCGTGCCAACATACTGACGGATATGCTGCTTTCCTCGGAGGTGAGGGGCTACATACCCGATGCTCAATATTATTTTGAAGACCCCACGGACCCCGTTCGCCGTTCATCCTTGGACCTGCTGCTGTTGGTTCAGGGTTGGCGCCGATACGATTTACCCCAGAATAAGGACAGCCTGTCCCTGTTTCCGCTCCGTGCCGAGGAGGGCCTAATTCTTGAAGGTCGTGTGGTTCCCGACCAGAATGATGCGGAAAACCAGACCTTAACGGGTAAGATAAAGAAAAAGATCGCAACCAAAGAGCGGTTGTCGCCCCCCGCTCGCCTGGAGGATGTGCTGCTGTATATGGAGGATCTGAAACGGAAGGAGCAGGGAGAACCTTACCGGATGACCGTACGGTTGGATTCTTCAGGTCGATTTCGGTTGCATTGGCCTGATTTTGTAGGGAAGAGTTCCTTTTGTCTTAGTTTAGTGGATCGTACTAACTCGGCTGACACGGTTCATGCCAACCGCTTCCGCATTCTTTTGGATAGGGTGTTCGATCCCTCTCCTCGGCCATACAACTCACTGGAGACAAAGCTGGAAAATCTGGTGATGGTGAAACCGACAGATCCCGCATCGGATCCTGGCTTTTCCAATGTTCCGGAAAATCAGCGCAGGACCGACGAGATGCAGTTACTCAAGCAGGTTTCAGTGGAGGCAAAACGGAAAGATCCCCCTACGGCCTTTTTTGTTTTCGATGTGGACAGGGACAAGATCCGTTGGCGGGACCAAGGGGTAGCAGTCCCATCCAGGTTCTGGACGTACCTGAAAAAGAAGGGCCTACCGGCAGAACAGGTAAGTTCTTCCAATACAGGATTTTATGGAGATATTGACCCCTTTGCGCGGTTTCAAGCTCGGGCGTGGGTGAGATATCACGATCCGGAGGACGAAGCCAAATGGGTTCGGGGTACTAAGTATCAAGGTAATGTCAATGGCTATTTTTTAAAAGATTCATACCTGGATATGGGGTTTCTTGATGCTTCGGATTATCTGAAAATCTTATCCGGCCGTATGTTCTTACAATCACCCAATACAGATCTTTGGGAATCCCAACACCCAACAATGATGAAATCCTATTTAGTAGACATGGATAACGAAAAGAAATTAAGGGATATTCGACCTTATTATCCATATGAGAGGGAAGAGTTTTTAACAGATCAAACCCCCATTGACCGAGTAAACAAAATCATACTTTACGACAATAAAAGAAGATTCTCTTATAGTGAGGAACAGAACCACGGAACATACTATACTTATTTGACAGACCTGTTCTTTGTCAAATATCCGAAGTCCGCATTTGTGGACGACATGCCCATACCTAACATCCGCCTTACACAAATGGAGGGCTACTCCATGCCGAAGGCCTTCTCTTCTGGCAAGGCCAAGCCTATGCCGGGTGATGTGGACTTCCGCCGCACGCTCTACTGGAATCCCGACGTTCAGGTAGATTCCACCGGCCAAGCTTCGGTTAGCTTCTACAACAACGGCCGTTGCCGGGACATAGTCGTCAGTGCGGAAGGGCTTACACCTGATGGTTCACCGCTGGTGCTGAAGTGACCATAGGCCGTTGTCCAGAATGTTTTCACGCCACTGAAACGAAATCGATGAAACGAATCCACCTCCTTTTTCTGCTATCTATACTCATTCAAAGTACCACTCTTGCAGCTCAGCCTGGTAATAGCGATGCTTCCACATTAGCATCCGACCTGATGAACATTCGGTCATTCAACCGCCTTTATCCTCAGGAGAAGGTTTACCTGCATTTTGACAACACCGCCTACTTTAAGGGCGATACCATCTGGTACAAATGCTATGTAGCCGGAGCTACGGAAAACCGTTTTACGGACATGAGCCGGGTTTTGTATGTGGAGCTTCTTACGCCCGAAGGTCTGTTGGTCGATTCTCGCAAGTTGATGATTAAGGACGGCCAGTGCCATGGGGATTTTGCTTTGCAGGGAGACTACCATTCCGGATTTTACGAGGTTCGTGCCTATACCCGCTACATGCTCAACTGGGGGCGGGACTGGACGTTCTCCCGTGTCTTCCCCGTTTTTGAGAATCCCGAAACGGAAGGCGACTACTCCAATCCTGTCATGACTGGATACCAGCACGAACAGAAAGTGGTTCCGCAGCGGGAGAAACAAATTAGTGCAGCGGACAATGTTAATGTGACATTCTATCCCGAGGGCGGTAGTCTAGTCAAAGGGCTTTCTTCCCGCATCGCTTTTAAGGCTACTGACCAAAAAGGACAGGGGATTCAGGTCGTAGTGCTTGTGCCCAACCGGCAGGGTGGCACGGACACAGTTAGAAGTGCGCATCAGGGCATGGGTGTTTTTACATTTCGCCCTACCAACACTAAAGGTCGGATGGTGTTTGTATTCAATAATAAGAAATACACCTTTGACCTTCCTGAAGCCTTGCCCGAAGGATATGTGATGCAATTGGGCAACACGGACAGGGACTCCCTGAGCGTCCTGATCCGTCAGTCTCCTGGACTCATGCCGTTGCCTATGGGTCTCAGCGTTTTGAGCCGTGGGCGTTTGTCTGCATTTCAGGAGCTCACGATGACTGATGGACCGGATGGTTCCGTTTCCCGTGTACGATTCTCCAAAAAGGATTTATTGGCCGGCGTGAACCAATTGACCCTGTTCACCACCCATGGGCGGGTGTTGTCTGAACGGCTTTTTTTCGTCGACCTGCCGGAAAACGTCTCCACCTCCATCGAGTTGCTGACATCCGAACGGACCTACCATCCGCTCGAGCCGATCCGCCTTGACTTTAAAACGGCATCCGAGGCGACATTCTCGCTATCCGTGCGAGACAAGTCCACCGATGTTGCCTCCCAATCAGGGGACATCCTGACCGACCTGCTGCTCTCGTCCGACCTTAAGGGCTACATAGAGGATCCCGGCTATTATTTCCGTGAAAAGGATGATGTGAGCCGCACGACCGCATTGGATTTGTTGATGATGGTGCAGGGCTGGCGCCGCTACGACTGGAAACAGATGGCGGATGTGGACAATTTTCAGTTGCTACACAAACCGGAAGAAGGCCTTGTCCTGGAAGGACACATCGCCCCCGTCCCGATAGACACAGACCGCAAGAAGAAATCGAAAAAAGGGGAACAGCCCTTGACCGCCCAGCCCGCTCCGAGTCTTGATAGCCTGCGGTTGTATCTGGATGACCTGAAACGCCTTTCCCAGAAACAATCGTACCGCATGCCTGTCAACATCAAGGAAGACGGTGCTTTCAGGTTGTTGTGGCCGGACTTCGATGCCGATCTGCCGATCAAGCTCTCACTACAGGATGCCAACGGAAAGAGAGGCGCTGATTACGGGAGAAGCTTCAGGATTCTGTTGGATAGAGTCTTTAGCCCGACTCCCAGAGCCTTCGATGTGAGGGAAACAACCTTGGATTTGAAACCTGCCGCTCAAGATAGGACAATCCAGCCAACGGTTGAAAGAAAAAGTACCTCTCAGGTCCAGATGTTGCCTCCGGTCGCTGTTTCTGGAAAGGACAAGCAATTGACTTATGTGACCTACGATGTTGACCGAGACAGGAGCAGATGCCGGGATTTGGGAGTTGTCGAATGGGACAATACCATTGATTATCTGAGGGCCAAAGGAATGTGGATCATACGTAAATACGAAAGACACACAGGGGAGGGAATAGGTAACAATGGAAGTACGGCTAACCAAGTTGATTCCAAAGATGGAAGACGGTTTAAATATTTTTCCAATGGAACCGAGGTCTCTTTTTTATTTGATGGTGAATGGCATAAGGGACAATGGGATATAGAAGGTAAAAACATTGAGGTAGGTCGGCTCCTTTTTGATGGAGTACGTTCGATTCAGGTATATGACAATCACAGTGCGCACGTTCGATTTACACCAAGTTTTGTTCCCAAAAAGTTCTATATAAATGATGTGGTTATTCTTGTAATCCTTAGTGGCTACTCACTTTCCGACTCCATAGACCAACAACGCCAACCCCATATCCGTGCCACCAAGCTGGAAGGCTACTCAGTAGCTAAGGAGTGCTATTCCGGCAAGAACCCTCCAATAGCCGGTGATTTGGACTTCCGCCGCACACTTTACTGGAATACCGACGTCCGGGCAGATTCCACCGGCCGAGCTTCGGTCAGCTTCTACAACAACAGCCGTTGCCGGGACATAATCATCAGTGCGGAAGGGCTTACACCTGAGGGTTCACCGCTGGTGCTGAAGTGACTTTTTTGCATGAAAATTTAACAAGATTTACTATGATAAAAGTAGCTATTATGTTTATTGTTAGTGTTTTACTATCAGTTTCGGCATTTGCTCAGATACCTTTGGATGCGCTTCCACTAGTTAATTCTCTATCCGAGCAATGGTACTCTGGAAAAACGGAAGCGGCAATTGATTCTTCGATAAGACTTTATGCAATATATCCGCCTTTACTTATTGAGCGTTTGCACACTACACTTTCCCAGATAGTAAAGCAGGACAAATTCTACAACAACGCTAACGATTATCTTGAAGCATTGATTAAGAAGAACAACCAAGGAATCAATCAAATCGTTAAACCTATCTATTTATGGAGTAAGACCATCCACGATTCTGATCGTGTTCAATTGAACAAAACATTCAACGAGATGGCTAAAGTCTTGGGCAACTGCTCTGATTTCAAATCGAAAGCGGAACGTTATACATTGTTGATGTTGAACGAGCCCATCGTGAAAAATTTGATTGATAGGGATTTAAGGGAGAATCTTCTACGTAAGGTCATAAGAAACCTAGAATTGTATCCCAACTTGGATTTGCAAGTAAAGGGTGGAAAAATAATGGAAGAAAGAGCATGGAACAGGTATCTACTGGCTTACAGCTATTATATGCTGTATACATTCTTCGATAAACAGGAGGAATTCCTGATGAAAGCATCAAAGTACAGTCCTGATGATCAGGATGTACAGGTGAAAAGTGCTTATTTCTACGATGTGGCCTTGCTTACGGGCAATGTACAACAAATTGGTTTCCAAAAAGTATATCAGAATTACCTTACTGCAAACCATAGGACTCTGGAGGCGTTGGCATTATTTGTAGAAATCACCTTCAATTCACCTTCTGGTGAAAATCTAAAAGCTTTGAAAGATATGTATGCGCTTGAATCACACCAAGTCCCTTTCAATGAATACTGGTATCAATTCATCAATCTTAAAGGCAAAAAAGTCCCTTCGTTGAAGATTGAATTTGCCGATGGAACCCTTGATTTGACCAAAAATCGTGATTATTGGGTTTTCATCGATGTTTGGGGAACATGGTGCAGTCCTTGTGTCAAAGAGCTTCCTCTGTTGCAGGAGTTCTTTGTGAATAACAACCAACCATCTAACCCGTTCTTGAAGGTTTATACTTTTTCCTTTTCCTCTAAAAACCTTGCGACCTTCATGAAGGACAAACACTTTACGTTTCCGGTTTTCGAGATTGACAATAAAGTCAACGATGACTTTGAAATAACCGGTTATCCAACCAAAATACTGATTTCTCCAACAGGAAACTATTTAAAAATTCCATCTAACGTAGACTGGAGAATGTATATCAAGAATTACTGTTTGATGGAATAGGAAAATGCAACTACTTTACACCTTAGGCAGCTGTCCTATATGGGGTGCCTAAGGTTTTTTTAAGAGCGTGTTACTTGGAAATGTTTATCCGTTCATCTGCTCTTTGCGCCGCACCAATTGCACATTGGTAATCTGTGAAATCTTATTACAGAGGTTGTTCACGTCTTCAACATCGTGTACGTACAGTTCGATTAGGCCCTTGAAGATGCCGTCTTTGGTTTCGAACAACAGTTTGGTCATGTTTACCGCCAGTTCGTCGGAAACGATCTTGGTGATCTGGCTGACAATGCCCACACCGTCGATACCGCGCAATTCCAGCTCGATGGGGAAGGAAAGTGCTTTTTGAGTGGCCCATTCGGCCGAAAGGATGCGAGTGCCGTAGCTGGACTTTATTTTCATGGCTACTGGACATTGGCGCTTGTGGACCGAAACGCTGCCGTTGTCTTCCACGAAGCCCAGCACGTCGTCGCCTGGAATGGGATGGCAGCAATCGGCCAGCTTGTATTGTTGGTTAAAGGATTCTTCCGTCAATTTATGTGTGGCCTTGTAGTCGATTTTCTCAGTGGTCTCACCCAACATTTCAGGTTTCGGCTTGTTGCTGATGCCCAGTGTCAACTTCCAGTATTTAATGAGTTTATTGCTGTCTTGGCTTTTTTTGAAAAGAACCTTCAGATCGTCCGTCAGTTCAACCTTGCCAGAACCCAGCTTCATGAGCAGGTCGTCCCTGTTTTCGACGTCGAAATGCTGCATCAGCAGGTCGGTGGAACTCTGGTCGTAGGGGAATCGGATTCTGGCAAAGAAAGCGATGAGCAAGTCATCACCCTTCTTGATCAAATCCTTATTGTCCTTGCGGAACTTCGCTTTGATGCGAGTTTTGGCACTGCCGGTCGTTACCCAGTCCAGCCATTCGAATTTCGGTGTCTGGCTCTTGGAAGTCAGAATTTCCACCTGATCGCCGCTTTTCAGGACATGGCTCATAGCCACGAGTTTGTGATTGACCTTAGCACCGATGCAATGGAAGCCGATTTGGGAGTGCAGCGTGAAGGCAAAGTCCAATGCAGTCGAACCGGCAGGCATGGTTTTAATCTCACCTTTTGGTGTAAAGACGAAAATCTCGGACGAAAACAAATTCATCTTGATGGTGTCCAGGAAATCGATGGCGTTTGGCTCTGGATTTTCAAGGATTTCTTTGATCGTGTAGATCCATTTGTTCAACTCGTTTTCTTCTTCAATTTCCCCCGTTTTGTATTTCCAGTGGGCAGCAAATCCGCGTTCGGCAATTTCATCCATGCGGTCGCTGCGGATCTGGACCTCAATCCATTCTCCGTCCGGGCCCATAACCGTGACGTGAAGTGCCTGATAACCATTCGCTTTTGGGCTGCTTACCCAATCGCGGATGCGGTCGGGGTGGTGCTTGTATATGTCGGTCAGGGCAGAATAAATGGCAAAACAGCGTTTTTTCTCGATGGAAAACAACGTTGGATCGGTTCTGGGCACTTCCGTGCTGAAAATGATGCGGACGGCTAGTATGTCGTAGATTTCCTCAAAAGAAACACCCTTGGTCTGCATCTTGTTCCAAATGGAATAAATGGACTTTGTGCGCGCTTTCAGCCGGTATTCAATGCCCATTTCGTCCAGCTTTTCCCGCACCGGAGCCGTGAATTTTTCGTAGAGTTGGTTACGGGCTACTGCAGTGCTTTCAATCTTGCGGAAAAGCTCGGCGTAGGTGTCTGGGTGTTCGTATTTGAAACTCAGGTTTTCGAGTTCGGTTTTGATGCGGTTCAGCCCTAGGCGATTGGCCAATGGGGCGTAGAGGTACATCGTTTCACCGGAAATCTTGTATTGTTTGCTGGGCAACATCACACCTAAGGTGCGCATGTTGTGCAGGCGGTCGGCCATCTTGATGAGCACCACGCGGATGTCTTCGGCCATGGTCAGCAACAGTTTGCGGAAATTTTCTGCCTGAGCAGAAGCCTGTTCTCCAAAAATACCGCCCGAAATCTTGGTCAAACCGTCTACGATGCCCGAAATCTTCGGTCCGAAGCTCTTTTCGATGTCTTCCACCGTGTATTCGGTGTCTTCTACCACGTCGTGCAGTAAAGCCGAACAAATGGACGTGGAACCCAGCCCGATTTCGGTACAGCAGATTTTGGCCACAGCCAGCGGGTGCAGAATATAGGGTTCGCCCGAGCGACGGCGTATGCCACCGTGTGCGTGGTTGGCAAAGTTGAAGGCCGTAGTGATGAGGTCGACTTTCTTTCGATGGTTGGACTTTAGATACTCGGAGAGCAGATCCTGAAACTGTTCGTTGATCTGGTCCTTTTCAGCCTGTGTAAATGTCGAAATGTCTCCCATAGTCGTCTTAGATCAATAGATTTTGAGACGCATGCCCGGATTGATTCTGCTCCCACGAAGTCCGTTCCTGCGTTTGATGGCAGAGGTGGACGTGCCGTATTTCGATGCGATCGTCGATAAAGAGTCTCCACTTCGAACCTTGTAAATATGAAATTTGGCTTTCACTTCCGGTGCTTTTTCCACACCTGATGGTTCCACCGTCAACTGTGTGTTCAGCAGTTCCTCCGCTCTGTATCTTGGAATACTGTCCTGGTTGTCAATGAATGAGAGGGTATAATTGGCAGGAAGACATATACTTTGAGGTTTCTCCGTGGTACCGGGTATAATTTCGCGCCGATATTGTGGGTTTAGTTTCATTAAATCCAACTTAGGAACGCCAACCACGGCTGAAATCTGATCAAAGTGAATCCTGTTGCTCAGCATCAGCGTATCTGTGTGCAGTGGGTAATCAGTACGAACCGGGCAGATGCGATGTTCTTTGTAGTAGGTCATCACGTAATTGGCTGCGATGAACAAGGGTAAATAACCACGAGTTTCGCGTGGAAGGAAATAATAGATTTCCCAATAGTCTTTTTTACCACCGGCACGGCGAATGGCTTTGTTGATGTTGCCGGGTCCACAGTTGTAGGCAGCGATTGCCAAGTTCCAATCACCAAAAATATTGAATAAATCTCTCAGGTAACGAGCAGCCGCTTCAGTCGATTTTTGCGGATCGCGACGCTCGTCAACCAAACTGTTGATGTCCAAACCGTAATTTTTACCGGTACCGAACATGAATTGCCAAAGGCCGGTGGCTCCAACCCTGGAGGTTGCATTCGGGTTCAACGCGGATTCCACGACAGAAAGGTATTTCAGTTCGTTGGGAAGTCGGTACTTTTCAAGTGCCTGTTCGAATAAGGGAAAGTAATAATCACTGATACCCAACATCACAGCCACTTGCTTGCGGTGGTTCTCTTCGTATTTGTCGATGAATTGACGAATGATCTTGTTGTACGGCATCTTGATGATGGTCGGCATGTCTGCCAGCCTTTTCATCATTACTGTGTCCGAAACATAAGGGTTCAGCGAATCGAATTTGCAATTCCGATCGATGGGTATGAACGTTTTCATGTGCCAGTCCTGCAACAGGCTGTCCATGTTGTTGTCAAAGCTCTCTGGGAGCGCTATCTCCCGATCATCACCGGCCCCATTCAGGTAGTCTTCTACCCGAGGGATGCTGTCGTTTGCCTGAATGGACAGACAGACGAAAAGCCCGACAATCAGGAAAAATACGTTCTTCATATATCGTTTTCTCTTTTTTTTAAAATCGAAAAGCCAGACTAAGTTCAACCGCCTTGGCACCACCGTAATTGTTGATTCGGGGTGCCGAAGGGGTCACGGAAAGGTCCGGACTAATGTCAAAATCATATAACTGAGCGTCTACAAAAGCGTCCAGTATGCAAATCACATAAACGCCGGCGGCTCCGATGTAACTCAGATCTCTGGATCGGCGAAATTTTTGTTGCCTATTTTTCAATGTTGTTACCAGCTGCGATTCGCTAATACCCGTTGTGCCTGGGGCCAACAGTTTCATATAACTGGTCGTAGTCGGGTCATTGTCCATGATGTCCCTGTACCCGTTGGTATACGCATTGTAATACTTGGTGTTCCAATTGATGGCGTATGCTAAACCGATTACTCCGGCGCCCACGAAGGGGAGTTTCCAATAACGACGGTTGTAAAGCTGACCCAAACCTGGACATAGCAGGGAGTACCAAATTGCTTTTTTAGGATCTGGTTTGTAAATCGAATCCAGTTTGGTCGTCGTATGGTTGGTAGCCATGCTGTCTGAAATAACTTTCTGAACGCTTCCAGAAATTGAGGCCCCTTTAAAATCGACGAGCGTTGTATCCTTTTCAGCTGCCTTTAAGTCGTTCAATCCGCCTCCGCAATAAAGGAGTGCGATTAGAAGGAGCAGGCTCAGGCGACCATATTTTCTCAAAAACTGTTTCAAGACCCTATTGCAACATTTTATCAAACGATTCTAACAAGGTTTCCAATTGCAGTTCCGATTTAAACGGAATGGTGATGGACCCTTTGCCACCTTCGCCAATTTTGAAGCGAACTTTAGTCTTCAGTTTGTCGGAAAGGATCTGTTGCAGGGCCAGGTATTCTTCAGGTGTCTTGCTTTCATGCTTCGGAGCTACGGTTTGCAGTACGGGCATTTCACCTTCGGCGATGGAACGAACCAGTTCTTCTACTTTGCGGACGGAATACCCATGAAGTACTGCTTCTTCGTAAATGGCCAATTGGACGGTCGGGTCTTCGATCCCTGCCAACGCTCTGGCATGGCCCATGTCGATCTTGCGGAACTGAAGCCCGATTTGCACTTCGGCAGGCAATTTGAGCAAGCGGATGTAATTGGCAATTGTAGCTCGTTTCTTGCCGATGCGTTCGCTCAATTTTTCCTGAGTCAGGTTGTATATTTCTTGCAATTTCTGAAATGCCAAAGCTATTTCAATGGCATTCAAGTCTTCGCGCTGTATGTTTTCGATGAGGGCCATTTCCATCACCGCATCATCCTCTGCTGTTTTGATGTAGGCGGGGATCTGCGTTAGACCGACCATCTTGGCTGCTCGGAAGCGGCGTTCCCCAGCTATGATCTGGTACGTTCCATCCGCCATCAATCGCAATGAAATCGGTTGGATTACACCGATGGTCTGGATGGAAACGGCCAATTCCTGCAGCGCATCCGCATCAAACTCCCGACGGGGTTGGTCGGGGTTGGGGAAAATCCTGGACATTTCGACTTCGTTGATGGAGGAGGATCCTTCCGTACGAATCTCTTCTGTACTGATCAGGGCGTCCAAGCCTCTTCCCAAAGCATTTTTTTTGACAACCATGGTGCTTCGTTCGTTTTGTGGCGACAATTGGGTTCGTCGCACAAGATAGTAAATTATTTTTTATTCTTCTGTAGGATCTCCAGTGCGAGCTGCATATAGTCTACAGAGCCTTTGGAATCGGCATCGTAGAGCAGAACGGGCGTGCCGTAGCTGGGCGCTTCGCTCAGTTTGACATTGCGCTGGATCATGGTGTTGAAGACCAATTTGTCGAAATGCCGTTTCACCTCCTCGCTGACTTGTCTGGCCAAACGCAGACGGGAATCGTACATGGTGAGCAGGAAACCTTCGATTTCCAGTTTTGGGTTGAGTTTCGATTTGATGATCTTGATGGTGTTCAGTAATTTGCTTATGCCTTCCAAGGCGAAATACTCGCATTGTACCGGAATGATGACGGAATCAGCAGCAGTGAGGCAATTCACGGTGATGAGGCCCAGGGAGGGAGAGCAGTCAATCAAGATGTAATCGTAATCGTCCTTAAGGGGTGTCAGCAACTTGCGCATGATGTTTTCACGTTCAGGAATGCTGATCATTTCAAGTTCGGCACCGACTAGGTCTATGTGCGAAGGAATGATTTTGAGATTTTCCAATTCCGTATTCAGAATAGCCGTTTTGGGATCAATGTTGTTGATCAGACATTCATAAATGGTCGCGTCCAAAGCCTTTACGTCAATGCCGAAGCCTGACGAAGCGTTGGCCTGCGGGTCTGCATCGACCACTAAGACCTTCTTTTCCTGAACAGCAAGTGATGCAGCCAAATTGATGGTCGTGGTCGTTTTTCCGACACCGCCCTTTTGATTGGCCAAAGCAATAATTTTTCCCATAAACCGTAAATTCTCCGTAAAATTTGAAAATCAGATGCACAAAGATAGGGAAATATTTCGTTCAGGGACCAGGCAAAAGGGGCAGGTTGTCAACAGATATTCTTATAGATTGTTAATAAGGTTGGAAACGCATCATTGGCTTCTGTGAATATTTTGTATTTTTGTTGTATGGAAAAACGTCCTCAAATCCTTCTTTCAAACGACGATGGCTATATGGCACCAGGCATCCGGTTCCTCATCGATTTGCTTCGCCCGCTTGGCGATTTGACGGTGGTGGCCCCAAAAACCGGTCAGTCCGGCATGTCCACCGCCATCACTGTTCAGACTCCGCTCGATCTGGTATTGGTTTCCGAAGACCCCGGCCTGAAAATATACCGTAGCAACGGCACGCCGGTGGATTGCGTCAAGCTGGCCCTTAATATACTTTTCCCAGAAAAACACCCCGATTTATTGTTCTCAGGTGTTAATCACGGAACCAATTCCTCAGTGGCCATCCATTATTCGGGCACGATGGGTGCCGTATTGGAAGGCTGTATGAACAACATTCCTTCGGTCGGTTTCTCGCTGGACGATCATCGGGTGGAAGCCGATTTCGAACCGGCTAGACCTTTCCTTTTCAAGATTGCGGAGCAGGTTCTGAAAAATGGATTGCCCGAAGGTGTCTGCCTGAACGTCAACGTGCCCATGGTGCCCCAGGTAAAGGGTATTCGGATCTGTCGCCAGGGTATTGGCAAATGGGTGGAGGAATTCGAGATGCGGAGCCATCCGCGCGGTGGGAATTACTATTGGCTCATGGGCAGTTTTCGAAACGACGCACCTGAAGCGACCGATACCGACATGAACGCGTTGGAACAAGGGTACATTTCAGTCGTGCCCTCTCAAATTGATATGACGTCTTATCCGATGCTCCAAACGATGAAATCCTGGGATTTATGAAATACTTTCTGGTAGCAGGCGAAGCTTCTGGAGACCTGCACGGCTCCAATCTGATGCGGGAACTCCAACTGCTCGACCCACAAGCTGAGTTCCGTTTTTTTGGCGGAGACAAGATGGCTGCCATTGGAGGAACACTGTTGAAGCATTATCGGGAAATGGCCTTCATGGGCTTCGTCGCCGTCGTCTTGAATGCGCGTACCATCTTGAAAAACCTGGCTTTCTGCAAAAAAGAAATTGCCTCTTGGAAACCGGATGTGCTGATTTTGATCGATTATGCCGATTTTAACCTGAAAATTGCTGCACATGCGAAAGGGACAGTGCCTGTTCATTTCTATATTTCTCCCAAAATATGGGCGTGGAAAGAGTACCGCATCAAGTCGTTTAAAAAGTACATCGATAAAATGTATGTGATCCTTCCTTTTGAAACTGCTTTTTTCGCCAAGCATGACTTTCCGGTTTCTTACGTTGGAAATCCTTCCATGGACAGTGTTTCGGCTTATCTTGAAAAACCGTTCGACGAAAAAGCCTTCCGAAAACAACACGCATTGGACCAACGTCCCATTCTGGCGTTGCTCCCTGGGAGCCGCAAAGGGGAAATCCATGGAAACTTGCCGTTAATGATCCAAGTAGCGAGTAAACATACCGATTTCCAATTGGTGGTAGCCGGTGCCCCTGGTCAAACGCCGATTTTTTACGAACCTTTTTTGCAACATGGTGAGAAATTGATTTTCGGTGAAACGTATTCTTTGCTTCGTATCGCCCACACTGCTATTGTCACTTCGGGAACTGCTTCACTGGAAACTGCCTTGATCGGCACTCCTCAGGTGGTTTCTTATGCAGTGGGTGGGGGTAGCCTTCCGAACTGGATCTTCCGTCACTTCATGCACGTACCTTATTTTTCACTGGTCAATTTGATTGCAGGTAAAACAGTCGTTCATGAATTGATGGGTGCCCTGCTTAACACTGTCAACTTAACCACGGCGTTAGAACCACTGCTTTCGGATACTCCTGAACGTCAAGCTGTTTTGGATGGCTACGCTAGGGTTCGCTCCATACTCGGAAAACCCGGAGCTGCCCGTCAGACGGCTTTGCTGATGCATCAAAATTTAACTGAAAACCATGAATAGCATAGCCACTGCCTTGAAAATCACATTGCTGGAGAAACCAGTCCTCAGCATCCTATTGATAGCCATGTTGTTGACGCTGCCATGGATTGGTCTGGGAGATTTTTACACGAAAGGTGAACCCCGAGAAGCTACCGAAGCACTGTCCATGCTGCATGACGGCAACTGGATTCTTCCAATGGATTATGCCGACGAAATCGGTTACAAACCTCCGTTGACGCATTGGATCATTGCCGGTATTTCCCTTGTAACAGGTTCGGTCAACGAATGGTCTTCTCGCATGCCTTCCGCATTGGGACTGATTGGTATGGCAATGCTGACCCTGGTTTTTCTGTTGAAACGCAAAAATGTCCAAACTGGGGTTATTTCAGCCTTGATTCTCCTGACTTGTTTTGAATTGCACCGTTACAGCATCGAGTGCAGGGTTGATATGACATTGGCATTTTTTATGTCTGCTTCTCTGTTCGGATTGTACAAATGGGAGGAAAAAGGGTTGAAGGGGTATCCCATTCTGACGGTTTTATGTTTGGCTTGTGCCTGCATGGTGAAAGGTCCCATCGGAGCAGTTTTGCCCGTTGGCGTTTCTGGTCTTTTTCTGTTGTTGCGCGGCTATAATTTCTGGAAAGTACTATATAAGAGCATTTTGGTGGCATTGCCAGCTTTGGTGGTCCTTGGTGTTTGGTATTTTATGGCTTACCAAATCAAAGGTGATTATTTTCTGAATGTTGTCTTTGCCGAAAACATTGGTCGCTTTCTAGGAATGAAAGACCAAGCACTTGGAATACAGTATAATCTCGGACATGAAGGTCCTTTTTGGTATTACATTCCTGCCTTGTTGCTTGGATTGATGCCTTGGTCGCTGGTGCCGATTCTACTGTTGTTTGTGATCGACTATAAAAAAAAGGTGCAACTGTCCACACTCTGGCATCGTTTTGTCAATCAAGACAAGTTCACCCTTTTCAGTGTGTTGGTCGTCGTTATTTTCGTGGTTTTTTATTCGCTTCCTACGTCGAAAAGAAGCGTCTACATCTTGCCCATCTATCCCTTTGCCGCATTCTTGCTGACCAGGGCTTTCTTTTGGGCGGAACACATCAAACCAGTGCTATTCAAAATCATATACAAGGCCACTGTTTTCATTTCGATTACCCTATTGTTGTTATCGGCAGTTGGCTTTTTTGTAGACCTTCGTTCGCTGACAGCTCCTTGGGTGCATGATGCCAAAACGACCTATGATATCGCCTTGTTTGCTCAAGCATTCCGTCACCCTTCCATACTTGGTATTTTTGTATGGCTGTTGTTGCTTTCAGTCACCGTGTTTTTTACCTACGGAATCCGTTCAAAAAACGTCCGCACCACAATTTTTGGTATATTTACCGTTTGTATAGGCATACAGGTTTTTATGGAAGGCGCCTTGTTTCCAGTTTATAAAAACGGGTATTCACTCAAGCCCTTGGCAGCATCGCTCGAAAAAAGATACGACCTGGAAAATCAAGGGTATGTGATGAACCAACTTCTAGATTATCGGAACATTTATGGTCTGAATTTCTATTTGGGAAATCATTTTAAAAACTTTGACGAAACAAGGCCGGCAAACGGATTTTTGGTGATCGGATACAAAACGCTGGAAAAAGTGCAAAATAAATACAAGGGTCTTTACCGTTTCGATGTCTTGGAACGTTCGACACCTTACAATGAACTGAATGATGAAATCGCTGTTTGTCAGATTACTAAGCTCTAGCTTTATCAAATATGCCTTGGTCGGTGTGGTCGGCCTTGTGGTGGACATGGGGTTGTTCTATGTGTTTCATGAAATGCTGCATATCAATTACATCCTATCCAACATCATGAGCTCCTCCCTGGCTGTGGTGAACAACTTCATTCTGAACAGCATTTTCACCTTCAAAGTCAAGGACAAGCTGCTCTATCGGTTCATTTCCTTTTTCAGCATCGCTTTAGCAGGGATGGCAGTCAGCTCCGGAATGCTGGTCTTGATGATTGACGGTATGAATATGAACAGCATGATTTCCAAAGCTATTGCCGTATTTTTTGTAGCTTTAATTCAATATTATGTAAATAAAAAACTGACTTTCAGTGAACGAAGCATTTTCTCCCTGATGAGTCATTACATCAAAAAACGCCGTTGACCATGCAAACACTCACCCTGATTGTACCCTGTTTCAACGAGGAAGCCGTTCTCCCGGTTTCCTGGGCTCGTATGAGAAAAGTGATGGATGAACTGAAGGGTTTTGATTCTTCCATCATCTTCATCAACGACGGTAGCTCGGATAGCACAGGTACCATTCTGACGGAGATTGCTGCGACAGATTCTCGGGTGACAGTGCTTCATTTTTCACGGAACTTTGGTCACCAACCCGCTGTGACTGCCGGTCTGCATCACTGTGACTGTGATTTTGCCGTCATCATCGATGCCGATTTGCAAGATCCTCCCGAGCTGATTCCCGATATGCTCAGAATGCAACAAGAAGAACAGGCCAATGTGGTGTATTGTGTCCGTGAAGACAGAAAGGGCGAAAGCTTCATCAAACTGTTCACTTCCAAGTTGTTCTATCGAATATTAAACTGGCTTTCGGAAGTCAATTTTCCACTTGATACTGGCGATTTCCGTTTGATTGACCGCCGTATCATCGAAGAATTCAAAAGGTTCCGCGAAAAAGGAAAGTACATCCGCGGCATTATCGGTTGGGTGGGTTTCAAGCAAGTAGCGTTCCCCTACAAACGAGAAGCCCGCTTTGCTGGTCAAACTAAATACCCATTCCGCAAGATGCTCCACTTTGCCGGAACGGCCATGCTCTATTTTTCCAAGAAGCCGTTGAAAGTTGCCATGGGACTAGGATTCATCGCTGTTCTTATTGGCGTGATTTATGGTATATGGATTGTTTTGGGCAAAATTTTCGGGTTCACCAATGCTGAAATCGGTTGGAGTTCCATCATCTTGCTTGTCATCTTTTTCGGTGGCGTACAACTGCTTACCGTTGGTGTTTTGGGCCAATACGTCGGCATCATATTTGACGAAATGAAGGACAGACCCGAATACATCATCGATAAGACGGATAAATCCTAGTTTTTCAGTTGATTTTTGCAAACTAAGGTTTTGGTCCAGAAATACATCTTGGGATCACATTCCGTGAAACCCATGTTTCGATACAATGCCAATGCAGCTTCATTGTCTTCGCGGACTTCGAGTGTAATCTTGCAATAATCTCGCTCTTGCGAAATCTCCACGAGCTTTTCCATGAGCTTTCGGCCCAACTTTAACCCGCGGAAATTTCCGTGTACAATGAAGTCGTGAATATAGAGGTAAGGTTTGATTTTGAAAGTAGACAGAAGTTCGAAACAGGTGGACATTCCGACATATTGTCCATCAAAAAGAACGAAAAGTACAAAAGCGTGGGTTCGTTCGGCTAATTTCGCTGTTAAAAGCGACAATTCCTCTGGTTTCAACGGAGGGTGATCGCCCATCGGATCTTCCATATAATGATTGAGCAGGAAACCCATGGCTTCCAAATGTACTGGATTTTTAAAATCGCAGAATTCGAACGTTGGTTCAGCCATGATTTTATATTTCGGTGTCTGGTAAAATTACGCCGCCGATGTGGTGGACAACTTGTTGTGGATAGGGAATGCTGATGCCAGCCTTTTCAAACCCTTCCTTGATCCGTTTGCGGAGTTCGCCGGCTACTTCCCATTGTTTCAGTGGTTTGGTTTCACCCACAATTTTAACACTAACAGAGCTTTCGTCCAGGGAATCAACTCTTAGGAATTGAGGGGCCACATTGATCAAATTTTTCCAAGCTGGGTCGGCTGCCAATTCATTTCCGATCTTATTGATGACATCCCGTACAAAATCTATTTTGGCTTCGTAAGCGATGCCCACATTGATGTTTACTTTGGCAAATTGCTTGGAACTGTTGGACACTTTCTTAACCTCACCGTGAGGAATGTAATGCACGGTTCCGTTCATGTCGCGCAGCGTAGTCACGCGCAGGCTGATGTCCTCGACGGTTCCGCCGATGCCTTCGATGTTGACTACATCCCCGATGCGGTACTGATTTTCAAAAATAATGAAGAATCCTGTGATGAGGTCTTTGACCAAATACTGACCGCCAAAACCAATTGCGACACCTACTATACCGGCTGTTCCAAGAATCGGAGCGATTTTCACACCGAATTCCTGCATCACCATCATGGCCGCAATAACCACAATGATGGTATTCATGGTCCAACTGAAAATACGGACCAACGTATTCATTCGCTTGATTTCACCGTCTTCCATCACATGATGCTTGTCGAGGGTGACAGCTGTCTTGACGATGCGCCGAATGGATCGTTTGGCTATGATCTTGAGCAACCAGGCGATGGCGATGATGAAAAGTATTTGTATACCGCTTGTCAAAGCCCAATTGATCACTTTGTCCGACCAGATGACAAGGTCCTGGTGAACATTTGGTTGTGTGACAGCGTCTAAGATGTTGAGTTCCATATTCATTTTTTCTTTTTTGCAAAAGTACAAAAAAAGGCTGACCAAAATGGCCAGCCTTCCTCCTGCAAATAGAGATTCAAAAATCAAATATGGCTGAATGCTAGTTCCAAATCTGCCTTAATATCTTCGATGTGTTCAATACCGACCGAAATACGAACCAATCCTGGTTCTACGCCTGAAGCTTTTTGATCTTCTGCGGAAAGCTGTTCGTGGGTCGTGGCGGATGGGTGGATGATCAGTGATTTGGCGTCGCCCACATTGGCCAAGTGGCTCAACAATTTGACATTGTCTATCAAAGTGTCGGCATTCGTTGGATCACCCTTCACTTTGAAGGTCAAAACACCACCGAAGCCTTTGTGGAAATATTTCTTTGCCAGTTCGTGGTACTTGCTGCTTTTCAAGCCCGGGTAGTTAACATATTCCACTTTGGGATGTTTTTCCAACCACTGAGCCAAGGCCAAGGCATTTTCCACATGGCGTTCCAAACGAAGGGATAGTGTTTCCAATCCTTGAACAAGCAAGAAGGAATTGAACGGGCTGATGGTATTGCCCCAATCACGCAAGCCTTCTACGCGAGCACGGATGTTGAATGCTATGTTGCCGAACGGGCCATTTACACCGAATACATCGGCAAAGACCAATCCGTGGTAACTATCGGAAGGTTCCGTGAAGGAAGCAAATTTACCGTTTCCCCAGTTGTAATTGCCACTGTCAACGATGATACCGCCGATGGAAGTTCCGTGACCGCCTATCCATTTGGTGGCCGAAGCCACCACAACAGCAGCACCGTGTTCGATGGGGCGGAACAAGAAACCACCTGCACCAAAGGTATTGTCTACGATCAATGGCAAGTCGTGTTTCTTGGCAACAGCAGCAATGGCGTCAAAATCAGGTACATTCAGTTCAGGATTTCCAATGGTTTCCAAATAAATGGCTTTGGTATTGTCATCGATCAACGCTTCAAAAGCTGCAGGCGTGTCGTTTGGTGTGAATCGTGCATCAACTCCCAGACGTTTGAACTGGTTCTTAAATTGGTTGTAGGTACCACCATATAAGTGAGAGGTCGTAACGAAGTTGTCGCCCACCTGTAAAATATTGTTCAACGCAATGAATTGAGCGGATTGTCCGGACGAAGTGGCCAAGCCGCTGACGCCACCTTCCAATGCAGCAACACGTTTTTCAAAAACATCGGTTGTCGGGTTCTGCAAACGGGTATAAATGTTGCCGAATTTGCGAAGACCAAACAAGTCAGCGCCGTCCTTGGCATCTTCAAACACATAAGACGAGGTTTGATAAATGGGTAGTGCACGGGAATGCGTGGTTTGGTCGACTACCTGTCCTGCATGCAATTGCAGGGTTTCGAAATGGGGTGTTTGTTCTGTTGTTGCCATAGTTGTATTGTCTTTATTTTGGTTGTTTACTTTTTTGTTTTTTCTCAGCTGTTTGAACCATTCATCAATCACACTCATAGTTGTATTGTTTTGTTGATGCAAAAATAGGGGTGTGCGGGGGAATAAGTAATACCTTTAATGTGGTATTTTTCAATTTTGATCAATTATACAACAAAAAGGCCATCCTTTCGGATAGCCTTCAGTTTTGATTTCAAAAAGTATTTAGCTTATTTCAGTAAAGCAACTACTGGAGCATAATCCGGTTCTTGTGCAATTTCAGGAACCTGTTCGGTATAAATTACTTTTCCGGATTCGTCAACAACGACAACTGCGCGTGAAAAAAGACCGGCCAAAGGACCGTCGATGATGCGCAAGCCATACGCTTCGCCGAAGCTGCGGGCACGGAGTTCGCTCAAAGTTACTACGTTGCTTAGACCTTCGGCACCACAGAAGCGGCTCAAGGCAAAAGGTAGGTCAACGGAAACGCACAAAACAACCGTGTTGTTCATGTTGCCAACTTCTTTGTTGAACTGACGGACGGAAGCGGCGCAAACACCCGTGTCAACGCTAGGGAAAATGTTCAATACCACACGTTTGCCAGCATAGTTTGCCAAGCTAACATCAGCCAGGTCAGCACCAGTTAAACAAAAATCGGGAGCTTGTGAGCCTACTGCGGGGAGAGAACCGGAGGTCTGAACGGGACCGCCTTTGAAAGTAATGGTTGCCATAATTTTTTTATTTTTTTAAAGGTTGAAAGTGTTGATTCGCTTGAATTGTTTAACTTCTTGATGCAAATATAAAACGAATCTCAATATAGTAAATCTATGAAGTGATAGGTTCTATTGATTGCATCTATAAAGTGAATATTTCATAGACGAACTTACTACTTTTTAAACCGATTTCTACAGCTTTTTCTCTATTTTTACATCTTCAATCAAACTATTATCAAAATGATCAAACACATTGTATTCTGGAAACTCAAGGACGAAGCCCTTGGAAATGACAAAGCTACTAATGCCTTGATAATCAAGGAAAAACTTGAAGCCTTAAACGGTCAAATCGAAGGTCTGCTCAAATTGGAAGTCGGTATCGATTTCGTAGGCGGGACGATGAGCGGTGACGTCGCGTTGTATTCCGAATTCGCTACCAAAGCGGATCTCGATTTCTATCAGGTACACCCCAAACACAAAGCCGTTCAGGCATTTGTCACGGACGTCCGTTCCGATCGTATGGTGGTGGATTATGAAATGTAGAATAATGAAGAAAAAATTAATTGTGGCATTGCTTTGCCTTGTAAGCTTTGGTCTTCAAGCTGAAGTTAAACTCCCCAATGTCTTGACATCCAATATGGTGCTGCAACGTGATCAATCCGTCGCAATTTGGGGATGGGCCCAATCGGGTGAAACCGTAGCCGTCACTTTTGCAGGTCAATCCAAAAACACAATAGTGGCTGCAGATGGAAGCTGGAGGGTCAATCTGGATCCGATGAGCGCTTCCTTTGAACACCGCACCCTCCGCATTTCTACCAGCGGTCAGGATACAACCTTGCAAAACATAATGGTAGGCGATGTCTGGCTCTGCGGTGGACAATCCAACATGGAGTATCCCATGCGCATCGGTCTAAAAAGATATGCACCACCTGCTCGCGGTGAAAACGTAGCCGAAAATGAATGGCGTGCCGGCGGAAACAGCAACATCCGACTGATCTTGATCGAAAAGAAACGAAGTTTGCCCGATTGCACTACCAGCGGCTGGCAGGCATGCTCAGACTCCACACTCTCCGTTTTTACTGCCGCCGGTTACTTTTTCGGTAAGAATCTGCAAGAAACGCTCAAAGTGCCTATCGGACTGATTTCCTCCAATTGGGGTGGAACACGCATTGAACCATGGACTCCTGGTTACGAATATGAACAATCCCCTGTTTTCTCAGCTGAAACCGCGGTGAAACCCAACAAAATTGATAACAGTGTGGTTGGAGATTTATACACCAGCATGATTGCGCCGTTGGCACCCTTTGCATTAAAAGGTTTTATCTGGTATCAGGGAGAATCGAACGCCATGTTCGAAGACGCCCGTTACGTGGAAAAGACGCAGCTTATGTTGGATGCCTGGCGTTCAGCATTCAAGAATACTACCGCGCCGTTTTATTATGTACAGATTGCACCGTATTTTTACACAAAACGGAAGGACAAAATACAACACACTCCACAGTCCATGGCTGTATTTTGCGAACAACAAACCAAGTGTCTGAGCATTCCCAATACAGGACAAGCGGTCGTAACCGATTTGGTGGACGATTTGGCCAATATTCACCCTTCCTACAAATGGGAAGTTGGTCGTCGATTGGCACTATTGGCCTTAAATAAAACATACGGGAAAACCGATTTGGTTTGCTCCGGCCCACAATTCAAATCCATGTTGATAAAAGGGAAAACCATCGAGTTGACTTTTGACAACGTCGGAACTGGTCTCACAGCCGGTCAGCACAATGCACAGACTAATGCTTTCGAAGCACAACCTTCCACCGATCTTACCTGGTTTGAAGTAGCTGACAAAGGAGACACCTTATTCCATGCGGCAAAAGCTATTGTTCAAAACGGTAAGGTCCTCGTATCTTGTCCTGAAGTGAAGAAACCCGCCCAAGTCCGCTTTTGTTGGAACGAAACGGCTATGCCCAACTTTTTCAACAAGGAAGGCTTACCTGCCGTTCCCTTTCGAGTATCGAAATAACTATAAACGAAGAGGAGCCTCCCAGCCGGAGACTCCTCTTTTTCTTTTTGGCAAATGCCCCAATCCAGGACGGAAAAATCAATACGCCTGGTCGTGGACGGTTTTGACAGCACGCCCTGAAGGGTCATTCATTGACTTAAACGCCTCGTCCCATTCCAGTGCAATCGGTGTGGAGCAAGCGACGGAAGGTACGGAAGGCACGCACATGGCAGCCGAAGAGGACGGGAAGTGTTCGGCAAAGATGCTGCGGTACAGGAATTCCTCCTTGTTCTGCGGTGGATTGATTGGGTAGTAGCTGGCGGCTTCAGCCATTTGCTGATCCGAAATCTTTTCGGATGCAACAACTTTCAGGTTGTCAATCCAACTGTAACCAACACCGTCGGAGAATTGCTCCTTTTGACGCCATGCGATTTCGGCAGGCAAGTATTCTTCGAATGCTTTGCGCAGGATCCATTTTTCAATACGTCCTTGGCGGCACATTTTGTCTTCCGGATTCAAGGTCATGGCAACATCCATGAATTCCTTGTCCAAGAATGGAACGCGGCCTTCAACACCCCAAGCAGCTAGTGATTTGTTGGCACGGAGGCAATCGTATAAATGCAGTTTGTCCAGTTTTCGGACGGTTTCTTCGTGTAAATCTTTGGCTGACGGTGCTTTGTGAAAATATAGATAGCCACCAAAAATTTCGTCGGCGCCTTCGCCCGAAAGAACCATCTTCACACCCATGGCCTTGATGGCACGAGCCAACAGGTACATTGGAGTAGAAGCACGGACGGTAGTCACATCGTAGGTTTCCAAGTGGTAAATCACATCGCTGATGGCATCCAAGCCTTGTTCCACCGTGAAATTGATTTCGTGGTGAACCGTTTTGATGTAGTCGGCAACTTTGCGGGCTGCAGCCAAGTCTGGTGAACCCACCAAGCCTACGGCAAAAGAGTGCAATTGAGGCCACCAAGCATTCTGCTGGTCATCCGATTCCACCCGCATGGCTGAGTGTCTCTTTGCAATGGCCGAAATAATAGAAGAGTCCAAACCGCCTGAGAGCAATACACCATAAGGCACATCGGACATGAGTTGCCGTTTGACAGCAGCTTCCAATGCATCACGGAGCTTATCGATGGAGCTAACATTTTCTTTAACAGCATCATAGGAAGTCCAGTCGCGGCTGTACCACCTTTCGAGCACGCCAGTCTTGCTACTCAAATAATGACCAGGCAAGAATACTTCAACTTTGGCGCAAAAGGGCTCCAGCGCTTTGAGTTCGGAACCTACAAAAAATTGACCGTGACGGTCCCAACCCATGTACAACGGAATGATGCCGATATGGTCACGAGCGATAAGGTAAACATCGTTTTTCATATCGTAGAGCGCAAAGGCAAAGATGCCATTGAGTTCTTCGATGAAGTCCACCCCTTTATCCTGATACAATGCAAGGATTACTTCGCAGTCGGATTGTGTTTGAAACTCATATTTGTCTTTGTAGCGTTCGCGAATTTCTTGGTGATTGTAGATTTCACCATTTACGGCTAGAACACAGGTTCCGTCCGGTGAGAACAAGGGTTGGCTACCCGATGTCGGATCTACAATGGATAGGCGTTCGTGAGCCAATATAGCCTTGTCGCCGCAATAGATGCCAGACCAGTCCGGGCCTCTATGACGCAGTTTTTTAGCCATTTTCAGGACTTGAGGCCGAAGTTCCTGGGCATTCTGCTTGAGCTCGAAAGCTCCAATAAATCCACACATAATGTCAAAAAATTATCGAATAATGGGACAAATATACACAATATCTTATATACGTATGATAAAACGAAAGGGTAAAACCGAAAAAATATCCACGATGTTAGAATAGTTCTATCCTGAAGCCATTTTTTTAAGTTTTACCAGACTAAAAAATACCTGAAAAAACGTACCTTTGTATCAATTATCTGATATTATTTGCCATGAACGAAATCAATTGGTCCGATCTTTCATTCGGTTACATTCCAACCGACTATAACGTACGTTGTTACTTCAAAAACGGAGCTTGGGGCGAACTCGAAATCTCCACTTCCGAAAACATCACCATGCACATGGCTGCCACTTGCCTGCACTATGGTCAGGAATCCTTCGAAGGTCTCAAGGCATTCAGAGGCCCAGACGACAAAATCCGTATTTTCCGCATGGACGAAAATGCCAAACGCATGCAGGATTCGGCTGATGCCATCATGATGAAACAAGTACCTCTTGAAAAGTTCACTGAAGCAGTCGTTAAAGCTGTCGAATTGAACAGCCGGTTTGTACCACCCTTTGAATCAGGTGCTTCACTTTACATTCGACCCCTCTTGATCGGAACTGGTCCTAAAGTGGGCGTTTCGCCTGCCGATGAATATTTGTTCATTATTTTTGTAACTCCGGTTGGTCCCTATTTCAAAGGCGGCTTCAAGCCAGCCAATATGGTCATTATGCGCGAGTTCGACCGTGCTGCACCACAGGGAACCGGCAACATCAAGGTTGGTGGTAACTATGCAGCCAGCCTCTATTCCGGAGAAATCGCCCACAAAAACGGCTATGCATCCGTACTTTACCTCGATTCCAAAGAGAAAAAGTACATCGACGAATGCGGCGCCGCCAATTTTTTCATGATCAAGGGCAATACGTACGTGACGCCCGAATCCAGATCCGTACTGCCTTCCATCACCAACAAAAGCCTCATTCAGATTGCCAAAGACATGGGTATGACGGTAGAACGCCGTCCAGTCCTGCTTGAAGAACTCGAAAGTTTTGAAGAAGTCGGAGCATGTGGAACAGCAGCAGTAATCACCCCCATCGGACGTGTGGACGATGCCGACACCGGTAAAAGCTACGTTTTCTCCAAAGACGGCGAGCCAGGCCCGACCTGCTTGAAACTGTATAACGCACTAAGAGCAATCCAATTTGGCGAAGCTCCAGATCCTTACGGCTGGACCACGGTTTTGTAACACCCGATGAAAAAGGTAGCCTTCCTGGTTCTCCTGTTGATGCTTTCGCATCTGTTGACCGCCCAGACACTGGAGTGGAAAACTGGAATGTACCATTTCTTCGACAATACCGAATTTCTAGGTAGCCACTACATCAACGACCAAACCATGGCTGGCATCCGTTTTTCACCTGAAATCGGACTCAGCATGAATGGAAACCATCATTTTCGTGTCGGATTCGATGCGCTCAAATCGTATGGAAGTCCCAATTTGGTGGATAGTTGTTCACCGACCGCCTACTACCTTTACGACAATGGGCATTTCCGTTTCCTGATGGGTAGTTTTGCGCGGGAAGGTCAACTGAACGAGTTTTCCAGAGCTTTTTTTCAAGATTCTATTCGCTTTTTCCGTCCGAATATGAACGGATTCCTACTGGCCTATACAGATAAGGATCTCAATGCCAAACTCTTTTTGGATTGGACTGGCAAGCAATCCCAAACCGTACACGAAGCGTTTTTTGTCGGCGGCTCCCTGGTCTATCACAAATCTATTTTTGTAGCCGAAGCCCAGGCTTTGATGTTCCACCATGCCGGTAGTCTGCAGGAACGTGGCGTGCGGGACAACATCTTGATGCACCCGGCCATCGGACTGGATTTGGCAGGCAAGACCTGGCTGGACTCTCTGAAATTGAGTGTCGGTGCGCTTATCGGACTAGAAAGGCATCGTATGCTTTCCGACCAATTCACCTCCAGGAACGGCTTGTTGGTCGAACTGGGTGCCAACTACAAAGGTTTCGGCCTGAATTCATCGACGTATCTTGGACAAGGCATCATGATCGATTATGCCACCATGGGCAACGAATTGTATTGGGGCGACCCCTTGTATCGAGGTACGTTCTACAGCCGTGTCGACCTCAGTTATGATTTTTTACGGTTGCCCTATCTTACAGGTAAAGTCAATTTCGCGAACCATTTTTCGGAGGGCAAATTCTATGTGGAGCAATCCTTGATTATTTCGGCCACGCTGGGTTCCAACACTAAAAATTTCCATGGGAAAAAATAAACTGAAGAAATTCGACGATATGAGTCATTGGAATCATGTCATCGAGCAAGCACAATACGAAGCTGGTGATCATGCGCTCAAAGGTCGCTGGTCCACCGACTTTTTCAAAAATGACCACCCGATCGTGCTGGAACTCGGATGTGGCAAAGGTGAATATACGGTGGCACTCGCTGGATTGTATCCTTCAATAAACTTTGTCGGAATCGACATCAAGGGTGCCCGCATGTGGACAGGCGCCAGAGAATCCGCCGAGAAGGGCATGACTAACGTCGCCTTCCTGCGCACCCACATCGAATTCATCAACCGGTTTTTCGCACCAGGCGAAGTGGCCGAAATCTGGCTCACCTTTCCCGATCCCCAGATGAAAAAGGTGACCAAACGCCTCACATCCACCCGTTTCATGCCCGATTATCAGCTGTTGCTCCAGAAAGATGGCAAGATTCACCTCAAGACCGACAGCAACTTCATGTTCAACTACACGGTGGAAATGGTGAGAACCAACGAATTGCCCGTCGTCATGCAAACCGAAGATTTGTATCATTGCGGCTGGGCCGATAAAATACTCTCCATTCAAACGTTCTATGAAAATCAATGGCTACAACGTGGCCTGACCATCAAGTATATTCAGTTTGAAATGACAGAACGCACCGATTGGGTCGAATCCGAAATAGAGATTGAACCCGATCCGTACCGCAGTTTCGGCCGAAGTGCCCGAACACTGCCGCAAATCACGCTAAATTAAAAAACTATGGCATTATATCCCCAACTTATACTAGATGCCCTGAGCAAGGTCCGTTATCCCGGTACCGGCAAGGACATCGTTTCGTCGGGCATGGTCGAAGATGACCTGCGCATCGACGGCCTAAACGTGAGCTTCAGTATGAAGTTCGAAAAACCCAACGACCCGTTTTTAAAATCGGTTGTTAAAGCGGCTGAAACCGCCATTCATACGTATGCAGACGAGCAATCTGTGGTCACCATCAATGTCCATGCGACTCAATTGGCCCGCCCTGAGCCTGACAAGCTACTTCCCAACGTCAAGAACATCCTGGCCATTTCTTCCGGTAAAGGCGGGGTAGGGAAGTCCACCGTTTCAGCCAACCTAGCCGTGGCACTGGCCGCTCAAGGCTACAAAGTCGGATTGCTGGATGCCGATATTTTCGGTCCATCCATTCCCAAGATGTTCGGCATTGAAAGTGCCCGACCCATCATGACGCCTATTGGAGGCCGAGATTTGATCGTACCGGAAGAACGTTATGGTGTCAAGATATTATCCATCGGATTTTTTGTAAATCAGAAAGATGCGGTGCTTTGGCGAGGCAGCATGGCTTCCAATGCCCTTAAACAACTCATTTCCGATGCAAATTGGGGCGAATTGGATTTCTTTCTCATCGACTTGCCACCCGGTACCAGTGATATTCACTTGACCATGGTGCAAACACTTTCCATTACCGGCGCAGTCGTAGTGAGCACACCCCAGCAAGTCGCTTTGGCCGACGCTCGCAAAGGCATCAGCATGTTCCAAGGAGAAAAGATCAATGTCCCCGTGTTGGGTTTGGTCGAAAACATGGCTTGGTTCACACCGGCTGAACTCCCTGAAAACAAGTATTACATCTTTGGAAAAGAAGGTTGCAAGGCACTCGCCGAAGAAATGAATTTGCCTTTGTTGGGTCAAATTCCTCTCGTGCAAAGCATTTGTGAAGGCGGTGACGACGGCAAGCCCGTGGCATTGAACCCTGATTCCATTACGGGCCAGGCTTTCAGGCAATTGGCGGAAAAGGTGGTGGAACAAACCAATCTTCGAAATGAGAAGATGGCTCCGACCAAACGGGTCATTGTTAAGTAAAATTCCTGAAAAATGAACAACAGATGAATCGAATTCCAACGGCTACTTGCGCGAAAATACTGCTGCCGGCACTGTTCTGCCTGTTGACAACTTCCGTTTTAGCTTTGGATCCACCCCAGTGGTGGAAAGATGTTCATCAATACAATCCGGATAAAGCCTGGTATCAATACATGACCTACACTTCGGCCAATTTCGGACCGAATGCCCTGCCTATTCCAGAAACCTACGATGGCCGAATTCCTAAAAATAACCAGGCTGAAGTCTCGACCGACTTTTTTTGGGGATATGGGGACCAAACCCAAAGCTTTTCGACCCGATTCGTCTATGCAGCCATTCCTGGGAGATTAACTCTCAGCGGCTGGGGCGTATTGGCCGAGCACTACCGAACAACCACTGCTGTCAGGGACCTGCGAGCCTCACAAATGGAAAACCCCGAAGAAACTTTACTCATCGGCGATTTTTATTTGTCTACCCTCATCGGCTTACTTCAGGAAAAACGCGGACAACCCGATTTGAACTTGGAAATCGTTCTGAAAACAGCTTCCTCCAAAACTTCCGCCAGTGCCAGGTATTTTGATACGCCTGGTTATTATTTCAACTTGACTGGCGGTAAGTCCATCCATTTCAAAGGTATACTGTTGGATGAACTCCGATTCGTCGGAAACTATGGCTTCCTGTGTTACCAACTGAACCAGGAACACCAAAACGATGCGCCCCTTTTCGGTGGAAAAATACTTTTAAATGCAGGAAGTTGGACGGTCGAAAGCGGCATTCAAGGCTATAGTGGTTGGTTGGATAAAGGAGATAAGCCCTTGGTGCTTCGTGGAAAATTGAATTACAAAAGTGGCCAAGCTACTTTCTTTCTTCAGTATCAACACGCACTCCGAGATTATCCGTTCAGACGCCTCCAAACAGGTGTTTGCTTTGATCTATAGGAATACCATATTCATAGATTTTATTGATAACCGATTCGGGAAATAACGATTGACAATACCTATATAAAGGAGTAACTTTCCATCGTGAAAAAAAGACTACTCCTTTGGTTGCCCGTGTTGCTGATTGCCTGGTGTTCCTGCAATGGATCGTCAGCCAAAAAGGAACCTGTTACAAAAAATGTATCCACAACCTCCATAATAAACAGTTCTATGAAATTTCTGACTCCTGACGAAAAAGCAGTTCTGCTCGAAAAAGCGACCGAACGTCCGTACATCGGCGAATACGTGAATTTTGACAAGGCTGGAACCTATACTTGCAAGCAGTGCGGAACCCCCTTATACCGTTCCGAAAGCAAATTCAAGTCCGATTGTGGATGGCCCAGTTTTGATGATGAAATTCCCGGCGCCATCAAGCGGGTTCCGGACAAGGATGGGCGACGCATAGAGATTGTTTGTGCTCACTGTGGTGGACATTTGGGGCATGTTTTTGAGGGTGAAGGCTTTACACCTAAGAATACCCGATACTGTGTGAATTCCATATCCATTCAATTCACACCCGTGAAGGTCGAAACCCTGCAACTGTATCAAACGGCGATTTTTGCCGGCGGTTGTTTCTGGGGTGTCGAACACTTGTTGCAACAAACACCCGGAGTGATTTCAGTCGTGTCCGGTTATATTGGTGGCCACGTGGACCATCCGACCTACCGTCAGGTCTGCAGTCACACTACCGGTCATGCCGAAGCCGTGCGCGTAACGTTCGATCCCTCCAAAACCGATTACGAAAGTCTGGCACGTTTGTTTTTCGAAATTCACGACCCGACGCAAGCAAACGGTCAGGGACCCGACATCGGCGATCAATACCGTTCAGGCATTTTTTATAATTCGCCGGAGCAGAAAGCCATTGCCGAAAAACTCATTGCAATTTTAAGGGCGAAGGGCTTGGACGTCGTGACCGAAGTGACACCTGCCACAACTTTTTGGGAAGCTGAGGAGTACCATCAGGACCATTACGTGCGGGAAGGGACTCAACCCTATTGCCACCGGTATACCAAGCGTTTCTAAAAATCTGTTTTTTTTGATGTTTTCATACGTCTGACGAAATGACTAACTTCGTCCCCTTCAAACGCGTAAATACATATACTTCATGATTTTCCTCAACATCTTTTCAACCCTGCTCGATTGGTACATTCAGAATATGACCTATTTAGCCATAACCATTTTGATGGCCATCGAAAGCACATTCGTACCACTGCCTAGTGAATTGGTTTTGCCACCTGCAGCTTGGAAGGCATCTCAGGGGGACATGAACTTGTTTTTAATCATCCTATTCGCTTCGATCGGTTGTGTGTTGGGCGCCTCCATCAATTATATTTTATCGAGAACCTTGGGTCGAACCATCATTTACGGACTGGCAGACAGCAAAGCTGCCAAATTCTTTTTCATCAACCGGGAAAAACTGCAGAAGGCCGAAAACTATTTTATCGAGAACGGCAACACTTCCACCTTTGTCGGAAGGCTTGTTCCAGGAATCCGCCACCTCATTTCCATCCCTGCCGGACTGGCTAAGATGGATTTTAAGAAGTTTATTTTGTTCACTTTCACAGGCTCTTTTCTGTGGAACACAGTCCTATCGTTGTTGGGTTATTATTTTGGAAAAAACCAAGAAGTGCTCATGGCACATTTCCATCAATTGAAATGGGTAGCTCTTGGTGTAGGCATCCTCTTCGTCCTTTACCTCGTTTTTATCAAGAATCGAAATAAACGCAAATAAATGCATTTTTTATGATATTTTTCTAGACCCTTTAGAAGGTAATTAGAGAAATATTTCTGTAATTTTGTGCGGTCAATCCGAAGTTGAAAAAATGGCGTGAACTGCACATTTTTTTTGATTATTCGGAGGCTTTTTTTTAATGCAACACATGGAACCCTGTCGCCTTATACCTGATTGGTCAACAAAGCTGGTACGAGTCCCGTGCGAAATTATCGCTCAACAATGAAACGAGAAATCAAATTCAGTCTTCTTTATCGGGATATGTGGCAATCTTCCGGTAAGTATGTGCCCCGTGTCGATCAATTAAAGCAAATTGCTCCAGTCATTATTGACATGGACTGTTTTGCGCGCGTAGAAACCAATGGTGGTGCTTTTGAACAGGTGAACCTACTGTTCGGTGAAAACCCCAATAAAGCTGTACGCGAATGGACGCAGCCGTTCAACGATGTGGGCATTCAAACCCATATGTTGGAACGTGCGCTGAACGGTATTCGGATGAACCCGGTGCCTGCCGATGTGCGTCGCCTCATGTATAAGGTCAAAAAAGCACAGGGAACGGATATTTCTCGTTCTTTTTGCGGTCTGAACGACCCACGTAACCTCGAACTTTCCATAAAGTATGCCAAGGAAGCAGGGATGATTTCCCAAGCTGCCATGTGCATCACTTCTTCACCCATCCATACTGTGGAATATTACACCAAACTTTGCGATACCCTCGTGGATTTCGGTGCCGACGAAATTTGCCTCAAGGACATGGCCGGAATCGGTCGTCCTGCTTTTCTTGGTCGCCTAGTGACTGCCATGAAGCAACGTCATCCGAACCTGCCCATCGAATACCACGGCCATTCTGGTCCTGGCTTCTCTGTCGCCTCCATGTTGGAAGTGGCCAGAGCTGGTGCCGATTTTATAGACGTGGCTATGGAACCCCTTTCGTGGGGTATGAGTCATCCCGATGTCATCACTATCCAAGCCATGTTGAAGGATGCTGGTTTTCTGGTTCCTGAAATCAACATGAAAGCCTACATGGAAGCTCGCTCGATGACTCAAGGTTTTATCGATGATTTCCTCGGATTTTTCATCGATCCTGGAAACAAAATATCATCCTCTCTGTTAGTTGGTTGTGGTCTTCCGGGCGGAATGATGGGTTCTATGATGTCGGACTTGAAAGGTATGCATGGAGCTATCAATATGGCTCTGCGTTCCAAAGGAAAACGCGAAGTCGCTTTCAACGACCTAGTTGTACAGCTTTTTGACGAAGTGGCATACGTATGGCCCAAACTCGGTTATCCCCCCCTCGTAACTCCGTTCAGTCAATATGTCAAGAACATCGCCCTGATGAATATTTTCTCCATTGCCAAGGGTGAACCTCGTTTCTCGCAGGTGGATCCGGACAGCCGCAATATGATACTCGGCAAAACGGGTATGCTTCCGGGTGAATTGGCTCCCGAAATTATTGATTGGGTAAAACAAAACGGTTGGGATTTCTATACCGGAACCCCACAGGATGCTTATCCCGATGCCTTGGATGGCTACCGTGCCGAAATGGAAAAGAACGGTTGGGATTGTGGTGAAGACGATGAAGAATTGTTCGAACTTGCCATGCACGAACGCCAGTACCGGGACTATAAGTCAGGTGTGGCTAAGCAACGCTTTCAGCAGGAGTTGGAACAAGCGCGCGAAAAAGCTGGCCAACCCAAAATCATTACACGTGCCGTTGTGGAAGTGCCCAGTTTCGATGTGGAAACACTTCGGAAGGAGCACCCTGCTGCCATTGCTGTTCAAGCTCCCTGTTCCGGTCAGATTCTCTGGCAAATCGATTATGTGGATCGTTCGACACCTCCCGTTCCTGGCACTGCCTTCAAAGCAGGTGAACCTATTTGCTGGGTTCAGAACTATTACGGTATCGAAGCGGTGCCTGCACCTGCCGACGGAAAAATTCTGGAAGTGGAATTCTCGCAGGGTAAAATGGTTGAAAAGAACCAGGTGTTGGCTTTTCTCGAGTAGTATTTCCAAAAAAATGGACATAAAAAAACCGCTTTCTTTCGAAGGCGGTTTTTTTGATGAGACTTATTTGGTTAAGTAAGTACTGACAAGATGGTGTGTTTTTTAGTTCTTAGGAAGAGCTTCCTTGACAACCATCGGGCGACCGCCATATTCGGAACCGTTCAGTTCAGCGATGGCTTTTTTGGCGCCTTCTTCTTCTTCGATTTCGCAAAAAGCAAAACCTTTAGAGCGACCGGTTTCGCGGTCTTTGATGATTTTCACGGAAACAACGGTGCCGTAATCTTCCATTACTTCTTTAAGGTCATTTTCCCGAACACTGTAGTTCAAGTTTCCAATGTAAATGTTCATAAAATAAATAGATAAAAAATAAATAAATTGATGATTAACTTGCATAATACAAGTGAGGCAAAGGAACGGATAAAATTCCGAACTGCAACACTTTGTGTGAATTTTTTTTAATTTTTGCTAAATTTGTACACGCTCATCAGAAAAAAACGATTATGATCATCAATGAAAAAGAAATAAAGGAATCTCAGGTGTTGGAAATTGGAAAGCAAATGATGATTGCAGCCCGAACAGCACCCAAAGGCAAAGGGGTGGATAATTTGGAAGCCATTCTTATAAGCGGCAGCGATCTTCAGGTATTGGCCGATTCAATGGAAGCCAGTGTGCAAATTCATGGTCGTTTGTTTTTCTTGCGGGATGCGGCCAATATCCGTTTGGCACAGGCGGTTGTCGTGCTGGGTACGAGACTTTGCACGATGAGCTTGAATTGTGGTTATTGCGGTTACCCGACGTGTGACGCTAAAATCAAGGCTGGTAGCCAATATCCCTGTGCTTTTCCCATCAACGACCTGGGTATTGCCATCGGTTCTGCCTGTGCCACTGCAGCCGATTTGCGCGTGGACACTCGAGTCATGTTTTCAGCCGGTGAAACGGCCATGGAATTGGGTTGGTTGGGCACCGAAGTGAAGGCTGCTTTTGCCATACCGATTAGTGCCACATCCAAGAGTCCGTTTTTCGACCGCGTTTCCACACGGCTTGCCGAACAAAAATAAATCAGAAGGATTGCATATCGTACAGACGCTTGAAAGCTCCATTCTTTTTGAGGAGCTCTTCGTGCGTGCCGCGTTCCACAATGCGGCCTTCGTGCATTACACAAATAAGGTCCGCGTTGCGAATGGTCGACAAGCGGTGGGCGATGACGATGGTCGTACGGTTCTTCATCAGGTTTTCCAAGGCTTCCTGAACCAACTTTTCCGATTCTGTATCCAAGGCTGACGTGGCTTCATCCAAGATCAAGATGGGCGGATTCTTAAGGATGGCGCGAGCAATGCTGACGCGCTGGCGTTGTCCTCCAGATAGTTTGCCACCCCGATCACCGATATTCGTATCGTAACCGTTGTCGGACGCACTAATGAAGTCGTGGGCATTGGCAATCTTGGCGGCATCGACCACCTGTTCGAGCGTTGCCGATTCCAAACCGAAAGCGATGTTGTTGAAAAAGGTGTCGTTGAACAGGATGGCTTCCTGGTTTACGTTGCCCATCAAATGGCGGAGTTCCACGATGGGCAGGTTTCGGATATCCTTTCCGTCGATGGTGATTCGGCCGCTTTCTACATCGTAGAAACGGGGCAACAGGTCCACCATGGTCGATTTGCCGGATCCTGACTGGCCAACGAGTGCCACCGTCTTACCCTTGGGCACCACCAAGTCTATATCGATGAGCACTGGTTCCGTCTGGTACTTGAAGCTTACTTTTTCGTACCGGATTTCGCTGGTGAAATCTTGAATGTGTTCCGGATTTTCAATGTCGACGATGCCATTTTCGGCCGAAAGAATCTTATCGATGCGCTCCATGGAGGCCATCCCGCGTTGAATGGTGTACCAAGCTTGGGAGAAAGCCTTTGCTGGGTTGATGATGCTGTAAAAAATGGCGATGTAATAAATGAAGGTCGAACCAACGATGGTCGTCCTATTTCCGATGATCAATGACCCTCCGAACCAAATGACCAAGGCGATAATGGCTGTTCCCAACAACTCGCTCATGGGGTGTGCCAATTGCTGACGACGGGCAATCTTGCGCATGGTCCCCCTCAGTTTCTCATTTTGCTTGTTGAAACGATCTTTGATCTTTACTTCTGCATTGAATGCCTTGATGATGCGTAGTCCAGAAAGCGTTTCCTCCACTTGTGAAAGCAATTCCCCCAATTGTGCCTGCCCTTCACGGGACGGCTTTTTGAGTTTTTTACTAACTCGACCCATCAGTATCAGGGCAAACGGCAACAAAACCAGTACGAACATGGTCAACTCCCAACTGATGATAAGCATTGTTGTGAAATAAACCACAATCATGATGAAATTCTGGAAAACCATATTGAGCGAACTCATGATGGAATTTTCCACTTCACTCACGTCACCGGACATGCGGGATAAAATGTCGCCCTTTTTTTCTTCAGAGAAAAAGCTCAGCGGCAACGCAATGATTTTGTTGAAAATGGTGTTGCGTAGATCGCGCAACACACCAGTACGGATGGTCACCATGTTGCGTGCGGCCATGTACATGAATCCTACTTTGAAGGCGGTCATGACTACCAGAAACGTACCCAAAACCAATAATGTGGTGCCTCCGCCATAAACAACGATGACGTTGTGGATGAAACAATAGAAATTGTTCTTCAGCGCTGGCCCCCAATGATTGATATCGGTGCCCGAAAGCGATTGCATCGTCAGTACAGCCGTTCGCTTCGTTTTGAACAGCATTTCCAATATCGGAATGATCATTGCGAAAGAGAACAAGCTGAATATGGTGGAAAGCAGGTTGTTGAAAACATTCAAGAAAACCTTGTTCTTATAAGGCGGCACAAGACGTAAAAGCAAACGGATGAATTCTTTCATTTAGTACGTTTTTTTCAGTCGGCTAAGGTAAGAATTCTCGTGCGAATTCAAAAGACGGAAATGCAGGGTAGTTCTTGATTTATTTTTTAACTTTGCCCTCCGATTGCAGAAGAAATCAACAACTTCGAGGCTGAAATTCATCCTTTAAAGAATCTGGAAATGTCAAATAAATTGCCAAAAAAATCTATTGCCGTTCGGTCAGACCTTTTTGAAAAATTGGACCGTTTTTTCGAAAAACATCAAGGAAAATTTTTTTGGTGGGGGATGGCGTTTGCTTTCCTTTTTTCGATTTTGCTATTTTCGATGAAAATGAGCGAGATGGGCGATGACTCTGGGTACGTGCTCCGCGCATTCAAATTATTGAAAGACGGTGTTTACCCCAGTTATCAAGGACCAATGTACCCCTTCTTCCTCACTCCGTTCGTTGCTATTTTCGGGGTGAAAGTGGTCTTGTTCAAGTTATTGTCGATGGTGCTCATCCTGTTTTTCCTTTATTTCTTTTACAAATCGTTGGAGGGCAGGATACCCTATAGTCTTTTGATCCCGATTTTTTTATTGACGGCCGTTAATTCCCAAATCCTTTACTTCTCAAGCCAAACGTTCAGTGAAGCAGGATACTTGCTCATGGAAGCATTGATGTTTTGGGTGCTCTTCCGTAAAGATACCTGGCTGGAACGTGATTTTATGGTTCGGAGTGATTGGAAGCAGTTCTTGTTGCTTGGTCTCATCGTCTTTATGGGCACGCTTACCAGAAGCGTACATCTCGGTGCTGTCATCGTGTTGGTGCTTTTCTTCCTTGTGACGGGTAAGTGGCGTTCATCCTTGGCTTCCTTGGGTGCATTTGGTATCATCTATTTGATATGGGAAGGCGTGAAGCGCATTTTCTGGCACAATGACCTGGCTCAGATTGCTGCTCAGGGAGATAAGATGATGTTGAAGAATCCCTACAATCCCCTTGATGGCATGGAGACGATCTCAGGGTATGTAGATCGATTGATCGTGAATTCTAAATTTTACCTCTCCGATTCATTTCTGTCAATGACAGGATTGCGTACCGAGGGAGCACCTGTCAGTGGTTTCTTGACCCTTCTGATTTATGCACTCGTTTTTTTGGCGTTGTTCATGGTTTTCAAGAAAAATAAGGTGCTGTTTTTCAGTATTCTCTATGTTGGAGTGCTTAGCCTGGTAACCTTTGTCGCACTGCAGACGTTTTGGGCTCAATGGCGACTGATTGCCGTGTTTTTCCCCTTTTTATTGTTGGCGCTTTTGTCTGTCTGCTACTATGGATTAAAGAAGTATACCACCTTACAGTTCCTTTATCCAATATTACTGGTTGTTCTTTTGTTTGCTGAACTCGGTGCTACATTTGGCAAGGTCGAAAAAAACATGCCGACCCTGAAAGCCAATTTGGCAGGTGATACTTTTGCCGATTATACTCCTGAATGGAAAAGCTTCATGGAAATGAGTCAAATGGCAGCCAAGCAGGTGCCTGCTGATGTGATGATTGCCAGTCGGAAGCCGGATATGTCGTTCATTTATTCCGGTCGTGAATTTTATGGTATCTACAGTGTGCCGGAAGTGACGATGGATAGTATTCGGACAAAAATCACTTCAGGCAGCGTTGTCTTTGGATTGAACCCAATGGCATTGGCCCAAACGCCACTTTTTCCGCAAATCAGTAAATACGTGCTCGGTTTCGTACAAGTTAACGACAATACGTTGATTGGTGTTTATCAATTGGATGCATCAACGGCAGCTCAAATTTTACCTGCATTAAAAGCTGCTGGGCTTTCTCCTGACCTTCAGGTGATGCAATCCTTCTCTGTCCAGTCCAGCCAAGGAATGGAATTGCATGTGGTTGACCCTGATAAACTGGCTCAACAATTTGTTAAGAACAATATACATTTTGTCATTTTAAACAGTCCAAACCTTTTTGGAACCCTTTACCGATATCTCATGTTTCTGCAACTTAAATACCCCCAATCACTGACCAACGTGAATGCCATCGGAAAAGATCAGGCTCAGACGGTTTTGGTTGAATTTCACCCTGAAAACCTTAATTGAACATGTACACTAGCGAACAACTCAAAGCATATTACAACACGGTTGCTACAGACCGAATCCGATACCGCAAATCACGGTCGTACTATTGGAACTACATCACTCGATATTGTGATTATTTCGTTCACGAAGACGATTCCGTACTGGAAATCGGTTGTGGTACTGGTGAATTGTTGGCTGCGATGGGTGGCCGTCGCAAAGTCGGTGTGGATTTCAGCGAAAATATGATTGCAGAAGCCAGCAAACAATATCCTCAGGTTGAATTCCATGTGATGGATGCTCAGGATTTGCAGTTGAATGAAACGTTTGACGTCATCGTCGTTTCCAATCTGATTGGTTCGCTGGTTGACATCCAAAAGACGTTTGAAGGCATCCATAAAGTGAGTCATGCCCGCACCAGGGTCATCATCACCTACTTTAATTTTGTATGGGAACCGCTGCTTCGGTTTGCTGAATTTGCACATTTGAAGAAAAAACAGCCGGTTCAGAATTGGTTGTCGCACCATGATATTTCGAATCTTTTGTACCTGGCTGGTTTTGAGGTGTATCGTCGGAACAGGAATGTTTTGGTTCCTTTCAAGATTCCGTTGATTTCCTGGTTTTTGAACGATATTGTTTCCAAGTTGCCACTGTTCAATAGTTTCGCTTTGAATCAGTTCCTTTTTGCGAGGGAAATTCCTGGATTCCGACCGGCGGAAAAAGCAACTGTTTCCATCGTCATTCCAGCTCGGAACGAAAGTGGAAACATTGAAAATGCCATTTTGCGTATGCCTGAATTCAGCCAACACCAGGAAATCATTTATGTGGAAGGTAATTCGACCGATGACACCTGGGATAAGATTCTCGAAATTCAGGCTAAGTATAAAGATAGCCATGACATTAAGGTGTTCCGCCAACCTGGCAAAGGCAAGTATGACGCTGTCAAAGAAGGTTATTCGCATGCAACGGGTGATGTACTTATGATTCTGGATGCAGACTTAACTGTACCGCCGGAAGATTTGCCCAAGTTTTTTGATGCACTGGTCAGCCGAAAGGGTGAATTCATCAATGGCACGCGTTTGGTTTATGCCATGGAGAAAAAAGCCATGCGGTTCCTCAATATTTTAGGCAATAAGTTTTTCAGCATGGCCTTTTCCTGGTTGCTGGAACAGCCTGTCAAGGATACCCTTTGCGGAACAAAGGTGATGTTCAAAACCGACTACGAGCGACTAGTGAAAAACCGCAAGTTCTTTGGCGATTTCGATCCCTTTGGCGATTTTGATTTGCTTTTTGGTGCCTATAAGTTGAATCTGAAAATCATTGACTTGCCAGTCCGTTATCAGGAAAGAGTTTATGGCGATACCAATATTTCCCGATTCAAACATGGCTTTATCCTATTGCGCATGTGGGGATATGCTATTCGAAAAATAAAATTCTGGTAATCCGGTTTTAATGGATGCTGTCGGTTTTTTGATTCTTGGACTTGCTGCAGGTATTTTGTCTGGTCTGTTCGGCATTGGCGGTGGAATCGTCATGGTGCCTTCGCTCATCGTTTTTTTTGGGATGGATATTCTGGATGCGAATGCCACGTCTTTGGCTGCCATGCTGCTGCCTGTCGGCATTTTGGGTGTTGTAGCCTACTACAAAGCAGGGCTCATCAATGTTCGGGATTCGTTGCTCATTGCGGCTGGTTTGTTCCTGGGCTCTTTTGCCGGTGGGGAATTGGCTGTCAAAATAAACGAAGCGACTTTATCCATTCTCTATGCCGCCATACTCATTTACATTGCGTTCAATTATTTGGATGGCGCATCTTGGTTTAAAAAGGGGCCAAAACCAATCCATGACGTCACTACTGTTCAACGGCCAGTTTGGGCCTACCTGCTGGTCGGAATTGGTGCAGGAATATTCGCTGGACTTTTCGGCAAGGGTGGGGGCATTGTGATCGTGCCGTTGCTGGTTGCATTTTTTAAATACGAACCCAAAAAGGCCGCGGCTACGTCTTTGGCTGCGTTGCAATTGCCAGTCGGATTGCCAAGTGTTGTCATTTATGCGGAGAATGGCCATTTGAACCTGCTTTATGCAGCATACATTGCCGTCGGGATCTTATTCGGTGCTTTGATAGGTTCCAAGCTCGGTGTAAAATTGCCTTCGACCGTGTTCAAGAAAGTTTTCGGTGTTTTCTTGATTTTCGTGGCTGTCTACATGGTGATCAAATAAAGCATGAAAAAACGCCACATGACCCTTGCTAATAGGATTTAAAACAAAAAAAAAGACTGTCATCGACAGTCTTTTTTGGTGGGCGTTGAGGGATTCGAACCCCCGACCCTCTGCTTGTAAGGCAGATGCTCTGAACCAGCTGAGCTAAACGCCCTTGAATGCTTTGAAAAAACCAGGTCTTATGATTAGAAGAAGTTCTTTTTGCGAAACTGCACTTCTTCTGTTAATCTACCCAAACACTTATCGGGATAGAGTTTATAAGGCCTTGTGGGCGTTGAGGGATTCGAACCCCCGACCCTCTGCTTGTAAGGCAGATGCTCTGAACCAGCTGAGCTAAACGCCCCTACCTGTTTTTTCTAAAGCGCGACAAAGATACTGCTAATTTTAACTCCCGCAAATTTTTATAAAATCATTTTCTTGAGCTGAGGAAAAAAATCACCTGAATTGACGCATTATGTCGTTGGAAAATAGTAATTTTGTTCCCTCTGTCTGATGAAGAAAAATAATGAGTGGTATCCTGTTGAGGATGCGGTTTAAAAGGTTTAAAAGTAAAAAGTTTTAAAAAAGGTTGTGGCAGTGAATGCCAAACAAAAAACACATCGAATGAATTTGAATGATTTGACTGCGATTTCACCAGTCGATGGACGCTATCGTTCCAAAACCGATTCCCTAGCCGCGTATTTTTCCGAATTTGCACTGATCCGTTATAGGGTACAGGTGGAAATCGAGTATTTCATAGCACTTTGCGAATTGCCTTTGCCCCAACTTAAAAACGTAAACTCGACTGTTTTTGCTCAGTTGCGTGAGGTCTACAAAAATTTCACCGTCGACAATGCCCAAGTCATCAAGGATATTGAAAAAGTAACCAACCACGACGTCAAAGCCGTGGAATACTTTCTGAAAGAAGTGTTCGACCATCTCGGTTTGGACGAATACAAAGAATTCATCCACTTCGGTTTGACTTCACAAGACATCAATAATACTTCCGTACCGCTTTCCATCAAGGAGGCCTTGGAAGACGTTTATTACCCTGGTTTACAAGAAGTCATCGATGCCTTAAAAGCTCGCGCCGAAGAGTGGTCAAACGTTTCCATGCTGGCCAAAACCCATGGACAACCGGCGTCACCGACTCGTCTGGGTAAGGAAATCATGGTGTTTGTAAACCGGCTGAACAAACAGTTGGAGCAGCTCAAACTAATTCCGCATTCCGCAAAATTCGGTGGAGCTACTGGCAATTTCAACGCCCACCATGTGGCTTATCCAGAGACTGACTGGAAGCAGTTTGGTGAAACGTTCACCTCAAAATATCTCGGACTGGAACGTGAGAAATTCACCACCCAGATTTCCAACTACGACAACATGGCCGCCTTGTTTGACGGTATGAAGCGCATCAACAACATCCTGATGAATATGAACCGCGACTTCTGGATGTACGTTTCGATGGAATATTTCAAACAAAAAATCAAAGCCGGTGAGGTGGGTTCGTCTGCCATGCCGCATAAGGTCAACCCCATCGACTTCGAAAATTCCGAAGGCAATATCGGTGTGGCCAACGCTTTATTGGAGCATCTGGCAGCCAAACTTCCAGTATCTCGCTTGCAACGGGATTTGACGGATTCCACCGTACTGCGTAACGTCGGTGTGCCGTTCGCCCACAGCCTGATTGCTTTCCAAAGCAGTTTGAAAGGGCTGAATAAACTATTGATCAACGAGAACGCATTGGCTGCGGACCTCGAGAAGAACTGGGCCGTCGTGGCAGAAGGCATTCAAACCATTCTGCGCCGCGAAGGCTATCCGAAACCCTATGAAGCCCTGAAGGCCCTGACCCGCACCAACGAAGCGATTACGGAAACCTCCATCAAGGCGTTCATCCAGGAATTAAACGTAAGCGATGCTGTGAAAGCAGAACTGAGTGCAATTACCCCGCATAATTACACCGGGATTTAATTTTATTACCTTTCTCAAAACAATTCTTTTTAAAATTCAAGTAACAATGACAGACAACGACAACTGGCAGAAAAAGCCTGATGAAGGTGGATTTTCTGCTCGCCGTGATGGCGACCGCAAACCTTTTGAAAACCGTGGAAACTCCTCCGAACGTCCGAGATTCGGCGGAAGCAACAACGGTAATTCCTTTGACAAACCCCGTCGCAGCTTTGGTGACAATGCCAACAGCGGAAACAGCTTTGACCGTCCCCGCCGTACGTTCGGCGAAGGTGGTAGCACATCCTCTGATCGTCCCCGTTTTGGTGGAAACAGTGGTGGAAATGATCGTCCCCGTTTCGGGGGAGGTGGTAACTCGTATGACAAACCCCGTTCATTCGGTGGTGATTCCGATCGTCCCCGTCCAAGCTTCAACAAAGAAGGCGGGAATTCTTATGATCGCGGTAACTCTTTTGACAAACCTCGCAGCTTCGGCGGCGATTCCGATAGACCCCGTCGTCCCTTCAACAATGAAGGCGGCAACTCCTTTGACCGTCCCCGTCGCAGCTATGGCGAAAGCGACAGCGGCAATTCATTCAGCAAACCCCGCAGTTTCGGTAACGATTCCGATCGTCCCCGTTTCGGTGGCAACAGCGAAGGCGGTGACCGCCCGCGTCGTCCGTTCAACAGCGAAGGTGGAAACAGTGGAAACAGCTTTGACAAACCCCGTCGTAGCTTCGGTGATAGCGGCAATTCCTTTGACCGCCCTCAACGTTCATTCGGTGACAATGACCGTGGTAACGACCGTGGCAACAGTTTCGAAAAACCGCGCCGCAGTTTCGGTGAAGGTTCAGACCGTCCACGTCCCAGTTTTAATAGAGAGGGTGGAGACCGCCCCAGCTTCAACAGAGAAGGTGGCGACCGTCCCCGCAGCAATTACGGTGATCGCTCCGAGCGTCCCCGCACCAGTTATGGTGAGCATTCCGATCGTCCCAGCTTTGGTGACCGTCCCCGTTTCAACAGTAGCCCATCTTTGCCCAGACCCGAACGTGAAGATGGCCGTCCGCGTCGACCGCGCATTGCCAAAGCATTCGACCATGGCAAGCCTTTTGGTCGCCCTGCTGCGCCCAATTATCCGGTGTTCATGGATCCCGACACCCCTGTACGTTTGAACAAATACCTTGCAAACGCTGGTATTTGCAGCCGTCGTGAAGCCGATGAATTCATTCAGGCCGGTGTGGTTCGTGTAAACGGCGAAGTCGTTTCCGAACTCGGTGTCAAGGTGAAACCCACCGATACCATCCTGTTCCACGATCAGGCTGTGAGCATCGAACATAAAATCTATATTCTTTTGAACAAGCCCAAAGATTGTGTCACCACATCGGACGATCCCCAAGAACGTACCACCGTGATGGATTTGGTAAAAGGCGCTTGTGCAGAACGAATCTATCCTGTTGGCCGTCTGGACCGCAACACCACTGGTGTGTTGCTTCTGACCAACGATGGTGATTTGGCTTCTAAATTGACGCATCCTAAGTTTGAGAAACGAAAGATTTACCAAGCTACACTGGACAAGAACATCGAGCCCGAAGACATTCAGAAAATTCTGGACGGCATCACGCTCGAAGATTGCGAAGTGAAAGCCGACAATTGCAGCTACGTGGATCAAGACAAAGGAAACGTGGTGGGCATCGAGATCCATACCGGTCAAAACCGGGTGGTTCGCCGCATTTTCGAATCATTGGGTTATAAAGTGTTTAAATTGGATCGCGTATACTTCGCTGGTCTGACCAAAAAGAACCTGCCCCGTGGCAAATGGCGTCATCTTTCTGAAAAGGAAGTAGGCCTGCTTAAGATGGGCGCATTCGTATAGTAATTATGGAAAAACTGAAAAGAGACCGAGTGATCGACGTGCTGAAGCGCGAAGACTTCGGTGTGATTGTGAATGTCAAAGGCTGGGTGCGTACCCGTCGCGGTAACAAGAATGTGAGCTTTATCGCTCTGAATGACGGTTCCACGATCAATAATGTACAAATTGTCGTTGACCTGACCAAGTTTGATGAAGAGTCCCTCAAGGCTGTGACTACCGGGGCCTGCCTCAGTGTGAACGGTGTGCTTGCCGAATCCATCGGTCAGGGACAAAAGGCTGAAATCCATGCCACGGAAGTGGAAGTATTGGGAGAAGCCGATCCGAACACCTACCCGTTGCAGAAAAAAGGCCATTCCCTGGAGTATCTCCGCGAAATCGCCCACCTTCGTCCGCGTACCAACACGTTCGGTGCCATCTTTCGCATGCGTCACCACATGTCACAGGCCATTCACCGTTTTTTCCACGAGCGGGGCTTCTTTTATTTTCACGCACCCATCATCACCGGTTCCGACTGCGAAGGTGCCGGCCAGATGTTTCAGGTGACCACCATGAACCTGTACGACCTGAAAAAGGACGAAAACGGCAACATCGATTATACGAACGATTTCTTCGGAAAGCAGACCAGTCTAACCGTTTCCGGTCAGCTGGAAGGAGAACTTGCAGCCATGTCCATGGGCTCCATCTATACGTTTGGACCGACCTTCCGTGCTGAGAATTCCAACACACCCCGCCATTTGGCTGAGTTTTGGATGATCGAACCGGAAGTGGCGTTCAACGAAATCGAGGACAACATGCAGTTGGCGCAGGATTTTATTCAATACTGTGTGAAATGGGCGTTGGAAAACTGTCAGGACGACCTGAATTTCTTGGCTTCGATGTACGACAAGGAATTGTTGGAAAGACTGCAGTTCGTCGTGGACAACGACTTTATCCGTCTGCCCTATACACAAGGTGTTGAAATTCTGGAAGCCGCCGTAGCCAATGGGCACAAGTTTGAGTTCCCTGTATTTTGGGGTGCCGACCTTGCTTCCGAACACGAACGCTACCTGGTGGAAGAACATTTCAAGAAGCCGGTGATCTTAACCGATTACCCCAAGGAAATCAAGTCTTTCTACATGAAACAGAACGACGACGGCAAAACGGTTCGTGCCATGGATGTGCTTTTCCCGAAAATCGGAGAAATCATCGGTGGTTCGCAGCGTGAAGAATCGCTGGAAAAACTGTCTCAACGTGCCCAGGAAATGGGTGTGCCTGAAGCCGATATCTGGTGGTACCTCGAAACCCGTAAATTCGGAACTGCTCCACACAGTGGATTTGGCCTTGGTTTTGAACGTTTGATGCTATTCGTTACCGGCATGTCCAACATCCGTGACGTCATACCTTTCCCTAGAACACCGCGCAACGCGGAATTTTAATTCGAGCAAATGGATCGCTTCGATCTACACATATTGGGTTGCGGGTCGGCATTGCCGACCCGTCGCCATTTGCCGGCAGCCCAAGTGCTGAACGTCAGGGACAAGCTGTTCCTTATCGATTGCGGCGAAGGCACTCAACTTCAGTTCCGAAGCACCAAGCTTAATTACAACAAAATATACGACATTTTCATTTCCCACTTGCACGGAGACCATTGTTTCGGACTCATCGGCCTGATTTCGACCATGGGCATGCTGGGGCGTACGGCCCCGTTGACCATTCATGCACATTCGGATCTGGAAAAAATGCTTCAGCCACAATTGGACTATTTCTGCAAAGGGATGGCTTACGAGATTCGATTTGTTTCGTTCAATCCAGCCGAACACACCTTAATATATGAGGACAAGTCGGTTCAAGTTTATACGTTGCCACTCAACCACCGCATTCCGACAGCAGGATTTTTGTTCAAGGAACAGGAAAGACCACATCACATCCGCAAGGATATGATTGAATTCTATAAAATACCGCTGAAGGCTATACCTGGTATCAAGCAAGGGTTTGATTTCACCACTTTGGAAGGCGAAGTTGTTCCGAACGATCGATTGACTAAGCCTTCTATACCGAGCAAGTCTTTTGCATATTGTTCCGATACAGCGTATTTCAAAGCGTTGATCCCTTTGATTCAGGGTGTTGACTTACTTTATCACGAAGCGACTTTCGATGAAATGGAGAAGGATAGAGCCAGGGAAACCTTTCATTCCACAGCCGCCATGGCGGGGCGAGTTGCTGCTGAAGCTGGAGTCAAAAAGTTGGTTATCGGACATTTTTCTGCCAGATATACCGATGAAAAAATGCTTTTGGAACAAGCAAAAGCGTACTTTGAAAATACCGTACTAGCCGACGAAAACCTCCTTTTTGAAATATAGTTCTTTTAATTTGGATATTCTGACAAACTGCCATACCTTTGTCTCAAATCCCGCAACGAATGAAACGTATCGTTATTGTCTTGGCCCTATTTTTAATAGTTCTTGCTCCTCTGACTGCTCAGAAGACGGAGAAGGCTGTTGCTAATGTCACGACTGAAACGACGCTTTCAGTTATTCAAACTGGTAAAACGCTTCAATTACAGAACGCTACCGTCGGTGAAAAGATGGAAGTGCTCAGCATTGTTGGTGTTCGCATCGTCGAAAAGAAAATAGAAAGTTCCAACCAATCGTATACACTCGAGCTGCCAAAAGGCTATTACATCGTTAAAATAGGCACGGCAGTCCGAAAGATCTCAGTCAAATAAGTTTTCAGCTATTCAAGATGGTAATCACTCGGTTTCGGGTGCTTTTTTTTGTTTTAAGAAAGTTACATGAATTAAATATTGTATTTTTGATTCGTTTACGAACCAATAAAAACCTAAAACCTAAAAGTATGAAAAAACTAATTCTGGTTCTTTTTATTTCGATTCCTGCTTTGTTTAACTGTCAGGCACAGACCAAACAGGAAAATATCAAAGTCTTATTTCAATTGATGCAAACGGACTCCGTTGTTGAGAAGATGATGAACTCCATGTTACCCATAATGATGAACTCCATTCCTCAACAGCAGGATTCAACAGCAAAGAGTCTGATGGATGCAACCATGAAAAAAATGACTCAGGTGATGTTGGATATTACCAAGCGGTTGTTGAACGAAGACATGGTCGGTTTGTACGACAAGTACTTCACGGAAAGAGATATCAAAGATTTGGTTGCATTCTACCGTTCGTCGGCCGGCAAAAAAATGATAGCCGTATCGCCCGAACTGGACAAGGAAATGATGACGATTTTGATGTCCAAATATATGCCGGAAATTCAAAATAAGTTGAAATTCTAACTCATTTTCCGCTCACTTTGCCGAATTTGCCAGTTGTAGGCGAACCATGTGAAAACAAAATAGAAACCAGACTGAATCCATAGGCCCATGATTTCTGGACCGACCTGTGAAATGGAGGCTCCGGCTGAATTCATTTTGATGAAGCCGTTGATGCCGAAAGTGGATGGGAAGAAGAACGAAACCATTCTCCAAAAGATGTGGATGTGGGTAGTCGGCCAGGAAAATCCGGAGATGAACAGTAAGGGAACGGAGGTGCACAAGTAAAGTAAAAGTGGCATTTCGCGGTTCCAAAAGAACACGGAGAGTGCCATTCCAAAGAAGATGGATGCCAGAAGGTAAGGCAACAAAAAGGGTAGGATGCCGCCTAGACTCAGAAAATGTGGCAACTGGAAAAGGTGCGGAATGAGCATCAAGTCATAAACACCTAGAAACAAATAAATGATGAGGTATGCCAGTGCTTTGCCCCAAACAACCCGCTGAATACGATGGTATTTGCGTTTGACAGGGACGAGCTGATGGTGCTTGTTCTCTTCGCGGGCTGTACCGGCTAGCATGCCGATGCCAAGAACCAGGGTTTGTTGAAGGATGAGGACCAGCACGGCTGGCATCAGAAACGAAGGGAAGCCTCCTAGCGGATTGTAGAGGGCATGACCTTGGCTCAATATGGGCTCAGAGGCAGTTTCCGCCTGGCGTTCGGTGAGACCGTTGAGTTCCAGCCGTTCGGTTTTGATGTGACGGTTTACGTCTAAGCAAGCATAGTTGAAACCAGAGTAAAAACCTTTGTAGTACATCATACTGGCCATGCTGCAATATCCCGAAACATGTGTTTGACGACCGGCAGCCAAATCGGCAGCGAATGTTTTCGGAATGAACACGATGCCATAGACTTCGTTTTCAGCATAGAGCTGTTCGGCTTCGGACATGCTGGTTACTTGGCCGGCAATCTTGAGCTCAGGTGTGGCGTCTAGTTTTCGAATCAATTCGCGGCTGATGGAAGATCGACTTTCATTGACTATTACAACTGGGATGTTCCGGTAGGCTTCGTTTTTGTAGATGAAGCCGTAGAGGACGGGATAGATGAGGCAGGCGGCAAAGAAAACAAGCATTACGCCGGAGTCCCTGAAGACGTGCTTCCACTCATCGACGGCGATTTCAGCCGTGTCACGAATTGCTTTTTTTATAGGTTTCATGTGGAGTCAGTGTAAAGGTGCGTCCATGTTGATCATGGCGTTGCGAAGCCGCTTGAGAAGTGCCAACGGAAACAGAAGATACAGGAACTGAAATCCGTATGTTGGGAGAGAATAAAGCGGGTTCAGGCCATTAAGTGCTACGCCTTGATAAATACGGAAAAAGCCGCGCAAAGGGAAAAGAAAACTTAATCCTTGCATCGCCAAAGGCATGCCGTTGATGGGGAAGGAGAGCCCGGAATACGAGAAGGCGAGCATGCCATACAATCCGGTGAAGCTCAGTGCGACAGGCAAAGTGATGAAGAGCTCCAATAGGAAAATGCCCATGGCTTGCGAAGCGATGACCATCTCGAACGTGTTCAGGAACATCCAGGCTATGTTGCTGTTCAAGGGGTACTGCATTACTTTAAACAAAGCGATGTCGTAAAAAATGCCCATGGCGGTAAAAGCGACGGTATACGGAAACAGTTTACCAATCAGTGCTTTCCACATGGATTGGCCAGAAAGTCGATACCATTTTAACGAACGACGTTTTTTAATTTCGATTCCGACAGCATAAACGGTGGTCATCAATACCATTAGTTGCAACATACCGGGCAACAGCACGTTGATGAGGTAGACTGAATAGTTAATCCAGGGGTTGCCGATGGCATGCATTTCGGGGACGATGGGCAGGATCTGTGCCATGCTTTCGTCGTAATTCTGCCCTTTGGCTTGACGGACTTGCAGGTTGGCTCCCCCTGAAACGGTGGTCATCAGGTAACTCAGGTTTTTGAGTACCAACGAACCAGGAATCAGGTAGCTTTGGTTGTAGTAAAAGTGAACCGTAGGCTGGATGCCGTTGGTCACATCCCTCATTAAGCCTGAGGGCAGTTCTATGAATCCGAAGATTTCACCTTTTTGTACATCGGCACGTGCTTCCGTAAAATGCAGGTAGCGTTGGGATACGTTGGTCTGTTGGGAGGCATCAATCTGGCGGATGATTTTCCGTGATAAGCTTGACTGGTCGTGGTCAATCACCCCGATGGAAAGCTGTTCGGGCAACCCCTGTGGCATCAGCGTGGCAAAAAATGCCAGAAAACCTAGGGGCAAAAAGAAAATTAGCAACGAATAGATGGGCCTCGACACCATGCGTCGGAGCTCACGAGCCAAAACCAACCGAATACCAGGTCTATGCATCTTATTCCTCGTTTTCTTCCAGTAAGACAGACATGCCCGGGCGGAGGTCCTTTATTTTCTGAACTGGTTTCGCTCTGATTTCAAAGGTCTTTCGGTCGAAATCACCCGTAGTCTTGGTCGCTTTCCAAGTAGCGTAGCTGCCCAACGCTTTCATGTACGAAATCTTGAAGGTTGCAGTCTTCAAATCCAATGCGGGAATGGAAACCTGAACGGGCGCACCCATTTTGAAATTCCTCAACTGATCCTCACGGACATTGAACGTGATCCAACAATCGTTGAGGTCTACAATGGTCATGATGGGCGCTCCTTGACCGACGAGTTCGCCGACCTTCGGATAAATTTCGGATATTTCACCGGATATAGGCGCAAGCAGTTTGGTTTCGGGCAAGTAGGCTTCCACTTCGGAAACAGCACCCTGGGCACGATTCACCAAGGCTTGTGCTGCCCATTTGTCTTCTTTCTCGGCACCATTTAAAGCCATGTCATACTGTGATTTGGCTGCTTTTTCAGTGGCTGAAGCGGCTAGATATTGAGCTTCCGCTTCATCGAACTTCTGTGCAGGTATCACTTCGTTTTCATAAAGCTTCTTTGCCCTTCCAAAGGACTTTTCGGCAATATCCAAGCCAACTTTGGCTTTTTGCCACAATTCGAAGGCGCCACGGATTTGTTCTTCCCGTGCACCTTTCAGCGCTTTTTTGTTTTGGGCGACGGCAGCTGATTCTGCGGCTTCAGCCTGTGCCAACTTGGCCAATAGTTCAGGCGAACTCAGCTTCACTAGAAGTTCGCCAGCCTGAACCTGATCGCCTTCGGCTGCACCAAAGGAAAGTATTCTGCCTGCGAGTTTACCGGAAACTCGGACTTCATTGGCTTCGACTTCACCCTGAATCACTTCGGGCGCTGGCTTCAAAACGATCCATCCTATGACGGATACTAAAATAACGACGGTGAGCAGTACTACCAAACCAAGTACCAAGCTGGTCCGGCTTTTCTTTAATTCGACTTTTTCCAAGTCGTTCGAACGTGTTGTCATTCCTATTGAAATTAATATAAGTTACCCAATGCTTTTTGTAAATAAACGTTGCACAGTTGGACGTCGATCTGTGCGTCAATATTCTCAGAATTAGCTTTTAACCAGGCTGTTTGAGCTTCCATCAAGGTTGAAAGGACGATGGTGCCCGATTCATAGCCGATGTTGGCATAATGCAGGTTTTCTTCTGCTTTTGCTTTGTTTGAAAGCGTCATAAAGGCCCTTTTTGCAGATTCATCGTTGCGGAAGCGCGCCTGCGTAATGTCCAACTCCACTTTTTCCTTGGCATCCTCAAGTTTGAGATTAGCGATGGTTTTTTCACTTTGTGCGGCGTGCAGCGTGTGTACCCGCTCTCCGAAATGGAAGAGCGGTACATTCACGACGACTCCTATTTGATAGCTTCCCCCGAACGTATTTTGAATGCCGTCGTACATGTTTGGGTTGGAAACAGTGTACCCTGCGGTCAGGGCGGCATTGGGCATAAATCGGGATTCGGCTATTTTTTGGTTGGCATCGGCTAAGTTGACCATTTGCTCGAGACTTTTGATTTCAGGACGGTCATATACGGAGGCACCAGTCAATGGCGCTTCTTCGATGGTGGTTCGCAAGGTGTCCAGTTTTTCGTCTGTCAGGCTGAACGCTGTGTTCATGGGTAATCCGCAGATTTGACAAAGTGCCATGCGGGAAAGCGTAAGCCCATCTTCCACTTGTAACAACGACATCTCCGCTTCGTTCAGTTTGACTTTTACAGAAAGTGCATCCGATTTAGTGGCCACTCCGAAAGTAACAGACTTTTCCAGATTGTTGTCGAGCTTTTGAAGCAGTGCTACATAGCTTTTGGCCAACTTTTCTTTATTGATGAGCGAGACAATGCGCCAATAAGCAGCATCCGTGTTGACGATGGTTTCAGAGATCTCGCTTTCCTGTTGTGCTTCGGCCAATTTCTTACCACTGTCCGCCATACGGTTCAGCTCACGAATCTTACCTCCCAGAAACAAGGGCTGCGTGAGGGTGACTGCGCCGACATAGATGTTTTTCATATCGACCTCGAAGGCATCTTTTGGGATGTAAGCCTTGCTTTTCCATTGTATCTTTTCTGGGTTGGATGTTGGGCTGAAGGGTTGACTGTTGGCATCTAGCGGAACGGGGTTGCCGTTGACCATTGTCCAAGTGTTGTTCCAAGATGCTGCATAGTTAACGGAGCCTGTAGCAGTATAGTTCAATATCGGCAAGTACTGGTCTTCGCCCAGCAGCGACATGTTTTTTTGATTCCGTATGTAACCACCATTGGCAGCTAGACTAGGTAAGTACTGGGTCCGTGCCGCCTTTCGAAGACTTTCGGCAGCCTTGACCTTTTCGGTTGCCATCTGCACATCTTTGTTGTGAGAGGTGGCTAATTGTCGGCAATCGGCCAACGTAAAAATCTGTTGTGCCTGAAGTTGAACATTGACAGCTAAAAGCAATCCCCAAATAATCTGTTTTTTCATTTCCTAAAACCTTATTAACCTAAATAGTTGCATATGCAACAAAAAGAGCAAAAAAATTACTCAAGATTCTTGAATATTTTTTTAAGTATTTTTTCCCCAGCTTTGATTTCTTCTTCTGAAATTCCGATCAAGGCATCCTGCATGGTCTGCAAAACAATGTGCTTTGCTTTCTGGTGTACTGCCGATCCTGCCTTGGTGATGTGGATCAGGTTGCTGCGTTTGTCAGTCTTGTCTGCCAATCTGGCAATCAAGGCATGTTTCTCCAGATTGTCCAGCATCCGGGTAATGCCCGGTCTATCCTTGTAAGTGATGTTGGCCAGTTCTTGTTGAGAGATACCGTCCTTTAGGGATAAAAATTGAAGGACCATCCATTGTTCGGGTGTCAAGGCAATGTCGTTGTTCCTGAAATCACGGTACAAGCGACGGTTAATGGCGGTGGAGACCCGACCGCTTACAATGCCGAAAACAAGCTCCTTATCACTGAAAAGTTCTTCCATACTTTTATTTGTTGCATAAACAACAGTACAAAGGTAATGCCAAAAAAACAACGGCTGTGGTTTAACCGTTGTTTTTAGCAGAAATTAACAGTAAGTGGGTGTTTTATAACCGGCGGCATGCTCGGTCAGGTCCATTTCCGTATCCGTATTCAGCAAGCTCTGCTGATGGTCCGAATGTTCTGACCGGTGAGCATGAGATGCTCTACCTGATCGAGCGTTGTGCCGCTGGAATTTCCTTAAAATCTCATCGTTGGAATGACGTAGAAAGACTCACTCTTTGAACAAATATAATTCGGATTGTGTCGAATGGTACTCTGAAACAGTAAATTTTTCAGATTATTTTTTGGCAGCGTTTTTCTCCATTTCCTGTGCTTTCATAAGAACGTCATTAGGAAGTAAGCCAAAGGTTTCTTCCTTTAAACTTGCACATTGGAGGTATTGAGAACCGAGCGATTTCATTTCTTTGAAACTTTCGGCATTCATTTCGGCTAATAAATAAAGTACTGGCCATTCTTTCTTTTCGGTCGCGACGGAATCGGTCCATTCGGCATGATGTCGGCGGCGTTCCAAGTATTCGTAATGGAAAAAAACCGTGCCTTCCAAGTGTGTGACCCAGTACATCAGGTAGGGGTCACCATTGGTCTTGCCAATTTCAAAAGCCCTGTACAACATCGTCTTGGGGTTCAGCTTATAAATAGTGAAGTTGTGAACGTATTCGAGGTAAGCCAATTGATAGATGCCATACCCATCCTGATTTTGCTGAGCCGTATTGAAGGCTGCCTCCATAGTTTCCCAGGAATTGACCAAGGGCTGTTTGGCCCATTTGTGTGGGTCAACCGTTAATGGATGGTCAGCGTTCCTCTTTTGATAATAATTATAAGCCTCACCCGAAAGGAGCGTGTTTTGGGCAGTCGCCATAAGGCTCAGAAGCGCCAGTGTCAAAAGTGTGAGACGGAATTTCATGCTGTAAATATACATAGAAACCGCTATCTTTGTTGCAATAGTCGTCAAATCATGAAGAAATCCAACTGTTCGATGCAGGTGTCCCCGAATCAGCCTTTGAGGGAATTGCTTTTTCATCATTCGCATTTGATTCCCATGATTCATGCGCTCGGATTGCGTGGTCCATTCAAGAATGCCTCCATTCAGCAGGTTTGCAAAGATCAAAACATGCATGAACCTGTTCTCCTTTCATTGTTGGAAGCTTGCCTTTGTGAAGATTTTAAATGGAAGGAAACGTTTCCTGCTTACGGTCTTTTGCAATTGTGCGACATGACAAGGGTGATGATGGAGCATCTGGTCACTCAATTCAATTGGATACCCGACCTGGTGTTACAGCAAATTAAGGCGCATCAGGAGGAACTGGAGCAAACGGTTCTGCCGCACATCAATGGTATTTACGAACTCTATTACAGCCCTGAATATACGTCCGGAAAAAGTAACTTATTGAGCTACAGTGTTGAATTTTTCCCTAAGAACACATTACCCAAGTTGCCACTAAAAGTGGTCGAAGACCGTTTGGAAGAAGCAGTTGGTGATGATTACAGCAAATGGCAAACGTTGCTTGAATTTCATCATTTTGTCGAACTGGTGGAGGCATTGGAACTGGTGGAGGAACGACTGCTCAAACCGGTGGTTTTACAGATGGAAGATGAAATAATCACAACCTTTCAAAAGAAAAAGGACAAACCGCTACGATTGGCATTTGTAAAGTTGCTCGACGCTGAAGCCTTGCCCGAATTGCTAAGTAAACGGGAAAAGGAGGTACTTGGCCTGGTGGCTCAAGGACTGATGAACAAGGAAATTGCCGACAAACTGACTATTTCGCTCACCACGGTGATTTCGCACCGTAAAAATCTTGCTGGAAAATTGGGCATCCATTCACTGGCTGGGCTCACCGTTTATGCATATACGCACGGCTTTTTGGAAGATGTTATCCTCACAAATGAGGATTGACCTGTACTGAAACCTTTCTGAACTTTGCAGTAATTATTAAATCTGCAAAGAATGAATTCTAAATTTTTGATCGGATTAGCTTTGGTAGCTCTGGCGGCACCGGTTTTCGCCTTGGAAACAGCCCTTCCTACCGATAGCATGAGTCTGAACCTTCAGGAAATCGTCGTAACCAAATCCTTGCGTGAGAATGCGTTTCTAAACGATCTGCCGGTTTCTTCCACTGTACTTTCGGGAACGAAGTTGGCATCCGAAAATCATTTCGACCTCAAAAGTGTGGCTGCTCAGGTTCCCAACTTGTACATACCCGATTACGGCTCCAAATTGACTTCAGCCATTTACCTGCGTGGTATTGGAACACGTATGAATGCTTCCGTCGTAGGCTTTTACGTGGATGATGTGCCATATTTGGACAAGTCTGCCTTTGACTTTGAATGGCAGGACATTCAGCGAATGGAAGTGCTGCGTGGCCCGCAAGGAACCTTGTATGGTCGCAACGCCATGGGTGGGGTAATCAACCTACACACGTTTTCTCCCTTCGAAAATCAAGGGACTACGCTTCGTATGTCGTATGGTTCTTACAACGATTTGCATCTGCAGGCTTCTCATTCACAACGAATCAACGATCAATATGCGTTCAGCCTGGCCGGGAACTACCACGAAAACAAGGGTTTCTTCACGAACGAAGCCAACGGTGAAAAGGTGGGTGCTTCACAAACGGCTGGTTTCAGAGGTAAGTTGGCTGCCCGGTATGCAAACGGCTGGAGAGCGGACCTGAGTGCCGCCTTCGAATATACCAAGCAAGACGGATATGCGTATTCGCCGGTGAGCAGCGACACGATTTCATACAACGATGAATGCTCGTATCAACGGAATTTGTTTACGGCTGGTTTGACGTTGGCCAAAGAAACAGATAGGACTTCCTTCCATTCGGTCACGGGTTTCCAGCATTTCAATGATGCGTTGAAGTTGGACCAGGATTTCTCCACTGCTTCTCTTTTTACCTTGCACCAAAATCAGGATTTCAATGCATTGACGCAGGAATTCGTGTATAAGTCCACAGACAACCGTCCGTTGCAGTGGGTGTTCGGTGCGTTCGGTGCTGCCAGTTTGACAAAAACGCAGGCTCCTGTTCAGTTTAAGCAAGACGGTATCGTAACGATGTTGGAAAACAACATCAACAGGGGCATTCCTACTTCCGTGGGTTTGACCGTGGACATCACGGATAACGTTTTGGACATCCCCAGCGATTTCAACGAGCAACGTCAAACAGCGGCGTTGTACCATCAACTTACCTATCAACTGCCTTTTGTAAAGGGTTTGTCGGTGACAGGTGGTTTGCGTCTGGAATACGAACGCGTACAGCTGAACTGGAATTCGTCGGCAGACATGAATTACCTCTACACCATGGTCAATCATGGCCTAACATTGAGCGAAAGCTTGACTGCCAACGCATTGCTCAAAGGTGACGCCTCCAAGTCTTATGTGGAGTTGACACCGAAAATCGCGTTGGAATATACTTTCAACCCTAAGAATAAGGTGTATGCCAGTTTAACACGCGGCCACCAGGCTGGCGGTTACAATGTGCAACTCTTTTCGGATTTGATTCAGACGGAACTTCAGGCAGTGATGTCACAGCAAATGAAGACCAGTATGTCGACACAATTGTTGTCCTATGGTTTGCCTCAGTCGTCGGTGGATGGTATTGTGTCGCACATACCGACTTCGACCAATGTCACGAACGAAGCCATGGTGCTTTCCTACGATCCAGAATACAGTTGGAACTACGAGGTCGGTTTCCATTCCGAACCACTAACCGATCGTTTGCAAGTGGACGGTTCACTTTTTTATGTGGACTGTTACAACCGTCAAATTGCACAGTTTTCGCCCAGCGGCTTCGGTCGGATGATGAAGAATGCGGGCATGAGCTATAGTAAAGGATTTGAAATCAGTGTTTTGGCTAAATTGTTGAGTAATCTGAATGTTCGTGTTGCTTATGGGTTCACCCAAGCTCGTTTTACAAAATATGCGGATTCGGCACGCGTAAACGGGGTCTATCAGGAAGTCGATTATGCAGGCAAGTCTGTCCCGATGATTCCAAAGCACACGCTTTCGCTGGGTACGGATTATTCAATGAATGTAAACAGTTGTTTGTTGGACAGGGTCGATTTATCCGCTCAGTACCAAGCCAACGGCCCCATCTATTGGACAGAGAAGAATGATGTACAACAGGCCTTCAACGGTGTGGCCGATGGTCAGATTGCCTTTGTAAAAGGAGAATGTCAGTTGCAATTGTGGGTGAAGAACGCGTTCAACGAAAAATTCAGGACCTTTTATTTTGAATCGATGGGCAAGGAGTTTGCTCAGCAGAATCGACCCCGACAAATCGGAGCCACGATTCAGTACAAGTTTTAGAAAAATGCCAAGAGTTTCGGCAAAAATATAATGACGCCGCAAACCACGGCCATCAATGCACAAAACAGTACGGCGCCGGCAGCAATGTCTTTGGCCAGCCGTGCTGTTTCGTGTTTATGGGGAAACAGGTGGTCTACAAGCTTTTCGATGACCGTGTTGAAGGATTCAGCCGCAAAGACCAGACCGATGCAAAGGGCAACGATGCACCATTCGGTGGCTGAAATCTGAAACAAAAAGCCTGCTAAGACAACGCAGATACTTATGAACAGGTGAATTCGGGCATTCTGTTCGGACTGGATCAATTCCTTCATTCCGGTCAAGGCATATCCAAAACTGCGGAAGAGTTTTTTCAGACTGAACTTATTCGAATTTTCCATGTTTGGCTTTTTGATTGGTTTGATACCATTGATTGGCTTTGTGTGTGAGCCAGGCTGAACTGGCTCCGAGTAGGGCTCCTGCCGCTACGTCGCTGGGATAATGCACGCCCAAATATAGGCGGGAGTAACCCACCGAACCTGCCCAAATAAAGCTGGGAGCGATGACGTACCATTTTGGAAACATCAGGCTTAATGAAGTGGCTGTTGCAAAGGAAGAGGAGGTGTGGCCCGAAGGAAAAGATGGGCTTCCTTCCGTGGATTTTGGGACGATGTCCGAATAGGTGGTGTACGGACGGTCGCGGTTGACACTGTATTTAAGAAGGAGGGTCATACCCAAGTTCAGAGCGGTGGCGGTGCCGAGTTCAATCGTTTGATTCAGCAATTGGTCGTTATGCGTCAATAGGGCTGTAGCGCCCATGGCTAGGGGTGTTCCTGCAATGACGAAGACATGGGAATCCGAAATGAACTGAAAGATTGGGTCGGCCGGCAATGCTTCGGAGGAATGTATGCTGCGCAGAATCCGAACATCCAGGTTCTGTGCTTGCAATGTGCTGGTAAGCAGCATGAAGGTGAGCAATAGATTTCGGATCATAGTCGTAGTGTTTAATGCAAAGTTACGACTTGTTTGGCAGTTTTAGGTGGTTGATAATCCCAAGGCATGATTTCCCCTACTTTTTTAAAGCTCCAAAAGCCTATGGTGATAGGATTTCCGGCATTTTGACAGGCTCCGTTTGGATAAAATATCTGCAAACCTTCTTGCAACAAGACGATGGAGGTTTGTTGCCCCATATTTCGGCTCATTCCATTGTAATAAACGGAATTTTTGGTGTAAGATTTGTCCTCGCCGTTCAACGTATAACGCACTTCGAAGGGTTGGTTGTATTGGAGTGCTGCCGATTTGTCCAAAACATACAGGTTCTCATATAAATTAAGCGGTATTGTTGTCTGTACCATGTGTTTACACCCTTCGGGCACAAAGACCGTATCTGACATCAAACCAAAATTGTCATACATGTGGAGGTTTGTCTCTTTATTCACTTTATAAATATTAAACCCTTCTTCCTGCAATGTTTTGGTATAGAGGCATCTGAAAAAATGCATTTGAGAACCTAGGAAGGCCCGTTCCCTATATTCTTGCGTCTTTTCTTGATCTTTAACGCTGGAAAGATGGTCTTGAAAGAGTGGATAGCCCTTGAATATTGCTCCAAAATTGCTTGCCGTGAAGCTTTCCAATGTGTATCGAATGGTATAACCCAGCAGTTTGTTCTCAATGATGAGGGCACTGTCAGCCGTGGCAATAAGTTCATACTGCAGCAACTTTGTTGGAATCGCCCTCCGTTGCAAATGCAGCACGTTGGGATTCAAGATGGTGCACTTCTTACCGAATTCTGAATCACCTAGAAAGCAAAAAAGGAATTCAGCCATGTTCTTTTTACGATTGGCATCGTGTCCTACTACGCTAACCGCTGAAAGCTGAAGTGCTTTGATTTTCAATTGCACGTTAAGCGGTTGTTCCATCACTAATTCGCTGGTGTTTTTGGTGTAGGTCTGGTATCCAAGGTGGGCAATAACCACTTGCGAGGAACCGCTCGGTGTAAAGTTGAGGGTAAAAGAACCATCCAATCTGGTACTGGTCCCAAAGGTTGTTCCTGCAATAAAGACAGAGGCGGAAATAAGTGGTTTTCCGTCCGAAGCGTCCGTTACCGTCCCATTGATAGTGGTGGAAAAGGCGATGGAATTCACAAAAAGTAAGAAAAATGAGAGTGCAAATAAATGTTTCATGCAGTCAATTTCTTTTTTATTTGACAAATATTGGACGAATTATTGGTTTCTCAATCATTATTTTAAAATATATTTTACTTCCATCTTCGTTGTCACGGGAAAATGGTTTAGTATATTTACGCAAATTTCTGCTTTATTAAATCCATGGATAAAAAGACTTCCGCTTCGTCTAAGAAGAAAGAGTTCCGCAAACGTCGGAACAACCTGTTGTATGGTGGGCTGAATTACAACGGGAATTTCACACATGCCACCAACATACAACTGACAAGTTTCGATGCTGTCAGTTCTGAAACGATTGTCATACACGATTTGAAGGACTTAAAAATGAAACCTGGAAAAACGAACTGGGTTCATATTTTCGGCCTTTCCGATGAATCGGAAATTGCCAATCTGTGTAAGAAACTTGGTTTGGAATTACCGATGGTTCAGGATATCTTGAATGCAAGACACATTGCTAAGTTGGAGGAAACCAACAAAGGCTTGTTTGCTGTATTGGATGCTTATACGTACAACGATGCCAAAGAAATGGTCCGTGATCACCAAAGCATCATTTTGGGACAAGACTTCGTCATCTCTTTTGAAGAAGGCATCGGTCATCGGTTCGACCTTGTTTGCAAGGCTATCACGGATGGGGTGGGGCAGGTTCGTCTGCACGGCGCCGACTTTTTGTTCAATCTGTTGGTCAGCTTGGTGGTCGATTCGTATTACGATGCCTTGGAATATCAGAAAAGCAACTTGCTGGAGATGGAAGACGAATTGATGGAGTTTCAAGCCGGTCACAAGGAAACAGGTCAGCAAATCCAACATTTCAGAAGGGATCATACGAGTTTGTTAAAGGTGGTTTCACCCTTGCACGAAGCATTCGGCCATTTTCTGATGCTCGACTCGGCACTCATTAAGCCTGAAACTAAGATTTTTTTCAGAGACACGTACGATCATTTACGTCAAGTAATGTCGATGATGGATGCCAATCGGGAAACGCTTTCGGCACTGATGGATTTGTACATTGCCAACAATGACCTTCGTATGAATCTTATTATGAAGCAGCTAACGATCGTTGCCACCATCTTCATACCCCTTACTTTTTTGGTGGGCGTATGGGGTATGAACTTCAAGAACATGCCTGAACTGCATTGGATCAATGGTTACTGGTATGCCTGGTTGGTTATGATCGTGGTCGGTGTTGGTTTGTATTTGTGGTTCCGTCGGAAATACAGACCTTAAATGGTGTTGCTGACTTAGCCCGCACAAAGAGCTAATTCCGTCAAGTTGAGTTTAGAACTCCGAATTGAAATGGAACCGTATATCCTTGAAGTCGCTTTGAGCCATCCGCAGCACATATTCCGAATCCGCTAAAAAGACATCGCGTCCTTCTTTGTCGCGGGCAATGTATTGGTACTTGCGTTTCTTGAAGTTTTCTAGTTCTTCCGCATTGTCGGATTCGATCCAGCAAGCTTTAAAAAGGCTGATCGGCTCCCAGCGGCATTGGGCATTGTATTCGTGCTCGAGGCGGTATTGGATGACTTCGAACTGAAGTTGGCCTACGGTGCCGATGATTTTGCGGCCGTTGAACTGGTTGGTGAAGCTTTGGGCAACGCCTTCGTCCATCAATTGGTCGATACCTTTTTGGAGTTGCTTGGACTTCATCGGGTCGGCGTTCTCGATGTACTTGAACATTTCGGGCGAGAAGCTCGGAATACCTTTGAAGTGGAGGTCCTCGCCACTGGTCAATGTATCGCCTATCTTGAAATTGCCAGTGTCGGGCAAACCCACGATGTCACCTGGCCAGGCTTCGTCCACGATGGATTTCTTCTGGGCCATGAATGCGGTAGGTGCGGAAAACTTGATCATCTTGTTGTAGCGCACGTGCTTGAAGTTAACGTTGCGTTCGAACTTGCCGGAGCAGATTTTGAGGAAGGCTATGCAGCTGCGGTGGTTGGGGTCCATGTTGGCATGGATCTTGAAAATAAAACCGCTAAAAGCTTCTTCCTCGGGGCGAACGATGCGTTCTTCCGTCTTTATGGGACGGGGTGTCGGAGCGATACGGACGAAGCAGTCCAGCAATTCCTTGACACCGAAATTGTTGAGGGCGGAACCGAAGAAAACGGGAGCAAGGTCGCCTTTTAAATAGGTATCCACATCGAACGGGTCGTAGATGCCTTCAATGAGTTCGAGGTCTTTGCGAAGCGTTTGAGCGTTGCGGTCGCCCACGTATGCCTCGAGTTGGGTGCTGTTGATATCGTCGATACCGACGCTGTCGGTGACAGTCTGTTTGGAAGGAGTGTATAAATTGAGGCTTTCGTCCAGAATGTTATAAACGCCCTTGAAATCGGGACCCGAATTGATGGGCCAAGTCAGCGGACGAACGGCGATTTCGAGTTCAGCTTCGAGTTCGTCTAGTAAATCGAAGGCATCCTTACCGGAACGGTCCATTTTATTGACAAAAACCATCACGGGGGTTTTGCGCATGCGGCAGACTTCCATCAGTTTGCGGGTCTGGCTTTCCACGCCTTTAGCGGTATCAACGACGATGATGACGCTATCGACAGCTGTTAAGGTACGGAAGGTATCTTCGGCAAAGTCTTGGTGACCAGGCGTATCCAGAATGTTGACCTTGTAATCGTGGTAGTCGAAGCCCATCACGGAAGTCGCTACCGAAATACCGCGCTGCTTTTCGATTTCCATCCAGTCGGAGGTGGCAGTTTTCTTGATCTTATTGGATTTGACGGCACCTGCCACGTGGATTGCTCCACCAAATAGAAGGAGTTTTTCGGTCAGGGTCGTCTTACCCGCGTCGGGGTGGGAGATGATGGCGAAGGTACGTCTACGCGCTATTTCTTTTTCGAGTTCAGTCATTAGAGTTTTGAGATGCAATCCGCTAGGCTTTCTTCCCAGGTCGGTATATGAATGCCGTAATTGGCTTTGATTTTTACTTTGCTCAGCACACTATAGGCAGGGCGGGGGGCTTTGGCAGGGTAGTCTTTTGCGGCGATGGGCGAGACCTTGCAGGTGGTGATGCCGGCAATTTCGTGGATTTTGAGTGTGAACTCGTACCAGGAGCAAACACCTTCGTTTGAGTAATGATAAATGCCAGGTAAGAAGTTTCCTTTTTCGGAGGCTGAAACGATGTCCATCAGTGCGTCAGCCAGATCTCTGGCGTAAGTCGGACTGCCCACTTGGTCGGAAACGACGTTGATGGCCTCCTTTTCCTTGCCTAGGCGAATCATGGTTTTTACAAAGTTGCTACCGAATTCAGAGTACAACCAAGCGGTGCGCACGATCACGTAATCCTTGCAGTTGGCCGTCAGAACTTGCTCGCCTTCCAATTTGGTGCGTCCATAGGCTGAAGCCGGGCAAACGCGATCGGTTTCCACGTAGGGCGTGGTATTGCTTCCGTCAAAGACATAGTCGGTGGAGACGTGTAAGACTTTGGCACCGATAGAAGTAGCAGCTTTTGCCAAATTTTCCACGGCGTCACGGTTCACTTTGCGGCAAAGGTCGATATCGTCTTCAGCCTTGTCTACAGCCGTGTAAGCAGCACAGTTGATGATGTAGGCGGGCTTGGTGCGTTCGCAGTATTCCTTTACAGATTCTGCGTTGCAAAGGTCCAGTTCGGCAATATCGGTGAAGTCGAACGTGAAGTTTTCGTATTCATCGGCTAATAGGCGCATTTCGTTTCCCAACTGCCCATTGGCACCGGTGATTAGGATTCGTTTCAGATAGAGTCCGTATTCAAAGACGGCAGCATTTCTGTCCTTGTTTTCGTCAAAAATGCCGGTAAGTGGATATGCGATGCCCATAATTATTCAAGGTCTAGACCTTCTTCTTTTTCTTGTTTGTATTTGGTGGAAAGCATGCGCAGGAACTCACTGATAAGGGAGGCTGCCTGCATTGTTTCGTCTGAAATTTCTTTTTTTTGCAAGCGAAGTAATAACATGCCATACAGCAGGTTGAGGCAGGTTTCAACCTCTCCGTATGCCTTGCCGCCGGGCTTGGCTCTTAGTTCAACAATGAGGGGCAGCACCTTGTGGTAGGTCATTAGGTAGAAGTTTTCCTTGGGCAAGTTCAACAACACGTTGTGCAACTCGTCCAATTCGGTAATGACGTTCTTGTTGAGCTGTATATGGCCTTTTTCGGTGACATTTTCCAACCGCATCATATCGATGAGGCTTTCGTACCAGTCACGAATTTCTTTTTTTACTTCCGAAGGCTGCTCGTAGCCGTCGATGATATGGGTCTGAATTTTTTCAATGTCGAACCCGAAGGCCCTTATCAAGTCTTCGATCTGCCACATATAAAGCAGGTATTCGGCAATGTTTTCGGTTTTTTTACCTCTGGCTATCAGCATCTTATACGATTAAATCCATGGCGAACGCCTTGAGGTTCACACCGTCGAAATTACCCGATGACATCATCAACAGGTTGTGCTTGCGGTAGGTTTGGCTTTTCAGCTTTTCAATCAATAGGGCTGAATCCGTGAATACTTCCACATTGGTTCCGCCAAAGGCTTCCGCTACTTGTTCGGGTGTTATGGCAAGCAGTTTCTTATGCTCGATGGTCTTGGGGTTGTAATAAACAAAGGCTTGGTCGGCATCCTTCATGCTATCCTTGTATTCGGGCAGAAAGTCGGCGGTGAGGCTGCTGAACGTGTGCAATTCCATGCAAGCCGTCAGTTTTCGGTCAGGGAATTGTTCTTTAACGGCTGAAACGGTGGCTTTTAGCTTGGAAGGGGAGTGGGCAAAATCTTGGAAAATAGTGGCATTGTCGGTTTCGTTCAAAATCTGCAAACGCTTTGCTGCTCCCTTGAATTCGCTGATGCTGGTATAGAAATCCTTGTCGGACACGCCAAGTTGACGGCAAACCATGTGCGCACATTGGATGTTTTGCAGGTTGTGTTTGCCGAAAATGCGTAATGGAAAATCACCGTATTTAGTTTCCAGCCAGGTTTTGCCCTCTGCAATGTGACTGGGGTGTGCATTGTAGGGAATGGCCGTCAGGTCTTCGCGAAGGTTTTCGGCTATGATTTTTAAGTTCGGATCCTCCTCGAAATAGATGAATTTACCGTCGCGTTCCACCATTTTGGCGAAAATGGCAAACTGTTCCACATACATTTCGAACGTGGGAAAAACATTGATATGGTCCCAGGCAATGCCGGTGACCACTGCGATGTGAGGGCGGTAAACGTGGAATTTGGGACGCAGGTCGATGGGGGATGTTAAGTATTCGTCGCCTTCAAAGACGGCAATGCGGCTGGTCTCGGACAAGCGGACCATCGTGTCGAACCCTTCGATTTGGGCACCGACCATGTAGTCGAAGTCCATTTGCATTTTTTTAAGGACGAACAAAATCATCGAGGTGACCGTGGTCTTGCCGTGGCTGCCGCCAATGACTACGCGGGTCTTGTTCTGGGTTTCTTCGTATAGGAATTCGGGGTACGAAAAGATTCGGATGCCCAGTTCCTTGGCGCGGATCAATTCGGGGTTGTCTTCCCGAGCGTGCATGCCCAGTACGATGCAGTCCAGACTTTTGACAATCTGTTCTGGAAACCAACCGAATTTTTCGGGTAGAAGACCGTGTCTGGCAAGGTTTGAACTGGCCGGATCAAAGATTTCATCATCCGAACCGGTAACCTCATGGCCCTTCAGATGCAAGGCAATCGCCAAGTTGTGCATGGCAGCGCCACCAATGGCGACAAAGTGTATTCTCATACGTGCGTATTAATCGAAAATTTTCGCTTAGTTTTGTGGTGCAAAAGTACGGCAAAAAATGAAAATTCAGACCATCGAAACCGGTTTTTTTTCCACGGACGGCGGGGCCCTGTTCGGTATTGTCTCGCGCAAGGTGTGGTCTCGCAAATATCCTGTCAATGAGGATAATAGATGCCCATTGGTTATGCGGGTGATGTTTGCGGACCTAGGTGACCGCAAGGTTCTGTTCGATACGGGCGTGGGGCCGGCAGTGGTAGACGGTATGTCCTATTACCATTTCCATGGGCTGCACAGTCTGGTGCACTCGATAGAAAAGCTGGGTTTTAAGGCCGATGAGATCACAGATGTGGTGCTCAGCCACTTGCATTTCGACCATTGTGGCGGCTCCGTTGATACGGATGGGGGTGTTCTGAAACCTGCCTTTCCGAAGGCTACGTATTGGGCCAGTGCCCGGCAATGGGAGATGGCGCAACATCCGCCTTTGTGGGAGTCCGATTCCTTTGCGCCTCAGGTCGTTCAAGTACTGAAGGATGCCGGCCAGTTGCGTTTGCTGGAGGGCGATCAGGAACTTTTCACGGGTGTCCGTGTCAAGTTTTTCCAAGGTCATACCGACGACCAAATGGTTTCGTACGTTACCGATGGAACCGATACGTATGTGTTTTGCGGGGACGTCATACCGATGGAACCTCATTTGTTGCCACTTTGCATTGCTGCCGTTGACAATTCGGCCGTGGTTTCCGTTGATGAAAAAATTCGTTTGTTGGAAGAAGCCGGAACGCAGGGGCAAATTTTGTTTTTCTACCACGATGCTGTAACACAAGCGGTTCGAATGAAAAAAACGAACGGACGGGTTTCTGTCAAAGAAAAATGTATTTTTCGTTAAAAGAACTGTAGCGTTTCGACGGAAAGAAACATCTTCTTAACGTGTTTCTTGAAATTTGATGTGCTATGAAAAAACTCCTCCTTCTCTTTGCTATCCTGCTTTTTTCCGGATCTACTTTTTATTCAGGATATGTTCCCATCTTTATGTTTCGTTCTGAACTCGAATCGTCCGTTCGTGTGACGGATACGGTGATGACTATTCGTGAACCTGGTCGGATCTATCTGTATCAGAATTGGTTGATGCTTGTTGAGAAATACAAGGGGGTGCATTTGATTGATAATTCGGACCCTGCAAACCCTGTTCGGAAAGGATTCTTGCGGGTGCCTGGTTGTCAGAACGTGGCTGTTGGAAACGGCACGCTTTATGTTGACAATGCCGTTGACTTGGTTGGAGTCAAGATTGATTTCGCTACCATGAAAAGTAGGGTTGTGGTTCGAAAAAAGTTGGCTTTACCCGAAATTGAAAGCCCTGATGGCTATATTCCTTCGAAATATACTCGTTCGAATAGGCAGCGTAATACAGAGATTATTGGTTGGATCAATTATTCAGAGGCATTATGAGAAAGATTGCGATTTTGTTTGCTTTGACAGTGTTGTTCTTTGCATGTGATTATGGATCAAGCAGTGATTCATCAGATGCGTCATCTGGAACAGGTGGTTCGATGGCTAGATTTACCTGCATTGGAAATTACCTGTATGTTGTTGATGATCATTATCTTCGGACCTATGATATATCGGATTCTTCCAAAATAACCCAGACATCGAGCATTGGCGCAAGTTGGGGTGCCTCCATCGAAACTGTTTTCCCAAAAGACAGCCTTTTGTTTCTGGGTTCAACCGGTGGCATGTACATTTTTAACCTCAAAAAGCCGTCAATTCCGCACTATATTTCCACTACAGAGCACATCACCAGTTGCGATCCGGTAGTTGTACAGGGCAAATACGCGTTTGTTACATTAAGAACAGACAACGATGTTTTTTCCTGCAGCAGAGGCGTGAATCAACTTCAGGTGATTGACGTCAGCAATTTGAACAACCCGATAACAAAGGGAACCTACGAAATGGTGAATCCCAGGGGGTTGGCCATAGACGGAAACCTGCTGTTTGTATGCGACGGTATGGATCTGGTCGTATTCAATGTGACAAATCCGCTTCTAGTGACTGAAACAAAACGGTTCGAACTGGACGGAACGCCCTATGATGTGATCGCCAAGAACGGGCTGTTGATTTTATCGTATAGTTCTGGTTTGAAACAGTATTCGTATTCGAATGGTACCATTCAAGAAATTAGCACCATCTATTAATCAATCATTTTGTCATGAAAAAACATGCATTCACGTTGTTGGCCCTTTGCCTGACCCTTTCTGCATTCGCTCAGGATTACATCATCAAGGAACAGATTCCGACAGTGACTATCGGTTTTCAACCACAGTCGTTTAGCTACAAGGCTGCAGAAATCGACTTGGATTTAAGGTTGGCTCCTAGAAATTGGTTGACCATTGCGCCACGTTTGCAATTTGGAAATCCGCAGTTGCAAACGGTCGATTACAGTTGGGAACCAACGGACGATATTGAAAAGGGGTATGGTATTGGATTTACTTATCGGTATTTTCCGATAACATCCAGAACAAAGAAAATGACCGATGGTGTCGGACCCTTTGTTTCGGCAAGTTTGGATTATTTGAATACAAGTTATAAATATCTGGGTACTAGTAATGTGAACTATTATGACGCATACGGCGACTTAGCTGGTTTCGTCCTTGATGAATCGACTGAGTTTCACCAAAAGGTGAATAACCTGGGCCTGTCAGTCAATATTGGTTACAATTGGCGTATATTTGACATCATGTATCTGGAAGCCTATATGGGTGTTGGCGTAAAGATGAGTGATTATGTATTTGATGTGCAAAGACGTGCCAACTTGGGCGAAAATACGTGGGATACTGGTTATTCAGGCTATTTTGTTTCCAGTGGTTTTCGTATCGGGGTCTATCTGAATCGGTATAAATATGTTCTGAAATAAATAATGTACGGACTGTATCTTCATATTCCTTTCTGCAAGAGTAAATGCTATTATTGTGATTTTTATTCTGTTTCGCAGTCAAGTCTGAAGGAAGCGTGGTTGGAGGCTTTGATAAAGGAGTTGAAAATAGAACCGGTTTTTCTGGGAACGGAAAAGCCGGTTTTGCGTACCATCTATTTTGGCGGTGGTACTCCGTCACAGCTGACTTTCAACGAACTCCAGCTAATATTTGCTGCGATTGAGACAAATTTCGATCTGTCAAAATGTGAGGAAATCACGTTGGAAGCCAATCCGGACGATTTGACGCCTTCCTACATCTCGATGCTTCGAGGTTTGCCGTTCAATCGCATCAGCATTGGGGTACAGAGTTTTGATGATGCGGAATTGCTTGCAATCAACAGAAGGCATACAGCTGCTGCCGCTGTTGAGGCCATCCAGGAATGTTCTCGTCAAGGTTTCAGCAATATCAGTTTGGATTTAATGTATGGACTACCGGGACAGACGGTGGATAGTTTCTTGAAATCCCTGCAGCAGGCTATTGCGTTGCCCGTACAACATGTTTCATCGTATTCGCTGAGTTGGGAAGAGGGTTCGGTTTTGTATTCAAAACTGCAAAGCGGGGAATTGAAGCAGGCGGATGAAGAATTGTCCGAGGCTTGTTTTTTTCAAATGAAGGATGTGTTGGAAAAGGCTGGTTTCGAACACTATGAATTGTCTAATTTTGCTTTGACAGGGTTTCGGTCCAAGCACAATTCATCGTATTGGGACGGTTCAAAGTATTTGGGAGTGGGCCCAGGAGCGCATTCCTACAATGGCCTTGTCAGAAGGTTCAATCCGCTTTCTTTAAAGCGGTATATTGATGGAATAATGCAGGGTCTTGATTTTAGGGAATCGGAAGAGTTGGATGCGATGACTGCCTATAATGACTTCATAATCACTCGTTTACGAACCATTCAGGGGATTAATATGAAGGATTTGGCAAACCGCTTTGGTGTAAAAATGTTGGATTATTGTCGAAAAAATGCTTCAGTCAGCTTGCAGAACGAAACGCTAAGGCTGGAGGGCGATTGGCTCCGATTGACACGAAAAGGGTTGTTCGTATCGGATTCGGTGATGTCCGACCTGTTGGATGTTTAAAACTAGAAAATGGGCAGAACGGTGGTGTTCTTTACTTCTGTAATGATGAAGAAACTGTTGATCAAGGCCACCTGTGGCAGTATCGACAGTTTTTTTTGATGAAAGTTGTGGTAGCTTTCCATATCCGGCAATACAACCTTCAGGAAGTAATCAAAGGTTCCCGAGACAAAACTGCATTCCACAACTTCGGGCAGTCGAAGAATGGCATCGTTGAAAGCATCCGACAAGTCGATGGTCTGTTTGATGAGCGTCACTTGGCAGTAGACAGTCAAATGATTGCCCACCTTTTTCTTGTTCAGCAGAGCGACATATTTCTCAATGAATCCATCTTTTTCGAGCCGCTTGACCCTATCGTGAACAGGTGTTAAGGAAAGGTTTATTTTGCTTGCTATGTCCTTGAGTGTGAGTTGAGCATCTGTTTGCAGCAATTCGAGGATCTTTTTGTCGGTTTCGTCCAGATTCATAGGCTTTGGTGTTTATAATTCAATCTTGATTTCAGACATTTTTTCTTTTTGGATTCAAAAAATCTACTTGTAAAAGAATTTATTTCTGCAATTATAATATAAAAATTGGTAATATTTCTTATTATATTACAAGTGGTATAAAATATTTCTTTTGCAATTACATTTGTAACAGTATCCACCCGTAATACATCCGATTATGATCGTAGGCATTCCAAAAGAAATCAAGAACAACGAAAACCGCGTGGCTATGACGCCAGCGGGTGTGGCTGAATTCAAAAAACAGGGCCATGTAGTTTATGTTCAGTCGAAAGCTGGGGTCAACAGTGGTTTCAGCGATAAAGCATACGAGGAAGCCGGTGCTATTTTATTGCCAACCATCGAAGCCATTTATGAAGTCGCCGACATGATTGTAAAAGTAAAGGAGCCGATAGCTTCTGAATATCCGCTAATTAAAAAGGACCAATTGCTTTTCACCTATTTCCATTTTGCTTCTTGCGAACCGTTGACGCATGCCATGATGGAACGTGGTGCCGTCTGTCTGGCGTACGAAACCGTTGAAAAAGCAGACCACAGCTTGCCTTTGCTAATTCCCATGTCCGAAGTGGCAGGTCGCATGTCGATTCAAGAAGGAGCCAAGTACCTTGAAAAACCGATCAAGGGAAAGGGTATCCTGTTGGGTGGTGTACCAGGAGTAAAGCCAGCCAATGTAGTTGTGTTGGGCGGTGGAATCGTAGGCATGCAAGCCGCCAAGATGGCTGCAGGTTTTGGTGCAAAAGTTACGATCATTGATATAAGCCTGCCACGTTTGCGTTATTTGGACGACGTCATGCCAGCGAATGTGACCACTTTAATGTCGAACCATTACAATATTTGTGAAGCCATCGCTACTGCCGATTTGGTGGTCGGTGCCGTTTTGATACCTGGTGCTAAGGCTCCACACCTGATAACCCGTGATATGTTGAAGTTGATGCAACCGGGTACCGTTTTGGTTGATGTTGCTGTAGATCAGGGCGGTTGCATTGAAACCTGCACGCCGACCACGCATGAGAATCCGACGTTCATCATCGACGACATTGTTCACTACTGCGTTGCCAATATGCCTGGTGCAGTGCCCTATACTTCTACGGTAGCCTTGAACAATGCCACGCTGCCTTATGCCCTGCAGTTGGCAAACCAAGGCTGGAAAAACGCTTGTCGAAACAATTCCGACCTTCGTAAGGGTTTGAATATCGTTGACGGTAAGATTGTTTATAAAGGTGTTGCAGAAGCTTGGGGCCTTCCATTTCAGGAAGTTGAAACGGTATTGGTTTAAACCAAATAAATTTCTCCAAAGAACTCAGGCCGGTGAAAATCCGGCCGTTCTGTTTTAATAGGGTTCCAGGTGACGAAATGAGGCTGGTTGGTTGCGTCCGCACACTTGTAGAAATTGCCCATTAATTTTAGGGGAATGTTGTCGGGATCCACTTCCATCAACCTGAACGGAATCCGAACGCAAAGTTCCCATGAAAACAAGCCGTTGAGCTCGTTGAACGCACGTTTGCCGATGCTGGACCAGCGCTCGATTTCAGCCATTTCAGCAGGTATCAAATACTGAAAATTTTCCCTTGTCTTATAATGCTTTGCTGCCTTGCACACTCCGGAACAATTGAACTCGAAGTTGAAATAGTCGTCACTTTCTGGAGTCTTCACAAAAAATTCCACACAACTGTCTTCATGGACATTCTGATTGTCCTGGGTATTGACGGCACGCAGGCAATTGCCGTGCACTTGATACAGCAAGTAAAGGTCTGTCTTGTCGTGTGCAGCACTCACCGTAGTGAGGGGGCGGTAACCGTAAAGTTTAGGCCAGTTCAGCGTTTCCACGGAAAAGCGTGTGCCGGATTCGTCGAGGTATTCAGCTACCTGTTCCAAGGAACGAGTTTTCAGTTCGGGCAGGTATGGAATTGAAAGTGATTTCATACTCCTAATCTCTTTAATTTCTCTATATGACTACAATATTACAACATTTTGAAGTGAAAAGCAAGTGTTGGATTGTGACATTTCCATGTCAAAAACTCCAAGCTACCAAAATGTAGTTTCGGCTTTCATTTCCTCCTGTCAGGTATGTTTCTATTTGTGGTTATATAGTTAAGTATCATATAATCAGCATATTGAAAAGTTTGGCACGTTGTTTGTTTCGTCTTAGACAAATATACATCCAACATGAGTCACAATGTCTTCACCCTGGAAGTCAACTTCTCCATTCATCGGGAGGGTGAACTCTTCATCGGAAGTCAGCAAATTCGATTGCTGAACCAGGTTTTATTGGACGGATCCATTCATGCGGCAGCAAAAAACCTTCGGATGTCGTATCAACATGCCTGGCATTTGTTGGACCGAGTGAACCGGTTGTCGCCTGTGCCAATTGTCGTTAGGCAAAAAGGGGGGAAGGATGGAGGTGGATGCAGCATCAGTCCGTACGGTAAAAAATTGATGGAGGCTTACCAGAAACGAGAATTGGAAGTTGTTCGTTTTTTGGATGCCTGCAACAGCGATTTGGAACGCTGTTTTTTTTGATTTTCGTTATTCTTTTAAAAGTATATCGCTTATTTGAATTTTTAAAAATTGAGGTTATGAAAGGTAAAAAGGTAGTTTTTGTGGGTTTGTCGGTTGTAGCTGCCGCTCTTCCAGCATTGGTTAAGGGTCAGAATGTGGTCATCGATGCGGAAATAAGGCCCCGCACAGAAATGCGGGACGGTTTCAAGATACCAAATGCAGAGGGCAAAGACCCAGGTGTCTTTACGAGTCAGCGCACTCGGTTGGGTTTGACTTATAGTTCGGGTTTGCTGAATGCACAATTGACAATTCAGGATGCACGTGTATATGGCCAATATGCCAGTTCCGCAACTGATGCTACAACGGGATTGTACGAGGGTTGGGCAGAAGTGTTGCTTGTGCCGGGTGGTTCTTTAAAAGTTGGTCGTCAGACCATCAAGTACGATGACAGTCGTCTTTTTTCTGCACCGACTTGGAGCAATACGGGTACCACCCACGATTTGGCCTTGTTGAAGTACAATTTGAACGATTGGCAACTTCATCTGGGTATGGCTTACAACAACAGTTCGGAGATTTCTTCGGAAGTTTTGTACGCCAATACGGTAAAATACCGTTCCATGGCTTTTGCATGGTTGTCCAAAGATTTGTTCACTGGGTTGAACGCCAGTGCCATTATCATTGACGAGGGCATTCAAGATACTGTCGGCGTTGGTACCGCTTACAAACAAATTAAGATGAATCATGCTTTGACTTATGGTGGCAATCTCAAATATCAGTTGCCAAACAATGCCCTGACTGTCCTAGGAACTGCCTATTTCCAATCTGGAACAAATAGCAAGGGTAAAGAAATGTCTGGATCCTTGTTTGCGCTTAAAGCGGATTATACACCGCTGACCTATCTTTCAGTCAATGCTGGAGCCGACTTTTTGTCGGGAGATTCCAAAGCAACGGATGGAAAGCAAACGAACTTTAAGAAACTATACGGTTCCGACCATGCCTTCAATGGATTGATGGATTATTGGGATGCCCCTCTCGATCAGGGTTTGCTTGACTTTTACGGTGGTGTGAGTCCCAAGTTCAGCAAGACATTGAATGCTGAAGCCACGTATCATCTTTTTAAAACCGATAGGCCTTTGTCGAACGGTAAAAAAGATTTGGGTTCGGAGCTGGATTTGATCCTGAACTATAAGTTGAACGCACAATCGACGCTACAAGCCGGTTGGTGCTGTTATTATTCGAATGACAATACTTTGTTGGCCAAGAAGATAACAGCTGGAACAAAAGTCAACTCCCCTCAATGGGCGTATATCATGCTCACCATAAAACCAACATTTTTCAATTCAAATTCACTTGCAAAATAAAAACATGCTTAAAATGAAACACCTACTATTTACATTGCTGTTGGCGCTCAGCATCGGTTCAGCCACTGCCCAAAAAGTCAATGTGGCTGCTGCTGCCAACTTGCGTTACGTGCTTGAAGAAATCAAGACAGACTATTTGAAAAGCCATCCCAAATCCATAGTCAACCTGACTTTTGGAAGTTCAGGCACGTTGGTTCAGCAAATTTCCAACGGGGCTTCGTTCGACTTTTTTATGGCTGCAGATAATGAATTTCCTCTTAAGCTGAAAGAAAAAGGGTTGACCGTCGGGCCGATGACGACCTACGCTTTTGGAAAGCTGGCTTTGTACAGCACCACATTAGATGTTGAAAAGCTTGGACTGGATGTTTTGAAGGATGCATCGGTTAAGAAGATCGCTGTTGCCAATCCGGAGACTGCTCCCTATGGTGAACGATCTGTGGCATTGATCAAATCGTTGGGATTGCAGGAAACATTGAAATCGAAGTTGGTCTTTGCTGAAAACATTTCAGCCGCTGCCCAATACGCCTTTACGGGGAATGTGGAAGTCGGTTTTGTCGCATTGTCCTTGGCTTTGGCTCCTGAAATGGTTGGAAAAGGATCTTGTTTCATCGTTCCAGTTCGTCAGTACAAACCAATTGAACAGAGTTGTATCCTGATCAAACGGTCGGTACTTAATACCGAAGCGGTGCGTTTTCGTCAATTTGTCCTATCGAAAGCGACACGACCCATTTGGGAAAAATACGGTTACGATTTACCAATATGATTATGGGAGGCGATTTTATCCAAACCATGTTGCTGACGGGCAAATTGGCCATTTGGACCACGGTCCTGCTTTTGCTCATCGGGTTTCCACTGGCATACTTGTTGGCGTACAAACGCTTTTTATTCAAGTCCATTCTGGAAGCGCTCATCAACATGCCCATGGTATTGCCTCCCACGGTTTTGGGTTTCTATATGTTGGTGGCGTACAGCCCGACTTCTACCATCGGTCGCTTTTTAGAGCAGTATTTTGACCTACGGCTAGCTTTTAGTTTTGGTGGTGTGTTGCTGGCCAGCATTCTGTATAGTCTGCCGTTCATGGTGCAACCGTTGCAAAATGGATTGGCGGCTATTCCGGAAAGTTTGAGGGAGGCTTCGGCCACTTTGGGAAAATCACCCCTGATCACGTTTCTTAAGGTGCTGGTTCCCAATATGATCCCTTCCATAATTACGGCAGTCGCCATGACGTTTGCCCATTGCATCGGCGAGTTCGGCGTCGTGATCATGGTTGGTGGGAATATTCCCGGCGAAACCCGAGTTGCTTCCATTGCCATTTACGATGAGGTTCAGGCCATGAATTATGATACTGCCAACCAGTATTCGATGGTCCTTTTCCTTATTTCGTTCATCCTACTCACCATCATCTATAGTTTGAATTCCAGAAAAAAAAGATTTTGAATATGTTGAAGATTTCAATTAAACACGCTATGGTTTCTGCCATTGGTCCGTCCATGTTGGAAATTGACACTCAGATTTCATCCCAGGAACTACTTTGTTTGTATGGCCCATCGGGTGCGGGAAAAACGACCTTGTTGCGCATCGTTGCTGGATTGATCAAACCGGACTTTGGTAAGATTGAGTTTGAGGACCAAATCTGGTTTGATTCGACAAAGGCCATCAATCTGAAGCCACAGGATCGTAATGTAGGTTTTATGTTTCAGGATTATGCCTTGTTTCCGAATATGACAGTAGAGGGAAACATACGGTATGCTCAAAAAAAGAAAGATCGAGCAGCGGCAGAGGAACTGATTCACCTATTTGATCTGGCTGCATTGGTCCATCGAAAACCCCATCAATTGTCTGGTGGACAGAAACAACGTGTTGCGTTGGCCAGAGCGTTGGCTGCAAAACCGGCATTGCTGATGTTGGATGAACCGCTTTCTGCATTGGATCCAGAAATGCGTGCATCGCTTCGAGAGGAAATCCGCAAGACGCATCGAAGGCTGAATTCAATAACCTTGATGGTGAGCCACGACATACCTGAGGTGCAAAGTTTGGCCAGTTCGGTCATCATGCTGAGGAATGGAAAAATACTGGAATCCGGACTTCCGGAAAAACTACATTTTGGTAGTTTTCCAACATAATGGTAGCTTTTTTAGTGGTAGTTTTTAATAATTAAATGGAGCTTGATTTTTTATTTTAAAAATAAAGCGTTCTGTAATGTATTAATTATAAATTGATTAGATTTATTCTAGTTTTTCTTTTTAGTGTGCGAACTGCTTTGGCACGCTTTGTGCTTCCTTTTAAGCGGGTAAACATTCTTAAAGAAAAACAAGATGAGAAAGATTGCAATTTATGGTAAAGGTGGAATTGGTAAAAGTACCACCACTCAGAACACAGTAGCCGGTCTGGCCGAACTGGGTAAAAAAGTAATGGTCGTTGGCTGTGATCCAAAAGCGGATTCAACACGCTTGTTGTTGCACGGTCTGGCACAAAAAACAGTATTGGATACCTTGCGTGACGAGGGTGAAGACATCGATTTGGATGATGTCCTGAAACCTGGCTTTCTTGAAACCAGTTGTGTTGAATCCGGTGGTCCAGAACCAGGCGTCGGTTGCGCAGGTCGTGGTATCATCACTTCCATCAATTTATTGGAACAACTCGGTGCATACGATGCCGAAAAACAGTTGGACTATGTCTTTTACGACGTACTGGGTGACGTTGTTTGCGGCGGTTTCGCCATGCCCATCCGTGATGGTAAAGCAGAAGAAGTGTACATCGTATGCTCTGGAGAAATGATGGCTATGTATGCAGCCAACAATATATGCAAGTCCATCGCCAAATTCGGTAAGGTCGGGACTGTTCGTTTGGGTGGTCTGATCTGCAACTCCAGAAAAGTGGACAATGAATCGAATATGATTCAGGAATTTGCCAAAAAACTGGGTACGCAGATGATCCATTTCGTGCCACGCGACAACATGGTTCAGCATGCAGAAATCAACCGCAAGACGGTGATCGATTATGCTCCAGATCATGCACAAGCCGACGAGTATCGTGCCTTGGCAAAAAAAATCAACGACAACACCATGCATGTTATCCCCACTCCTCTGGCAATGAATGAGTTGGAAGAATTATTGGTCGGATTCGGAATTATGAACTAAAGATAAAGGAGGTAAAATCATGTTTTTGTTAAGAGCAATTGTTCGTCCGGAGAAATCCACCATTGTAATGAAAGCCCTGTTTGACGCAGGTTTCCCAGCTGTCACCAAATTGTCCGTGTTCGGTCGTGGAAAGCAACGTGGTATCAAAGTAGGTAATGTCACCTACGATGAACTTCCCAAAGATTTGTTGATGATTGTCATCCCCGAAAAAGACAAGGATTTTGTGATTGAAACCATTATGGATGCTGCACGTTCAGGCGATAAAGGTCAGTTCGGTGACGGTAAGATTTTTGTGACCAGAGTGGAAGAAAGCTATACCATCTCCAGCGGAAACCTGGACAAATAAAGCGACACCTTATGAAACTTATACTGGCAATTATTCGCATCGCCATGATGTCCGATACAAAGCTGGCACTTTCCGAGGCTGGTCTGCCGTCTTTCACCGCCATGCCTGTGATGGGCAGGGGGAAAGGACACGGAGATTTGGAAAAGGCCCCCTTCGTGGACCCCGAACTGAGAGAACTCATCCAAGAGATGCCGCGTTTGAAATCCAAGCGCATGATTACGCTGGTCGTCACGGACGACAAAAAGGACCTAGCTGTTGAAACCATCATCAAGGCTAATCAGTCCGGTCACAGCGGAGACGGTAAAATAATTGTGATCGATACGGTCGATTCCATTCGTGTTCGCACTGGAGAAACCGGCGATCTCACACTTGACTAAAGCAAGTCCTTATGAAAAAAAATAGCAATGAAACCCCGGATTTGAGCACCTTCAAGGACGAAATTCTGGAGATTTATCCCAAAAAAGTCGGAAAGAAACGGGCGAAATCCATCGTGTTGAGCGATCCGGATACGATTCCTCAGATTCAAGCAAACGTTCGAACCATTCCAGGCATCATCACACAGCGCGGTTGTACCTACGCCGGTTGCAAAGGTGTGGTGCTCGGCCCGACCAGAGACATCGTGAACATCACCCATGGACCCATCGGCTGTGGTTATTATTCCTGGCTAACCCGCCGGAACCAGACCAGACCCGAAACGGAAATGGAGGAGAACTTCATTCCATACGCTTTCTCAACCGACATGCAGGATTCGAACATCGTGTTCGGCGGAGAAGAAAAATTAAAACAAGCCATCCGAGAAGCGAATGAACTGTTTCATCCCAAAGGCATTGCGATCTTTTCGACGTGTCCGGTCGGACTGATTGGTGACGACGTGCATCGTGTAGCTAGACAAATGACCGAAGAACTTCCTGGTGTGAACATCTTTGGATTCTCTTGCGAAGGCTACCGTGGCGTCTCCCAGTCGGCCGGGCATCATATCGCTAACAATGGTTTGTACAAGAATTTGATTGGTAGGGACGATACAGTCGAAGGCAAGTACAAATTCCGTGTCAATGTGCTGGGCGAATACAACATCGGGGGTGACGCTTTTGCCATCGAAGATTTATTTGACAAGTGCGGTATCGAACTGGTTTCCACCATGTCCGGCAACTCCACACTCAAGAAATTTGAAACTGCCCATACAGCCGATTTGAGTTTGGTGATGTGTCACCGTTCCATCAATTACGTGGCTGAAATGTTGGAGACATCGTACGGGGTGCCATGGACCAAAGCCAATTTCGTAGGTGCTGAAGCCACCGCCAAGTCGCTAAGAAAGGTTGGCCAGTATTTTGGTGACCAAGGTTTGATTGATCAGATAGAAAAAGTAATTGCTGAGGAAATGGTGGCTGTCAAGGCTGCTGCCGACAAAGCCAAATTGAAAACGAACGGTAAGACCGCCATGCTTTTCGTGGGTGGTTCTCGTGCCCACCATTATCAGGAATTGTTCACGGAACTCGGCATAAAAACGCTTTCAGCTGGGTATGAATTCGGCCATCGGGACGATTACGAAGGGCGCAGGGTTATCCCGACCATTCAAATTGATGCTGATAGCCGCAACATTGAGGAACTCACCGTATTGCCCGATGCGACACGATTCAAACCCCGCAAAACAGAGGAAGAGCTGGAGAAACTGAAAACCGAAGGTTTGGAATTCAACAACTACGATGGTATGATGGTGGATATGGCAAAAGGCATGTTGGTCATCGACGACTTGAGCCATTACGAAATGGAGAAACTCATTGAACTTTACCATCCGGATATTTTCTGTGCCGGCATCAAGGAAAAATATGTGGTTCAGAAGATGGGGATTCCATTGAAGCAACTCCACAACTACGACTCAGGCGGCCCTTATGCTGCTTTCGAAGGTGCAATCAATTTTTACAAAGACATTGAAATGATTGCTTGCAGCACCATTTTCAAACAGCTGAAGGCTCCTTGGGAACGCGAAGACTTCGTAGAAGCCGAATATGTATTCAACTAATCAATACGACGCATTATGTTACTAAAACATACCACAGGGCTGGAGATCGATCGCAAAGCCCTCACCATCAACCCCGCCAAGACCTGTCAGCCGATAGGGGCCATGTATGCCGCATTGGGCATCCACGGTTGCCTGCCGCACAGTCATGGCTCGCAAGGTTGCTGCTCCTACCACCGGAGCGCCTTGTCCAGGCATTTCAAGGAGCCTGTCATGGCTGCAACCAGTTCCTTTTCGGAAGGTTCCTCCGTATTCGGCGGCTCTGCCAACTTGCTGCAAGCCATCGATACCATGTTTTCGGTGTACAGCCCCGAAGTGGTTGCCATTCATACGACGTGTTTGTCGGAAACCATTGGTGACGATTTGAATCAAATTGTTTCCAAAGCGGGTGACGACGGAAGTGTTCCCGAAGGCAGACATGTCATTTACTGCAATACCCCCAGTTATGTGGGTACGCATGTGACGGGTTATTCCAATCAAGTAGCCGCCTTGGTGAAGTTTTTTGCCACTGCCACCCCTAAAAAGCGCAATGTCGTGAATCTGGTTGCCGGTTGGATGGAACCTTCCGACATGGGTGAAATCAAACGGCTGGCTTCGGTCATGGAAGCGCGAACCATCATGTTCCCCGATATGACGGGGGTATTGGATACGCCGCTCACCGGAACCTATAAAATGTACCCGGACGGCGGAACCACGGTTTCGGACCTCAAACTGATTGGGGACAGCAAGTTTACGCTCGGGTTGGGCAAGTATTGCACCGAAGACACCTGCATCAAGTTGGAAAACAAGTGTAAGGTTAAGTTTGAAACGCTGGACATTCCCATTGGATTCAAGGCAACTGACCGCTTTTTGATGGCGCTGAGCCGTCATGCCAACCTGCCCATCCCGGATTCTTTGACGACTGAACGCGGACAGCTGATAGATCTCATATCTGACTCTTCCAAGTATTTGTACGGCAAGAGAGTAGCCTTGTGGGGTGATCCCGATACCTTGATTCCGTTGGTGGAATTTTTGGTGAGCATGGACATGAAGCCGGTGTATGTGGTTACAGGTACTCCTGGTAAGCACTTCGACGAACGCATGGCTGAAATCTTGAAGGACATTCCCGAAGCCAAATTCAAAAGTGGTGAACAAGCGGATATGTTCCGTATGCATCAGTGGATCAAGCAAGAAGGAGTGGATTTATTAATTGGCAATACGTATGGCAAATACATTGCCCGCGACGAAAACACTCCGTTTGTCCGCTTTGGTTTCCCCATTGCCGACCGTCCCGGGCACAACTATTTCGCTAAAACTGGTTACGCAGGTGCTGCAAACCTAGCCATCCAGATAATCAATGCCTTGCTCGATCAATTTGACCGGACTTGTGCCGAAGAAAAACTCGAATTCCAGCAGTAGAGTCCGCTGCGAACTTCGTTTTTTCTAATCAGTCGTTTTTCGTGACTCGGCATAGTCGAAGCAAGCTTCGCCTCTGTGCTCGCTACTTAAAACGTTGATATTCATCTTCTTTATAAATGACAGATTCTGTACCTGTGAAGGTCCTGTATTTGGAATTACGGGAGCGAATCCGGAGTTCCGCTCAAGGATGACATACTCCTAAGGCAAGTTTTTGGTTTGCTCCCGTTATTTTTAATTTTCCCACTTAAAAAAGTAGTATTATGGCTCATATATTGGACGAAAGGCTGAATCAGGTATCGGTGGCTGGCGCGAACGAGCGGACCATCGACTGTGGCAAGGCCAGTCTTGCCGGTAGTGTGAGCCAACGTGCTTGTGTATTCTGCGGTTCGCGTGTGGTTCTATACCCCATTGCCGATGCGTTGCATGTGATACACGGCCCCATTGGTTGCGCTGCCTACACCTGGGATATTCGCGGTTCTTTGTCTTCTGGACCCGAGTTGCATCGACTTAGTTTCTGCACCGATTTGCAGGAACGTGATGTGATTTTTGGGGGAGAATCAAAGTTGCAAGCGTCTCTGAATGAACTTATTGACAAACATCAGCCCAAAGCGGCTTTTGTCTATACCACCTGCATCGTGGGTGTGATTGGTGATGATGTGGAACGCATCTGCAAGCAACTTGCGGCTGAAAAAGGCATTCCAGTCATTCCGGTTCAAGCACCTGGTTTTCAGGGCTCTAAAAAGGATGGTTACAAGGTGGCTTGCGAGTCTATTTTTCAATTGGTTGGAACGCTTGACAGGCCAACTCCAGCCAAAAGCATCAATATTCTCGGTGATTTCAACTTGGCTGGTGAACTCTGGATCCTGCTTGATTACTACAAGCGCATGGGAGTCCATGTGAATGCCACCATTACTGGAGATGGACGTGTTGATGATATTCGCAATGCACACAATGCTGCGCTGAACGTGGTCCAATGCTCCGGTTCCATGAACTATTTGGCCAAAATGATGAAGGATGAATACAACATTCCTTCCATGCGGGTTTCGTATTTCGGCATTGAAGACATGAGCGATGCGCTCTATGATGTAGCTCGGTTTTTTAAAGATGAGGAAATGATGGATAAAGCTCGGGCGATTGTTCGGGAGGAATTTGCCAGACTGATGCCTCAATTGGCCTGGTACAAGGAGCGACTCACTGGTAAGAAAGCAGCCATCTATGTGGGTGGTGCCTTTAAAGCCATTTCGCTGGTGAAGGCTCTGAAACTAATTGGTGTACAGACGGTTATTGTAGGCTCCCAGACCGGAACCACCGAAGATTACGAACTCATCAAAAATCTTTGTGAAGAGGGCACCATCATTGTGGACGATTCCAATCCAGTGGAGCTTGCCCATTTTGTCAAGGAAAAGCAGGCAGATATTTTTATTGGCGGCGTCAAAGAACGTCCCATCGCTTATAAGATCGGTCTAGGTTTCTGCGATCACAATCACGAACGAAAAGAAGCACTGGCCGGATACGAAGGCATGATCAATTTTGCCAAGGAAATTTACGCTACGGCGATGAGTCCGGTTTGGCAATTCACCCGTAAAATAGAAGCACAATGATAGCCGAAAAAGAATTCAAGACTTATTCTTCCACCCGGAACTCCTGCAAGCTTTGTGCTCCGCTGGGTGCCTCGCTGGTGTTCAAGGGGATTGAAGGCTGCGTGCCGCTCATTCATGGTAGTCAGGGTTGTGCCACGTACATTCGGCGTTACATGATCAGTCATTACAAGGAGCCGGTGGACATTGCGTCCAGCAACTTCAGCGAAGAGTCGACCGTTTATGGCGGTAGCAAGAACTTTATCACGGGCATCGACAACATCATCAAGCAATACAAGCCTGCGGTCATCGGTATTGCTTCCACGTGTTTGTCTGAAACCATTGGTGAAGACATTCCAGGTCACATCCGGCAGTATCGGGAGTCCAAAGAAGGAATCAATAATTTGCCCGTATTCATTCACACTTCCACCCCCAGTTATTGCGGCAGCCATGCCGATGGGTTCCACAATACAGTTCTATCTACGCTGAAAACGTTGGCACGATACGAGCAGTCGGGTGAAACCGTTACGGTGTTACCCGGTATGGTGACGCCTGCGGACATTCGGTATTTAAAAGAAATGCTCACGGATTTCGGTATTAAACATACTGTTTTTCCAGATTACAGTGAAACGTTGGATAACGTCTATACGTCCGAATATCAATTGATTCCCTCTGGAGGAACCACCATCTCTGAATTGGTTTCGGTTGGTAATTCGAAAGCGGTGATTGAGTTCGGCACCGTTTTCAACAGGGGGTATCTCAAAGCAAGGCCGACGGCGGTGTTGCCTACGGCAGGGGAGTGGTTGGAGTCGACGTTCTTCTTCAAAAATTACCCGATGACGATGCCCATTGGTTTAAATGCCTCCGATGTGTTTATGGATGCGTTGAAGACGATATCGGGTTCAGCTATACCTGAAAAATATCAAAAAGAACGTGGTCGATTGGTCGATGCGTATGTCGATGCGCACAAATATGTGTTCGGCAAGAAAGCCTTGTTATATGGGGAGGAAGACTTGGTTATCGCATTGGCCGATTGGCTACGTGAAATTGGAATGGAACCGCTTTGGATCAAGGATGCAGACTTCGAAACGTTGCGCGAACGGGCGGATGCGTTTCAGCCAGATATGCTGATTGGCAATAGCAAAGGCTATTACATTGCACGGGAACGGAAAATTCCGTTGGTTCGTCTTGGATTTCCCATTCACGACCGATTCGGGGCGTCCCGGATTCATCAAATAGGCTACCGTGGCACCCAAACGCTATTTGATTTGGTGGTTAACGCACTGATTGAATACAAACAAGAAAACTCGCCCATCGGGTACAAATACATTTGAGTTATGGAAGAAACAAAAGCCCTTGCTCATCCTTGCTTTGACGAGGAAGCCAAGCATACTAACGCGCGTGTTCATCTGGCGGTTGCCCCAAAGTGCAACATTCAGTGTAATTACTGCAATCGGAAATACGATTGCGTCAATGAAAGCCGGCCGGGAGTGACTTCGTCCATCCTGACACCTGGCCAAGCAGCAGGATATTTGAGGGAATTGGATACCCGGCTGGACAATCTGGCTGTCGTGGGAATCGCAGGTCCAGGCGACCCGTTTGCCAACCCCGAGGAAACCTTGGAAACGATGCGTCGTGTCAAAGCTGACTTCCCAGAAAAGATATTCTGCCTCTCCACCAACGGGCTGGATTTGGAACCCTACATCGATGAGATTGCTGAACTCGGAGTCTCGCATGTCACGTTGACTATCAATGCGGTGGACCCATTAGTGACTTCTAAAATCTACAAATGGGTGCGATTCGGCAAGCATGTGTACCGTGGCGAAGAAGGAGCCAAACTATTGTTGCAACGACAATTGGCTTGCATTCCGCTGTTGAAAGCCAAAGGCATCACCGTCAAGATCAATTCCATCATCATTCCTGGCATCAACGAGGATCATATTGAAGAAGTGGCCAAAGTTTGTGCCGATCTCGGAGCCGATGTCATCAATTGCATTCCGCTTATACCGACGGCGGAAACACCGTTTTCGGATGTTGAAAAACCCGATGCCAAATTGATTTTCAGGGTTCGAACCTTGGCTTCGGAACACTTGAAGTTGATGAGCCATTGTGCTCGATGTAGGGCTGATGCTGCCGGTTTGTTGGGGCAAGATTTGACGGAAGTGCATGCACTGATGAAGGAATACGCATCTCGGCTCGACTTGGATACGAAAGACCGTCCTTATGTTGCGGTGGCGACCAACGAAGGTTTATTGGTCAACCAGCATCTGGGCGAGGCTGGTTCCTTTTATGTGTATCGCCAAACACCTAAAGGCTTCCAATTTGTCGCCGAAAGAACAGCTCCAAAGCCCGGTTCGGGTGACCAACGCTGGGTGGACATGGCTCGAATCTTAAAAGATTGTCGCGCCTTACTCGTCAGTGGAGTGGGTGAGACACCCAAATCCATCCTAAAATCCTGCGGTATACACGTCGTTGAAATGACCGGGCTTATTGACGAAGGCCTGGAAGGCATTTATAATAATAGGGTCATCCGATCCATGGCAAAACCCGATGCGTTCAAATGCGGTTCAGGCTGCAAGGGGACAGCAACTGGATGTGCTTAATAATTAAAATATTACAATTATGAAAAAACCTGCTTATCACATTTTAGTTTGTAATTCGTACCGGGTTTCCGGTGATGCCCAGGGTGCCTGCAACAAAAAAGGCGCCGCAGGGTTGTTGCAATATATTTCAGAAGAAGCCTCCGATCGGGGTTTGGATGTAGCTGTGAGTACTACTGCATGCCTGAATGTTTGTTCACAAGGGCCTGTCATGGTGGTTCACCCGAATAACTTCTGGTATGGAGCGGTGGATTCAGAAGAAGTCATCGACGAAATACTCGATGCGTTGGAAAACGATGAGGCTTGTGCCAAATACTTGATTAGCGACTAGAGCCATGTTGAATCCCTACTTCATCGATACGACGCTAAGGGATGGTGAGCAAGCCCCTGGTGTGGTGTTCTCCCTTCCTGAAAGGCTTCGCATTGCCGCTTTGCTTGACGGAGCAGGCGTGCCTGAACTGGAAGTAGGGACACCTGCCATGGGCATAGCTGAAATGGATGCCATCCGCACCATTTGTGGCATGGGCTTTTCCTTTAAAACATTGGTATGGTGCAGGGCAACCGAAGATGATCTCCTCAAAGCCTGTAAATCGGATGCGAACGGTGTACATCTTTCGTTTCCAGTCTCTGAAATCTTGATGAAGGCAATGGGAAAGGACAAAAGTTGGGTCTTCTCAAAAATGCAGAAATTGCTTGGGCTAGCATTAAACAGCTTTGACTACGTGACGGTTGGAGCACAAGATGCTTCTAGGGCTGAATCTACTTTCTTGAGAGAGTTCACCCAAGCAGTCCTTTGTTTTGGTGCCAGTCGAATTCGGCTGGCAGACACCGTCGGTCTGTTGAACCCCTTTACGACGACACACCTTGTTCAAGAGGTCCGAAACATCGATCCAAATTTCTCCATCGAGTTCCACGGACACAATGATTTGGGCATGGCAACAGCCAATACACTCGCTGCCTGGATGGCAGGTGCAGACTGTTTAAGCACCACCGTGAATGGCTTGGGAGAGCGCGCAGGGAACGCAGCCATGGAAGAAGTGGCCATGGCGTTGGAACTGAGTGCTGGCACTTCTTGTGGGTTACGAACTGAACGCTTTGCCGTGCTTAGCCAATACGTGGCGGAAGTATCCAATCGCCCCATCAGCGTTTCCAAACCCATTACCGGAAGCTTGGTCCTTTCACATGAAAGTGGCATTCACACCAGATGCCTGCTTAAAAACAGGGCCACTTACCAACTGATTGATGCACAACGAGTAGGTCGTGAGGAACAGGCGTTCATCATTGGTAAACACAGTGGAAAAGATACGTTGCGCCACGTCCTGACAGACGCAGGCATTACCTACGATGAGGCACATGTCGACGATCTACTCGCCCAAGTGAAAACGTTTTCGGAAACACTCAAAAGAAGTCTGAGCACAGAGGAATTATTCAACCTTTACAAACAACTTAAAAGTACGAATCATGTCAATAAATACCAAACAGCCTGAACCTGAAATGAAGGCTCAAGCCTTTTCGTGCCTCCAGTATGCAAATGGATTCTACAAAACTTTTCGAGGCAGTCTGAACAAGCCCGACAATAAATTTGACAACGATCTGCTCTATAATTTTGCGGTCATGAGCGTAGAAAAGTACTTTGTGGCGTTGTTGGCCCGTTACGATTGGAACGGAACGCACCACATGCCTTTGGGACTCTATAAGGAGGCTGAGGATTTTGAACCCGAGCTCACCGAAAGCATGAAAAAAACAGCCATTTTAGTGGGTAAGTTCGAAGCGATTTGCTCACTGGACGGTTTTGGATACCGCACACCGACTTCGGAAGACCTTCAGCTGATGGTTTCAGGCATTCAAGAAATTAAAGTGTTGGTGGAGAAACGATTGGCTGAAATCTAGGCTGGAAACAGCAGGAACCAGGCATGGAGTTCGTGGACGTTGTCCGCTTGTTCGTACGATTGGCATTTCAATAGCAACGAACGGTAGGCATCTTCGGATTCCTCAAACGTAAACGAAAGACCTTTTTCTGCCAATGCAACCAACAACTCGCTCCGAGTTTTACTGGTATAACAACTTTTTCGCAATTCCGTGTTCGACTCGATTTCGCGGAAAAAGATCAGGGCGTTTTGAATGCTCATGATTTCATTTCCTCCGTCGTCTCACAAACCGTTTCACAAGCTTCGCAGCCCCCATCGCAACCTTTCATTTCGGACATCAATTCCCTCATGCCAAACGTTGGTAAACGCTCTGCTTTCCATAAACTGAGGTTGTATTGAAGATTGGATCCTTGTGCCCGATAAACGACAAATCCCTTGTTGACCAATACCTTCAGCGCCATGGGGTGCATGTTGACAGAGAATATTTCGGTTACCGAACGCTTTTCCAATGCAGGAAGCAAGTCTCCCAAATTACTTGCCAACTCACTAACCTTCATCCATTCAAGTTCACAAGTCTCTTTGTCGTAAAGGCAAAGATGGCCGTTGGCATCCAACGTTTTGGCGATGCTGTTGCGGCCTGTTTCAGCATTCTTGACGGGTATGGCTATCAACATGTTATAAAAGTTTGTTAGTCGTGATCCTTTTTAGTTTTGAAGCGTTTGGGCTCGATGTCGTATTTTTTGATTCGAATTCCCATGATGCGCTCCGTAATTCCCAGGCTTTCCGCTGCTTTAGCACCATTTCCTTTGGAAGCGATGAGCGCATCAATGATGATTTGTTTCTCAATTTTTCCAAGAATGATGTCGAGCGTGCCCGATTGAGTAGTCTTGCTAGAAGTTGCCGTCTGCAGCGTTGGTGGTAGGTTGTTGGTTCGAATCACTTCGTCGGTGCTTAAAATGCAGGCTCGTTCGATGCAGTTCTCCAACTCACGGATGTTCCCCGGCCAATGATAGACCATCAAGGAGTCAATGGCCATGGTGGTGATTCGCATGATCTTTTTCCCATGCTTTTTGTTGAATTTCTCGATGAAAAAATTCGCCAATACCGGAATGTCGTTGATGCGTTCCCTTAGGGATGGAATATAAATTGGGAAAACATTGATGCGGTAATACAAATCTTCCCTGAACTCATTTTTTACAATGAGTTCCTCCAAATTGCGATTTGTCGCACAAAGTATGCGCACATCCACATGGATGGGCTTCGTGCTGCCGACGCGTTCGATTTCACGCTCTTGCAACACGCGTAAGAGTTTGACCTGTATCACGGGCGGAATATCGCCGAATTCATCCAGAAAAATGGTGCCACCGTTGGCTGCCTCAAAACGGCCTATCCGTTGTGCACTGGCTCCAGTGAACGAGCCTTTTTCATGACCGAACAATTCGCTCTCGATGAGGCTTTCGGGCAAAGCGGCACAGTTGACCTTGATGAATGGCTTGTTTTTACGCAAGCTGTTGTAGTGAATGGCGTCGGCCACCAGCTCTTTCCCCACACCACTTTCTCCCCGTATCAGAACGGTCGCATCGGTTGGCGCCACGCTTTCAATTAGGGAAAATACGTCGTTCATCTTACCCGAGTTGCCGATAATCTGCTCCGGATTGATCAAATTGCGAAGTTCGCCTTTCAGATTCCTGTTTTCATTCAGCAACTGTTCCAATTCCTCGGCGTATTCTTGTCGCCTCCGCATGGTTCTACCAATCATGGAGCCTACGATTTTCAACAAACGTTCGTCGTAATCGAAAGAAACCACCCGATCGTAAATCTTGTGGAAACTCAACGTGCCGATGATTTCATCTTTGTATCGGATGGGCGTGCAAATGAATGATACGTCCAATCCGTTGATCCTTAAAGGTGCTTGTGTCAAATTGAGAAACTTCTTGGAATCTGCTATTTTTGGAATTCGCACGGTTTCACCATCTTGAATGACTTTGCCGATGATGCCCTGACCAATTTTGTAAACCACTTTTTCTTTCTCCTGTGGCTGAATGCCATACGCACCTTCTATCCGAATGACTTGATTTTCCCGATTCAGGATGGTCAATAGGATGCGTTCAGCATTCAGATGTTCGGCCAGTATTCGAATGACCTCATCCAGATCTATGTCTTTGTTGCTCAACAAGAAGCTAAGTTCAAGCAAGACATCCAGCTCCTTTGCTCCATAGCAATCCGGCCGGTTTAATTTACAAAAAGAACTAATAATTTCCATTATACCTTACAAAATAACACCTATAACCTATTAATGGCGTCACTATGATTGCAAAAGTACTAAAAATACTGACAAAATGAGCTATTTAAAATAATTTTCTTGATTTTTTGGTTTTCCTTGCGAATCTTGGAACAGACAAGCCGTTTTACACTTCGATTTCTGCAAAGTTTTACCTACCTTCGCACCATCAAAGCAACCCCATCAACACTATGATTCAATTCTTTAGTACACAGGCCAATAGCATCATTGCTGTGCAGGCTACCCGTGTTTTTACCGATGCTGAAACCGCGAAGCTGATCTGGCTATTGAGCGATGCAAAACCGTTGGACGAGCAAATCTTGTCCGGAATCTTTGTAGGTCCCCGTCGGGAAATGATCACGCCTTGGAGCACCAACGCTGTGGAAATTGCCGCCAATCTAGGCGTGGAAGGCATTCAACGCATGGAAGAATTCTTTCCGGTTCAGTCGGAAGAAGCCGAACACGACAGCATGTTGCAGCGCATTTTCAAAGGGTTGAATCAAGACCTGTTCAACATTTCCAAACAACCGGAGCCGATCTTGTCCATTTCGGACATTGCCACATTCAATGCTCAAGAAGGATTGGCCCTGAGCCCCGAAGAAATTGATTACTTGGATGATGTCGCCATCAAGATGGGTCGTAAGCTCACGGATAGCGAAGTGTTCGGTTTCTCACAAGTAAACTCGGAACATTGCCGCCACAAAATTTTCGGTGGTTTGTACATCATCGACGGCGAAGAAAAGCCTTCTTCCCTGTTCGAACTCATTAAAAAGACTTCTGCCATTAACCCCAACCGGTTGGTTTCCGCCTACAAAGACAATGTGGCTTTCAACGAAGGCCCTGTTATCGAGCAGTTTGCACCTGCCACTTCCGACAAACCCGATTATTTCGAGATCAAGGATTTTGCCTCCGTTATTTCCTTGAAAGCCGAAACTCATAATTTTCCGACTACGGTCGAACCCTTTAACGGAGCGGCTACCGGTACCGGTGGTGAAATTCGCGACCGCTTGGGTGGTGGCAAGGCTTCCTTGCCCATCGCAGGCACAGCCGTTTACATGACTTCCTACCCCCGCACCGAACCGGACCGCGAATGGGAACAGTCCATGGAAGAACGCCCCTGGTTGTACCAAACGCCCGAGCAGATCCTCATCAAGGCTTCCAACGGAGCCAGCGATTTCGGGAACAAATTCGGTCAACCGCTCATCTGTGGTTCGTTGCTCACCTTCGAACATGCTGAAAACGCAAAGAAATTCGCTTACGACAAAGTGATCATGCTGGCCGGTGGTGTCGGTTTTGGCAAAAAAGTCGATGCACTGAAAGGTGACCCGAAAGTAGGCCAGAAAGTGGTGTTGCTGGGTGGCGACAACTACCGCATCGGTATGGGTGGCGGTGCTGTTTCCTCCGTGGAAACCGGCCAATACTCCTCCGGCATCGAACTGAACGCCGTTCAACGTGCCAACCCTGAAATGCAGAAGCGCGCTGCGAATGTAATCCGTGCCCTGTCTGAACTCGACAACAACCCTGTCGTTTCGATCCATGATCACGGCGCAGGCGGCCATTTGAATTGTTTGTCCGAACTGGTGGAAGCCACTGGCGGCAAGATTGACATGAGCAAATTGCCTATTGGTGACCCGACGCTTTCTGCCAAGGAAATCATTGGCAACGAAAGCCAAGAACGCATGGGCCTATTGGTCAATGCTGAAGATATTGATTTTATCAAACGTGTGGCAGACCGCGAACGCTCTCCGATGTACGTGGTGGGCGAAACCACCGGCGATCACATGTTTGTCTTTGAGCAGGCTGATGGCCAGAAGCCGATGGATTGGCGTCTGGACTACATGATCGGCAAACCGCCACGCACCATTATAACCGATACGACATTGAACGAAACGTTCGAACCGGTTACCTACGAAGCATCTTTGTTGGACGAATACGTTGAAACTGTGTTGCAGCTCGAAGCTGTGGCTTGCAAGGACTGGCTCACCAACAAGGTGGACCGTTCCGTAACCGGTAAAGTCGCCCGCCAACAGTGTGTAGGTGAAATTCAACTTCCGCTTGCCGATTGTGGCGTAGTGGCATTGGACTACCGAGGCAAAACCGGTATCGCAACGTCCATCGGACATGCGCCCCAGGCTGCCTTGGCCGATCCGGCTGCCGGTTCTGTTTTGGCCATTGCCGAATCCTTGACCAACATTGTTTGGGCACCGCTGAAAGAGCAGCTGGATAGCGTATCGCTTTCGGCCAACTGGATGTGGCCGTGCAAAAACCCCGGTGAAGACGCACGCTTGTACAAAGCTGTCGAAGCCGCTTCGGAATTTGCCATCGCACTTGGCATCAATATCCCGACTGGCAAGGACTCCTTGTCCATGACTCAGAAATACGGGGACGAAAAAGTGTTCTCGCCTGGTACCGTCATCATTTCCGCCGGAGCCGAAGTTTCGGATGTGAAGAAAGTACTGACGCCTGTATTGGTGAACAACCCTGCCTATCCCTTGTACCACTTAGACTTTTCATTTGATACGTTGAAACTGGGTGGTTCTGCCTTTGCGCAGTCGTTGAACAAAATCGGAGACGAAGTGCCTACCGTGACCAAACCCGAATATTTCCGTGAAGCCTTCAACGCTGTTCAGCATTTTATCGAACAAAGTTGGATCGTAGCCGGCCATGACATTTCCGCCGGTGGTCTTATCACTGCCATGCTGGAAATGTGTTTCGCCAATGTGGAAGGCGGACTGGAAATCAACCTAGACGGAGTGGCCGAAGACGACCTGATCAAAATTCTATTCGCAGAAAATCCCGGTGTGCTCATTCAAGTACGTGAACCGCAGAAAGTGGAAAAATACCTGTATGAAAATGGTCTTGGTTTCGCCAAACTCGGTGTTCCTGCCGAAGAACGTCAGATCCTTATCGAAAAGGACGGCATTCAATACGACTTCTTCATCGATCACCTACGTGACGTTTGGTTCGAATCCTCCTATTTGTTGGAACGCAGACAGAGTGGTGTGAAAGCGGCTACGGCTCGTTTCGAAAACTATAAATTGCAACCGCTGGAATTCGTTTATCCGAAAGCATTTAACGGCAAACTCTCCAAATACGGTATTTCCCCCGATAGACGCACGAAAACGGGCACGAAAGCTGCCATCATCCGTGAAAAAGGTGTGAATGGCGACCGCGAAATGGCTTACACCTTATACTTGGCTGGTTTCGATGTCAAGGACGTTCACATGACCGACCTGATGTCCGGCCGCGAAACGCTGGAAGACGTGAACATGATTGTTTTCGTGGGTGGTTTCTCCAATTCCGACGTACTTGGTTCTGCCAAAGGCTGGGCCGGTGGCTTCCTCTTCAACGAAACGGCCCGCAAGGCATTGGATGCCTTCTATGCCCGTGAAGATACGCTGAGTCTTGGTATTTGCAATGGTTGCCAATGTTTGGTGGAACTCGGTTTGGTTTATCCTGAACACGAGCAAATGCCTAAGATGCTGCACAACGAGTCGCACAAGTTCGAGTCTGAATTCGTCACCGTTACCATCCCCGAAAACCATTCCGTGATGCTAAGCTCTCTGGCCGGTAGTAAATTAGGCGTTTGGGTGGCCCACGGCGAAGGTAAGTTCAGCCTGCCTTACGAAGAATCCAAGTACCACATCATTGCCAAATACAACCATGCCGCTTACCCGGCTAATCCCAACGGTTCTGACTATGCCACGGCTGGTATCTGTTCCGCTGATGGCCGCCATCTGGCCATGATGCCGCATCCCGAACGCGCGATCTTCCCTTGGCAGAACGCAAATTATCCGCTTGACAGAATCAATTCCGATCAAGTAACGCCCTGGATGGAAGCTTTTGTAAATGCCCGTAAGTGGGTTGAAGAAAAAACTAAATAATGGCTATTCTCGGTAAAGTCAATCCACTTAAGGTGGTGAAAATCGTCGATTTCGGTGTCTATCTGGACGGCGGAAGCGACGGTGAAATCCTGATGCCCAAGCGCTATGTTCCTGAAGTCTGCGAAATTGGCGATACCGTGTCGGTATTCATCTACAATGATTCCGAAGACCGCCTTATTGCCACCACGGAGAAACCCTATGTCATGGTGGGCGAATTCGCCGCACTGGAAGTGGTGGAAGTAAACGAAGTGGGCGCTTTCCTCGATTGGGGGCTGATGAAGAACCTGATGGTGCCTTTCCGTGAGCAAAAGCTTAAAATGGAAGAAGGCCGCCGATATCCGGTGTTCGTCTTTGTCGATTTCGACAGCAAACGAATCACGGCTTCAGCCAAGATTGAAAAGTTTGTGGACGAAAGCAAACCGGACTTGGAAGTGGGGCAGGAGGTTGACCTTTTGATTTATAAGAAAACGGATATGGGCTGGAAAGCGGTGATCAACCAGCAATATACAGGCGTGTTGTACGACAATGAAATCTTTAAGGAAATCCATACCGGTGAGACGATGAAGGGTTTCGTGAAGCAAATACGCCCGGATGACAAGATTGACCTGATGCTGCAAAAGGCTGGATTTGAAAAGATTGACGACTTTGCGTTGAAGTTGCATGCTTTGCTGAAAGAAGCTGATGGTTTCCTGCCCTTTACGGATAAAAGCCTAGCGGACGATATTTACGAGGAGTTCGGCATTAGCAAGAAAACGTTCAAGAAAGCGGTGGGTGATTTATATCGGAAGCGGCAAATACTACTGGAGCCAGACGGCATTCGGTTGGTGTAACTATTCTAAAAACACGCTTTGTTTTTGTTCATAAAAAATAGTGCAAGGTGCAAGCTTCCATTTTTGGATAGACTTGCACCTTGCACTTTTATTAACTGTGAGCAAATACTCGTTATTCAGAGGCAAACACGACTCTGTACGTTTTGACCACGCCTTTATAATCAAATTTAATAACTGCAGTCCCGGATTTTGATTCCGCTTGTGTAAGGGCCACTTTTACAGCCGGAACGCTTGCAGAGGCGGAAACAGTTGGTTTTTCAGTGATGCTGGAGGACACTTTGTACGTGGTTTCATAAATATCATAACCAATAATTCCGTTGGCGTTTGTGGATCTGACTGGAGTGGCCGGTACTTCAATAGCTACTCCGTTGACTTTAATGCTTACGGTTGGTACAATCGGACGGACGATTTTCTTTTTAGCTGAACTGAATCCCAGTCCAGCTAAATCGAACAGACCTTCCGTTTCAGGACCTTCGGCCACCAAGTAAATAGCGTGTTTTTTGCCTAGGTTGTCAACAAACGCTGAAACGTCTATTGTGAATTTGGTGGTTTCTTGAGCTGCATTTGCAGGTACGTTGATTACACCGATTTTTTTACCTTTCCACGTTTTGTTGTCCCATGGTCCGTCCATCCAAACATTGACCTTAAATGCGTTTTTGGTCTTTGGTGTAAGGAACAGATTGAATGCAGTTTTGTTTCCCGGTTTGGTTCCTTCGAAGGCTTTCAGACCTTTCGTGTCTTTGTCAAGCCCACCAAAACCAAAATACTTGTATCCTATGATATTGCCGTTTTTAGCATTGGTAATGGGCATATTGTTGTCCCATATATCCCACGAATCTTGTTGGCTACCTAGGTTGGAAAGATAGCAGGCGTATCCTGCGGAATAATATTGATAGGGGTCGAGGCCGTAGATGTGGAAGCCTTCCGAAGTGACTTCAGCACCAGTATATTCTCTTCCTTGGCTATCCTTTACAGTCCAGATTTTATTTTCAGTATATGGGTCATATCCTCTGATGATGACTTTTCCGCCTTCGGCTACTGACTTTTCATCCCATTTAATGTCGACCGGTGCGACCATTGGTTGGCGGGAATTTCCGAATCCTCTAGGTGCCCTGTGGTAGAAGACATACCACTGGTCGTTAATCAACTGGACGCTACCATGCGTATTGTGTCCTGAATAAGTGGTCTGCAATGAAGTTCCGTCTTGACTAGACACTACCGCGCGTGAATCAACCAGTACGCCACCGCTTTTCCAAGGTCCCAACGGAGAATCGCCGTAGGCGTAACGCAACGCCGAGTTTGTGCTGCCAAGTCCATAGTCTGGGCCTGAATATCCACTGTAAACCCAAACGTATTTGTTGCCAATCTTGCGAATGGAAGCAGCTTCAAAAAAGTTAAACGAACCAAGATCTTCACCTGGAAAGACACTGGAATATACGGTTCCCTCGGGGTCTTTGACTACACCGTATCTAGAACTGGATGGAACAAAATAGCCAATTGCTTGGGTTCCTGGTCTGAGTGAATACATGGTATTCTGATCCAATTGACCCGCCGACGAACGTTGGAATCCCCAAAATCCAAATGCTCTGAAACCGATACTGAAATCAGGATCTTTCGGATCTATGATGTTTTCAATATAGATTGATGGATCGAATCCCATAATGCTTCCGGGTAAAGTTCTCGTTCCATCTTCAGTTACGTTGATGGGTGTAAAGGGACCGTCCGGTCGGCTTCCTTTGGCCACCATGGCCTCCCTACTCCGACCACGACTATGCGGGTACAAATAGTATTCTTTTGTGCCGTCTTTCTTTTTCACCTCAACGAGGTCAGGTGCGTACATAACATCCCATTGTCCTCCTATTGGATAGGTAAAAATTGCCCCATCATCACGCCAGCTGGACAAGTCCTCCACAGGTGCCGACCAAGCCCTGGTGTCTGGTCCGCAATAACTGTTCACTCTGACATCGTGGGATCCGATTATATAGATGCGGTATTTTCCAGGATTATCCGGGTCTTCAAAAACACGCGGTTCTCCATCAGGCAAATGCTCCCATAACGGCAGGTACGGATTGCCTGCCCCACGATAGTTGAATTTGGTTACGGACGGGGTGGTTTTCGACTGATTATTGTCCCCTTTTAATTCCTTAATAGATAACAAAAACATTGCCGCTATTACTAAAATTACGTGCGGCCTTTTCAAAACAAATTGAAATTTCTTCATCTAAGATCTTTATTTATTATAATACAATCATACTATATTTCGTTGAATACCAGAGAACATTCTTTCGGTTTCACCCGGGAGTTGACACTTTTTTTGATGTGCAAACGTAAATCATGCGTAAATTTAGACAATAAAAATGAGTTGGTTAGCCGATTTTAAAAAACGTGTAATTGATTGTTGGATTGGTGTCTGGACTCTTGATCGATTTGAGATTTCTGAAGGGCTGGGATAAGGGATACATATTAGTCCATGTGGTTTTTTAGAATCATACGATCCTATTTATTTAATAGACTGAAAATTAACATTATAGCTAATATTTGTTTTTTTTTCAAAAAAAAGTTAACAATTCCTTTGCAAGTAAAAGATAACTTCGTTTCTTTGTGGCATAGAAGCATAGACCACTAATCCATTCAGCCATGATCGAAATCAAAAATCTAAACTTTACGTATAAAAAGAAACAATCCCTTTTTGACAAATTTTCGTTGACCTTGAACAGCGGTAGTATTGTCGGACTGTTGGGTAAAAACGGTGCGGGCAAATCGACCCTGTTAAATATCATTGCTGGATTGATACCGATTCAGAAGGGTAGCCTTACGGTTAACGGGTTCAAACCCTTCGACCGAAATCCTCATTTTCTAGCAGATGTGTATCTGGTACCCGAAGAATTTAGCTTCCCATCCGTTACCATTAATCGGTTCATTAAGTCCACCAGCCCACTTTACCCTTTCTTTCAAAACGAAAAGATTGATAAAATACTTGCTGAGTTCGAGTTGGATCGAACTAAAAAGCTGAACCAATTGTCTCATGGCCAACGTAAGAAGTTTCTGATTGCTTTTGCCTTGGCCAGCAACTGCAAGATCCTGATTCTGGACGAACCGACCAATGGTTTGGATATTCCCTCGAAAAGCCAATTCAGAAAGATCTTGGTCGGTTCGGTTACGGAAGAACAATTGGTCATCATTTCAACCCATCAAGTGAAGGATGTGGATACCATTTTGGATAAAGTGGTGGTGATTGATAATGGGTCGATGCTGTTTGATCAGGAGATGGAATCCATCAATAAACAGTACTTCTTTGAGACCGTGTCTTCTCTTCAGGAACAAGCCTACGTGTTGTATCAGGAAAGCTGTACCATGGGCTATAAACTAATTCGGCCCGTTGTCGACGATAAGGAGTCCCCGCTAGACCTAGAGCTTTTATTCAACGCCATTATCAATCAATCCATTAAAAATTAAATCTATGAAATTCAATTCAATTTTTAATATAAGAAGGTTCGGTCTGCTGGTTAGACACGACCTAATTCTTAATAGCAAGACTTATTTGTTAAAGATCGCAGCATTTACGTTGTTGGTTTATTTCATTTTGCTCTATTTTATGTTTCAAAATGCATCCAGTTTTCAATCTTCGCAGTACCATGGCACTAGCTATCAGCCTTATTTTTTGCTTTTTCTCGTAGGCTTGGGCGTTTTTATCGGCACTTCATTCACTGAAATTGGAAACAAAGTTAAACGAACGGCCTATCTGCAATTGCCGGCTTCAACGTTTGAAAAATTCTTGCATCCCTTTCTTCTGCGTATTATCGTTGCCTCGGCATTATTTTTCCTAATTTTCTGGGTCGATGCTCGTTTGGCAAGAGCAACGTATCTTTCAGCAACCCAATTCCAACATGTTTTTATTGATGGAATGCTCGTGAAGCCTGATGCCTTTCAATTTTCTTTTCTATTCACACAGAGAGATACCCAGTTTTGGTTGCCTGTCACAATGACTATTGTGAATATTGTATTATTCCTTTTTGGGGTTCCACTATTTTTCAAAAAGCAAGCATTGGTTAAAACAATATTGACATTCTTTGTCCTATTATTCTTGGTTTTTATCTCTTTTGTTGTGTTCTCGCGTCTTTTTTACCCAGAAACACGAGCTTTTGAAGTAAAGCTTAACGACTATTTTGTTTGGGGCACTTACAAGAATGCCGAGGTTTTCTTCCTCACTGTTATGGCGTTGGCTTGCCCATCGCTCTTGTTGGCCAGTTTTTATAGATTGAAGGAAACTCGGATATGAGTACCGATTTTAAAACATCCAGGGGCATATTCCAGCAAATTGCGGATACGCTCTCCCATCGTATTCTGGATGGGCGAATTCGTGCTGGTGACCGCGTCCCCTCTGTACGGGATTTAGCCGAAGAGTTTGAGGTAAATCGTAACACCTTGCTTCGAACCTATTCCTTACTTAGCGATGCTGGCATCATTGAAAACAAACGTGGCGTTGGGTTCTTCGTAGCCGAAGACGCAGTAGACCGTATTCGCACCAATGAAAAAACCGAGTTCTATGCAAATGAACTCCCGGAATTTTTAAACAAAGTACGATTACTAAAGTTAACCCTATTCGATTTGTCCGAATTGATTCAAGAACTCGAAAAAAACACATCCAAATGAAAACAAGTACCAAAATCATACTGCTTTATTGTTCCCTTTTTTTTGCGAGCTTATTAACCTTGTATATCCTTTCAAAAACACACAAATCAGAAGAACAAAAGTGGACTTTTGTAAATAGTGAAAAAGGACTTCCCGATTTCAGTGTCGTGGTCTTGAAAGACAGTACTCGGTGTCGACTTGAAATGGCTGAATACAATCATATTAATTGGCAAACGACCAATGTTAATTGGCAAACGACCAATGATAAACCCTTGGTAGGCGAACCTGTTATTGTACGCAACGACACCTTGTATGTGACCACCATACCCAAGGAATTGACCTATGACTATGTCATTAAATGCAAAGGACTTAAAGTTGTCATTACAAATCCAGGCAGCAGTGTACGAATTATTGACCCAGTCATGAATAAACTCACGCTGATTGGAAAAGGTGGTGAGATTTATGTTGAAAACGAAGATTCAAAGAAAGGTGAACAACTTGCAGGAAGGCTTCAAATTGAGCTTTTTGCTATGAATTACACGCAAACGAACATTGATGTTCGAGTCAATAAAATCAACGCTAGCTTGAACAATAGTGTCTTAAATGCTCGGAATGTTGTGATGATTTCTCGAAATGTCACACTGAATCTACGGAATGCATCGAAAGTGGAATTTAGCAATTGCCCCCTTCAATTGAACGTGATAAAAGATTCTACCTCTAACCTTACCTTATATTGAACGTTCGTTCAAGTAGATAGTAATATTGGTTGGTTTGTTGCATTAGTAACGCTATTTGATAATTGTTCCTACCAAAATGTAGGAAAATAGCCTCGAATAGCTTACCTTTGCGCGCAAATTAACCTAATTGAGATGATAGACGTAGGACTTACTACATTTATGATCCTGGCTACCAGTTTAGTAATGCTGATGACGCCGGGTCTGGCTTTTTTTTATGGCGGTTTGGGATGCAAGAAGAATATTTTGAGCATCATGATGCAGAGTTTTGTATCCATGGGCATCAGCACCGTACTTTGGTACGCGTTTGGCTATTCCCTCTGTTTCAGCGGTAATATGGCTTCCCATTCCGACTTGTTCGGCATTATCGGTAACCTGGACAAAGCCTTCTATCACGGTATTACACCTTCAACATTGTATTCTGCGGACAAACCTTTTCCGGAATACATATTCATCGCCTACCAAATGATGTTCGCCATCATCACGCCAGCGTTGATTACAGGTGCGTTCATCAATCGCGTCTCGTTTAAGGCTTACGTTTTCTTCCTGATTCTTTGGCAAATACTGGTCTATTATCCATTTGTTCACATGGTTTGGGGTGGTGGAATACTTGCCACTTGGGGTGTCTTCGACTTTGCCGGCGGCATCACGGTGCATGCAACAGCTGGTTTCGCAGCATTGGCTTCTGTTTATTTCGTCGGAAAGCGTCAGCATGGCAAATCCGATCCGAACAACATTCCGCTGGTAGCCATCGGTACCGCATTGCTGTGGTTCGGTTGGTACGGGTTCAATGCCGGTAGTGAACTGGCGGTGAACCACATCACGGTTTCAGCCTTTTTGAATACGGATACCTCGGCTTCATTTGCGGCAGTCACTTGGTTGCTCATCGAATGGAACACGGGCAAGAAGAAACCGACTTTTATCGGACTGATGACGGGGGCTGTAGCAGGTTTGGCTACGATTACGCCAGCTGCCGGTTATGTGGATATTTATTCCTCTGCCATTATAGGTGTCATAGCTGCCATTGGCTGTTTCTTTGCCGTGAGGTTCAAGGAAAGCCGGGGTTGGGACGATGCACTCGACGTATGGGGTATACACGGCATGGGCGGTGTAATCGGAACAATTTGTTTAGGATTGTTCGCGCACAATACCATCAATGCTTCCATTCCGAACGGATTGCTGTTTGGCGGAGGTGCCGGATTGCTGTTCAAAGAGTTCGTTGCCATTTTGTTGGCAGTGAGCGTGGGCTTTTTCTTCACTCTCTTCTTGTTCCGTGCCATCAATAAGTTCATCCCAGTTCGGGTATCAAACGTTGAACAACGCGTCGGTTTGGATATTTTGCACCACGGAGAAGTGGCTCGTCAAGAGTAGCCGATTATTTCTTTTGAGGATGCTTTGCCAGATAACGGCTGGTTTCGGCGGCTGCCAACAAAAAAGCACCTACGCCGAAATTGGCTGTTGAATTGGCTTTCACCAGGATGTTCGGGCTGGCATTTTCGCCAATGGGCTGCACATAGCCAACTGAAAAATCGGGTTGTACGGCAATATTTTGAAGGTAATTCCATGATTTGACAGCTGTAGGTAGGTATTCCGATTTGTTGAGCAATCCATGGTTGATACCCCAGAAAAATCCATAACAAAAAAAAGCGGTGCCACTGGTTTCATAACCGGGTGCATGAGCAGGATCCAGGATGCTGCGGGTCCAATAGCCTTCTGCCTGCTGCGCCTTTTTAAGTGCTTTGGCCATGCTTTGGAAGCGTTTTGTGAAAAATGGTCGTACCAAGGTGTCTTTGGCGGGTAGATCGTTCAATACTTTGGCTAGGCCTGCAAACACCCAACCGTCTCCTCTTGCCCAAAAGTTTTTTAAGCCGTTGATGGTGGGTTGAAGCGGGTAAACGTATTTTGCATCTCGGTAATATAAAGATTGTTCAGAATCGAACATCAACCCATCTGCATACGTGAAATAGTCCTTCAATTTTTCCAGGTAGTGTACATTTCCAGTGATCGTATAGAGTTTGCTCATGACAGGCATGACCATGTACAATCCATCGGCCCACCACCAGTAGCGGTTCTCGGCTGTACGCATTTGGTATTCTATAACAGCTCTGGCGCGTGCAATTTTAATCGGGTCTTTGTTGGTGTCCAACTGATACAAGTCTTCATACGTTTGAAAACAAATCTGCCAGTCTCCGAATAGAACATGAGCAGGCGTTTCTCCATACGTGTATTTCCAAGAGGTCGTATCGTCTGAAGTCGCCCCTTTCCAGTTGTTGAATTTTGCCCAATTTTCGGAGTATTGCTTGTATTTCTCATTCTTTGTCAGCTTGTAGGCCTCCATATTGCCGGTATGATACGCTGCATGATGCCAGAAGGGGCTGGTCTCATACGAATGGGTGGCTTGCCACTGGTCGTTCACTGCACACATCAACTGTATAATTTCTGCACGATTTTTGGTAAAAGAGGTTTGAGCAGGAGCTTGGTTCAGGCATAATAGTAACAGTGAAGGTAGAACCAGTATGTTCCGGATTTTTCTAGAGTTGTTCATCGTTCGTTTTTCGAGTTATCAAAAATAATCAATTTTGATGAATCATTACCCGTTGAGTTTTAATATGTATTTTTACCATTCAAACACCACCTTATTTTAAAAATTCCATGTCAAAATTCAATCCTTTGCTAGGTGTCGGATTCCTTGTGCTGAGTTTTTTCACCCTTGCTGTTTCTGCTGAAAACGCACTTTTGCTGAATCCTGCCAACCGTTCCATCAATATCAATCCGGATACACGGTTGCAATTAACCTTTGCGGAAGCCCCATTAATTGGCTCCTCCGGTAAAATTCGTGTTTTTGAAGCCGGAACAGATCGGTTGGTGGATGTACTGGATTTAAGCCTGCCTGCTGGGCCTACCAAAGGGGTTACTGGACCAAAAGCACCTTACATTCAATCGCCGTATTCGTATGAAGGGCAGCGAAAATCCAATGCCGATACGAAACCCGGAACGCCATCGGGAGGTGCCGCTGCTACGCCCGATTCCTTCCAATTGACCATCATCGGTGGATTTACTGATGGCTTTCATTTTTATCCTGTCCTTGTGCGCGGGAAAACGGCTAGCATTCAACTGCATCACAACCTGCTTCAATATGGAAAAACCTATTATGTACAGATAGATGCTTTTGTTTTTACCAATGGATTTGAAGGCATTTCCGGCAAAAAAAACTGGATATTTTCAACGAAGAAAGCAGCTCCTTCTTTAAGAAAGGATCTGATTAAGGTAAGTGCGGACGGTTCGGCCGATTTCAATACGGTTCAAGGTGCGCTGGATTTTATTCCGGATAACGCCTCCGGGACAAAAACCATTTTTATCCGAAACGGTGACTATGAAGAAATTGTCTATTTCAGAAACAAACAGCATCTTACTATTCGAGGAGAAAATAGTGAAAAAGTGCTCGTACATTATGCCAACAACGAAGTTTTCAATCCGCATCCATCCAATTTGAGTACGAACGAATTGCCGGGAACGTTTCCATCGAGGCGAGCCGCCTTTGCGGTCGATCATTGTTCGGACATCCGATTGGAAAATTTGACGATACAAACGACCGTCCGAGGACAGGCAGAAGGTTTGCTGGTGAATGGTGACCGGATATTTGTCAAAAACGTCACCATTATCGGTTCTGGAGACGCTTTGCAAACAAACGGTTCAGCCTATTATGTAGATTCAAAGGTTATTGGCGAAGGAGATATGATTTTGGGACGAGGTGCCGCCTTTTTCAAGAATTGCTTCTTCCAATCGTATGGAGCCTTCATGTGGATACGGAACACGGCAGCCAATCATGGAAACGTATGTTTGAATTGTACGTTCCAAACATTGGGAAAAGGTGAAACTGAAATAGCACGTGCGCCAGCGAACGGAGGAAAGGGCTATCCAAATTGCGAAGCGGTTCTGCTCAACTGCAAACTAGCTGGAATCAGTCCCCTTGGCTGGGGCCCAATCGGTGGAGATTCCGCCAAGGTGCATTATTGGGAGTTCAACAGCACCAACCTTAGCAATGGGAAACCGGTTGATACGAGTAATCGACACCCTGCTTCCAAACAACTAACACGTGAGAAAGATGCTGCATTGATTGAACAATACAGTATGCCGGAATTTGTACTCGAGGGCTGGAAACCGGAATGACTTTTTTAAATGTATATTTACACTGTCGAACACTTTAAACCATCCATTATGCGCTACTACTACAAACCGGACGGATTCGTCCTTGTCATCAGTGCCTTGAGCCTCGTGTTGCTCGGCTATCTGTGGAGTACAGCTGGTTCTGCCCAAAGCATTTCATTTTGGATTGCGGTGCTGGTGACGTTGGTAATGGGCTGGTTTTTTGTGAAAATGCCTTTTTATACGTATGTGGATGAAGACGTCATCCGGGTACAACAATTGTTTGGAAATACGACGTTTCGTCGCAGTCAGGTGACGATTCGGCGTTTGACCGATCGTGACTTGTCGGGCATGTTGCGGAGTTTCGGATCTGGTGGAGTAGGTGGGTACATTGGTTCTTTCCAGAATCCACAACTGGGGCGTTTCTATATGTTGGCTGTTTCACGCAGCAATCTGGCATTGGTGACCACCATGGAAGGGAAGCTTTTTGTCATCCATTTCCCGCCGCAGAACTAGTATTTCAGCTGAATCTCCACCAATTCGGATTGGGTACCGATGCGATAATGCGGCCCCCAGATGCCGAGTCCAGATGACACGTAGAAGTGGGTTTTTCCCTTTTTCTTATAACCGTGTCCCAATTCAAAAATTCGTGCGACAAAAAGATTGCCTGGGAAGAACTGACCGTTGTGGGTATGTCCTGAAATCTGCAAGTCGATGCCGTTGTCGCAGGCTTGTTGCAAATCGTAAGGTTGATGGTCGAGCAGGATTTTGGGCAGCTCCGGCTTCAACCCTTCCACCAATGCTTTCAAGCTTTGGCGATTCGGGTTCGTTCGGTCATCGCGGCCAACGAGGTAAAAGCTATGGTCCACCAAGGCCACCGAGTCGTGCAGCATACGGATGCCTGCAGCACGCAAGTATTCGTTGATTTCTTCGGGCACACCCGAATAATACTCATGGTTTCCAGAGATGGCAAAAACGCCGAGTGGCGCATGCAGTTGGCTCAGTTCCTGCTCCATTTTCTGTTCCATGACAGGTCCGAAAGAACGGTCGGTGATGTCACCTGCCAGTAAGATAATATCAGGTTTTCGGGCATTGATCATCTGCACGTATTTATGCAGCATTTTCTTGTCGATGCTGGTGCCCAGATGAATGTCGCTGGCTGCCACAATCTTGATTTCCTTGTGCTGAACGGGATGCTCCACCGTGAGGTCCAAATGCACCAGCACCGGGTGGTTGAATCGATAATTTCCGATAACGAGGGTTATGACAATAATGACCATGCTGAGGACCGCTGCCCATTGACGAAATGCAAGCATACCTGCAGGTGCAAAGTGAAACCAGCTGTTTGTCAGCCGGATCAGGTCGGTCAGTAGAAAGGAAAGTGTCATATAGATGACGATAAGCAGGAATGTATAACCTGAAAAGGTCAGTATCTTGGCGAAACCGGGGTAAAGCAAATGTTCCAGAAACAAGCCAGCTAAAAGCGATAGAAACAGAAGTATATAGGCAATGCCTACCATCCATTTCAACCCATATCGGGTTGGAAGAAGTGGCAATACATGCATTAAAACAGAACCGAACATGGCCAGAATTAATGCGAATACAATTAGGAAAAAGGTTATTTTCATTGCATATAAATTACAGACCTAAAAGTAACGATTTATTTTTTAGTAGAAGACAGTTCTATAAGGGCAGCTACTTAAGATACTATTTGATGTTTTTTTGTAACATTATCGTTCGGTATTCTCTATATTAACAGTGACTAATTAATCGGTTATGAAAAACACCATTTTCACGCTGACTTTTCTTCTCATGACCATCTCGCTTTCTTGGTCGAGACCAAACAAGACCGTCGTAGTCACAGCAGGCAATTTGGCATCTGTATTATCAGCGGGCGACTTGGATACATTAACCAATCTGACCTTGAAAGGTAGTTTGGATTACAGGGATTTTGCATTGTTCCGCTCCAAAAAGTTTTATTCACTGACGGACCTTAACCTGAAGGATGTGTCCATTGATGCGTATGGCAAATATCCCAAAAATACCTTGCCGTACAAGTCTTTTTACAAATGCATTGATCTGAAAAATATCACTTTGCCTACGTCGTTGGTGACCATAGGAGACAGTGCCTTTTATGACTGTACTGGTTTAACGTCTGTAACCATACTCGATTCAACTACAACGATAGGGAAAGGCGCATTCAATTGGTGTCGGAGCTTAACAACCGTCATTTTGCCTTCATCCTTAAAAAATATTGGGAATAATGCCTTTGATGCGTGTATAGTATTGTCTTCCATGATACTTCCAGCGTCAATGACCTACATTGGCGATTATGCTTTTTCTAGTACAAAATTTGATACTCCAATACCCGATTCCATCAAACATCTGGGTATAGGCGCATTCGAAGGCGCTCACATTACTCAGGTCAACATCCCTCCAACCTTGGACTATATTCCTGATTTTGCCTTTAGCGATTGCCCTTTAATAACATCCGTTTCGATACCTAACACCGTGCACTATATTGGCAACGATGCCTTCCAGGGTTCTGGCATCACCGAGGTTAACCTACCAACATCCATAAGCTCCATAAGAGAATCGACGTTCTCTGACTGTACGAAATTAGCATCCGTCTCATTACCCGGTACAATATCGTATATCGGAGAATATGCATTCAACAATTGCTCCGGCTTGACGACCATAACATTGCCTGCATCGGTGGCAAAAATTGAGAATTACGCTTTTTACTAATGCTCGGGCTTGACCTCCTTCCATGTTGATGCAACCACTCCGACCGACCTGACAGACTCCTATCATGTTTTTGACTTCATCGACAAGCGTATTTGCACGCTTTATGTGCCAGCCGGGTCGTTGCACGCTTATGAGAGCGCTGATGGTTGGAACGACTTTGTCAGGATATCCGAATCGAAGGATAGTCTGACCCATGAAACAGGAGATACAACGAGCATCATCAAGAGTGTCTCCATTTCGGCTGGAGGCTTGCACGCAGCCTTGACGGACAATGAGCTGAACAACATTACGGAACTGACAGTGACCGGCGACATCGACTATCGGGATTTTGTAACGATGCGTTACTGGATGCCAAAGCTGAGGGTTCTTGACCTGAAAGGCACAACGGTGAAAGAATACAATTCGAAATACCAAAACAATGAGATTCCGTACGATGCCTTCAGGAATTGCAGTTTATTGACCAAGGTCGTTTTACCATCCAAGCTTTTGTCCATCGATGAATATGTTTTTTGCAATTGTACAAGCTTGAAAGAAATTGAATTCTCAGACACACTCTTCAACATCAGCAATTATGCCTTCATGGGATGTACTTCTTTGGCCTCTGTCGATTTCCGATCCGACATGGGAATCATCGGTGATTATGCTTTTTATGATTGCACCAGCTTGGCTAGAATAACGCTCCCCAACTCGATTTTCTATATAGGAAGTTGGGCTTTTAGCGGTTGCAAAAGTTTGGAAGCAGTCAGCATACCTTCTAACATGTACTCCATTTCAGCCTGGACCTTCTATGGCTGTACGAAATTGTCCAAAGTAAACTTTTCTGACAAATTGGAAGCGATTGGTTATTGTGCTTTCACCTCCTGCTTTGGCCTGACCTCGATAACCATTCCCGAAAGTGTCAATCTGATTGAAGATAATGCCTTCAATGCTTGCATAAATATGTGCGCAATCTATTCTCCGTCAGAATGGCCTTCCGATTGTGGCGGCAATAATGTTTTTTATGGTGTCAACAGTTCCTGCAAACTTTATGTCCCGATTGATTCAAAAATTATATACCAATACTCGTTGGGTTGGAGCCTGCTGAAGGACATCACAGAAACAAAAATGGTTTCCCAACAATCAGAGAAGGAATCTCGCCTGCGGATTTGGCTGGATCAATCTGCAGAGATGCTCAACTTGGATAATCTGGGAGATGCTGTTAGGGTTGATTTGATCGACCTTAATGGTAGCATCCGGCGTTCGATGTCCGCTTCAACGAGTCTTTCAATTTCCATGGAGGGCCTTGCCGACGGTCTATACTTTGTTCAGGTGACGTCGGCAAAGAAGCGCTTCGTGCAGAAAATTGTCAAAAGAGCGAACTAACTTCCTGACATAGATAATTTCTATGAGAGCTTTTTGTCCAAATTAACCTTGAGTGCCTGCAGGAATTCTTGGGTGCTCAAATAATCCTTGCGTGCCAAGTTGTCACCATGAACCATGATGGCCAAATCCTTTGTCATCTTACCTTCTTCCACGGTTTCCACACAAACCTGTTCCAGCTTGTGGCAGAAATCGATGAGTTCGGCATTGCTGTCCAACTTGCCACGGTGCTCCAAACCTCTGGTCCAAGCAAAGATGGAAGCGATGGGGTTGGTGGAGGTTTCCTTGCCTTGTTGGTGCTGGCGATAATGACGGGTCACTGTGCCGTGAGCGGCTTCAGCCTCTACCGTCTTGCCATCGGGTGTAACGAGTACCGAAGACATCAAACCAAGTGAACCAAAACCTTGAGCCACGGTATCCGACTGAACGTCACCGTCATAGTTCTTGCAAGCCCAGACGAAACCGCCTTCCCATTTAAGGGCGGAAGCGACCATATCGTCAATGAGGCGGTGTTCGTAAGTGATGCCAGCTTCTTTATAGGCTTCCTTGAACTCTTTTTCATAGACTTCAGCAAAAATATCTTTGAAGCGACCATCGTAAGCTTTCAGGATGGTGTTCTTGGTGGAGAGGTAGAGCGGCCATTTCTTTTCGAGGGCTACTTGGAAAGAGCTGCGTGCGAAACCGAAAATGGATTCGTCCGTGTTGTACATGCACATGGCCACGCCGTCGCCTTCGAAGTCGTATACTTCCCAGCTTTGTTCTTCACCGGCTTCGTTGGTGAACGTCATGCGGAGCGTGCCCTTACCTTTGATCACCTTGTCAGTGGCTTTGTATTGATCGCCGAACGCGTGACGTCCGATGACAATGGGTTTGGTCCAAGTGGTCACATAGCGTGGAATGTTCTCGCAAATAATTGGTTCGCGAAAAACAGTGCCACCAATGATGTTACGAAGGGTTCCGTTGGGCGATTTCCACATTTTTTTTAGGCCGAATTCTTCCATGCGGGCTTCATCGGGCGTAATTGTGGCGCACTTGATGCCAACGTTGTATTGCTTGATGGCATTGGCGGCGTCGATGGTCACTTGGTCGTCCGTGGCATCGCGGTGTTCGATGCCCAGGTCGTAATATTTGATGTCCAAATCTAGGTAGGGCAGGATGAGCTGCTCCTTGATAAAGGCCCAAATGATGCGGGTCATTTCGTCTCCGTCCAGTTCAACGACGGGGTTGGCTACTTTTATTTTTGACATTGTTTAGCGTTTGTTGAGCGGAATGAATGATTGTTTTTCGCCTACGTTCTTGTAAGCCGGACGGATGATGCGACGGCCCGAGAAATTCAGTTCTTCCATGCGGTGGGCACACCAACCTACAATGCGAGACATTGCAAACAGAGGAGTGAATACTTCCTTGGGCAGGCCGATGGCTTCGTAAACGAAACCAGAATAAAAGTCTACGTTGGCACAAACTTGCTTGTTGATGTCCGAACCCTTAAAGTTCATGAAGGCATTGACAGCGCGTTCTTCCACCAGTTCCATAAAGGCCATTTCCTTTTCCAAGCCTTTTTCCTTGGCCAGTTCACGTGCCATGCCTTTGAGCACGACAGCACGTGGGTCGGAAACCGTGTATACGGCGTGTCCGATGCCATAGATGAGGCCGGACTTGTTGTAGGCGTCTTTATTAAGCATCTTGGTGAGGTAAGCGTCAATTTCCTTGACGTTTTTCCAATCCTTTATGACGGTCTTTAGGTGGTCGAACATGGCGTTCACTTCGATGTTAGCACCCCCGTGCAACGGACCCTTCAAGGAACCAATGCCGGCTGCAATAGAAGAATAGGTGTCGGTATGGGAGGAACTCGTCACTCGAACCGTGAACGTGGAGTTGTTACCACCACCGTGTTCGGCGTGCAAAATGAGCATCAAATCCAGAATCTTCACGTCCAACTGGGTGTAGTTGTTTGGCCCTTTCATCATGAACAGGAAGTTCTCGGCGATGGACATGCCTTCGTTCGGATGGCGGATGTGCAACGAACGCCCTTGTTGACTGTGGCGATAGATGTTGTAAGCGTAGGCGATGATGGTGGGGAACTTGGCAATGAGGTCCAAGGACTGACGCATCAGATTCTCGCGGGTGATGCTGTCTGGATCCGGGTCGAATGTGTACATTTCGAGCACGCTGCGGGACAGGATATTCATGATGTTGGAACCTTCCAAGTCCAGAATGTTCATCGTTGCCTTGTGTTCCAACGGCATGGCTTCCAAAAGGATGGAACTGAAGGTTTTGAGTTCTTCGGCATCGGGTTGGTAGCCAGAAAGCAGAAGGTAGGCGGTTTCTTCAAAACCCAAACGGTCTTCGGCTTGAACACCGAGTGCGATGTCTTCCACGTCGATGCCGCGGTAAATCAGTTTGCCTGGGATAGCTTTAAGCTTGCCTTCTTCGTCTTTTTCGTAACCCACAACGTCTCCGATTTTGCTCAAACCAACGAGCACGCCCGTGTGGTCTTCGTTGCGAAGTCCGCGTTTCACGCCAAATTTGGTGAACAATTCCTTATCGATGCGGGATGTTGTCTTGATCGTTTCCGACAACTTGAAAATCATGTAATCGTTTTGCATAATAATACGGTATTTGTCATTTTATTTGTACATTCTGTACAGATGTTTTTCGTGACTCGGCATAGTCGAAGCAAGCTTCGCCTCTACACTCACTACTCAAAACATTGTAAAGCATTGAGTGCGCTACCGGCTTTGAACCAGCCAATTTGTTGCGCATTGTAACAGTGGTTGACGGAGAAGCTTTCTTTGCTACCGTCGCTGTGAAGCAACTGAACCACCAGATTTTTGTCGGGTGTGAAGTTCGTCAGACCAAGTATTTCAAAGCGGTCGTCTTCACGCACTTTGGTGTAATCGTTTTTATCGCTGAACGTAAGGGCCAACATGCCTTGTTTCTTCAAATTCGTTTCGTGGATGCGGGCAAACGATTTTACCAGTACGGCTTTGACATTCAGGAAGCGAGGTTCCATGGCCGCGTGTTCGCGCGAAGAGCCTTCTCCGTAATTTTCCTCAGCTACGACGACACTGCCTTTGCCTTCTGCTTTGTAGGCTCTGGCCAGGGTGGAAACAGGAATGTATTCGCTGTTGTGAAGCACCGCATTTGTCTTACCGTTGAAGGCGTTAACAGCACCCATCAGCAGGTTGTCGGAAATGTTGTCGATGTGACCGCGGAATCGCAACCAAGGACCGGCCATGGAAATGTGGTCCGTGGTACACTTGCCTTCGGCTTTAATGAGCAGACCCAAATCGGTGTAATCTTTGCCATCCCAAGGTTCGAAGGGTTTGAGTTCCTGTAGCCGTTTGGAAGCTGGGTCGATGACGACTTGACCGGAGCTACCTTCTGTCGGTGCCAGGTATCCGGCATCCTTGACTTCAAATCCCATCGGTGGAAGTTCATAGCCCGAGGGCTCTTCCAATTTGACACGTTCGCCTTTGTCGTTAGTCAACATATCCGTAATTGGATTGAAGCAAAGTTCGCCGGCAATGCTGAGGGCAGCTACGATTTCGGGCGAACCGATGAATGTATGGGTATTCGGATTGCCGTCGTTGCGTTTGGCAAAGTTCCGGTTGAACGAGGTGATGATGGAATTCGGGCGTTCGGGGTCTTCGGCTTCGCGCTTCCATTGACCAATGCAAGGTCCGCAGGCATTGGCCATGATGACGGCACCGGCGTTTTCGAAAGCAGTCAGCAAGCCATCGCGTTCAGCCGTAAAACGAACGAGTTCGGAACCGGGATTGATGATGAACTGTGCCTTAGCCTGCAAGCCTTGTTTTTGTGCGGCATCCACGATGGCTGCAGCACGGGAAAGGTCTTCGTAAGAGGAATTGGTGCAGGAACCGATGAGGCCAACTTCCATTTTTTGTGGATAGCCTTTGGTGCGAACCACTTCGGCAAATTCGGAAAGCGGAGCTGCTGCGTCCGGCGTAAAAGGTCCGTTGATATAGGGTTCGAGTGTTGACAAATCGATTTCAATCACTCGGTCATAAAATTCGGAAGGATTCAACGCCACTTCCGGGTCGGCTTGTAAATGCTCGCTTACTGCCGAAGCCGCCTCTGCAATGCTTTTGCGTCCGGTTGCAATGAGATATTCTACCGATTTGGAATCAAACGGAAAGACGGAAGTCGTAGCACCCACTTCGGCACCCATGTTGCATATTGTCCCTTTTCCAGTGGCCGAAAGCGATGCAGTACCTTCACCGAAATATTCGATGACGGCATTCGTTCCACCTTTTACGGTGAGAATGCCGGCTAGTTTCAAAATGACATCCTTGGGAGAAGTCCAACCGTTTAACTTGCCGGTCAGTTTGACACCGATGATTTTGGGCATTTTGAGTTCCCAAGGCATGCCGGCCATTACGTCGACAGCATCAGCACCACCGACTCCAATGGCAATCATACCGAGCCCACCAGCATTGGGCGTATGCGAATCGGTACCTACCATCATTCCCCCCGGAAATGCATAATTTTCGAAAACGACCTGATGAATGATTCCAGCACCCGGTTTCCAGTAACCAATGCCGAATTTGTTGGAAACAGCCTTGAGGAAATCATAAACTTCCTTGTTCGTATCGTTGGCTGTGGCCAAATCTATCTCTGAGCCGACGTGTGCTTGAATAAGGTGATCACAATGTACGGTAGAGGGGACAGCTACTTTTTTCCGTCCTGAATTCATGAGTTGCAGCAAAGCCATCTGTGCAGTAGCATCTTGCATGGCAACACGATCGGGGACGAAATTTACGTAATCGCTGCCGCGATCGAATTCGTTTTCAAGGGGTTGCGAAAGGTGTGCGTAGAGAATCTTTTCCGTCAGGGTAAGCGGGTGGTTCAACACTTTTTTTACATTGTTCATCTTAACCGGAAGAGCGGCGTAGATGTCTTTCATCATTTTTTCGTCAAGAACCATGGTTGTTTTCGGTCGTAGGTTGATTAATTTTTTGGCAAGATATGTAAATTAATCCATTTATAACGTATATTTCTCCAATAGATTTCATCTATAAGCCAATAAATGGCCTGTTTTGCCCATTTATGCAGAATTATAATGCATAAGTATGCATAAATAATAGATGCGTATTTATGGACGTTTATTCACAACAAACCGATCGATTGTTGCGTGATTCAGTCCTGAATGTTTATTTTTGTGTACCCTTTCAGTCACGAAATAATCTTAATATCCTACACACATGAAGCTTGTTCGATTCTCTCTGTTGTTGTTGATTGTACTGAATTCTTGTACCGTACGACGTGAAGGACGCGAAATCGTGGACCTGACCAAGGATTGGAAGTTTATGCTCGGAGATTCCATACATGCTTCCGAAACTAATTTTGTAGACAGCACTTGGCGCACTTTAAACCTGCCGCACGATTGGAGCATTGAGGCAGACTTCGCTTTGGAAAATCCGGCTTCCCCAGGTGGTGGCGCTCTACCTGGCGGCATTGGTTGGTACCGCAAGACCTTCCGATTGGACAAAAAATGCAAGGATAAATGCGTTTACATCGAATTCGACGGAGTTTACAGAAACAGCAAAGTGTGGATTAACGGTCACCTGGTGGGAGAACGTCCATATGGATACAGTTCCTTCAGTTATGATTTGACGCCTTATGCCAAAATCGATACGGACAATGTGGTTGCCGTCCGTGTGGACAATTCGCAACAACCCAATTCCCGATGGTATTCGGGTTCAGGTATTTACCGCAATGTCCGTTTGGTGCTCACCCATGCGGTGCACATCGATCATTGGGGAACATACATCACCACGCCTCTAGTTTCGACCGTTGCAGCTAAAGTAAAGGTGGTCACCACCATCAAGAATTCCACCAAAGTGTCTGTCAACGTTCAAGTGGAGCAAATCATGGAAGACAAAGCCGGCCGCGAAGTTGGCAAGATGCTCGGACAATTGGAAATCAAAGCACTTTCCATCCGGAAAATCAGCCAACATTTTCAGGTTGACAAGCCCAAACTTTGGAGACTCAACGATCCAAACATGTACACGGTGACCACACGCTTATTTGTCAAGGGCAAGCAGATGGACGAATACGTCACATCAGTCGGTCTCCGATATTTTCGCTTTGACGATCAGAAAGGTTTCTTCTTGAATGGTGAACACATCAAGATCAACGGTGTTTGCAACCATCATGATTTGGGGGCACTCGGTACCGCCATAAACACTCGTGCCCTAGAACGTCAGTTGGAAATTTTGAAAGCAATGGGCTGCAACGCCATCCGCACTTCCCACAACCCACCCGCACCCGAACTGTTGGACCTTTGCGACAAGATGGGTTTTTTAGTGATGGACGAAGCCTTTGATGTTTGGGGTAAGAAAAAAACGAACTTCGATTATTCCATCGACTTTGAAAAATGGCACGGTAAGGATTTGACAGATATGGTGTTACGCGACCGAAACCACCCATCGGTCATCCTGTGGAGCATCGGCAATGAAGTGGGCGAACAATGGTCAGGAGGAGAAGCCGAACGTAAGATTACAAAACAGTTGGCAGAAATAGTGGGTTCTGTAGATCCGACCCGTCCAGTTACGGCAGCCTGCAATGCAACGGATGTGAATAACCCCTTGTTCCAGTCTGGAGGGTTGGATGTTATCGGTTACAACTACCACCAAAATGAATTCAAAGAAATTCCGAAACGTTTTCCAGGGAAGCCATTTATTGCCACCGAATCCGTTTCAGCCCTCATGAGCAGAGGATTTTATAGTAATCCTTCCACCAAAATGAATATCTGGCCAGAAAGTTGGGACAAGCCTTTTTCGAATCCTTCCCAACAATGTTCGGCTTACGACAACTGTCACGCACCCTGGGGTTCCACCCACGAAGAAACCTGGAAAATCGTCAAGAAATTACCTCATGTTGCTGGTCAATTCATTTGGACTGGCTTCGATTACCTTGGAGAGCCCATACCCTATGGGTGGCCTTCCCGCAGTTCCTTTTTCGGCATTGTCGATCTAGCAGGTTTTCCAAAGGATGTTTACTACATGTATCAAAGCGAATGGACCAAGGAGAATGTCTTGCATGTTTTCCCACACTGGAATTGGAATAAAGGCCAGACCATCGACGTCTGGGCCTATTACAACAATGCCGACGAAGTTGAATTATACCTGAATGACAAATCATTGGGCAAACGCAGCAAAGCGGGTGATGAACTTCATGTGATGTGGACCGTCAAATACGAACCCGGTACCTTGAAAGCTGTCTCTCGTAAGTTCGGCAAAGTCGTTCTGACGCAGGAAATAAAGACGGCAGGTAAAGCAGATAGGATACGATTGACACCCGACCGCAAGAAAATCAAAGCCGATGGTAAAGATTTGTGTTTCATTACGGTGGAACTATTGGATAAGAATGGCAACGTGCTTCCGACCGCCGATAAGGACTTGATGTTCACCATAGAAGGTGTCGGTAACATTGTTGGTACGGACAACGGTAATGAAAACGACCACACGAGTCTGAAACGTCCGGAACGCAGGATGTACAACGGCAAGTGTTTGGTCATTGTCCAAAGCAACGGTCAGAAAGGTTCCATTAAATTGAAGGCAATCGCAGCACGGCTTCCAAAGGCTGAACTTGAAATCAAGACGAAGTGATTTTATTTACAATTTAAGAAGCAATTGTTTTCCAGTATACCGAACTGCTGTACCTTTGCCTGTCTCAGAATCCAATCCAATCGGTTGTTCGGGTGTAACGAGGAGCACTTTCAGGTTCCGTTCGGCAACTTGAGTATTAAACGAACCCTTTCGATCGGAGATGGTCAGTGTTCTGTCGGTGTCGTTCCATCGGAATGTAAGGGTGGAATAGGCTCCCTTTTCGTAGTTGTAATTCAGGTTTTCGTCTTCATACAAACTGAACGAACCGTCGTGTCCGGCATATACATAGATGGTCAGATCCGTTTGAGGTTGGCTGGTGTTTTCAACCTTATCGCCGATGGTTAAAATGCTGCCAGCAGCTGCAAAAACGGGCATACGATCGAAGGGTGCATCCACTGAACAGCGTACGCCTCCCTTTTGGAATGCACCGTCATAAAGGTTGTACCATCCAGCACCTTCAGGAAAATAAACCGAACGAGCGCGCGCTTTATAAAGATAAACCGGACAGACCATCAACTGAGAACCAAACATATATTGGTCTCCAACATTCAAAGCGGTGGCATCATTGCCGAAATCCATGACCAGAGGCCTCATGATCGTATAATCGTCAAAGTGGCATTTGCCAGCCAACGTGTAGATGTAAGGCATCAGACGATAGCGCAACTCTGCATAATACAGCAAATTCTGATATGCTGGGCTTCCTTTGGGTGCTATGTTCCACGGTTCCCTAAGCGGATATTGTCCATGGCTTCTGAACAGCGGAACGAAGGAACCGAATTGGTTCCAACGGACATTGAGCTCCCGCCATTCTTCACGATCCGGTGAACCCTCCTTGGCTCTTTCATACCGCTTTTCCACACAGAAACCACCGTCATCCATCGTCCAATAAGGATTTCCTGAAATGGAGAAATTCAAGCCGGCAGAAATCTGTGCTTTCATATCTTCCCAACGCGTACCGATGTCTCCGCTCCAGATGCTTGCCCCATACAGTTGCGAACCTGCAAAACCAGACCGAGTAAGCAAAAATACCCGTTGATTGTTGTTGGTGCTCCGTTGACCCTCGTAAATGCCCTTGGCATTCATCAGACCGTAGGTATTGAAATATTCGGTAGAGGAACCCAAAGCTGTCGGATTCATGAGTTTCTTTCGATAGTCCATGCTGGAATTCGACAGAATGTCGGGTTCGGAAGCATCCATCCACCAGGCATCAAACCCCTTGACAAAAAGATGCTCGTTCATTTGTTTCCAAAAAAGTTTTCGGGCATCCTCGCTGTAGGCATCGTAAAACGAACCGAAATACCCTTTGCCGATCCAATCCCGGACACTGTCCTTCACCGCTTGCCGATACATCCAACCTTTATCGTCAAACTCCTTGTAATGTGCAGTTGAGGTATAAAATTTGGGCCAAACCGAAATCATGATGTGCGCGCTGGAATCGTGCACCTCCTGCACCATGTGCGCCATGTCCGGAAATCGCGTGGAATCGGCCTCGTGGCTTCCCCAAGCATTTTCTTTCCAATAGGACCAGTCCTGAACGATGTTGTCGATGGGAAAATGCAACCGACGGAAGGTGCGCAACGTGTTCAGCAATTCCTCCTGTGTCTTATAGCGTTCCCGGCTTTGCCAATAACCCATGGTCCATTTGGGCATCACCTGCGCTTTACCCGTCAAGGTACGATAACCACTGATAACCTGGTCGGGATTGTCGCCCCGTACAAAGAAATATTCCAACTGTCTGCCCATTTCCGACCAAAGTGAAAGTCTGTTTTGTTCCGCTTCTGAAACAGGGCTCAAAGCTTTCAGACTGATGTATGAAACGCCACCGTCCGGCATCCATTCAATGCGGATTTTGTGATGGGTTGATTGATTTAAATTCGCCGTGAATTTATAACTATTTGGATTCCAAGAAGTTCTCCAGCGCTCTGCCACCACGAGGCTGTCATCCAGATAAACCTTGGTGTACCCTGCATAATACAATATGAAATGGTACAAACCACTCTGTAAAGGTTGTATTTCGCCTTCCCAACAAATCATAGCATTGTTGAAAGGGAAATCCTTTGGAAAGTTTCGTATGGTTTCCAGATTCTCGTAGTCGATGGTTTTTTCCTGTCGTTCCACCAAAATATTTTTTGAATCTTTGCCGGTACAATAGGTTGCCGTCAGACCGCCTTCCCGATTGTTTTTGTCGAACAACCGAAACTGATCCAAATTGGAGTAGGGGCGGGGGTCGCCAAACCTGGTCAACGAATAATTATCCCAAAGTATGCCGTAGTTCTTGCTCGAAACCACAAAGGGAACCGAAACTTTGGTATTATATTGGTACAGTGTTTCGTTTTTGCCCTTGTAGTTGAATTCGTCGGATTGGTGCTGTCCTAGACCATAAAAAGCTTCGTCTGCCGGAGATTCGAATTGCTGGCGATAAGTCCAAGCCGTTGTACCGTCCATAGAAATTGGACGAAACGTTTTACCACCACCGATTTTTTCCTTCAACAAGACACGATTGCTGGAATCTGCAAAACAAATTTCACCCGTTCTCATGGAAACGGAAACCTTAAGCCTAGCTGTTGTCAGGAGAACTTGCTCGCCCTTTTGAACGGCATCCCATCCCGTTTTTTTGGTTTCACCATAACAGGTGATGAGGCTTTTCGGATCGTTCAGAAAACGGTCGGGCGATGCTGAAACTCGAATGATGTCATCCGTAATGACCTGAAGGCGAATGTTTCGAACGTCCGTGGCATTCGTTTGAGTCAACGAAATCCGTACGCCATCCGCCGTCTTTCGAAACAAGGTGTTGTTGCATCCTACAAGTATTGTCAATAGGAATGGGAAAGCCCAAAGCCGTGTTGTTTTCATGTTCGTTCAAGTTCATTTGGAATACTTTACAAAAGTACATATAGATTGGTAGACATCGATTATATTTGCATGCTTAAACTTAACCTTATGAAAAACACCCTAACCCTCTTGTGCTTACTGGTATTGAGTAGTCGTTTGGCGGCTCAGTTTCCTGTCTATACCGATGTTTCCAAATCGATAGAAGCCCGTGTAGAGGATGCGTTGTCTCAAATGACGCTGGAAGAAAAAGTGGCAGTTTGCCATGCACAATCCAAATTCAGCACCTCGGGTGTTCCACGTCTTGGTATACCTGAAATATGGATGAGTGACGGCCCTCATGGTGTTCGTGCAGAAATCGCGTGGAATTCCTGGGAAAATGCTGGTTGGTCCAACGATCGTTCCACCGCATTCCCTGCATTGACGTGCTTGGCTGCCACCTTCAATCCAGCTTTGGCAGAAATGTACGGCATTGCCATCGGGGAAGAAGCTCGATTCCGCAAAAAAGATATCCTTTTGGGCCCTGGTGTGAATATTTACCGCACGCCCTTAAATGGCCGAAATTTTGAATATATGGGCGAAGACCCCTTTCTGTCTTCCATCATGGTCGTACCTTATGTACAAGGCGTTCAACGCAGTGGTGTCGCCGCTTGCGTCAAGCATTTCGCCCTCAACAATCAAGAGGAGCACCGAGACAACATCAATGTGGAAGTGAGCGACCGTGCCTTGTTCGAAATCTATTTGCCTGCATTCAAGGCAGCTGTTCAGAAAGGCGGTGCCTGGGCCATCATGGGCTCCTACAATCAATTACGTGGTCAGCATTGCTGTCACAACGATTATCTGCTGAACCAGATTCTGAAAAAGAATTGGGGTTTCGACGGCGTAGTCGTATCCGACTGGGGTGGCGCACACGATCCGAAAGAAGCTGCTTTGAACGGACTGGATATTGAAATGGGCAGTTATAACAACGGTACCAATTCAAGAGCGAAATTTACGTATGATGATTACAACTTGGCTCAACCCTTCCTGAGCGCCTTGAAAAAAGGTGAAATACCGATGTCCGTTTTGGATGACAAGGTTCGCCGAATTCTTCGTTTGAACATGCGTACCAACATGTCGGCCAACCGTCCGTTCGGCCGATACGGCTGCGACGCCCACAGTGCGACTGCCCGCAAAGTCGCCAGTGAAGGCATTGTTTTGTTGAAGAATGCAGGAAGCCTGCTCCCGATCGTGCCGGGATCAGTTAAGAAAATAGCTGTGATTGGCGAGAATGCCACCCGAAAACTGACCGAAGGTGGCGGCTCTTCCGAACTTAAAGTGAATTACGAGGTCTCTGCCCTGCAAGGATTGCTGGCTGTTTATGGAAAAGATGTTGTTTCGTACAGCCAAGGTTATGCCTCTGGATCGCCCAACTATGACCGCGAAAATTCGACTAAGCAGAATGCCGATTCACTTATTGCTGCAGCTGTCGAAACAGCCAAAACCGCGGAACTGGTGATTTTTGTAGGTGGCCTGAACAAAAACCATTTTCAGGATTGCGAAGGTGCCGACCGCAAATCGTTTGATCTGCCCTTTGGTCAAGATAAACTGATAAATGCTCTGCTTGCCGTCAACAAGAAAATCGTGGTGGTGCTGATGAGCGGAAATGCTGTAGCCTTGCCTTGGATCGATCAAGTTCCTGCCTTGCTGCAATGTTGGTATTTGGGTTCCGAAGCTGGAAATGCTTTGGCCGACGTGCTTTCTGGCGTTGTCAATCCCTCAGGCAAGTTGCCTTTCTCCTTCCCTAAAAAACTGGCAGACAACGCCGCATCCTCCTTTGGTACGATCTCCTATCCGGGCGACGGGGTGAATCAAAAATACCTGGAAGACATTTTTGTGGGATACCGCTGGTTCGATACAAAAAAGATTGCCCCGCAGTTCGCCTTCGGTTTTGGATTGTCCTACACCACATTTGTCTATGGCAAACCTGTTTCCGACAAAAAGTCCTATGCAAAAGATGCACAGATAAAAGTGACCCTGACAGTCAAGAATTCAGGCATTAAAGACGGTGCTGAAGTGGTGCAACTGTATTCCTCTCAGGTAAAACCCTCTGTTGAACGCCCTGTAAAAGAACTCAAAGCCTTCCAAAAAGTTTTCCTGAAAGCTGGTGAAACCAAAACGGTTGAGTTAACCGTGGTTGCCAAAGACTTGGCTTTCTATGATGAAGCTTCCAAAGATTGGAAGCTGGAAAGTGGTAAATACATCCTTTCGACTGCAGCGTCATCTGCAGATGTGAAAGGAACGGTTGCTATTGAAATAAACTAAATACGATAGCAGAGGGAGTAACCGAACAAACGTTACTCCTTCTGTTGTTTTATACGTTCTTTGATTATTCCTTTGGTGCGTGCTTCAACTCTATGATGAATGCAATAACCAATCCGAGTCCGCCAAATAATAAGGTGCAAGCTCCGTAAACGACATTTCCGATTTCCCAAGTAGCGTTGTAAAAATCCGATTTACCCACATTGACCAAATAGTTTTGGCAGATAAAGAAGCCAACCAAGAGCCCTAGTCCCACGCCAAGTAGCAGGCAAGCCACTTTCAGCGTTCCAAACATGGAGCCGCCTGTTTTGAATTTCGGGAAGGAGAACTTGTTTTCGAACAAGGAAGCGTCCATCTTCTCTCCCAGCTTTTCGATGAGTGCCATTCGTTCTTTACGGCGTGCGAACAGTTCGAATAATTTGTAAATGCCTAGTGTGATAATGCCCACAACTAAGGGAATCATAATGAAATCCAACATATTGTATCGTTTTTAAAGGGTGAATGATTTTTGTTCCTTTGTGGAGTTGGACGCAGGTCTATTAAAATGGTTACATTCGTAGTGAATTATTTTTTAGTTGTAACCGTTTCCTTGTGCGCGCGTCTAAAGAATCATGGAAAACCTCTCTGAACTGGACCTGATCCAATCCATCATTGACGGCAACACCCACTCTTTTTCGGTGTTGCTCAAGCGGTATCAGCGGCCCATCCATTCGTTGATTCGGCAAATCGTCTCTAACCGGGAGGATGCGGAGGAATTGACCCAGGATGTGTTTATCAAGGCTTTCCGCAAATTAAATACGTTCAAGGGTGGGAGTAGCTTGTCAACTTGGCTGTACCGCATTGCCTGGAACACCGCGGTTTCGGCCACCAGAAAAAAACGCCTAGTATACCCTGAATTCGATGAAAATCAATTTGCGAATTTGCCGGATGCGACTGTCGACGAGGTCTTGGAAAAAGAAAACGATGAAGCGCAGTTGCAACGACTCGAAAAGGCGATCGATCGTTTGAATCCGGAAGAAAAAGCGCTTATTACTTTATTTTACACAGAAAGCAAACCCCTGGTTGAAGTCGCTCTGATTCTGAACCTCAGTGTCGATAATGCCAAAGTAAGACTGCACCGCACCCGAAAAAAGATTGTACTTTTACTTAACAACGAACAAGGATGAAGACAGATAAAGCACTTATAAAAGCATTGAAACGTAATGCCACGGAACTGCCTTACAGTTTTGAAAATCGCGTGATGCACCAAATCCTGTTTGAGGCTGAACGCAAAGGCCGATTGTCTTATTACCGTTCTTTGGGGTTGGTTTCGTTCGTATCCTTGGTGTTGATTGCTGGGATGTTGTATATGCTTCACGCCTATTTCAATATCAATTTCTTGGATGTATTCGCCCGTTTTAAATTCTCCAATGTTGAAATCGCCACCGTATTGACAGACCAAACCCGCCCTATATTTGCGTTCAGCATTTACATCGGTTTGTTGATGTTGTTTTTGCTGGGGATGGATCATTTGTTTAGAAGGCGGTTCCAACGGAATAAAAAAGGATAATGTTTTGACTTCAACTTACAAAGATTTGTGGTTGAAAGAAGTTGTTGGTACTTTTACGAACAATAAGTACGGTATCCATGACAAACAGAATTCTATTTTCTCTTTTATGGGCGATGCTAATCATTTTTAATGCGCTTTCCCAAGACAAACCCTCCCCCTACACCTTTCCACAAGGAGATTCAACCAACATTGCCAGTGGTATCAAATCAGTACGGGTCTCAGAGCCTGCTGGGATAAAACCGAAAATGGGCAATAACCCCGTACTCGCAGGGTTTTATGCCGATCCTGAGGTACTTTACGCCAAAAAAACCAAGAAATATTACATTTACCCGACCAGCGACGGTTTTACCGATTGGAGCGGAACTTATTTCAAAGCCTTTTCGTCCGAAAACCTCGTTGATTGGAAAGATGAAGGCGTTATTCTGGATTTGCCAAAGGATGTGTCCTGGGGTAAAAAGAATGCTTGGGCACCATGCATTGTTGAAAAAAAGATGAAAGGCAAATACAAGTACTTCTATTATTTTACAGCGGATAAAAAAATTGGCGTTGCAGTTTCCGATTATCCGACTGGTCCCTTTGTTGACTCAGGCAAACCGCTGATCGATTCGAAACCGGACGGTGTAAAGGGTGGGCAAGTGATCGATCAGGATGTGTTCACCGATCCCAAAACTGGAAAAACCTATTTGTACTGGGGAAATGGCTTTATGGCAGCGGCGGAATTGAATGTAGATATGATTTCGATTAAAGCGAATACCCTAACCTTACTGACCCCGAAAAAGACATTCCGTGAAGGTACCTACGTGTTTTATCGGAAAGGCCTGTATTATTTCCTTTGGTCTGAGAACGATACCCGCAGTGAAGATTATCGTGTTCGATATGGTACATCCAAATCGCCCCTTGGCCCGATAAAGGTGCCTGTGGACAACATCGTGATTGCGAAGAATGCTGCCCAGGGCATCTATGGAACTGGGCACAACTCCATTTTACAAATTCCTGGAAAAGACGAATGGTACATTGTCTACCACCGTTTTTTCTATCCCGATGGCATTAAAATGGGCAAAGCTGCTGGTTATAACCGTGAAGTGTGCATCGATAAAATGACGTTTAATGCCGATGGTAGCATCATTCAGGTAATCCCGACGCATGAGGGTGTCAAGGGTTTAAAATAATCTTTTAGCGCATCTCGATGGATTGCGGTGTACTTTCATTGTGACACCGATCAACCGCTGTCACTACAAAAACTGGTTTGTTCTTAATCCCTGTTGAAACCTCCACAAAAGGTTCGCGGGTAATCTTAACGATGTTTCGAGGGTCGTTCAAATCCTGTTCCGCTCCTTTCTTAAATCGGTACACCACAAAATAGGCAGACTTGTCCAGCTCCGATTCTGCAGGGGCAGCTTTCCAAGTGAGAATTGCTTTCCCGGCAGCATTTTTGCCCCATGTGAGACCTTCTACCGGTTTGGGCGGTACCTGGTCAAAGGTATTTTGAGCAGGTATGAGTGCGGGGTATTTGAAATATTGCTGCTGAAGACTGTCGCAGATGTGCCCGGCATTGTTTTCGAGTTCGTAGGCTGGCCACCAGCAATGTCCACTTATGCGAGCGTCGGCGGCTGCGAGGAACATTTTGCGATGGAGTTGGGGTTTGCCCGATGAATCCACTTTCATAGTGCGCAAGACATCTTGTCCGATGTACAAGGGCACACCGTACGTGTGGTCAGCCCACCAGTTCAGCAGGGTTGTATAATCGGCAACTTTATGGCCGATTTCCCAATAAAGTTGCGGGATGTTGTAGTCCACCCAGCCCTTTTTAAGCCAAGTCAAAACGTCGGCGTAGAGGCCGTCGTAGTTGGTGAAACCGTTGGTGTCACTGCCTTCCGGGTCCTTTTTCTTGTTTTGCCAGATGCCGAAGGGGCTCACACCGAAACGAACCCAGGGTTTGATTTCGTGCACCAAAGCGTGAATGTCACGAATCAGAATGTTCACGTTTTCGCGGCGCCAGTCTGCTTTTCGATCTGGAGTGAATCCCATAGCGAAACCGTAGATGCGGAAACTGTTGGCATCACCGAATTCCTTGCCAGCAACCGGGTAAGGATAGAAATAATCGTCCATGTGCACGGCATCGATGTCGTAATGTCGCACCAAATCGCGGACCACATCCTTGATAAAGGTTCTGCATTCAGGGTTGCCCGGGTCAAACCAGGTCAGGTCGCCGTATTGGATGAACCATTCGGGATGTTTAAAGTAAATATGGCCGGGAGCAAAAGGCTTGGAATTCGTTGCTCGAGCTCGGTAAGGGTTCAGCCATGCATGCAGTTCCATGTTGCGTTTGTGACATTCGGTCACTAGAAATTCCAATGGATCCCAGCCTGGATCTTTGCCTGGCGTTCCTGTTATGTAGCGGCTCCAAGGTTCAAACTGCGATTTGTACCATGCATCTGATTCTGGTCGAACTTGAAAAAGAATGGCGTTGATACCGGTATGTTGCAGGCTGTCGAGTAAGTTTATGAAATAGGCTTGCATCACCAATTTGGGCATCTTTGCATACTTGGACTGACCGACCGTGTGAACCCAGGCAGCCCTGAATTCGCGTTTGGGCGGAACTTGTGCGTTTAGTACAGTGGATAATAGGAGAAGGAGTAACAGTAGTCGAAGAATACGCATGCGAAATCTGGAAAAGTTAATGATAGACAAAGATAGCTTTTTCGGTCATAAATCCGTATTTTTGTCGGTTCATAACGCAACAGATGGCAGTAGACAAATACATCGAAATAAAGGGGGCCAGGGTCAACAACCTGAAAAATGTGGACGTCCGCATTCCCCGCAATCAATTGGTCGTTATTACCGGCCTTTCTGGCTCCGGAAAATCTTCCCTCGCTTTTGATACGCTATATGCCGAAGGACAACGCCGCTATGTGGAAAGCCTTTCGTCCTACGCCCGCCAGTTCTTGGGTCGTATCGACAAGCCAGAAGTGGACTTTATCAAGGGTATTCCGCCTGCCATTGCCATCGAGCAAAAGGTCAACACTCGAAATCCGCGTTCCACCGTGGGTACCTCCACCGAAATATACGATTATCTGCGCATGCTTTATGCCCGCATCGGTAAGACGTATTCGCCTGTTTCAGGCGAACTGGTGCAAAAACATCAGGTGGAAGATGTGTTGCATTACTTGTACGGTTTCCCCGAGGATTTCCGCTTTTACGTACTTTGCCCAGTCATCGTGCCCGACGGCCGTAGTCTGGCTTTCCAGCTGGAAATGCTGCTGAAGCAAGGTTTCACCAGAGTGGAAGTGAAGGGGGAACTGTACCGCATCGAAGATTTAGTCCCAAATGGTTCGCAGAAAGATCCAATGATGTCGGCCGAGTCGGAAATACTCAAGAACTGTCCTTCAGAAGAATTGTTCTTGCTCATTGACCGCATGAGCATCCCCAGCGATAAAGCAGGGCGCAGCCGTGTAACCGATTCCATCGAAACAGCTTTTTACGAAGGGCAGAATGCTTGTTTCATCCGTGTGTTCGATGAACAGGGTGATTCCGAATTAAAACCGTTTTCAAAGCAATTTGAAGCCGATGGCATACTTTTTGAGGAGCCTACGGACGAATTGTTCAATTTCAATTCTCCGATGGGTGCCTGCCCCGTTTGTGAAGGTTACGGCAAAGTCATCGGTATTGACGAAGACTTGGTGGTACCTAACAAGTCGCTTTCAATTTACGATGAGGCCATTTTCTGTTGGCGTGGTGAAAAGATGAGTGAATGGAAAGACGAACTGGTACATAATGCCATCAAGTTCGATTTCCCAGTGTTTCGTCCCTGGTACCAACTGACTCCCGAGGAACGCAAACTGGTCTGGACCGGAAACAAATATTTCCACGGCCTGAACGATTTTTTCAAGATGTTGGAAGAAAACCAATACAAAATCCAGTACCGGGTGATGCAAGCTCGTTACCGTGGCAAAACGCTGTGCCCCGAATGCAACGGCACCCGACTAAAAAAACCAGCTTCCTATGTTAAAGTAGGAGGGAAGGCTATTTCAGAATTGGTCGATCTGCCCATCCTGAAGCTTAAATCCTTTTTTGAAGCCCTAGAACTGAATGAAACCGACACGCTGGTTTCGAAACGCTTGTTGTTGGAAATCAACAGCCGTATTCAATTTCTGTTGGACGTTGGACTGGGTTATTTAACCCTGAACCGATTGTCAGCGTCCCTTTCCGGAGGCGAAAGTCAACGCATCAACCTGGCCACTTCGCTGGGCAGCAGCCTGGTTGGCTCCCTTTATATATTGGACGAACCCAGCATCGGGTTGCATTCGCGCGATACGCATCTGCTTGTCAAGGTCTTGCGCCAACTTCAAGCACTCGGTAACACCGTGGTCGTTGTGGAACACGATGAAGAAATCATGCGCGCATCCGATTACATCATAGACATTGGTCCGGATGCCGGGCGACTTGGCGGTGAAGTAGTCTATCAGGGTGCCATTCAGGATTTGTTGGAATCATCCAACGATGCGTTGAACGATCGAAGCTATACGCTTAAATATCTGACCGGTTCCGAAAAAATTCCTGTACCCCCAACACGCCGCAACTGGAACAGCTACATTGAAGTGTTGGCCGCCAATCAAAACAACCTGAAAAACATCAATGTTAAATTTCCACTGCATGTGCTCACCGTCGTCACCGGTGTAAGCGGATCGGGCAAATCCTCTTTGGTGCGTGATATTTTCTACGCTGCCGTGAAACGCTATTATGGTGGGAACGTAGACAAAGCAGGCTCCTTTGGTGAACTCAGAGGTGATTTGCACATGGCCAAGGAAATCGAATTCGTCGATCAAAACCCCATTGGAAAATCCTCTCGTTCCAACCCGGTGACTTACCTAAAAGCCTTCGACGAAATCCGAAAACTATTTTCCGATCAAGCGCTGGCTAAACAAATGGGTTACAATCCATCGTATTTTTCGTTCAACGTAGCCGGTGGACGCTGTGATGAATGCCAAGGTGAAGGCACCATTACGGTGGAAATGCAGTTTATGGCCGACCTGGTCCTACCTTGCGAAGCCTGTCACGGCAAACGCTTCAAACAAGACATCCTCGATGTGCATTACCGCGAAAAAAGCATCGCCGACGTACTTGACATGACCGTAAACCAAGCCATGGATTTCTTCAGTGAACATTCTGGTTCCACCGAAAAGAAAATCATCAAACGGCTGAAACCGTTGCAGGATGTCGGTCTGGGCTACATCAAACTTGGGCAATCTTCCTCCACGCTTTCAGGCGGTGAAAGCCAACGCGTCAAGCTTGCCTTCTTCCTGAGTGCCGACCATACCGATCCTGCCATCTACGTTTTTGACGAACCGACCACCGGTTTGCATTTCCACGACATCCGGATATTGATGGACGCTTTCAATGCATTGATTGCCAAAGGTCATACGGTCATCATCATCGAGCACAACATCGAAGTCATCAAAAATGCCGACCATGTGATCGATCTGGGCCCCGAAGGTGGAGACAAGGGTGGTTTCATCGTTTTTGAAGGAACGCCCGAGGCTTTGGTGAACTGTGCCGAAAGCTACACTGGGCAATTTCTAAAGGCTCATTTATGATGTGTCAATTTTTCATTTAGACGGAATACCATGAAACAATTCAAAAGTCTTCTATTTTTTGTCTTGTCCATCCTCATTTTTGGTTTCGCTCCCGAGAAAAAAATCACCATTTTCACCATCGGTGATTCCACGTGTGCGAACAAACCACTCTCAAACCAAAACTTGGAGCGCGGTTGGGGGCAGGCACTGTCCAGTTTCTTTGACGAACGGTACGTCATCGTCGAGAACCATGCTCAGAACGGACGCAGCAGCCTGAGTTTCTTGAACGAAGGACTATGGAAGCCTATTTTAAGCAAGATGCAGAAAGGTGATTACGTCTTCATACAATTTGGCCACAACGACGAGAAACCCGATTCATCAAGACATACTGATCCGAGCACTACGTACAAGGAAATATTGAAGAAGTACATCACTGAAACACGCGAAAAAGGCGGTATCCCAGTGCTTCTAACCTCCATTGTGCGACGTAGCTTTGACGATAAAGGACAATTGCAGGAAACCCACGGTGATTATCCCAAAGCTGTTCGGGAGCTGGCTGCCGAGATGAAAGTGATATTGATTGACCATAACCTTTCCAGTAAAACGTTGGTTCAAAGCCTTGGTCCGGACAGCTCCAAGTCCTTGTTCATGTGGGTGGAAAAAGGAACCAATCCTGCCGCACCAGAAGGCAAGCAAGACGATACACACCTTCGTGCTGCAGGCGCCAGAGCCATGGCCCGCTTGGTCGTAAATGAGCTTTCTGAAAAAATACCCAACCTGAAGAAGTATGTCCTAAACAACGATTTCGTTGTGGCCAAAGATGGAAGCGGTGATTTCATGACTATTCAGGAAGCAGTGAATGCCGTGCCTGTCAATCGTAAAGAACGCACCACCATTTTCATCCGAAAAGGCATTTATAAGGAGCGTGTCGTTATTCCCGAAACCCAGTCCAATATTTCATTCATTGGTGAAAGCCAGACGGAAACCATTCTTACTTTCGACAATTTCGCTTCGCGTAAAAACACATTTGGTGAAAACATGGGAACCTCGGGCTCTTCCAGTATTTACATTTATGCCAATGGATTCGAGGCAGAAAACATAACCTTCGAAAACAGTGCCGGAAACGTTGGTCAAGCCGTTACAGTCTTTGTAGCTAGTGATAAGATTGCTTTCAGACATTGCCGTTTTCTTGGAAATCAGGATACTTTATATACATGGGGCAAAGACAGCCGACAATATTATGAGGATTGTTACATCGAAGGCACGGTCGATTTTATTTTCGGTAGTTCCACGTGCGTTTTCGACCGTTGCGAAATTCATGCCAAGAAATCCGGTGGGTACCTTACAGCCGCATCCACACCCGAAGGCGCAGCTTTTGGGTATGTTTTCCTGAACTGCAGACTCACCGCTGACGAAGGCGTTAAGGATGTTTATCTGGGCAGGCCCTGGCGGCCTAATGCCAAAACGGTCTACATCAATTGCGATATGGGTGATCACATCAAATCCGAAGGTTGGCATAACTGGGGCAAACCCGATGCTGAAAAAACCGCTTATTATGCCGAGTACAATACAAAGGGCATCGATACAAAAGCACGTGCTGTCTGGTCACATCAACTCACAAAAAAACAAGCCGAATCTTACACCATTAAGGCTATCCTTAGTGCCAGAGACGGCTGGAATCCACAGAAATGAAGACCTTTGCCGCCATCGACTTTGAAACTGCCAACAACAGCCGCTCCAGTGTTTGTAGTGTCGGAATTGTCATCGTTCGTGACGGTGTGATCGAAGAAACATTCTACAGTCTTATCAAACCCGCCCCCAATTTCTATACTTATTGGACCACCCAAGTGCATGGCCTTACTACCGTCGATACCAACGACGCCCCCGAATTTCCGGAGGTCTGGGCAAAAATTGCTTCAAAATTGGAAGGAATGATTTTGGTGGCGCACAACAGCCCTTTTGACGAAGGCTGTCTCAAAGCAGTGCACGCTTGGTATGATTTAGCCTATCCCCGTTACGAATTCCGCTGTACTTGCAGGGCTTCCCGAAAAGCCTTCCCACAACTGGTCAATCACCAGCTCCATACGGTTTCCGGACATTGTGGTTTTGATTTGCGGCAACACCACCATGCGTTGGCCGATGCCCAGGCATGTGCTGCCATTGCGTTGCAAGTGTTTTAGAAGTATTTATCTTCTGCCTCCAAGCAAAAAGAAAACGTACTTCCTTTGCCTATTTAACTTCCCACCCAAATCTGACCTCCGTGCTTATCCACGAATTCTTTGCAAATCATCAGGCCTAGGCCAGTGCTAATTTCACCATCGGTACCAGTACGTCGGCTGTAAGGGTTGATTTTGAAAAGATGTTCAATAACATCCTTGCCCAATCCAATAGATTATCCATCAAAATGGTGGATATCATGACAGAATATACGATGATTCGATCGCTCAGACTGTCGTCAATAAAAGTAAAATTCGCGATGACCAATATGAAAATAAGGACGCTCCAAATACCCCATTTGGCTTTAAAGGGCAAATCCATGATTTAAGCGCATGCCCTAATATGCTTTGATGAAAAACGTCATCAGCATGAAAAGTATGGCTTGCAGGGAAAAGGTAATTGTAAGTGAAATGACAAGGGTCAGTGAATCCAACATAAAAGACAAAAAGTTAACTGTGTAAAAATGAATTATCCAAAAATAAACAATATTACCAATAATCAATGCTTTGGAGAGCCGTTTCGTTGCAGTATTTTTTTGATTTCCTCCAATTGAATTCGTACCTTTGTCGAGCATTGGTTCACGAAGCCTTTCGGTGTAGTGATTAAAAGGGAATCCGGTGAAAATCCGGAACAGTCCCGCTGCTGTATGCTTCATTTCAAAGTTTTCGAACTACTTATGCCACTGTTTATTAGCGATTCATTCGCTGAAATGGGAAGGCCTCGAAAACCGGAGCGAGTCAGAAGACCTGCCATGTGTATCGAACCGAGGAGTAATGAAGGCGCATGTTCCCTTTTTTCTGAAACTGATGTTTTCAGGCGTTTGCACGTCTGTCTTTCCTGTTTCAGCTCAAATGCATCCTTCACCTGAAATCGTGTCTGTCGTTTCCGGCTCCGATTCCATTCCTGCCTACCGCATCGGTGAGGTTACCGTGATTTCCGACGAATTGACTTCCGCCAATCCCGCTGTTAGCCCGTTTCAATTGTTGGACAAAAAAAACATCCAGGGACTATCCGTCGAACAAGTCGGTGACGCCGTTAAGTTTTTTTCAGGCGTTTCGGTCAAAGATTACGGTGGTCTAGGAGGTCTGAAAACGATTTCTGTCCGCAGCATGGGGGCTCAACACACGGCGGTTTCTTATGACGGCATCGTATTGAGCGACTGCCAGACCGGCCAGACCGATCTTAGCCGCTTTTCCATCGAAAATGTTGATTTGATTTCTCTTAACATTGGCGACGGCAATAGTATATTTCAACCAGCACGGGTGTTCGCATCCTCAGGCGTGTTGACCATTCGCACGCACTGTCCCGTTTTCGAAAATAAGGAACGGCTGAACGGTAAAGTCACCTTCAAATACGGTTCCTTTGAACAAAGGGAACTCAATGCATACGGTGCCTATCGGATTTCAGATAATTGGTCGGTAAACCTGTCCGTCTTATCACAAAAAGCCAAGGGTGATTACAACTATCGATTGTATTTTGGTGACGGCAAGAATGATTTCTCCGTGGCCGCCCGAACGAACAACGATGTTCGGAACCTGCGTCTCGAGTCGGCATTGATTGGGCAATTGGGCAATGAAAAAGAGTTGGAAATCAAAACCTATTATTACGATTCGGACCGTGGATTGCCAGGGGCTGTGATTCTTTACAACCCGACTTCTTCCCAACACCTTTGGGATCGCTCTGCATTTGCTCAGGCGCATTACGAACAACCCTTGGGTAAGAAACTTGCACTACAGCTGAACGCCAAACTCAACCAAACCAGCCAACATTACGTGAATCCGGATTATTTGGGTTCGACCGGTTCGGAGGATTATTCCTACAGGCAACAAGAAGTCTATTTATCGGCTGCAGCACTTTATAAACCGCTTGCAGGCCTGTCCTTTGCATGGGCTACCGATGGCGCCGTTGCCGGGATGACATGCAATCTGAAGGACTTTTCGGAACCGACCCGCTACAGTCTACTATCCAATTTTTCTGCCAAATACGTGAACGAATGGATGCTTGCAACAGCCAGTATTTTGAGCACTAGTATTCGGGAAACCACTGAGTCCGGTCCATCAGCCAAGACTATCGGACGATTTTCGCCTGCCATGAACATTTCTTTCCGACCCATTCGAACACTAGAAAATGTGCGTTTACGTGCCTTTTGGAAATCGTCGTTCAGGGAGCCCAGTTTCAACGATCTATACTATTCTGCCATCGGAAATACGGCTTTGAAGCCAGAAAATAGTGAGCAAGTAGATTTGGGCATCACTTGCTCGCTACCTTGGAAAGCACAGCAACTGGGCTTCCATTTTTCAGGAGATGTATTCAACAATCGCATCACCGATAAAATCATGGCTTTACCGACGCGCAACATGTTCATCTGGAGCATGGTGAACCTTGGAAAGGTGTCAATCACCGGCTTGGACATCAATTTGGAAGTCACCAAACAATGGACGAAAACGACCGAACTGTTGATTGCATGGACCCATTCCTACCAACGGGCGTTGGATGTAACGGACCCCGATTCGAAAACATACAACCAGCAGATAGCCTATGCCCCACGCATCTATGGTTCGGGTAGGCTTCAGTTATCGGTTTCAAAACTGAAACTGGGTTATTCCGTTTTGTATTCGGGGCATCGCTATGTCACGGGTCAAAACATCGTTCAAAACGACTTACCTAGCTATACCGATCAATCCATTACGGCAGAATACGCTGTTCCACGGGCTTTCGGTGAGGTGGTGTTTCGTGGCGAAATGCAGAACCTAGCCGATGTGAATTATGAAATAGTACGAAATTTCCCCATGCCCGGCCGTGCGTTTCGGGTGTCGGTTCGAATAGAATTCTGAAGATGAAAGAAACGATGCGAAATGTGCTTCTGTTGGTTTTGGCAGCTACCGTGCTGTACGCCTGCGATGATTTGACTTCCGTTGTTCCGGATTCAAACGACTCGGTAGAAGGTACTGGTGCGCTGTATATCTTGTGCGACGGCAATTTCTCACTGAACAACAGTACGCTGAGTGTCTATGATTTTTCAGTCAAAAAACTCACAGCCGATTATTTCCAGTCCATAAACGGTCGTAAACTAGGCGATACCGGCAACGACCTCCAACGCTATGGCTCCAAACTTTACGTGGTGGTGAACGGCTCCAGTCAGGTCGAGGTTTTGGACGCCCGCAACGGTATGTCTTTGAAACAAATCCCATTTTTTAACAGCAATACGGCGAGACAACCCCGTTCCATCACTTTTTGGATGAACAAAGCATACGTATGCTCCTTTGACGGAACGGTTGCCCGCATCGATACCACGAGTTTGGAAATTGAAGCGTTCGTCACTGTCGGTCGAAACCCGGACGGAATTGCCGCTTCCAACAATAAATTGTATGTAAGTAATTCCGGTGGATTGGATTACGGTTCCAACCTTGGATACGACCAAACGGTATCCGTCCTTTCGACCGAAACGTTCACTGAAGTCAAACGCATCGATGTAGGTCTCAATCCAGGCCTCATTAAAGCTGATCATTTCGGTTACGTTTATGTCTCCGTGCGTGGTGATTATAAAACGGAAACAGGTAGGTGGGTCAGCATTGACGCTCAATCCGATGCCGTAGCTGCCACCTACGACTTTGCTGTCACCAATTTTGACCTGAGCGGAGATAAGGCCTACTTCTACCGCTTCGACGACGCCACCAAGGAAAGTTCCATAGGTGTGTTCAACCTGAAAACAAAGTTAATGGAGACCAATTCCTTCATTCAAGATGGAACAAGGCTGAAAACGCCTTATGGCATCACCGCCGACCCCGAAAGCGTTGCGGTTTACATCACCGATGCAGGGGATTACACAGCTTCCGGTGATGTATATTGCTTCTCGGAAAGTGGGGTGCTAGCCTATAAACTGTCCAATGTGGGCATCAATCCGAATACAGTTTTGCCCGTGAGTGATTTTTGTCATAAAAACGGTTCAGCCAACAACACGACTTCTGCCGAGGGCATTCAACATGTATTTGATTTCACTCCTGCACCTGGGCAGTTCGTCGGTGTTTACCCCGCATATAAGGAGGGTGAAACTGTTGAACAAATGCGGGCTAAGGCAGAAACTCTGTTGAAAGCAGGAGGTTTGGTTTCCTTGGGCCGTTTTGGCGGAAGTCTCACCTTTGCGTTTAAAACGCCCGTCAACAACGCCAACGGTACCGATTTCCGCATCCTCGGCAATGCTTTTTCCAACTCGGCTGAACCCGGTATCGTGGAAGTTTCTGAGGACGTCAACGGAAATGGTTTGCCCGATGATGCCTGGTACGAACTGGCAGGTTCTGAGTATAGTAAAAGCACCACCAAACACGGCTATCAAATAACTTATTACAAACCCAGTCAAAAAACCGACAGTGTTTATTATACTGATAATGCGAATGCACACGGTTATGTGACCGCATCCTATCCGTTCTGGCAAGGAGACTCCATAGTGTGTCAGGGGACGTTGCTTCCGCCAACAGCTTCTAAAAACGAACTCGGCTATTGGATTTCAAACAGCCTGCCCTGGGGCTATGCAGACAATCAACCCAACAATTCAGGCTTGAATGAATTTGATTTGGATTGGGCCGTGACCGCCGATGGCTCCAAAGTCACACTCAACAAAATCCATTTTATAAAAGTTTATACAGCAGTCAATCAAAATGCTGGTTGGATGGGCGAACTCTCCACCGAGATCTGTGGGGCGAAGAACCTGCATCCCTAATTTACTTTTCCGGTTTCAACACCACACCCATGTTCAGTTTTCCATCCGTCTTAATGACGATGGGCTTCTCAAACCGAATGTGCTTGACGAATTCGTTTTCAAACACACAAGGTTGTGCATTGATGTAGTCGTAATCACACCAGTTATCCGAAGTCCGTTTGCCCACCGTGTAGTAATTCACCCCGAACGAAGTCAAGTTCTGAAAGAAATGCGTGCCCTGACTCGGGTCGATGGGGTAGCTGGACAAATCGGCTTCCACAATAAGTCTGGCTGAAGCAATCTGTGGCCATTTGACCGGTATGCCCAACCAGGGGTCGCTGGACCCCCAGCGGCCAGGACCAATAAGCACATATCCTCGGTTTTCGTCGGTTAATATCCGATTGAGCTTTTCGATCTCATAGACGGTCAATTGGTTTTTGGAACCTTGAAACGAATCTGGTTTGACATAAATCAGGTCGTAAACATCGTTTTCCACACCATGACCGAGCGCACTCTTAGTCTTTATGAGCAATTTTTCATCTGGAATCAAATCCAGATTCTCATCCAACATGACCTTGGTGTCCACGATGGGTCGAATTTGAAGCATGTAAAAGGTTCGGTCTCCACTTTCGTCGGGTTTCATTTCGACCGCAAATTCAATTTCCACCGGTCTGCCCATTTCCTTTTGGCCTTGCTCCAGAATGCGTTCAAGAATTTTAGCTAGTGGAAAAGTATCGTTTTGCAAAATGTGCGCAAAGGAAATAATCTTACGGCCCGGGCCCCAGACACCATCCCTCAACATTTGGTCGGTTGGGTCGAAGGTCGAAGCCACGTGGGTGAGCGTCCCGTCTACTTCGGCTTCCTGAACGCTGCATTTCAGAAGGTTCTGTCCATCATCGGTACTCAAATGGTAATTCCGGTTGCTAAGGTCCAGGCTGAGGAAGTTCGTCTGCGTTTCTCGCAAAGCGTAATCCAGCGAACTCATTTGTAGAATGCTGTGCGGATGTTTCGGGGAGAACCGCAGGGTCAGCCCGCCGTCTACGATGTATTTGCCCAATCCCAGCGCCACATTGGCAATGCCGTCCTCGGGTAGTTCGTGCCCAATGGGGTAATAATTCAATGATCGAGCAACCCCGGAAATGGTCGGGTAATGTCGGTTTCCATAGCTGTTTCCGCAAACTTCTTCCAGAATAATAGCCATCTTTTCCTGATCAATGATGTTGGAAGTCGCCTTCATATAGGCTTTGCTGTTTTCAAAGAAAACCGAGGCATAAACCCCCTTGATGGCATTCTTCAGCATGAGCAACACCTTTTCGATGTCTTCGTCGAATGGAATCATATAGGTAGAATAGATGCCGGCAAACGGCTGGTAATGAGCATCTTCCAGAAGACTGGAGGAACGGATGGCAATGGGCTTGCGCACTACTGAAAGGAAAGCCCTCAGGTTCAAATTGAATCCATCCGGTAGGTGCGAGTCCATGAACTTATCTAAAATGGTTTCATCCGCAGCATCCGACAAAGCGATGGGGTAGAGGTTGTTGTTTTCCATGAACTGGTCGAAAATCTCCGTGCAAAGCACCAGTGTCTTTGGAATGCACACATTAACTCCCTCAAAATCATTCAGGTCCACGTTGCGCTTGATCATGGCATCGATAAATGCCAAGCCACGACCTTTTCCGCCCAAAGAACCTTCGCCGAATCGAACAAAGTTGGAATATTTGTCGAACCGATCCCGCTTGAATTCAGCGATAATCCCCATGTTTTTGGTTCGACGGTACATCACGATGGCGTTGAAAATGACCGTGCGGATTTCGTCTATATCTTTAAAATCTTCCATGTGGATGTCTTCCAGAAACTTAGCAAGTGGGAACATGGCCCTCGAATAGAGCCAGCGGGAAATATGGTTCCGTTCCAAGTGAAAGCGAAGAAGGTATTCCGGAATTGTAAATATTTGTTCTTGCAGTTCTTTCAAGTTTGATATACGCAAGACCTCTAGGTCCGTTTCAGGATCCACGAACACAAAATCGCCGAAACCGAAATTGTCGGTGAGCAGCTGGCGCAATTCCTGCGGAAACGTCTTGGAAGCTTTGTCAATAAAGCCTGAATCCAGTTCTACAGCAAATCGTTGGTTGCTTACGTCAGAGGAATTCAAAATGATGGGTAGAAAAGGGTCGCTGTTGCGGACCCTGCGGCAAAAACGCAGACCGGCTTCCTTATCTTTCACACCCTCCCGGTTGAAGCTCATATCCGAAACGATGCCCAGCATGTCTTTCTGATGTTTCCGAAATAGCGCTTTGGCTTCTTCGTAATTTCTAGCCAACAGTATTTTGGGACGGCCACGCATCCGCAACATTTGTTGGTGTCCATTGAGTGCTTCGGTTGCAAAATTTCTGGATTGTTCCAACACGAATTTGTATAAATTCGGTAGAATGGACGAATAGAAGCGTACTGAATCCTCCACTAGCAAAATGACTCGCACACCCACCGACTCGATGTCCTGATCCACATTCATCTTGTCCTCGATCAGTTTGATGATGGCCAGCAGCAAATCGGCATTTCCCAACCAACTGAATACATAGTCAACATCCGAAAGGTCTGCTTGTGCGATGTATTTGGAAACCTCGCGCGAAAACGGCGTGAGTACCACCAGTGGCAAATCCGGGTACATGCCTTTGATGATGGACGGAATCTTGAAATTAACGTCCTGTTTGTCGCTGGGCATGCAAATGATCAGCTCGTAGGAATTGTTTTTCAGTTCCTCCATGGCTTCCTTTTGTGTCGAAACCTGCGTGAATCGGGGTGGATAACGCAGGTTAAGTGAAACGTATTCATTGAATATGAGTTCATCCACTCGACCGTCATCTTCCAATACAAACGCATCGTATTTGCTGGCAATCAGCAAGATGTTGTAAATGCGCTTGGTCATGAGTTTGGCAAACGACGTATCTTTGAAATATAGTTTTCGGAAGGAAAGTTTGCTGTTCATGTTACTTCATAAAAATGTGCAAAAAAAGCGTGTATGGCTTGCAAATAGTCATAAAACTTTCTAAATTTGAGGTGTAAATGGGTGTTGTAGCTTTCATTTTGATAGTTTAAAGCCTTTGCAATCCATCGGGCGGTTTTTTTGGAAGTTTTCCGCTCAAGGATGCAAATGTAACGAAAACCGAATGCAAACTCACGCTTTATGCCTATATTTGATACGCTTCTCTTAACTTTTCAACGAAACCATAATAAAATACTTTATGGACATCAATCAATTCATGACATCGCTCGAAGCCAAACACCCGGGCGAAAAAGAGTACCTGCAAGCCGTACATGAAGTGCTGCTCAGTGTGGAAACCATTTACAACCAGCATCCTGAGTTTGAAAGAGCCAGGATTTTGGAACGATTGGTCGAACCGGATCGAATCCTCACCTTCAAGGTGCCATGGATAGACGATGCCGGTAAGATTCAAGTGAATCTGGGTTACCGTGTACAGTTCAACAACGCCATTGGCCCCTACAAGGGCGGTTTGCGCTTTCATGCTTCCGTAAACCTTTCCATATTGAAATTCCTGGGGTTTGAACAAACCTTCAAGAATGCACTGACTACTCTGCCGATGGGCGGAGCCAAGGGCGGTTCCGACTTCAGCACCCGCGGGAAATCCGATGCTGAAATCGAACGTTTCTGTCACAGCTTCATGCTGGAACTTTGGCAAAATATCGGTCCAAATACCGATGTGCCTGCTGGAGACATTGGCGTAGGCGCCCGTGAAATTGGTTACTTGTATGGCATGTATAAGAAATTGGCCAGACAAAACACAGGTGTGCTCACTGGAAAAAGTCTTGAATTCGGAGGATCTTTGGTGCGTCCGGAAGCTACTGGTTTCGGTGGTTTGTACTTTGTCCGCCAGATGCTGACTACGCAAGGCCGGGGTATTGAGGGCAAGACCATCGCCATCTCTGGTTTTGGTAATGTCGCTTGGGGTGCTGCCATGAAGGCAACCGAAATGGGTGCCAAAGTCGTCACACTTTCCGGTCCTGACGGGTATGTCTATGATCCTGATGGTCTGAACGAAGATAAAATAGCCTACATGCTCGAACTACGCGACAGCAATAACGATGTAATCGAACCCTACGCTGCCAAATTCAATGCTCAATTTTTTGCAGGCAAGCGACCTTGGGAACAGAAAGTCGATATCGCACTGCCTTGTGCCACTCAAAACGAGTTGAATGGCGACGATGCCCGTATGTTGATAGACAATGGTGTCCTTTGTGTCGGTGAAATCTCCAACATGGGTTGTACACCCGATGCCATCGACGCCTTCATTCAGGCACGTGTCATGTACGGACCGGGCAAGGCTGTGAACGCCGGCGGTGTGGCCACTTCGGGTTTGGAAATGACTCAGAACGCCATGCATTTGTCTTGGCCAGCCGAAGAAGTCGATGCTCGATTGCATCAGATCATGTCCGAAATCCACGACCAATGCCTGCGCTACGGCAAAGAGGAAGACGGTTACATCAATTACATGAAGGGTGCCAATGTGGCTGGTTTCATGAAGGTGGCACGGGCAATGCTCGAACAAGGCTATTTAGGATAGTCTGGATTTTCACTACCTTTGGCTTTGTGGAAACCAGATTGCCTAACACTGAAGAAAAAGCATTTGTGCAGGAACACCTGCACGAGCACGTTTCCGCTCTGGCCTTAAAGCTGGGGCGGTTTCCGCATTTGAATGCCAGCGTGGTCCTTCGTCAGGTGGCTGGATATCAAACGCTGGCTAAGAAAGTGCCTTCTTGGGCTGAGAACCCCGATTTGGTTTTCGCCGATTCTTTACCACTGGAGCAATGTTCTTCGGAAGCAACTGCAATGTATAAAGCCAGACTGCTTCCTGCCTCGGTTGAACGCATCGCCGACCTGACCGGTGGGCTGGGAGTGGACTTCGCTTTTCTGGCAGCAGGAAAAACCAAAGCATTGTATATCGAACGACGAGCCGATCTCTGCGACGTTGCTCAAGAGAATTTCCGCGCACTTGGCTTAACCCAGGCGCAGGTTTTGTATGGTGATGGCCCCGCTTTATTGACTGTACCCTTCGATCTCATTTACCTTGATCCAGCCCGCCGCGATGCCCAAGGTGGAAAAGTTGTCGCCCTAAGCGATTGCGAACCCAACATCGCCGCTCTCAAATCCTCCCTGCTTGCAAAAGCACCTCGATTGATGGTCAAGCTTTCACCCATGTTGGACATTACTTTAGCCCTCAAACAATTACCCGAAACTACCCAAATCCATGTAGTTTCTGTGGATGGCGAATGCAAGGAATTGCTTTTCCTTTTGGAGGCTGAAAGCGCCCTTCACGATCCCCACATCGTTTGCGTCAACCTGAGGAACAACGCTGCTACGCAGACCTTCACCTTTACCAAATCCGAAGAATCAGAAGCTGTTTGCCGCCTGGCCGAAACACCTCTGCTATTCCTTTACGAACCCAACGCCTCCCTTCTCAAAGCCGGTGCCTTTTCCATCCTGACCCAAGCCTTCGACCTATTTAAACTCCATCCAAACAGCCATTTATATACGTCCGAAACCCTGATCGAGCATTTTCCCGGCCGTGCCTTCTCTGTCGAAGCTGTTTTTCCCGTCCATCCGTCCGCTTTAAAAACACAACTAGCCGGTATCACCAAAGCGAACATAACTACTCGTAACTTTCCCGAAACGGTTGCTCAACTTCGCAAGAAAACCAAACTCAAGGAAGGTGGCGCTTTATATCTGTTTGCCACGACCTTGAGCGATGAACGAAAAGTGCTGATAAAATGCCAAAAAGCATATTGATTCACTCTATAGCTTTATCATTTTAATCGATTTTTTTTATCTGTTTAATGTTGATACTTTTGGAAAAAATGAACGGATCAAGCAACTAATAAATATGAGCAACCGAAAATACATACTTGTCATTCTATTTTCTCTTTTGGCTTCACTTAGTTTTGCCCAAAAGGGCATCATTAAAGGCAGGGTTTTCAATGCCAAAACCAACGAACCTCTGGAATTCTGCACCATCCTCGTCCAAGGAACCACCATCGGCTCCACTTCCGACTTGGATGGTAATTACATTTTTACAGGCGTCAAGCCGGGTTTCTATCGTTTGGTAACCAGTTCCATCGGTTTTGAACCCTCCGTTTCACCCGAAATTCAAGTAGTTGGCAACCAAACCGTATTCGTGGACATACCCGTCAATGAGAAATCCCAGCAATTGAAGGATGTCGTGGTGAACCAACCTCTTACATTGCGAAAACTTGCCAGCCCCGTTTCCCTGCTCACCATCGGTGTTCAGGATATTGAAAAGAGCGCCGGTGTGAACCGCGACGTCTCCAAAATATTGCAATCCCTACCTGGGGTAGGTTCCACCAGTCCCCAGCGCAACGACCTGATCGTGCGTGGCGGCGGTCCTTCCGAAAACGTCTTCTATTTGGACGGTGTTGAAATACCTGTCATCAATCACTTTGCTACGCAAGGTTCTTCAGGTGGAGCGGTTGGTGTCATTAATCCTGACTTCGTCCGTGAAATCAATTTCTATTCGGGTGCCTTTCCTGCCAACAGGTCCAATGCGCTGAGTTCGGTCATGGACATTCAGCAACGAGACGGTAGTACAGACCGCATTCACACGAGTGCGACATTTGGTGCTTCCGATGCCGGTGTGACCTTGGATGGCCCGCTTAGCAAAAATGCGACCTTCATCGTTTCTGCCCGCCAGTCTTATCTTCAGTATTTGTTCAAAGCAATCGGATTGCCTTTTCTGCCAACCTATACGGATTTTCAGTTAAAGACCAAATTTCGCTTCGGCATTCACAATGAGTTGACCCTGATTGGTATTGGAGCTATTGACGACTTTACGCTTAACACGAGCATTGTCAATCCGACGGAAAGCCAACGGTATATTCTGGCTTACTTGCCTATCTATAAACAATGGAATTACACGGTCGGTGCTGTTTACAAACATTTTTCCGAGCATTTCAACGACATTTGGGTGCTCAGTCGAAACATGTTGCGAAATACCAGTTACAAACACGTGGATAACGACGAAAGCAAACCCAAAACACAAAACTACTTGTCGGACGAAGCAGAAAACAAACTGCGCTTCGAGCGCAATTACACGGACTTACCTATTAAATTGTTGGTGGGGGCAGGTTTGAAATACGCTCATTACACCAACGAAACATACCGTCAAGTATTGATTGCAGAAACGCCGACGGACCTGAATTACCAGACCAATTTGAACCTGTTAGGCTACCAAGCTTTTATGCAGGCTTCGGATACGTATCTGGATGAAACGCTTCGATTGTCCTTTGGCCTGAATTTCAGCGGGAACAATTACAACAAAAATATGGCCAATCCGCTTCGGCAGTTCTCCCCAAGGTTCTCAGCCTCCTATGCCCTGACCGACCAGTTGAATGTGAATGCCAATGTAGGCCGCTATGTCATGCAACCCTCGTACACCAGCCTAGGCTTCAGGGATTTCTCTGGTGCGTTGGTCAATCAAAATGAAAACGTTCGTTTCACCGGGTCCAACCAAGCCGTTTTGGGACTGGAGTACAGACCATCGTCCAACGTCAGGTTTACGATGGAAGGATTCTACAAAGCCTACGATCATTATAACATTTCCGTGGCCGAAGGCATCAGTATGGCCAGCAAGGGTACGGAATATGGTCAAGTAGGTGACGAGCAAATCGTTTCCAACGGTAAAGGCCGCGCATACGGGGTTGAATTCTTAGCCAAAGTTTGGGAACTGAAAGGTTTGAATGTAAGTTCTACGCTGACCTTGTTCAAAAGTGAATTCACCAATGCCGCCGGCGTGTACCTGCCTAGTTCTTGGGATGTGGGCCGTCTTTTCAATTTGCAGGCGAGTTACAAATTCGGTAAAAGTTGGAACATAGCCGGTCGTTGGCATTATTCCGGAGGTTCTCCCTACACACCCATCAATGAGTCCCTTTCTAGCTTGAAAACGGTTTGGGATAGCCGCCATCTGCCCTACATAGACTATTCTCGCTACAATTCCGAACGCCTAGGATTGTCACATGTTTTGGATTTAAGGCTCGACAAGGAATTTTATTTTAAGAAGTGGATGCTCGACCTGTATATGGATGTTCAGAACGTTTACGCTTTCCAAAGCGAATCCATACCTAATTATACCAATTTGGACGAAAGCGGGATGCCAGTCACCAATTCCAGTGACCCCAGCTGCTATGTGCTGCGCCAAATTCCAAGCGATGGTGGTATGCTATTGCCCACCATCGGTATCATGGTTAAATTTTAAGCCCTGCCGAAATGAAAACAAAACTACTATTGATTACTTGCCTGTTGATTTCTGCAATGACTTCCGTTGCTAAAAAGCCGGAAGTATTTAAGAGCTATTCGATCGGTGCCTCCAAATCCGGTACAGCCTTGACGCTTAAATTCGAAATAGGCAAACAGCACAATCATCCCTTATTTGCCGTTTGGCTGGCCGATGCAAACGGTAAATTCATCGAAACGCTCTATGTTTCCGAAAGCATCGGTACGGGTGTTTATCCGAGGGTAGACCGCAAAAAAGGAGCTTGGCAAGCTGGTGCCATCCAGCGTCCAGCTGCTTTGCCCTACTGGGCGCATCAACGCAACATTCTGAATGAATTTGGAACGTACAATCCGACGCCTGCCCATCCAGAGCTAGACGGGAATACTGGAGCTACTCCGCAGGCTTCGTTCGTGCTGAATTTGAAGGCCACACATGTACTAAATGGTATTTACTCAGTGTTTGTGGAACTGAACCAATCATGGGACTGGAATGAGTTCTGGTACAACGACCGTTTTCCGGGGAATAAGGAATACATGACTTCCAGCCAACCTGCTTTGGTGTATTCGGTCCTGATTGATACCCGTCAGAAGCAATCTTACTCCTTGAAGCCTGTTGGATACAGTAGTTACGATGGTTCCGACGGAAACTTGAATCCAGATTTGGGTACGTTGACAACGGCTTTGCACATTGCAAAAGACATATCGGTTGTGCTGCCTTAAACTAACTTTTTTGGATTTTTAGCGATATAATCTTTCCAACTCGTAAATGGCTTATCCATTTGTGGGCGGTTGGTTTGCATGTAGTGGCAGAGTGCTGCGGCTAGTCCGTCCGTGGCATCGAGTTGTGGAAGCATGGTTTCCTTCGGGATTTTCAAAAGTCGTTGCAACATATCCGAAACCTGTTCTTTCGAGGCTCGACCATTGCCGGTAATAGCCATTTTGATCTTTAACGGTGCATATTCAAAAATGGGGAGATCCCGTGAAAGTGCTGCTGCAATGGCCGTGCCCTGAGCGCGTCCAAGTTTGAGCATTGATTGCACATTTTTACCGAAAAACGGTGCTTCGATGGCCAGTTCATCCGGTAGGTATTCTTCGATAAGGCTGAGTGTGCGGTCGAAAATTTTGCGTAAACGCAGGTAATGGTCTTCGTACTTGTTCAGTTGAAGTATCCCCATGGCCAACATCTCCGGTTTGTTGTTGGTGATTTTGAGCAAACCATAGCCCATCACATTCGTGCCCGGGTCAATGCCTAGTATTATGCGGTCTTTGATGACCTTTGGTACGACTTTGACAGTTGTTTCGTTCATTCTACGGTTTCCAACATAGTGGTGAATCCCAAGACTTTTTCCTGAAATTTGTTGCTCATGGTTGTTTGCATTTCACTTCCATACTTCTGAAACCAATTTTCCAATGTATCCAGATCGATGACCTCGAACTGAAGGGCATAACTGACATTCCCTGGTTCATTTTCAACCAACAAATGGAACAAGCGTGGATTGAACAGCATATTGGTTTTTGTCACTTCGGGGATGTAGTCGGACTTGACCCATTTGACCCAGTCTGACTGACGGTCTTCGGAAACTTGGTAGGTGGTATTGACTATGAGCATGTTGCTTTTTTTCAGTGTTTACAGCAAAAAGTGTGCCTCAAAGATAGTAAAATTAAAAACTTCATGTATCTTTGCACCCGCTTTAAACAAGCTCACGGGGCATTAGCTCATCTGGCTAGAGCGCGACACTGGCAGTGTCGAGGTGAGCGGTTCGAGTCCGCTATGCTCCACTTAAATGAATAAAACCAGTCCATTCGGACTGGTTTTATTCATTTAAGTGGAGCATTCCTTGTTTAATTAAGATGCTCAGACGGCCAGTGGGGTTTGAAGCATTCGGACTGGTTTTATTCATTTATGTGGAGCATTCCTTGTTTAATTAAGATGCTCAGACGGCCAGTGGGGTTTGAACCATTCGGACTGGTTTTATTCATTTAAGTGGAGCATTCCTTGTTTAATTAAGATGCTCAAACGGCCAGTGGGGTTTGAAGCCAGGGGCGGAGTACCTGCGGAACGATTTGGTGAAACTTTTGGTGAAATAACGGCGAATCGAAGGACTCTTCATCAGCATGCGAAACACGAATTCCAATGGCACCAACGAAACCCAAACAGCCAGATATATAGCCAAAATGACCATCGGAATATCCACTAAAACCTTTAACCAAGGTATTCCGAATATAATTAGGGAAACATAATGCAGCACACCTTCGATGAACCAGACAGATAAGAACAAATTCAGAGTAATTTGGATCAACATCAAGGGCAAGGACACTTGTATGGCCTTTTCAGGACAAGTGTTGATGCAACGATTGCAGTCTTCGCATTGGGTTTTCCAACGAGGTAAATGATGCTCCATCACAATGGTGTTTGCCGGGCAGGTTTTGGCACAAATGGCGCAGCCGGTACATTTGTCGTCGGCAATGTAGAAAGTTCCTAATATGCGTCTGCCAATTTTGCCGAATCCAGCCGCCACCAGCCAAGACCATGCTTTGTTCAGTGCTCCACAGCGATAGAGTTCGCGTTCCTGCGCGAGAAATTTTTTGACGAACGCATGTACCTGTGATTCTCCTTGCGGAATAATAAGGTCGGCACCCGATTGGTCGCAGGGATTGGTCATTTGCGTCCAATTATCGGGGAATGAGGCATTACCGGTCAGAAAAACATCCATTTTTTTCCTTCGAAGGACTTTTTCCGCTTGTTCAAGTGCCTGACCCGTATAACCGGAAATAAGTCTACCGTCACGTACCAGTGCACCGTTGATGGCCAGTATGGCCACCTTGGTACCTTTCAGCCGTGGAAACGTTTTTAAATAATGACTCATCATGACGGGAGGTGCCCAACTGAGCACAGGAAAGGCTACCAAGTGGTAATCAAAAGTGTTTATCGACGGCACAACACCGAATTTGACCTGAACGACCGAAACCTCATGACCAGCAGATTTCAATGATTCTGAAATCAATTTGACAGCATGTGCCGTATTACCGGTCCCGGTAAAGTAATGGATGAGTGTGGTTGGCATGGTGGAGGTATTTTATTCGATACGAATATAAAACAAATGCAATCTGTTTGTACAAAATAAAGTCAAAAACTGACTGTTGATTCTGAAATTAAAAGTTAAATTTGAATTAAATTACAAAATAGGCATTCATGAAGAAGTTAATTGGGTTTTTGTTGCTATTCAACTTGTATATTTGTTCAAGTCACAGTCGTAATGAATTCATTCAAAATCCCAACCCGACACAGTATTTTGCTGCTGGCTCGGCTTTTACCCAGCCTGCCGGTTCCATTCTTTATAAAAATACCTGCTTATTTTTCAATTCAATTTCTTTTGGATTAACGGACAATATTTCTCTTGGTGGGGGTACAGAACTTTATCGATTGATAACAAGTAATGAGAAGGACAAATCACCCAGTTTATATTATCTGGCTCCAAAGATTGGATTTCGCTTGGCTCCCAAGTTGCGTTTCGCAGTTGGGGGTGATGTTTTATTCTATCGTGAAGGATTATTTGATGCTGATAATCATACCGGTACTCAAATTGCCCGATTAGGTTATGGTTTATTGACGTATGGGTCCGTTAATAGTAATGTAACAATTGGGGGTTATGCCGTCCCAGTAAATGGAGACATGAATGGAAAGGGTATTTTTTTCAACATCAGTGGAATCCATAAAATTGGTAGAATGGTCGCTCTAGTTGGTGAAAGTTGGTTCTTCCCAGATCAATCCAGCATTATTGATGGTGGATTTCGGATTTTCGAAAAGAATGTGGCTGTCGATTTGGGAGTCGCTTCGTATTTGGGGGTTGATACTCAATCAGGTTCTATTTTTATCCCATACGCCGATTTTACTTGGTCGTTTTAATTTAAAAAAGCCTGACAAATTACTTCGTCAGGCTTCCTATTTGATCCAAAGTTCATTAGAGCACTCCCTGCGCCATCATTGCCTTGGCAACCTTCATGAAACCAGCCACGTTGGCGCCTTTTACGTAGTTCACAAAGCCATTGCCTTCGTCACCATAGTTGACGCACGCTTCGTGAATGGAAGCCATGATGCCTTGCAGGCGAGCGTCCACTTCTTCACGGGTCCAAGCAATACGCATGGAGTTCTGCGTCATTTCCAGACCGGAAGTGGCTACTCCACCTGCGTTGGCGGCTTTACCTGGAGCATACAGGATTTTAGCTGCGATGAACACATCGACGGCTTCCATGGTAGAAGGCATGTTAGCACCTTCAGAAACAGCAATGCAACCGTTGGCAATCAATGCTTTGGCATCGTCACCGTTCAATTCGTTCTGTGAAGCGCTTGGCAATGCGATGGTGCATTTTTCGGCCCAAGGGCGACCTCCTTCTACATATTTACAGTTGTATTTGTCGGCATATTCTTTGATACGGCCGCGTTGTACATTTTTCAGGTCGAACACATACTTCAGTTTTTCCAGTGTGATACCTTCGGGATCGTAGATGTAACCGTTGGAGTCAGAGAGGGTAATGACTTTACCACCGAGTTCAAGTACCTTTTCAGCCGTGTAGGTAGCAACATTGCCTGAACCGGAAATGGCAACCACCTGACCTTTTAGGTCGTTGATACCTTTGCGTTTCAACATGTTCATCAGAAAGTAGATGTTGCCGTAACCGGTAGCTTCCGGACGGATCAACGAGCCACCGAATTCGATACCCTTACCGGTCATCGTACCCGTGAATTCGTTTTTCATCTGTTTGTATTTGCCGAACATGTAAGCCACTTCGCGGCCGCCTACACCAATGTCACCAGCTGGAACATCGAGATCCGGGCCGATGTATTTGCTCAGTTCTTGCATGAAAGATTGGCAGAAACGCATGATTTCAGCGTCGGATTTGCCTTTGGGATTGAAGTCGGAACCACCTTTTGCACCACCCATCGGAAGCGTCGTCAGGGCATTTTTGAATGTCTGTTCGAAAGCCAGGAACTTCAGGATGCCGGGATATACGGAAGAGTGGAAACGAATACCACCTTTGTACGGTCCAATAGCCATGTTGTGCTGAATACGATAACCCATGTTGACCTGGTAATTGCCTTTATCGTCCATCCAGGTAACCCGGAAAGAAATGATGCGGTCTGGGATACAGAGTCTTTCTATCAGATTCACTTTGTCGAATTCGGGGTGTTGGTTGTAAACATCCTCGATGGACAGTAATACTTCTTCAACGGCCTGATGGTATTCAGGTTCGTTGGGGAATCGGCGTTTTAAGTTCGCCAAAACATCAGCAGTCTTCATAGTTTTTCAATGCTACTTTAAGTAAGAAAATAGTTTTCTGAGGCCAATCAGTGCTACAAAGGTGCATTTAAAAAATTGACTATGCAAGTAAAAAGCTTTGAAATATCAACAAAAAGGTGCAAAAAATAATCATTATGTCAGAATATAATGAATAAATCTACTGAAAATATGCATTTGCTTACTTTTTGCAATTGACACTTTGTAAGGTGTAAAAGCCGAAAACAGCCTTTGAATGAAGCATATTTTTCCTCTAAAGAAACAGAATGTTTCAGTACCCGAAGATTTGCTGTTAATGAGCCATTCAAATCAGAAAAAATGCCTCGGTTCAAATGAGCCGAGGCAATGTTGGTGACTTTATCATTAGAAGTTTAAAAACTCCTTTGGCTTCAGATTGTTTTCCATCGTCCAAAAATGTGTCTGACCATGTGCAATTCGAAAAAGTGTAAGTTTAGGGCTGTTTTCCGTAATTTCGAAGTTCTTTAAAAAAGGTCTGTCAGTCAACGCTTTTTTCTTGTAAAACGGTTCGTCCAAAAAATCCACTTCACCCGAAATGCGCAGCATTGTACCGATCATGCCTTCATGATGGTAAAAGCAAACTTCCGTTTTGGGATTGGCTTTCAGTTGTCCTGGTATTTCCTTGATGGTGCTGGTTTGAAAGTAAAAACCTGTTTCGTCGGCATACCAAAAGCCGAGGAGGCGTACTCTGGGTTGGTCGTTCTCAACCGTGGCAAGGGAACAAAGTGGGTTCGCATTGGCGAACGTGATGCAATCGTTTAGGTTCATTTGGATTTGGTTTTGATTGGTCTGTAATTGCAGGCGCCATAAACGACATATTCGATTTTATGTTCGTCGAGCAGCCTGCTGATGATTTTGGACGTTTCGTCCGTATTCAAACCAAGGCTTTCACCCAGTTCGATTTCTGATAGACGACCTTTGTCCTCCATCAAGGTTTGTAAATACATTTTTTTGATTTCCATATATGTTTATTAAAGTAAATGACTGAAACATCCACTCTGAAGCGGATGCACAATTTCATATATGGTGGTTTACTTTTTGATGGAACAAATATACATCAAACCAAAAAAAAAGACAATGGCTGTATCAAAAAAAATGATGCAGCCATTGTGAATAGTAGATGAGTAAGGATTGATTCCCTATTCAATCATTACATGTCTTTGCCGTGACACTGCTTATACTTCTTGCCGCTCCCGCAAGGACAAGGATCGTTGCGACCGACTTTCTGTTCGGCACGAATTGGTTCCATGTGGCGTTCGGCGACTGGAGCATTCGGAGCTTGAGTACCAGTGGAACTTGGTCCGTCCTTCTCTGTGCGGTATTTGCTGTAATCTTGGCGCTTTTCGGGAGCAGCCTGACGGACAGCTTCCGGTTCGCGGAACGGGATCTGAGCACGCATCAGAACGGATGTGGACTTCTTGTTCATAGAGTCCACCATCTCCTTGAATAAACCGTAGGATTCCAGTTTGTAAATCAACAACGGGTCCTTCTGTTCATAGCTGGCATTTTGCACTGATTGACGCAGTTCGTCCAGTTCGCGTAGGTTTTCCTTCCATGCTTCGTCGATGGTGTGCAGCAGAATGGCTTTTTCGAAGCTGCGAACTACTTCTTTGGAGTGGGTTTCGGCAGCTGTTTTCAAATGCACCGGAATGTTGTAGCTCCGTTTGCCATCGGTGATGGGAATTAATATATTTTCATACTGTGCTCCCTGAGTTTCATACACTTGCTGAACCACTGGATCGGCGATGGTGGCCATACGTTCCTTCCGTTTGTTGAAATGATCCAACGCTTCGTCGAAAATCTCGTCCACATTCAAATCCGTTTTGCGGTTGAAGAACGTTTCTCGGTCATAGGGTACATCCATTGCATAATAGCTGCGGACATCCATGGCAAGTTGTTCGTAGTCCTTGTTGTTTTCGGCGGATTCCACCAGTGAAGTGGCTAAGTCGTACATGGTGTTCAGAATGTCCATGCTGATGCGTTCGCCCATCAAGGCATGACGGCGTTTGGTGTAGATCACTTCACGCTGGTTGTTCATCACGTCATCGTATTCGAGCAAACGCTTACGGATGCCGAAGTTGTTTTCTTCGACTTTCTTCTGAGCACGTTCGATGGATTTGGAGATCATGCTGTGTTCAATCATCTCACCTTCTTCAAAGCCCATCTTGTCCATGATTCCGGTGATGCGTTCGGAACCAAACAGGCGCATAAGGTTATCTTCGAGTGAAACATAGAATACGGAGGAACCTGGGTCACCCTGACGTCCGGCACGACCGCGCAACTGACGGTCTACACGGCGAGATTCGTGGCGTTCGGTACCGATGATGGCCAAACCACCTGCCTTTTTGACTTCGGCCGAAAGCTTGATGTCGGTACCACGACCGGCCATATTCGTAGCGATGGTCACGGACGAACTCAACCCGGCAGTTGCCACGATATCGGCTTCCCGTTGGTGTAACTTAGCATTCAACACACTGTGCTTGATCTTGCGCATGGTGAGCATCTTGCTCAACAATTCGGAGATTTCGACAGAAGTAGTCCCGACTAGTACTGGACGACCAGCTTCCACCAATTTGACGATTTCTTCGATGACGGCTTGGTATTTTTCACGCTTGGTCTTGAAGACGCGGTCCTCCATGTCGTTGCGAGTGATGGGCCTGTTGGTGGGGATCACGACCACGTCCAGTTTATAGATGTCCCAAAGTTCACCAGCTTCCGTTTCGGCCGTACCGGTCATCCCGGAAAGCTTGTGGTACATGCGGAAATAGTTCTGCAATGTAATCGTAGCGAACGTCTGTGTGGCAGCTTCCACCGTGACACGTTCTTTGGCTTCGATGGCTTGGTGCAGACCGTCGGAGTAGCGGCGGCCCTCCATGATACGGCCAGTCTGCTCGTCCACGATCTTAACTTTGTTTTCGATGACCACGTATTCGGTGTCCAGTTCGAACATGCAATAGGCACGGAGCAATTGGTTGATGGTGTGAACGCGTTCGGACTTGACCGCGTAGTTCAGCATCAATTCGTCTTTTCGGACGTCTTTTTCCTCGTCATTCAAGGCTAACGTTTCGATTTCGGCCAATTGGGCAGCGATGTCGGGAAGTACGAAGAAGTGTGGATCCTCGGTGTCGCCAGTTATGTAATCGATGCCTTTGTCCGTGAGTTCCACCGTATTGTTCTGCTCGTCAATCACGAAATACATCGGATCCGTAGCTTCGGGCATCATGCGGTTGTTGTCGGCCATGTAGATTTCTTCCGTTTTCAACATCGCAGCCTTGGTGCCTTGTTCGCTGAGGAACTTGATGAGGGCTTTGTTTCTGGGAAGCGCTTTATGGGCTCTGAATACGGCCAAACCGCCTTCCTTCTGCTCGTCCTTGTTGTCGGAAGCCAACAACCTTTTTGCTTCGGTCAGAAACTTGGTGGCCAAGGTTTTTTGAGCATTCACTACGCGTTCCACCTTGGGGCGGAGTTCGTCGAACAGCTGGTCTTCGCCTCTTGGAACCGGACCAGAAATGATCAGCGGCGTACGGGCATCATCGATAAGCACGGAGTCCACTTCATCCACGATGGCGTAGTTGTGCTTGCGTTGTACCAAATCCATCGGGCTGTTGGCCATGTTGTCACGCAGATAGTCGAAACCGAACTCGTTGTTTGTCCCAAAAGTGATGTCAGCCAGGTAAGCCTGACGACGCTCGTCGGAGTTCGGACGGTGCTTGTCGATGCAATCCACCGAAATGCCGTGGAACATATAGAGCGGGCCCATCCATTCGGAGTCACGTTTGGACAAGTAGTCATTGACGGTTACCACGTGTACGCCGTTGCCGGTCAAAGCATTGAGGAATACGGGCAAGGTGGCTACCAAGGTTTTACCTTCCCCCGTGGCCATTTCAGCAATCTTACCGTTGTGCAGGACCGTTCCACCAAAGAGCTGAACGTCGTAATGGATCATATCCCATTTTACGTCCGTTCCACCGGCGTTCCAATGGTTCGAGAAAATGGCTTTGTCGCCTTCGATGCGGACAAAATCGTGTTTGGGAGCCAAATCGCGATCGAATTGGGTGGCAGTGACCACGATCTCTTCGTTTTGCGTGAAGCGGCGAGCTGTATCCTTCACGATGGAGAAAACATCGGGCAACGCTTCATCCAATGCAGCTTCCAGTTTTTCCAGAATGTCTTTCTCGATTTTGTCGATGCTGGCGTATACTTTTTCGCGTTCGTCCATGTCGAGGTCTTCGATGCCCTCCTTGAGTTTTTCGATTTCATCGCGTTCAGGCTGAACACTGTTTTGTATGCTGATGCGGATATCAGTCGTGCGTTGGCGTAGTTCATCGTTGCTCAGTGCTTCGATAGCGGGGTACGCTTCTTTTACTTTATCCACCCAGGGTGATGTTTCTTTTAGGTCACGTGTCGATTTGTTACCGAAAAGTTTGGTTAGGAAATCATTGAATCCCATTTGTATAGAGTATTTGTTTATTTATTGGTACTGTGCCGCAAAAGTAGTGCTTTTTGGGGCTGTTTGGAAATCTGCGGACCGAAAAGTGTTCGGTTCGGCTTATTTCAGTTCGGGGAGTGCATGCCCCTGACAGGACGTCGGAGGGCGAATCCGGAAAATCCGGCTTAAAGAAGCGTTGATATCCCCTGCAGATACAGGGGTTTCGATGGTCTGACCTTTCTGTTCAGGCTTGTAATAAATAAAGGGAGTGCTGAATGCGCCACTTCCAATTTGGTAGTCGTTGTTAACAGAACTTTCACGAACATTCCAACCACCCAATATGTCCAGGTAAAAATCGGCGGCACGTTCAGTACAAATGGCGTTTGCCTGCTTGGAAAGTTCAGCATTGGCAGAACCCAATAGCAATTGAGCATACGGATAGACATGGCTGACGCCGCTGAATTCAGCCAGAAACTCGGCTGCCTTTTTACTTATTTCGTCAAAATCAATGCCTTTGTCCTCGATTTTACGACGGTTCAGAAAAATGGTCTGATGGTCCCAAGCGCTGACCCATTGGTCGTTGCCATAGATGGCCATCAAATATAAGTTCAGCAGTGACGTGCAACGGTCTGGATAAAAGTCGCCCGTGAACGCTTTTTCTTTGGGAACATCGATGGCTGGAAGAACAGGTGTACCTGTGCCAGTAATGTACAAGCGAATGTTTTCATTGCCGACGATCTTGTCTGTCGCTTTCAGCAATTTACCAATTTCCTGATCCAAGCGGAAATAGATGTCCTGAATTTCGATGGGCGAAAGCTGTTTGTTGTCCGACTTGGCATCGGCCGAAAGCTGAACCACCAGGTAATCCGTAATTTCATCTCTACCAAGTTGTTCTTTTTCAATCGCTTGTGTAGCAATTCGAAGCACCTCCGAATTCATCATCGGCGATTCCTTGAACTGGCTGAACTTGCTTCTTCCAGCCTTATTGTACAAGTATTTGAATAGGATGGGACTTTGCTGGTGCGGCATGAACCGATAGTTGTCCATCGTTTTGAGGGGTGACCAAGAGGCTTGCTCCACCATCTTGCTCATATCCTCTTGATCGTTAATGGTCTGTAACCACCAAGGCAGGTAATTGAAATAGGTGGACGTGCACCATTTACCGGAAACATCGTCCAACCAGAAAACGCCGTTGGCCGAATGTCCGCCCAGCATGATGGCCTCATCTGCGTTGATGCCTATGGAAAAAACCTTGGCTTCGTTTGCGGATGCTTTTTTTAGCTCATCACCCAAGGTGGATCCTTGTAGATTTTTAGGGGAAACGGTTTCCTGCGTGTAATTGCCCAAATATCGGGGATCGAGTATGCAAGATACTAGTTTGCCGGTGTTGCGGTCGTACCAACGAGAAGCGGTGATGCCGTGTTGACGAGGTGTGGAACCCGTTGTGAAACTTGCACAAGCTGCCGCATTGTCCGGACGGGATGAAGCATATACCATGTTGGTGAAATGCGTTCCGTTTTGAAGTACTTTGCGGAAACCGTCGTCCTCGAAGCCGTTCATGAACCATTCCAGGTAGTTTTCGTCCAACTGGTCAATGTGAATGCCGATCACCAGTCTGGGTGCATGCTCTTCGGCCTGCAGGGATAAACCTGTGGCAGTGACGGAGAGCAGTCCGAGGACGGAAGTGAGCAGTTTTTTCATTCAGTTCATTTCTTTTGAAGTTGATAGACACCCAATGCGGAACGCATCAGCAGCATCAGCAATAAAGGGTACATGGCTGGGTGCAGTTCCTGCGGGAAAATCCAGATTCCTACCAAGGCAAGTAGCTGAAGAAGCAGATTGGCGGCTAAATACGATTTTGCAATCTTCTTCCTAAAACTACCAAATATCATGCCAAAGGCAAAAATCAAGTGCAAAGGGTTCTGCCACAACAATAGATAATTGACATGTGTGGTCGGGTGAATCGAAAACAGCACCATAAAGGCAATAAGCGAGCCTGTTATGCCGAAAATACCGTAAAGTACAGCTGTTACAGCTTGGAAATGCTTCCTTTTCAAGATTTCATAAACGGTCAAACCTGCTATGATCACAAAAAGGAACCAAGCAACCGATATAGGGCCTGGCATTTGGAATGTTTTTTCAATTCGACTCGCATCCACACTGACAGCTTGTCGTGTTTTGAGGACCAAAGGACGCGTTTTGGCGGAATCGTCCACGACAACCGCCATGGCGAAGGATTCTGACAAGATTTCCGGTGCAAATTGCTGGTCGCTCAACGTAGCGGGCTTGTCTGCTTGTGCTCCAATGAGGAAATCAATGCCGAATTGTGTCCAGGGATGTGTATTTGTATAATGATGAATCACACAGCGCAAAGTAGGGTAGTAGCCTTCCGTCCTGTAATCCACTTTCCCCAGTACTCCTTGGACGATCACATCCCGCGGCTTGGTGGAACAGTTGTTGAAAAAGAAATTGTAGCGATAGGTTCGGTTTTCGGGTTGAATATTTTTCACCAATGCCTGCCAAATAGACTCCTTTTCTTGAGCGTTCAGGTTGAGAATCTGTTCGATGACGCAACGGTTTTCCATTTGGTATTCCAACAAAAAATCGGAATAGGAGAATGCACCGCAAACATAATCCGTTTCGCCTTTTACAAAACGGTAGATGAAATTGGGACTGTTGAAATCGAACAAGCCATAATTGAAAACCAGATCGAATCCGTTCTTAGTATCGGCTACCCGAAGGGCTGTGTGTCCATAATGTGCATAGATGTCCTGACCAGGTGAAACCGTAATCAAGGAAACAAAGGCTGAATCGGATAACGGTTTTTCTTGCGCTGAAACCAGCATACTTTGGGAAAGACTGGCCAGTAACAGCAGAACAGAAAAGACTATTTTTTTTGTTGGAACCATGGTTGACCGGATTGAGTAGGCAAAGGTAGTAAAAAAGGAAATTTTTAATTAGATTTGTAAAAAATAGAAAGATATGGAACCTAAAAGATTGTACCGCAGCAGAGAACGAATGCTAGGCGGTGTTTGCGGAGGTGTGGCTGATTATTTTGGCATCGACAAAACCATTGCGCGTTTGATTTTTGCAGCTTTGGTGCTGGCAGGAACCGTGGGCTTTTGGTTGTATCTGCTGATGTGGATCATCGTTCCTGAGGAAAAGTATTCCCCCAAGGAATAGAATTCAGAGGTATAGGACCTCGTTCCTATCTCCCTCCAGTTTTCTTAAATCCGTAATATCCTGCACCACTTCCAGTGATCCGATGAATTCACCATCGGCATTCCGCATCGCATAATAATTGATGCTGATGAACTTGCCTTGCTGGTCCTGACGCCAAAACCGCGCATGGGACTGGGCTCCGCTTTTAAAATCTTCGATGACTTGTTCCATCAGCGGAACGTACTTTTTGGGATGACACACGTGCAGGTCTTTCCCGATGGATGGCTTGCTACGTTGGAAGAGCTTCTCTTCGGCAGGTTTGTCCGAAAAAAAACGAACCGTATTGTCTGCACTTACGAAACTGATTTCGAAGGGTAATTTCGAGAAGATATGTTCGAGTTCTTCCACGGTGAAAGAACCAGTTGATAGTTGAATGCGTTCGTTGTTTTCCATTATTAAAAGAAACTGATGAATAAGGCGATGTTGAGTATGGTCACCAAAACACCCATGCCATAAAGGGCGATGTTCAGGAGACGGGAGTTCTTGTATTTGCCCATGACTTTTTGAGATGCGGTGAGGCGCACTTGAGTGAAAATGGTGATGGGCAGCTGAATGCTCAGAAACATTTGTGACAGTATAAGTCCTTGAAACGGATTACTGATGAACAAGATGATGACCAAAGCCAGCAATAAGGACAGTGCAACACCGATGCGGGAATGGTTGTCCTTAATGTCGTAGGGTTCCTTGTACATGCCAGCAAAAATGGAGCCTGCAGCCATGCCTGAAGTCGTGGAGGAGGCGATGCCCGAAAAAAGCAGGGCAACCGCAAAGACGATGGCCGCGTGATTTCCCAATAAGGGTGCCAGTAGACTGTTGGCTTGTTGGAGCTCATTGACGGGTGTATGGGTTTGGAAAAAAGTGGCGGCAGCAAGTAAAATCATGGCACTGTTGATGCCCCAGCCAATGATCATGGACATCAGCGTGTCCATGAATTCATATTTGAGCTGTTTGCGTATGATTTTGTCTTCCTGCAAATTCCATTGACGGCTCTGGATCACTTCGGAATGCAGGAAAAGATTGTGCGGCATGACCACCGCACCCAATACACTCATGATCACAATCATGGAGCCTTTTGGGAAGGAGGGAGTCACCCAACCGACAACCGCACTGTTCCAATCGATGTGCACCAAGGATAATTCGTACAGGAACGACAAGCCAATAACAGAAACAAAAGCGATGATCCATTTCTCAATGGATTGATAAGAATTGGTGAAAAGCAGGATGCCGACGAAAATGGTGACCAAAATGGCTCCGGCACGAATGGGTATGTCAAAAAGCATGTTCAGCGCAATAGCCCCGCCCAAGATTTCAGCCAGTGAAGTAGCGATGGAAGCCATCATGCCCGAAATGAGCAGCAGTCTTGCCCAAGGCTTTTTCAAATGGATGGCGGCAGCCTCTGAAAGGCAGAGTCCGGAAGCAATGCCCAGATGCGCCACGTTGTGTTGCAGAAAAATGAGCATCAAGGTGGACAGGGTAACCATCCAAAGGAGGCTGTAACCATAATTGGCACCTGCAGCTAAATTGGACGCCCAGTTTCCCGGATCGATGAATCCAACGGTTACCAAAAGCCCTGGTCCGATGTATTTTAAGATTTCCGCACCTCCAAAAATGGGTCGGTATCCTTTTTTGTCAATATTCTGAAACAGCTTGAACATAAATCGTTTTTACAAAATTACCATTTTTCTTTACAGAAAAACGATCCTTTTCATTGCTCCATTTTTCAGTTGAACCAGTACTGTTTTGTTGGCAGGCAGGTAACGGATGTCGGATACTGGCATCAACTCCGATTTTTTCCAAGCCGAACCCGATCTTTTCCACAACATCAGGGTGGCGCAAAGTTTCGATCCTTGCGATGTCGGCTGGTATGTGTCGGTGATGTACATCACCTTACTGATCGAGCTTACAGGATGCAGACCATTCGTTTCTTTTGTTTGCAATTTGCCCCAATTTTTAAGTGGAATCAAAGCCAGTTGATAGGTTCCATTATCAATGATGTTGACTTTACAGCCCTTTACCGTCAGGGTCTTCTCGATAATCGGGCCGTTAAGTTCCGGCAGTGCATAATGACCGAGCCTCAAGTCGCAGGTGTCGGTGCTAGTGTTCAAGTCGATTCTTAGGATGCCCTGTTTCAGAGGGATGTCGGCTAGTTGCAGTTTCAGGTTGGGATTCGATTCCAGCATGGCGTCGCGGTAATAAACCCCGTCCTCAAACTTCTTGAACGTGAACATGCGTAACGGTTCCCACTCATTCTTGGCGTTGCGGAACAGGTAGTTCATTGCCACTTCGCCGTTCGGTCCGTCAGCCTGCCAAGGGAATGCACTGTTGTACGAAAGGCGGTTGTAATTTTCGCTGCCACGAAACTTTTCCGAGTTGTTCTTCAAGGGAACATTGCACCAGGCACGAATCTCGGAAGCTCCTATTTCGGAATAATCGGTAATTAGAATGTCAGAACCCTTTTGGAATTTCGAATGCACGTTTCCGTCCGCCAACTCTTCTTCCCAAGCACCGTTGTTTTCCTGGGTAGTCCAAAAAGGATTGTTTGCAGGTACAAGCAAACCTAAAAAGAGTTTGGCACCCCAATAGACACTACCTCGGCAACTGTAGCTCTGAACGGCAGGTTCGAATGGACCGTAAAAACCGAGTGTAGGGACATTGTCTTTTAGATAATTCGGGTTTTGTAAGAACTGAAGCATCGTGCTCGAGGCTATGCGCCTCATCCAGCCGTAATTGGTCTTTGGGTCGTTTTCCATTCCCATGAGCGGGAAAGGTATTGCAGCGCCGAAGCGGTAGCTGATGCTGCGCCCCCACATGATCATCTGACCTTCCTTGCTGAACATGTAGGGATAATTGTCTTTGACCGGCTTGAAGTTCTCCTTGAATTTGGCTGCAAATTGAGGGTAGTGTTTATCTCCGTAGAAGTGTGACCAGACCGTTCCGTACATCTGGAAGGCCCACATGCTGTAATAATCGTAGGCGGGATTGTCGTTGTACCAGCCGTCTCCGCGGTAATGGTCCAACGATTTCTGCAGGTATTCCTCGAGTAATTTCTGATTGACCGTATAACCCTGATCTTGGAAAAAGCTCAGCACAAATATGTTGAAGAATTTCCAATTGGAAGGGACGGTTGGTCCATCTCCATAACTGATCATGGTGGAGGCCAAACTGTCTTTTTGGCTTTGTGAAAGCGGAAACCAAAGCACATCGGGTGCGGCGAACAGTGAAACGGCCAATGCGCCGAATTCCACCAAGTTTTGGTTGGGACCGCCGTTTTTGGGACGTGGTTTGATGTAGCTTGGACTGGCCAGATCAATGAGCTTCCCGATTTGGTGGCGGTAATAATCGGCTACCCGTATATGGTTGAGTACCAGATTGGAATCCTCACGAAGCAAAGGCGCTGCCAGAAACAATGTTCGACAGAGGCCTTCCAGCTTTTCGGTCGGAACCCGGCTTTCATCCTTAGGATAGCTCACACCTGGCAGTTTGGGGAACTTCATGGGGTCATCAAGGTTGTGTATGTAACTGAAGGCACCACCAAGCAGGTATTTTGCAGCATCTTTCCAATGTTCACGTGTCATGCCGGTAAGCGGACTTAACTTGAAGTCTGGTTTTTCGAGGATAAAGATGTTTGATGCAGCGGTCTGGTTAACCGCTTTGAGTGACAAGACGGACGATATTGTTAGAATTAAGGTGAACGTTGCACGTAGTAATGGACGATTCATGACTTTTTATTAATTGATTCGTATACTGCAAATATAACGAAGCTTACGCTTATAAAGCCCCATTTAACGTTCAAATTAACTGTCAAATTAAATAGGCCTGAGATTTGTTAATCTTCAGGCCTATTTAATTTTTAGGATAACTTAATTTATCTCAGACTTTCCGCTCCACCCACAATGTCGATGAGTTCTCTCGTGATGGCTTCTTGTCTGGCCTTGTTGTACTTGAGTTTTAAGTCCTGAATCATTTCACCCGCATTGTCTGTTGCGGTCTGCATAGCCGTGGTCCTGGCACCAAATTCACCAGCGACTGAATCGAGCACAGCACTGAATAGTTTGTTACGGACAGCTTTGGGAACCAAACAGGCAACTAAATAGTGTTCATCAGGTTCTAAAATGTAATCGAGGGTGAAACCGCCCGTCAACGTTGTTTTTTTCGCTTCCGGTATGAGTGGCAACAACTTCTCAGCACGAATCTGTTGAACCGCTGCATTCTTGAAGTGGTTGTAAATTAATTCCACTGCATCGATTTCCTTGGTGAGGAATAAATTCATCAGTTCGTTGGCGATGTCGGCTACTAAACCGTAATCAGGTTTGTCAACGATGTGAAGTAAGTTTCCCTGCACGTCGTAACCCCTTTTACGGGCAGCATCTGCCACTTTTTTACCTAACCCATAAACAAGAATGTTTGAGTTGCCAAGCTCGGCATATTTGGCCAACACTTCGTCCATCTTCTTGATGGCATTGCTGTTGAAGGCACCGCATAAACTACCATTGGAGGAAATGACCACAATGGCCACCCGCTTTACAGCCCGTTTATCGGCCAAGGGGATGCTGATGTCGCCCGAGGAAAATGCCAAAAGATCACCCAGCATGCTCGTCAGTTTTTGTTCGTACGGCAGATAGCCGGTAATGGCGTCCTGAGCTCGGCGAAGTTTCGCCGCGGACACCATTCGCATGGCGCTCGTGATCTTCCGGGTGGAGGTCACCGAAGCAATTCGTGCACGTACTTCCTTCAGGGATGCCATGGCTTAGTGTTTAACGTATTCGATTTCAATTAGTTGCTTGGCTTCCTTGTCCAGAATGGCCGTGACCTCGTCGTTGATGACACCTGTTTTAAGAATGTCCAGCACATCGATGCGGTGTTTCATTTCCAATTGTTCCAGAAACATTTTTTCGAATTCCATGACCTTATTTACTGGAACATTAGCCAATAAACCCTTGGACCCCAAATAGATGATGGCAATCTGCTTTTCGACGGGAACTGGTGAATACTGACCTTGTTTCAGAATCTGCACATTCTTGGAACCACGGTCCAATACGGATTTCGTAACCGCATCCAAGTCGGAACCAAATTTGGAGAAAGCTTCTAGTTCGCGGTATTGAGCTTGGTCGAGTTTCAACGTTCCGGCAACTTTTTTCATCGCCTTGATTTGAGCGTCACCACCCACACGGGATACGGAGATACCGACGTTGATGGCTGGACGGATACCGGCGTTGAACAGTTCGGTATCCAGAAATATCTGGCCGTCCGTGATGGAAATCACATTGGTGGGGATGTAAGCGGAAACGTCACCAGCCTGCGTTTCGATGATGGGAAGTGCGGTGAGCGAGCCACCGCCTTTTACCATGGGTCTGAGCACATCCGGCAAATCGTTCATTTGTTTGGCCACTTCATCGTTGCGTATTATTTTGGCAGCACGCTCCAGCAAGCGGGAGTGTAAATAAAAGATATCACCCGGATAGGCTTCACGACCTGGTGGGCGGCGAAGAATCAAGGAAACTTCACGGTAAGCGACAGCCTGTTTGGACAAATCATCGTAGACAACAAGGGCATGACGTCCTGAATCGCGGAAGAATTCGCCGATGGCAGCACCCGCATAAGGCGCGTAGAACTGCATGGCTGCAGGCATGGAAGCCGGCGCGGAAACCACACAAGTATATTCCATTGCACCGTGTTTTTCGAGGGTCTGAACCAAACTTGCCACGGTTGAACCTTTTTGTCCGATTGCCACATAAATGCAATAGACGGGTTCGCCTTTCAGGAAGTTGTCGCGCTGATTGATAATGGCATCGATGGCAATGGCTGTTTTACCCGTCTGACGGTCACCGATGATGAGTTCGCGTTGTCCGCGGCCAATTGGAATCTGAGAGTCAATGGCTTTCAGACCTGTCTGAAGCGGTTCGCTCACCCGTTGGCGGAAAATGACACCGGGTGCCTTGCGTTCGAGCGGCAGTTCATAGAGTTCGCCTTTGACAGGACCTTTGCCGTCGATGGGATTTCCGAGCGTATCGATGACACGACCCATTAAACCTTCACCCACGCGGATGGAAGCGATGCGCCCCGTACGCTTCACGGAATAGCCTTCCTTGATTTCTTCGGAGGAGCCGAAAAGCACGACACCCACGTTGTCTTCTTCCAGGTTGAGCACCACGCCCATCATTCCGTTCTGGAATTCCACCAGTTCGTTGGATTGAACGTTGTCCAGACCGTAGATGCGGGCCACGCCATCGCTCACTTGTAGAACTTTGCCGACCTCTTCGAGCTTCAGGTTGTCTTCCAGACCAGCCAGTTGCTTTTTGAGAATGTCGAAAACTTCACTTGGTTTGATATCGGACATATAGATAGATTTTATTTTTCTTTAAATACTTAAGGTCAGTCGCGTAAGAGTTCCGTGCGGATGTGTTCCAGTTCGGTCCGAATGCTTGAATCCATGCGGTAATTGTCCACTTCCAGAATGAATCCGCCCATGATTTCAGGTTCCACGTCCGTAGTCAGTTCGAGGGTAGCAGAAAACTGCTTGTCGACCAACTCTCTGATTTTAGTAATGGAAGCGTCTTTAAGGGGCATGGCTGAAATGATTTTTCCAAGCACCACGCGCTCTTTTTCCCGATAAATCTTTTGGAAGGACATGGACATGAACACCATGAATTCTTCGCGACCCTTATCGATTACGAAACCGAAAAAATCGGCCAACAAGGATTTTGGTTTGCAGGCAGAAGCGGTGATGAGCAAGTCTAGTTTTTCCGTACGGGTGTGCATGGGGTTGGCCAAGGTATGGGTTAGATCGGGCACTTCGAAAAATGCCTGCGTAAGCCGTTCCATGGACAAATAAATCTCCTTCTGGAGGTTTTTTTCCTCAGCCAGCGCATACAACGCCTGTGCGTACCGAACCGATATTTTGCCTTCGTTCATCCTGATTGTTAATTTTGCTTCGTATTTGCTTCGTCAAGCATTTTATTAACCAACTCGATCTGTGCGGCATCCCCTTCCAGGTCCTTGCGCAACAGCTTGCTGGCAATACTGACGGAAAGAAGGGCGACTTGGTTGCGAACTTCTTTGAGCGCTTGGTCCTTTTCGTTCAAGATGCTCTGACGCGCATCGGCAATCAGTTTGTCGGCTTCAGTCCTGGCTTGATTCTTGGCGTCTTCAATGAGTTTTTCGCGCAACAGTTGCACTTCTTTCAGGATGGCATTCTGCTCTTCGCGGGCTTCAGCCAGGATGACGGTTCGTTCCTCCTTGATGCTTTCCAGCTTCTGGTAGGCCTGATCGGCAGCCTGCACCGAATTCGTGATGTACTTCTCACGTTCGGCGATAGCCTTTGTTATAAACGGCCAGGCAAATTTTCCCAAAATGGCGACCACCGTCAAAAAGACGATGAGCATCCAGAAAATCAACCCGGTTTCCGGAGTGAATAATCCCATGGTGAAATTACATTACGATTGCAAGAACAGCAACGATGATGGCAAACAAAGCCACCCCTTCTACCAATACGCAAGCGATCAACATGTTCGTACGAATGTCGTTGGTCGATTCCGGTTGGCGAGCAATGGCTTCAACGGCAGAACCACCGATTTTACCGATACCGATACCGGCTCCGATAGCTGCGATTCCAGCGCCCAAAGCGGCACCCAATTTGGCAAAAGCTGCGAGGGAAGTTGCACCAGCGGCAGCCTGAAGAAGGATAGTAGATAACATAATGATTAAGTTTTAAAGTATGAATTTAAATTTATTTTTAATGGGCGGCCTCTGCATGCGCGTCATGCGGTTCTGGATGTGCCATTCCAATAAAGAAGGAAGTCAGCATCGTGAACACGTAGGCTTGAAGAAACACGACAAGGAGCTCCAACAAGTTCATGAAAATCGCAAAGAACAAGGCAAATATTGAAACACCGGCACCCATCAGCGGACTGATGGCTCCGAAAATAAAGATCATGGCCATAAACACCATGGCGATCATGTGACCTGCCAGCATGTTTGCGAACAGACGAATGCAGAGTGCCAAGGGTTTAGTGAACACGCTGACCAGTTCCAGGAACGGCATCAGCGGAATGGGAAAGCGCAACCAAGAGGGCATGGTGGGAACCAAAAAGATTTCCTTCCAGTATTCTTTGTTGGCGAAGACGTTGATGATGAGCAAGGACAGAACGGCCAGTACCATGGTGGTGGCGATGTTGCCGGTCAGGTTGGCACCGCCCGGGAAAATTGGAATGATGCCCAACATGTTGTTGATCAAGATGAAAAAGAACAAGGTGAGCAAATAAGGAGCATATTTGGCATAACCCTTGCCGACACCTGGTTTGATGACTTCGTCCAGCATGAAAACGATGACCACCTCGATGGCACCTTGAAAGCCGCCCGGGGCTTTCATTGGGTCACGACGGTAGAATTTGGCCAAGCTCAGAAAAATCCATAACAGCAGGAAGGCTGAAATCAAGAGCGAGGCAACATTCTTGGTGATGCTTAAATCGAGTGGGCGAACTTGTTGACCGTTGGGCAATATTTCCACCAATTTGTCTTTGTAAGGTCCTTCGTGGGCAATTTCAAAGCCCTGAAAAGAACCCTGATGCAATTTTGCAGAAGAAAAGACTTGCCAGCCGTTCTCCTGACTTTTAGCGATGACCAAAAGTGGAATGGATATTTCCGTCTTTCCTACCTTGGTCACGTGCCAGCTATAGGCATCGCTGATGTGGCCGAAAATGAATTCGCCTGGGCTGAAGGCTTCCTTCTGTAAAGCGTCCTTGCCTTCCTTTTGTGCCGGTTCAGAAGCAAAAGCAGGCATAACCGTTACTGCCAATAGCAGCAACAGAAATTTCACACCTTTATATATGGAATCAATCTTCATGTTTGATTGCTTCATTCTTAATCGAATTTTGTTTGTTGACCCGAACCATGATCAATGTTTCCAGGGCCAAGTAGATAATGAAAAAAGCGCCGAACGAGAGCAAAAACGTAACGGTCTGAACTTTCACCAGTAAAATATAGAGTAGGATGATAAACAATGTGAGCAACAATTTTCCCGTCTTGACGGCCAGCATCACCGGAACTTTAACGTTCGGGTTCAGCACCACGTTATGGAAAGTCAAGGCTGCCAGTATGGTGAAAAAACTTGGGATGAAGGCCAACCATGGCGTGTTGCTTTCTGGTCGGACAATGTTCAACACGAATGCCAGGATGCCGTAAAGCGCCCAAAGCAATAGTGCTGCCATACCCACATATTTCATTGTTCTCTTCATTTTTCAGAGCGTACTTATTTTCTCAACACAGACCGAAATCACGTCATTCTTGACATCGGCGAAACCGTCTTCCACGGCATAGCTAAACCCTTCGTCACCTACAGGATTGATGGTCAAAATGCCTTTGTCGATGGTGGTGATGATTGGTGCATGTTGGGGTAAAACCGTGAACAGGCCTTTAGTGCCGGGAATGGTTACCGACACCACATCGCCGTCGAACAGCGTCTTTACCGGGGAAAGCAGGATCAGTCGCATGTGTACACAGTTAAGCGTTGGCTTCAGCCATCAGTTTCTTACCCTTGGCAATGGCATCGTCGATGGTGCCTACCATGATGAAAGCCGATTCGGGATACTCGTCCACTTCACCGTCCATGATCATGTTGAAACCGCGAATGGTTTCTTCGATGGGCACGATGACGCCCGGAACACCCGTGAATTGGGCAGACATGAAGAAGGGTTGGGAGAGGAAGCGTTGAACGCGACGGGCTCTGGAAACGGTCAGTTTGTCGTCGTCGGAGAGTTCGTCCATCCCCAAAATAGCGATGATGTCCTGCAATTCCTTGTAACGTTGGAGCAATTCTTTGACGCGCTGAGCGGCGTTGTAATGTTCTTCCCCGATGATGTTGGGGTCCAGGATGCGGGAAGTGGAATCCAACGGATCCACTGCAGGGTAGATGCCCAACTCGGAAATCTTACGGTTCAATACCGTAGTGGCATCCAAGTGAGCGAAAGTCGTAGCGGGAGCAGGGTCGGTCAAGTCATCGGCAGGCACGTAAATAGCCTGAACGGAGGTGATGGAGCCGTGCTTCGTCGAAGTGATGCGTTCCTGAAGCAGACCCATTTCCGTGGCCAATGTTGGTTGGTATCCAACGGCTGAAGGCATACGTCCGAGCAATGCGGATACTTCTGAACCTGCTTGTGTGAAACGGAAAATATTGTCGATGAAGAACAGAATGTCTTTACCAGCGCCTTGACCACCTGCATCACGGAATGATTCAGCAACGGTAAGTGCTGACAGGGCAACGGCTGCACGTGCTCCGGGAGGTTCATTCATCTGACCGAACACCAGGGTGGCTTGAGATTTTTCGAGTTCAGCAGGGTCGATCAAGGATAAATCCCAGTCGCCTTTTTCCATGCTCTTCATGAATTTTTCACCGTAACGGATAACGCCCGATTCCAGCATTTCGCGGAGCAGGTCGTTCCCTTCACGGGTGCGTTCGCCGACACCGGCGAATACGGAGTAACCGTTGTAACTTTTGGCAATGTTGTTGATGAGCTCCATGATGAGCACCGTCTTGCCGACACCAGCACCACCGAACAATCCGATCTTACCACCTTTGGCGTAGGGTTCGAGCAAGTCGATCACCTTAATGCCTGTGAAGAGGATTTCTTGATTAGTAACCAGGTCTTCGAATTTGGGAACTTCCCTGTGGATGGCATAAGCACCTTTCATGTCCAGATTAGGCATGCCATCGATGGATTTGCCGATCACGTTCATCATGCGGCCCTTGATCTGGTTGCCGATGGGCATGGTGATGGGGGTGCCCAAGGGTTGAACAGGCATGCCGCGCATCAGGCCATCGGTGGAATCCATGGCGATGGTTCGCACGGTATCTTCTCCGATGTGTTGCTGGCACTCGATGATGAGTTTCTGTCCGTTCTCGCGGGTGATCTCAAGTGCATCGTGAATTTTGGGCATGTCCTGACAGTCCTTAGGAAAAGAAACGTCCACGACCGGGCCGATGACTTGTACAATTTTACCAATTGTTTGTGACATAAAACAAAGCTTTATGGAATAGGTGATTTGTCGGTTAACTCGTAATTTTAATAAAAATAACGGTGCAAAAGTAGCCAAAATTTTACCAATGTCCTACTTGCTTAAAAAAATAGAACATAAAAATGTCACTGATTCAATCCGTAATCGATGGAAAATAGCTATTTTTGTAGAACTGTTTGGCAACAGTATTTCCGGATCGGTACAGGGCTAATAACGCGTACCTAATAGCAAATTGACCACTATGCAAACAATGGCCGAAATCGCCGGAAATCCATTTACCGGACTTAATGATGCACAAGTACTGGAAAGTCAAGCCCAAAACGGGTTTAATGAACTCCCAGCCACCAAATCAAACGGTTTTTTTCACCTCGCATTGGGTATCATAAAGGAACCCATGTTTATTTTATTGTTGGTATGCGCCACCTTATATATGGCCGTAGGCGACATAAAAGAAGGCATCATGCTGTTGGGGTTCGTCCTGTTTATCATGGGCATCGAATTTTACCAGGAACGCAAGACCGGCAAGGCATTGGACGCTTTGAGGGAAATGTCCAGTCCCAAAGCGCGTGTGTTGCGAAACGGCGTTGAAGTGAAAATACCCTGCCGTGAAGTAGTCGTGGATGACCTGGTGGTATTGACTGAGGGTGAGCGTGTCCCTGCCGATTCCATTCTTTTACACTGTATCAATATTCAAGCCGATGAATCCATGCTCACGGGTGAATCCGTTCCGGTGCGGAAAATCGAATCCGATGGTTTTTCGGACGATGTATTGCCCGGTGGAGACGATACGCCTTTTGTTTTTTCGGGCAGCATGATCGTACAGGGTAACGGTATAGCCAAAGTTCTGCGCATTGGTTCGGATACCGAAATCGGCAAAATCGGCATGGCGTTAAGCAGTGTGGAAGAGGAAACTACCAAGCTGAAGTCGGAATTGAACGTGTTGGTCCGCAGGCTGGCCATTGGAGGTGCAGCGCTGTGTCTGGTCGTTGTTTTGGTTTTTTTTCTGACGCGCGGTGATTTGCTTCATGGATTTCTAGCTGGATTGACGTTGGCCATGGCCATTCTGCCAGAGGAATTCCCTGTCATATTGACCATTTTCATGGCTCTTGGAGCTTGGCGGATGTCCAAACACCGTGTTTTGGCCCGAAAACCCGCAGTCATTGAAACCTTGGGTTCAGCCACCGTGCTTTGTACGGACAAAACCGGTACGCTGACGCAGAACCGGATGACTGTGAATACCTTGTACAATAAAACTTCGTTTTTGCACACCACTGATATGAAAGGTTTCCCCGAAGATTTCCACGAAATCATCGAGTATGGCATTCTCTCCAGCCAAGCCAAGCCCAACGATCCGATGGAAAAGGCTATTCTCCGGCTTGGAAATGAGTTTCTGCAGGATACCGAGCACTTGCATCACGATTGGACTATGGTTCGGGAATACGCTTTGTCAAAGGAATTGCTGGCCATGTCCAGGGTGTTCAAGGAAAAATCATCTGACGAATATGTCATTGCTGCCAAGGGTGCCCCTGAATCCATTTTTGACTTATGTCACTTGAAAGATGCCTCAAAATACGAAGAGGCCATCCAACTGATGGCATCCAAGGGCCTTCGTGTTCTAGGTGTGGCAAAGGCTGTCGTTGCTAAAGAAGATTTACCTGACATTCAACATGATTTTGAATTTGAATTCATCGGTTTGATCGGCCTTGCAGATCCCATTCGGCCGGAAGTGAAAGATGCTGTTCGGGAATGTTATAAGGCAGGCATCCGTGTCATCATGATTACCGGCGACTATCCAGTTACAGCTCAAAACATCGGTGCCGAAATCGGTTTGAAGAATACAGACCAATGCATCACTGGTCCTGAACTCGCAACAATGAGCGAAGATGAATTGCTGCGTCGTGTGGGCGAAGTGAACATATTTGCCCGCGTGGTGCCTGAACAAAAACTGAAAATAGTCAATGCGCTGAAAGCGAATGGTGAAATCGTTGCCATGACTGGTGACGGGGTAAACGATGCTCCAGCCTTAAAAGCCGCACACATCGGCATTGCCATGGGTGAACGCGGAACGGACGTGGCACGCGAAGCCTCTTCTTTGGTGCTGACCGACGATAATTTTTCCTCCATTGTAGGAGCTGTTCGTTTGGGCCGCCGCATATTCGACAACATGCAAAAGGCGTTCGGCTATGTGTTCGCCATCCACGTTCCTGTGGCAGGACTTTCCTTGATACCCATCTTTTTTGCTGGGGCACCACTGTTGCTTTTCCCGGTTCACGTAGTCTTTATGGAACTTATCATCGATCCTGCCTGCTCGGTCATTTTCGAAGCGGAGAGTGAAGAAAAGAATGTGATGAACCGACCTCCGAGAAGTGTTAAACAAAAATTCTTCGGTGGCAGCAAAATTTTTCTGAGTGTCATGCAGGGAGTTGCAATTCTTTTGATGGTGTTGGGTGTGTATTTTGTCGGCCTTCAACTTGGATACAGTGCTGATGTGGTTCGCGCCATGTCATTCACGACCTTGATCGTATCCAACATCCTGACCATCTTGACCAATCGTAGTTGGGAGAACAACCTGTTCCGGATCATTGCCACACCCAATGCGAGTGTCAAATGGATTGTAGGGGGCACCATTTTATTTTTGGTGGCTGTGCTTTCCGTACCGTTCTTACAAGGCTTGTTTAAATTTGCTCCGCTATCGGTTATGCAAATTCTGGCGTCCGTGGGCGTAGGACTTCTAAGTGTCGTTTGGTTTGAAATCTACAAAGCGGTCAAACGCAAGTGACTATTTCTTATCCAAAAATTCCTCAAAGCCCGAAGTGTATTTGATCTTATTTTCGGGACCACCTTCGTTGTAGATGAAAAAGGCTTCGACGCCTTTATTGTGCAAACGTTCGATCAGTGCCATGGATGAATCGACTCCGATGACCATGCAAGCAGTTGCAAGAGCGTCTGCAGTAAAGCAATCGTTGGCAATGATGGTGGCGCTGAGCAATGAATGCTGAACCGGATAACCAGTGTGTGGGTCGATGGTATGGGCATATTTCTTGCCATCCTTCACATAAAAACTACGGTAATTTCCTGAAGTCGACAGCGACTTATCTGTTAGAACGAGCAATTTTTCAACGTCGTTGTTGGTCGAAGTGGAGTCGTCAACGGGTTTATTGATGCCTATGCGCCATTTTGAACCTTCGGGATTCTTACCACTTAAAACAATTTCACCGCCGATTTCGACCATATAATCGTCCACACCTTTACTTTGAAGGTATTCAGCAATGATGTCGCTAGCGTAACCACCTGCTATGGCACCACAATCGAGTTGAATGCGGGGATCAAATTTATAAAGCTGGTTATTTTCCAATTTGAGAAGTTTGTAACTTACAAAGGAACGGATGCTGTCAATCTTTGATACGGTGGGATCCGTCTTTGCCTTAGGACCGAAACCCCACAGGTCCACCAACGGGCCAACGGTGATGTCGAAAGCACCGTTCGACAGTTCCGAAAAGTAAAGGCTTTCCTGGATCATTTTAAGCATCCATGGATCTTTGCTCAAGTCGAAGGGTCCCGACCCGCACCTGTTAAAGCGGCTGATGGTGGAAGTGGGACTATAGGTGGAAAGCGATTTGTTGAATTTCTCCATTTCGACCTCCATTCCTTTTTGTAGGTCTTCGGTTGCAGCATAGGTGATATGATAGGTTGTACCGAAGGCATAACCCTCGTTGTGAAAATACTGTTTTTCCTTACAAGAACTCAATGTGATCATTCCCAATGCAAGAATGAAACAGAAAGGAATGTTTGATTTCATGATTTGCAATATTTTGAAGTGTTACTGCTCAGAACGGCAATCGATAGTAAACATGAAGATTCAGACCTGCCATGGGCTTTAGGTTTTCCCCGTAACCTGGAATATAAGCTGGATCGCTGGTGGCACCTCCAGAAACATGTAGAGTGGATTTATATTGTCCAGACCAACCCAGTGAAAAAGGCCCGTAAACATGGACACGCACACCAACCGTCAGTTCGAGCCAGCCTACCACGGCAGGTTGGTCAGTCAGGTCTGTAAGAGCATTGGCTCCCCAATAGTTATCGTACCAAGAAAGGTTTTTCAGGGTGTATTTAAACGCTGAAAACCCGTAATGGGCACCGGCATAAAACATGTTTTCGGCTTTGTCGCCCAGGTAGGATAGCGATTTGTTGACGCCAATTTTTACATAGTTTCCACTCGTCAGGCAATGGATACCGTTTTCGGCAGTCTGGTCGTAACGAGAATAGCCAACCTCGATGGTTGGGAACCACGTGTTCTTTAAGTTGACATCGGCTTTGACACTGTATCCTTTATTGTCTGAAAGCAATCCCAACAGTGGTTTTCCTATTTCGACTCCGATGGTGACACCTTGGTATGTCGGTATTTCTACAACTGGTTCTTTTTTCTTGTCTGCAGCGTTCAGCGACAAAGTCAATATCAGCAGGATTGAAAGAAGGCTGTATTTAGAGATAAAGCCTGACATGTTCCGATTTTAAGTTGATGACGGATGAATCCAGAATGGCTGCGGATTTAAAGATGTTGCCGCTTACTCGACATGCGTCTAAAGTGCTGAACACTCGGCAACCGCAATCCATGGACTGAAACCATGGCTTGTTGTGGTGCACAAACGTCAACGTATCCTTAAATATGTACCCTTCTTGTTTTGTGGTGACCAGAAATTGGGTTTGCTGTGCATTTGGATTTAAATCGAGTTTGAAACCGCTCAATGTTTTGTTTTTATACAAGATGGAATCCGATCCGATGCCTTGTACAGTCATACTGTCCACCTGAACGGCAACGGCTTTGCCGGTGAGGTTGACCCTGTAAAAATTCGCATAGAGTTTCACGTTCATGTCCTCGTAACAGCCAGTGCTGCTGCAAGCGGACAAGAATAAAACCGTCGCGAAAATGAGGGCGGTGAATTTAAAATTCTTCTTCGACTGCATACATGTTGCGTTCCGGAGCATTTCGGACAATCAGTTCACCCAAGAATCCTGTCAGGAATAAAAGTACACCGATAATCATGCAGGTCAATGCCAAGTAGAAGTAGGGCAAGTCCGTGACCAATCTGGCTGCATTGCCTTCGAGGAGTGAAACCATTTTAATGGCCCCCACCACGATGACGGCGATTAACCCGACGATGAAGGTCAGGCTGCCGATGAGTCCAAAGAAATGCATGGGCTTTTTGCCGAACTTATTGAGGAACCAGAGGCTGATCAAGTCGAGGTAGCCGTTTACAAAACGGTTCATGCCGAACTTGGTTTCGCCGTATTTGCGTTTCTGGTGGTGTACTACTTTTTCACCAATTCGGTTGAATCCTGCATTTTTGGCCAAATACGGAATGTAACGGTGCATTTCACCATAAACTTCAATGTGTTTGACCACGGCGTTCCGATAGGCCTTCAGTCCGCAGTTCATATCGTGCAGTTTAATGCCGGTGATGCGTCTGGCGGTGGCATTGTATATTTTTGAGGGAATGTTCTTGGCTAATTTTCCATCGTAGCGTTTCTTTTTCCATCCCGATACCAGGTCGAAGTTTTCTGCCATCACCATTTTATAAAGTTCTGGAATTTCGTCGGGACTGTCCTGTAAGTCGGCATCCATGGTGATGACAACATCGCCTTGTGCTTTTTCAAAACCGCAATAAAGGGCAGGAGATTTGCCGTAATTGCGTCGGAAGCTGATGCCTTTGACCACGTCCGGATTCTTAATTTGCAATTCGCGGATGATGCTCCATGAATTGTCGGTGGATCCGTCGTTGACGAAGATCACTTCGTAGGTGTAGTTGTTGGCGGTACAGACACGCTGAATCCATGCGAACAGTTCGGGCAATGATTCGGCTTCGTTGAATAAGGGAATGATGAGGCTAATATCCATGGTTGATTATGCTTTAGGCTTTTGATCGGATTTTTTGTTATCCTGATAAGGCTTGTAATGTTGATCGATGGGAGGGAGGTCATCTTTTTTGCGTGCGACCATCGGGCTGATAAGCAAAAATAATAGGGCACCCCCGATGATGTACATCCAAAGGTAGGTCAATACCAGTTTTATGGTGGTCGGGACGCCATAATTGATCATGGCGTCAACGTATTTTTGCGGGTATTTCATTTGCTGCAACAACTGAATGGATTGATTCATGGCCTTAGCGATGAAATCCGGTTGCAGAAATTGATAGCGAACATAATATAGAACGGACATGAGGAGTGCGGCAAAGAAAAACAACCAAATACCGAACGACCAAACTTGCCAATATCGAATGTAACCACCTAAAGCTAGGTCACGATAGCGCTTGGCCAATTGAAAACAAACCATGGGTGTCGCCAGAAATCCGCCCATGGACAGCAAACTTACGATGGAATTGTTTGGAAACAGATAATCCAAAATAAAGAAAATGGCGATGTATCCGCCTAATATTAGTGCGTAATCTGCTGCGTATTTGTATTTTCGCTTAATTGGATCCAATGTCTGTTCCATCCTTTTTGAAATTTCTTTCTACAAAAATACACTTTTTTTCGTCGTCCCCTTGCCCAAGCTCCAAATTTGTGTACTTTTGCACCCGGGTAAGTCCTATACGGCTAGCTCCCTGCGAACCCCCCCAGGGCTTGACCGCAGCAAGGGTAGCTTGGTTGTAGCGGCGCGATATAGATCGCTTACCCACCCGCCTCTTTAGCTCAGTTGGCCAGAGCACGTGATTTGTAATCTCGGGGTCGTTGGTTCGAATCCGACAAGAGGCTCGAAATAGAAAAAGCTTTCGCAATTGCGAAAGCTTTTTCTATTCATTGTCAACAGGAGGTTTCGGATCATGTTGGTCAAATCTTGAACTTTCAGCAAATGCGTCAAGTCATACAAGGTCTTGTTGTTAGGCTCAAAACCGCTTTGCGCTGTTTTTGATCTCAAATAAATCCAACTTTTGCGTTTGCCTACCATCTCGATGCCGGTTTCATTCAAAAAATTCAGGTAGGGCGTGTTTTCCTTCGATTATTTTTTTGCCATTCGAAACCAATTCTTCCAGTCTCGACATTTCATTCTTGGCGATGACTTTGCCAATTTCGGTGATTTGAAAATCTTTACGGCGGCTTTCTTTTTCGCTCGGTAGTGCTTTGATCCAGCCTTTTTCCAACATTGTTGAAAGAACTCCGTAAAGAGTGCCGGCAGAGAGCTTGAGTCGACCATTGCTCATCTTTTCGGTTTCCTGCATGATGCCATAGCCGTGAAGAGGGGCATGCAGGGCGAGGAGCGTATAAAACACGGCTTCGGTCAAGACAATGTTTTCATTCATAATGCTATCGGTTTTCGTTATATTGCGCTTCGATATATCGTAAAGCGATACAAAGTTAGTCGATATATATTTATTTGCAAGTTTTTTTGCAAATAAATGCATTCTACGAAGTGCTTTTTGTAAATTCGTGCCCAGATACTTCTCTAACTTATTACCAAACACCTTAAAATATATGGAACTGGTTGACCGCTTTTTTGCCTATGTGCAAAAAAATACCAAATCGGATGAGGATACCAATCTGACCCCAAGTACGCCAGGTCAAATGGACTTCGCAAAAGACTTGGCCGAGGAATTGAAATCGATCGGACTGCAGGATGTGACCCTCAGTGAGTACGGATATGTGATGGCCACACTGCCTGCCAACACCGACGAGCAGCGGCCTGTCGTGGGTTTTATCGCCCATATGGACACGAGCCCCGATATGAGCGGCAAGAATGTTTCGCCGCAGATTGTCCGCAACTACCAAGGTGGGGATATTGTTTTAGACCCCACCGAAAATATAGTACTCTCACCATCCGATTTTCCCGAACTGCTTAAATACATTGGCCAGGACATCATCACCACCAATGGTAAAACCCTTCTCGGAGCAGACGATAAAGCCGGTTTGGCTGAAATCGTAACTGCCATGGAATACCTGATGGCACATCCGGAAATCAAACATGGCAAGATTCGAATTGGCTTCACGCCCGACGAAGAAATCGGCAAAGGTCCCGATAAATTTGATGTGGAAGCTTTCGGTGCCGAATTTGCCTATACGATGGACGGTGGTGAAATTGGTGAGTTGGAATTTGAAAACTTCAACGCGGCAGGTGCTAAAATCACTTTTAAAGGCCGAAATGTTCACCCAGGTTACGCTAAAAACAAGATGTTGAATTCCATGCGTGTTGCGAATCAATTCATCGGAATGCTGCCCCGTCACGAAACACCGGAACATACCGAAGCTTACGAAGGCTTTTACCATCTTGTCGGCATGCATGGCGATGTGGAATCGACTACGATTTCCTACATCATCCGCGACCACGACCGTGACCGTTTCGAAAATCGAAAAAAGGAAATTGAACACTTGGTGCATAAAATCAACCATGAATACGGAGAAAATGTGGCAACACTGGAACTGAAAGACCAGTATTACAACATGCGTGAGAAAATTGACCCGCAGAACATGCACATCATCGGTTTGGCTTTTCGCGCCATGGAATCTTGCGGCGTTACACCGTTGGTACGACCCATTCGCGGCGGAACCGACGGTGCTCGGCTTTCCTACATGGGATTGCCTTGCCCCAATATTTTCGCTGGTGGGCACAATTTCCACGGACGTTTCGAATTCGTCCCCATTCCTTCCATGGAAAAAGCCATGAAAGTCATCGTTAAAATTGCAGAAATATCGGCAGTCAAGCTATGAAAACGACGCCCTTTACTTCCATCCATCAAAGCCTAGGTGCCAAGATGGCCGAATTTGCCGGCTACAACATGCCCATCGAATACACCGGAATTCTTCCAGAACACCTTGCCGTTTGCGAAAGTGTCGGCGTTTTTGACGTCTCGCACATGGGCGAATTCTGGGTGAGCGGCCCGCATGCATTGGCATTCCTGCAGAACCTGGTTTCAAATGATGTTCGAAAGGTGGCCATCGGTCAAGCACAGTATTCCTGTCTGCCCAACGAAAACGGTGGTATCGTGGACGATTTGATCGTGTACCGCATTGCGGAAGAAGAATTTTTGGTGGTTGTGAATGCCTCCAACATCGAAAAAGATTGGAACTGGTTCGTGGTGCACAATAACGTTGGTGCTGTACTTGAAAATATGTCCGACCAAACAGCGCAGTTGGCCGTTCAAGGTCCAAAAGCCATTGATGTGTTGCAGAAACTCACGGACTTGGACCTCGCCGCCATTCCATATTACCATTTTGCGGTCGGTACGTTGGACGGGGTGGAAGACGTTCTGATTTCCAACACAGGCTATACTGGTGCTGGTGGCTTTGAAATTTATTTTGCTCCCGAAATGGGCAAACAGCTTTGGAATGCCATTTTCCAAGCCGGTGCTGAATTTGGTGTCATGCCCATTGGTCTAGGTGCACGTGATACACTGCGTCTTGAAATGGGCTTCTGCCTCTACGGAAACGATATCGACGATACTATTTCTCCGATTGAAGCTGGCATTGGCTGGGCAATGAAGTTCACTCCCGAAAAGCAGTTTCCTTCGAGGGCAATTTTTGAAAAACAAAAGCTGGAAGGCGTTGCGAAAAAGCGAGTCGGATTGGTGATGGTCGACAAGGGCTTCGCCCGTCATGGTTATCCTATTACTGACGTAGCAGGTCGTGTTATCGGTGAGGTAACTTCGGGCAGCATTTCGCCGATTACCAAAGTCGGTATTGCAATGGGCTATGTGGAAACACTATTTGCTACGCCTGGAACCGCGATTTGCGTGGATGTACGTGGCCGCTTGCTAAAAGCAGAAGTTGTGAAAATGCCTTTCAGAAAGTAAAGAAAGGAGCCTTGATCGGGCTCCTTTCTTCGTTTAATGGTTTTCCCTGAAGATCTCCAGATTTTTTCGCATCTCTGCAAATTGCTCCTCCTTGACGAACGACGTGCAGATGCGCAAGCCTTCTTCCTCGCTGCCCGTCGTGTCCAGGGCGATGGCACTGATGCCGTAAAAGAGCAGTTCCCGCATCAGTTCGCTGCCTTTGAATCCCGGAAATGCGACTGTGAAATAGAACCCGTCGGCAATTTCTTCGCCCAAATCTGTATCGTACACAATGCTGAACCCGTTGTCGGTGAAGCATTTTTTGGCAAGATGGGCGCGGTGGCCATAAATGCCTACTTCATCCAAAAAGTTGAATTCGCCATCGGAGGCAGCTTTCATCAGGGCAGTCATGGCGTATTGGGCCGAGTGGCTCGTTCCGGCAGAAAGTCCGTACAACATGCGTGCTACCAGTGCATGGCCGAATTCGCCGTTGCCGTATCGTTTGGACAATCCAGGATAGGTGCGGGTATTCAACTTTTCTGATACAGCCAGGAATCCGATGCGCTGGCCAGCGTAACTGAACGCCTTGGATCCTGAAATCAACAGTACGTAATTGTCGGTGTATCGAGCCACCGTTGCTTGAAAAGGCGCTTGGAAAGGCCTGCTCAGGTCTTTACGGAAGTCCATGGCAAAGTAAGCCAGGTCCTCGAGCACGATCACATCGTATTTGGTGGCTAGTTCACCGATAATCTGCAGTTCGCTTTCCTGCAGGCAGAACCAGGCAGGGTTATTTGGGTTGGAATAAATGAGGGCTGAAATGTTCCCTTTGCTGAGGTGGCGTTCCAGTTCCACTCTGAGCGCTTCGCCGCGGAAATGAAAGGCGTCAAACGATTCGTGGGGCGTATCGAGCATCACCAATTGCTGCTTCTGCACCGGGAATCCCGGGTCGATGAACAAAACGGTAGTTTTTTCTGCACTCAACTGGCGGGCTGTCATAAAACAAGCGATGGTGCCCTGCATGGAGCCTACAACAGGGGTGCAACAGTTTGAAGGAATATCCACACCGATAAATGCCTTAACAAAACGGGAAGCTTGTTTCTTGAATGCGGGAATGCCTTCCAGCGGGGGGTAAACCGATGCGACGCCTTGTTGCAAGGCCTCGATTTCAGCCTTCACACCAATTTGTGAAGCGGGGAGTCCAGGAACACCCATTTCCATGCGAGCCATTTTTTTTCCAGTCCGTTTTTCAATCTCGTTGGCCATTCCGACCATCTCTCGTATGGTAACTCTGCTGAAATCAGGTAGATGGAATTCGTCGATGATATTTTGGACGAGTGTGTAGTCAAATGGCGTTTCTTTCATTGGATTTTGTATTGCTCTTGCAAAAGTACAAAAATCCATCGGAGGTGAAAAAAAGTTTTTCAAACACTTGCGAATACCACAAATCTGCCTATCTTTGCACCCGCAATCCGATAACGAAAGCAAACTCAAAAAAAACAAAAATTCTAAAACGGTGTGGTAGTTCAGCTGGTTAGAATACCTGCCTGTCACGCAGGGGGTCGCGGGTTCGAGTCCCGTCCATACCGCAAGAAGCGTCTGAGAAATCAGGCGCTTTTTTTGTGCCGTACAGTCCCTAGCGCAAAAAAAAGGATTCTAATTAAGAACCCTTTTTTCTGCTTTTCCTAATGGAATCACAACCAACTAAACAAGTTGATAGCTTTTACCTATGTTTTCAATTTCTTGGGTAGCCATGCTTAGTTCTTCTAGAAAGCGATCGTGACGAATCAACGATTGCTCATATAAGGAGTGGTAATACGTCACTGCGTCTAGCATATTGTTAATGAATGTCTTGTAATAAGATTTCCTTTTAGGATCTTTCGTATCACCTTTGCCTTTTTTGATCTCGTCGCGGAGATATTGAATGTATATTTTCATTTCGGCAATAAGCATGTGCGAACGCTCTTTGTTGGTTACCAGGTTGGTTCGACCATAAATGTGGTCCGTCATTTTTTGTAAGGTCACAATTTCTGAGAAGTTCGCAATATTGGGACCCGGACAAACATTCACAGTTCTAAAGTTTTTCAAAAAAGGCACATCATAGGTCAACGATGCAGCATTGCTTAAACCAACACACAAACAATCCTTTGCCACTACTTGCGATTTCTTTTCTTCGAACTCCTCCTCGCTCAAACCCTGCGATTGAAGTTGATCCAATTTCATCGTTTGATACTGTTTTGAAGCAGAGCAGATAGGGTGTTCCGTAAATTCGGTGTTGAACTGCAAGAGTTTTTCCGGACAGGGGCTTCCTGGAGTTCCGCGGGCAATCAGTTCCTTTTTGTTTTGATCGGAAGTGGTGCCGTTCAAGTACCAAAAAGGAATTCCCATGGGCGAATAGTCGCTCAGTTGCACATCTTTTTCGGTCGCTTTGGACAACAGCTGCAAGGAATAGTCATCAACCGTGGTTGCTTCAGGTACCAATAAAAATGGTGAGCCCCAACCCGTAGATGCAATATCATAGTGCTTAAGTAAGAATTCATTTTCCTCTGAAGTGCCAATTCCACCCTGAACCGAAACCAATACTTCGGGTGTTTTGGTCAAAAATAGACCTGTTTTCTGAAAAATGACGGGTTGATAGATCGCAAACATTTCTTGAATGAGTAGCCCCCTATGTTTTTTTAATTCTTCGAGTACGGGACCGAGCAAATAACCGTTTGTAGCAAAGGCATGTCCTCCACAATTTAATCCGGACTCAATTCTGAATTCGCTTACCCAGACACCTTTTTTAGCCAAAAACTTTCCCTGAATGAGTGCCGATCGATAATCACTGACTTTGATGATGACCTTCTTATTGAATTGTGAGTTAACATCTGGGAAAAATGTTTCTTTATCCTCCAAATAGCCATACAGTCTGGGGTTCATCCCCGCCGATAAGATAATGGCTGAATTTTTTAGATTGCTGTTGATGTAGCCTCTGAGAACCGCAACGGCATTTGATCCATCGGCAATGACATCGCCATTTGCATCATACGTTTCTCCATCCACTTTGGTGAGAATGTTGACATCAATACGTCCAGCTATGATTTTTTCTCTCAATTGAGCTTGTCGCTCCGCTTTTTGGGAGGAATGAGGGCACGCAACCATGTCAAGATATACGTTCTTGATGATACTATTGTCGGGCAGCATCTCAAAATACTTGGTAATTTCCGTGCCGATTTCAAACGCTTCGGTTTTGAGCTTGCTCACCTGATTATTCACCATTGTCTGAAGCAAGTTCAGATAATCCGTGACACGCTTTGCGCGGTAGTCTGGTTCTTGTTTGGTAATGGGCTCGTACGTCAATCCTAACTTCGGGTAATAGTGAGCCCGCATCGATTCGATTAATCGGTCTTCAATGATCGATAAGACCGAGGAAATGCCGAATCTAGCGACTTTAGCAGGAGAGTCGATGGTATATGCAAGACCCATGACAGGAATATGGAACGTATGGCCGGAGGTATTTTCTATTGAATTCATGCTGCAAAAGTAAGCAAATTCTATGATACTTGCGCAATCTTATAGGTAGTGTGCAAGAATGTTTATTCTTTAAGGGAATTAGCCTACCAATTTTCCACTTCGGATCCCATTGCATTGAATTTTTTGTACCATCGAATACAATCCTTTCGGTCACGCCCTTTTTCATCGGCGGCGATATCGCGGCATAACCAGACATTGCTTCGTAGACCATTGGCGAATTTAGGAGAAATGGCGAAGCCTTCGATGTTTTGACTACCGGAAGGAATGGGGACTGCATATTCGCATTTTTTCACGAATTTGTAGCTTCCGAGGAACGATTCAGTAGACAAATCGGTTACTTCCACGGAGTTCTTGCCAATGTTATGAAGGATATACAGAAGTCCGGTGGAGCGGTCGAAGGAAAGGTCGCAGCTTTCCTTTTTGTCTGTCTTGTATTTTCCTACAAATGTAAAGTCATCGTTTTTATCTGGGTTGACATCATAGACCCAAATGAGTCCCTTTTTTTGGTGTGCAATGAAGATTAACCCATGCATGCCCTTGGTCGAAGTGTATTTCTCACTGGTCTGGCTGCTGATGAATCCGATGGTTTTTAAGTAGCTGTCTGGTACGAATTCGATACCTTCTGGACCTTCGTTTTCAATATCGGTCATGTTGGATGGAGGGGCCTTTAAATTCCATTTGTTGGCCAAGGTCACCGACAAGTAATCTGAACTATGCGTGTAACGTCTTATTTCACACGTTTTTTCATCAATGATGTAAAATTCGTTGGCGTTGTTGTCTACCTGTGTGACACCTTCGGGGCCACCCGGTAATTTGACATGGGCTAGGGGGCTGAATTTGTCATTCGTCGTATCCAATTGAAGTACTCGAAGGTTGCCATTGTCTTGAACAACATACAAGCGATTGAGGTTTGGATTCCAATGCAGGCCACTCAACTCGAAAGCCCCTTTCTTGCTGATGCATTTTGTTAGGTTTTTGCCCGAAGACCAAATCCAATCGGTTTTTTCCGAATGACATCCTGCAAGAAATAAAATTAAGAATGGAAAAAGTAGGACATTGTTGAATTTCATTATTCTAAAAAATCTTACCCACCTTGATGATGAGCGGTTCTTTCAATACGATGGCGCTTTCGGGGCACATCTCTTGGCAGCAGTAGCATTTGATGCAGATGGAATAATCGTAAACGGGTGCTTTGGTCTTATCTCCGTTGTGCCAGTTTACGGCTTTGTCCTGCACGGGGCAACTTTGCACGCAAGTGCCGCATTGGTTGCACTTTTCTTCCATGATGTAAGGTTTTGCGACCAGACGGTTGTTTAAGAACTGAATCATCCTGCCCTTTTTTACTGTTTTTACTGGCGAACGTTCTACGTTGAAATCCAAACATATAAAGTCCTTCAGCGCATCACCCACCAATTCAATGTCTTCTTCCAGATACTGTCCAACTCCGGTTTCAGCACCGATGGCTGTTGTCGGTACAAAAAGTGGATTCAGGTTGATCATCCTGCAGGCAGTGGCATCGAGAGCTATGGGGTCTGTCGAGAAAAGAAGAACGTTCATGGGGCGTGGAGTGCCCCCTCTAGGTCCGTTTCCTTCCATGGCGACGATACCATCCATGATGTAAAGCCGCGGTTTTATGTAACTGTTCAAATCGACCAGCATTTTAGCAAAATCGGTGGCATCGGGAAGTTTGACATGAAATTCACCTTTGCGCATGCCTACAACGCAACCGAACTGGTTCTTAACGGCTCCTGTAAACCGTTCCAGCCCGTGTGTTTTCATTTTAGGCAAACTAATTAGACCGTCCGAATCGAGCACGCCGTTGGCTATGTAGAATTTTTTATTTTGGTTACCTTCTTCGAAAAATACCTCGCGGCCTTCTTTGAAATCAGCTGCTTCCAGATTCAGTGCATCGGCTTCGTCCGTTATGCCAGCCTTTTTCGCTGCTGCACCTGGCGATCCGAATCCTGGAGAATCACCATAACGGAGGATGGCACCTAGTGCCATAAAGTGTTCTGCTACGGCACGAAATACGGCAGGATGAGTGGTGACACTTTTTTCGGGTACATCGCCTGCCAATAGGTTGACCTTCAGTAAAATAGTTTCATTGGCTTTTATAAAGGCACTCGCGCCGCCCAACAATTCCAAACCGTTCGAGATTGCTTGATTTACTTCCTGTTGATTGTATGAATTACAGCGAACGATGGCTACTTTACTTTTCATTGGGACTGTTTTTTTAAGGATGCGTGAGCCTCAAATGTACTATTAAAATGGAGGATGTCTTCAAGTGTTATTTTGAGACATCCTCCAATTCTATTGATTTACTTTGAAAAATAGCGTTTACTTAGCTTTTTCGTATACGTTTGTAGATTTCATGTCGCCATTTGGAGTCGCAATGGATGATTCAATCGTCAGGGAGCTTAAGTCAGCACTTAGTTTCCAGGTTTCGATCGATTTTATTTCCATGCTTTCACCATTTGCGTCGAAAACCATGACCCCTTTAATGGTTAAGATTTTACCGTCGGCAGACCAACTTGCAATCGATTTTCTTTTCATGCTTCCAAAAACGACGTTTTCACATTCTTTTCCGTCTAGGGCGATTTTTTCTTTGGAGATCATGTCTTCACCGTCTCTGCCTTTCATGGTTTTATCCGATGATAAGTTAAGGTCATCTTGCGTCACAACCAGTTTGGTTGCTCCACCGAAGCCGTTTTCAGGAACGACACTTTTTGCAGCATTAAATACCCAGTTTCCTGTGAAATTCGACTTTTGGGCTGAGGATTCGGTTGAGCTGAGCAGGAAGATGCCTGCAATAAAGCAGGTCAATAAACAAAATGGAAGTGTTTTTAGATTTTTCATTTTTTGTTGGTTAAGATTGTTTTGGAGCCGAAAATTACTGTTTTTTTTAATACGTGATGATGAATAAAGCATTTTTATTTAAAAATTGTTTGTGGACTGCCTTTTTTCGATGAACTTTAACAAACGTGTTTGGTTGAAACTGGAAAAATAAAGTTGGATTTAATTGCCGAAATCACTTCCAATAAAAACTTCGTAGTCTGAACGCCCGCAATAAAACGTTTATGACTTTTAGCAAGATGACTTTGGATTTACTTTCATCCGGAAACATGTTAGGAACACTGCTGAAACCGGTTGATTCAGCATGGGGTTGTTCTCGAGCCTTCTTCTCAATGACAATCATGCTATCGTAATAATGGACGGAATCAACACTTTGAGTGAAATCGGTCACAGGGAGTTGCTTCTGAGTCGAATGCCAGGCGTTTAGAGAATCGATGAAATTCTTGGTGTATTCTATAAAAGTGCCCTTGCGTTTGTACCCGCCGCCATATTTGAGCCAATAGGAAGTATGGATGTCCTCACACAAGTAAACGCCATCACTTTTAATGTGAGCAAACAATTCTTCGAATGAAACGATCTGTTGTTGCATGGAATGGCCCCCATCGTCTATGAGGATGTCAATGGCTGGGATTTTTTTGAGAACGTCTTGAAGAAAGTTGCGATCGGACTGTGATCCAATGAAAATCTCAATATTTTCTTCTTCGAATTTCTTACAGTTCGGATTGATGTCTATGCCATATATTTTTGCCTTCGGCCCGAAATATTCTTTCCACATCTGTAGGCTGCCTCCTTGGAAAACGCCGATTTCCAACACCACGATTTCTTTATCCCTGAATTTTGAAAAATGCCTGTCGTAAACGTCAAAGTAATGAATCCATTTAGAAATGAGACGTTTGTCGTTTTTTCGGAAGTATTTCTCCAGGTCGTTCATAGGTTTAAGATTTTGAATGGGTAAAATCAGCCGCAAAGATTGCCTTTTTTGACGGTAATTAAAAGATGTTTCATAAAATAATGTCATTTATTGGTATATATCGCTTGCGATATAAAATTTAGTGTTATATTTGTATCGCAAACGATATAAATACAGTTAAAATGAATACCTTCTATAGCTTTTCTGCAAACAGCCTTCAGGGCAAAGAAATCAACATGAGTGCCTATCAGGGCAAAGTCATACTTGTTGTCAATACCGCCAGCAAATGCGGATTGACACCCCAGTATGAAGGGCTCGAGCAACTCTACATGCATTTTAAGGACAAAGGCCTGGTCATTCTCGGTTTTCCTTGCAATCAGTTTGCCAACCAGGAGCCTGGCAATGCCAAGGATATCTCCGAAGGTTGCCTCATCAACTACGGTGTTTCGTTTCCGATGTTTGCCAAAATCGAAGTGAACGGTCCGGAAGCCCATCCCATTTATAAATACCTCAAAAAGGAATTGCCGGGGTTCCCAGGAAATGAAATCAAATGGAATTTTGGAAAATTTCTATTGGACAAGGAAGGAAATCCTGTCAGACGCTATTCTCCGATAATCAAACCTGAAAAATTGGTTTCAGTCATAGAAAAATTACTTAAATGAAATCGTTATGACAAGCGAACATCTTAAATTGGATAACCAACTCTGTTTCCCCATTTATGCGGCTTCAAGGCTGATTATTCGAAGTTACCAACCTTATTTGGACAAATTAGACATCACATACCCGCAATATCTGGTGATGTTGGTTTTATGGGAAAAAGACGGATTGACGGTCAATGCCATATCCAAAAGGTTGATACTGAATACCAATACCATCACACCTCTATTGCAGCGGATGGAAAACCAAAATCTGATATTACGTAATCGTTCAACCGAAGATGAGCGGAGTGTACTCATTTCCTTGACTCAAAAAGGGAAAGATTTGCAGGAAAAGGCGGAGGAAATTCCTGTTCAATTGGGAACGAAATTGGTTTCTGGCAAATTGACCTTAGTTGAGATGTTGGATCTTAAAAATATGCTTTATGTATTGATTGAACAATTATCAATTTTGGAAAAATAATGAGTATATTAGCTTCGCATTAAGTACAGATTCAAATTTAAAACGCTCTAAATTGTTGCTATGGAAAGCTCTTTTGGTTTTCTGGATATGCGTACAATTCTATTCACCATAGTCATTACCAACATGGTATGCTTGATGGTGATGCTCTTGTTTTGGAAGCAGAATCATAAGCGCTTGGAAGGCACTACGTTTTGGGTGGCCAACTATGTACTTCAAGCACTGACTATTTTTTTAATTGTATTTCGTGGTAAAATCCCGGATTGGCTTTCCATGGAAGCGGCCAATTTTTTTTCCATTTTTGGAATGTTTCTTGGTCTTTTAGGATTAGAGCGTTTTTTTCATCTGAAGGGCGTCCATTGGCACAATTATGTATTGTTGGTTCTTTTCCTGATCTTTTTTTCTTGGTTTAATTTTGTTGAATACAACTGGGCTGTACGAAACCTAATCATCGGAACTTTTTCATTTCTGTTTTGTTTGCAGTGTGTTTGGGTGCTATTTTTCAGAGTCAAACGAAGTAGGTTGGGTAAAACGGCATTGGTAGGACTTGTTTTCATCGGTTTTTGTGTGATAGACCTTTGTCGTGTTTTCAATTTCTTCATAAGCGCGCATTCAACCGTGGGCTATTTTTCGACAGGTTCCTTTGAAAGTTTTGTCATTTTATCCTATCAAATGTTGTTTATACTCTTGACGTATGGTTTGGCATTGATGTTCAACAATAGTTTACTAGATAATATTGCCGTACAAGAGGAAAAGTTCAAAAAGGTATTCCATACTTCACCCTATGCCATTGCATTGACACGAATGTCTGATGGGTTAGTTCTTGAAATCAATGAAACTTTTCAATGTTTCACGGGTTATACCTCAAATGAAATAGTAGGATTTAATGCCACATCGTTGGACTTTTGGGAAAATAAAGCGGACCGTTTATTGGTCTTAAATGCTTTAACTAATGATAAAGTGATACGTGACCAAGAATTCCAATTCCGAAAAAAAAATGGAGAACGCATCATCGGGCTTTTCTCCGCAGAAATAATCACGATCAATGGTGAAAAATGCATGTTTTTTAGTATCAATGACATCTCTGAAAGAAAGCAGGCAGAGTTAGAGCTGATAGAAAGTGAAGGCAAGTTCCACTCTTTGTTCACACAGATGTCAGAGGGTTTTGTCTTGCACGAAATTATTTATGACGCAAATCACAACCCTATTGATTATCGACTTTTGGAACTTAATCCTGCTATTGAGAAACAAGTAGGTCTTTTAACCGAAAACGTGAAGGGTAAATTAGCATCAGAAGTTTATGGTGTCTCTCCAGCACCTTATTTAGATATTTATGCGGAGGTGGCGTCAACGGGGCAACCGCAATCTTTTCAAACCTATTTTCCTCCATTGAACCGTTATTTTGATATTCATGCATTTTCTCCGAACAAGGGCTTTTTTGCAACTGTTTTCTCCGATGTAACGGAAAAGAGACAGGCAGAAGAGGCGCTGATGCAAAGTGAAGCCCGGTTCAGGGAATTGAATGCAACCAAAGACAAGTTCTTTTCCATCATCGCACACGATTTAAGGAGCCCGTTCAACAGTATTTTAGGTTTCAGTCAATTGTTGGAAGAAAGCGTCCAGGCAAAAGATTGTAAAACAACGGAAGAATATGCCACCATCATTCGTAAATCTACCCAACGAACCATGGATTTGCTTATGAATTTGTTGGAATGGTCGCGTTCACAAACGGGTAGCATGGAGTTTTCGCCCGAATATTTAGATTTAAAAGGTTTGCTGCAAGAGGTGCTTGTATTGTTTGTTGAAACTGCCAAACTTAAAACCATTGAAATATTCGTGGAAGAATTTCCAAAAACAACAGTTTTTGTAGATAAGAAGTTGGTTAGCACTATTTTGAGAAATCTATTGTCAAACGCCATAAAATTCACTAATCCAGGTGGAAAAATCGTGGTTTCGTCCATTCAGAAAGGACTCGAACTGCAGATTTGCGTGAGAGATAATGGTGTCGGAATTAGGCAAGTGGATTTGCCCAAGGTTTTCCGAATAGAGGAAAGTATTTCCAAGCCGGGTACACAAAATGAACAAGGAACAGGCTTGGGATTGCAGTTGTGCAAGGAATTCGTAGAAAAGCACGGTGGTAGGATATGGGTGGAAAGTACCTATGGAAAGGGCAGCGCATTTTATTTCACACTGCCATTATTTGCCTGAAATCGCACAAATTATTTTAATGTTGGTCCCTTGGGACCGAAAATTGGATAATCGAATTTCTCCATCGTGTTTAAAAACAATTTGCCGACAGATGGATTCCACTTTGGGCTGAAAATGCAGTGGATGTTTGCAATCGGACCATTCAGAAGCCTCTATCTACATGTTCTAAATGAAATCATTGATTTCGACGGTTTGAATAACTTAGTTTGAAACGTCGAGGTACTATTTTTAATAGATGATTGTTTTATCAATCAGTTCTTTAAGAATCTGTGTGTGATTTAGTCCTTTTTTGAACCGTTTTTTTAATTTCTTATGTATATTTGGTCGAATTTGGTGTTTTATTTTCTGAAATGTCTAACCGTTAAATGATTGGCTATGAAAAAGAAAACGATGTTGTTGGTGCTGTTGATCCCATTTTTATCTGTACAACTGACTTTTTCGCAAGAAATCAAAGCCTCGGTAAGTCATCCGTCCTATATGGAAAGTGTCAATGACCTTTGCATGGTTGGCAACCAACTTTGGCTTGCATCAAGTGGTGGCATTGTCCAATTCAATACACTGACAGGGACCTTTGCTTGTTATGACAAATCGAACGCTGGTCTTCCACTCAATCATGTCGATTTGATTTCACCTTATGCCGACGGACAGATAGCCTATTCAACTGCCAAAGGGATTGGTATTTTTCGGGACACGACCACCGTATCCTTCCTAAAACAAACAGCCATTGCTGAATCGTTGAATTCCAAGTACAGAACCAAAATGGAATTTTTCGGCGGAAAATTGTATGTCGGCATTTTGAACCGCATACTCATTTACGACTTAAATACATGGACCACGTTGAATACTTTGCCACCCTATATGTCGTCCATTGATTTAGTCAATGATTTTGAACAAGGTCCGAATGGTCATGTTTTCGCAGCCACATTGCGTGGTGCCTGTGAAATAGTTGGAGATACGTTGTTGAAAGAATTGGTAAAAGGACGTTCAGTGACCGATTTGGCGTTCCTATCCGACGTTATGTGGTTGGCTTCTCCCTCTGGTTTGTACAATTACAAAGATTCGTTGACTCAGATTTTGAATTCAGTGAGTCCAACAATGAAAACCACTGCTTTATCCGACAATTTGATCTTGCGAATGAAAAAAAGTGTGGATGGAAAGCTTTGGCTACTCACCAGGAAGGGTCTTACACTTTATGATCCTTCGAACAGATCGAAGGTCTACTTCCCTTTAGATACTTTAAGAATTGCAGCAACCCCGCTTATGGCTGTCGATGCAAGAGGACATGTATGGTTGGTTGGCCAAAAACCTGGACGAATTTGGGAATTCAATGGTGTATCTTGGAAAAACTACAGTCTCAATAAAGGCTTGGCCAGTAATTACATCAGTGCATTCGTACCAAGTGGCAAGCATGTTTGGATCGGTTGCAAGGATTCAACACTTTCCAATTTTGATGGCAAGGGTTCCTGCGTATACGATTCAGCAGCTATTTCGCTATTGAAACACAAACATCCCATTTATAGTAAGGGTAAACGGTTTGTATACTTTGCCGACAGTACCATAGTGGTGGATCAACTCGATTCGATACGGGCGTTGATCAAGTCCGGTTACGTGAACAAAATGGCCAAAGCAGCCTACGATTCCACCAAAGGCATCTATTGGGCAGCGACGAAAGCAGGTCTTGAACGGATTAAGGACAGCATTGTTAGTACCATTTCTGTCAAAGCACTTGGCGCTACAACCGATGGGGTTTACGGACTTTATCTGGAGCAAGCAGGTTCATTACTGGTTAGCACCTATCCCGATCCGGTTGCTGCCAAAGGTGGTCAGTTGATGCGCTACAATGCTGGTTCACTGCAAATACTATATACTTGCCCCAATCCATATCAATATATATCTGCGGTGGTCAAAGATTCCACAGGTGCTCTATGGATGGGTGTGATGAATGTAAATGGACGAGGTAAATCGTTTGGTGGTGGAGTCGTTTGCATGAAGAATAAAGGCGTCAAAGTCTATACTTCGACGAATTCAGCCTTACCCAGCAATTCGGTTTCCGATATCAGCATCGATAAAAACGGAAGTATTTGGTTGGCAAGCTTTGAGGGTGGTGTTTCACGATTGACCATGGCAGGTGTTTGGTCAACCTTTACAGCCGATAATTCCAGTTTGGAAAGTGATTTGGTGGAACAAATTGCCGTAGATGCCGACAACAATATTTGGGCATCGACGCTGGATGGCGGCCTGACTTATCTGGCCGGCGATCCGGTTGTCAATAAAGTGGTTACTGCTCTTAAGCCTATGAAAACTACTGCAACTGGTATGTTGGAAATCTATCCAATGCCTTGCAGCACAGAAGTCAACCTGAAGTTTAACGTATTCGAAGGCAATGCTCGGGTGATGGTGTTCAACCTTTCGGGTCAAAAACTACAGGACGGCTTGTTCACGGTGCCACAGGGAGGCGTGTTGACCCTGCCTATCAATGCACTTTCCAAGGGTATGTATCTGTTGAAAGTTTCGACCAATGGATCGATCGAATGCAAGCGATTGATTGTACAGTAATGAATCGAAAAATTGTTTTATTTATACGAAGAAGGCTGCCAATCGACAGCCTTCTTTCGTTAGTTTTTTTTGGCGAAACCCACTGGATGGTTTAGCCACAGAGTTTGGGTTTTCTTAAGTTGAAGTGCATCCCTAAGTGCTTTTTGGTCCATTTGGGCTCTTGGAACAGTTGCAAGTCCGGTTCCTGCGCAATAAAGGGCAATGTTTTGAGAAACAATGCCTGCATCTAGGCAACCCATTTCGATGGCATGCTTGTTGTATTCATCCGATGAATCAGGCTTGTAACTGCCAAATTTTGAGAGGTCAGATGTAATCAACAAGATGATAGGTGCTCCAGATGTACGCCTTACATCCAGCAAGGAACGTACATCCTTGGTGGTGATTTGCTTTAGGTTGTTCTTCGAGGCATCATACCAATAAGCACCGTCTGCTCGACAAACATAAACATCCACATCCTGAGCATTCATTGCCGAAGGAGCAGTCCGTTTGCCACTTTCCGGGCGGTTGATGCCATTGGCTGCCCAAAGAAGGTCGGACAAGTCTTGCAGGGATAATTCGGTGGGTTCCATTGTGCGGACGGATTGTCTGTTTTGGAAGGCTTCCATCAAATTGCCGCCTTTGATTGTGCTGTGGGTGTTCAGCGGCAATGTTTTAGAATCCTGGGCACTTAAAGACCAAGAGAAAACGGCAAGTAAAAGCAGTAAGTTCGTTCTTTTCATGACATTGGAGATTGGTTGATTTATGGAGACAAATTTAATCTAAATAATCATCTGATTTTAGTATTTTTGATCTACAAAATTTGTTTAGATGCGTGAAAACCTTCTTTTAAAAACCGAAGAGCAATTCCTCCTGCTGTCAGCCGACATTCACCCAGAGCAATCTATTCTGCAACGCATGGATGAATTGATTCCGAACATTACAAATTGGGAGGATTTCACCAGAACGGCCATTGCTCGCGCCGCCGCTCCGCTTATCGTGGATAAGCTCGACAAACTGAGTCGTGCTAGTCTAATGCCCGAAAAGGTCTTGCGTAATTTGAAGCAGGCTTCCATGAGAACTTTGTCCCGTAACATGCTGTTGACGGAGCATTTTCGCCAAATCATACTTGCCTTCACCGAAGCAGACATTCCGGTTATTGCGCTAAAAGGTGTCATGCTTTCGGAATGGTTGTATGGCAACATCAATCTGCGGCAGTTCAGTGATTTGGACTTGTTGGTGCCACTTGAAAAAGGTCCAGAAGCCTTAAGTATTTTGAAAACGATGGGTTTCGAGTCAAGCGATTTGAAATTGTCCGATTTTGTAAAGGAAAATACCGCAATTGTCCATTATACACCGATGTACAAAAATGGCGTATCGGTCGAAATCCACATTCGGTTGCATTCCGAAACCGAACATTATGAAGTGGATTTGGATGGAATATGGAAGAAAGCGGTGCCATTGCAGTTGCATGGTGTGACAGCACTTGGTCTGAGTCCGGAAGACTTGCTGTTGCACCTGTGTTTCCATTTGGACAAGCATTTCAGATCGGGGGAATTTCAGTTCACTTGCCTGTATGATATCGTCAATATGCTGAACCATAAGACCGATGTCCTGAATTGGGAGTTGTTTGAACAATTGTGCAAACAAGCTCGTGCCGAATCGGTAACGTACAAATACTTGCTGTTGGCCCAGAAATTCTTGAATGGAAATCTGCCAACGGACATTATCAAAAAATATAATTTTTTGTTGAAGCCCAAAGAAGAGCGAATTTTCCTAGGCATTCTTAGAGGAAAAGGTGTTCATCTATATACAGCCAGTGTTTGGCGTACGTTGGAACATTTGAACAGCTTCAGTAAAAGCGTTCGTTATGTGTTCGACATCTTGTTCCCTACAGTCGAATTCATGATGAAGCGATACCGTTTGAAGCGTAAAAGCCAACTTTGGATGTATTATCCACTTCGCCAACTGACTGCAGTAAGAAGTCTTTGGCAGACGATAAAAAAATCAATGAGCTGAATTTAATTACCCTTGCTTGTCTTGTACATGGCGTAGTATTTGCCTTGCAGAGCCATCAATTCCTCGTGACTACCGGATTCGACAACCGTACCTCGGTCCAGAACATATAGGATATCCGCCCATTGTACCGTAGAAAGCCGATGGCTGATGATGACGACGGTCTTGTTTTTGGCCAAGGTCCGCAAACTTCCCAATAATTGTTTTTCAGAATCGACATCCAACGCACTGGAGGGTTCGTCCATGAAGAGAATGGGGGAGTCCCTGTAGAAAGCACGGGCGATGGCAATTTTCTGCCACTGACCGATGCTTAGTTCTTCGCCACTTTTAAAAAGGGTGCCCAAAAGCGTTTCATATCCCATTGGCAATCGTTCGAACAATTCTGCAATACCTGCTGCATTGGCTGCTTCTTTGGCCTTTTCCAGATTGAACGGTTCATCGAAGTTTCCCAAACTGATGTTTTCGTGGGCGGAAATATTATAAAGGGCAAAGTCTTGAAATACAGCAGTAATCTGGCGGCGTAAGGCTTGCTTGTCCAGATCATTCAAATCGACGTCATCGTAGCGGATGCTGCCTTCTAGGGGTGCATAGAATCCACTGAGCAACTTGATGAGCGTGGTTTTTCCTGAACCGTTGGCACCGACGAAGGCCACTGTTTTACCTGCTGGAATATGCAGGTTGACAGCCGATAAAGCGTCGCGTTTGCTGGTTTCGTAGCGAAAACGCACGTTTTCCACGGTAATACCTTTTAGAAGGGGCTGTAATTGTTTGTTCAGCGTAGATTTCTCGAGGATGGGCAAATCGAGAAAATCGAAGAAATCATTCAGAAAGGTATTGTCTTCCATCAAAAGGGTGACTGAACGTAGCAAATCGCTCAGAACTGAATAACCTCGTTGGAAAACGAAAAAGAATAGGACGACGGAACCAATGGTGATGGCTCCGATGGTCATCAGGTAAACGACCGTGGCTAAGGAAGTGAAGATGAGCAACACGGCAAATACTTGAGCTGTGATGTCGGCCATCATTTCCGATTTCTGCAGTTGCTGTTTTTCTTCATAAAGTTCATCTTCGATGGCTCGGAAACGGTTTAGGAAGATGCTGGAAAAGCCGAACAGTCGAAGTTCCTTGGCAAATGGGAATCCAGTCAGTATACGGTTGTAATAAGCCATCTGGCGTTCTTTCGGACTGATGGACTCCTTGAGCCGATAGCGTTTGTTGGTGTATTTCAACCGAACGAGTACGCTGGGGATGACGGAAATGAGCAACAAGACTAGCAGGTACCATTTGATGCCTAGAAACATGACCAACATGACGATGACGGCAGCCGACGATTTGAACAAGGTGAGCAGTTCACCCATAATTTTTACGGGGCGAAAACCTGCTTCCTGTACAGCCCGGTGGATTTTATCCTGCTGATTCGGGTCTTCGTAATAGGAGAGATCGAGTTCGGTATGTTTTTGGTGCAGCAGTTGAAAGGTATTGTTGGTGACAACGTGCGACAGTTTTTCGAAGAAATACCCATGAATGACGGAAAGTACTCCGCTGAGTAGAAAGACACTAGTTGTGAGGATGATGAGGCTGGTTTGGCTCATCCATGGGAGGCTTGCGGAATTTGGGTTGGTGAGCCTGTCCACCAATAGTTTGATGCAGACGATCAAAAGAAAAGGTGCAATGCCTTGAATGACCGATAAGATCGTATTGGTTATCAGCGGCTTTTTGGCAGGCTTCCCTATAACTTTCAGGTTGTCTTTCAGCGAACCGTAACTTTCGGTCAAACGTTTCCAATATGCTTTAAGCCGAAAACGAAGGTCGAATGCAGGAATGAGCAGGCTGCGAAACATTCCGGTGACTTTGGTGAGCAGACGTACCTTACGATCTTCGGTCGTAAATACTTTTTTTCCACGTGTGAATTGTAGGATCTGACCGGCTAGGGCTTCGGCCGTAAAAGGTGGGTCGTTGAACTTGTTTTTGTCTCCCCTGGCCGTATAAAAAGTCAACGGTCCATTCTGTTGTATGCGTATAAGCCTATGAGCCACATAGTTGTACCGCGATTTAAATACGACGACGTCACCGACCCGAAGCTTCTCTGGTTCGCATTTCTGAACCATGCCCACATCTCCATCTTTCAAAATGGGAAACATGCTGTTACCCTTCATCTTGAACAACGTGGTACGTCCTTCTTTTAAAAGTTCCGATTGGTCAAATGTCGGTTCAATCTTCATGTGTTTGCAAGTAGCGAACGATGCTGTGGTCGGGAACAAACCCCGTCTCATAGATTCCAACACACTCACAAAGTTCAGTGATGAAACCTATGTAATTCTGTATGAATTGTTTGTCGAAATTGTTTTGGATGCAAAAAGCCATGACTTTGGAAACTGCTTTGGCTCCGGCAATCCGCTGTGTGATGTTTTCCGGAAAATGACGGATCAGATGAATGGCGTTGACTGGTGCCGATTTGGGTAGGTCGAAGTAATACATGGGCGTGTTGTGCATGTAAAATCCATCGGTACCCTTACGGACAATCATTCGGTCGTCGTTGACAATGCTGCTTCCACAGGCTTTCCATTGTTCGGCCATGGTAGATTTGCCCGTACCTGAAAATCCAGTAAAAATCCGACCTTTTGTACCATCGAAAACCCCCGATGCATGTATCATGATGGCGTCGTTGTTCACCACCAAGTAATAGAGCATGATGGGGCCCATCGGGTATTTCATGGGGTGTAGTTGTCCGTCATCTATTGGTTCGGAATAGATTTTCCAATGCTTGTAGGTTTCATCCAGAACAGCCAGTTGTTGAATTTCATCTCGGGTTTGTTGATTGTACAATTTGAATCCGAGACTGTTGCCGAATCTTACGACAGAATAGAACTTTTGAAGGTCGCTTTTGGCTTCAAATAAGGTTTCGCAGCCGTCGAAAAGGTTGGAGGGAATTCCGGAAATGCATTCCACATCCATCTCGGGTACATTGTTTCTCACCTCATTCAAGAAAGGAGCATAGCCTTCGTCCATATAAATGGGAACATCACCGAAAAGGCGGATGGTAAAATCTGCTATGACTAAGTTCATGGTATCCGTTATTTTAAGACCGCGCGTTTTCAGGCCATCATGGAAGACATTCTTTCCAGAAAGCCTGTAATGTCTTTTTCTGCAATTTCTGGTGTGACATCGAAGGCTTCGACCATCTTTTCGACCAAGTCCTCGATGGTCGTATCTTCGTTGATGTTTTCCCAAATGAACCGGCCTGTTTCGTTCATGGTGAAGAGCTCATTCATCTGTGACACGTTTCCGGTCAAAGGAACGAGTACTAGTTCAGCACCGACTTCACGGGTTACAAAGCCCTTTTTTATCTTCTGGAGTGTTTTGAGGTTCATGGGGTTCTATTTTGGAAGCAACCGTCCTTAGTAGGCAATCGCTTGTATTTTATTGGACGAATATACGGAAAAATTGGATAATGCTGAGTGATCGATTGGGAGTTTTCGGATTCGATTACCTGAATTCATATTGGAAGGAATCAAATTGGACAGAACCGTTTTCCGAAACCGTATTGTACGTAAACAGACCGACTCGAATCCCTTTCCAACTCCCTGTTTTCAAGGAATAGGGCTTGCCACAGGATAGGTAGGATTTATCATTCAGGCTGAATGTCCGTTGATGCAGATTGGTCAATTCATCAAGGGTGACCTTTAGGAAAATTCGTCTGCCAGCTACTGGTCGAACTTTTTCCACCACGCCGTTGTTTTCGAGATACAACCAGTTTATGCCGTTTTCTCGCATCACACCAATGCCGTTGAAGAGATTTCCCAAGCAAAACAACCCAGAGCGCTCACCCTCTGCCAGACCCTTAAAATCCATTTTGGTCGTGACTTCGCCGCTAAATCCCATCACTTTTTGAGTGAACATGTTTCGTGCATCACGCAATTGACTTGCCTTCATCGCATGAATGGTTAGCCATCCTTTTCGTTCAGTCAACGACCAGTTTTGGTTGGCGGGATTGTGATTGAATTGCCATTGCAGCCCAAGCTGGGAAGTGGAGAAGGAATCACTGGTTTGAGGAAAACACACTGGAAATCCTTTAATTGGTTTGGACCAGGCACGAACAGGTTCGCCGATACCGTTGGAATCCAGGTCCACACCGATGAATGGCCAACCGTCTTTCCATTTTACGGGTTCCAAATGCACGACCCGTCCAAGCGGTTCGGTGGATTGGAAATGGAAGAACCACCATTCACCTTCGGGCGTATCGACCAACGCTCCTTGATGTGGACCGTTCACAGTTGTGTTGCCTTGTTCCAACACGACTTTTTTCTCGTAGGGCCCGTAAATGTTTGTGGCGCGCAAAACCGTCTGCCAACCTTTTTCGACGCCACCTTCAGGAATGCTTAGGTAATAGAATCCGTCTTTTTTAAAGAATTTGGTGCCTTCGGCAACGGGTCCCTTGTAAACGGTGATGCCGGTATCCAATAAGGCCGTTCCGTCGGACGACATGCGGTGTACTATGATCGGACCTGCGCGCCATTGGCTTCTGCCCAAATAAGCCTGTCCGTCATCATCCCAGAATGGACAAGGATCTTCCCATTTCTCAGTAGCCTTCAGGCAAACCAAGGGAGACCATGGACCTGCAGGATCGGTGGTGTTGCTCATGAACAACCCTTCGTGGTAGGTACAGAAATAAATCCAGAATTTACGGTCGTGGTATCGAATGGATGGAGCCCAGGAGCCTCCTGCATAACGTTTGTTTTCATTCCAACCCGGGAAGTCGAAACGGTCGTACACCTGAGAAATGACTTTCCAGTTCACCATATCATTCGATTTCAGCACTTGCATGCCGATGTAATGGAAATCGGAACACACCATATAATAGGAATTGCCCACACGAATGACATCTGGGTCTGAATAATCAGCATTCAGGACCGGATTTTTATAAGTGCCATCACCCTGATCGCCCCAATTTCGAATTTGCTGTGCATGTAATGCCGTCAAATTCAGAAATGCCAGAAGGAGCGCGATCGTTCTCATAAAAATTAACGTTTGGGTCTTACCAAAACCCGTTCAGACAACGATTGTTTCCACTGAGGCAATTGGTTGAAGAATTCTTGGGCTGTTTGTACACCACCTTGTTGTTTTTTCCAATAAACCGTTGCGTAATAGCGAATGACCGGTGCCCCATTCAGGAGGTATAAAAAGTTGACATCGTCTTCGCAATTGGTCGTTTTTGTTATTTCTGCAGGGCAATAAACTGCTAAACCGACGGTTTCTTTTTCGTATTTGACGGTATCGGCTACTGGCCAGTTACGCCCCCAAACTGCTAAGACATTGTCTTTGTTGTAGGCTGTCATTTCCGGGAATTTCTGAACACCGGTGCAGTATGTTTGTGTGGATAGGTCTGCAGCCGATAGGTAATTGACGATTTCTAGGTCACGATGCCCTGCATACAAGAAAGCACGAGTGGTCATTTGGACATTTTGACTCTGATGTTGCCAGTTGTCGGACTCCATTTCCACTACGGTGCGAACGGGGCCATTGGCTAAAATTCGAGCTGTGCGGTTGGAAACTGGCTCGATGTGCAAGGCCTTTTTCCCGTCCCAACCCTTGAAGGTGCCGACAGATACGGAGCTGTTTACCAATAATATATCATCTCCGAAGTTTTTGGCAAGCATGGAATCGGTGGGATACCAAAGTGATTCTGCCAACTCCAGTCTGGGCTGTTTCTTACCATAGACATCGATGGTTTGTTTCTTGTCAAAATAGAAACGGTAACCCATCCATTCACTTTCGAAAGCAGGGCCGTGGTGGTGCAATGCATTGTAGAGGGTGCCCGTCGTCGAGGCGATTTCCTTGACAGGTATGATTTCTTTGCCTTCTTTTTTGAACATCTGCGCATTCGCTCGCTTGGGAAATATCTTATTGGAAGGCTTGGAGGCGAATTTCAGCGTCAGGGCTTCTTTTTGAAGGGCTTTTAAGTTGACTGTCAGGGCAATTTCTTCAATTTTTCCGTCCCTATTGAGATCGTCTGCCTGTACGGGTATTTGTTTTTTACCAAAGAAAGCGATCGGATACCCTGCAGGCAAAGATCCACCGAATTTCTGGCTGGTCAGAACAATGGGTTGATCCGGACGGTCGAACTTGGAGGGGTTCTCAACAGTAAAGGTGTAGCTTTTGGCTGAAACCATGGTGCTGCAGGCCAGCAATAGGAAAAGAACACTGTTTTTCATTGGAGTAGGTGTTAAAAAAAACGGGTATCATCTAGTGTTAGACGATACCCGCAAATTTAGTTTTTAAAATCTTAATTGATCCACTTTACGTAACAGAAATCTTGACGGTGTGGCAAATCGGCGTTTTTCGGGAAAACGCGTACTGCATAAGTGAAATGACCGGCACGCTTCAAGGTATACTTCAATCCGTAGGTGTGAAGGCCGTTTTCCGATTTCAGCAGGTCGAATTCTGTCACCGTGATGGTGCGTTTGCCATCCGGACGGATGTTGCAGATTATCAATTCAATGCCCAAATCATGATCCATTCCCGCATTTTGAAGGGTAACTTTGAATTGGTATTCCTGGCCTACGGACATGTCTTTGCCGAAGTTTTCAGGCATTTCTGTGCTTTGAACAGACACATTGTCCCAATAACCAGCAACTTTATCTTTCCATGCAGCGATTTCGATGGCTTTTTTAAATTTATCGGCTCTGAGCAGCGCTGTACGGCTGGCAAGCATGGTATAAAATTTATCCAAATAATCGTCCAACATGCGCTTGGTTGTGTATTTGGGAGCAATCTTGGCAATAGAGTTCTTGATGTACATGATCCATTCTGGAGAAAATCCTTTCTCGTTTTTGGAAAAATACAGCGGAATGATTTCATTCTCAAGCATGCTGTAAATGGTTGCAGCATCCAGTTGATCTTGGAATTCAGGGTTTTCGTAGGTGATCTTTTCGGTCAATGCCCAACCAGCTCCTTTTTCATAGCCTTCCAACCACCATCCGTCGAGAACGGAGAAGTTGAGAACACCGTTCATTTCGGCTTTTTCACCGGAAGTACCGGAGGCCTCGAGTGGGCGAGTGGGTGTGTTAAGCCAGATGTCAACTCCCGAAACGAGGCGACGAGCCAAAGCCATGTCGTAGTTTTCCAAAAAGATGACCTTGCCCTGAAATTCTGGCATCTTGGAGATTTCCACGATGCGTTTGATGAGGCCTTGACCTCCACCGTCGGCGGGGTGTGCTTTTCCGGTAAACAGAAATTGCACCGGATATTTGGGGTCGTTGACAATTTTGGAAAGTCGTTCCAAGTTCATGAACAACAAGTGTGCACGTTTATAGGTGGCAAAACGACGGCCGAAACCGATGGTCAACGCATTGGGGTTCATTTTTTCGAGGATAGAAACCACACGCGTTGGATCACCTTGGTTGCGAAGCCAACTTTCCTTGTATTTGGCACGGACGTATTCGAACAATTTCTGTTTGAGTACCTGACGAGTTTCCCAAACTTCTTCGTCGCTGACCTGATAAATCTTTTCCCAATGCTTTGCGTTGGATTGGTCGGACCACCATGCGGGACCGAAGGTTTTGGAATAGAGTTTCTGCCATTCGGAAGCCGTCCAAGTGGGCATGTGCACACCGTTGGTCACATAGTTCACGTGCAGTTCTTCAGGGAAATAACCTTTCCAGATGGGGTTGAACATTTCCTGCGATACCTTACCGTGAAGCCAGCTAACGCCGTTTACTTCCTGACAACAATTGCAAGCAAACACACTCATGGAGAATTTTTCGTGGCTGCCCGGTTCTTCACGACCCAGGTCGATGAATTCTTGCCAACTGATGCCCAGTTTTGCTGGGAAAGCGCTCAAGTATTTTGCGAAAAGATCTTCTTCGAATGAATCGTGACCGGCTGGTACCGGGGTATGTACCGTGTAAAGTCCAGAGGAGCGAACCACTTCCAGTGCTTGCGTGAACGTGAGTTGATCCTGTTGAACCAAATCCACGAGGCGTTGTGCGTTGATGAGAGCAGCATGGCCTTCGTTGCAATGGTAAACTTGCTTCTTGATGCCCAAGATGTTGAGCAATTGCATGCCACCAACACCAAGCAAGTATTCTTGTTTCAGACGGTTTTCCCAATCACCACCATAAAGCTGAGCGGTTATCTGACGGTCGTATTCACTGTTCAGTGCATTGTCGGTATCCAACAAATAAAGAGGCACACGGCCGACAGCCACTTTCCATACATTGACATACAACTTATAACCAGGGTAGTCCATGACAAGAACCAAATTCTCTCCATTGGAATTCTTGACCTGTGTCAAGGGCAAGGTATTGAAATCTTGTGGTTCGTATTTGGCAATCTGTTGACCTTCCATCGAAAGTTCCTGGGTGAAATACCCATTGCGGTATAGAAAACCGACAGCTGTCAGGTTGATGTTGCAATCGGAAGCTTCCTTGAGATAGTCTCCAGCCAAAACGCCAAGACCTCCAGAATATATTTTCAGAATATCGGTCAAGCCATATTCCATGCTGAAATAGGCTACGCTGGGTTTTTGAGTGTTGACAGGGGTGTCGATGTAGGTGCGGAATTCCTTGTATAGAATGGCCAGACGCTTCATAAAGGCAGCATCTTCGGTAAGATCTTTCAATCGTTGGTAGGAAACGGTTTCAAGTAGGAGGACAGGGTTGTATCCGCACTCGGACCACATTTCGGGATCTACTTCCCGGAACAGGTTCACGGCTTCGTATTTCCATACCCACCATATATTTAATGCAATTTCTTGGAGTTCACATAGTCCCGGAGGCATGGTCGATTTGACGACTACTTCAGCCCATTGTGGGAGATTGGAGTTGTTAACTTTTACCTTCATAAATGGAGATTTTAAATTTTTTGGAGTTGTTGCACTTTATTATGCACTCCGTTTTCTATTCATTATTTTTTTTAGCTTTCGAAACATGCTTCAATGCAATGTCGTAGGCTTGTAGGTAGGATTCAATGAATTCTGACCAATGGGCTTTCTGTGAAAGCTTCTGTGCACGGTTAGCGATCAATTTTCGCTCATTGTCGCTCTTGCCGACAAAATCCAACATGGTCAGGGCAATAGCTTCCGAAACTTGTTGCACATTGTGATCGTTGCGGTTCAACACGGCTACACCGTCTGAGATGCCTTCCTGGTCGCCTTCCTGCAGGGCCCAGGCACCAAAACCCGCCAGATTGGTGGTGATGGTGGGAACGGAGAAAGCAATGCTTTCGAGTGGGGTGTATCCCCAAGGTTCGTAGTAGGATGGGAAAACCGTCAGGTCGAAACCAGACAGCAAGTCATAATAGGGCATGTTAAGGATGCCATCGTTCCCATTTAAGTAACAGGGTACAAAGACAACTTTGACTTTGTCTTTGGCAGTATTTTTCAAACCACGGTACTGAATCATTTTCAGTACGCTGTCGTTTTCGATGTGATTGAGCCAATGGCTGGTCCAGGGATAGTACAACGGACTTTTGGCTAATTTCGGATCTGCCAATCGGGCAATAACTTCCTGGCGTGGTGCCGAAACGTCACCGGGAACAAGGATAAAGGCTACCACTTCGCGTTCCAACGATTTTTGTTTGGAAAGTCTGTAAAGGGCTTCGATGAAAACGTCCAGACCTTTGTTGCGGAACTCATATCGGCCGCTGGTTGCTACAAACAGAGCATCTTCGGATACGATGCATCCGCACAGTGCTTCTGTGACTCGAGTCAAAATATCACGGGAAGCAGCGCGTGTTTGTTCCGCTTTTTTGCCTTTGGGTACGAATTGGTCTTCGAAACCATTGGGCGTGATGATGTCGGGATTTTTTTCGAGCAGCAATTCGCATTCCTTGGCCGTAATGTCGCTTACGGTGGTGAAGCAATCCGCATTTTTAGCAGCCAGCTTCTCCACCGAATGTTTGGAAATCATATTCAACTCCCTAGCCATCATATCGCCATTATAGGAGGACATGAAGTCGTAAAGGGGTTTGTTGTTCCCACAAATGGAACGGCCGATGGAAGTGGCGTGTGTGGTGAACATGGTGGCCACTTTCGGTAGAAAATGTTTGCAGTACAACAAGCCGAATCCGGTTGTCCATTCATTGAAATGGGCGATTACTTTTTGATCGGTAAGCTTGGTGAATTCGTAAAAACTTTGGATTACGTTGCCACAAGCCCAGGCGAACATGCAAGATTCGTCGTAATCACCATAGGCATGAAGGGAGTCAACCCCGTACCAAGTCCATAAATCGGTATATATCTGATATTTATGAGAATAAAATTCGGAAAAATCGACCAATATGACAATGGGGCGTCCGGGAACTTCCCAACGGCCTACACGAACCTTTAGCCCCTCTTTGGCAGCTTGTTTACGCCAAGGAGCCAACAACGAAGGCATTTCCGTAAATGCGGAGTTCCTGTCGGCAAGGTCAGGACCAATAAATAGTATCCTGTCTTTATTGCTGGTTTGCAGTGATTTAGCTCTAGTGGATAGGACAGTGTGAATACCTCCTACTTTATTACAGACTTCCCAACTAACTTCAAAAATATAGTCAGGAGTCAAACGTCCCTCTTCCATGAATACAACCCTAATTATCTATAAAATATTTCCGTACAAAGATACTGTTTTTCGTTGAACTTTTTGATTTTAGCCTATCTTTGTAAACAAAACAAAACAATATGTTCGGACAAAGCCTTTGTAGGGGTATTCTAAGATTATTCGGTTGGAAATGGGAGACTTCCATTCCCGATCTGGATAAATGCGTCATTTGTGTCGCACCTCACACAAGCAACTGGGATTTCATCATGGGAAAATTGGCCTATACAGCCTTGGGCAGGAGTGCCAATTTTGTAATTAAAAATGAATGGTTGAAAGGCCCGACTGGATGGATTTTGATTAAACTCGGTGGTATCGGGGTAGATCGAAGCAAACCCAGCATGTTTACCGACCAAATGGCCGAACTCTACAGAACCAGAGCGAAATTCAACCTGGCCATCACACCAGAGGGCACTCGAAAACCCAATCCGAAATGGAAGAAAGGATTCTACCACATTGCCATGAAGGCGCATGTTCCCATTACTTTGGTTAAGATTGATTATGCCAAAAAAGAAATGGCGTTGTTTGACGTTTTTGAACCGACCGGAGACGAACAAGCCGACATTTTTGCCATTCAACAAAAATACGTTGGCGTCTCGGCCAAATACCCTGAAAATTTTGTGTTGCCTTCCAAGCCTCTAGTTAAATAAACAACCTTTGTAATGAGAGTCAGCCTGATTCAAAGCGACATCATCTGGGAACATAAGACTGCCAACCTCCTATATTATGAAAGTCTTCTTTCCGGTTTGACGGGCAAAACAGATCTAGCCGTGCTCCCTGAAATGTGCACTACTGGTTTCAGCATGCATCCTGAGTCGTTGGCTGAAACAATTGAAGGGGAAACCTTGTCTGCCTTTAAGCGAATGGCTGCTGGTTTCGGTTTTGCCATCGCTGGAACTTTTATTGGTAAGGATTCATCGCACTCCTACAATCGGGCCTTTTTCGTTCAGCCCGATGGTCAGGTGGATATTTACGATAAAAGGCACTTGTTTCGAATGGGCGATGAAGGGCAACATTATACATCCGGAAAAAATAAGAAAATTGTATCTTATCTGGGTTGGAACATTCGTTTGGCCGTTTGCTATGAACTGCGTTTTCCGGTTTGGCTCCGAAATGTCAAAAACGATTACGATTTGTTGTTGGTCATGGCCAACTGGCCCAATAACCGTCAACATGTATGGACCAGTCTTTTGACGGCGCGAGCACTCGAAAATCAGGCTTATGTCTGTGGTGTCAACAGAGTCGGCACCGACGCCAACGGAATTGACTATTCAGGTGGTTCCCTGCTGGTCAATGCGTACGGAACCACCCTGACCGATTTTGATCAGGAGGGCGTATGCATTCAGACGCTGGACATCAATCTGGAGGAACTGCATCGGTTCCGAAAGAAATTTCCAGTCTGGAAAGATGCGGATGCCTTCGAAATTACCTATTAAGAGAATTTATTTTTTAGAAGTACGTTTGAACGCGATGTATTTCGGTTCCATCGGCACATAATCTTTGCGATCCCACAACGTGCTTGTAATCATAAGATCAGCGCTATAGCGGTTGCAAGCGATGGGTACATTGTGCACACGGCACTGACGTAGCAACATCTGAATGTCGGCTTCATGCGGCTGTGGGTTCAAATCATCGATTAGAAAAACAGCCAAATCGATCTGTTTGCGAACCACCAATGCTGCGATTTCAGCATCGCCACCCAACGGTCCCGAGTTCATACAGGTGATTTCTGCGTTGACACCCTGTGTTCTCAAGGCTTGTTGAACGAGTCCGCCTGTTGTGCCTGTGCAAACGAGGTGGTGTTCGGCAAGAAAATCGGAATTGAAAATGGCCCACTCAATCATGTCTGCCTTGCGCTTATCGTGGGCTACCAGGGCGATTGTTAATTTCTTATGCATACTTTTTTGTATTAAGTGAATTGTCGTTTATTCCGTAAGTTTATCCAGTAACACAGCCAATTGTTTGTTGTTGTTTTCAAGCAAAGGAGTGTTTCCCAGAATTTCGGTGGCCGATTGGATGAACGGCTCGCCCGAAAGTAATTCATGTCCGCAATTTTGGACCATGTTCATTAATGACTGCGGTGTCATTTCCAGGTGAAATTGCAAGGCAAGCGCATTGACACCAATCAGAAAAGCTTGATTCACACATGCTTCCGATTTTAGGAGATGTTTTGCACCGGGTGGGATACCAAAGGTGTCACCGTGCCAGTGAAAAACCGGTGTCGTTGTATTGAAAGCACCGATTAGCGACTGGCTTTTACCTACTTCGGTTTTTTGTAAGGGGAACCAACCTATTTCAGGCCGGTAATTGGGAACCACAGGTGCACCCATGGCTGATGCCATGAGTTGGGCTCCGAGACAAATGCCCAATACTGGTTTGCCAGATTCGATGCATGCGCGTATGAACGCTTTTTCAGCTACAAGCCATGGGTATTTGCTTTCTTCACAAACACCCATCGGCCCGCCCATTACAACCAAGAAGTCAAGTTGGTCCAAAGTCGGAAACGGCTGTTTCTCGTCTAGACGGGTGATTGCAAACACGTGATTTTTCTTCGCAGCCCATTCTTGAATGTAAGCGGGACCTTCGAAGGGTACGTGCTGGAAACATCGGATGCGGAGTTGTTTCATTTGTTACAATTTTTTAAAAAAATGGGCAACCTTCCAAGCTAAAACGTTTGTTTGTCATGCTTAAGGTTGCCATCTTGGAGTAATAATACAAAAATAAGCAATTATTTATTGAAATTAGGAGTAAGGTACACATTTGTTGCTATTTTTGGTGTTGTCTTCAATCAAAATCCTGTTCGCATCCCAAATCAATCATGAAAAAAAACCTGCTTTTCTCGCTGCTGGTCTCCTTTTTGGTTTGCTTACAATTGGTAGCTGTTAATAAAGACTCCTTGAACATTCAAACTCAACTTTCATTGTATGGTTTTGAAAATCCGAACAATGATGTCACTTTCTCGGCTGGAGCCAGAATCGTGCCTCAAATTGATTATTTGCGCGACTATGCTGGTGATCGACGCATCAGTGCTGAAGTTTCAGGAAATTTCAGCTTGAATGCAGGTCTATTTCCTCATGAAGTGGCCAAAGATCTTGATCCGGAATTCTCAGCTCGTTTATATAGGGTTTGGATTCGTTTTTCGACACAACGGAATGAGATTCGGGCAGGGCTTCAGCAACTCAATTTTGGTTCTGCTTCTTTATTGCGTCCGCTCCAATGGTTTGATGGCATTGATCCGACGGATCCGTTACGTATGACCAACGGGGTTTGGGGCATTTTGGACCGCATTTACTTCAAAAACAACTCGACACTTTGGCTGTGGGGACTTTATGGAAACAAAGACAAACGAATTTGGGATTCCAACAATCCCCGGACCGATTTACCTGATTTCGGTTTCCGTTTCCAACAACCGGTTTCACAGGGTGAAATGGCTTTGTCCGTGAATAATAGAGCTGTCGAAATAAATAGTGGCACACCGTTTGAAAACCGTTTTCAAGAAACAAAAATTGGATTGGACGGCAAGTGGGATGTTGGTCCAGGACTTTGGTTTGAAGACAGTTATACGGTAACTTCCCAGGAAAGCCCGTTCAGTGGAGGCTGGAATCTAATGACTGTTGGAGCGGATTTAACTCCTTCCGATTGCGGGGGCATATCGTTTACGGTGGAGCATCTGCTCAGTTCGAATTTCTCCACCGACAACGACTTCAGCCAAACCATGAATTTGTCGGCTTTGTCTGTGACTTGGCCCATCAATATGTTCAATCGCCTGACTGGTATTGCTTTGTATAACTGGGAGAGTGGATTTTGGTTTCGTTACCTGACGTTGAGTGCCGATTTTGACCGGAGTTCCTTTTACTTGATCGGTTTTTGGAATTCATCCATTTCCACGGTGGTGTTGCCCATAGGCTCGGGCTCTTTTTCTGGCTACGGCCTTCAATTGATGTGTGTTGTCCATTTTTAAAAGAAAGAATACCTATGAATGAAATCATCCTAATCAAAGACCTGGTGAAACGCTTTCCGGTGGGTAAAGATTTTTTTACGGCACTTCAGGACATTAACCTGACTTTCGGACATGGTGAGTTTGCCGGGTTTACCGGTCCCAGCGGTTCGGGGAAAACCACCTTGCTCAACATCATCGGTTCGTTGGACAGTCCGTCTGAGGGAAGTGCAGTCGTGATGGGACAGGATGTGGCCAAGCTGAGCAATAAAGAAGCGGCCTTGTTGAGAAACCAACACATCGGTTTTATCTTTCAGACATACAATCTATTGCCTGTATATACTGTCTTTGAGAACGTGGAATTTGCACTGTTGTTACAGAAAATGACCACCGTTGAACGTCGGAAAGCGGTCATGGAAGCACTGGACTGGGTGGGCTTGACCGACAAGTCGAAATCCCGTCCGAACATGCTTTCGGGTGGGGAAAGTCAACGTGTGGCCATTGCACGGTCCATGGTCAAGAAACCAGAGATAGTCCTGGCGGACGAACCCACCGCCAACCTGGATTCCAAGAATTCGCACCACATCTTGCAAACGATGAAAAAGCTGAACGAGGAATTGAACGTGACTTTCCTCTTCGCCACGCACGATGAAAAGGTGATGAAGTACCTGCGGCGCATCGTTTCGCTGGAGGATGGCAAAGTTGTTTCGGATCGAATAATGGAATAATGTCATGATCGCCATTAAACTCGCATACCGCAATTTGATGGGTGCAGGACTTCGCACAATACTGAACGTGAGTGTGTTGTCCTTTGCTTTTGTCCTGATCATCTTCTTTAACGGGATGATGGATGGCTGGCATCGTGAAAGTCGTACCGACACCATTGCTTGGGACGCTGGTCAAGGTCAGCTTTGGCATCCTGCCCTCGATATGTATGACCCGCTCACCTTGCAGGATGCTCACGGTCAGTTGGAAAGCAAGGCTTTGGCTTTGATCAAGGCTGGGCAACTCACACCTATATTGATCGTTCCTGCTACTGCCTATCCACAAGGTCGCATGGAAGCTATTTTGCTGAAAGGCATCGATCCTGGACAGAAAATACTGGACCTGCCTTCAGCCAACTTGTTCAAGGCTGACGGTTGTTTCGGTATGGTCGGCAGACGGGCTGCCAAGAATATGAAACTCAAGGTTGGTGATCGTCTACTTGTCCGATGGCGGGATGTTCACGGTACCTTTGATGCCAAGGAAATAACCATCGCCCATGTTTTTGAAAGCAGCGTGGCCACGATCGACAACGGTCAGGTTTGGTTGCCCATCGATTCGCTCCGAGCCATGACTGCCATGCAGGGGCAGGCTACTCTCTTGGTTTCTTCCAAATCCTATACAGGCGGCGATCTGGGTCAATGGAAGTGGAAAGACCTCTCGTTCTTGCTTTTGGACCTCGACAATATTGTCAAAGCAAAGAAAACAAGTGGCACCATACTGCAAATGCTCTTGCTTTTCATTGCGCTTCTTGCCATTTTCGATACCCAGGTTTTATCGATTTTCCGCCGTCAGAAGGAGATTGGCACGTATATTGCACTGGGCATGACCCGTTGGCAAGTGGTCGGTATCTTTACGGTGGAAGGCGCCGCACACAGTGTTTTGGCCGCCTTGCTTGGAGCCCTTTGGGGCATACCATTAATGCTGTTCATCGGTCATACCGGCATCAAATTCGGGATGGACGATATCGGTATCACCATGAGGAGTGTGATATATCCGTACTACAGTATCGGTTTAATCGTAACGACCACGGTCATTGTGATTTTGGCCGCCACCATCGTTAGCTATATTCCTGCCCGACGCATTGCCAAAATGAAACCCACGGACGCACTAAAAGGTAAACTGCAATGATCAAATTCCTATTTTTAGGCATCCTGAGGGATAAAAGCAGAAGCCTGCTCCCCATCATCATCGTTTCCGTCGGTGTTTTCCTGACCGTTTTTTTAATCGGATGGCTGAACGGTGTGTTCGGCGACATCGTGGACATCAACGCCAACTTCACGACCGGCCATGTGAAGGTGATGACGCGTTCGTACGCGGACAACGAAAACCAATTGCCCAACGATTTGGCCTTATTGGATGTGAACAAACTGACCGAGACCCTACGCAAAGAATATCCCGATATGACTTGGGTGCAACGCATCCGTTTCGGTGGCCTCATCGATGTGCCCGATGCCAAAGGCGAAACCCGTTGTCAGGGTCAGGCTATTGGTACGGCGCTGGATTTGTTTCATCCAAATTCTGGTGAGGCCAAACGGATGAACATCCAAAAAGCGTTGCAGAAGGGCCGCATTCCGTTGCATCCAGGTGAAGCGCTCGTCAGTGATGAATTCGCCACCCGATACCATGTAGCTGTGGGCGACAGTTTCACCTATTTTGGCACCACCATGAACGGAAGCATGGCGTTTAAAACATTTGTTGTCAGCGGAACCGTTCGGTTTGGTACCTCCATCATGGACAGGGGTGCCATGATCGTTGATATTTCGGATGCCAGGTTAGCGTTGGACATGGACGATGCTGCTGGAGAAATTCTGGGATTCTTGCCCGAGAACCTATACGATGAAGCGTTGGCCACCAATGTGACGAATTCCTTCAACACCAAACATAGCCATCCTCAGGATGAATTTTCGCCTGAAATGTTCCGATTGAGCGAACTCAACAGCATGGGCCAGTACATTGCCATTGCCGACAACATGAGCTTCATCATGGTTTTCATCTTTGTGTTAGCCATGTCGGTGGTGTTATGGAACACCGGTCTGCTGGGCGGTTTGCGACGTTACAATGAATATGGACTACGCCTGGCGCTTGGTGAAGAGAAAAAACACATTTACCGCAGTTCACTGATGGAAGCTGTTCTAATCGGCATTCTGGGTTCCTTACTGGGTACGATTCTGGGCTTGATAGCCGTCTACACACTACAGACTTATCCGCTGGATGTGAGCAGCATGACCGGCAAAGTAACCATGTTGATGCCGCAAACGTATAGGGCTATCGTCTCGCCAAGCCTCTTCTATATTGGCTATGTTCCTGGACTAGCCGCCATGGTGTTGGGAAATGCACTTGCTGGCAGAGCCATTTACAAACGCAAAACTGCCGAATTATTCAAGGAGTTGGAGGTTTGACCTACTGAAGGATGCTTTCGGCAATGGAAGGGAAAATCCAGGTTCGCTTTTTTCGATCGAAAAGTCCAAAACCCTGGTTTGAAACTTGGCCGTTGTCCCACCAAAAAGTCGGAATCTTTCTTAAGAAGGCAGCGTGAACAAAATAGGCGGCATGGACAGCCCTGGATGGAGTATTGTTTTTATCGATTGAACCCCACTCACCAATGACAACTGCTATCCCCTTGCTGATGAACTGTTTGTAATAGTAGTCCATGTCGTTATCAATCGCTTGTTTGTCCATTGTCGTGCCCCAAGTGTTCGTACCTGGCACCTGCATGCAAAAGGAATAGGGTCCGTAATTGTGTATGGATACGATGACGTGTGCATCATTGTCGGGGACTACAAAAGTTTCCAACGCACGAGCCGTACTGTTTGCAGCATAAGCCGGACACAGGACGAATCGGTGGGTATTGTTGCCACCGGTTTTTCGAATTGCTCTCAGTGCTTTGAGATTCAGCTTGTTGATCATGTCACGGCCTTCGGCTGTTCCCCCGGTCCATTCTTCCTCAGTGCCTATGAGGCGAGGTTCGTTCATGGTTTCAAAAATAAGGTGGTCACCATAAGCTTTGAAATGGATGGCAATTTGTGTCCAGACAGCAGCCAGTTGATATTCGACAGCAGCTTGGTTGTCCAGACTCGGTTTCAGCCATGATCCTGGAAATTTTTTGTTGAAGTCGTCGTGATGGATGTTCAAAATGACGTACATGTTGTTTTTAAAGGCGTATTTCATCACCGTTTCCACTCTGTTCAACCAACTTGAGTCGATGGTGAATTCGGGCCCCGGGCCTAAATGTGGGTACCAAGTGGTGGGAATTCGAAGCGATTTGAAGCCTTTTTGTCCGATCGCATCAATCATCGCTTCGGTAGTGACCGGGTTTCCCCAACAGGTTTCTCCATTGGGAAACGCATCCATCGTGTTGCCCAAATTCCACCCTTGTCCTAATTCAGCCGTAAACTGCAGGGACGTAAGGTCGCGCATTCCGGTAAAGGCTGTGTTTGCTGAAGCCGAAAACCAAGATGTTAGGATGAAAAGTAAAAGGAGGCGGATGTGTTTACTCATGGAGTGGTGCAGGATTCTTATATTTTAACGATAGTACAAAAATAAGATTTTTTCTTTAACTTCGTGTTCGGACCAAGCTGGATTGTCCAACTCTTGAGCCACCGTAACCGGTCCTAATTTTTAGATCAAGATGAAACTAGAAAAAGTAGTGTTGGCCTTCTGTGTGCTGATTTCGGCCGTGGCAACATCCGCGCAGGACGCCAAAACGATTTTGGCCAAAGTGGACCAGAACATGGCTTCCAAGAATCGCATTTTCGAATCGACCATGATCGTGCATGGCAAACGAGCCAGCCGTACAATGACGGCTAGATCGTATTCTGTTGGCGAGCAAAAGTCGTTTACCGAATACCTGAGTCCAGTGCGGGAGCAAGGCATCAAAATGCTGAAAGTGGGCAACCAACTTTGGATCTATTCGCCCTCCACCGACCGTACCATCCTTATTTCCGGGCAGATGCTCCGCCAGTCGGTGATGGGTTCCGACCTTTCGTACGAAGACATGATGGAGGATAGCAAATTGACGGAAAAATACGAGGCTGTGAACAGTGGGACGGAGATACTCGACGGACGAAAATGCTTCGTGCTGGAACTCACCGCCAATACGACGGATGTCAATTATTTCAAACGCAAGACTTGGATTGACACCGAACGCTTCGTACCTTTGAAGGAGGAACTGTATGCCAAAAGCGGACAACTGCTCAAACAAACGGTTTTGAGCGCTGTCAAGCAGGTTCAGGGACGTTGGTTTCCCACAGCCATCCTATACAAAGATATGTTGAAAGCCGGTGACGGAACGGAATTCCGAATGACGAGCATCCAGTTCGACCAAGTGATTCCGGACTATATTTTCTCGAAAGCCGCATTGAAAAAATAATCGAGCAGAAATATACGATGAGTGAACTGAAGAACCTGGGTCAATCCACGACCTACTCCTTTAACTACAATCCTGATGTTCTGGAAAGCTTCCCCAATAAGCATCCCGACAACGATTATATGGTGAAATTCAATTGCCCCGAATTCACCAGCTTGTGTCCCATTACGGGGCAGCCTGATTTCGCGACGATTTACATCAGCTACATGCCCGATGGCAAGTTGGTGGAAAGCAAGAGCCTGAAACTTTTTTTGTTCAGTTTTCGCAACCACGGTGCCTTTCACGAGGACTGCATAAATGTAATAATGAAGGACTTAGTGAGGCTTATGGAACCAAAATACATCGAGGTTTGGGGTAAATTCCTTCCCCGCGGTGGCCTGAGCATCGACCCTTATTGCAATTACGGAAAGCCGAACACCAAGTATGTTCAGATGGCTGAATACAGAATGCTGAACCACGATTTGACTCTCGAAACGATAAACAACCGTGGCTAAAAAACGTCCCGTCCTACAGATTTTTTCTGTCGATTCCACCACCGAACTTCCGCTGCCGTTGGTGGATAGCGGCATTTCGGCAGGATTCCCCAGTCCTGCCCAAGATTATTTGGATCTGAAGCTCGACTTGAATAAGGAACTGATTTCGAATCCGTCTTCCACCTTTTTTGGTCGGGTCAAGGGTCAGTCCATGAAGGATGCCGGCATTTTGGACGGGGATATTTTGGTGATTGACAAGTCTTTGGATCCGCAAGATGGCGACACTGCTGTTTGCTACATCGACGGCGAATTTACCCTCAAATTCATTCGGATTGAGAAGGATGCCGTCTACTTGGTTCCTGCTAACCCTGCTTTCGAACCTATTAAAGTGACGGAAGACAACAACTTCTGCATCTGGGGCATCGTGACCTACACCATTCAGGACCATAAACATAGGCAACGAAAATAACATGTGCTTCATGTCCCGACTCACGGTTTCAGCCAGTGAACTAAAATCTAGGTTTCAGGTTGATTTGGACGATTCTGAGGATCGTTGGCAGCCGGCTATGGAGTTCAGTGCGTTCGTGCATCCGAAAATGCCGGTGATCGCGAGCAACAAGCCTGACCGGATTCAGTTTTTCGAGTGGGGACTTATGCCGAGTTGGGTTAAGGATAAATCGCTGCAGAATAATACGCTGAATGCTCGAATTGAAACACTGCATGAAAAGCCTTCCTTCAAGAACGTGCTCAACAACCGCTGCCTGATTCCGGCCGACGGTTTTTACGAATGGCAATGGCTGGACGAGAAGGGTAAGAACAAGCAAAAATACCTGCTCACGGTCGATGACGAAGACATCTTCGCATTCGCTGGTCTTTGGAGCGCTTGGGCAGACCGTTCCACTGGTGAACTGCTTGAAACCTACACCATCATCACCCGCCCGGCAAATGAACTGATGGCCCGCATCCACAACAGCAAGCAACGCATGCCTTGGATTCTGCCGCGTGCAAGTGAAGAAGATTGGCTGCATGGCAAGGATGTGACCTTTAACGATGTGCATTTGAAGGCTGAAGCCTTGGGTGCAAAACCCCTGATTTCTCAAGCATCCCTTTTTTAAAAATGTACGCCCTAGTCGATTGCAACAATTTCTACGCCTCCTGCGAGCGCGTGTTCAACCCCAGTCTGAACGGGGTCCCCATCGTCGTACTTTCGAACAACGACGGATGCGTGATTGCGCGTTCCAACGAGGCCAAAGCGCTTGGAATTCCAATGGGTGAACCGGCTTTCAAGATGAAGGACGTGATTGAGCAGCATGGAGTGGCGGTCTTTTCGTCCAATTACACCCTGTACGGAGACATGTCGGCGCGGGTGATGCAGACGCTTCATACGTTCGTTCCCGACATGGAGGTCTATTCCATTGATGAGGCTTTCCTTAACTTTCACGGTTTCGAGCATCTGGATCTGGCTGCGTTCGGCCGAAAAATAGCGCGCGTCACAACCAAGAATACAGGGATTCCGGTGAGTGTCGGCATTGGACCAACCAAGACGCTTGCCAAGGTCGCCAACAAATTTGCCAAAAAATACAAAGGTTATAAAGGTGCCTGCGTCATCGATACCGATGAGAAACGCATCAAGGCGCTGCAGAAATTTGCCATCGGCGATGTTTGGGGTATTGGTCGGAGGTATGCCAAACTGATGGAATACAACGGCATACACACGGCATACGATTTTACTCAGCGACCGGCCTCTTGGGTTCGTAAAAACCTGACCGTGGTGGGTGAACGAATGTGGAACGAACTGCGGGGTATTCCGTGCATTGAACTGGAAAACCAGCCTTCAACCAAAAAACAAATTTGTACGTCGAGGAGCTTTGGCAGCAAATTGACTGAATTCGCCGACATTGCCGAGGCGGTTTCCAACCATGCGGCATCGTGTGCGGCCAAATTGAGGCGTCAACAATCTTGTGCAGCAGGCATGCTGGTCTTCATCATGACCAACCCCTTTGCCGAACGCGATCCGCAATACGTCAACAGCAGGCATTTCAAACTTTCCATCCCGACCAGCGATTCGGGCGAAATCATCGCACACGCTAAAAGGTTGTTGGCGGAAATCTTTAAAAAGGGCTTTTCGTACAAGAAAGCCGGTGTCATCATCACCGAAATCGTACCCGATGCGCCCATTCAGGCCGATCTGTTCGATACTGTGGACCGTGACCGACAGAAACGGCTGATGAAAGCCATCGATTCCCTCAACGACGGTTATGGTACAAACAAGGTACGAAGCGCCGCTCAGGGGTACGGCAAGAAATGGAAATTGAAGAATGAGCAGCTTTCACCGTGTTATTCCACTAAGCTTTCGGACATCATAGCTGTGAAGACGGACGATTAGAGGAAATTTGCAACCAATAACATGACTGACAAAACGATCAGTACAGCCACTGTCATCCAACCTATTACATTGATGAACGTCTTGTTGGTGTAATCTCCCATGATTTTTTTCTTGTTCACCAACAGAATCATGCATACGAGCACCACAGGGAGTAAAATGGCATTGATGACTTGGGACCACAACGAAATGTTGATCAACGGTGCATTTGGCCACAAAATAATTAAGGCTGCCAGTGTCAAGATGCCCGTGTACAGTACGTAAAACTCAGGTGCTTCATTCCATTTTTTATCGATACCAGCCTCAAAACCAAAGGCTTCACAAACGTAAAATGCGGTAGCTAAGGGTAAAATCGTTGCGGAGAAAATGGAGGCGATAAACAGGCCGAATGCAAACACTTCCGAAGCTAAATTTCCGGCTAAAGGTTTGAGGGCCAAAGCCGCATCTTTTGCTTCATGGATGACGATGCCGTTTACATGCAAGGTCGAAGCGCAAGCGACAATGATGAAGAAGGCTACGGCCACGGTGGCGATGCAACCGATGACAATGTCCAGCATGACGTATTTGTATTGCTTGATTTTCAGACCTTTCTCAATGACGGAAGATTGCATATAAAATTGCATCCATGGGGCGATGGTGGTACCTACAATGCCCAAGACCATCGTTAAGGATTTCGCATTCACTCTCACATCCGGATGTACTACGGCGTGTCCGATTTCATGCCAATGTGGATGGCCTAAAATGGCGGAAACGATATATGTCAGCAGCGATACGCTGAAAATGAGGAAGATGCGTTCAGCTAAGGTGTATGTTCCTTTGACCACCAATATCCAGACAATAGCCGCCACCAATGGTACGGAAATGTATTTGCTAACGCCGAAAACTTCCAAACTACCGGCAACTCCGGCGAATTCAGTTGTGGTGTTTCCAAGATCGGCCAGCAACAAACCGACAAAGATGAAGAAGGTGATTTTAACACCGGCATTCTCGCGAATCAGTGTGGCAAGTCCTTTGCCAGATACAATACCCATACGGGCATTCATTTCCTGAACGACGATCAACACCAAAAAGGAAGGTATCAACGTCCAGAGCATGTTGTAGCCGAACATAGCGCCGGCAACGGAGTAGGTGGTGATTCCTCCGGCGTCGTTGTCAACGCTGCCGGTAATGATTCCCGGCCCCAGGATGGCCAAGAACATGCCGATTTTTGCAAATAGACTATTGCGGGATTTCTTTTTCATGCTCAAATCGTTTTTCTTTTGCCCAGTAAGTCATCGATGATATCGTCCACCACGACCATGCCTTCTAGTTCGTTTTTGTCGTTGGTGACGGGAACTGCCAGTAAATTGTACTTGGATACGATTTCGGATAAAGAATCCAGTTTTTCGTAATCGTTGACGCTTGCAGTTTTATTGTTCATGACATCTTTCAACAGCGTCTGATGATTGGTCACCAACAAATCACGCATGGTAAAGGTTCCCAATAGCTCGTATTCAGCATTGACTACAAACAAGGTATAAAGCGACTCCATTTCAGGTTGGTTGGTCATGATGAAATCCAAAACGTCGCTAATTTTTTGAAGTTGTGAAAAAGTCAGAACGTTGGTTGTCATGAGGCTTCCCACGGTTGAACCAGGATATTCCAACAACTCTCGCACATCTTCCGATGATTCCGGCTCCATTTCGTGCAACAACTGTTCGGTTTTTTCTTCTTCCAGTTCTTCCAGCAAATCGGCTGCTTCATTAGCAGGCATTTTTTCCAGCAAATCGGCCGCCTTTTCGATGGGAAGATTCTCGATGATGTGAATTTGCTCCTTAATGTCCAGTTCTTCCAATACATCAGCAGCCTTTTCGTCATCCAACGAAGAAAATACGGAAGTCATTGAACTTCGGCTCAACTCTTCGATGATATCGGCCAAATCAGAAGGGTGCAGCGTGTCTAATTTGGAACGAGTTTTTGACAGTTGAATGCTTCTGGTTTTCAAATCAATGGTTTCCACATTGTCCCATAAAATGAATTTTGACGGAATACTGGTTTTAAACAACGCTAATATCCTGTTGATGGGGCGATCGATCCCGATTCGTCGCAGTAAACCCTCCGTGCCGACATCAACAGCAACGACATAGGCTCCGGATGGAATCGCCATCATTCGAATGTCATTCACGCGAACTAGCTTGCGTCCAGTGATGTCAACGATTTGTTGGTCTAGTATGTACTCCTTCAACAAAATGGCTTCATTGAATTTTTTATCGGAAGCAAAAGACAAAGACTGGCATTGAACCTTGTAACGAATACCAAACTTTACAATCTGAAAATCCTTGAGTATTGCGTTTTTCTTTTTGCCGTCAATCTTTAGTATAAAGCCGATAACCTGCGGTTTAAGCGACTCCTGATCCAGTAATAGTGCTGGAACGTGAACGTAAACATCTAAAATCTGTCCAAGGATATTTTCCCGGGCATCAAAAATTCTACAGCCTATTAAACGGCTAAGGTAAAAAGTGGTTAAAGAAGTCATCTGACACCTCCTTCATTTTTATATTTAGAAGGAAGCGTATATGAAGTAGCCTGCCTGCTAAACGTGGGTTAATAATAGGGCTAAACGCGCCGGGCCATCATCCATATCGGGTATTTTTTTAGTGTTGCAAAGGTAATTAAAAAAGCAGCAAAAGGTGGACCTCTTACTGCTTTTTTAACATTAGTATAGAACGTTATTTCGTCCCATTAAATTTTATACTGAAAGCGACCACTTGATAAGCTGGTAAAGAAATAGGTTTTTGAATGACCAATGCATCCTCTTCCTGTTTCCATTTCAGTTTGGTTTTGTTACCCAACATGGAAACAGAGGCTATGCGGTGATTCAAGACTTTGGACGATTTTCCAAGTGACTTGATCTTGATGTCTTCCGTAGGCGTCTTCATGCAAAAGGCATACAATATGCCTTTCTTCTGAGTGAAACGAATGTCTTGTGGTGAATAGGGGCGAACATCGCGCAAACCTCCGAACATGCCTTTTTCCTGCTTGTTAACAGTGGAAGGTCCTTCTCCATAGATTTTCCAGGGTCTCGTGCTGTAAATGCCGTCACTGTTGTCGGCCATCCATTTGGCAATGCCCTCCAAAATGTTCTGCACATCGGGTTCCAAATCACCCTCAGGGGTTTGAACCACGTTGATGAGCAGGTTTCCATTCTTGCTGACAATATCCACCAACATTTGAACAACTTCATCGGAAGTCCGATATTTTTGACCTGTCTTGTAAAACCAATCACCAATGGATGTATCAGTCTGCCATGGATATTCGCTGATGGTGTCTTTGACGCCGCGTTCCACATCTTGCACGAAACGGCCTTTTGAAGATTCTTTACAAGTATAAACCGCTTCGAGCGAACCCTTGTTTTTGCTAATGTCTTGATTGTAATAATGTGCAAGCATGTCGCGACCGATTTCTCCAAAAGGCAGTTGGCTATCGGAATACAACAAGTCGGGTTGATACTTGTCGATGACTTCATCGATGCAGCTGAGCCATTCCTTTTGCCATGCAAGGTTGTTGGTGAGCCAACCACGGTCGTTAGGGTCGGCTTTTTCATGATATAAATCGAAGTATTGCGGGTCATTGCCATCGTAAGGCACACCTTTCAAATCACCAATGGTATCAGCGCTGTGTGCTGTTTGGAACCACGTGTAACTAGCTGCCAGATGTTCTGAAATGCCAAATCGCAAACCTTCTCGTTTGGCAGCGGCTTGCCATAAGCCGACCACATCTTTTTTCGGACCCATGTTCACCGAGTTCCAACGATGAATGGTGGAATTCCAAAGAAAGAAGTTATCGTGGTGGGTACCCATGCTTACAAAATACTTTGCACCGACCCGTTTGTATAATTTCATGAGTTGGTCTGGATCCCAGCGTTCAGCTTTCCATAAAGGTATGATGTCTTTGTAGCCTGCAACAGAGGGGTGCCCGTACCGTTTCAAATGGTCTGTGTAATCGCCATTGGGTTTGGCTCCGCCTAGGTACATGTTTCGAGCATACCAGTCACCTTGTCTCGGTACAGCCTGTGGTCCCCAATGTGCCCAGATGCCGAATTTGGCATCCCTGAACCATTCGGGATATTGATAGGTTTTGAAAGACTCGTCGGTAGGTTTGAACCGATCTTGTTGTTTGCCCTGAATTTGATTTTGCGCGGAGGCGGTTAATAGGTAAAATACCATAACTAAGGCGACTGTCAATGTTTTTTTCATGGTCTATAAGGTTGATGTTCAAGTGCAAAGTTAAATATTGACTTGACCATGTTCTTATACGATTCCGACATTAAGATTCACTTTTCCGTTATTTGCATTTACCAGTCGTCTGTCCTGAAATTCGGTGCCCAAAGTCCATCTTTGTTGGATAGGCTGGCGGGTGGATTGGTGCCCCAACAATAACGGACAGCTACGGGTTTGGTTACCGCTGGGTTCCAAACAACAACCGTTTTGCCTTCAAATTTTGCCTGCGCCCAGTAAAAAACTTTATCCTCACCCGCAATGGCGAAGCCCGTCAATTTATCGCACCAAGCCACGAAGTCCTCCTTGTTCGGTTTGAAGTACAATTGGATGGAGTCTCCTTTCACTTGATACCGATCGTACATGGGACCAGAACATTCAACATCTTCACTGTATGCTTTGTTCATGGCGCAAAGTGCCAAACGGTATCCAATTTCCTGCTTATTCTTTGGGTGCACATTCATCGGGTCACTTGCATTTTCGATGGCTACGACCATGGCTGTGTTCGGGACCGAAAGGTTCTGCATCTGTGCCTCACGAACGGTCATCATCGAACCATTTTCCACGGGTTTGGCCATGGCTTTGCCATTGTTGGCCAACTGTACATAGATGAAAGGAAAATCGCCTTGCCCAAAAGAACCGCGCCAGTCGGCTATCAACGTTTCCATAATTTCACGATAGTCCTTGGCGGATGGGCCGTTGGATTCACCCTGATACCAAAGCGCACCCCTTATGGCATATGGAAACAAAGGTGCAATCATGCCATTGTAACAAACGTATGGATTGTGTTGGTCGATGCTGGGGTCCGGATTCCTCGGAGCCTTTGGCTTTTTTGCCGTAACATCCCCTGCTGAAGCCGCCAATGCCGCCAAATCGCCGCTGTATTTGACCATCTGCTCTCGGTAAGCAGGCATGGTTTTGGCACTGTCAGCCGCAAATTTGTCCCATTTAGCCTTGTAGTTATCCAACAGATATTTCAAATTCGGATGTTGTTGCATGGACTTCTCACTGATCCAACATTCGGCTGTACTAGCACCGAAGGCTGAAGTGATCAGTCCGAAGGGAATTTGGTATTTGTCATACAAGATTTTGGCAAAGAAATAAGCCGCAGCAGAAAAATGCCCGACGGTTTTTGGTGAACAGATTTCCCATTTGCCGACTACGTCTTTTTGGATTGTGTTGTTTGGTGTAAAATCTACATCAAATACCCTGATTTTTGGATAATTGGCTCCGGCTACTTCTTCTGCTTCATTGTCTACTCCGCACCAGTAACGGTCTTCCTTGGCCACGGTCATGTCCATGTTGGACTGTCCGGAACAAACCCATACTTCACCGACATATAAATCCTGAACGAAAATCGTATTCTTGGGTCCCTTAACGACCATATTGAACGGACCACCAGCCGGCAAAGCTTTCAGCTTGACCATCCATTTGCCGGACTTGTCCGTTTTGGTAGTCGCTTTCAGGCTGTTGAGCAGCACGGTCACCTTTTCACCTGGTTTACCAGTACCCCATACTGGGATGGGTTTGTTACGCTGCAATACCATGTGTTCACTAAAAAGGTTGGCCGGTTTGACCACTGCGAAAACAGGCAAGATGGCGAAGAGCAAACCTGCCAGAAAAAATCCCTTTAAAAACTTGTTCATTTCTTTATAGAATTTTACGTTCTTTCAACCAGTCGATGTAAAGCCCTTTCCAACTTTCGTGGTAACGGAATGTTTCTTTGAAACCCCATCCATGGCCGCCTTCGGGAAAAATGTGCATAGAGGCGGGAACCTTGTATTTTTTTAGAGCGTTGTAAAAATCGATGCTATTTTGAGGAGGAACGGTACTATCGTCATCGCTTAAGAAAAGCAGGGTGGGAGGGGTGTCTTTCGTTACTTGAAGTTCGTTGGAATAGTAATCGACCGAATCCTTTTTGTAACCTGTACCAAGCAAATTATCACGAGAACCAGAATGGGTGACGCTTTCTTGCATGGAAACGACGGGGTAGAACAGAATCATGAAGTCCGGTCGGCAACTTTTATCAAAATGCGTACCCAGTGTCGAAGCCAAATGCCCTCCTGCCGAGAAACCGCTGACCCCGATCTTGGACGGGTTCAGTTTCCATTCACTGGCACGTCTGCGTATGATGCGCATGGCCTGTTGGGCATCCTTGAGAGGGATGAAAGCATGTTTGTTGGGAAGACGGTATTTTAGCACAAAGGCATTGATGCCTAAACTAGACAACCATTCGCCGAATTGCGAGCCTTCGTGACCGGCAGCTTCGCGAATGTAGCCACCACCCGGACAAATCAGAATGGTCACTCCTGTATTTTTAGCTGGGTCGGCAGGGTAAAAGCACATGGATGGCACTGAAATATTCGAGACACGTTCGCTTTCCGTTACTTCCGGTTCCGTAATACCATTGCTTTCGGGAACACCTTGGGGCCATAAGAATATGACTTCGCGTTCAGCAGCTTGTAAGACAGCTGATGAAAGAATGAACATGCAGAAAAGAATGTTTTTCATGTTTCGATTTTTTATTAAGCGGCCCACTAAAGTACGGTTTTTGCATAGAACGACCAAGAAAAAAAACCTCAGCGTTTTTCCAATATTCGAAAACTCTCCCTGTACTGCGTTGGTGTTTTCCCGACCAATTGCTTGAACAAGCGATTGAAATAGGGAATGTTCTCAAACGCCAGCGAACAGGCAATGTCTTTGACTGGTGTGTCATTGATGACCAACATCAATTGGGCATTTTCAATTTTTTTCCGATTGATGTAGTCGATGGGCGTATCATTCATCTCTTGCTTGAACAGTCGGGTGAAATGGTCATCGGACAAGAAGCACCTATCTGATAGATCGCCAATGCTGATCTTCCTTCCGATGTTCTCGCGAATGTACCTCAGTGCCTTGTCTATTCGACTGTCTTCCGATAAAAACACTTTCTCGGCAGAATTCAGAAAGCGGGACAGCAATTGCAATAAGATACCGTTTGTTTCTGTTCGAACTGGAAACGAAGTTTGAGCGGTTGAGGCAAGACTTTTTAGATAACCGTCACTATTGTCGTATGAATCTGGATCGTAGATGGGCAAGCTTTTACCTGGGTTGATGGTTAACAACCGTTTCACCAACTCTAAATCGAAATCCGAAGCAAGAACCTCCAGCGGAAATCGAAATTGATCAAAGATTTGAATCGTATCAGTGTGATTTTCACTCACATGCAGGTAATACAGAGAGAAATGTCGGTCGCAACTGTCGTTGTGCAGCGAAAAGGGTGGAATCAGATACAAATGACCGGGTGTCAGTTGTTGCACCTTGCCTTCTACTGTCATAAAGGCTTCCCCCTCGTCCACCAAATAGATCCGAAAAAATGGACTCTTGATGTTTCGGAAATTCCAGTCGCCTTCGTGAACGGCTCGGCCGGCATTCAGCAAAATTAGGTTCAGTGTTTCTTTTTCCATCGTATTTTATTTTTTCGGATAATAATCATTTGGCAATTTTGATCCAACACCTTTTAATGCAAATTCACCACCCGTTTTGACATTTCCATTTTCAGGCATGGTCCCATTTGCACGCGTGATGCAACAATCATTTAAAAAGGTCACACTGGAGGTCGACACTTTTGAGGCGATCTTGATGTACCTGAACCACCGGTTCATGTCGGTGTAAGGTGACGGACAAAGTGAGTCAATGCTCACTAAATTAAGTGGATTTCCATAAGCATCCTTAAAATAATAAACGGAGAAAATTCTATTCCCAACTCCTTTTATAAGGAGGTCTGAATTTGACTTTTGGCAAAAAGAAGTCAAGTCATTGAAGCGTTGAACTGTTTTTCCGGTAAGAACATCATAGTCGATTCTTCCAGTGACAAACCCATTTTGCTTGAGCGCATCAGCGTACAAAGACCGAAAAAAATGCATGCTCGAATTGAAAAAAACTTTTTCCCTGTTTTTTTCAAAGTAGGCAATGTCCTTTTCTTTATTTGCAGGATAAGGTATAAAGAAATACGATCCAACATAGGATGTTTGAATTTCCAAATTACCCCTTTTTCTTAATTCAAAACGATCCAATTGAACATGAATGGTATAACCTAAGAGCGGAACCTGAACAATAATGGGAGCTTTTGCCGAAACGGATAAGACGGAATATACTTTTTCGACGGCTCGTTCTTCCCGCCACAGATCGTATTGGTATTTGAACGAACCTTTCTCGAGTGTGTTTGTATAATGGAAGTTAGAATCGACTCGAACTGTGTCCGAATGAAGGTTCAATACCAAATCGCTATCATTTAAGATAACGGCCTTTTTCCCCCAGTCGTCCGTTCCTAAAAACTCCGATTTGAATTCCTGTATATATTTGGACCTTTGACTTTTAACTTTTGATTCAACCACGGCGTCCGAGAGTTGGACATCCTTGTCCTGTAGCGTTACTATCAACGTTCGGTCCGAATTTGCATCGATGGTCAAAGAATACGGTTTATAACCCAATGAACTAACAACCAACAAATAGGGTGGTTTCGTATTCTCAAGCACAAAGTGACCAGTTGCATCCGTCACCGTATGTGCCGTAGTACCATTTATATAAACTGAGGCGGAAGGAACCGTATTCGTTTTAACCTGATTGTAAACCGTTCCTCGGATGGTCGTTTGACTAATGACATTCCAATTGCTTAAAATGAAAACCAATACGATCAATAGGGCCAGATTCAATCTTTTCATGTTTACTCGAATATTGAAATTGAGGTTCCATCCGATGTCACTGTTTCTGCACTGATTCTCATTTTGGTACCGTTCGAATTGTTGAAGAACTGCACCCGGGCATGACCCTGTTTGTCAGTCCGAACGTCCGGATTCCAGTAAAGTGTTCGACGAATATCCTTTTCGGCAGGCAAAACACCATATCGATAATTTGGACTGTAAAATTCGTGTGTTTGGCTGAACCCATTGTATTTTAATTTGCGCATGCCAATGGGTGCTGTCCGGGATTTTCCATCCTTGTTTGTGTAAATGAATATGACCACGTGAGGTATGTCTGGTTTGACGTCACTGCAATACTGTTGCCATAAAAAGGGATCTTCCGAAATGGTAATCGTTTCGATTTGATCCATGGTCAGCAAATATGGTAATTCTCGATTTCGAAAGTCGTCCACTACCCGAATGTTGTTGACGACAAAGACTACTTTTCGGCTTTTGTACGTATAATTGGAATCCAGGTCGGTATAGTATTCCTTATCATTGTAGTTGCTTGCATCCTTTTTAAGATGAATGGAGGATGGAAACTGAAAATACGTATTTTTGAAAACTAAGAAATCCAAAAGCATGTTGCTGAAGTTTTGCTTACTGTCCAACAGCTTGTCCATTTCATCTGCAACATCATACACGATATTCGCTTTATTAACGCCTTCATCCAAACGGTCGTATGTTTTTTTGGTAGTCACTGTCACTTCTTTGAGCAGATGATTGTCTTTAATGGTAGGTATCGGTAGTGTGTCTGTGTCCAAAATTGTCTTTGTTGGGAGCATGATGTCCGAAACCATCTTCCATTCTGTTTCAAGGGTGTTCAGTGTCCTGGGGCGAATGTTCGGAATCCTATCCAAAACAATCCGCATTTCCGTAACCTTACCATTTACAACAGTTTGCAAGGAAAGATTGGCCACACCCTTGAACTCTTGCAACAGAAAGTTGAACCGACCATTTTCGTCCGTTATGCATTCCCCTCTTTGTGAAAGGCTATCGCTTGTTGTCAACCACATCTTAACCAAAACCTTATCCGCAGGTTTGTTCCCGACGACCGATGAGGCGGTACCCTCGATGGAGAGTCCTTTTTCGATTGGGAAGTCGATTTTTGGCTTTTCAAGGCCAATCATCTGTTCCCAGGAATACCGACTCCATCCCTGCGTCAACATCAAACAATCCAATGCTTTTGAGTGTTTCCAATCATTGGATTCAAAATAATAGGTTGGATTTTTAATATAACCTTTTAACTCGGAGGATAATAGCAAGTTTGTTTGAATATTGTCATTTGCAGCTATACCAGTTCCGTTGGAATCGTCTGTAACGGATAAAGAAAAGGTTGTTTCCATTGGATTCCCATCTGCGTTTTTTATGTTGAAATCAAGTTGAATGGAATCATAGGCTTGATAAACTTTTTTGTCAAAATCTGGCTTGAGGGTCCATTGTTTCTGGTGATTGATAAACACCATCCTGGAAGCTAAAACAGCTCCGTTCGTATTAAACAACGTGATTTGAGTGACTCCCATCGGTATATATTTTTTTGGAATTTTCACCGTTTTGCCATTTACGGGAATGTCCGTTGTCTCGAAATAGTACAATTCACCCCGACAGGTTATCGCCAAACCGGTTTTTTCTTGAATGGACCCATTGCTTTTTTGCAATTGGACAACAACTTCATCGGTTTGTAAATTATCAACATTGACGGAATAGCCCTCGTCTAAAATAGGAGGAAGGTTGAAGCGGTAAACATTGCCTTCGTAATTAATCAGGGAATGATAGGGCCCTTTTTCGGGCTTGAAATTGCAGACGCCCATGCCATCATGAAACGATGTCAACGTAGTCATTTCAGTTCCCGATTCATCAACAATCTTACCATTGATGGACAAACCTCTGCCATTTTGGTCGGTTGCTTTAAAGGCGATGGTAGAGGGAATGTTTTTTATCAAATTTCCACCCTCCGGAAAAAAAGCCAGATTGACTTTTTTAGGATCGTTCGCTTTGATCCTTTCATCGTGTACCCATTGACTGCTAGGCCTAGAATGGAGCATTGACATGCTGATTTTTCCTTCCTCCTTTGGTTTGTCATAAATGGGGAAAAACCGCGAAAACAGGCATTCTTCGCTAAAATTGAGCATGCATCGAGTGTAGGCTCTAACCTCATAATAGCCGGAATAATAAGCTTCTTTTAATTGTAAGGAGCCATGGCATTGGCCTTTTTCAATCTGAAGTTTCTGAACATCGACAATATTGCCTTCGGGGGATAACAATTCGACATACAAAACAGTGCTCAAAACGGTTGGTCTATTTAGTTTTGCCGTCACAACATAGGCCTTGAACCATATTGTCTCGCCCATGGTGTAACTTGTATTGTCAAAATGCACATAGACTTTCTCTTGGGGGAAAAGCCGGTTGAACGTATTGATGTTCTCTGCAAAGGAGGCTAATTTCTGAATGCAGGAATCCTGTTGTGCTATAGCTTTCGGCAATAGCAGTAATAACAAAACTAGTATTCCGGTTGTATGTTTTAAGGTTCTATTCATTAATTCGTGTTATCCTCGATTCCTTTACAACAAATGTATAAAAATCCAACCAAGTTCTCTACATTTGAGGCATAACCTCAACTATCATGAAACGTTTTGGAAGCGTTATCCGGTTGCGCACAGAAAAACTGGAAGAATACAAATCCTTACACGCTGCCGTTCGGCCTGGCATTCTGAAAAAAATCACCGAGTGCAACGTCCACAATTACAGCATCTATTATTAGGATGGATTTTTGTTCAGCTTTTTCGTTTCTTAATCAATCCATTCCACGAATATACTGCCCGATTAAATGTTATTGAATATCGGAATAGTATAAGTCCTATCTTCTTTCGTTCTCTATCTTTGCATCACTAAAAACCATTAATACCTGAATCTCATGAGTGATACGCTGAAGCCCGTCGATCCGGCGCTGGTTCCCAAAGTTGCTTTCTACAACGGTTCTCAAATTCCTATCGTCGGTCTTGGAACGTTCGGTTCCGACAATTACAGCCCTGAGCAGGTTGCTACTGCCGTAAAAATGGCTATTGCACTTGGATACAGACATATTGACTGTGCTTCCATTTATGGCAACGAAAAAGAAATCGGTGCTGCCTTGAAGGAAGTCTTTGATGCTGGCATCGTGACTCGAGAGGAACTCTGGATCACCTCCAAAGTTTGGAACAACATGCATAGCGATGTGATTGGTTCTTGCCAAAGATCGATGGCCGATCTGGGTCTCGATTATCTCGATTTGTATCTGGTTCACTGGCCTTTTCCCAATCATCACGCTCAAGGTGTCACCGTAGATTCCAGAGACCCGCACGCCGTGCCTTACATTCATGAAAACTACATGAAAACCTGGCGCGATATGGAAAAATTAGTGGATATGGGATTGGTCAAAAATATAGGCACTTCCAATATGACCATCGCCAAAATGCAATTGCTGCTGCGTGACTGTCGCATCAAACCCGTAGTAAACGAAATGGAAATGCACCCGCACTTCCAGCAGCCCGAACTTTTCGATTATCTGGCTCAACACGATATCCGCGCCATCGGTTTCTGCCCCATCGGCTCACCTGGACGTCCGGATCGCGATAAAACACCCGAAGACACCGTTCCGATGGAAGATCCGCTTATTGTAGCCATTGCTGAAAAGCATCACATTCATCCAGCCATTGTTTGCGTGAAATGGGCTGCTCAAAACGGACAAATACCCATTCCATTTTCTGTTAAACCGGAGAAATTCATGGCGAACCTTCGCTGTGTGACCGAAGATCCGCTTACCGACGAAGAAATGGCTTCCATCAAAACCATCAACAAACGCAACCGTTTCATTAAAGGTCAAGTGTTCACTTGGGTCACTGCCAAGGACTGGAAAGATTTGTGGGACGAAGACGGTATCATTGCAGGATCTTAATAAATTAGAACAAACTTAAAAACATACGACAATGGCAACAATGAAAGCAGCCTATCTGCCAGGCAACAGTACCGTGGAAATGAAGCAAGTGGAAATTCCGGAACCCGGCCACGGCGAAGTATTGATCAAAATGAAATCGTCCACCATCTGTGGAAGCGATATCCGAGCCATCTACCGCGAACACCTCGGTAAAGGCCCTGAAGGGTATCAGAATAAAGTATGCGGACATGAACCCAGCGGACAAGTCGTCAAATGTGGCCCAGGTCTGCGTCGGTTCAAAGAAGGTGACCGTGTAGTAGTTTACCACATCTCTGGTTGCGGCGTTTGCAACGACTGTCGTCGCGGATACATGATCAGCTGCACCAGCCCGTATCGGGCCGCCTACGGATGGCAACGCGACGGTGGTATGGCCGAATACATGTTGGCCGAAGAAAAAGACCTCGTTTTATTGCCAGATAGCCTTTCTTATTCCGATGGGGCTCAAATTGCCTGCGGTTTCGGTACCGTTTATGAAGGTCTGGAAAAAATTGGTATCTGTGGAAACGACGCTGTATTGATTGTCGGTCTCGGCCCAGTCGGCTTGGCAGCTGCCATGTTGGCTAAAGCTATGGGTGCCAGTAAGATCATTGGGGTCGATACCGTTCAGGAACGTATGGACATCGCCTTCGAAAAAGGCCTTTGCGATCACGTATTCCTTTCTGATGGCGATGCCTATCAAAAAATACTGGATCTCACCGGAGGTTATGGTGTAGAACGTTCCGTGGATTGCTCCGGCAACACGTACGGCCGCCAACTGTCCATCCGCGCCACCCGCAAATGGGGCAAAATCGTATTCATCGGCGAAGGAGGCACCTGCGAATTCAACCCGAGTCCAGACATCATTCACGATCAGAAGACCATTTATGGAAGTTGGGTCACCAACATTTGGCGTATGGAAGAATTAGTGGAACGCATTGAAAGGTGGGGAATACACCCGGCTGATTTGATAACGAACCGTTTCAAATTGGAAGATGTTGCAGATGGATTCGCTTTGATGAATGAAGGCAAATGTGGTAAGGTTGCCATTGTTTTCGATGAAGAAATAAAATAATACCTTTGAGAAACCTTTTAAAAACTAAGTCATGAGCTGGAAATCTGAATTTGAAGCAATACTGCCGATGTTGGGACATCGCAACTGGATTTTAGTGGTGGACAAAGCTTATCCGATGCAAAGCGCAGAGGGTATCGAAACCATCTATACCGGTGAAAAGTTGATAACCGTTTTGAAGCATGTGCTAAACTGTATTCAGGACGAACACCATGTCAAGCCTATCATTTATACCGATAAGGAACTGCTTTTCATGCGCGACGATCTGAGCAAGGGGGTAGATGCATTTAAAGCTGCCTTGTCGCAAGTCTTGGTCAAACAAAAAATCGAAGTCATTCCCCACGATGAAATATTCGGCAAACTGGATGAGGCTTCCAAACTGTTCAATGTATTGGTACTCAAAACAGACTGTTTGATGCCATATACGTCCGTCTTTATGGAACTCGATTGCGGTTATTGGTCGGCTGAACGCGAAAAAACGCTGCGTGACCGTATTTCTTGAAAACACAAACACAACCTTTTAACTAATACCAAATTCATGTCTGATAAAAAAGAATCTTCCCTGTTGAGACTCAACGGGAAAAGCATGTTGGTACCATTTATTTTGGTAACCAGTCTTTTCTTCTTTTGGGGTGTAGCTAACAACTTGAACGATACCATGCTGGCTGCATTTAAAAAAATCATGAGCATGACAGATGTGCAAACATCCTTCATTCAAATGGCTTTTTACGGTGCTTATTTCTGTTTTGCACTGCCTGCCGCACTGTTCATCAAGAAATTCTCCTATAAAGCTGGAGTGCTTCTTGGGCTAGCCATGTACGCCATCGGAGCATTGTTGTATTATCCAGCTGGTTTGACCGGCAATTACGCCTTTTACTTGGTAGCCATCTATATTTTGGCAGGAGGTTGCTCCATTTTGGAAACAACAGCCAATCCATACATTCTGAGCATGGGGTCGCATGAAACTGCTACACGCCGTTTGAACTTAGCACAAGCATTCAATCCTTTCGGAGCCATGACGGGCATTGTGCTCAGCATGACGATGATCTTGAATCAGTTGCACCATTCAAACGCAGCCGAACGTGCCAGGATGTCTGCTGAAGCATTGCAAAAAATTCAAACGAAAGAACTTAGTGCAGTAACCTTCACTTATTTGTGCATCGGTGTAGTTTTGGTAGTCATTTTCTTCATCATGCTCCTGTCCAGAATGCCGAAAGGTTCCGATGCGGATACCTCCTTGCATTTGGGTGCGACTTTCAAACGTCTTTTCAAAAACAAGTTGTACAAATGGGGAGTGGTTGCTCAGTTCTTTTATGTTGGTGCTCAGGTTGGAATCTGGTCATTCACCATCCGAATCGTGATGAAAGAACTTGGCTTTGATGAAACCAATTCAGCCTACATCTTTTTGTTTTCCATCGGTGTTTTCACTGTTGCCCGTTTCTTCTTCACGGCAATGATGCGTTATGTCAAACCCTCCCTGCTCATTATTGTAGCCTCCATTGCCGCCTTTATATTGACTGCCTGTGTGGTGCTTACACACGGTATGGTCCTCGTGGTTTGCCTCGTGTCCATTTCCTTCTTTATGTCCCTGATGTTTCCGACTATTTACGGTTTTGCATTGGATGGACTGGGAGATGATGCCAAGGTTGGCGCATCAGGACTCATCATGGCCATTTTGGGAGGAGCATTGCTCACGCCCACGCAAGGTTGGGTTTCCGACATGTTCGGCATCAACAACGCCTTTATCGTGCCGATGATCTGTTTTGCCATTGTCGGAGGTTATGGATTGATGGCCAGACGCGCTGGAGAGTAACATTTTCACCTAGAACAGAAATGACCGCTTCCACAAATGTAGGCGGTCATTTTTTGTTGGGGAGAATTCTATCAATGCGCCTTTGGCGTATAAATCTTAGCTGGTTTGGGAACCTTCATGCCAGTACCCAAATAAAAACTGGGATAAGGTGGTTGGTTGTAAGCTACGTTCTGCCAAGAAATGGAACAACGGTATTGGGGGTCGTGCATCAATGTAACTAGGCGGACATCCGTCGGAATGGTCGTGCTGAAAATCCGAAGTTCTTTGTTATCCAAGGTGCGAAGCATTACTTCCTCCCGCCAGTCGCCGAATAAATCAGCGCTCAAGTTCGGGGTTGCTTTCGTTCCGTTGATGGACATGCAACTGTCGGCCCTAAACAAGACGTCATCCTGACCAATTGACCAGTTCCATTTATAGATCATGTTTTTGTCCAGTAACTCACGATCTGGAGTTCCGTCCCACCAAATGCCGAAATTGCAGGAACGTGGTTTTTTATCTGAAATCTTGACGCCTTTGCAGGTGTATAAGCCGCCTGAAGCAACGCTCCAACTTTCATATCCTAGGTAACGCGGATCAATGTCAGCAGTCATGCCACGACCCGTATCGTCTGAACTCGGTAGTCCCCAGATCAACTTGCCAGTTCCAGCATCCCGCATGTGAGCGGCTGAATACTTCCCGCCGTGTTCATGAACTTGAAACACTTCAAGACCCGGTCTTTCCGGATCAAGATCCGACAGATGCATGGCATCGCCGTGTCCGTCACCTGTTGCATAAATACCCTTTCCGTCATGGTCGATAGCACAGGACCCATAAACTATTTCATCATTACCATCGTTGTCGATGTCGCCCACGCTCAGTGAGTGATTTCCCTGACCAGAGAAGGCTGAGTTGCCCGGCTTGCCATCGTAACTGTCAAAGAACCAGTGTAAACTCAGTTTACCGTTCCTCCAATCCCAAGCAGCCAAGGTAGCACGCGTGTAATATCCCCTGCACATGACGGCCGACGGATGAACTCCGTCCAAATAGGCCACACCTGCCAAGTACCGATCCATACGGTTGCCGTGGTTGTCGCCCCAAAGACCGGAATCTCCACGAGCAGGTAAATAATTTACGGTGGAAAGTGCCTTACCCGAGCTGCCTTCAAAAACTGTCAGGTATTCTGGGCCGGACATAACCATGCCTGCAAGCGGATTCTCGCCGTTGCCGCCTCCAGGTCGTTGGCCACCAAAGCGTTGGCCGCGGGCACGAAGCAGTTGACGAATACTGTCCATTGGCAAGTCAATCAGTGCAGTATCCCCCGTGATGCGCAATTGAGTAAGCATCCAAGCGCGTCTCACAGAATCGGCTTTAGGCCCAGTAGCATTGAAATCGGGCATCCTGTTTCCACCTGCACCCATACCTTTGAAAGGGTCCATATTGCCGTCCTTCGTTTTGACACGCCAATCGGCATTGGGGTCACCAATGACTTTACCGATACCATCTTTTGTGCCATCAGCCGTTTTACAGATCATTTCAGCCTTGCCGTCTCCATCAAAGTCATAGACCAGGAATTGAGTATAGTGAGCCCCTTCGCGAATATTTTTTCCTAGGTTGATTTCCCATAAAAATGTACCGTTCAACTTATAAGCCTGTAAAATCGGAGCGCTAGTAACACCGCCTTGACTGTTGTCACGTCCAACACCAACCATGTGTACGATTATCTCATATTCACCGTCTCCATCCAAATCTCCAGTCGAGCAATCTCCAGCAGTGTAGTGCTCGGGTGTGCGAAGCGGAATGGAAAGGTACTGTTTGGCAGATCCCTGTTTTAAAGTGAATCGACCTTCTTCGGAACCTCCCCCTTTATTTAGAACGGTTTTAACAAAGTAAGAAACGGAGGTGTTTCCGACAGAAGCATCCGTGAAATTGGTCACTTTTAAAGGCTGTTCGTTCAGTTTTACGGCAGTTTTTCCATTCTCACTTTTGTAAAGATTGAACGCTATTCCTTCTTCGTCCGTACCCAAAAGCCTCCAACTGATAAAGGCTGTTTTATCGGATGTCCTGAATGCGACCAAGCCGCGGTTCAGTGCTTCCATCTGTCTTGTTGATGCTGAAAATGAAATAGTTATGGACATAAAGGAAAGAAAGAATAAAGTCAGTCTTCTTTTGAACATGTTTACGTGGTATCAGGTGTCATTATACAATAAGCCTTAGACCAAAAACGGACAATTTGGTTTAAATAGTCCTTTATTTCTTCATGAAACCGGCTAGTCCACCTTTATCGGTTCCAAAATAGAACCCTGTTTCAGGGGGTTGATTGTAACCGGCATTTTCCGTTGCAACACTGATGCGGTAAATGGGGTCCTGCATGAAGGTCGTAAAACCGTATTCCGTCGTTTTGTCGGTCATGTAGATGCGGATTTCCCTACCGTCCACCGTAGGCCAAATCACTTCTTCGCGCCAGTCGCCAAAAATATCGGCAGAAAGACACGGTGTAGCTTTGGTTCCATTGCACCAAGTAATGCCCTTGCCTTTACCATTAAAAATTCGTGTGGTGCCGTTTCCGTTCCATTTGTCGATGTAGATTTTATCCAATAATTCACGACTCAAATCGCCATCCCACCAAATAGCCATATTGGCAGGCGGTGTAATTTTAGAAAGTAATTTACCCTTGCAAGAATACAAACCGTTGGTTCCGGAAGACCATATTTCCAATCCTCGACTTTCTGGATCGATATCTGCACAAAGTGCGCGACCAACATCTTCCGTCGATGGATAACCCCAGATCAGTTTGCCTGTTGCTGCATTTCGCAAGGATGAACCATTGGGGCTAGGCGCATATTCATGACCTTGCCACACTTCAAGACCAGGTTTATCCGGGTCGATGTCCGTCAGGTGCAGGGCGTCACCATGCCCCCAACCAGTGGTGTAAAGGCCGGTTCCATCATCATTGATGGCGCAAGCACCATAGATGATTTCATCCTTGCCGTCGTGGTCTACGTCTCCAATTCGAATGTTGTGGTTACCCTGATTGGACCAAGCAATGTATTTTCCATTGTTTGCATTCGTGTCAAACGTCCAAATTTTGGTCAACTTGCCATCTCTAAAATTCCAGGCCTGAACGACCGATTTGCCGTTGTAACCTCTGGCTACGATGTAGGATGGACGTTTTCCGTCCAAATAAGCAACAGCCGAAAGCTGTCTGTCTATGCGGTTTCCGTAATCGTCACCCCATTCAATCAAATTGCCGCGAGGTATGTAATCGGCCCGATCCAGTTCCTTTCCAGTAGACCCTTCAATCACGGAAATGAATTCGGGTCCACTCAGGATTTTGCCGAAGGTCCGCAGTGAAGAGTCCCTGATGACATAATTCACGACACCGTCCATGTTGAAATCACCAATTTTTTTGCCATCGCCGAACACAGTTCCCTCCGAGGTCTTGCAAATCACTTCTGATTTTCCGTCTCCGTCAAAATCGTAAACCATAAATGAAAAATACTGGGCACCTTCGCGGATGTTTGGCCCGATGTCTATTTGCCAAAGCCGTTTACCATCTAGCTTATAAGCCTCCAGATGATTTGTCCCACCAGAAATTCCAGGTTGGGAGCAAGCAAAGTTTCCAATCTGTCTTTTTAATACGATTTCATATTCACCGTCTCCGTCCAAATCACCCACCGATGCATCGTTCGGTTGGTAGGCTCCGGTGGTGTCCCAATCGATGGGAGGCAATTTAATGGAGATGTAGGGAACGGAAGCTCTTTCTGGAGTAAGCATGTAGGATACCGCTTTTTTGCGGGATTTGTTTTCCACCAGGATGTATTCCTGGGTAATGGTTGTATCCACCGACTTATCAACAAAATAAGTGCTGGTTTTCAGAGGCTTTTCATTCAATCGAACTTCTTTCAGTTTGGTTGCACCTGGAACGTAACTTTTACGATACAGGTCGAACGTAACTTTCTTTTTGTCGTCCATCAGCTTACGCCAACTCACATCCACAAACCCCTTTCCCTCATGAATAGCCACCAAGCCGCGACCCAACTTCTCAAGTTGAAGGTCGGAGTAATTCGGACCAATTGGAGCTTCAGCAGGACTCTTATCCTTTGTCTTTTTTTTGCAACTTGCAGGCTGACTAGTTAGTGCGAATGCAGTAATCCAGATTAACAAAAGTGTCTTGTTCATATGAATAAAGCTTGAAGTGTGGACTTCAAAGATAGAAATTTTGAAGCGATGCTATCCTATATATTAGGTATGGATTGAGGAAAATTCATCATTTATCGTGATTTCACATTTGGCAAAGATAAACTACATTTGTATTCAAAGTCTTGAACTGATTTTTAAACGATTCAACATGTTGCAATCCATTATCGCTGCACTCATCGTTCTGGTCGCTTTCGTATTTGTCCTGATGCCACTTTTTACAAAGAAAAAACCGGATAATTCCTGCAATACTTGCTCGTCGGGCGGTTGTGGAGGATGCCCCATTTCGGAAGTGGCCAGAAATAAGAATGCTGGCACGAAAGGACCAAATCAGGTAAAATGATAAAAACCTAAAATTTTTCAGCCCATTTTCTCCAATACTAAAAGATTATCTTTTACTTTTGGGCATTGAATATTTATACAATCAAATTTGATTATGCAAAAACGAATCGGAATTCTGTTAATGACATCCCTGACTCTTACACTATCTGCTCAGGCTGCAGACACTGCTTCTGCAAAAACGTTGAATTTATCCAATCTAGACCACACAGTTAAACCCGGTGCCGATTTTTACCGCTTTGCAACAGGTGGTTGGAGTGAAGTCAATCCGATTCCGGATGAATTCTCCAGGTACGGTTCCTTCGACAAGTTGCGGGACGAAAACCAAAGCCAAATCCGTGAACTCATCGTGGGATTGGGATCAAGTAAGCACGAACAAGGAACCTCCGCCCAAAAAATCGGCGATTTGTTCCGTATCGGCAATGACAGTTCCAAGTTGAATGCCGAAGGGATAAAGCCCTTGCAGGAAGACTTGAAAGCATTGCAGTCCCTGAAGACTCGTGAAGACATCTACAAGGCAACCGCCACTTTGCGGAAAGATGGTCCGAACCCATTTTTCAACATTTACATCGGTCCGGACGATAAAAACAGCAATGCTAATTTGGTACAGTTCGGCCAAGGGGGTCTTGGAATGAGCGACCGGGACTATTATTTGGAGGATGCTTCCAAGGCCCTTCGCGAAGGCTACCTGAAACTTATCCAGACGCAATTCGTCAATGCCGGTTTTACTCCCGCTGTTGCAAAGAAAGCAGCTACAGCCGTCATGAAGATTGAAACAGCATTGGCTACGGCACATTTCACCAAAGAAAAGACGCGCATTCCCGAACTGAATTACCATAAATATCTGATTAGTCAGTTGAACGATTCCGTTGTTGCATTCCCTTGGGCCAAACTTTTGGAAAATGCAGGCGTTAAAAATGAAAAATCGATCAATGTTGGTCAAGTTGCGCCGATCGCTGCTACGTTCAAATTGATGCAAACCTTGCCGATCCCCGAACTCAAGTTCTATCTGCAATGGTGTCTCATCAACGATGCTGCGCCCTATTTGAGCGACAACTTCGTCAATGCCAATTTTGATTTTTATGGTCGCCAAATGAGCGGTGCCAAGAGCATTCGCCCCCGTTGGAAAAGGGTGCTTTCGGTCATCGATAATACACTTGGCGAAGAAGTGGGTAAATTGTACACCGCAAAGTATTTTCCCGCTCAAGCCAAGGAACGCATGCTTAAACTGGTGAATAATCTGAAAATTTCTTTGGGTGAACGCATTGCCGCTTTGCCTTGGATGAGTCCAGAGACCAAAACCAAAGCCCAGGAAAAGCTGAATGCATTCATCGTGAAAATTGGTTATCCGGACACCTGGAAAGATTATTCCTCGCTCGAAATCAAGGACGACAGCTATTATGCGAACATTTGCCGTGCCAATGCCTTTGAATACAATTTCAACCTAGCCAAGCTAGGAAAACCGGTCAATAAGATGGAATGGCAGATGACGCCTCAGACGGTGAATGCCTATTACAATCCGACAACGAACGAAATCTGTTTCCCGGCAGGAATTTTGCAACCACCTTTCTTTTATATGAATGCGGATGATGCAGTGAATTATGGTGCTATCGGGGTTGTAATCGGTCACGAGATGACACACGGTTTTGACGATCAGGGTTGCAAGTACGACAAGGACGGTAACATGCTGAATTGGTGGAAACCCGAAGATGCAACCCAGTTTGAATCCCGCACCAAAGTGCTCGCCGATTTTTTCAGCAACATCATTGTTTTGGGCGACTTGCATGCCAACGGTGTCTTTACCTTGGGTGAGAACATTGCTGACCATGGAGGACTTCAGGTTTCATACAATGCCTTCCTGAAAACAGAACAAGGTAAAACAACTAAACTTTTAGACGGTTTCAGTCCTGCACAGCGCTTTTTCCTATCGTATGCCAATCTTTGGGCTACGAATACTCGGGATGCCGAAATTATCCGCTTAACCAAGCAAGATCCCCATTCACTTGGCAAATGGAGAGTGGACGGTGCTTTGCCGCACATTGCGGCTTGGTACGACGCCTTCGGCATCACGCCGAACGATCCGATGTACTTGCCAGTCGAAAAGCGGGCTTCCATTTGGTAAAGTAACACTATCATGAGGCAGGCTTTTCAAGCTCTACTGATTCTGACCCTGTTGGCGTTTACACCCAACAGGTGCTCAGATCTGTACGCTGCGAATGAGGCTGTCCCTCCCGGTCCGTATGAAGAAATGGTTTATTCGGCATCGGGAACAACCTTCACATTATGGTCTCCAACGGCCACTCAAGTGCGGGTGAATCTGTACAAGGAGGGCAGGGGCGGAGAACCTTATCAGGAGGTTCAACTGAAGGAGGATCATGGTTTTTGGAAAATGCACCTTGCATCCGACCTGAAAGGCTCTTTCTATACCTTCCGAATACTTTACAAAGATAATCTACTGGACGAAACACCCGGTGTGCAGGCTCGTGCTGTCGGAGTAAACGGACATCGCGGTGCCATTCTGGATATGAAACAAACCAATCCTGTTGGTTGGGAATCGGATGTCCGACCCGAAGCTGGCCCTTTTACCGATATGTTTTTGTACGAACTGAATCTTCGGGACTTTTCGTTGGGCAAACAATCGGGCATCGTAAACAAAGGTAAATTTTTGTCTTTGACGGAATTGGGCTCCACCAACAGCAATTCTTTTTCCACCGGTTTGGATCATTTGGTGGATTTTGGTGTCACTCATGTGCTGTTGACTCCTGTTTTTGATTTCGAAACGGACGATGAGTCAAGGCCGAAGGAAGTCATTCACAATTGGAACTATCAACCTTGGAATTTCTGTGTACCTGAAGGTCTTTTTTCTACCAAGCCTTTCGATCCGATGTCCCGCATCACAGAATTCAAACAGATGGTTCAATCGTTGCATAAGGCTGGCATCCGTGTGGTCATGGACATGACTTTCAGCCATACGGCCAATTTACGTGAAAGTGGTTTTACGCGCACGCTCCCGGGGTTTTGTTATCGGATGAAACCGGACGGTAGTCCATCCAACGCTTCTGGATATGGGAATGAACTGGCTACGGAGCAGCCTTTCGTTCGACAATTCATATTGCAAACGCTGTCGTATTGGATCAGGGAATACCACGTAGATGGTTTCAGACTTGATCAAATGGGTGTCATGGATATAGGGACCATCAATCAAATTCGTAAATATATAGACACCATCGATCCATCAATCTTTATCGGTGGTGATGGCACTGCAGTTAATTCTTCTACGCTGGCCGAATTGGAAAGAGGTCTGGCAACCAATGCCCGATTCATGCCTAGTGTCGCGTTGTCAAATTCAGTTTGGGAAAGCGCCCTCAGGGGCAATCCGAACAATTCCACCGATGGAGGATTCATCAATGGAAAACCCGACTTGGAGGAATTCATACGTTATGGTATTGTTGGAGGAATTCGTCATCCACAAGTCAATGCGGCTGGTTCGCCAGGCTTTTTGGTCAACTATGCAGCTAGCCCGAAGGAAGTGATTCAATATGCCTCTTCGCATCAAGGTTTGTCCTTGTTTGATCAAATTGAAGCGGTTGGCGGTCATGTAGAGCCCATGCAGCGGGTTTCGCAACGGGCAAAATTGGCCAACAGCATCGTCTTGACATCCCAGGGCATTCCTTTAGTCTTTTCGGGCGATGAAATGATGGGCAGCCGTAGCGGTGTGTCCAATACGGCGATGACACCAGATTCTATCAGTCATTTGGATTGGAAAAACAAGACGTATTACAACGATGTGTATGAGTTTTGCCGGGGTATGGTGGAACTTCGAAAACAACATCCTGCCTTTCGGATGACTTCAGCTTTACAAGTGCAAAAAAATCTACGCTTTTTGAGTACTACCGAGAAATGTGTCGTGGCTTATGTCTTGGAACCTCATTCAAACGGTGACTCATGGGATAAAATAGTGGTGATTCACAATTCGAATGACCACCCTGTCAGTGTACTAGTTCCTGCAGGTAAATGGACCGTTGTCGTTCAGGCTGGCAAAGTCGATGAATTGGGGATTTCAGAGTTCAGTGGTGAACAAGTCGATGTGCCAGCAGTATCGACCCTGGTGGCTTTTCAATGAATCACATACGTGCAACGCCGACTGCCTTCAACTGAATGGTCGGTGCGTTCAATCTCCAACTTCTCACCCAAAAGCCGATGTATGTTTTCAATTTCTGCCCGGCAGAAACCATCGCATTGGAGGGCAGCTTTGCAGATGGGGCAATTGTTTTCAACAAAAAACCATTCATTCCCTACTTTAGACCATTCGGCCATGTAACCTTCCTTGTTCCTGATGTCGGTGAGCCGTTCTAGTTTTTCATCCAGCGAGACTGCATTTTCGAGCGCTTTTTCGTACCGCTGAAAATCTTTTGATTTCTTGTCATCCACCAACAACTGAAGTGCTTCTGTCCCAAGTAGGCGTTGGACGGATTCTAAAATCTGAACAGTCAAGTTGGCGTGATTGTCGGGGAATTGTTTGCCCGACAGGGAGGATAAACTGTATAGGATGGTGGGGCGACCCACACCTTTACTTTGACTCTCGGATTGTACGAGTCCACTTTCCTCTAGTTTCAGCAAATGCAACCGCATACCTTCGCTGGTCATTTCAAAATCCTTGGCTAAAACCGAAGCGGTCATAGGACCATTCATTTTCAAATGTCTAAGAATTCGTTGAGGTGTTTTGTTGGGAGACATTTTGCTGGTTGTCATAGAAGAAATTTGGAAAAGACAAGTAAAAACTTGGCAAATGTACTATATTTGTCTTAAACTAACAACTATCAAGTTATGATACACTTATTAATTCTTGGAATCAGTTTTCTGAATCTAACTATTTTGTCGTCGACGCTGCCGGCATTGCCCTACTCCTATGATGCTTTGGAACCGAACATAGATGCCAAAACGATGGAAATCCATTATACCAAACATTACCAGACCTATCTGACCAACTTCACCAAAGCCATTGCCGGGACCGACAACGAAAGTAAATCGGTGGAAGAAATCCTGACAAAGGCCGACAAGAATGCCCCTTTAATACGCAACAACGGTGGTGGCTATTACAACCACAACCTGTACTTCTCCCTGCTTTCCCCAACACCTGCCATGGCGCCATCTGGAGCTTTAGCTGTTGCCATCGATGCCAAATGGGGGAGTCTGGATAAATTCAAGGAAGCCTTTAACAAAGCCGCCATGGGGCGTTTTGGTTCCGGATGGGCTTGGTTGGTTGTTCTGAACGGTTCACTCGATATTTGCTCTACGCCCAATCAGGACAATCCGTTGATGCCCGATGCAGGTTGTAGTGGAAAGCCCATTTTATGCATCGATGTTTGGGAACATGCCTATTACCTGAAGTACCAAAACCGCCGTGCCGATTATGTCACAGCTTTCTGGAATGTCATGGATTGGGATGTCGTCGAGGGTCTTTATGAAAAAGCTGTCCAATAATTTCGACAACGACTTGTCTTTTTTTGGATTATTTGTATCTTGGGATGTGAAAACACCTACCGTATGAAGATACCGAACGACCTAACTACCTTGGTTGCCGGCAAAATCCGCCTTGCACAGACAGGACTTGCCTACGATGAAGTGATTCTAGGAGATACAGATATTCCGGTCTTGAAAAATGAATATTTGCTTTTCTTGAAACCGGAAATCACGATGCCTTCCGAAACAATTCAGCTAGAGGCCGTTATCGACTTGATTTTGGATCGGATGGACGACTTCGGTTTTGTCATCCACGATGTCCGTATTCTGGCAGCCAGTTACCTCGAAGCCTTCAATCTCATCGATCAACATTATGGAGTGATATCCCTGATTTCCAATCATGGTCAGAACGCAATGACCGAAAGTGCCAAAGCAAACTTCAAAGCACTTTATGGTGTGGAAGTAGACGATTCCAAGGTGCTGGGTGGTATGGAGTTCCTCCGAAAATACCCCTTCTTCAATTACCATTCGCTGGACTGTTTATGGCAAAACTCTGAAAACATCCGATTAGGTAGTGGAACGTATGTCGAAAAACTTCGGATCGATCAGGAAGTCGTGTATCTGCTGAATGCCTTTCACCCCAAGCAACTCCGCCATTTTACGGAGCAAGGACGCAGTATTGTCCTGTTCAACATTTCGGGAGACCGTCCTTGGAAAGAAGCCAGGGAGTCCTTTGCAGGTGCAACAGATCCCAGAAAAGCAGCCGAAGGAAGCCTTCGACGCTTATTGATGGAACAGAAAGAAGCTCTTGGCTTACCCGATGTGTCCCAAAGTTTCAATGGCATTCATCTATCGGCAGGACCCGTTGAAGCTTTGATTGAACTGCACCGTTTCGATTCAGACCATTCCAGACCGGAAGGAGAAGCCGATTTCAAAGACTTTTCGTTCGGAAAGGAATTGATTCGTGCGTTTGGAGAAATTCCGGAAGCCTTGCTGAACAATGAGACAATCAATGTAGATGATAAGTTCATCACTGTTTTCGATCTTACGGAAAACCTGGATTCTGAGGACGCTTTATGTATTTTGAAGAAATACTTGAGCTAAATATTATTTCTGTTGCTGAAAGGTATGATTTATAGTAATTTTGCATAAATTTTTGAACAATGACCAACGGTATTTTTTCTTGGACCGATCTGGGTGATATTAAAGAGGGTCGCCCCAATTTGGGAATGTATACCAAAGTGGAAGTGTACCGTTTGATGCAATATACGATGAGAGCGGTGCTCGAAGATGAATTCGGCGACGCGGAATCCCGTCGTTTATTGTACCGTTCCGGCTTTATTTCCGGTGAGGAATTCTGCAAGAACGAATTGGATATTGCTTTACCCATCAACTCATTCATTGCACGCTTGCATGAGAAACTGGAAGAAATGTCCATTGGCATACTACGTGTTGAAAAAATCGATGTAGAAAGCCTGAGTCTTATTGTTACAGTGTCCGAAGACCTTGATTGTTCGGGCCTTCCAGTAAACGGATATACTGTTTGTGACTACGATGAAGGATTTTTTGCAGGCATTTTCAAAGTATATACCGGAAAAGAATTCGTTGTCAAAGAAATCGATTGCTGGTCCACGGGTGATCGAACTTGTCGCTTCACCATCAACCCTGTTTAACATTCTCTATGACCGAAGATGATTGTCAAATAGTTGCCTCCCTGAATGAAGTAGTCAAACAACTTTTGCAAGGTAAAAAGGGGAATGGCCCGTTGGAAAACATACCGGCTTCAACTTCTCCCGAGGTGGAGGAATTACGGTTAACCATATCGAAATTGGTTAACCAGCACGATCAAAGTTATGACTTCATTTTGGATTTGGCCAAGGGTAAATTGGATGCTGCGGCACCGCCCCTGAACAATTTGATATCGCCCTATAAGCAGCTGCAGGCTGATTTGAAACACTTGACTTGGCAAATTCATCAGATTTCCGAAGGCGACCTGGAGCAAAAAGTTTACTTTTCGGGCGATTTTTCCGATTCAATCAATAAAATGATTGAATCCCTGCGCGAAAACCGTCGGATAAGCGAACTGAATGAAAAATATTTGGCGGAATTGATGGAACTGAATACCAGTAAGGATAAGCTATTCTCCATCATCGCACATGATCTCAAGAATCCGTTCTCTGGACTGATTAATTTGAGTGATATGGTTTTAAGCGATGTGAAAGATCATAAGTACGACGACTTGGAGGAATATGCAGCCCTGCTCAAAACTTTTTCACTGCAGGGATATAAATTACTGATCAATCTGTTGGATTGGGCTAAAGTGCAATCCAACTCCGTACTGATCCGATTGGAAGCTTTGCAACTGAAGGAAATTGTCGACCTGTCTAAGTCATTGGTAGAACCGGTTGCCATTCAAAAAAATATGGTCATTCATTGTCAGTTTTATGAAACAGTGCGCGTCATGGCCGATTCCAATATGCTTCAGACTGTTCTGCGAAATTTGCTGAGCAACGCTGTCAAATTTACTCCAGCAGGTGGCGTAATCTCCATTTCGGCAGAAGAAAAGGACGCAAAAGTTCGAATTAGCATCAAGGACAATGGGGTGGGTATTCGACCTGAAAATCTGAAACGTTTGTTTCGGATTGACAGTCCATTCAGTACCAACGGTACCAATAATGAGTTCGGCTCTGGTCTTGGTTTAATCCTTTGCAGAGATTTTCTGAAAAAAATGGACAGTGAGATCCAGGTGGAAAGTGAAGTGGGCAAGGGGTCCACGTTTAGCTTTTCGCTCCCAATAGCTAAACCCTCATACCTACCACTATGAAGTATACACACTTTCTAGTATTATCGGTGATTGTTTTGGCATCCTGTACACCTCCTATTTGGAATAAAATGCAAAAGCGAGCTGCAGTTGTACAGGGAATAGCTCCAGATTCAAAGTATGAAGTACTGGTTTCTGGAGATTTTGCAAACTGGACCCAAAATTGGGTGGAAGAGTCTGAAGTCGCCGCCCAAATTCAATATTTAAAGGAAGACAGCTGTTTGGATATTGTTGCATCAAAGGGATTAACACTTTGGTATAAGACTCCTTTCCAGGATAATTTGACCATTCGCTACCAGATTCGTGCAGTGGTTAGATCCGAACCTACTGACCGATGCAGTGATTTGAACTGCTTCTGGATGGCATCAGACCCTCTGCATCCGGATTCCCTCTTTGCCCGCAAGGATTTTCGAGGTGGCTTATTCAGCAAATATTACAGCCTTTCCTTATATTATGTTGGTTTTGGTGGAAATGGAAATACAACTACCCGTTTCCGCAGATACGATGGGAAATACGAATCTTTTTTGAATTCCAAGGAACGACCCCTCATTCAGAAAGAATATACAGATCCGAAACACCTCATCAAGCCCAATCATTGGTATTCTGTTCTGATTTATGTTAAGGACGGAGTCGTGCAATATTGGTCCGACAATGAGTTATTCTCTAATTTTCAGGATCCTGAGCCTTTGACGAAAGGTTGGTTCGGATTTCGTACAACACAAAATCACCTCCAGATTCGGCATTTCTCGGTTTCAAAACCCTAAAATCGGGGTCTTTTAAGCTCTTTTTGACCTGCATATTGTTACAAAAATTATACGAATATATATGCATTTAAATTCTATTTTTGTGCATTTTTTAGGATTATTTTTGCTTTTGCCCCCAATAAAACCGTTAACTTTGCAGCGTTTTAAAAAACCGGTTATTAACCTTTGTCCGGGCTTAAAAACGATAGTCGCTTAACCGCTTCCACCGCTCCGGATGAACCATTTTCCATCGTATGAAACCTACCCACATTGAACATCTCGGTATTGCTGTAACCAGCTTGGAAGTTGCCATTCCTTTCTATGAAAAACTTCTTGGAACACCTTGTTACAGCATTGAAGAGGTTACTGAACAAAAAGTAAAGACGGCCTTTTTCATGATCGGTCAGACCAAGATTGAACTGCTTGAATCCACTGATCCAGAAGGTCCCATCGGCAAATTCCTAGAAAACAAAGGCCCTGGTGTACATCATGTCGCATTCAACGTCGAAGGGCTCCAAGCCAACCTCGAAGAAGCCGAAGCCAACGGCATCCGTCTCATCGACAAGACCCCCCGCAAAGGCGCTGAAGGTCTGAATATTGCGTTCCTGCATCCGAAATCCACTCTTGGTGTTTTGATGGAACTTTGTGAAAATCCAAACAAATAATTTACGATAATAATTTCACCTATGAGTGCACAACTGGAAAAAGTAAAAGAGTTAATCGACTTACGCATTGAAGCGCGTTTGGGCGGTGGGCAGAAAGCCATCGACAAACAGCATGACAAGGGCAAATATACAGCCCGTGAACGTATTTCGATGTTGCTGGACGAAGGCAGTTTTGAAGAATTCGACATGTTTGTGAAGCACCGTTGTACCAACTTCGGTCAGGACAAAAAGCATTTCCTCGGCGATGGCGTCGTTACCGGTTACGGTACGATCGAAGGCCGTCTGGTTTACGTTTTTGCTCAGGATTTCACCGTTTGGGGTGGTTCGCTGTCCGAAACGATGGCCCTTAAAATTTGCAAGGTAATGGATCAAGCCATGAAGATGGGTGCTCCCTGCATTGGTATCAACGACTCGGGTGGTGCTCGTATCCAGGAAGGCATCAATGCTTTAGCCGGTTATGCTGAAATTTTTCAACGCAACATCATGGCTTCCGGTGTGATTCCTCAGATTTCCGGTATTTTCGGCCCTTGTGCCGGTGGTGCTGTTTACTCACCCGCTTTGACCGACTTCACCATCATGACCAAAGGAACTTCCTATATGTTCCTAACCGGTCCGAAAGTTGTCAAAACGGTTACTGGTGAAGACGTTACCCAAGAACAACTCGGAGGTGCCTCCGTACATGCCAGCAAATCAGGTGTCACGCATTTCGCCGTGGACGGAGAAGAAGAAGGTTTGGAACTTATCCGCAAACTGCTCTCCTTCCTTCCACAAAACAACCTCGAAGAAACTCCGCGTCACAAATGCACGGACCCCATCAACCGTTTGGACGACGTTCTGAACGATATCATCCCTGATAGTCCCAACAAACCTTACGACATGTTCGAAGTCATCGGTGGTGTTGTTGACAATGGTGAATTCCTTCAGGTTCACGGCGACTTCGCTAAGAACATCATCATCGGTTTCGCACGCTTCAACGGTCAAGCCGTCGGTATCGTTGCCAACCAACCCAAAATGCTGGCTGGCGTACTCGACAGCAACGCTTCCCGCAAGGCAGCCCGCTTCGTACGTTTCTGCGACGCTTTCAATATTCCTCTTGTTACATTGGTTGACGTTCCAGGTTTCCTTCCAGGTACCGGTCAAGAATACGGCGGTGTCATCACTCACGGTGCTAAGTTGCTCTACGCTTATGGCGAAGCTACTGTACCCAAAGTGACCGTAACTCTTCGCAAATCGTACGGTGGTGCACACATCGTGATGAGCTGCAAACAATTGCGCGGTGATATCAATTATGCATGGCCTACGGCTGAAATCGCTGTTATGGGCGCCTCGGGTGCCGTTGAAGTACTTTACGCCAAGGAGGTTGCTGCTTCCGAAGATCCTGCTGCCACTGCTGCTGCCAAGGAAAAGGAATACGCTGATGCTTTCCAGAACCCTTACCGCGCCGCACAATACGGTTACATCGACGATGTCATCGAACCGCGCAACACCCGTTTCCGCGTCATTCGCGCCCTCGAACAGCTGCAGACCAAGAAATTGGTGAACCCGGCTAAGAAACACGGTAATATTCCTTTATAAATAAGAAGCCATGGCCATCTTTTATAACAGCGACAGACAATTGACCGATGAAGCAGCAGCCGCTGTTGCATTGGCACTGTATCACCTCAATGAGGAAGTTCACGATGTCGAACAAGGCATCTTGACTTTCGGTTCAGCAGGTCGTACCTATTCTCCCTGGAGTTCCAAGATTTACGGTATCCGTCAGTTACCCAACAGAAGATAATCTATAAAAAATTATACAATGAAAGAATTCAAATACACCATCAACGGCAATTCTTATACCGTTGAAATCCTGAAAGAAGACGGTGCCGAGGTTGAACTGACTGTAAACGGTATGCCTTATACCGTTGAAGTTGAAGAAGAAATCACCGAAGTTCAACCCAAAAAGGTCACACGCCCAGCTGCCGCCCCCACCAAACCAACCGGTGAACCAGTTTTGGGTGCTAAAAAGCCCATATCCAGCGGTGGTGCCGTAAAAGCTCCGCTCCCTGGTGTTGTCCTCGAAGTCTGCGTCAAAGTTGGCGACACTGTCAAAGTCGGAGACAAAGTCCTTCTCCTCGAAGCCATGAAGATGGAAAATACCATCTCCAGCGATCTCGCCGGTAAGGTTTTGGAAATCGTGGTTGAAGCTGGAACGACGGTGCTGGAAGGTGCGGATATGATCATGATCGGATAGATGTTTCTGAAACATCTTGTACCGTAATACAAAAAAAAGACTGCTCGAATCGGGCAGTTTTTTTTTGGGGTAATATTGAGGATATTCAATCCTTCTTCATCAAGCCGATCATGTTCTTATAATTTTTGTTCAGTGTGGTCAGGTTGCTGTTCATCTCCTTCATCTGATCTCGGTATTTCTTAGTCTCCACAGCCGATTCGGCCATGTCTTTGAGGTATTCTTCCGCTCCTTGTACCTGAACTCTATATATGGAATTCAGGGAATTAAGGTTTTTGTTTAGTGATTCAAGTTCTGATTGGTATTTTTTTGACTCCTCTTCAATCGCTGTTAAGGAACTAGCAATACTTTGGTATTTAAAAACTGTTTTGGATGTAACGCGTAGGATGGATGATTCATAAGCTTTAGCTAACCGCTCGAGTGATTCGTCCGCCGATTCGATGGTCTTCATATATTTGGTCGAAGCCGCAAAAACGTCACCCATCGTATTCATGTGTTCGGCAGTATCACCCAACTTACGGAGGCCATCACCGAAGCGAAGCAGCAAATCAGGCGTAATATCGCCATTGACCAACATTTCGTCAAATCGGGCCAGTGCGACAGATCCATTGCCCTCATCCACGAGTTTGCTTACTCTACGCGGCACCACTTCATCCATCTCCTCATCCGCACTCATGATAACATTTGGATATACCAGCGGTGGATGTTCATCCTCCTGGTTCTCAAATGCATAAAAGAAGAAGATAACTGCTTCTGTGACCAAACCGGCAGTCAGCATATAATCGGCTCCTGTCCAATGCTCTAACTTGAAAAGGGCTCCTAAAACCACGACCGATGCACCAAAACCATACAGTTTTGTCATGGCTCCTCTGAAGCCCTTGCTTTGCATCAAGCGTTGCATTTGTGTATCTAAGCCCATAAAATCGATTTTATGTAAAGATAATGCATTTTTATTTGACAGTTATAAAGAAGGGAGGAAGATTTCTTTTGTCATTGCCAGGACCTTCTACCAAAATTTCTTCAAAAAGAAGTACCTGGCCACGGTTCGATTTTGAGATTTGTTCTTTCATTTCATCTGTCAACTCATTATCAGACGAATCGTAATTATATGTATAAAATCCACGCTGCATAGTCATACGAAATGAAATAACTTTGAAAGTGTAATTGAATTCAAAATCTGCGGGCATAAGGGGTACGATTTTTCCTGCATTGATAAGATTTTCACGACTCACAAATCCATTATCTCTATTCGCAATCGTAGGTTTGGGATCTGGCAACTTCTTAACCCGAAATTCTTGTGAACCAATTTGTTTCAATCCAGTTGCCGATTTTATGGATACCGAAACGGTTGCTAATTTTATATTTGAAGGAACGGTACATGTCCATTCCCCTGTTTTTGAATCTTGTTTGATAGAACCTGCAGAAATAGTCGGAGAAAGATTTTCTTTTGGGACGCCTGTTATAGCTACCGAAAGGGGATTTTCTACGCCGATGTAAAGTACGTTCATGTTGGTAGGCGAAACCGTCACAACGGGTTGGGCTACAAAATATTCCCCATTGAAGTGATATGTTCTTTCACGTCCTGAAGCTGTTGGTACACTCACAAAGCCGGCGTATTTTTGCAACCCAAGGGCCGTTGTGGGGAACTTGATGTTCAAATGACCCTTATCTCTTGCTACCAGAGTCGCTTGGCCTTTCTGCAATGTAGACATACTATCCACTCCCTTCATTAAATATACGCTTGGGCTTGGACTGTGACTAGTGTCATAGGCCGCTACGATTACTTCTGCTTCAAAATTATCACCTGTAAACAAATAATTGGATTTTGGCAAAACCTTCGCTTCTATCCGGTCGTACTTGAAATCTTCTGCAATACTTTCCCTAAGAAGACCATTGACTACTTCCAGTTCCGCATTGTTTACTTCTGAAATAAATTTGTTCAAGATGGGAATATCCGCTGCCAACGGAATATCATAAAAATTATGGCGTTCCCAACTTTCTAACCTTCCATACGCATCTTTATACTTATCCTCTGTATCTAGACCTAGTTGAATTTCTTTCCTGAACTTTGGATTGATCAGATTCAACATCTTCAGCCGATATTCGTTTATTTTATTCTTGAGTTCTCTTGCTTTCCCCTTTGTCGCGTTTTCCAAGGGACCAATCATTATCTGAGTCGGAATTGAATAATTGTCCTTCTTCCGCATTTCCCTGATATTTAATTTCCGGGCGGAATCCAACGGTACCTTCTCGGTTGTGGCTATTAATTCATCTCTAAGGTTCTTTATATATTCAACCATTTCGGTAGAGAGTTTCATCGCTACCTTTGCCTTATTCCAAAAAGGACCGACTTCAATTTTATTCAGTGTGAATTCTTTCTGAAACTCATCCAATGTCATCAAACGCTTCTCAGGGTAGCCTTCGTTGGTTGAAAGCACTGTATCGTTAACTGTTGAATAGCCCTCCAGTACCTCCTTCGAAACGTTTAGTGCTAGCATTGCAGTAAGCACTAGGTACATCATGTTTATGAGTTTTTGTCGGGGGGTTTCTTTTTGATGAGCCATAGAGGAGGGTTACAGGCAATATATAGTGTGAATAACGCTCAAAAAATAAACCGATTCATACAGTTTCGGTCTGACAGACATTTCATTGGTTATCCTAGGCGAATTTAATGAAAATTTCATCGCCTAGGATAAAATGAGGGCATAATTGCGCAGTATGAGATGCATTTTCCCATTTCATTTACTAATTAACAAGTACCTGTCCCAAATGAATCATTGACCGATGGTATATTTTAATTGATAGTTATAGGTGCCAGCTTGAATTTGTGAGAAATCAAGAATGTTGACAGATAAAGTTAGAACTCGTGAAGACGCGGAGGCCCTCCAAATGGAGTTCAAAATGGCGTTGTTGTAGCTATTAATTGTAACTGTTCCTTGCGAAATACCATAACCACCTAGTAATTCCTGAAACCAACTCCCTGCAGGAACACTTACCGTTAGTTGCAACCATGTAGGTATGGTGCCAGAAGATAAAGCTACAAAAACACTCGACCAATAATTGGAAGTGCCCGTATAATTAACCGATTGCTGGGTATTGACAATGTTTGTCAACCCTAAACCCGCTCCTGTTGGTGTTGCAAAAGTTAAACCGGGAGGCGTTCTTGTCGCCGGACTTAGTGTTATATCTTGACTCCAACAAAATGAAGTCACCAAAAGGAATCCCAACAATATAAATAATCGTGTTTTCATATTTACTTGAATGAATTCTGGAATCTAATTTGTCGTACCTTTTTTTGAAGTATCACATTGATTTTCTCAAACTTCCCAGGGGCTAAAACAATGTTAAAATCACTTGTCATTAATTGGAATGAAGGTGGAATCCCATTCGGATAGATTTTAACTTTCCAATTTCCAGGCCTTAAATCTTCAAAACTGAAAGAACCATCTCTCCCCGACAATATACGAAATGTTTCCTTTCCGTCACTTGCCTCAATAATTAATTTGTCAATTTCCTCTTTGAAAGGAATATACCCTTTTTGAGCAGCATGTTCATCTTCCTGAATCACTAAACGGCCTTCAATTCGAGCAGACTTGGTAACTGCGAATTCGAAATGAGATACGATACCTGGTTTAATCTCCACCCAAAATGGCCCTGGTTCTTCCGTAATAGTGTTTAATCCAAAACTCGATTCCAATGTTCCAAGCATGTAACTGCCAACTTTTACAACCGGGAACCTGAAATTTCCGTTTTTATCTGTTAATACGGTGATACCATTTAAGTTTAATCGGATTTTATCGACATTTTCAACCCCATTATTGATAATTCTACCCGTTAAACTACCCACATCCTTACGTTTGGCAATTGGGATGCCAAACGTATGGCTATATCGCAACTGCGCATTAAGTTCCTTTTGATTGAGAGTGTTCCTCACCAAATTATAGTTCAAACCAAGCGAAAACTCATTGTCATTGTTGATCTTGCAAACAGATTGTAGTGAGATCAAACTTCTGTCTGTGGTATAATATCTGAATTCATAATTGCTCGTATAGTTGAAATCAATGGAGAAGCGGTCTTGGATCTTGGCTGCAACAGATCCACCATAATAAAACTGTTCCTTGCCAATTACATTTTTTTGTTTGCCTCCTTGGTAATTTAAATATCCCGACATAGAAATTGCATCATTGAATAATATGCTCAAGTGAAACGAACCATTATAAAATACCGAACTTTGAGACCCCTCAACCCCAAGTAAATTATTCATGATGCCATAGTCACCAGCAAGGTTCGTCGTAAAAATCCCAAACTGATCGTTTAAGCACAGTTGCCCATTGTACTGCTTGTAATTGAAAAGTGGAATTGGGGCTTTGTCACGGACTGTATTAGCGATTCCTCCCAAAGTTAGGGTATGATTCGGAGATAGTTGAAGATTTCCTGATAAGCTGAAATTCTCACTAAAAGGTGCATTGGCATACATGGTGTCTAGTGCAAGGTTTGAATCATTTGTGTCGTATTGGAAATTTATGCCGAATCGTTTTAATGATAAGTTGACCCCAGAAATTAAGCGCCTTGTGTTTGTTACAAATCCTGGAAAGTCTGGTTCAGCCTGTAAATAGCTGAAATGGGAGGAAATTCTTCCAAACTTAACCGATACACTTCCTTTATATGCGTTGGATAACGTATGCTCATGTTGCCCCAGCGCAAATTCGTAGGTAGTTCTTAACCAATTGAAAGGTTTATTTATCCCCGAAAGGCAAATCAATTGTGTTGCATTGTCCATCGTATCCAACTTATTCAATAGTCCAGCTGATAAGACATTGTCGTTGTTGAATGCGTAATTTGAAAAGACCGAATAAACTTGCTTGATGGATGGATAATATCGTGGATGGTTGTAGAATCCTCCAATAGTGAATTTATTAAGATTTATTTTTGCCATTCCTCCTCTACCATTTCTGGATGATTCTGTAAGTTCACTTAAACTATAGTTGACATCACCTAATGAAACTTCTAAATGAGGGGTTAAGTATTTGAGAAAGTATTCTTCATTCAATCCAAAAAGAGGATTTCCACTTTGATCAGGTCCTCTGAGTTTAAACTCAATCCGCTCTTTCTTTATTTCATTGACATAACCGTTTCCGACTACTTCAAACATTGAACTGTAAATGCGGTTTCCAAACCTATTGCTGGAAACCCCAATTCCCGTCACTTTAACTGGAAGTCGTTTGTATCGGTCAAATTGTACGTTGGAAGATGGAAATAGATCGAAATTGTTGTAGATGTTCTGCTCTGTTTCCGGTTTGTCTTTAATATAGACAGACATCACCATTGATTGTTGTGTATATGAATCGATGTCTTTGGTGGTCTTAATGCTATAGGAAACAAAAACGGAGGAATCTTTGGGAATCAACAGGGTTTTTGCTTTTGTCTCCTGTCGATAAATGGCAGTTGTCTTTACTTCAATGTCCAGGTTTGATTTATTCTGAATCCAAAATCGAGTTCCTAAAGTATCTCCTGCATAAACATACGATTCGGATCTCATTTTTTCCACGCTAAATTCATATCGTGGTTTCACTATGATCGGCAATTTTAGAATACCTACAGATTGTTCTTTATTCTTATCGAAGGCTTCGATTTCAACAACAAAATCACCTGCTCTTAAATTGCTAGGTATTTGAATACCTATAATTCTATTAACGCTTGCATTTTTATCAGAATTCAAATTGGAATAATCGGAGATGAATTTCCAACCTTCGCCTTTCGTCTTTAAGCGGAGCTCAATGACTTTATCCGTATTACTTTTGTTGGTAAGGTTTACAACAACATTGATATTGACACCTGCATCAACTTCTCTTTTTTTGTCATTCGTCAATTTTACGACTACATCATTTCCCTGAGGAAATGCTGTCAAAACTGAAAACCATGCAAGAAAAAATAAAATTAATGACCTCAAAGTTCATGAGTTAAATATTAGAAATAAAGTGTATACTCTAATCCAAACACGTCATTATCCGGTCCAGCAGCAACAATCATTGCAGTATACGTTTTCTTTGACGGTAAACCCTCCAAGTCCAATCTGAATCTTGTAGAAGTTGTCGGGTAAAGTCCTTTTTTAGTAGCTGTTATGGTTTTAACCAAATCCCCTTTTTCATTGTAAAGCTCCATTGTTAATTCGGGAGAAATGTAATGATCTCCGTTGTTAATCATATCAATGGCTAAGAACAATTTCTTGTCTTCAGTTCTTATCAATGTCGGTTCAAGAAATTTCAAAGATCCTACGCCCTTGTTGTTCATGTCCGTTATTATCTGAACTGCATACCTGGTTACTGTTCTAATGTTTAAATCACCAGATTGGTTAGGATCAATGGGTGTCACGCCTTCAACCATCAACACGCTCCAATAAGTGCCTTTTAAGCTGTCAACGGCCGGTATTTTAATTTCATATTCAATATTTCTGGATTCTTTTGCTTTCAGAACCACTGTTTTAGGGCTGTATTGCATCCATTGTGCATTGGATCTGTTGTGTTGTTTGGGCTCGTCGTAAAAGGTCTGATCCTTAAGGTTGTATAATAAATCAGTCTGGTAAATCCGTACCTCTTGATCTGTAGTCTCATTGTTTAGAATCCTGATTTCGCCTTTAACCGTTTCGCCTGGGTTCGCTGTGAAATTTTGTTTTAAGCTTCCCAAGACTTCTACGGATCCAAATGCTCGACTCGTAAATAAAACAAGAAACAAGCAAATAAGAATTGGAAGTGTTTTTTTATTGAAGCGCATGATCAACTGATTTAATTACTATTAATCCTCTTAATTTGGTATGAGACCCGGACAAAAGTATCAGTTGTTTGTCAAAAAACCTAATTCACAAGCAGAATATTTCAATGCTATGCAACAAATCCCACCATTTTTCTTGTTTTCTGTAACTTTTCCCATTTATTGAGCTGCAGTCAATGTGAGAGTTACTATGATTGTAACGCCTGAATTGGCTCTCAGCGCACCATAGGTGGCAGTATTCGAATCTAGAGCAAACGTGAAACGTAGTGGATAACCGTCGCTGGCAGCTGTTCCGGTATAGCAGGTGGTAATATTTGTTACGATTGGTCTGTCCGTGGCATCCAGCGTTACCTCGGAGCTCAACGTCCCGGCGGAACCAATTAAGCTGGCATTCGGTTGTTTTGCTTGCAGTTTCAAAAGTGTACCCGTAGGTACTGTACCTGATGTTATCTTGGCGCTTAATGTTCTATTAGTCGCGCGAATGACAGAAGAAAGCAACAGTCTAGCCGTGGAATCCGACTTGCTTGTCTCGATGGACTGTCCTGCATTCTGTTGAAGTAAAGAAAGGTTGATGACACTTGCGCTGGTCTTAATTAAAGAAACCTCAGGAATGTTCAAAGACAAAGTGCTGGTGGCGACATTCGTGTCAACAGCCTTCATCGTTTGAATCGCACTCATGCTTAGAGTAAGTGCGAGTATCGTTATTATACCGTTCCTTAATGACATTTTGTTTACTTAATTTATTCCTTACTTGGTGTCCGAAAGCGTAAAAGTCACTGTTACTTTTGTTTGTTCATCAATATTGATATTTTCTCCACGAACGCTTGGGTTTATTTTATAGGTATATTTGATTACGTACCCATCGTTCTCATCCGTGCCCGACCAACAAGTTCCAATATTATCAATGATGACCTTGTCATCGGTATTCATCGTTACCATTTCGGTATATTTCCCAGCTTCCCCGTTAAAGTTGCTAGTAACAGGTGGCAGAGCCTGTACGGTCAACTCTGTTCCAGATAGGACTTTGGACATTTTTACAGTAATAAGCCTGTAAACTCCTGATTCTGCAAGAGAGGATATCCTTAATCTTGTATCCGAGTTTTCGGATGTTTTATTCAATGCCGCCCCCGCCTCTGTTACACCATCGATTTGCATTTCAATATCTCCGGTTGCTATACCCAACAAAGCCGTTCCATCAAGATGAAGATTCACTTTGTGAGAGGTTGTCTCAGAATTCTGTCCGAAAATTCCTAAAGAGGTTGATGTAAACAGAAGGCATGTAACGACTATTTTTTGAAATAGTGCCATTACCCTCTATTATTTCTTATAATTCGTCAGAAAGCGTATAGATTATCGTTACTTGTTTTTTGTCCGTAAACGTTGCACCAGCTGGTTTGTTCAACGTGTATTTGATTTGGTAACCGCTAGTTGCATCCGTTCCAGACCAACATAGGCCAATGGCATTAATCAATGTGCCAGTTTTTTTTGTTAACCCGTCAAGTTCTACCGCTGCAAGTGGATGACCATATCCGGCAGGATCACCACTAAAACCGGCAGGGGCATAAGCCAAAACAAAGATGCTGCTACCTCCATCAATAATATCTCCAGTTTGAATGCCTACGTCTAATTGACGTGTTTTACCCGTAGATACAGATGAAGATATCCTGATTCTCGTAGCGTCATTACTCGCCTCTGTTGCAATGGCATCCCCTGCAACGGTCGCACCAGCCAAGTTTAAGTCAATGTCACCCGTAGTAATGCTTATCAATGCGGATACTCCAAGATTTAGTTTGACTTTGTGCTCCGCCGTTTTTTGAGCGAAAGAAGTAAACGATGTTGCCAATCCTGCGATTAAAGTAATGGCATAAATACCCAATGTCTTTTTCATTATCGTTATTGGTTTTGTTAATATAAGAAATTTTAATTTTGTTTAATCGTTGTCAAGTGCAAATATAGGTGGTTTTTTATTGTTTACAAAAAAAACAAATACACAAAAAGGATACGCTTCAATATTAAATTAGGATACAAAAGGGAAACATTTTCGCTTGTTAAACCACCTTATAAAGGGTTTGCATTTTTATTGTGCAGCAGTCATTGTGAGCGTGACTATGATTGTCACCCCTGAATTCGCTCTCAGTGCGCCGTAAGTGGCTGTATTAGAATCCAATGCATAAGTAAATCTCAATGGGAATCCATCACTGGCAGCCGTGCCGGTATAGCACGTTCCGATGTTGGTAATAACAGCTCTGTCTGTGGCATCCAACGTCACCTCTGCTCCAATAGTGCTGGCTGAACCAATAAAACTAGCGTTGGGTTGCTTCGCAATCAGTTTTAGGATTGTTCCAGTTGGAATCGTTCCCGTTGTGATTTTGGCGCTTAAGGTCCTATTTGTGGTGCGAATGACCGACGAAAGTAACAATCTAGTCGTGGAATCGGACTTGCTGGTTTCGATGGATTGGCCTGCATTCCGTTGAAGTAAAGAAAGGTTGATGACACCTGTACTGGTCTTAAGGAGGGAAACCTCCGGAATGCCTAAAGAAATCGTACTGGTGGAAACATTGGTGTCCACGGCCTTCACAGTCTGTATTGCACTTACAATAAGCGTAAATGCAAGCACTGTTATGATCCTGTTTTTTATGGACATGTCGTTTTTACGTTAGTCTTAGTTGGCGTCCGAAAGTGTGAATGTCACCGTTTCCAGTGTTTGTTGATCAATATTGACGATTTCACCCTGCGTTGTTTTAATCTTATAGGTGTATTTAATTGTGTATCCATCGTTTACTCCAGCCCCCGACCAACAAGTTCCAATATTGGAGATGAGGGTCTGGTCTTGGGTGGTCAACGTAACCACACCGTTATAGGAACCGCCATCACCTGCGAAATTGTTTGATGCTGGCGGCAATGCTTGCGCGGTCAACTCTGTCCCGTTAAGTGCTTTGGACATTTTTACCGTTATAAGCCTTATAACTCCGAATTCAGCAAGAGAGGTGATTCTTAATCTTGTATCTGAATTCTCAGAGGTTTTATCTAACGCTGCACCAGCTTCTGTTACACCTTTGATTTGTAATTCTACATCTCCGGTTGCAATTGCCATCAACGCTGCTCCTTCAAGATATAGGTTCAATTCCTTGTTGGTTTTTTCAGAATTTTGTCCGAAACCTTCAAATGAAGTTGTTGTAAACAGAAGGCACGCAATAACTATTTTTCGAAATAGTAACATGACCTTCTATTGTTTTTTATATTTCGTTAGAGAGTGTGTAGATTATCGTCACTTGTAATCCGTTCGTAAACGTAGCGCCGGCAGGTTTGTTCAAGGTGTATTTGATTTGGTAACCGCTATCAGTCTCCGTGCCAGACCAACAAGTGCCGATTGCGTTGATTAATGTTCCAGTTGTTTTTGTAACCCCGTCAAGTTCAACCGCGTCAAGTGGATGACCATATCCGGAAGAAGCACCACTAAAACCAGCAGGAGTATACGCTAAAACAGAAATGCTGCTACCTCCATCAATGATGTCTCCAGTTTTAATGCCCACGTCTAGTTTACGTGTTTTATCTGTTGATACGGATGAAGATATTCTGATTCTTGTTATGTCATTACTTGCCTCGGTTGCGATGGCAGCCCCAGCTGAAGTTGCACCTGCAAGATTCAAATCGATGTCTCCAGTCGTGATGGCAATCAATGCTGACTCTCCAAGATTTAATTTAACTTTGTGATTAGCTGTTTTTTGAGCATACGAAGTAAGCGGGATTACCAATCCCACCAATAAAGCGATGGCGCAAATTCCCAATGTCTTTTTCATTGTCGTGAGCGGATTCGTGAATATTTTAATGTCAAATTATATTTATGTAAACAACTGCAAATATACTAGGTTTATTGTTGTAATTATTCAAAAAATCTACACAAAAAGGATACTCTTCAGTAATTATTTAGGATACAAAAAGGAAACAGTTCAAAAAACGGCCGGCTATGGGTTGTCGGAAAGTGTGAATGTAACTGTTAAATTGACCATGTATCCTGTGCCGGGGCCCGTGCTAAGCAACCGGTAATAATACGAATCATCTGGTTGCCAGGTAAAGGTCAGATTATATCCGTCGGTAGTAGCCGCTCCAGTATAGCAACTTCCAATACCGTCCACGATGATTTGGTCAACATCTTTCATTAACGTGACCCCACTCAAAACCGCATTGCCAAAATTTCCCTGAGTGGTAGGGTAGGAGCAATCGTTAGACACCACTTTTAATAAGGTTCCGGTTGGAATTGAACTGTTGGATACTTTTGCCGTGATCCTTCTGGATTTGCCGGGTAACACAATCGATGTGACTTTCAAATAAAGATTTGAGTTCGTAGAGGTAGAGGTCTTTGCACCTGCGCTGGGGGTGGTGAGTGTCATACTTACGGCCGAAGGTGTCGTGGTTGCTTTGATATAGGCGAAAGCAGGTATGACCACGCTAAAGTTGTCGTACACGACTGTGACAGCTGCCGATTTGAAAATTGACAACCCTAAGCAAAAAGTCAACAATAGAGTATAGTTCGTTCGCATGTTTGTTCTATGTTCTTTCCTACTAGTTGGAAACAATAGTGTAAATGACCCCTGCTTCAATTTTGAGGGAATCCAATACAAAATCATTGGGATCGTATTCAGGATTGATTTCCCAAGTGAAAGATAGCATATGACCTTTGTTGATCCCTGTTCCAGTATAACAACTTCCAATATTGGTAACAATTGGTTGGGGGGAAGAGGATAAAATGATGGAACTTGAGGGCTTGCCTACCATTCCTGCTCCTGCACCTACGTCTGGTCCGATTTTAAGTCTAATCGATATTTCGGCAGGAAGCGTGTTTCTGCTCAAGCTTACACAAATAGCATTGGTGGAAGATGTTTCAACCAATGAGGAATAGTTTAGCCAAAGCTTTCCAACCGAAGTCGGAGTTAGAATTTGTTCGGTGCCCTTTCCAGGTACAAAGCTGAATTTTAAATCGGATCCTGCTAGATAGATGCTTGCTTTTGATGGTAGGGATAACTGAATCGGCAATGCCGCTGAATTCTCCCCTGGTGTTCTGTTTTGAGCAGATAAGAAGTAGGCACCGATCACCAATAAAAAACAAATGCTAAAGTATTTACTTTTACCTGGCAAAACCATTTCGTGGCTAATTTTCAGAAAACTCCTTTTGCAATGCAAAATGAACAATCAATTCGAATAATTGAATGGATTATTCCATTGCAAAAATAACGTATATATTACTGATTTGCAAATATTATTTATCCTTTAACTCAATTGGTATATAATTATCATGTGAATGTTATTTTTCTCTTACTCCCTTAGAAAAAAGGGTTGATGACTAATTAAATGTTTTAAAACATATTTTTTATCTAACCTTTTTCACTTTCCTTTACTATTTTTGTTCAGTATAGAACAGCATAGAACAGCATAGTTTAAAATAATCGTAAATATATGGAAGTTAACTTTTTATCAAATTCGACCAAGGTAAGACAGATGGCAGAAGCCATTCGAATGGCTATTTCGCAGGGCGAATTTTCGGAGGGTGAAATGTTGCCGTCGATCAATCAGATCAGTTCAAAATACAATGTTGCCCGCGATACGGCTTTCAAGGCATTTCAGGAGTTGAAGCAAAAGGGCATCATTGAATCTGCACCCACCAAGGGCTATTACGTCTCATCGTCAGTCAATAACATTTTGGTGCTGCTGGATATCTTCAGCCCGTACAAGAATGACTTGTACAACGCACTGACCAAAAACCTAGGACCCCACAACCGTTTGGACCTATATTTTCACCATTATAATAAAGAATATTTCAACAATGTCATCCTAAACAGCTTGGGCAAGTATAACAAGTACTTGATCATGAACATACAAAATGATATGTATTCCACTGTTTTGGACAATATCGATAAAAGCCGTGTTTTGTTGCTTGACTTCGGGAAGTTCAACAAAGATGGATATGCTTATGTTTGCCAGGGTTTCGACACCTCCTTGTATGAATGTCTTCAATCGGGCGTAGACTTGTTTCGGAAATACAAAAAACTGAATTTTATTTTTTCATTGGATTCTGAACACCCTAGAGGTGGAATTCAATATTATAAACAGTTCTGTAAAGAAAACGGAATTAAAAGCAATCTTGTGAAGCATCATGTTCAGGAGTCTGACTTGGTAAAAGGCGAGGCCAACTTGATTGTTTCTCATACAGACTTGATTGAAGCGGTTAAGATTTGCAAGAACAAAGGGCTTAAATTGGGTGAGGACATCGGAATTGTAACGTTCAACGACGCACCCATGCTGGAGGTTATTGAGAACGGCATCACGTCCATTTCGGTTGATTTCAAACAAATGGGGTTGTTGGCTGCCCGTTTCATCAACAACAACGACTGTCTGCAGACGTATGTGCCGACCAAGCTTATTGTACGTGGTTCACTTTAATTTAAATGAACATAATGAACAAGGCATTAATGAAACGTTCACCCCATAATTTTATTACCATGAAACCAACCAAATCAATGAAAAAGAACCTGCTGTTTTTGGGAACGGTACTATGTCTTACCGCTTTTTCGTGTGTCGATGGCTATCATGACAATGTAGTATGGTCTTCAAGCGTACATAATATCACGCTAGAATCACCTGCTGCCGATCAAATCACCATCCAATTTAGCGCTGACGGAACGGGACAGACCATCACATGGCCACTTGTAACAGGAGCTGGTGGTTATCGGGTCACTGTTTACAATGTAGACGACCCTGTTAACCCAATTCTCGTTGGCGAGGAAAATGAAGTGGTTGATGGCGTTACAACTGTGCGCCCTGCCACCGAAGATACGCGCTACAAAGTTGTGATCAAGACACTGGGAAATCCAAAAAACAACAATTTAGAAGCCGCATCTTCTACTGAGAAACTATACGACAATTTGTTGCCAGTTACGGCCGTCATTCCTGACGGAACAAACCTGAAAGACTATTTCACAACCAATCCCATCCCTTCAAGCGCTACCGAATTGTGTTACGAACTGGTATCAGGAGGTACTTACACGATGAGCGGTAACGTTTCGATGGGGCAAACGAAAGTGACCATTCGAGGTAACAAGATTTCACATCCCAAAATTACTGTTACCGATGGTTCTTTTGTGAATAAAGGGGTCGGTTTTAAGTTGAAATTCATCGATCTGGATTATGCGAATTTTACAGGAGGTTCGACAAACGCTGTCATACTCATGGATGTGAATTTTCCAACAACGGGATTGTCCACAACCGGTTACCAAGTCATACCTACATCAACACCGATTGCAATACAATCCTGCAAAATAACTGGATTAAAGTATTTTTTGTTTTATGACAGCAGTAAAAAGTATGCCATTGGCAGCTTTCTAATCAAGGATTGCATCATTGGCCGAAACGTAAATCAAACAGTGGCAGAAATTCGCTTTGGAGCTGGTATTGTAAAGGATCTGGCCATAACAAAAAGTACGATTTACAGTGAAGTGGCTGCAGGAAGCAATCGTTTTTGTCAGATTTATGCTGGAGCGAAAGTGACCGATGTCAAACCCGCAACCGAAACCTGGACGAGTGGAAGTCTCACCATTACAAACTGTACATTTTATCAGTCCGACAAAACATCGGATTCATTCAACTCCAATGGAGCTCTAAAGCAGTTGGGCGATAAAATTACGATCATGAACAATATTTTCGTTGATTCCTATAACCAGTACGCCATTCGTCGTTTTCGTTCATCCAGCAACAATCCTACTTTTACAGGTGGTTACAATTCGTATTGGTTTGATGGTAATTTTCCTACGACTGAAGAAACTAATGCACAGGGAGACAATAGTGGAACGATCATTAAAATCAATCCGCAACTGACTTACCTCGGTAATGCTCAGTTCACACTCGCAGGCCCCGATCAAATAGCCGCAAGAATTGGAGACCCGCGTTGGTTGCCCGCACTATAAATTAATACCCTGCTTGAACACTTATAAAGAGAAATATGAAACAGCTTAAAAACATAATTTGCTTGTTGTTGTTTGAGCTTGCTTTACCTACAATGGCTCAACAAACACGTTCAATAAAAGGAATGGTGTTTTACGAAAATACCGAAGCCGTTGTTGGAGCAAGTGTTGCTGTTCCTGGTACAGGCGTCGGTACGATTACCGATGCCAACGGGAAATTCTCATTGTTAAACGTGCCGACTGCTTGTAAAACAATACTGGTCTCGTATATTGGTTACAAAAGCCAAACCATTGACATTGTCGGTAAAACCGAAATCAAGGTGACACTTTTGTCTTCTGTCGCAACCGATTTGGATGAGAAGGTGGTGGTTGGTTACGGTACTCAGAAAAAATTGTTTCTGACTGGTTCAGTCACAACACCATCACCTATCGATATCCTTGATTTGTCTGCCACTAGTTTGTCTTCCACTTTAGAAGGATTGATGACAGGTGTCAGTGTCAGTCAGTCGAGTTATCGTCCTGGTGAACCAGCACGAATCTCCATTCGCGGACAATCAACGTCCCTCTATGTCATTGACGACTATGTTTGTCCGGCAGAAGATGGTGAGCGCATGTTCAACAACCTAGACCCCACGATGATTGAATGTATTTCCGTTCTGAAGGATGCGTCTGCAGCTATATATGGAGCACGTTCGGCACAGGGTGTGGTTCTTGTCAAAACCAAGCGTGGTCAAATAAGCAAACCGAAAATCTCATACAATGGACAATTTGGTTATGCCGACGAATTCTACCGTTCAAAAATGATGGATTCGTACAATTATGGTCTTACTTGGAATGCAATTCGCGTAGCCGACCCTACTCAAAGTGGATTCGACCCGTTGAAACACCTTTATCAGGCCGACGAATTGGAAGCCATGAAATCGCTCGATTACGATTTGTTGGATAAATACTGGAGTGCTGCTTTAACACAGAAACACGGTATCAATGTGAGCGGTGGTACCGAAGCTGCTACCTATTTTGCAGGTGTCTCGTACATTACCCAAGGTGGTAACATGGGCAAATTAGACTACGACCGTTGGAACTACAACGCAGGTTTGGATGCAAAAATCAACAAATGGACAAAGGCCTCTCTGTCTGTATCAGGTGACTATGGTCATACCATGAAATCGAACAACAAAATAGGTGGTGCGAATGCAGAAAAGGACTATTTCATGTTGTTGACACGTCCGCGTTACATTCCTGAATACGTTACCGATCCGACAACTGGCAACCAGTTGCCCATCGCACCTTATGGGATTACAAACGATGCGATGGAGCAAACTCAAAACGAACATTACGATGTAATTGATAACTTAGGGAATTTTGCCGAAAATAAGCCTCAAAACATGACGATCAGCGGATCGATCGACTACGAATTCGGATGGAGCAAGATTTTGAAGGGCCTTAAATTTAAAGCGGTATATACAAAAAGCATCAGCACCACAAAAGACAATGAATTTGGATCGGAATATACCCTCTATCGTTTCCCTGATGGCGTGAACGGTCGTGGCGGTAGCGGCAATCACTTGTATGTTGGTACCGATGGTTATCCACTTACTTTCACTGACATTTCAACGGTTAGTGTTTTCAACGGAAGCAGCAGCTACCTGAAAAGAAATATGGGTCGCAGCGACAGTTATCAGTTGAACTTTGTCGCTTCGTATGTCCATAAGTTTGGTAAACACGATGTAAGCGGTCTGTTCACCATCGAAAAATCCGAACGCGAATACGAATATGTTTGGGGTAATGTGAATTTGCCGTATTCGTATACCAATGGCCAGTCGAACGGAGCAAGCGGTGACCAAACCACTGAGTTCAACCGTTCCGAATCGGGTATATTGTCGTATGTAGGCCGTTTAAATTACAATTACGATGGTAAATATCTGGCCGAATTCCTCATGCGTAGCGATGCAAGTTCAAAATCCGCTCCCGAAAATTATTGGGGAACATTCCCTTCATTATCTGCCGGTTGGATTATGTCCGAAGAAAACTGGTTTAAGGAAAACGTTCATTTTATTGATTTCCTGAAGATGCGCGGTTCGTTCGGTATGTTGGGGAGAGACAATATAGATGCTTGGGCCTGGGCTCAGTACTATGGGAACGAAGTGGACACTGGACCCATATTTGGTACCAACATTGACCTGAATGCCAGTGCATACTTTCAATTACCGAATAGTGTGCCTAACCGCAACTCACACTGGAACAAGAGTTACAAGTCCAATATTGGTTTGGATATTATTTTTTTCAAAAATCACTTTTCAACTACCATCGACGGTTATTATAATGAAAATCGCGATATATTAATGTCCATAAGCAACGCTTCCAATTTCCCATCGACAGATGGAACTACTGCTTCGCCATCGAACTGGGGTTCGACCGATGATTTTGGTGTGGAAATTTCGTCGGGCTGGTGTGACCAAATCGGAAAGGATTTCAAATATCAAATTCGATTGAATACGGGATACAACGACAACAAACTGATAAAGTATCCTTTTGAAGCGGCTTCAACCCGTCAGTTGGATGACGCTGTGCCCAACGAACGCTCCGACCGCGGATTGTGGGGATATGAGTGTATCGGCATGTTCCGTTCGAATCAAGATATTGCCGAATTTTTTGCTGAAAACAAACTGACTACCTATATGGGTTATACGCAAGCCGACATTCACCCAGGAACTTTGATTTATAGAGATGTTCGTGGCTCACAAAAGGCAGATGGTACCTATTTTGCAGTTGGGGACCCCAATGATCCAGAGGGCAACAAGGTAGATGCTAAAGACCGGATTAAAATATCGAATCGTAGCAACAACATCTATGGTTTTACGATGAACCTTGGTGCAGAATATAAGAGTTTGTCCATAAGTGCACAATTTGGTGCAAGCTGGGGTAGCTACTCTATGATACCAACGCAGGCTATCTCCAACACAAACGTTGTTTCCAACGCTTCGGGTTACGATGTGATGCAATACACCAATTTGCCGTCGTTCTGGTCTGGAAATATGTATGTATATGAAAATATTTATGATGCACAGGGCAGGATTGTAGCTTACCAAAATCGTGATGCCAAATATCCCAACTTGCGTTTTGCAGGGATCAACTCTGTAGCATCAACATTTTGGAAAGTAAACAATGCCAACGTCTTGTTGCGTAACTTGACTGTCGCATACTCGGTAGCAAAGTCCTTCGTCCAAAAATTGGGTATAGAAAGTTGCAGAATCAATTTGACTGGCCAAAATTTGCTTGATTTCTACAATCCGTACCCTGATAAGTTTATGAGTCAGAATTCCAACTATAGCTTTTATCCTACTTTGAGGAAATTAACGATTGGTTTAATTGTAACCTTTTAATTTCAATAACTCGAATATTAAAAAACAGACTGTAACTTTGACGAATCGTAGATTGTCATAGAATAAAAAGGAAGCCCATTCTGTCTTTGGACCCAATGGGGAGAATTTTCCTAAAAATGCCGTCAACGACTTGAACACGCTCAAAACCGTATTGGAAGCCGCTAAAAAATAAATTATGAATCGACTACGCAAACTCTTGATTTTACTTTTTGCCAGCTTGGCAATCGTTACAAACGCTCAGCAAAACCTACGACTATGGTACGACAAACCGGCTGCCGACTGGAATGCCGCCCTGCCCATCGGGAACGGCACGTTGGCTGCCATGATTTTCGGTGGGCCTGCCGTCGAGCGAATACAGCTCAACGAAGGAACGGTTTGGGCAGGTTCCCCCAACAACAACATCAACCCTGAGGCACTCGAAAATCTGCCTAAAGTTCGCGAATTGGTTTTTGCCAACAAGAACTTGGAAGCCATGAATCTGGCTTCGGCCAAGATCATGTCCAATTCGAATTTTGGCATGCCCTACCAATCCATGGGTGATTTGTACATCAGTTTTCCCGGTCACAACGGTTATAAAACCTACACCCGCGACCTGAACATCAGCACTGCGGTGGCTTCTGTCAAATACACGTTAAAGGGTGTGACGTATACCCGCGAATACTACTCATCGCTTAGTGATTCTATCCTAGTCGTACATCTAAAGGCCAGTAAACCAAAGAGTATCTCGTGCAATCTCTCGATAAGCACGCCGCACCAGAAATACCGTATTTACGACACCGACGGCATGCTGGTTTTGAGTGGAATCACCGAAACGCACGAACGTCAAAGCGGAAAAGTGCGCTTTATGACACAGGTGAAACCTTTGTTGAAAAATGGACGATGCACCGTCAAGGACGGCGTTCTTTCCATCGATAAAGCTGATGAGGCCACCATCTATATTTCGATGGCCACCAACTTTATAAACTACCACGATATATCTGGTAATGAAACCGACAAATGCAGTCGCCTCCTGAACCGTGCATACGGTAAGGATTTCGAGAAACTTAAGCTAAGGCACATTGTCGAATACCAAAAACTGTTCAACCGCGTCACGTTGGATCTGGGTACAACGCCTCAGTCATTGAAACCTACCGATCGGCGCATACAAGAATTTGCCACCAGCAACGATCCGGCTTTGGCAGCCCTTTACTTCCAGTTCGGCCGCTACTTGCTTATTTCTTGTTCTCAGCCAGGTGGACAGCCTGCCACCTTGCAAGGCCTTTGGAACGAACAGATACTACCTGCCTGGGACAGCAAATACACGGTAAATATCAATACCGAGATGAATTATTGGCCTTCCGAAGTGACCAATCTTACCGAAATGAGCGAGCCCCTGTTCAGCATGATCAAAGATCTCTCCGTGACTGGTCGCGAAGCTGCCCGACAAATGTACAATGCCCGCGGCTGGGTGACCCACCACAATACGGACATTTGGCGGGTGACCGGTGGCATCGACCGCGCGCAGTCCGGTATGTGGCCCATGGCGGCAGCTTGGTTGAGCACACACCTTTGGGAGCACTACCAATTCACTGGCGACAAGGAATTCCTGTTGGCTAATTATCCCATCATGGCCGAAGCCGCTCGTTTTTTTGTGGACTTTTTGGTCAAGGAACCCAGTCACGGTTGGCTGGTCGTTTGCCCGGGCAGTTCGCCTGAAAACAACCCCAAAGCCACTGGCGGAAACGCTTCGACCGTTGCTGGCTGTACGATGGACAACCAAATTGTATTCGACCTTTTCTCCAATGTGCTTGCTGCTACCGATGTACTGAACGGTGGGTTGAAAGGTCTTTTCGCCACCGGTCCCAAAGCTTTTGCCGATACTTTGCGCAACACCCTTGCTCAAATGCCGCCCATGCAAGTGGGTCAATACAGCCAATTGCAAGAATGGATGAACGACTGGGATGATCCCAAAGACACTCACCGACATGTATCCCACCTGTTCGGCCTTTATCCAGGCAACCAGATTTCACCGTACCGCACACCCGAACTCTTCGATGCGGCCCGCACCTCCTTGCTGTACCGCGGTGATGTTTCCACCGGTTGGGCCATGGCTTGGCGCATCTGCTTCTGGTCTAGGCTTCTGGATGGCGACCATGCATACAAGATTCTTCAAAACCAACTCGATTTAGTATCGGATGAACCCAAAAAGGGCGGCACCTACACCAATATGTTTTGTGCCCATCCACCCTTCCAAATCGACGGCAATTTCGGTTGCACCGCCGCCATAGCCGAAATGCTCCTTCAGAGCCACGATGGCTTCATCTTTGTCTTGCCTGCGCTGCCTTCCGTCTGGAAAAACGGCAGTGTTCATGGCTTGAAGGCGAGGGGAGGGTTTGAGTTCGACATCACTTGGAAGAATAATGCTGTAGAAACCCTCAAGGTTAAGTCTTTATTGGGTGGCCTATGTCGCATTCGTTCCGCAGTCGAACTGGTCGGAAAAGGGCTGAAACCAGCCAAAGGAGACAATCCAAACCCCTATTTCCGTGTGGCAGAGACGCCCAAGCCGCTCATTTCTGAAAAAGCACAGCTCAAACCCGTTGTTTTGCCTGAAACTAAAGTCTATGATCTCAAGATGGATAACGGTGAAACGATCCTTTTGACTCGTAAAATTTGAATACCATGAAACGTATACTGCTTTTATTCGTTTTGCTTGCATCACTCACCGTTTCTGCTCAAAAAGCACCATGGGAAAACGGTAGACTACAGGTTTCTGCCAACCACCGCTTTCTGCAACATGAAAACGGCACGCCTTTTTTCTGGTTGGGCGATACCGGTTGGCTCACTGCCTCCCGTTTGAACCAAGGCAACATGGATTACTATTTCAGTGTACTTAAAAGCAAAGGTTTCAACGTGGTTCAGGTTTCCATCCTTCATGAAATTCCCTTTTACAACGTCTATGGCAAGGCTGCTTTGCCCTACGGATTCGATTTCAGCAAAGTAGGATTTTCACCCGATTATGGGTACTGGGATCATGTGGACTACATGGTGCAGGCCGCAGCCAAAAACGGCATCTATATTGCCATGGTATGTGTTTGGGGTGGGCCGGTCAAGGGCGGTTTGCTCTCGGAAGAAAACGCTGTGAAATACGCCACTTTTCTGGCTAACCGATATAAAGACAAGCCCAACATCCTCTGGATTATCGGTGGTGACATTCAAGGTGATGTCAAGATGGAAGTTTGGCAAGCCTTGGCCAATACCATCCGTAAGATAGACAAAAACCATCTGATGACCTTCCATCCTAGAGGACGCAATTGCTCCGCCCAATGGTTCCACAATGAAAGCTGGCTTGATTTCGACATGTTTCAATCCGGACATCGTCGCTACGGACAACGCAGTGGCGACGGCGACTTATTGCAAGAATTGAATACCGAAGAAGACAACTGGCGCTATGTGGAAAAAACGTACGCCTTGGCCAATCCCAAACCCGTCCTCGACGGTGAACCAAGTTACGAGGATATACCGGCTGGCCTGCACGATGCCGCCGAACGCCGTTGGCAAGCATCCGATGTTCGTCGGTATGCTTATTGGTCAGTCTTTGCCGGTGCTTTTGGACACACGTATGGCAACAACAGTGTCATGCAAATGTGGACCCCAGGCTACAAGCCTTCTTACTTTGCCGACAAACCTTGGTACCAGGCACTTGAATTGCCTGGTTACGGCCAAATGAAATACCTGAAAGCGCTGATGTGCGCACTACCCTTTACACAGGGTGGTCCCGATCAAACATTGATTGCTGGTGAAAACGGCCTGCAATACGATCATCTGATAGCCACCCGGGGCCCCGGTTACGGTATGATTTACGACTACAATGGTCGTGAAATCACCATCAACCTCGATCGCATTTCGCTCAATCCTAAGAATATCTGGTGGTTCGACCCAGCTACAGGTAACCTGAAGTTCATTGAAAGCATGCCAAGCGGAACCGTGAAATATGTACCCGAAGGTGGCAACCGACCTGGTAACGACAAGGTGCTGATTGCGATCGATGCCGACAAGAATTACCTGCAGAAAAGTTGGACCACACTACCGAATCTCTAAACTGAACTGCTATGAAATGGATGCACCTAAGGCCTTTTGATAGGCACATTTTTGGGCTGTTTAGTCTTGTTTATTTGCGAATGGAATATTTTTGCATGTAAATCGATGCTGTTCGCAATACGGGTTGAAAGCCGTGTTGGAATTGAGGTTTTAAACACCCTTCAACCCCGCTTTGGATGGTCGATTCAGCAAAATAAACGAAATACGAAGCAGACTCATTCACAAATCAAAGTAAGTTCTTCGCAAGCACTTTTGGAAAGAAATTCGCCCGATTTCTGGGATTCCGATAAAATTCAATCCTCGAAGTCTGTTCAGGTGCCTTACCAAGGAAAAGTACTGATTTCGGCCACGATTGGAAGGCAAACTGGATTGGGTTGGACAGTATTTTCCCATGGGATCGTCATGAATTTCATTCCATCCATGCTGCCCGTTACCTGCGTAAGACTTTCACACTTCTGGAAGAGGTACAATTGGCTCGTGTCTATATTTCCGGACTCGGCATGTTCGAATTGTATGTGAACGGTCAGAAAATAGGCGATCAGGTTTTGTTTCCCGCCTCCAGGGATTATACCCAAAATGTCAAATACACTTCCTTCGACCTGAAGCCTTCCCTCCACAATGGGGGCAATGCGGTAGGCGTGACATTGGGCAACGGACGGCTCTACAACATGCGTCAGTTGACCAAACCCTGGAAAATCCGAACGTTCGGGATGCCCAAACTGCTTTTTCAACTTGAATTGACGCTGAAAGATGGCAGCAAACAAACTATTGTGAGTGACGAAAGTTGGAAAATCACCGCCGACGGTCCTATACGAGCCAACAATGAGTGGGATGGTGAGATCTACGACGCCACCAAGGAAATGCCCGGTTGGTCCACTGCAAACTTTGATGACTCAAAATGGCTGAACGCAACACTGACCAACGATCCGGGTGAAAATCGCCGCTATTTCTATCAAGACGTTCCTCAAAATAAGGAGCCCAATACGCCACATGGTGACCTTACGCTCAAACATGCCAAGCGAGAAGGCCAACTATCCGACCCTATGAAGGTGATGCAACTGATCAAACCCAAGACCATCAAGCACCTGAACAAGGATACCTTTATCATGGACATGGGTCAAAATTTTGCCGGTAGGGTCAAACTTCGCGTTCAGGGGCCAAGAGGAAATACGGTGTCTTTGCACTACGCTGAGTACATCGAAAAAGACGGTCATCTGTATTTTGATAATTTAAGTATAGCTTTAAATATAGATAGGTATACACATATAGGATAGTGGATTGAAGCATTGGAGCCATGCTTCGTCTATCACGGCTTCCATTACGTTCCGATTTCCGACATAGCACCCAATTATTACAACTACTACAGCGACAACATGACTTGACCGCCTACTACTACCCTCAGCCGTTTCGGTCGTGGAGACCTAGCCTACAAGATCGCCTCCAGCCGCAGCTATCCAAGTTGTGGCTATATGTTGGACCGCGGTGCCACCACTATTTGGGAACTTTGGAACGGCGATACCGCCAATCCTTGGATGAATTCTCAAAATCACGTCATGCTGTTGGGTGATTTGCTCATCTGGCATTACGAAAATATAGCCGGCATCCGCAACGCCGAAGGTTCCAACGCATTTCAACTAATTGAGATGAAACCCGACTTTCCTGCAGGTCTGAGATACGTGAACGCCACTTACGAATCCGTTCGTGGGTCCATCACCAGTTATTGGAAAAAATAGTAATTGTAAAATATTGTGGGACATATATATACAAGTAAATGCTGAAGCAATGGTTTATGCTCCTGCTACCAATCAAGCATCGGTTTTCGAGTCCGGTAAACCCGCATTAAAAGAAAAAGGTGTCACCTTCATTCGTATGGAAAATGACCGATCTGTCTTCCGAATCGACTCTGGCAATTACCATTTCGAAGCCTTGCGCGCGATCAATGTACGGTATCCGATCGCTGCAGCCACCACCGTAATGGACCTCACGGTCGAAGCCGAAGCCTTTGGTGCTTTTGTAATTTTTTCAGAACACGAAATTCCCACCGTCAAAGGGTCCATTGTGAAAGACTTGGCATCCATTCAGGAATTGAGGATTCCCAGCCTAACCGATCAACGTTTGCCCCAATACCTTGAAGCCAGCCGCTTGGCCGCATTGCACATCGACAAACCTGTCCTTTCCGGCTGCATCGGACCCTTTTCATTGGCTGGCCGCCTTTTCGACATGACCGAAATCATGACTGCTTGTTACTTGGAACCCGAAACCGTGCATCTGTTGCTTCAGAAGTGTACCGACTTCCTTTTAACGTGGTGCACCGCCTTGAAAGCTACCGGTACCCTGGCGCTAGGCAACCTGGGTCCAGTGCGTGTCATTAAGTCCGCCACTTCCACCGAAGTCTATGACAAAACGTTGGCACTCCTCAAAGCCACCGCTTCCAATCCGAACTTCATCCTTTCTTCCGGTTGCAACAACCCTCCTGGAACGCCTCTGGCCAATATCGATGCTTTTTTTAAAGCATTGGAAGATTTCAATTCGGAGAAATAAAAACCTGAAGCCGCATGATACGACCCCAGGTCAGCATTGAAAACAAACGAGTATTTTACAACCCGGCAATGATTTTGTGAAGTTCCTCCTTGGTTTTTCCCAATTTAGTTTGCAATCTGCCGAACATTTCTTCTTTTTTGCCTTGAGCAAACAATAAATCATTGTCGGTAAGCATGGCAAATTTCTGTTTCAGTTTGCCTTTTTGTTGTTCCCAGTTTCCGTTGAGTTCTGTCGTATTCATTTTCGAATATTTTAGGTGAGTGTTTGGTGATTATTGATTGGAAATTAATTTGCCTGATTGAATGATTTTGTCGTCTTTTGTCACTTTATAATAGTAGATTCCTTTACTTAATGCCCTGGTGTCTAGCGATGTGGTCTGCTGTGTCAAGAACGAAAGGAGAACTTTTTGTCCCAAAGCGTTGTATACCTTTAATGAACAGTTGCCTTTGGTATTCATCACGATTGTTGTAGTAACACCAATCGGATTGGGTGTAATAACCACGGCATCCAAAACAAAAGCAATGGGTTCGATGGCAGTGGGAGCACATACGACAGGCATGATGCTCGTAATGGCAGTCGATGTTAAAGCTCCTGTGGTAGTCAGGGCACGACCATTTAAGGTAACACCCTTATTGATGGGACCCAGCGCACCGTTGTTGCAAACGATGGTTCCACAGAAAACCGAGTAATTGTTGATGCTTACGGCACCTTCGACATCCCAATAGACATTCTTGGCCTGTGCACCATTGATGAGCAATACTTTGGAATACGTGCTGGTGGTGAGTGCACCGTCAATCTTGATGACAAAGACGGCATCCGCATTGCCTTGTGCGTTCAGATATAGGGAATCGGTAAAGATGGCAGCTGCCTTCATAATATAGGTGTGGGGTGTCAGAACCAGGTTCCGACCAAATTGGGCAGGATAAAGCAATTCGATGTCGTTGGGCAAAACGTTCAGGTAATGGTATACTTCCAACAAATCAGCTGCACATGTGGCAGTCACCAAATCGGGAATGGGGTGGATGGAACCGCTCACCAGCAGTGAATCAAAACCAGTCGTAAAACCGAGGTTGGTTCCGACACTACCTAAAAGGGTGGAAATCCCAGTATTGTTAACAGGGCCGTTTGCAGAAAACAAGGCGAAACAAGCCGTACTCTTCAAATTCGGGGCTGTTGGGCCGGTTAAATAAGGGCTACCACAACCGAGGGGCGTATAGATCAGCGCGCCATCGATGGAGATGGCTCCCGTTGTCGACAGAACCCTGCCTTCGATGGTATCACGAGTATTAAGTAAGATGGCAGCATTATTGGCGATGACGGAACCTTTCATAGAAACGCCAGGAGCCAAACTGACCATACCCTCGATTTTCCAAAACACATTGCACGCTTGCGCACCGTTTTTCAAAATAATCTTTGATTCGGCATTGGCAGAAAAGGCACCACTGATTTGAAATATGAAGGTTGCATTGGGGTCACCATTTGCATCCAATGTCAGTCCCAGATTAAGCGTTGATGCACCTTCAATGGCATACGTCCCAGCTGTCAGTGTGACACCATTGCCAAGCAAAGAAGTAGGAACATAATCGGGTATCGCATTATTCAACTGATTGTAGGCAATCAACAAATCAGCTGCTGCTTGAGCACTGGCTCCGTCCTGATCGTGCATGACACCATTTACATTGCCGAACGCTGTGCTGGAACCATTGTTGGAACCTACATTCCCGGTAATTTGAGAAATGCCAGTGTTGCTAACCGAACCATTGGTTGAGAAAACAGCGAAATTGGCGGCCGTACCCAAATTGATGGTATTCCCGAATATTCCCGTCGGTACCATAAGCAGTAAGCTTGCCGTCATTGCAAAAAGTAATTTTGTTTTCATATTGTCCGGTTTGTAAGAGTTTATATACTATTTCCCTTACAGTATCAAAGGTAGAAATAGATACGCCCCACTCGCTTACACAAAAAGAAAGCATACTTGCAAAATTCACACAACAAAAAGCAGAGACTCCCATTGGAAGCCTCTGCTTAAAGTTAAATCCATTCAATTATTTTTGTTCCAGATCGATGATGACGGTACGGTTGTAGAACCGTTCTTCTGGATATTTGTTCTTGAATTGAGCAGTCTTAGCATCTTCGCCCAAACCGGTTACTTCAAATTTCACATCTGCACGACCGGCTTTCTTCAAACCTTCTTCCAAAATGCTTTGAACATTGTTGGCACGAGCCAAGGACAACTTCTGGTTGTATCCTTCTGCACCAATGGCGTCTGTATATCCCTGAATGACCACGATGCCATTCGTCGGAATTTTAGGAACTACCACTTCGAGCAAATAATCGCGATACATCGGTAAAGCCTCCGATTTGTTGAACCCATAAATGATGCTGTATCGGTTGCCATTCGAATTGTTCGAAGACATCCATTGTGTAACGTGCATCTGAGTTTTCTTTTCAATGACCTGGTTCGATTTTGTCGTCGCAATCATTTGTACCTTGAAGTTTCCTTTCGGACGATTGCCCAACAGTGCATTGCCAGAAAGACTGACACTTTCCTGTGTATAAGGACCAAAGTTCTGTACTTGACCGGCATCGTCTGTGAGGACCAAGGACCAAGATTGGAATTCTCTGTAGTTCTTACCGATGCTGAATGTGACGTAACTATCCAATGGAGCAACCATTCCGACAATCTGTTCGCTTTGGAATTCCATGAGTAAAGAAGGTGAATTGCTTTCGATGGAAACACGACGGTCGCCTTCGTTCACCAAAATTACGTCATTGGTTCCATTCTTATGACCTGAAGGAAGCAACGGGCGGTTTCGTCCTTGAATCGTGATTCTTTCCGGAGCAATGTCGAATACGGTGACCAAATAGGTTTTGACGGATTCAGCCATGGCCAAACCATCCTGTTCGCCATCCAAAGAAGAACCAACCAGCAACACCGTTGTACTGGGATCCTTGGACATACGGTCACCCAAAATGTTTAAAATATTGTAGTACACTTCCATTTGACGTTCCGAACGACCTGAACCGTTTTCGGGCGTCTTCTGCTTCATATCCTCTTCTTTGAAATTGGCGACCTGATCCTTTTTAAGAAGGACATATCTGCTTGGAATCTTGGAAGAACCCAAATCGAAGAACACGTAGTTGCGCAACGGGTAGATCTCATTGATACTGCTTTTTGCAGCAACATTTTTGGGAGAATTCACTGTAAAGGTGAGGTCCGGAAGGGCAGCCACAACAACAGGAACCATAACCACCTCTTCCACTGGTCTTACAATTCGGTGTCCACGGCCCAATTTAAGAGCGGCCCCAACACGTAAAGTCGTGATGTTCAGGCTTTCAATCGTTCTTGGGTCTTGTCCAAAATAAGGCTGGAACGATACGAACGGAGCCAACACCAATTGGGTCCGATGGCTTTGAGAGGTGAGCGGAATGTCCAATCCAGCACCGATTTGCATCGAAATCAAGCTCGAATGCATAGCAGTTAAATGGCCGTTTTCCTCAGCAACCGGAATCTGACCAACCACGGTGGAATTCACACCCATCTGATACGTGTACGCATAATCCTTCAAGAATGCGAAACGCGGACCAGCATACAAATAAAAGTTTTTCTTGAACGGTGCGAAACGCAAACTCGGTTCGATGGTCCAATAACTCAAATTGGTGGACAAGTCAGCCGGACGGTTGCACGGAGTCGTTACTCGATCCCAAGCACCACTGCGGTTGTCGTAACCAGCCTGAAGCATCGCACCCCATTGCGAATTGGCAGGACGGTATTCAATGAGCGGAGCGATGAAAAGCCCCAATCCATTGCCATCGTGAAAAGCCCTAGGAACAATTCGTCCAGCTTTCAGTTCCTGCGTGGTACCACGGTAGAAATTGAAGTTACCACCACCGGCCACACCAAAGTACCAAGACGGTCTAGTGTATTGAACGGTATCTTCCTGACCCTGCGCCTGGGCGGGGATTTGAACCCCCAACAAGGCAACAGTGCACAAAACTAAGCTATAAATTTTAAGTGATTTCATATTTGTTTGTTGTTATTTATGGGAGTATAACCGTTGCAGCATTCAAAGTCACCGCAGTCTGACCGAGCAAACGGCCGGTTACTGTAGAACCCGTATTGATGGAAACCAAGGTTTTGCTTAGGATATTACCGTTGAAATGCACGGTCGAACCAATCACTGCATCCGAGGCTGTAATCCAATAGATGTTTTTGGCTTGTGCACCACCTGCCAGAATAATGTGTGCACCATCGGCAACTGTCATTCCCTGAGCAATCTGGAACACCCATGTATCGTTTGCAGCGCCCGAAAGCGTTACTCCACTAGCAGAGATCAACAATCCTGTACCCCATTTGTAGAGCCCTGGAGCCAAGGTCATGCCTGTAATATTACCGGCACCCAGTTCCGTGATGACAGAAAGTGTCTTGTTGTTTGCAGTCGTAAAGGCTGTTTCCATATCGCTAACCGCTGTCGAAATATTGGCTGGAGTCGGTACGGCATAATCAGCAGCATAGACGTTTCCAGAAACCAAACTCGAAGGATTTGATTTTGAGAACACATTGCTGGGATCCATAACCAATCCAAAACCGGTGATACCAGTCGCTGCATTCGGGCTGACACCGATATTACCTGTAATGGATGTGATACCCGTTGTCGAAATACCCGTTTTGGATAAAATCGTATACAAAGCAGCACCGCCAAGATCAATGTTGCCCGGGCCAATACCGATTACACTCGTAAGGGTGAAGTTGGCAGTAATGACTTTATTGGCATTCATGGTCACGTTCAACGGATTTACAGAACCTGTTGCATCACCACTCCACGAAGAGAATGTATAACCCACTGCAGGAGTTGCCGTCAATTCAACGATAGCACCACTGTTGTACGATGTCAGGTTCGGATTTTTGCTTACTGTGCCGTTTACTCCACTGGCAGTCAACGTATAAGTCGTGTTCAGCGTAAAGTTGGCCGTAATCGCTTTGTTGGCATTCATAGTCACCGATAATGGATTGGCATTGCCACTGGCATCACCACCCCAAGAAGTGAACGAATAGCCCACATTGGCCGTAGGGGTCAAAACAACCACTGAACCATAATCGAACGTCGAAAGATTCGGATTCTTGGCAACTGTACCGTTTACGCCACTGGCAGTCAACGAATAGGAGTTGATCAAGAAATGAGCGACCAACGTTTTGTTTGCGGTCAATGTAAAGTTAAAGGATGTATTGGTAGAAACAATAACACCGTTTTCTGTCCAATTGACAAACGTATAACCCGTGTTGGGTGTGGCCGTTACTGTTTTAACGGAGTTTTCTACGAACGATCCACCACCGAGCGTCGATCCACCTGCAACAGGATTTGAAGACAAATTGATGGAGAAGTTACCAAGCACTACCAAGGCAAAGTTGGCTGTGATCGATCTGTTTGTATTCCCCATGACAAACTGATAGCTCGAGCTGGCCGAAACTTCGGTTGTTCCGCTCGGTGCATTCAGACTGTTCGATTTTAAGGAAGGACTTAGAGACACGACTGAACCGTTTTCCGTCCAGTTGACAAACGCATAACCTGGCAGCGGTGTAGCTGTAATTGTTACGGTAGCTCCTTCTGCAAAAGCACCTCCACCTGAAGTTATACCCCCAAGTATCGGATTCGAAACTAAAAGAATTTGAGGCATGGTCGTAAAGGACCATACGTAATCAGCCTGCATGGCATTGCCCCACGTATTGGTTACTGTACTTTTAATAGTTCCGGTGTAGACTGTCAACGGCGAAAGCGCAACAGTTGGTGTAAAAGTGGCAGTGGAGTCCGTGTACGATACACTTCCTCCAATAACTGTACTTCCTTGTTTTAGTGTAAACGAAGATTCGTCCATCGTGGCCGGATCCACCTTTGCATTAAACGTAGCAGAAACAATCTGATTATAAGGAACCGACCGTTCCACATTTATTGGATCGGTAGCTATCACCCGAAAGCATACCCCGATCTTTTCGACATAATCATCTTTTTTGCACCCCGCAAATAGCACAACCAAGATGATCAGGAAGGTTGTGAGTAGCTTTGTTATTTTCATAGTTTTGAGTTTATAGATGGAATTATTTCCACCAAACAAAGGTCAGGTCTTTGCCCACTCAAACCGTTACACGATAAAATTTATTATTTGCATTATTCACACACCATAAGCTGGGTGCCTACATTCGCTCCATATACCAATTCAATTCCTTTTCCATTTTGGTATATTTGGATAGGACATTGATGATTTTCTCCAACCGCATGAACGCCGTTTCACTCTTCACCACATAATCCAATGCGTGGTGATGCATACAGTCTATGGCCACCTCAATTTTGTCCTGGGAGGAAAGCATGACCACTGGAATGTCCGGATTGAAAGCTTTGATCTTATCCAGTGTCTGAATGCCGTTCATGGCCATTTTCTCAACACCATCCAGGCAGTAATCCAAAATAATGATGTCTGGTTTGTGGCTCAAATGTTCCAAACAGAGTTCGCCGGTACTGTACGTTTCCACTTTTGAGCCTGCCATAACCATAAATTCGATTTCCAACAGTTTCAGAAAAACAGCATCATCATCGACCAGAAAGATCATTTTCAAATCGTTTTTCATCTTTTTTCGTTTTTTAATCGAATCAATTCCTGTTCCAATTCCCGACATGCTTGATCGCACACCAACGCTATTTCATTAACAATTACCTGAATATCTTCCATTTGAGCCTGACTGTTCGAAAAGTCCTGTACCAATTTCGCCTTGTTTACATAATCCAAGCTAATGCCCATGATAGTGAATGAAGGAATCATTTTATGCATCGCTTCATGTAGCAAAATCCAATCATGATTTGCAAACCCCAAGTTCATTGCCTTAATTAACGGTGGCGTTTGTTCTAGGTAGAGTGAAATCATCTCCATCATCAACACCGGATTCGATTTGGTTCGGATATTTAAATAAGCCAGATCGATGCAACTGCTGTCTATTTTAATAATGTCTTCGTCCTTAGCCGATTCCGGATACATGATGGGCTCAGATTTCTTGACCAAACTCAATATTTTGCTGTACAACAAACGTTCATCCACCGGTTTCGAAATGTAGTCGTTCATGCCGACAGTCTTGCACTTGGCCAAGTCTACTGTGGTGACATCGGCCGTCAATGCAATGATGGGAATGTTCGAATTCATGACCTTACGAATGTAGTCGGTGGTCTCAAAACCGTTCATTTCAGGCATTTGTAAATCCATTAATATCAGATCATAGGTGTTTGCCGACATTTTCTCAATGGCTATTTTACCGTTTGAAGCTATGTCGCGGCCGAACCCATAATCGTCCAACAAGGTTTTCATCAACAATTGATTCAATGGAATGTCTTCGACTACCAAAATCTGGATGTTTTTAATCGTTTCATCTGCTAAAACGCTTTCGATGGCTACCTCAGCTTGTTCCGTCGTTTTTTTGAAACTCAAGGTGAAACTGAACGTAGAGCCTTTATCAACCTCGCTTGAAACGACCACTTTGCCACCCTGTGGTTCCACCAATTGCTTCACAATGGCCAAACCCAATCCAGTGCCTCCATAAAGACGTGATGTTCCACTCGATGCTTGTTGGAAATTGTCAAAGATTTTATCGATCTTCGTTTCCGGTATACCAATTCCTGTGTCGGCTACCGCAAATTCGATGGTGACCTGCTTGTCGTCTTCACTGAGCAAACGAACGCTGACCGTGATGCTGCCTTTGGACGTAAATTTAACCGCATTGCTCACCAGATTCAAGATGATTTGATGCAACCGCACCGGGTCACCTAACAATACTTCCGGAATACGTGGGTCAAACTCTTTGATGAGCAGCAAGTTCTTTTCCCAGATCTTGGATTCGTACAAATGCAACATGGCCGAAATGGAAACCGCCATCTTAAATGGAACCTGTTCGAACGTCATTTTTCCCGAATCGACCTTGGCCAAATCCAGAATATCGTTGATTAGCACGATCAATGCGTCACCACTCATCTTAATCGCTGTCAGATACTCTTTCTGTTTTGCCGTCAAATCCGTTTTGAGCAACACCTTGGTGAAGCCGATGATGGCATTCATAGGCGTACGGATCTCATGACTCATGTTCGACAGAAACTGCTGCTTGGCCTTGACCGCATTTTCTGCCGTCAACGTAGCGTTTTCTGCCTTGATCTTGGCTTCTTGCGCAATTTCGGTAGCCATTTCGGCAAAAACAATCGCTTCGTTCAACGCCGTCGCTGTTTTTTTCTGCTCTGTAATGTCACGAGCCACCACCACTGCTCCGAGTACATGTCCATACTCGTCCTTATAAACAGATCCGTTGAACAATACGTCAGTCAACTTCCCATCCCGGATGGTCAACGGATAATCCGTGACAAACCCCTTGGCAAACACTTCCTGATACACTTCCCGAGCCTTTTGTGGTTCGGTATAATAATCAAAAAAATCGCTTCCGATGAGTTTTTCCCGCGAAACGCCTGTAATATGGATCGAAGCATCGTTCATGTCCGTAATCTTACCTTCTGGGTTGATGGTAAATAACGGGTCACGACTGGCTTCAATCAATCCCCTGGCATATTGAGATGCTCTCCGAAGCGAATAACTGGCCGCCTCCAGTTCCTTATTCTCGTTTTCCCTTATTTCTTTTTCCTTGTTTTGAACAATCAGTTCCTTCTTAGCTAAAACCAATTCCGCAGCCCGCTTTCCCTTTTCTTGCCTTTGGTAAATCAATTCTTTGTTTGCAATAATCAGTTCAGCCGCCCGGTTTTCCTTTTCTTTGTTCTGGTATACCAACTCCTTATTGGCAATAAGAAGCTCTGCCGCACGCTTTTCCTTCTCATCGTTTTGAAAAGCAAGCTCGGTATTGGCTGAACGCAATTCAATCGCCAAATCCTGTTCGGAAAGCTTCGATACCTCTGTCATAATTTTTTATGTTATTCTATGTCTTCAATCTGACTTCTTCGTTTCACCTTCAACTGCTTGAAATGCGACGGTGAGAGCCCCGTCATCTTCTTAAACTGATTGGATAAATGCGCTACACTGCTGTAATTCATCTTCCAAGCAATCTCCGTAATATTCAGTTCGTCGTAAATGATCAATTCCTTGATTCGCTCTATTTTGTGACTGATGATAAAATGCTCGATTGTCGAACCCTGTACTTCCGAAAATAAGTTCGCCATGTACGTATAATCGTGATTCAACTTTTCACTCAAATAATGCGAGAAATTCACCTTAATCAACTCGTCCGAATGATGCACCATCTCAATGACCACATTCTTGATTTGTTCAATCAATATGGCCCGCTTGTTGTCCATCAATTCCAATCCAGCCTCAAACAGCGCCGTTTTCAGTTCCGTCCATTCCTCTGCCGAAAGCGTTTCCATAATCTCTACCTCACCCAAATCCACTACAATAAAATGAAGGCCAAGCTTTCTCAACTCGTCCTTCACCACCGACTTGCATCGGGCACTAACCATATATTTGATGTACAACTTCAATGGGCCCTGATTTTAAGATATCTAATTAGGTGAAGATACTCCATTATCTTGCCTACTGATTGCAAAACATTGAAAATAAGTTACATAATTCACACTTTTGACAAATTGAACAATTACTTCTTTACTATCGTATTACCTGCCAGCACAATACCTCCAGTTCGAGCCAATGCTCTACCTTCTAGTGCCGCACCCGTATTGAACGTAATGGCTTGCATAGCCATAATCGTCCCTTTCATCACCGAAGTCGTTCCAAACGTAGCCGAACTACCTATTTGCCAATATATGTTGGAAGCCAACGCTCCACCTTTCAAAAAGACCTTTCGCCCCGAAGTTGTCGTGAAAGACGATGCAATCTGTATAATAAATACAGAACTCGATTTACCCTCTGCATCGAACGTCACATCTCCCGACGAAATCGCCAACGATGAAGTGGTCTTGTACAACCCAGGTGTCAACGTTAGCCCACCGATGTTTCCAGACAAGGTGACGATGTCTGTGGAAACTCGTCCAGCTGCGTCGTTGAAAGCCGCCGTCAAATCCAATTTTCCCTGTGTCGCCAAGTTCGTATTGATTTCCAACGAACCCACCAGAATTCCGGGTGGAAATCCTCCAACAGAAGTGCCCGGACTCAAACCCATATCACCCGTAATACTCGTAGCTCCCGTGCTGGTAATGGCTGAGCCCGCCAGCAAAGCGAAATCCGCTGTACCTCCCAAGTCCACCTTGTTCATAGCGATGTGCTGTGACGGAATGCCACTTGGATTGTCAATGTTTGTCGAAAGCTCATCTTTGGAGCAGCTTCCCAAAAGAACCACTGCTGCAAGTGCAAGAGTTGAGAATAGGTCTTTTGTTTTCATTTTTATGCTATGATTGTTTTAAAAACGTATTCGAGAGATTTCAATCCCTGAGGGTGTGATTGCCTCACCATCTTCCTCAGCTGTAATGAACACTTCCGTCGAATAATTGGGAATGATGGTTTCCATTTTTGCTGTTTTTGAATTTCGATTCATCAGCTTACCAACGTTTCTGGTTCCATCACGCTCTGTTACGATCCAAACCACATACGCCTTTTTAGGTGACGCAATTCTATCCACAGCTGCAAGATTCTTGGCAGTGATTCGCATTCTCGTATTTTCGTTCGAGTCGTGACTTCGCACTGCTACTATATCCGCAGCGGGTGTGACAGTCGATATCGGGAATTTGGTTGTATTGGCACAAGAGAACACCAGTATTGTCAAGATTGTCAGTGCAAACGTTCTCAGTAAATTATTTACTTTCATGGTCGTCTATTTATTACCATTTTTCTTGCCATTGCCGTTGTGACCCGAATTCCGGTCGTCTTTGCTGTTTCTCTGACCGACATTCCTATCGTATCGTTGATTGTTGTTGCCTGGATTCCGATTGCTCATGCGTTGATTGTTGTTACCCGGATTCCGATTCTCCATGCGTTGATTGTTGTTACCCGGATTCCGATTCTCCATGCGTTGTTGCGGAGCTCCTTGATTTCCGTGTCCATATTTGGCTCGGTAAACTTTGTGGTTGTAATAAGGTGTGTTCCCATGGTAATTGTTCATGACCACTTTGCGACCTCTGTATAAGTTGTATTCGTGGTACCGTTCTGGTAAATAACTTCTACGGATCCAAGTGTTTCCGGAAATGTAGATGAACATAGCAGTGTTCACATCGTAATACGCTTCCACATCGGGCAAGTAATAATAACGTGCGTTGTCGTATCCGCGAGGTCCCCAGGCAGGAGCCGTTCCTAAATGTACATTGACTGAAATCTGGCCTTGTGCTGTACCAGCTAGTGCCAAGATCATTCCTAATACCAATAGTTTAATTGTTTTCATCTTTCGTTCGTTTAATTTCTATTCGGCAAAGGTGGAGATGATGAGGCTTTGAAGTGTTACATAATTGATAGGAAGAGTTGCAAGATTCATACTTTGAGGTTCGATAGGTGCTTTTTATTATGCTATCTTTGAAACGAAAAACCAAACCTTAATTGAAGTAAACGGTTGCCATTGAATTGGCAGACTTTTATACATCCATCCATGAGGAAATTTTTAACACTCTTTTTTGCCTTGATTTTAGGCAATGCCGTTCATGCCATCGTAGTTGACGGTACATCCTTCGTTTCGTATTCGAACGGTGCAAACTATTTTCCGATATTCAAAGTAGGAGGGGCAACCCCTCTGTTAATTAGTTCGACCGACCATAAGGGCGTTATTCGTGCTTTCGGAGATCTCCAAGAAGACATCTTTAAAGTTTCAGGAAACAAACCCCAACTGTTTGTCGACTCACTCCCTGCTTCCGGCAAGTTGATCATTGCCGGCACTCTTGGCAAAAGTGCGTTGATTGATAGTTTGGTTTCAAAACACCTGATTGATACCCTTGGATTAACAGGAAGATGGGAGAAATACTATCTGCAAACGGTCGTGAATCCTTTGCCCGGTATTCAAAGTGCCGTCGTTATTGTTGGTAGCGATAAGCGGGGCACCATCTATGGCATCTACGATTTGTCCGAACAAATCGGTGTATCCCCTTGGTATTGGTGGGCCGACGTGCCCGTTCAAACGAAGATTGAAGCCTATGTGCTGCCAGGACAACACACACGTGGCGTTCCTGCCGTTAAATACCGAGGCATCTTTTTGAACGACGAAGCACCCGCTTTATCAGGCTGGGTTGATCAGTATTATGGAAAATTCAATCATTTATTTTACGAAAGGGTTTTTGAACTCATACTCCGTCTAAAAGGAAACTACCTATGGCCAGCCATGTGGGGGAAATCTTTTTTTGAAGACGATACCGTAAATCCCATCGAAGCCGACGAGTACGGCATTGTGGTTGGAACATCGCACCACGAGCCCATGATGCGCGCTCAGCAAGATTGGACCATTGGAGGTTCGGGTGCTTGGGACTATACCACAAACGAAACCAATCTAAAAGCCTTTTGGAAGCAAGGAGTTACGCGCATGGGTGCCAAAGAATCGTTAGTGACAGTAGGTATGCGTGGCGACGGTGATGCCGCAATGACCAATACGACCGCCATTCCACTTCTTGAAAGAATTGTAAGCGATCAAAGAGCCATCATTGAACAAGTTACAGGAAAGAGTGCCAACCTGACCCCTCAAGTTTGGGCACTTTACAAGGAAGTTCAAGATTATTACGACCAAGGCATGACGGTACCCGATGATGTAACCTTGTTGTTTTCGGATGACAACTGGGGCAATGTCAGGCGTTTACCTGCACCAAATGCTACCCCAAGACAAGGCGGTTACGGTGTCTATTACCACTTGGATTATGTGGGAGGCCCCCGCAGTTACCGATGGATAAACACCAATCCGTTACCTCGAATAGGGGAACAGATGAGCTTAGCCTTCGACCACGGAGTCGATCGACTTTGGATCGTAAACGTAGGTGACCTTAAACCCATGGAACTGCCCATGTCCTTTTTCCTCGATCTGGCCTGGGATCCAAAACAATGGCCGGCCGAAAAGATTGAAGCCTATACTACCTTGTGGTCAAAACAACAATTTGGTGCAGCATTTGCTGAACCCGTGTCCAACTATCTATCCCTTTATGGAAAATACAATGGTAGAAGAAAACCTGAATTGTTGGATGCCAGTACGTACAGTTTATCCAATTTCCGTGAAGCTGAAACGGTCGTTTCAGACTACAATCAATTAGCCCATCAGGTCGATTCATTAAATCAACTCTTGCCATCCAATTTAAAAGATGCGTACTACGAGTTGGTCAATTACCCGGTAACGGCCAGTGCCAATATGAATGAAATGTATTACAGTCAAGCACTTAACAAACTATATGCTACGCAAGGACGTGCCTCGACCAGTGACTTTGCCGATAAGGTGAAAGATCTGTTCGCAAAGGATGCCGAACTCGAAAATTACTTCCATACTAACGTGGCCAATGGAAAATGGAACCACATGATGTCGCAAACACGCATCGGTTATACAAGTTGGGACAATCCTGCCACCAACATCCAGCCCACCGTTACCGATTTGAAGGTTTCGGAAGAATCAAGCATGGGCGTGGCCATTGACGGTTCAACAAATTATTGGCCCGTATCCACCACTCAAGCCCTTTTGCCCGAATTTGACGTTTTTCAAAAACAGACTTCCTACATCGAAGTATACAACAAAGGTCGGATTCCCTTTAATTATCGAGTGGAAGTTGGTTCCCCCTGCGTAAAAGTCACCCCTACATCTGGACTAATTTACAAACAACAACGGCTGTTGGTGTCCATTGACTGGAGTACAGTACCCTTAGGAAGAGATACCATTCCAGTTACCATTTTTGGACCAAGTGGAAAGTCCGTCCTAGTGAGTGTTCGAACCTTTAATCCTTCAACCCCACGCCCCGAGAACATCCATGGCTTTGTCGAAAGTAATGGCTATGTATCTATGGAAGCACATCATTTTACCGACAAAACCAACACGGCACAAAATTGGTGGCAAATCCTTCCTGATTTTGGAAAAACCGGATCGGCAGTGACCATTCAGCCCACCACCACTTCGAGCGTGACACCAAGTGGAGCAAGCCCTCACTTGTCGTACTCTGTCTATCTGTTCACAACCGGAAGTGTCACCGTGAAAGCGTATTTGGCTCCAACCATCAACTATTTAGGAAGGGCTGCTGGCATGCGCTATGGCATCTCCTTTGACAATGCTTCCCCTCAAACCGTATCCTTTAATGGCGACACGGATGACGGTCGGGCAAATAATGTGATTGTATCATCTTCAACCCACACTATTAGCGGTGTAGGCATGCACGAACTGAAATTCTGGATGGTCGATCCAGGTGTTGTTCTCGAAAAACTCGTAGTTGAAACGGCAACGTCCAAAACGAGTTATCTAGGCAATCCCGAAAAACAATACAGCATTACGAGTTCGTTGTTTGTTGTTTCTTCCAACGTATCGACCTCCGATTCAAAAAAAGTGATGGTGACCTTTAACGGCAACATCGATGCTGCTTCGGTGAATCCAACTGACTTTACTTTTTACTCGGACGAAATCAAAAACCCACTTGTTGAAGCTAAAATCTCCGAAACCGATAAGCAAACCCTTATTTTTACCCTTTCACAAGCCCTAACTGAAAAGCTACGGGTGTCGTTCGACTATACCCCGGGCACCTTGCAATCGGAGACGAATGCCAAAATGGAAGCCTTTAAAAGGTATATGGTACAATATGGTGAAGCCAAATCTTTTGACAATCCGGTTACTTCCATTTGGTTGGAAGCCGAATGTGGACTATTGGGGTCAAATTGGGTGAAATATACGGATGTAAATACATCGAACGCTGCCTACATCATGGGAAACCCACTATATGAATACAAGACAGCCGCTTCAACATTGGCTGCTGCGAATGCGACCTATACCTTTACGATCAAAAAAAGTGGTACGTACACGGTGTGGGGAAGAGTTCTAGGCCCAACGGCCGACGACGATTCTTTTTGGGCAAAAATGGATAATGGAACTTGGGCCCGATGGAACGGTTTCGGTAGTGGTAATGCATGGGCTTGGAAAGCTATTTTTGACGACCAAGTCGGTAGTTCAGCGGTACAGTACAACCTGACAGAAGGCAGCCACACACTATCCTTTTGCTTACGGGAAAATGGTGCTGGATTGGATAAACTTTGCATTACAAATTCCGGAACGGCCCCTGCTGGCCTCGGTGGTGATGCCGAGAATATTCCAACAGGTATTGAAAAGGTCGAACCAATCAATGGCCCTGCATTGTACCAAAACTATCCGAACCCTACCGCAGGGCTAACCAACATTACGTTTGCACTACCCCGCACGACGCATGTTTCGCTGAAATTGTACAATGTTTCGGGCGTTCAAATTGCAGACTTGGCAAGCGAAACTTTCTCACAAGGCAAACATACCATTCAATTTGATTCGTCCAAACTGCCCGATGGCCTGTATTTTTATACCATCCGAACAGTCCTTTTTTCTGCTACGAAGAAAATGACGATAAAAACCAACTAGAACCGCAATCATTTTATTTACGCGACATTTTATTTTAAAAGAGAAGCGCCAAAAGTTAGTAATTAACTTTCGGCGCTTCTCTTTTAAACGAAGGTATGCTCAAATAGTTAGTGCGCTTTAAAATCCCATTTGGAATTGTCGCTGTTCATATCAAATGTTCCAAGCGTCGGTGTGCTGTCACCCGAAGACATCAACACCAGCTTTTCATTTGAATTTGGTACGACTTTAGGCATGATTCGGTAGGTTCCATCCGTCAATTGATCAATTCTCCACAATTGTTCTGGTGCGCCTGTAAAAGCTGGAACGGATATGACTTCCGCATCTGCCGTAGCGGCCAATGCCCGGTCGGTTCCTTCAATTACGATTTTAAAATATGGGCCACCCAGATAACCACCCGCTTCAGGTACTGCCGTAATGGTCCATTTCTGATGTGGACGGAACATGTAATCTCCAATTCTCACACCAATGTTTCCGGTTGGCCAAGTATCAATGACATCCGCAAGTTGTTGGGAAGGAATGCTTTTTATCGGTTCATCGCTGTTCCGACTCATTCCCCGCATTCCGCCTGCCATTCGAACAAAATCGACCGATAATTCCAACGCATAGCCTCTACGTTGCGATTCGATTTCATACGTTCCTTCTTTGAAATGCTCACCTGCAACGGGCCATCCATTTTTCCATAGTAACGGACGAATTGCCAATACGCTACGTCCACTTTGATCCAAATCGGCTTCATAGTGACAGGACATTTTTTCAATACCGTCACCCAGAACCATCCGGCCAAAGTGACCAGGGCCGGTTACCCTTCCGCCAGCAGCAACAACCATCTTTCCACCACCTTCCAACATATCTCTACCCATGTTGTCAAGGTAAGGACCTGTTACTTTTTTGGAACGACCACATACAATATTATACGTTGAGTTTGCACCGTCGCAGCACGTTCCATGCGTTCCGAGAAGATAATACCAACCATCCTTATAAATCAAATCGGTCGCTTCACAATCAATGCCGATATTTAAGGCTTTGTTACCTTCCACTCGCTTCCCAGTTTTAGGGTCTAGCTCTACCAATCGAATGTACCCAAAATAAGTTCCGTAAGACAACCACAACCTTCCGTCGGTTGGATCTAGCAGCAGTCCAGGGTCGATGGCATCACAATCCTCCATATTTTCGGACGAAGCGACGACAATCGATTCTGAAAATTTAAAATCGGGTGATTTTGGATCGAGTGTTTTATTCCACATGGTATTGATTTTACCATCATGTCCGCCACCCAGACCGCCACCCGTTGAACCAAAGGCCACTAAGTAACGATCTCCAATTTTTAGAGCATCCGGTGCGGCACCTCCATTGGGCCTTACCGCTCCACCGTTCCATACCCAACCGTCTTCGGATATTAAACCGCCTCCTCCTGTGCCAAACGTATAATATTTTCCGTCACATTCCATGATGGTAGACGGATCGTGAATAAAGGGTTTCCCTACTTGAGCTTTTGCAGTTCCGCTCATACACACTGATAACAGGGTTGTTGCACCCAATATAATATTGTTGAATTTCATCTTCATACCTTTTTTCATTCACAACTAATAGTGAGATTCTTAATTGGTTGTCCCTTTTCGTCTAGGAAACGAACACAGAAATCGCTCATTCCTGGACCATTGATGATTGCTCCCCGAATAATATTTCTTCCCTTGTTTAGTGTTAAACGCGTCGAAACACCATCATCGGCAACCATGCGTCGATCACCCGAAAGCAGCAATGCTTCTTTATCATTGAACCACCACATGGATGCTGAATTAGATCCTACTGCCAGTCGAACATTTTTCATTTCTTTTGGACTGTTGACTATGGTTACCGCCCAAAACAGAACGCCGTATATTTCTTTTCGTAATCCGTATGAAAAACGAAATAGTTTGACATTGTAATTTTTACTGTCCAACGCATGCCAAGCAAGTTGTTGCTGTCCTGCAGTAACTTTTTGACCATCTTTGGGAAGTATCGTAAACTGGTTTTGAAAATACTCGGTCGAAAAGGCTTTTCTAAGGTAACTGTCTGTGAAAACTGTATTTCCACGGTTTGGCTTGCTAATTGGTTCCAAGAGTAACCAACGTTGAATGAATCCCTTTGGGTCGGGTGTCTTTTTTAATGTGGTAGCTTGGGTGAAGTAGGCTGCAATACTTCGTGTCGTATCGACTTTAGTGGCCGCACCAACTTGCCCAAATCCTACCAAAAATACAGCGCTTAGGATAAGCGACAACATTTTGTGTTTAATGTTCATAGTAGATCTTTACAGTGTTTACAATTTTACTTAGATGTTCGAAACTGGTAAAAGGTTTAAAATTTCAATAATACGCATAAAATAAATATTAAATAAAAATATACAAATAGTAAATATAATTACGATATTTGCATTTTCTCCTATTCTTAATCTTATTCGTCTATTACTCGTTTTTCGTTCTATAATCGCAACTATCATGCAAATATTTATTTCCAAAATCACGCACCGGGACGCCGACAGACTGCTTGTCAACATTCCTTACACTATTGTCAACTTGCAAAATATCAAAAAGATAGAGGGTGCCAAATGGAGCCGTACCTTGAATTCTTGGCACATTCCGTTAACGAAGGAAGCCTATTCCCAATTAAAGTCACTTTTTCCATTGGATGAGTTCATAAAGGTAGAATCCACGCAACCGGATGATGAAATCCCGGTTCTTAAAAATGAAACGGTTCAGATTTCAAATTCAGAGTCCATTTCTCTGCCTAAAACCAATTCTCAAGAATCTGTCAAAGCGTCTTCAGCATTTGATAAACCTATTCTGGTCAAAAACCAAATTCCACCTGAAAATTCGCTTCCGGCTTATTTTGAAACCCCCACCTTTTATAATTCACTCACTCTGGAAGTTGCTGCACGCCGACTCATCCTCCGCATGCCTAAAAACGACACCGACGTTCAATTCATTCTGACTTTTCGTTTCGCTGTTTGGAACCCGGCCTTAAGAGCATGGATTATTCCCCATTATAAAAGCAACTTGGATATCATCGTAAAATACTTCGGCACCCGACTAGATTCCGTAATTCATCAACCAACCTACGATTTCACCGATCCCTCCACCGGTATCCGCACCCTCCAAAAAGAAACCCTACTGGTCATTAAAACTCGCAGCAATCGCCTCCACATCCTATTTACCTACAACGTACTCATCACCGCCGTCCTTAAAACCATCCCTTACACCCGCTGGGATTCCAAAAACAAATGGTGGTCTGCCCCCTTCAGCGAAGCCATCAAACTCCAAATTAAAACCGCTGCCATCGCTCAAAACCTTGATTTCCAATACGAAGAAGAGGCCACTGACGAAACCAAAGCCACCCGCATCACACCCTACGACATTCCCAACTACCGCACCTGTCCCGACAGCTTTATCGAAAAACTCCAAGAAATGCGCTACAGCCCCCACACCATCCAAACATATACTAGCCTCTTTGAAGAATTTATCAATTTCTACCACCGCTTCGACATCTCCAGAATCGATGAACACCAAATCATTGCCTTTCTTCGCCACCTCGTCACCGAACGCAAAGTCTCCATTTCCTACCAAAACCAATCCATTAACGCCATCAAATTCTACTACGAACGCGTTCTCGGCAGCCAACGCAAAATCTACCTCGTGGACCGCCCCCGCACCGAAAAAACTCTTCCCATTGTCCTCAGCCCCGAAGAAGTCCAACTCATCCTTACTGCCCCAACCAATCTCAAACACCGCGCCATCCTGACCACCATTTACTCCGCCGGCCTCCGCGTCAGCGAAGTCATCGCCCTGAAAAAGAACGATATAGACTCCAAGCGTATGCAAATCCGCGTATGTCAAGCCAAAGGCAAAAAAGACCGCTACACTTTACTCTCCCCTAAAACCCTAGAACTCCTCCGCCGCTACGTCCTCCAATACAAACCCAAAGAATACCTCTTCGAAGGCCCCTCCAACCAACCTTATTCCGACCGCAGCATCCAATCCATCCTCAAATCCGCCCTCCAAACCGCCCAAATTGAAAAACGCGTCACCGTCCACACCCTCCGCCACAGCTTCGCCACCCACCTGCTCGAAAACGGCACCGACCTCCGCTACATCCAATCCCTACTGGGCCACGAATCCTCCCGCACCACCGAAATCTACACCCATATCACAACCAAAGGCTTCGACCAAATCAAAAGTCCGTTGGATAATTTAAAAATATAATCCCATTCTCAGGTTTCGGAAAACCCGAACTACTTCGATACTACTAGCTAAATGCAGATTCCATTACGATTGAAAATCAAAGATGATACCCAACTTTTGATGTACCATTGTAAGGAATATAAATTCGCTCAACGACATGAAAAAGAATTTTCATTCATGACTAATAAAATGTAAAGAAAATCAATCATCATTAAGAATAAATGCTACATTTGTATGTACGTCATCAACCGTGAAAAACAATTATTATTCTCGTTAAGTTTATAATTTAATGACTGAAAGGTCAAAGGTTCGAATCTTAGCGGTACTTGTTTTTTTTAAATGCTTTTGTTTGGAAATGAGAATTTTACAACTTCCATCATTTAGCATTTGAAGTATGGCAGTGGGTGAGGCCGGTGACATATGTGTGACTGACCAACCTCTTTATCTAAAGCCGTTCGTATAATAAGTAGATACCTGTTGAAACCCAAACCAATGAAATCCCAAAAACTAGCTACTCCGATTAATTCGTTTACTCATCACATTCCTGCGTTTACTCAAAAAGTTGCGCTTCTTACAAAATCCATATAATCGCAACTCCTTGCACCCTTCCATTACACGGGTGTTAGGCAATAGCATAGAACGTATAAGTCTTGGTAATTGCAGGCCCCTTTTTTTTCGAGCTTCGCTCGAGGCCATTGACATGGCCAAGATTCGGGCTTTGCCCGAGGCCAAAGTTTTGGCCGAATTGATTTTCATCAAAAGTGGGGTATTTTGGCTACGAACATTTTCTGGCTGTCGGCTGATACCTGTACCGTGCCCAGCTGATGTCTGGCTGCCGAACAGAATCCGCAACACGCGAAAAGCATTGCTTTAAGCCGAAATTTTAAAAAATGCCATCGCCTAACATGGCCTAAGCCACAGGCTCCAGTCAGGCGAAATACGCCTTCGTTTCGCCCGCGCCCTAGCCCTCCGTTAGCACTCATTGTAGAGCGCGTAGGTCTTGTTTTCTGCAATTGTTTGATTAAGAGAAAGATAATGCGATCATGGGCTGTGTTGACATTTAAGAAAAAGAATACCGAAGATTGTTTCCGATTGG